>Ga0209672_100038_pt1 | contig 286731 bp, 241 predicted proteins | sample AraplaCol_mMS_r2_FD_184273 | JGI IMG/M metagenome (GOLD analysis project Ga0209672, IMG submission 184273) | Arabidopsis root microbial communities from North Carolina, USA - plate scrape CL_Col_mMS_r2 (SPAdes) (version 2) | ecosystem: Host-associated > Plants > Roots > Endosphere | place: USA... | reverse complement strand
TCTCACGGAACCCAGCGTGGCCGGACTCGTACTCCTCTGCAATGGATACCTTGAACTGCTCCGTGTACTTGCTCATGAAAAACACCCCAAAGGTTGGATCGATGTCCAACTTTTGGGGTGCAGTTCAGTTTTTCCGGCCGGGCTTTTTTATTGCCCGGCGTTCGCCGTCACATGTTCGAGCGCGTCGACGAACGCCCGCTTCAGCGGGCTGTCGAGGTCGGTCCACGCGAGCCCGATGCCGGTCCGGTGCCCGGCCAGGTCGAGCGGCCGCGCGAGCACGTTCGGCGGCAACGCGCTCGCGGCTTCCGCCGGCATCAGCCCGATCCCCATCCCGGCCGCGACGAGCGCGAGCATCGTCGTGAATTCCCCGAACTCCTGCGCGATCTCGAGCGTCGTGCCCGCGCGGCTCAGCGCGAGCAGCATGTCGTCGTGAAAGCCGGGCGCGTAGCGGCGCGCGAGCACGAACGCGGGCTGTCCGCGCAACGCGGCCGGCGTGATCGTCTCGTGCGCGGCAAGCGGATGGTCGAGCGGCAGCGCGACGACGAAGCCTTCCTCGAGCACCACGCGCGTGTCGATTCCCGCATACGCGGCCGGCAGCCGGATCATTCCGAAATCGATGCGCCGGTCGCGCAGCGCAGCGATCTGGTCGGGCGTCGGCAGATCCTTCAATTCGAGCGCGATCAGCGGATAGCGCTCGCGCATCGTGCGCAGCACGGCCGGCAGCAGCGCTGGCAGCACGGACGACACGAACGCGATGCGCAGCGTGCCGATCTCGCCGCGGCTCGACAGCCGCGCCATCTGCTCCGCACGCGCGGCTTGCTGCAGTGTCGCCCGCGCCTCGGGCAGGAACACGCGTCCGGTATCGCTGAGTTCGACCTTGTGGCGGTCGCGCTCGAACAGGCGTGTGCCCAGATCTTCCTCGAGCGCCTTGATCTGCATGCTCAGCGCGGACTGCACGATGAACAGGCGCTGCGCGGCGCGCCCGAAATGCAGCTCTTCAGCGAGCGTGACGAAGGCGCGCAATTGCTTGAGTTCCATGGTGGGCGGGCGGCAGCGGACGGTGATTGGATTTCATGATAACCGGATCAAAAAAGACCATTGGCGCGGCCCCGGCCGAGCGCCGAAGATACGCTCATCGCGAGACCGGCCGCGACCGGCGGTCGGCTCGATGGCACGAGGAGACATGCATGAGCAACGCGCTTGACCGGTTCCGGCTGGACGGCCGCCGCGCACTGATCACGGGTTCCGGACGCGGGATCGGGCTGACACTCGCCCGCGGGCTCGCGGAAGCCGGTGCGGCGATCGTGATCAACGACCGTAATGAGGAGAAGGCCGCGACGCTCGCGCACCATTTCCGCGAGGAAGGTTTCGCGGCCGATTACGCGGTGTTCGACGTCGCCGAGCATGCGCAGGTGCGTGCGGCGATCGACGATTTCGAGGCGCGCGTCGGCGCGATCGACATCCTCGTGAACAACGCGGGCATCCAGCGCCGCGCGCCGCTCGATGCATTCGAGCCGGACGACTGGCACGCGCTGATGCGCGTGAATCTCGACGGCGTGTTCAACGTCGCGCAGGCGGTGGCGCGCCACATGATCGCGCGCGGCCGCGGCAAGATCATCAACATCTGCTCGGTGCAGAGCGAGCTTGCGCGGCCGACGATCGCGCCGTATGCGGCGACGAAGGGCGCGGTGCGGATGCTGACGAAAGGGATGTGCGCCGACTGGGCGCGTCACGGCATCCAGGCGAACGGCCTCGCGCCAGGCTATTTCGAGACGGAGCTGAACCGCGCGCTGGTCGACGACGCGGCGTTCTCAGAATGGCTCTGCAAGCGCACGCCGGCCGGCCGCTGGGGACGCGTCGACGAGCTGTGCGGCGCCGCGATCTTCCTCGCATCGGCCGCATCCGATTTCGTGAACGGCCAGACGCTGTTCGTCGACGGCGGCCTGACCAGCGCCGTATAGGAGAACGTCATGCGTATGCGTTGCATGTGTCTCGTGATCCACGGTCCGAACGACCTGCGGCTCGAAGAGCAGGACGCGGGCGAGATCGGCCCGGGCCAGGTGCGCGTCGATGTCGCAATGGGCGGCATCTGCGGCTCCGACCTCCATTACTTCCGGCACGGCGGCTTCGGCGCGATCCGGCTGCAGCAGCCGATGGTGCTCGGCCATGAAGTGGCCGGCACGGTGGCGGCCGTTGCGCCGGACGTGACGTCGGTGACGGTCGGCGATCGCGTCGCGGTGAATCCGAGCCGCCCGTGCGGCGCGTGCCGCTACTGCCTGGAAGGGCTTCCGAACCAGTGTCTCGACATGCGCTTCTATGGCAGCGCGATGCGCATGCCGCACGTGCAGGGCGCATTTCGCAACGCGCTCGTGTGCGATGCCGCGCAGTGCGTGAAGGTCGCGGACCATGTGCCGCTGTCGCTCGCGGCGCTCGCCGAGCCGTTCGCGGTCGGGCTTCATGCGGTGTCGCGCGCGGGCCCGCTGATCGGCCGCCGCGTGCTCGTGTCGGGGTGCGGGCCCATCGGCGTGCTGGCGGTCGCGGCGGCGCGCGTGCACGGCGCGGCGGAGATCGTCGCGACCGACGTGGTCGATGCGCCGCTCCGGGTTGCCCGCGCGCTCGGCGCGGATCACGCGATCAACGCGTCGACGGACACCGGCTGGGTCGCGCGCTACGGTGCCGACAAGGGGACGTTCGACGTGATGATCGAGTGTTCGGGCAACGGGCGCGCATTGCGCGACGGCCTCGACGTGATGCGGCCGCGCGGCGTCGTCGTGCAACTCGGGCTCGGCGGCGATGTCAGCCTGCCGCAGAACGTCGTGGTCGCGAAGGAACTGTCGATATGCGGTTCATTCCGCTTCCATGCGGAATTCGCGCTCGCGGTGCAGCTGATCAATGCGCAGCGCGTCGACTTGCGCCCAGCCGTGACGGGCGTGTTCCCGATGCGCGACGCGAACCGCGCGTTCGAGCTGGCCGGTGACCGGCAGCGTGCGATGAAGGTGCTGATCGATTTCACGCACGAGGGGGCATGATCGTCTGCTGATGGCGCGACGGCGCGCATGCAGAAAAGGCACGCCCGCGATTTGCGGAGCGTGCCTGTTTCATTGGCCGGCGCGAAAGCGGGCGACTGCGTGACTTGCCGCGGGGTTCAGCTCACCGAATTCGGCGAGGTCCATGCGCGTCACGGGCGCGCTCGCGTATCGCGATCCTTCGGGAGGATGACCGGCACGACCGGAGAATGGGCTGCCGCGGCGGCCGGGACCGCCGGCCGACGGCCGCGTCAGGTGCCCGGCGTCGGGAAGAAGATGCCCGCGCGTTGCGCGGCGTTCTCGATGTGCGTCTCGATCGCCGTACCGGCCGCGGCCGCATCGCGGGCGATCAGCGCGTCGACGATCGCGCGGTGCTCGTGCCACGTCGACAGTAGCAGCTCGCGCCGGTAGAACGGCATGCGCTGGCTTTCCTTCATGATGTCCGCGCTGCTGCGCAGCACCGACTCGATCGCCGCGTTGCCCGCGAGATGGATGATCCGCATGTGGAAGTCGAAGTCGAGCCGCGACGCTTCGTCGAGTGCGCTATCGGTCAGCGCGACGTGCAGGTCGGCGAGGTTGTCCTCGAACCATGCGATGTCGTCGTCGGTGACGACGTGCGCGGCCATCCGCGCGGCGAATCCTTCGAGCGCATAGCGCATCTGGTACGTGTCGGGCGGCGACGACTGCTCGGCGAATTGCCACGGATGGGCGGCCGTCGCCTGGGCGCTTTCGACATACACGCCCTTGCCGGCGCGGATGCGCAGCATCCCGAGCGCCTCGAGCGTGGAGAGCGCCTCGCGCAGCGACGCGCGGCTGATCTCCAGCTCTTCGGAGAGCTGGCGCTGGGCCGGCAGCAGGCTGCCGACCGGATACACGCCTGCCTCGATCCGGTCGCGGATCGTCGCGATGGCGGCGTCGGTCACGGTGTGCGGAACGTTTTTCATGATGTGAACGATGGCCGGTCTGACCGGCATTGTAATCCGCCTGCGCGCGGTGCATGACCGGCCTACGGGAAAGTCACGATCCGCCCCTGCATGGGCGGGAAATCCCTATTTTATTCGGCCTTGACGCGACTATATCGGCTTCCTACTATCCACCATAACATCACTGGTCTTACCAGTATGAACAGACGAAACTGCAACCGTTGGATCGGGAGAGCGCCGTGTCGAAATTCCTCAATTCGCTGTTTGGCCGGGTAGTCGTCGCATTAATCCTGGGGGTCGCGCTCGGCGCGTTCTTCCCGCATTTCGCCGAGTCGCTGCGACCGCTCGGCGACGGCTTCCTGAAGCTCATCAAGATGGTCATCGGCCCGATCGTGTTCTGCGTCGTGGTCAGCGGGATGGCCAATGCGGGCGACCTGAAGAAGGTCGGCCGGGTCGGCCTGAAGGCGGTCGTCTACTTCGAGGTGATGACGACGATCGCGCTCGGCATCGGACTCGTCCTCGCGTGGCTGACGCGCCCGGGCGTCGGGATGAACATCGACCTGCACTCGCTCGACGCGGCCTCGCTCTCGTCGTACGCGAAGAACGCCGAAAGCCTGAAGGACACGGCCGGCTACCTGATGAAGATCATCCCCGAGACCGCGATCGACGCGTTCGCGAAGGGCGACATCCTGCAGATCCTCGTGTTCGCGGTGCTGTTCGGCTCGGCGCTGTCGCTGCTCGGCGACAAGGCGCAGCGCGTGAACAGCCTGATCGAGGAGCTGTCGCACGTGTTCTTCCGCATCATCGGCTTCATCATCAAGCTTGCGCCGCTCGGCGTGCTCGGCGCGATCGCGTTCACGACCGGCAAGTACGGCGTCGCGTCGCTCAAGCAGCTCGGCTACCTCGTCGCGGTGTTCTACCTGAGCTGCATCGTGTTCGTCACGGTCGTGCTCGGCATCGTGATGCGCATCGCGGGCTTCTCGGTGTTCAAGCTGATCCGCTACCTGCGCGAGGAACTGTCGATCGTGCTCGGCACGGCGTCGTCGGACGCGGTGCTGCCGCAGGTGATGAGCAAGCTCGAATACATGGGCATCAAGGATTCGACGGTCGGCCTGGTGATCCCGACCGGTTATTCGTTCAACCTCGACGGCTTCTCGATCTACCTGACGCTCGCCGTGCTGTTCATCGCGCAGGCCACCAATACGCCGCTGTCCACGCATGACCTGATCGTCGTGCTGCTGGTGTCGCTCGTCACGTCGAAGGGCGCGCACGGGATTCCGGGTTCGGCGATCGTGATCCTCGCGGCGACGCTGTCGGCGATTCCCGCGATTCCGGTGCTCGGCCTCGTGCTGATCCTGCCGGTCGACTGGTTCGTCGGCATCGCCCGCGCGCTGACCAACCTGATCGGCAACTGCGTCGCGACGGTGGTCGTCGCCGTGTGGGAGAACGACATCGACCGGGCCCGCGCGACGCGCGTGCTGAACCGCGAACTGCGCTACGTGGCCGACGAACAGGCGAGCGCCGCACCGGTCGCCGGCGACCAGGCCCACGCGCTCTGAGCGCCCTCGCGCGAAGCGGCTTCCCCGGCCGCTTCGCGCGAACGAATTCCCTGCGGCCGGCGCGACGATGCGCCGGCCCTCATCAAGATAATGGAGACGACATGGCAGCCCCCATCCTCGATCCGAACGCGCCGGCCTTCACGCGGCGCTACATGAACCTCGCCGACCCGCGCCTGGGCGCGCAGGCGCTTTTCGCCAGCGACGAATTCTTCGCGCCGAAGGAGCGCATGCTGAATCCCGAGCCGGCCGTCTTCATTCCCGGCAAGTACGACGACCACGGCAAGTGGATGGACGGCTGGGAAACGCGCCGCAAGCGCACCACCGGCCACGACTTCTGCGTGGTCCGGCTCGCGCGGCCGGGCGTGATTCACGGCGTCGATCTCGATACGAGCCACTTCACCGGCAATTTCCCGCCGGCCGCGTCGATCGAGGCATGCGCAGTGGACGGGGACGCGCCGCCGGACGACGCCGAATGGCGCACGATCGTCCCAGCGACGACGCTGCAGGGCAATTCGCACCACTACGTGAGCGTTGACGATGCGCAGCCGGTCACGCATCTGCGTGTGAACCTGTATCCGGACGGCGGGCTCGCGCGGCTGCGCGTGTACGGCCAGCCGCGCCGCGACTGGCGCCACGTGCCGGCCGGCGAGTTCGTCGATCTCGCGGCGATCGAGAACGGCGGCTACCTGGTGGCCGCGAACAACCAGCACTTCGGCGCGGCCTCGCAGATGCTGATGCCGGGGCGCGGCGCGAACATGGGCGACGGCTGGGAAACGCGGCGCCGCCGCGAGCCCGGCAACGACTGGGCGATCGTCGCGCTGGCGCGGCCGGGCATCATCCGGCGCGTCGAGGTCGATACGGCGTTCTTCAAGGGCAACTTCCCCGACCGCTGTTCGCTGCAGGCCGCGCGGGTCGTGGGTGGCACCGACGATTCGCTCGTCACGCAGTCGATGTTCTGGGCCGAGCTGCTCGGCGAACAGAAGCTGCAGATGGACCACGTGCATACGTTCGACCAGCTCGCGGCACTCGGCCCCGTCACGCACGTGCGTTTCAACATCTTCCCGGACGGCGGCGTGTCGCGCCTGCGTCTGTGGGGCGAGCCGGCTTGAAGGAGGCATCGGCATGAGCGGACCACACATCCTGCGCGTCGAGCGCCTGACCCGCGAGGCGTTCGCGCCGTTCGGCGACGTGATCGCGCTCGAAGGCGCGCGGCACTTCCCGATCAACGGCGGCACGACCGAGCGCTTCCACGATCTCGCGACGATCGACGTCTGCGCGGACGGCGGCCGGCCGCTCGTCAGCGTGTTTCGCGCGCAGCCGCGCGCGCTGCCGGTCGCGATCACGCTGATGGAGCGCCATCCTCACGGCAGCCAGGCGTTCATTCCGCTCGCGGCCGTGTCGCGCTACGCGATCGTCGTCGCGCCGGCCGGCGAGTTCCGGCCCGACGCGATGCGCGCGTTTCTCGCCGAAGGCTGGCAGGGCGTGAACTACGCGAAGGGCGTCTGGCACCATCCGCTGCTTGCGCTCGACGCGGTCAGCGACTTCGTGATCGTCGACCGCGGCGGCCCGCAGCCGAACTGCGACGAGATTCCGCTCGACGACGCGTGGGCGCTCGAGTTCGCGCCGGCGTGCGCGAGCGCGGCCTGACGCGCGGCGAAGGTGGCATCGGGCGTCGAGCATCGCGCACCGTGCGGCGGCGGCATGGCTCGCCGCTCACAATTGGAAACTTTCCCGAACCGGCCCGCGCGCAACGTGCGGGCCTTTTCCATTCCGATCCCGAAAACAACACGGCCCGGGCGGCGAGATGCCGGCCGGGCCGTGGCGCAGGCGTGATGCGTGCGGATCAGTGCTTGCGGTGCGGGCAGTTCTCGGTCGTGCAGGAGCCGTACATCGCGAGCGAGTGTTCCTGGAGCCGGAAGCCGCGCTCCTTCGCGATCGCCTGCTGGCGGCCTTCGATCTCGGCGTCGAAGAATTCCTCGACGCGGCCGCAATCGAGGCAGACGAGGTGATCGTGGTGCGAGCCTTCGTTCAGTTCGAACACGGCCTTGCCGGATTCGAAGTTGCTGCGCGTGAGCAGGCCGGCCTGCTCGAACTGCGTCAGCACGCGATAAACGGTGGCGAGCCCGATGTCGAGCTGCTCGTTGAGCAGATTGCGGTAGACGTCTTCGGCCGTCAGGTGACGCACCGGGCTTTGCTGGAAGATCTCGAGAATCTTGAGGCGCGGTAGGGTGGCCTTTAGCCCGATATTCTTGAGATCCGTCGGATTGGTCATGGCTAGGCATCCCTAGAGTACAATGCAGGGCTTCAATGTTACCGGCTTTTCGCCGTTCCAGAAACACGCGCGGCCCGCGACGCGGGCCTGCACGGTGACGGAAATGTTCCCGGAATCTCTTTCGCACCTTCAGAGGAGTCGCATGCGGAGTGCCATCATCGCTGCCGCCGCCGTTGCCGCGCTGGCTGGTTGTTCGTCGTACGACAGCGTGACGCAGCGCATCGCGCAGAGCATCACGCCCTATCGGATCACTGTCGTGCAGGGCAACTTCGTGTCGCAGGAGAAGGCCGCGCAGCTGCAGGCCGGAATGACGCGCGAGCAGGTCCGCGCGCTGCTCGGCACGCCGCTGCTGTCGGACATGTTTCATGCCGACCGCTGGGATTACCTCTTTTACTTCAAGCGCGGCTCGACGTCGATCGTCCAGCAGCGCGACCTCGTGCTGACGTTCTCGGGCGATCGCCTCGCGAGCTGGACGGGTGCCGAGAACCTGCCTTCCGAACTCGACCTGCTGGCCGATATCGACGGCGATCGCGGCGGCAAGAAGGCGAAGGCCGCGGCCGCGGCGAAGAAGGCGTCCGAAGCCGCTGCTGCCGCGAGCGCCGCGCAGGCGGCCGCGACCGCATCCGCCGAGCCGGTTTCCGGCGTGGCGGTCGACCAGGATGCCAACGCCCAGGCGGCGCGCGCGGCGAACCGCGCGACCAACCAGGTATCGGGGCAGGGCACGACCGCCCGCCGCTTCACGCCGTCCGCGCAGGCTTCGGGCGGCGCGCCGGTGCCGGGCGGCCAGCCGCCGGGCGCCGCGCCGGCGATCCAGCCGCAATTCCAGTTCCATCGCCCGCCGCAGCCGAACGTGTCGAGCGAGGCGTCGCCGCCGGTCGGCCCGCGGGGTTCGGACAACCTGCAGAACCAGCCGCTCACCGCGCCGGCCCAGTCGCAGTAAGCGGCCGGCGAGCGGAAACAGGGCGGCATGCGCCGCCCGCCTTTAGACCTGTCGTGTAGAAAGCCATGAAGATTGCGATTGCCGGTGCATCGGGCCGTATGGGCCGGATGCTGATCGAAGCCGTTCTCAACGATTCCGACGCGCAGCTCGTCGGCGCGCTCGACCGCGCCGATTCGCCGTTCCTCGGTCAGGACGCGGGCGCGTTCCTCGGCAAGGAAACCGGGATCAAGCTGACCGACGACCTCGACGCCGTATTCGCGCAGGCCGACTACCTGATCGACTTCACGCGGCCGGAAGGCACGATCGCGCACGTCGCGGCCGCGCTGCGCCACGACGTGAAGCTCGTGATCGGCACGACCGGCTTCACCGCCGAGCAGAAGGCCGAGCTGCAGGCCGCGGCAGGCAAGATCGGCATCGTGTTCGCGGCGAACATGAGCGTCGGCGTGAACGTCACGCTGAAGCTGCTCGAATTCGCGGCAAAGCATTTCTCGCACGGTTACGACATCGAGATCATCGAGGCGCACCACCGTCACAAGGTCGACGCGCCGTCGGGCACCGCGCTGATGATGGGCGAGGCCGTTGCCGGCGCGCTCGGGCGCTCGCTCGACGAATGCGCGGTGTACGGCCGCCAGGGCGTGACGGGCGAACGCGATCCGTCGACGATCGGCTTTGCGGCCGTGCGCGGCGGCGACATCGTCGGCGATCACACCGTGCTGTTCGCCGGGATCGGCGAACGGATCGAGATCACGCACAAGTCGTCGAGCCGCGTATCGTACGCGCAGGGCGCGCTGCGTGCGGTCCGCTTCCTGTCGGCGCGCGGCGCCGGCCTGTTCGACATGCAGGACGTGCTCGGCCTGCGCTGACCCTCACGGGGAAACTCCGATGGCGATTCCCACCGGCGTTGTCCACTACCTCGAAAGCGGCGATGCGATCACGCACGCCGTCGCCTACGTGCTGCTGGCGATGTCCGTCGCCAGCTGGTGCTTCCTCCTCATGAAAGCCTGGCTGCTGGTCCGCGCGAAGCGCCAGGGGCCGCGGGCGCTCGCCTCGTTCTGGCGCGCGGCGTCGCTCGACGCGGGCATCGCCGCGCTCGCCGGTGCCGATCGCGAGCGCGTGTTCGTACCGCTCGCCGAAGCGGCGCGCGATGCGGCCGACGAACATGATCCGGCCGCGCTCGCCGCGCGTGTCGAGCGCAGCGAACGCGTGCTGCGCGCGCTGCGTCACGCGATGCTGCGCTCGCAGCGCCGTCTCGAGTTCGGTCAGGTGCTGCTCGCGTCGATCGGCAGCACCGCGCCGTTCGTCGGCCTGCTCGGCACCGTATGGGGCATCTATCACGCGCTCGGCAGCATCGCCGCGAGCGGGCAGGCGCAGATCGAGAACGTCGCGGGGCCGGTCGGCGAGGCGCTGATCATGACCGCGTTCGGGCTGGTCGTCGCGATCCCCGCAGTGCTCGCCTACAACATCCTCGGGCGGCTCGTGCGCCAGCTCGCCGAGGAACTCGACGGCTTCGCGCGCGACCTGCATGTGTTCGTGTGCGCGCAGGAAGCCTGACGCGCGTATTCCGGAGGAGCGACCATGGCATTCGGCGGACTGGAGCACCACAAGACGTCCGCGCCGATGGCGGAGATCAACATGACGCCGCTGATCGACGTGATGCTCGTGCTGCTCGTCATCTTCATCATCACCGCGCCGCTGATGACGCACGCGATCCGGCTCGACCTGCCGAAGGTCGCGGCCAGCGTCGCGCGCGACACGCCGCAGTCGGTCACGCTGTCGATCGACGACGCCGGCAAACTCTACTGGGACGACGCGCCCGTCGCGCTCGACGCGCTGCCGGCGCGCTTCCGGGCCGCCGCCGCGGGCGCCGCGCCGCCCGAGCTGCGGCTGCGCGCATCGCGCGCGACCCGCTACGAGGTGATCGCGCAGGTGATGGGCGCCGCGCAGGCCGCGGGCCTCACGCGGATCGGCTTCGTTACCGACGTGCCGCCGACGGGCGCCGCCGCACCGGCGGCCACGGGCGCGGCACGCTGACGCGCAGCCCGCCCGCCCGCGCGCCGGGGCGGGCAAGAATGCATGGCCGGCCCGCGAGACCGGCCGTCCCGCCCGCCACGGACGGTATAATCGTCGTTTCCGCCCGGTTGGCAGGGTTTCGCCGGGTAACCTGGAGACCCTCCGGGTTACCCGGCGAATATCCGGAACCATGAGGCAGGTCCGAGAACCGTGAGCCTGCTCCCGCCGCCGGGCTGCCCGATTTCGTCCACTTCCGCGTGCCCGCCTCGTGGCGCGCCGCTTAAAGCCTAGTCCGAACCACACCATGCACGAGAGATACGTACCCGCCGACGTCGAAGCCGCCGCCCAGGGCGACTGGCGCGCAGCCGATGCCTACAAGACGAAGGAAGATTCGCAGAAGCCGAAGTTCTATTGCGTGTCGATGCTGCCGTACCCGTCCGGCAAGCTGCACATGGGTCACGTGCGCAACTACACGATCAACGACGTGATGTACCGCTATCTGCGGATGAACGGCTACAACACGCTGATGCCGATGGGCTGGGATGCGTTCGGGATGCCGGCCGAGAACGCCGCGATGGCGAACGGCGTGCCGCCCGCGAAGTGGACCTACGACAACATCGACTACATGAAGGGCCAGATGCAGTCGATGGGCCTCGCGATCGACTGGTCGCGCGAGATCGCGACGTGCAAGCCCGACTACTACAAATGGAACCAGTGGCTGTTTCTCAAGATGCTCGAGAAGGGCATCGCGTACAAGAAGACGGGCACCGTGAACTGGGACCCGGTCGACCAGACCGTGCTCGCGAACGAGCAGGTGATCGACGGCCGCGGCTGGCGCTCGGGCGCGCTCGTCGAAAAGCGCGAGATCCCGATGTACTACCTGCGGATCACGCAGTACGCGGATGAGCTGCTGAACGATCTCGACGGCCTCGGCTGGCCCGAGCGCGTGAAGATCATGCAGCAGAACTGGATCGGCAAGAGTTTCGGCGTGAACTTCGGCTTCCCGTACGAACTCGACGGCGAAAAGAAGCTGCTGCGCGTGTTCACGACGCGTGCCGACACGATCATGGGCGTCACGTTCTGCGCGATCGCGGCCGAGCATCCGCTCGCCACGCGCCTTGCGCAGGGCAAGCCGGAACTGCAGGCGTTCATCGACGAATGCAAGCGCGGCGGCGTCGCCGAGGCCGACGTCGCGACGATGGAGAAGAAGGGCGTCGCGACGGGCTTCTCGGTCACGCATCCGCTGACGGGCGAACCGGTCGAGGTGTGGATCGGCAACTACGTGCTGATGAGCTACGGCGAAGGCGCGGTGATGGGCGTGCCGGCACACGACGAGCGCGACTTCGCGTTCGCGAAGAAATACGACCTGCCGATCAAGCAGGTGATCGCGGCCGAAGGCCAGACGTACTCGCTCGACGCATGGCAGGAGTGGTACGGCGACAAGGAAGTCGCGGTCTGCGTCAACAGCGGCAAGTACGACGGCCTGGCATATGGCGCGGCGGTCGATGCGATCGCGGCTGACCTGAAGGCCGGCGGCTTCGGCGACAAGCAGGTCACGTGGCGCCTGCGCGACTGGGGCGTGTCGCGCCAGCGCTACTGGGGCACGCCGATCCCGATCATCCATTGCCCGTCGTGCGGCGACGTGCCGGTGCCGGAGCAGGACCTGCCGGTCGTACTGCCGGAAGACCTCGTGCCGGACGGCTCGGGCAACCCGCTCGCGAAGTCGGAAGCGTTCCTGAACTGCACGTGCCCGAAGTGCGGCGCGGCCGCGAAGCGCGAAACCGACACGATGGACACGTTCGTCGATTCGTCGTGGTACTTCTCGCGCTACACGGCGCCGGACGCCGAGACGATGGTCGACGCGCGCACCGATTACTGGATGCCGATGGATCAGTACATCGGCGGCATCGAGCATGCGATCCTGCACTTGCTGTATTCGCGCTTCTGGACCAAGGTGATGCGCGACCTCGGCCTCGTGAAGTTCGGCGAGCCGGCGAAGAACCTGCTGACGCAGGGCATGGTGCTGAACGAGACGTTCTACCGCGAAGACGCGGCGGGCAAGAAGACCTGGTACAACCCGGCCGACGTGACGGTCACGCACGACGACAAGGGCCGCCCGGTCGGCGCGACGCTGAACACCGACGGCCAGCCGGTCGTGCTCGGCGGCATCGAGAAGATGTCGAAGTCGAAGAACAACGGCGTCGATCCGCAGGTGCTGATCGACCAGTACGGCGCGGATACCGCGCGCCTGTTCACGATGTTCGCCGCACCGCCCGAACAGCAGCTCGAGTGGTCGGGCGCGGGCGTCGAGGGCGCGAGCCGCTTCCTGCGCCGCGTGTGGAGCTTCGGCGCGACGAATCGTGAAGCGCTCGCCGCGCGTGCGGGCTTCGACGCGGCCGCGCTCGGCGACGCCGACAAGGCACTGCGCCGCGAGATCTACAGCGTGCTGAAGCAGGCTGATTTCGACTACCAGCGTCTGCAATACAACACGGTCGTGTCGGCCGCGATGAAGATGCTGAACGCGATCGACGGCGCGAAGGGCGCGACGCCCGGCGTGCTGCGCGAAACGTACGGCGTGCTGCTGCGCGTGCTGTATCCGGTCGTGCCGCACGTCACGTTCGAGCTGTGGAAGGCGCTCGGCTACGCGGACGAATTCGGCCCGCTGCTCGATGCACCGTGGCCGAAGGTCGACGAGGCCGCGCTCGAGCAGGCCGAGATCGAACTCGTGCTGCAGGTGAACGGCAAGGTGCGCGGCGCGCTGAAGGTCGCGAAGGACGCGAGCCGCGAGGCGATCGAAGCAGCGGCGGTGGCTGACGACGCGTTCGCGAAGTTCAGCGACGGCAAGCCGGCGAAGAAGATCGTCGTCGTGCCGGGCCGCCTCGTGAACATCGTCGTCTGACGGCCGCCGGCCGTCTGACGTACCCAGAAGGAGCGAAGGTGATCCGCAGATCGTTTTTGATGCTCGTCGGCAGCGCGGTCGCGCTGTCGGCATGCGGCTTCCAGCTGCGCGGCCAGCAGGACTATGCGTTCAAGCACCTGCTGGTGGCCGGCGCGCCCGCGCCCGTCGAGGCGCGGCTGACGCGTCTCGTCGAGGCCGGCAGCGACACGAAGATCGTCAAGTCGGCGGACGACGCCGACGCCGTGCTGCGCATGTGGGAGTCGCGCGGGCAGAACACGCTGACGCTCAACAAGTATGGGTCGGCGCAGGAATACGCGCTGTTCTATACGCTGAACTACACGCTGACGAGCAAGGACGGCACCGTGCTGATCCCGCCGAGCGCGATCGCGCTGAACCGCGCGATGACGTACAGCGACCAGTACACGAACGCGAAGGCGCAGGAAGCCGACATCCTGTACGCGGACATGCAGAACGACGCGGTCGACCAGCTGATGCGGCGTCTCGCGATCGTCCACTCGCTGACGCCGGCGCCGGAGGACGTGGTGCCGGGCGTCGCGCCGGGCGCGCCCCTGCCGCCACCGCCGCTCTGATCGACGGCGCACGCACCGATGCAATTGCGACTTGATGCGCTGGAGCCGCACCTCGCGAAGGGGGTGGCCGGACTCTACACCGTCTACGGCGACGAGCCGCTGCTCGCGCAGGAAGCGTGCGACCGCATTCGTGCGGCTGCGCGCGCGGCCGGCTTCACCGAACGTTCGGTGCACACGGTCGAGCGCGGCTTCGACTGGAGCGTGCTGCTCGGCGCGACCCAGGCGATGTCGCTGTTCGGCGAGCGTCAGCTGATCGAGTTGCGCATTCCGTCGGGCAAGCCCGGCAAGGAAGGCGCCGACGCGCTGAAGACGCTCGCGGCCACGCCCAATCCCGATGCGCTGATGCTCGTCACGTTGCCGCGTCTCGATGCGGCCACGCAGAAATCCGCGTGGTTTACCGCGCTGCAGAACGGCGGCGTCGCGCTGAAGATCGATCCGGTCGACCGCGCGCAACTGCCGAACTGGATCGGCCAGCGTCTGTCGATGCAGGGCCAGCGCGTCGCGGCCGGCGACGATGGCCGGCGTGCGCTTCAGTTCATCGCGGAGCGCGTCGAGGGCAACCTGCTTGCCGCGCACCAGGAAATCCAGAAGCTTGGGTTGCTCTATCCGCAGGGCGTGCTGTCGTTCGAGCAGGTGCACGACGCGGTGTTGAACGTCGCGCGCTACGACGTCTTCAAGCTGAATGAGGCGATGCTCGCGGGCGACGCAGCACGGCTCGCGCGGATGATCGACGGGTTGAAGGGCGAGGGCGAGGCGATCGTGCTCGTGATGTGGGCCGTCGTCGAGGAATTGCGCACGCTGTTGCGGATCAAGCGCGGGGCGACGGCCGGCAAGCCGCTCGCTACGCTGCTGCGCGAGAACCGCGTGTGGGGGCCGCGCGAACGGCTGATCGGCCCCGCGCTGAACCGCGTGTCGGAAGCGGTTCTCGAGAAGGCGCTCGCGTTCGCCGCGAAGCTCGACCGGCAGGTGAAGGGGCTGTCGGCCGTCGCACCGGGCCGTCGCACGCAGGACGATCCACCGCCCGATCCGTGGGACGGCCTGTTCCAGCTCGCGATGACGGTAGCGGGCGCGCGCGGCGAGCGACCGCCGACCGCGGGTCGCGTGCGTCGTTAAGCCCCGTCCGGGCCTTCAGCGCACGCATCGCAACCCGCTTACAATGTTCCGATAGCTGGCGCGGCCCGCTTGCCGCCGCGCTCCACGCTTCCCACGAATTCACGCCGCGCCAAGCGGCTCGCTTTTCGAGTCACACGATGGATATCGACCAGTACATGACGGACCTGGGCCGCCGTGCCCGGCACGCTTCCCGCGCGATGGCGCGCGCCAGCACGGCCGCGAAGAACGCGGCGCTCGACGCCGTGGCCCGCGCGATCGAGCGCGACGCGCAGGCGCTGAAGGATGCGAATGCACGCGACGTCGCCCGTGCCCGTGAAAAGGGGCTCGATGCGGCGTTCATCGACCGCCTGACGCTGTCGGACAAGGCGCTGAAGACGATGGTCGAAGGCCTGCGCCAGGTTGCGTCGCTGGCCGATCCGATCGGCGAGATCGGCAATCTCAAGTACCGCCCGAGCGGGATCCAGGTCGGCCAGATGCGCGTGCCGCTCGGCGTGATCGGCATCATCTACGAGTCGCGCCCGAACGTGACGATTGACGCGGCCGCGCTGTGCCTGAAGTCGGGTAACGCGACGATCCTGCGCGGCGGCTCCGAGGCGCTCGAATCGAACGCGGCGCTCGCGAAGCTGATCGGCGAAGGGCTCGAGGCGGCCGGCCTGCCGCAGGATGCCGTGCAGGTCGTCGCGACAGCCGATCGCGCGGCGGTCGGCAAGCTGATCACGATGACCGAATACGTCGACGTGATCGTGCCGCGCGGCGGCAAGAGCCTGATCGAGCGCCTGATCAACGAGGCACGTGTGCCGATGATCAAGCACCTCGATGGTATCTGCCACGTGTACGTCGACGATCGTGCCGATCTCGCCAAGGCGCTGACGGTGTGCGACAACGCGAAGACGCACCGCTACGGCACCTGCAACACGATGGAAACGTTGCTCGTTTCGAGCGGCATCGCGGCGACGCTGTTGCCGCCGCTCGGCAAGCTGTATCGCGACAAGCAGGTCGAGCTGCGCGTCGATCCGGCCGCGCGCGCGGTGCTCGCCGAGGCGGGCATCGGGCCGCTCGTCGACGCCACCGACGAAGACTGGCACACCGAATATCTCGCGCCGGTGCTCGCGATCAAGGTCGTCGACGGCCTCGACGCGGCGATCGAGCACATCAACCATTACGGCTCGCACCACACCGATGCGATCGTCACCGAGGATCACGACCGCGCGATGCGCTTCCTGCGCGAAGTCGACTCGGCCAGCGTGATGGTCAATGCGTCGACGCGCTTCGCGGACGGCTTCGAATTCGGCCTCGGCGCGGAAATCGGCATCTCGAACGACAAGCTGCACGCACGCGGCCCCGTGGGCCTGGAAGGGCTCACGTCGCTGAAGTACGTCGTGCTCGGGCACGGCGAAGGCCGTCAGTAACGCGAGGCGCACAACCGATGGCAATGCTCTGGGTCAAGACGTTCCACATCGTTCTGATCGCCGCGTGGTTCGCGGGGTTGTTCTACCTGCCGCGCATCTATGTGAACCTGGCCATGGAGACCGATCCGGCCGCGGTGCGGCGCCTGCTGCTGATGGCGCGCAAGCTGTTCCGCTTCATGACGATGATCGCCGTGCCGGCGCTCGCGTGCGGGCTGTGGCTCTGGCTCGTGATCGGCATCGGCCAGGGGCAGGGGCAGGGCTGGATCCACGCGAAGGTGACGGTGGTGCTGCTGCTCGTCATCTACCACGCGTATTGCGGACACCTGCTGCGGGTGTTCGAGCGCGGAGAGAACAAGCGCACCGACAAGTGGTACCGCGTGTTCAACGAGCTGCCGGTGCTCGGCATGCTCGTGGCGGTCGCGCTGGTCGTGATCAAGCCGTTCTGAACTTTCCGGCGGCCGCATGCCGGCAGTCGATCGACGCGCAAATGAAAACGGCGCCCCTCGGGGCGCCGTTTTCATTTGCGCGTGGTATGCGTCATTCCTTCGTCGGGTCGTCGATCCGGCGGCGCGTGATCGCTTCCTTCGCGCGGCCGACGCGCTCCATGAGCGCGGGTCCGCGCGACAGCGCAACGCCGACCGCGAGGATGTCGCCGATCGCGAGATGCGACATCCGCGACGTCATCGGCGAGAACACGTCGGTTTCCTCGGCCACGTTCGACGCGAGGCTCACCGTCGCGAGCTTCGCGAGCGGCGAGTGGCTCTGCGTGATCGCGACGACCTTCGCGCCGCACGCGAGCGCGGAGCGCGCGGCATCGACGATATCGCGCGTGCGGCCGGTATTCGAGATCGCGACGACGACGTCGTGCGGCCCGAGCAGCGCCGACGACATCGAGAACGTGTGCGGGTCCGAATACGCGACGCTCGGCACGCCGAGCCGAAAGAACTTGTGCTGGATGTCCTGCGCGGCGATGCCCGAGCCGCCGGCGCCGTAGAACTCGATGCGCGACGCGTTCGACAGCAGGGCGATCGCGTCGGCGACGCTGCCGGCCGACAGGCTGTTGCGCACTTCGATCAGCGCGCCGATCGTGCGGTCGAACACCTTGCCGATGATGCCGGGCGCGGGCTCGTCGGGCTCGACGTCACGATAGACCGACGACACGCCCGGCGCGACGCTCTGCGCGAGCCGGATCTTGAATTCGCGAAAGCCGCTGCAGCCGAGCGCCTGGCAGAAGCGCGCGATGGTCGGCTGGCTGACGCCCGCGCGGGTCGACAGCTCGGTCATTGCGAGGTCGAGCACCTCGCGCGGCGCGGCGAGAATGTAGTCGGCGAGCTTGCGCTCGGACGGGCGCAGGTCGGCGCGGATCGCTTCAATGCGAGGCAGCATGGGACGGCGAATGAAAATCGGGTTCGGATGAGCGAGTGTATCGCAATCGAATTGTAGAAAATCTACATGAAAATGCTAGCTCCATCGTCAGCGATTTCCTGGGCGACAAATGCTCATGATTAGGGTTTTCACTAGGTAAAGCCTTGCTGGTGGCGGGAATGAGGGTTGCGCGCATGTCGATCTGCATTGCATGCTTGTAGTTTTTCTACTAGACTGGCTTCGTTCGTTCGACGCACTCGACCGTCCCCACGATTCCAACCGCCGGTGTCGTCCGGCATACAGGAGCGCCCAGCATGACGTCGCTGCACCCCACCCTGGCGAAAGTCACCGAACGCGTGATCGCCCGCAGCCAATCGACCCGTTCCGCCTATCTGCAGCGCATCGACGGCGCGCAAGGCAAGTTCCCGGCGCGTGGCGCATTGTCGTGCGCGAACCTCGCGCACGGCTTCGCAGGTCTCGAAGGCAGCGACAAGTTCCAGATCAAGGCGATCCGCGAGCCGAACATCGGCATCGTGTCCTCGTACAACGAGATGCTGTCCGCGCACGCGCCGTACAAGGACTTCCCTGACATCATCAAGGTCGCCGCACGCGAGAACGGCGGCGTCGCGCAGTTCGCGGGCGGCGTGCCCGCGATGTGCGACGGCGTTACGCAAGGCAATCCGGGGATGGAGCTGTCGCTGTTCTCGCGCGAGGCGATCGCGATGGGCACGGCGATCGCGCTCACGCACAACATGTTCGACGCGGCGCTCTGCCTCGGCATCTGCGACAAGATCGTGCCGGGCCTGCTGATCGGCGCGCTCCAGTTCGGCCACCTGCCGACCATCTTCGTGCCGGCCGGCCCGATGACGAGCGGCCTGTCGAACGACGACAAGGCGAAGATCCGCCAGCAATTCGCGACCGGCCAGGTCGGCCGCGACGCGCTGCTCGAAGCGGAATCGGCCGCGTATCACGGCCACGGCACCTGCACGTTCTACGGCACCGCGAACAGCAACCAGATGCTGATGGAGCTGATGGGCCTGCACCTGCCGGGTTCGGCGTTCGTTCATCCGCACACGCCGCTGCGTACCGCACTGACCGCCGAAGCCGCGCGCCGCGTGCTCGACCTGACGGTCGAGCGCGGCCAGTACACGCCGATCGGCCATGTGATCGACGAGAAGGCGATCGTCAACGGGATCGTCGCGCTGCTCGCGACGGGCGGCTCGACCAACCACACGCTGCACCTCGTCGCGATCGCGCGCGCGGCCGGCATCCTGATCGACTGGAACGATTTCGACGAGCTGTCGGCGGTCGTGCCGCTGCTTGCGAAGATCTACCCGAACGGCAAGGCCGACGTGAACCATTTCCACGCGGCGGGCGGCGTCGCGTTCCTGGTGCGCAACCTGCTCGAAGGCGGGCTGCTGCACGAAGACGTGACGACCGTCGCAGGCAAGGGCCTGTCGCATTACACGAAGGAGCCGAAGCTGATCGACGGCAAGCTGACGTGGGTCGACGGCACGGCCGAGAGCCACGACACCAAGGTGCTGCGCGGCATTCGCGACCCGTTCCAGCCGGACGGCGGCCTGCGCCTGATGCAGGGCCGGCTCGGCCGCGGCGTGATCAAGATTTCGGCGGTCGCGCCCGAGCACCGCAAGGTGACCGCGCCCGCGATCGTATTCGATTCGCAGGAAGCCGTGCAGGAGGCCTTCGATCGCGGCGAGCTGAAGCGCGATTTCGTCGCGGTCGTGCGCTTCCAGGGCGCGCGCGCCAACGGGATGCCCGAGTTGCACCGTTTGACGCCGCTGCTCGGCGTCCTGCAGGATCAGGGCTTCCACGTCGCGCTCGTGACCGACGGCCGCATGTCCGGTGCGTCGGGCAAGGTGCCGGCCGTGATCCACGTGTCGCCGGAAGCGCTGCTGGCCGGCCCGCTCGGCAAGGTCAAGACGGGCGACACGCTCGTGATCGACGCGGAAGCCGGCATCCTCGACATCGAGGTCGACGACGCCGAGTGGCAGGCGCGCCCGGTCGCGCAGCCGCTGCACCAGGCCGAGAACGAGGTCGGTTTCGGGCGCGAACTGTTCGGCGTGTTCCGCGCGGCGGCAGCGCCGGCCGAGCAGGGCGCATCGGTTTTCGGGGCGCTGGTCGGCGAAGCGGCCGTCCGCGTCTCTGCATGAATTTCAAGGAGCGAATTTGATGAAGACGATTGCTGAAATCGTGAAGCTGGGCCCGGTGATTCCGGTGCTCGCATTCGACTCGGTCGAGCAGGGCGAACACGTGTCGCGCGCGTTGCACGCGGGCGGCGTCAAGGTGCTCGAGATCACGCTGCGTACGCCGGCGGGCCTGGAGGCGATCCAGCGCGCGAGCCAGCTCGCGGACGACATCGTCGTCGGCGTCGGCACGATCACGAAGCCCGAGCACTGCGCGCAGGCGAAGAAGGCCGGCGCGAAGTTCGGCGTGTCGCCGGGCCTGACGAAGGACCTGCACCTCGCGTCGCTCGACGCCGGCCTGCCGCTGCTGCCGGGCGTGATGACGCCGAGCGACATCATTCAGGCGCTCGAATTCGGCTACGAGATCGTCAAGTTCTTCCCCGCGCAGCAGGCCGGCGGCGTGCCGATGCTGCAGGCGTTCCACGGCCCGTTCCCGGCGCTGAAGTTCTGCCCGACGGGCGGCATCACGGTCGACACAGCGCCGAATTTCCTGAAGCTGCCGAACGTCGTGTGCGTCGGCGGTTCGTGGCTCACGCCGAAGGCCGCGCTCGCCGCGCAGGACTGGGCCGAGGTCACGCGTCTCGCGCAAGCCGCGAGCCAGCTTCACCGTTAATACTTGTACGAAATGATAAGGGCCTGTTCGCGCCAGTAACGGGGCTTGCGAACGTCATGCCCTTGACCCTCGGCAAACAAGCGCTTAATGCTTGTTTTACCGAGGGTTTTTGCTGATGGAACCGGTTCTATCCGTGGGCCGTAAAGATAAGTAAAATTCAGCGTCCTCACGGGGTGGGTGCCCCCCCGTGTTTCGGAGACCTGCATAGCCGGGCATACTCGCAACAGCTCGCCCGGTTTCGAACAATTCAAGGAGGAGTGCCACATGGGGGCTGTCCAAGGCAGCATGCTGCTCGTATTCACGCTGATCGCGATTGCCGCGCTGATCCTGATGATCGCGCGCTACAAGATCTACCCGTTCCTGGTGCTGATCATCGTTTCGCTGGGCCTGGGTCTCGTCGTCGGCATGCCGATGGACAAGATCGTCAAGTCGTTCGAAACGGGCACGGGCGGCACGCTCGGCCACATCGCGATCGTCGTCGGCCTCGGCACGATGCTCGGCAAGATGATGGCCGAATCGGGCGGCGCCGAACGGATCGCGACCACGCTGATCGACTGGTTCGGTGAAAAGAACATCCACTGGGCGATGATGTTCGTCGCGATCATCGTCGGCTTGCCGGTGTTCTTCGAAGTCGGCTTCGTGCTGCTGATCCCGATCGCGTTCAACGTCGCGAAGCGCACCGGCAAATCGCTGCTCGTCGTCGGTCTGCCGATGGTGGCCGGCCTGTCCGTCGTGCACGGGCTGATTCCGCCGCACCCGGCCGCGCTGCTGGCCGTTCAGCAATACGGCGCCGATATCGGCAAGACGATCGCGTTCGGCCTGATCGTCGGCGTGCCGACCGCGATCATCGCCGGTCCGCTGTTCGCGCTGATGATCTCGAAGTTCGTGAAGCTGCCGGAAAACAACCCGCTCGCAGCGCAGTTCGTCGATACGCACACGGACGGTCGCAAGCGCGAGCTGCCGAGTTTCGGCATCACGCTGTTCACGATCCTGCTGCCCGTCGTGCTGATGCTCGTCGGCAGCTGGGCCGACCTGGTGTTCGCACCGAAGTCGCTGCCGAACAACCTGCTGCGCTTTGCCGGCAACTCCGACGTCGCGCTGCTGATCGCCGTGCTGGTGAGCTTCTTCACGTTCGGCAAGCTGCAGGGCTTCAACCGCGACCAGATCCAGAAGTTCTGCGGCGAGTGCCTGGCGCCGATCGCCGGCATCACGCTGATCGTCGGTGCGGGCGGCGGCTTCGGCGGCGTCCTGCGCGACAGCGGGATCTCGCAGCAGATCGTCGAGACCGCGAAGCACGCGCACCTGTCGCCGCTGCTGCTCGGCTGGTTCGTCGCGGCGCTGATGCGTCTGGCAACGGGTTCGGCGACGGTCGCGATGACGACGGCCTGCGGCATCGTCGCGCCGATCGCGGCGGCGTCGGGCGCGGCGGTTCGTCCGGAGCTGCTCGTGCTCGCGACGGGCTCGGGCTCGCTGATCTTCTCGCATGTGAACGACGGCGGCTTCTGGCTGATCAAGGAATATTTCGGGATGACGGTCGGCCAGACGTTCAAGACCTGGTCGCTGCTTGAAACCATCATCTCGGTGCTGGGTCTGAGCTTTACGCTGCTGCTGAGCGTGGTTTTGTAACAAGGGGTAGTCAATGATTCTGATCGCAATGGGCGTGTCGGGCGCGGGCAAATCGCGAATCGGCGAAATGCTGGCAGAACGCCTGTCGTGCAGCTATACCGACGGCGACGCGTTTCACAGCGCGGCGAACAAGGAAAAGATGCACAACGGCATTCCGCTGACCGACGACGACCGCTGGCCGTGGCTGCGCACGATCCGCGAGGCCATCGAGGAGAAGCAGCGCGCCGGCGAGACCGCCGTGTTCACCTGCTCGTCGCTGAAGCGGTCGTACCGCGACGTGCTGCGCGGCTCCGATACCGACGTGCGGTTCGTGTATCTGAAGGGTTCGTTCGAGGTGTTGCACGAGCGCCTGAAGACCCGCACCGGCCATTTCTTCGATCCGTCGCTGCTGAAGAGCCAGCTCGACACGCTCGAGGAACCGGGCCCGGACGAAGCGATCGTGGTCAGCATCGAGCTGACGCCCGAACAGATCGTCGATCAGGTCATGCTGAAGATCGGTATCGCGCAGTAACATTGAGCGCGGTTCGCGGCAATCGTCATGCAGCAGTGAAAAAGGCGCCCCTCGGGGCGCCTTTTTTCGTTGGCGGTGCGTGAGCCGCTCAGGTCGAGCGGACGTGCTGCGCGATGCCGTCGAGCAGCACGTCCAGCATCGTGTCGTGCACGGCGGCCGGATCGAGTTGCGCGTAGAGCGGGGCGGCCGATTTGACGAGCGGATGCGCGGTATCGGACAGCGCATGCATTTCCGCGAGCTCGACGTCGTTCGCGGGCCGCGTGAGGCCGCCGGCCTCGGCGGCGGCGAGGCCGATCACGCTCGCATACCAGCCGACGCACACGGTCGGCAGTGCGCTGCGCGGGATGCCGGCGTCGGCCAGCGCACGATGCACGGTCTCGATGTGCGCGAGATCGGCCGGCCCGGTGCTCATGTGACGCTGCAGCAGCGCGAACGCGGCGGGGTGGCGCAGCGCGAGCGCGCGGTACTGGCGGGCGAGATCGAGCAGCCGCTCGCGCCACGGCAGTGAAGGGTCGACCGGCGCGAGCGAGCGCGACAGCGCGTTCGCGATCGCACGGCTCAGGCCCTCTTTCGACTTGAAGTGATAGAGCACGCTCATCGGGTCGCAGCCGACAGACTGCGCGAGCTTGCGCACGCTGAACGCGGCTTCGCCGACCTCTTCGAGCAGCGCGAGCGCGGCCGCGACGATCGCATCCTTGTCGAGGCCGCGCGGGCCTTGGGCGGGTTTGTCTTTCATGGAAGCGGGATGGCTGCGGCTGTAATCTTGACGAAAGCATATTCTACGCTGTAGAATTATTTCTGCGGTGTAGAAATTGGGTGTCCCGGCACCTTTCAATGCGTGCTTTCGCACGGTCCGGGATCCTGGCAGGCACGAGCGTGCCTGCCGTCAACACGGGCCATCGCGCCTTCATCTCGTTGACACCCAAGTGGAACCGGCTGCCCCACCCGCGAAGCCTGAACGGCACTTCGACAGGCGGCCCAAGACCATGCAAGTGCAATCATGACTTCCAACCACAAGCCCCTGATCCAGGGCGAATCGCGTTTCGACCAGACGCAACTGAACATCGAAAAGGACAACTGGAACTGGTGCGCGCCGTCCCGTTACGACGGCGAGTGCCCGGCCAACTGGTACGAGGCGTCGTTGTCGCGCCATGAAAACAGTGCGCCGCTCGCGCACGACATGGTGTGCGACGTGCTGGTGATCGGCGCGGGGCTGCTCGGTGCATCGGCCGCGCTGCATCTCGCGGAAGCGGGCGTCGACACGATTCTCGTCGACAAGCATCACGTCGGCTCCGCGGCGTCGGGCCGCAACGGCGGCCAGCTCACGCCGGGCCTCGCGCGCTGGGAAGCAGCCGACATGATCGACCATCTGTCGCACGACGACGCGAAGCGGCTGTGGCGCTTCGCGTCGGCCGAATCGATGGACCTGATCGACGCGATCGGCGCGCGTTATGCACTCGACCTCGACCGCAAGCGGGGCCACATCACGGCGGCGGTCCACCCGGGCCACATGAGCGCGCTGCTCGACGGCGCCGACGCACGCCGTCATCTCGGTGACGCCGGCGTGACGCTCGTCGGCCGCCATCAGCTGCACGACGAATACGTGCGCTCGGGGCTGTATCACGGCGCGGCGATCGATGCGACCGGTGGCCAGCTTCATCCGCTCGCGCTGGTGCGCGGTCTCGTGCACGGCTTCCGGCTGAACGGCGGTGCGTTGTACGAGGGCACCGAGGTGCTGGAGCTCGACGAAACGCCGGCGGGCGTCGTCGCGACGACGCCCGCCGGCACGATCACCGCGCGCCGTGGGGTCGTGCTCGCGCTGCACAACACGACGTTCCGTCTGCTGGACGACGGCACCGCCACCACCGTGCCGTTCTTCACGTATGTCAGCGTGACGGCGCCGCTCGACGTCGACGTCGCGACACTGATGCCGGCCGGCATGCCGGTGTACGACACGCAGTTCCAGATCGACTACTACCGGCCGGTGCGCGGCAACCGCCTGCTGTTCGGCGGGCAGGGCACCGGCACGTGCTGGGCACAGCCCGACGTCAACGCGTATCTGCTGACGCGGCTGAACACGGTGTTCCCGCAGGCCGATGGCCAGTTCGCACTGGACTACTGCTGGAGCGGCGTCAGCGACTTCACGCTGAACGGCGCGACCGACAGCCGCAAGACCGACGGCCGCGTGCCGATGTACATGGTGCAGGGCTGGAGCGGTCATGGCGTCGCGCAGACGGTGCGGATCGGCAAGGCGATCTGCGACGATTTCGTCGGTCGCAACGACGATTTCTCGATGCTGACCGGCATCGATCACCGCGCGATTCCGCTCGGCCGCCAGTTGTCGCCGATCGCGATTCCCGCTGCGAAGGCCGCGATGAGCGTGATGAGCGCACTCAACCCGGGGCGGATGATCTCGTTCTGACCGGCCGCGCAGGCAATGAAAAAGCCCGATGCGATTGCTCGCATCGGGCTTTTTTACGTGCGGAGACGGCGGTGCTTACGCGATCCGCTTCGCGAGTTCGACGGCCTTGCCGATGTACGACGCAGGCGTCATCGCGAGCAGGCGGTCCTTCGCATCTTGCGGGATCGCCAGCGTGCCGACGAATTCCTGCAGCGCTTCGCGCGTGATGCCCTTGCCGCGCGTCAGTTCCTTCAGCTGCTCGTACGGGTTCTCGATGCCGTAGCGGCGCATCACCGTCTGCACCGGCTCCGCGAGCACTTCCCAGCAGTTGTCGAGGTCTTCGTTCAGGCGCTGCGGGTTCACTTCGAGCTTGTCGAGGCCGCGGATCAGCGAGTCGTACGCGAGCAGCGAGTAGCCGAGTGCGACGCCCATGTTGCGCAGCACCGTCGAGTCGGTCAGGTCGCGCTGCCAGCGCGACACCGGCAGCTTGTCGGCGAGGTGGCGCAGCGTCGCGTTCGCGAGGCCGAGGTTGCCTTCCGAGTTCTCGAAGTCGATCGGATTGACCTTGTGCGGCATCGTCGACGAGCCGATTTCGCCGGCCTTCGTCTTCTGCTTGAAGTAGCCGACCGAGATGTAGCCCCACACGTCGCGGTCGAGGTCGAGCAGGATCGTGTTCGCGCGCGCGACCGCATCGAACAGCTCCGCCATGTAGTCGTGCGGCTCGATCTGGATCGTGTACGGGTTGAAGGTGAGCTTCAGGCGGTTCTCGATCACGTCGCGCGAGAACGCTTCCCAGTCGAATTCCGGATACGCCGACAGGTGCGCGTTGAAGTTGCCGACCGCGCCGTTCATCTTGCCGAGGATCTCGACCTTCTCGATGCGCGTGATCGCGCGCGAGAGGCGGGCCGCGACGTTCGCGAGTTCCTTGCCGAGCGTCGTCGGGCTGGCCGGCTGGCCGTGCGTGCGCGACAGCATCGGCTGCTCGGCAAGCGCGTGCGACAGCGCGACGAGGCGCTGGTGGACCGTGCGCAGCGCCGGCACGATCACGTGCTCGCGCGCGCCGGCGAGCATCATCCCGTGCGACGTGTTGTTGATGTCTTCGGACGTACACGCGAAGTGGATGAATTCGCTGGCCTTCTCGAGTTCGGCCTGGCCCTTCACCGATTCCTTCAGCCAGTATTCGACGGCCTTCACGTCGTGGTTCGTCACGCGCTCGATGTCCTTGATGCGGGCAGCGTCGTGCGCGGTGAAGCGCTCGGCGAGTTGCAGCAGGAATTGTTCGGACGCGTCCGAGAAGCGCGGGACTTCCGCGAAGCCGGCGCGCGACAGCGCGATCAGCCAGTGCACCTCGACGGTGACGCGGTGGCGCATGAAGGCGGCTTCGGAGAGCCAGTCGCGCAGCGCTTCGGTCTTGCTGGCGTAGCGGCCGTCGATGGGCGAGAGCGCGGTGAGGGCGAAAAGCGTATCGGGACGAGTGTCGGACATGATCGGGCGTGGCCTTGGGGGCCGGTGCGAACGAGGGGAGGAGAATCCGGCATTTTACCATTGGCGCGGGGCGATCCCGGCCGAACCGGTCAGGTCGCCGCCGTCGTGGGCGATCGGCACGCATGCGGCGCTCGGGCGGCGCGCAAGCAGTCCGCCGGCTGGCGCCCGGGCCGGCTCGCCGGGCTGCCCGCCGCGCCGCCGGGCGGGCCCGCCCGCCGGTAGAATGCAGGCTTCTTCCCGACCGCCGCCCGCCGCGCCCGCCTGCATGGAACTGAAATGGCTCGAAGACTTCGTCTCGCTCGCGGAAACGCGCAGCTTTAGCCGGTCCGCCGAACTGCGGCACGTGTCGCAGCCCGCGTTCTCGCGGCGCATCCAGGCGCTCGAGGCATGGCTCGCGACCGAACTGATCGATCGTTCGGTTTATCCGACGCGGCTCACGCAGGCCGGCCAGATCTTCTACGAGCAGGCATTGACGATGCTGTCGCAGGCGCACGAGGCGCGCACGCTGCTGCGCGGCCATGTCGGCGCGCCGGTGCCGACCATCGAGTTCGCGGTGCCGCATACGTTGTCGCTCACGTATTTTCCGCGCTGGCTGCAGCGGATCGAGGCGAAGATGGGGCAGGTCCACACACGGCTGCGCGCGCTGAACGTGCACGACGCCGTGCTGTCGCTGGTCGAGGGTGGCTGCGATCTCGTGATGGGCTACCACCACCCGAGCCACCCCGTCGCGCTCGATCCGGCCCGCTACGACATGCTGGTCCTCGGCAGCGAGCCGATCAGCGCATTTTCGGCGCCGGGCCGCGCGGGCCGGCCGCGCTATACGTTGCCGGGCACGGCCGAGGCGCGCGTGCCGTACCTGTCTTATACGCCGAATGCGTATCTCGGCCGGATGACCGAAGTCATCGTTGCGAACGCACCGACGCCGCTGTTCCTCGATCGCGTGTACGAAACCGACATGGCCGAAGGGCTGAAGGCAATGGCGCTCGCGGGCCACGGCGTCGCGTTTCTGCCGCACAGCGCCGTCGAGGATGCGGTGGCCAGCGGCCGCCTGATCCGGCTCGACCGGTCCGCGCGCGGCGGCACGCACCCGTTCACGCTGACGATGGAGATCCGCCTGTACTGCGACAAGCTCGCGCTGCAGGGCGACGACCCGCACCAGAAGCTCGTGCGCGCACTGTGGGAAGTCGTGCGCGACGAGCTTCGCGAAACCGCCGGTTAACCGTGAGCGGTTAACCGCGCCGGTCGAGCGCGCGCCGCTGCCGACGCGCTTGCCGCGCCTTTCGGACCGATGTCCGGCGGGCGTTCTTGCGCAAATCGACCGCGGATTTGCAAAAAATCACGATCATGCAAGAAACGCATAATCGAATAAGCAAACGGCATTGGATAAAAAAAACGGGTTTTTCGACAATGTGCGCAATCCGTTGAACGTTGGAGCGTCCATGTCTTCGCAACTGCAGTCCATCCCGTCCTACCTTCACGCCGACGATCTCGGCCCGTGGGGCAACTACCTTCAGCAGGTCGATCGCGTCGCGCCGTACCTCGGTTCGCTGTCGCGCTGGCTCGAAACGCTGAAGCGTCCGAAGCGCATCCTGATCGTCGATGTGCCCATCGAGCTCGACAACGGCACCGTCGCGCACTTCGAAGGCTATCGCGTGCAGCACAACGTGTCGCGTGGCCCGGGCAAGGGCGGCGTGCGCTACCACCAGGACGTGACGCTGTCGGAAGTGATGGCACTGTCGGCATGGATGTCGGTGAAGAACGCGGCCGTGAACGTGCCGTACGGCGGTGCGAAGGGCGGCATCCGCGTCGACCCGCGCAAGCTGTCGCGCGGTGAGCTCGAACGCGTGACGCGTCGCTACACCAGCGAAATCGGCATCATCATCGGCCCGAACACCGATATTCCGGCACCGGACGTCAACACCAACGAACAGGTGATGGCGTGGATGATGGACACGTTCTCGATGAACCAGGGCCAGACGTCGACCGGCGTCGTGACCGGCAAGCCGATCTCGCTCGGCGGTTCGCTCGGCCGCAAGGAAGCGACGGGCCGCGGCGTGTTCGTCGTCGGTTGCGAGGCGGCGAAGAAGAAGGGCCTCGAGATTGAAGGCGCGCGCATCGCGGTGCAGGGCTTCGGCAACGTCGGCGGCATCGCGGCGAAGCTGTTCCAGGAAGCGGGCGCGAAGGTGATCGCGGTGCAGGATCACACCGGCACGATCTACCGGCCGGCCGGCCTCGATTCGAACAAGCTGCTCGACCACGTCGCACGCACGGGCGGCGTCGCGGGCTTCGAAGGCGCCGAACCGATGCCGAACGACGAGTTCTGGACGGTCGAGACCGACATCCTGATCCCGGCGGCACTGGAAAACCAGATCACCGAGAAGAACGCATCGAAGATCCGCACGAAGATCATCGTCGAAGGCGCGAACGGCCCGACGACGACGGCGGCCGACGACATCCTGAGCGCGAACGGCGTGCTCGTGATCCCCGACGTGATCGCGAATGCGGGCGGCGTGACCGTGTCGTACTTCGAGTGGGTGCAGGACTTCTCGAGCTTCTTCTGGACGGAAGACGAGATCAACCACCGTCTCGAGCGCGTGATGCGCGAAGCGTTCGCCGGCGTGTGGGCGGTCGCGGAAGAGCACAAGGTGTCGGTGCGTACGGCGGCGTTCATCGTCGCGTGCAAGCGCATCCTGATGGCGCGCGAAATGCGCGGCCTGTATCCCTGATCGGTCATCGCCGATTCGATCGGACGACTATGACAAAAGCATGACGCAATCCACCCGATTGTGTGCATGAACCCTCGCGGGCGGTGCCGAATCCGGCATCGCCCGCGTTGTGCATTCAGGCGCCGCCAGGGGCGCCGGAAGCCGGGAGGACGGCTTCGTACAGGACGATTCGTAGTACGGTAAACAACCAGTACTTTCAAAAATATTACTTTGATACACTGGCGCGGGTTTCAGCCAAGGAGATGACCAAAATGAAATACCAGAAGGCAGTCCTGATGGTCGCGGCGCTGTGCGCGTTCGCGAGCGGCGCGCATGCACAGGAGACCGGCACGCTGAAGAAGATCAAGGACACGGGCGTGATCGCGCTGGGCCACCGCGAATCGTCGATTCCGTTCTCCTACTATGACCAGAGCCAGCAGGTCGTCGGTTATTCGCGCGAATTCCAGATGAAAGTCGTGGACGCCGTGAAGAAGAAGCTGAACCTGCCGAACCTGCAGGTCAAGAACATCCCGGTGACGTCGCAGAACCGCATCCCGCTCGTGCAGAACGGCACGGTGGACATCGAGTGCGGCTCGACGACCAACAACACGGAGCGTCAGCAGCAGGCCGCATTCTCCGACACGATCTTCGTGATCGGCACGCGCCTGATGACGAAGAAGGATTCGGGCGTGAAGGACTTCGCGGACCTGAAGGGCAAGACGGTCGTGACCACCGCCGGCACGACGTCCGAGCGCCTGCTGCGCAAGATGAACAACGACAAGCAGCTGGGCATGAACATCATCAGCGCGAAGGACCACGGCGACTCGTTCAACACGCTCGAGTCGGGCCGCGCCGTCGCGTTCATGATGGACGACGCGCTGCTCGCGGGCGAACGCGCGAAGGCGAAGCAGCCGGGCGAGTGGGTGATCGTCGGCACGCCGCAGTCGGAAGAGGCGTACGGCTGCATGATGCGCAAGGGCGATGCGGACTTCAAGAAGGTCGTCGACGACGCGATCTCGCAAGTCGAGAAATCGGGCGAAGCCGCGAAGATCTACGCGAAGTGGTTCGAGAACCCGATTCCGCCGAAGGGGCTGAACCTGAACTTCCCGCTGTCCGATTCGATGAAGAAGCTGTACGCGAACCCGAACGACAAGGCGCTCGACTGACCACGCAGCCGTTGACGCAGAAATGACGCTACTGAAACGGAAGAGGCCTCGCTTCTTCCGTTTCTTTTTGCTGGAGTCTTGCCCATGTCTTACCACTGGAACTGGGGCATCTTCCTGAGCCCCGTCTCGACCGGCGAGCCGACGACTTACTTCGGATGGCTCATGTCCGGATTCTGGGTGACGATCGAGGTGTCGCTCGTCGCCTGGGTCGTCGCGCTGATCGTCGGTTCGCTGTTCGGCGTGCTGCGCACGGTGCCGAACAAATGGCTGTCCGCGATCGGCACCGTGTACGTGTCGATCTTCCGGAACATCCCGCTGATCGTGCAGTTCTTCGTCTGGTACCTCGTCGTGCCCGAATTGCTGCCCGCGTCGATCGGCACCTGGATCAAGCAGTTGCCGCCCGGCACGCAGTTCTTCACCGCGTCGATCGTCTGTCTGGGCCTGTTCACGGGCGCGCGCGTGTGCGAACAGGTGCGCTCGGGGATCAACGCGCTGCCGAAGGGCCAGCGCGCCGCCGGCCTCGCGATGGGCTTCACGCAATGGCAGACGTACCGCTACGTGCTGCTGCCCGTTGCGTACCGGATCATCGTGCCGCCGCTCACGTCCGAGTTCCTGAACATCTTCAAGAACTCCGCGGTCGCGTCGACGATCGGCCTGCTCGACTTGTCCGCGCAGGCCCGCCAGCTCGTCGACTACACCGCGCAGACCTACGAGTCGTTCATCGCGGTGACGCTTGCGTATGTGCTCATCAACCTCGTCGTGATGGCGTTCATGCGCTGGATCGAAGGCCGCACGCGGCTGCCCGGCTACATCGGAGGCAAGTGATGCATCAGTTCGACTGGAGTAGTATTCCCGGCGCGATACCGACGCTGTGGACGGGGGCGATCGTCACGTTCAAGATCACGCTGATCGCGATCGTCATCGGCATCGTCTGGGGCACGCTGCTGGCGCTGATGCGGCTGTCCGGCGTGAAGCCGCTTGAGTGGTTCGCAAAGGCATACGTGACGGTGTTCCGCTCCATCCCGCTCGTGATGGTGCTGCTGTGGTTCTTCCTGATCGTGCCGCAGGTGCTGCAGGGCGTGCTCGGGCTGTCGCCGACGATCGACATCCGGCTCGCGTCGGCGATGGTCGCGTTCTCGCTGTTCGAAGCCGCGTATTATTCCGAAATTATCCGCGCCGGCATCCAGTCGGTGCCGCGCGGGCAGGTGAACGCCGCGTTCGCGCTCGGCATGAACTACGCGCAGGCCATGCGCCTCGTGATCCTGCCGCAGGCGTTCCGCGCGATGGTGCCGCTGCTGCTCACGCAGGCGATCGTCCTGTTCCAGGATACGTCGCTCGTGTACGTGATCAGTCTCGCGGACTTCTTCCGCACGGCCGCCAACATCGGCGACCGCGACGGCACGACCGTCGAGATGGTCCTGTTCGCCGGCGCATGCTATTTCGTGATTTGCTCGTTGGCGTCTGTTCTCGTCAAGGGTCTCCAGAAAAAGGTCACACGATGATTTCCATCAAGAACGTTTCCAAGTGGTACGGCCAGTTTCAGGTTCTCACCGACTGCACGACCGAGGTCAAGAAAGGCGAAGTGGTCGTCGTGTGCGGCCCGTCGGGCTCCGGCAAGTCGACGCTGATCAAGACCGTCAACGGCCTCGAGCCGTTCCAGCAGGGCGAGATCCTCGTGAACGGCCAGTCGGTCGGCGACAAGAAGACGAACCTGTCGAAGCTGCGCTCGAAGGTCGGGATGGTGTTCCAGCACTTCGAGCTGTTCCCGCATCTGTCGATCACCGAGAACCTGACGCTCGCGCAGGTCAAGGTGCTCGGCCGCGGCAAGGACGAAGCGGCCGACAAGGGCATGAAGCTGCTCGATCGCGTCGGCCTGAAGGCGCATGCGCACAAGTTTCCGGGCCAGCTGTCGGGTGGCCAGCAGCAGCGGGTCGCGATCGCGCGCGCGCTGTCGATGGACCCGATCGCGATGCTGTTCGACGAGCCGACGTCCGCGCTCGATCCCGAGATGATCAACGAGGTGCTCGACGTGATGGTCGAGCTCGCGCAGGAAGGGATGACGATGATGGTCGTGACGCACGAGATGGGCTTCGCGAAGAAGGTCGCCCATCGCGTGATCTTCATGGACAAGGGCGCGATCGTCGAGGACGACCGCAAGGACGATTTCTTCTCGAATCCGAAGTCGGATCGCGCGAAGGACTTCCTCGCGAAAATCCTGCACTGAGCGCTCGTGCGCGCGGAATGCGCAAACCGCCCGGCCGAACGCCGGGCGGTTTTTTTTTTCGCCTGCCGTCCGTCGCCCGCCGCTGGCGACGAACGGATTCCGGCGCGCGGCGTTACCAGCTGTAGCGGTAGCCAACCTGCCCGGTGACGCCGCGCCGGTAATCGCCGCCGATGTTGCGCGCATATTTCACGTTCGCGTACAACTCGCCCGACTTGCCGAAGCCCGCGGTCACGCCAAGGCCGAGCTCGTACCACGTGCGGCCCAGGTGCGTCGCGAACGGCGTGCCGCCGACGACGGTCTGGCCCGGCGACAGGAAGTCGTGCAGCACGTCGGCAGTGAAGTACGGCGTCGCGGCGCCGCCACCCGCGTTCGCGTCGAGGTTTGGCCGGAAGATGCGCACGCCGACGCGTCCGCGCAACGCATTGGTCGTCGTGCCCGACACGGCCGACACATTGTCGTCGAACCCGTTCAGCTTCAGGTACTGATACATCAGCTGCGCCTGCGGCTCGACCGCGATCGGCGTGCCGCCGATCCCGAACGGCTTGCCGACCTCCTGCGACAGTGCGATGCCGAAGCCATTCTGCGATGCCTCGTTGCCGTAGCTGTCGCGATAGCGGTTGCCGTAGTGCGTGACCTGGCCGACGCTGTCGAAGTAGGTGCCGTCGGACAGGTAGCGCGTCCAGTAGCCGCCGACGCTCTGCGCGTGCATCTCGACCGAGCCCGTCGACGTCGACAGGCCCGCTGCGTCGGCGCGTGCCATGTCGCTGAAGCTCGCGTTCGCGACGCCGATGCTCGCCGTCACGCCCGCATGCGTGCTGCCGCCGCCGGGCGCCTGGTCGAGCGTCCAGTCCTTGCCGAACTGCGCGAAGAACGTGCGCTCGTCGGCCGCGAAGCGTCCCGCGTTCGCATCGAGGCTCTGTCCGCCGATGCGGCCCCACACACCGTCTCGGTTGCCCGACGCCTGCCTCTCGAGGTTGTAGATGTCGCCGACGCGCTCGTGCAGCTTGCCGAGCGTCGAGAAGCCGTAGTCCGCGTTCAGCAGCGGCGTCATCGCATAGCCTGCGACGCCCGGACGGTACGCGAGATTGCCGCCGCCTTTGATGACGTTCGGGCCGACCGGATCGCCCGGGTCCGTCGGGTCGAGTTGCGAGCGCAGATACCAGCCGTTCGCATCGCTCTGTCCGCCGCGGTAGAGCCGGTATTCGTATGCGCCGGCCTGCACCGGGCCCGCGAGATGGAACGCCGATGCGGAGGTCGTGCCGCCGTTGGCCGTGACGACCACCGGAATCCCTTCGCCCGTCGTCTGCGCGCCGGTGCCGGCCGTGTTCGCGATCTTCAGCCCCGTCGTGCCGGTCGCGGCACCGTCGTTCACGATCAGCCGGTCGGTCGGCGAGGCATCGGCGCCGAGATAGGTGTTCAGCGCGATCGTGCCGCCGTTGCCGACGTAACTGCCGGTCGTCAGCGTCCGGTAGCTGCCTGCCGCCGTCGGCGCGCCGGACGGCGCAGCGAATGCAACCAGACCCGCGTTGTTCAGGCTGCTCAGCACGGAGCTGCCGGTCATGTGCCACGTGCTCGTGCCGTCCACGGTGAGCGCGACCGGATCGATCTTGCCGGTGAGGGTCGTGCCGTTCGTCAGGAACACGTTGCCGGTGCTCGGCGCGTCCGACACGATGTCGCCGGCGAGATTCACGGCCGATGCGTTGAAGGTGGCGGTGCTTCCGTTCGCGAGGTCCAGCAGTATGCCGTTGCCGGCCGTCACGACGGTGCCGTTGCGCACCGCGATATCGACCGTGCCGCCGCGCGCCGCGAACGCCGGCCCGGCGACGGACGCGACGCTGCCGCCGTCGACGAGCACTGCGCTCGTCGCGCCGGTCGCGAGCGTGTCGGTGCTCAGCACGCCGGCCGTCGCGCCCTTGAGCGTCGTGCCGGTCAGCGCGAGCACGCCGCCGCCGTCGACCGTCGCGCCGTTGCCGGCCGCGCTCGCGATCGACGAACCCGTGTCGCCGATGCGGCCGCCATTCCGTACGACTAGGCCGTCGGCTGCCGTGCCCGCCGTGGAGACCTTCGCGCCCGACAGCAGTGCGATCGCGCCGCTGCCCGCGACGATCGCGTGCGCGCCGGCACCCGTCGTCGTGACGGTCGTGCCGTCGGCCGCGAGCATCGAATCCGCGCCCGTCACGAAGAGGCCGCGCGCGTTGTCGCCGGCGGTGCGCACGACGGTCGCCGCATCGGTCGCGATGCGCGCGCCGGCGCCCGTCGACGACAGTCCATCGGCGCCGGCGCCGGTCGTGCCGATCTGCGTGCCTGACAGCGCGATCGTCGTGTTCGAGCCGAGGTTGTCGATGCCCTTGCCCATGCCGCCCACCGCGATCGACGTCGCGCCGGCTGCGATCCCGCCGCCCGACACGGTCGAGTCGATCAGCACGCCGTCGGCGCTGCCGTTCGCGACGACGGTGCCCGCGCCCGACAGGGCGACCGACGCGCCGGTACCCGTCAGGTGAACGCCGGCGATGCCGTCGTCCGCCTCGATCGTGCCCGCGTTGGCGAGCGTTGCCGACGCGCCCTGCACGAGCGCGCCGGTGCCGTTCGATACGCGGATCGCCGACGCGTTGTTCACCGTGCCGAGCGTGCCGACGACAACCCCCGTCGAGCCGGGGCCGGTCAGCAGCACCGTATTGCGGTTCTCGAGCGTGCCGAGGTTTTGCGCGACGAAGCCAGTCACGCCGGCCGTCGACGACGCCACGGCTGCGTTGTTGGTCAACGTCGTCGCGACTGGCGTTCCGGCGTTCGCTCCGGTAAGGGCGTGTGCCTGGCCGTCGACGGTGCCCGCGATCGCGCCGGCCGCATTCAGGTCGATGGTCGCGCCCGAGTCGATCGTGCCCGTCGCGCCGCCTTCGACTGCGACCGCGATGCCGTCCGCGCCGTTGACGTTGTAGGTGGCGTGTCCCGTGGACAGCGTCGTGCCGGCACCCGTGGCAAGCACGCCGCGCGCGCGCTGCCCGTTCACGTCGGTCGTCAGCGTGCCGGCCGCCGACGCGCCCGTATAGGCCGCGCCGCCCGCGATGCGGAACAGCGTCGAATCGTCGGTATCGACGCTCAGGTGCTGCGCGGCGACGTTGATCTTCGAGCCGGCGCCGTATGCGTAGAAACCGATCTGGTTCGTGCCGGACATGAAGGCGGGCACGGCGTTGGCGTCGACGTTGATCGTCGCGCCCGAGCGCGCGTGGACGCCGATCGCGCCGTTGCCGGTCAGGTTGAGCGCGCCGTCGACCGTGGCCTTCGCGCGCGGCCCTTCGGCCCACACGCCATAGTTGCGCGTGTCCGACGCCGGATCGAGCCCGCCGGCCACGTTGATCGTGCCGGTCGACGTCGCGGCCGTCGCGGTCGAACCGGTGCCGACCACCATGATGCCGATGCCGTTCACGCCGTTCAGCGTGATCGTGCCCGTGTTGGTCACGGTCGCGGCCGTATTGGCGGCGAGCATGCCGACGTTGGCGAACGGCGTGCCGGGTGCCGCACCGTTCACGATGATCGTGCCCGCGTTGCGCAGCGTGCCGGACGACGAACCGATGCTCGCCATCCCGGCGCCGTTTTGCGTCTGCGAGCCGATCACGATCGAGCCGAGGTTGCTGGCGGTGCCCGATGCGCCGAGCAGGATCCCGTAGGAATGCGCGGACAGCGCGACGTCGTTCGCCGCTGCCCCCGGTCCGTATTGGGCCGCACGGCCGAGATAGATCGTGCCGCCGGCCGCGTTCGTGAAAGCGCCGCCGGCCGCGAAGCCGCCGATCACCTGGCTGTCGAGCGTCGTCGCGTTGACGCCGACGTTGATCGTGCCGGCGTTCGACGCGTTCGCACCGTTCGTCACGGCCACCGCGTAGTTCTGCAGGTCGGGGCGGTTGCCGTCGAGCGTCCATGCGCCGACGTTCATCACGCCATTGTTGACGAACGAGGTACCCGTGCCGCTTGCGTACACGCCGTTGCCCTCGGTGTACGCGTGGAAGCCGAAGTTGTCGGGCGGCGCGCTGCTGCTCGTGTCGAAATTGTCGCCGGACGCATAGCCGGACGAGATCGTGCCGTTGTTGACGCCGCTTGCGCCGCTCAGCAGGCGCACCAGCGTGAAGTCGCCCGACAGGCGGCCGTCGTTGACGAAGTGCGCGCCGTTTTCCGCGAGGACGGCCGAGCTCGAAGCGATCGTGTTGGTGCCGCGGAAGTCGATCTGGCCGTCCTTGCCGATTTGCAGTGTCGCATTCGCGCCCGTGCCGTGCATCGCCGACAGATGATCGATCGGCAGCGTGTTCTTGTCGCCCGACGATACGTTGTTCTGATACTGGAAGGTTTGCTGCGAGAACGTGACGGCCTGGCCGAACGCATTGTCGTAGGCGGCCTGCGAGCCGAGCGCGCCGCTTTGTACCGAACGCACGAGAAAGTCGTTGTACGCGGCGAGCGACGCGGCGTCGGTGACGGTCCACGTGCTGCCGTCGAATGCGGTGAAGGTGCCCGCGTAGGCCGGGACGTCGAGCTGGAGATTGCCAACGGCACCGCCGCTCGCGAGATAGTCGCCGGTGCCGAGCCAGACCTGGTTGCGCGAATTCCAGTTGACGACGCTTTTTGCCGTGCCCGTGCCGTCCGCGAAGGTCAGGTCGGTCTGCTTCGGCGCGATCGAGATCGCGTTGCCGGCCGCGTCTGGCGCGTTCGCGGGATTGCCGATCGACACGTTCAACGTGCCGCCGGTGTTGTCGACGGTGCCGATCCGCAGGTTCACGTACTGGTTCCCGTTCACGTCATGGTAGACGGGCACCTCGTTCGAGCCGGCCGTCGACGCGGCGAATGCGGACGAGCTGTACGTGGCGATCGACGTATGGGTGCCCGTAATCGTGTCGGGCGTGCTGACGCTCTGCGTCTTGCCGCCGAGCGACAGCAGCGGCTGGTTCGGGTTGCCCGACACGATGGACGTATTGCCGATCGGCGTGAGCGTATAGCCGGGGTCGCCGGCGGCACCCGTCCATGCACCCGTCACGCCGACCGTGTCGCCGCCCGACACGGTCGTGGCGCCGGCCAGGTTGTCGTTGACGGTCGGGCTGACGCTGCCGAGCGCACAACTGCCGCCGCTTGCGACCGCCGAACCGTTACCGCAGGTCGATGCGTACGCGGAGCCGGCCGACAGCGCGGCCAGCGCCGCACCGAGCGTGGCGACGCGTAGCGGCGAGCGGCGGATCGCCGTGCGGCCGTCACGGCGGCTTGCGGCCGATTGGCTGCCCGAACGCTTGCCGCGCGCCCGGGCCGTTTCCGCAACCGCGACCCAGCAGCCGGCGGCTTCGCTCCATATCGATCGAAATGAGTGATTCACGACAAGCCCCTCTTTCTTCTTTTGAAGTGGTATTCGCCGTATGCGGCGAATGCGCATTCCACGGTGATGTGTGTTTCGAATGGACGTGCAGCAGCCGTGGCTGCGTCGAGTGCCAATCAGGATTCGTTACACCGAAGATGGAGCGAGTCTACTAATCGACGGGGTGGTCGATTTTCAAAAAATCAAGATATGTGAGGATGGTAACGGTATGGGGTGGTATTTCTGGATTGTGTGGTTAATCGAACTGAAAGCCTTGGTGGGGAAGGGTTTGGTGGACCTTCCTATGGGCCGGGTGGAATCGCCAGGTCGGTGGGATAACGCACGATCAGTGTTGGGTTCGTGCTTTAAACTGCGGCTTCCGGATTATCCGTTTTAGACCGCTTTTATCTTGTTTTTTTGTTGGTTAATTATTTTCTCTCGAAAATTAATAAAATAAAAGCGGATGTTGTATGGCGATGATCGTGTGCATCCAATGGCGATCTGAATGAAATGCGAAACGTCGCCGGGCGGAGACTTTCACTGCCGGTGATCGCCGGGTCGTGACGCGCGCGCACAAGCGGAAGGCGGGAAGGGCGGGCGCCCGACGGCGCGGCGCGCTCAGTAGTCGATCGGGTCGTCGGCGTCGTCCGCGGTGCCGGCCGCCAGCGCCTCGCGCTGCACACCGCCGCACGGGGCGGACGCCGATGCGTCGAGCGCCGGGTTGCGCAGCTTCTCGAGCACGCGCTCGGGCACCGGAATCTGCATCCGCGCGCTGACGTCGCCGCACTGGAACATGATCAACTCGCCCGGTTCGAACGAGGTCCAGATTTCGTTGTCGGTCAGCGGCTGCGTGGCGATCACCGCGACGCGATCCTCGGGCGTCGTGTATTTCGCAAAGTCGATTGACAGGTCTTCGTCGACCAGATGCGCGGTCGAGAACGGCCAGCGCCGCACGATGTAGTGCAGCCGCGTCGAGCAGTGCGCGAAGAGCGCCTGGCCGTTCGACATCAGGAAGTTGAACACGCCGTGATCGGTGATGCCGCGCGTCAGCTCGCCGACGCGCTCGAACAGCTCCGGCAACGGCGGCTGCGCGCCGGGGAACGCTTCGCGCAGCCCCTGCATCAGCACGCAGAACGCCTTCTCGCTGTCGGTCGTGCCGACCGGATGGTAGACGCTGCCGTCGAGATCGGGTTCGTAGTCCTGCAGATCGCCGTTATGCGCGAAGATCCAGTGCCGCCCCCACAGCTCGCGCATGAACGGGTGGCTGTTCTCGAGCAGGATGTGACCCTGTGTGGCCTTGCGGATGTGCGCGATCGTGTTCTTGGACTTGATCGGGTAGCGCTTCACCATTTCGGCGATCGGCGACGTGGCCGACGCCTGCTGGTCGATGAACAGGCGACACGCCTTGTCCTCGAAGAACGCGATCCCCCAGCCGTCGGCATGGTGATCGGTGAGGCCGCCCCGGGCCGCGAAACCTGTGAAGGAGAATGTGACGTCCGTCGGCGCGGCGCAGTTCATTCCTAGGAGTTGGCACATTTTACTTGGGGCGGGGGCGGAAGCTGGGTAACCAACCGGGTGAACCCCGGTACAATGTGGCTTCTAGCATATCACCGAGCCTTGAGCGGTAAAAAGCGGATTCCGCCAGCCGAAGGCCTCGTGTTGCGGTTTGCCGTCAGTCGGCCCGCGCACGCGCGTTCCGGCCCCGCAGATCGCCAGCCCGTTCCTACAACGCCTCCTATGACTGCCTCGAACGCTTCCTCTCCGGCGACGCTCACGCTCGCCCGTCCCGACGACCTGCACCTGCACCTGCGCGACGGCGACATGCTGGCCGCGGTGCTGCCGCACACGGCGCGCCAGTTCGCCCGCGCGATCGTCATGCCGAACCTGAAGCCGCCCGTCACGACCACCGCGCAGGCGCAGGCGTATCGCGAGCGAATCCTGGCCGCGCTGCCGGCGGGCATGGCGTTCGAGCCGCTGATGACGCTGTACCTGACCGACAACACGGCGCCCGACGAAATCATCCGCGCGCGCGACAGCGGCTTCGTGCATGGCGTAAAGCTGTATCCGGCCGGCGCGACGACGAACTCCGACCATGGCGTCAGCGATCTCGCGAAGTGCGCGAAGACGCTCGAGGTCATGCAGGAAACCGGCATGCCGCTGCTCGTGCACGGCGAGGTGACCGATCCGGCGATCGACATGTTCGATCGCGAGAAGGTGTTCATCGACCGCGTGATGACGCCGCTGCGGCGCGATTTCCCCGGCCTGAAGGTCGTGTTCGAGCACATCACGACGAAGGACGCGGCCGACTACGTGCGCGACGCCGACGCTGCGCCGGGCCTGCTCGGCGCGACGATCACGCCGCAGCACATGCTGTACAGCCGCAACGCGCTGTTCGTCGGCGGGATTCGCCCGCATTACTACTGCCTGCCGGTGCTGAAGCGCGAAACGCACCGCGTCGCACTCGTCGAAGCCGCGACGTCGGGCAACCCGCGCTTCTTCCTCGGCACCGACAGCGCGCCGCACGCGCGCGACGCGAAGGAAACCGCATGCGGGTGCGCGGGCTGCTACACGGCACTGCACGCGCTCGAGCTGTATGCGGAAGCGTTCGACCAGGCCGGCGCGCTCGACAAGCTGGAGAATTTCGCGAGCCGCTTCGGCGCCGATTTCTACGGGCTGCCGCACAGCACCGAGACGATCACGCTGCGCCGCGAGACCTGGGAACTGCCGCGCGAGGTCTTCGCGGGCGATACGCCGGTCGTGCCGCTGCGCGCCGGCGAAACGATCGGCTGGAAGTTCGCGTGACCGGCACGCCGCCGCGCGGGGCCGGCCTGACGGCCGGCGGCGAGGCGGCGGTATTCGCGCAGATCGACTGGTCAGCGCCGTGGCTCGCGCCTTACGCGGCGCCCGGTCGTGCGCTGCAGGCGGCTGCGCTCACGGGCGAGACCGCGCTGCTCGATGCGTTGAACGGTGCGCTGCGCGGCGGTACGCGGGCGAGCGGCCGCGGCCGGCCGCTGCGCTTCGTGGCGCAGGCGGAGCTGCCGCCAGGCATCGCATACGAAACGCATATCGCCGACACGGGCGGCGTCCCGACCCGTCACAATCTTCATGACTTCTTCAATGCGCTCGTCTGGTTCGCGTATCCGCGCACCAAGGCCGCGCTGAACGCACGCCAGGCCGCGGCGATCGACGCCGCGGGCGGCGTCGGCCCCGTGCGCGGCACGCTGCGCGATGCGCTCACGCTGTTCGACGAGAACGCCGCGCTGTTCGTGACGTCCGACCGCGCGCTCGCCGACGCGCTGCGCGGCTTCAACTGGCAACTGTTGCTGGTGGCAGCGCGCGACGCGTGGGGCACGCGCTGCGAGGCGCGGCTCGTCGGCCATGCGCTGCTCGAGAAGCTCGTCACGCCGTACAAGTCCTGCACCGCGCACACGTGGATCGTCGAAGTGAGTGACGACTATTTCTCGTGGCCCGACGCGCAGCGTGCCGCGCATGTCGATGAGCGGATCGCCGGTGAATTCGCGACCCGCGACCTGACGAGCCGTGACTTCGCGCCGCTCCCGGTGCTCGGCGTGCCGGGCTGGTGTGACGCGAATGCCGCGCCCGCGTTCTACGACGACCCGGCGGTTTTCCGCAGCGGCCGCCGTTCGCACGCTGCCGGCGGCGGCGCGCAGTGCTAGAATGCGCGTCGCAAAGCAGGCCAGGCAGTCGCGGCCTCGCCGCCTTCGGGCAGGCGAGGGCGAGGAAAGTCCGGACTCCACAGGGCAGGGTGATGGCTAACGGCCATCCGTGGCGACACGCGGAACAGGGCAACAGAAAGCAAACCGCCGATGGCCCGGCGCAAGCCGGGATCAGGTAAGGGTGAAACGGTGCGGTAAGAGCGCACCGCGGCGACGGCGACGTCCGCCGGCACGGTAACCTCCACCCGGAGCAATTCCAAGTAGGCAGGCGCGCATTTTCGGATGCAGGACGGGGCCCCCGTCTCGTCTGCGGGTAGGAAGCTTGAGCGCGTCAGCAATGGCGCGTCTAGAGGAATGGCTGCCACGCGCTGTGCGCTTCGGCGTACAGCGTGCACAGAATCCGGCTTATCGGCCTGCTTTGCCGCTCGAATGCGAAAGGGCCGGCGCTCCGTCAGGAGCGCCGGCCCTTTTTTTCATGCGTGGCTGCCGGGCGTTCAGGCCGCGACGATGTCGAACGAATGCGTGAGCTCGGCCGTCTTCGCGATCATGATCGACGCGGAGCAGTACTTGTCGTGTGACAGGTTGATCGCGCGCTCGACCGTCGCCGGGTTCAGGTTGCGGCCCGTGACGGTGAAGTGGAAGTGGACCTTCGTGAACACCTTCGGATCTTCGCTCGCGCGCTCGGCCTTCAGCGTGACCGAGCAGCCGGTGACTTCCTGGCGGCTCTTCTTCAGGATCAGCACGACGTCGTACGCGGTGCAGCCGCCGGTGCCGAGCAGCACCATTTCCATCGGGCGCGGCGCGAGATTATGGCCGCCACCTTCCGGTGCGCCGTCCATCGCGACGAGGTGCCCGCTTCCGGTCTGGGCGGAAAACGCCATGCCGTCCTGACCCATCCAGCTTACTTTGCATTCCATGCTTGCACTCCAGCGTTGCCTGATTCGGATTCGATCACGCATTGTAGCCCGCGGTGCAATAGTCGGCTGATGCGCTGCACGACGCGCAACGTCGCGCCGCCGCACGCGGCGCCTGGCGGGGCGCCGAACGCCGATTTCCCGGCTGGTTTTAGGGGTATTACTCTAGATGTGCCGGATTTCTGGTTGCCTTATTTTTCACAATCTATTGATTTTAAAAGGGAAAATTCGCTAGGCCGTGAAATTCTCCATATTTCGCATCATGGTGTGAGATTTCGTAATGCAAATTTTCTTGTGATGTCGGCGGTGCGTTCGTATAATTAGCCTCATTGGTTGTCGCGCTGCGGCAACCTCCGCATGTCTCCTCCACCCTCCTCCTAAGGTGGATTAAGCCCGAACCAGCCGTTCGGGCTTTTTTTCGTTCCGTGCAAGCATTGGCGCGCAGTTTGCGTGCTCCGATGCCTGTCGTTGACGCCGTTACGCGGGCCGCCGTGCGACTGCCTGCGATGCCGCGCCGGTTGGCGTGTCGGTCGAACCGGCGGCAGGCGGCGGGACCTGCGCGGCCGATGCGTGTCCATGACCGCGCGCGCAGAAGTGGCGTACGCGTTCGCGTACCGCGCGCAGGCGGGCGATGCGATCTTCGGCATGGGCGCCGCGAGCGTCGGCGATACGGGCGTCGAGTGCGTCGAGCTTGGCCTCGCAGCCGGCCCTGGCGGCGACGGCGGGCGCGGCGGCGGCCAGCAGCGCGGCCGCGAGAAGGGGCGTAAGTCGTTGTTTCATCATGCTTGTTTGTTGTTTTTCCGTTGTCGGCCGGTCTGGCGCGGCAAGGTCAGGTACCGCGCGTCGATGGGTGCCTCCCCGGGCGCTCGGTTCGCCTGGTATATCGGGGCACGACCGGATTTTGGCCCATTTCGGGCGCCGCCGGCACGGGACGCGGATTCTTTTTGACCGCGCTGCCGCATTTCCTTTATAATTCAGGGCTTTTCCGCATTCATGCCCACGGAAAAAGAACAGGGAGAGCCTGCACCGCGCCTCGAAGCGCACACAGACAAGCAGGAAGAACACATCGGGCAAAGCATTTTTTTTGGATCGATCATGAAGACGTTTTCCGCAAAAGCCCATGAGGTGACGCGTGAATGGTACGTGATTGACGCGACGGATAAGGTTCTCGGCCGTGTTGCCAGCGAAGTGGCACGCCGTCTGCGCGGCAAGCACAAGCCTGAGTTCACCCCGCACGTCGACACTGGTGATTTCATCATCATCATCAACGCGAGCAAGTTGAAGGTCACGGGCAACAAGACGCTGGACAAGAAGTACTACCGTCACTCGGGCTACCCGGGCGGTATCTATGAAACGACGTTCGGCAAGATGCAAGAGCGCTTCCCGGGCCGCGCGCTCGAGAAGGCGGTCAAGGGCATGCTGCCGAAGGGCCCGCTCGGCTACGCGATGATCAAGAAGCTGAAGGTCTACGCAGAAGCGACGCATCCGCACTCGGCTCAACAGCCGAAGGCGCTCGAGATCTAAGGGGACCCACATGATCGGTAACTGGAACTACGGTACGGGCCGCCGCAAGAGCGCAGTCGCACGTGTCTTCATCAAGGCTGGCAAGGGCGACATCATCGTCAACGGCAAGCCCATCGCTGACTACTTCTCGCGCGAAACGTCGCTGATGATCGTGCGTCAACCGCTGGAACTCACGAACCACGGCCAGACGTTCGACATCAAGGTGAACGTGAACGGCGGCGGCGAAACGGGTCAGGCAGGCGCAGTGCGCCACGGCATCACCCGCGCGCTGATCGACTACGATGCGACGCTGAAGCCGTCGCTGTCGAACGCAGGCTTCGTCACGCGCGATGCACGTGAAGTCGAGCGTAAGAAGGTTGGTCTGCGCAAGGCACGCCGCGCAAAGCAGTTCTCGAAGCGTTAATTCCGCTTCATGGCCGCGCCGCTTCCGGGCGGCGTCCGCCGGAAAAACCGCCAGTTTTCGCGCTGGCGGTTTTTTTATGCCCGCGCGGCGGTGCCCCGCGGGCGGTTTCCTTTACGGAAATCAACAAGAACCTATTGATTTCATGGACATCAGCACGATCTTCTGATCGGCCCTACAATAGCGGCTAAAGCTTTTTGGAGAGTTCGCATGAACGCTGTTACCGAATCCGCAGCAACGACCGCCGAAATGCCGGTACCGTTCGTCTTCACCGACGCCGCGGCCGACAAGGTCAAGCAACTGATCGACGAAGAGGGCAATCCCGACCTGAAGCTGCGCGTATTCGTGCAGGGCGGCGGCTGCTCGGGCTTCCAGTATGGCTTCACGTTCGACGAGGAAGTCAACGAGGACGACACCGTGATGAACAAGAACGGCGTCCAGCTCCTGATCGACTCAATGAGCTACCAGTACCTGGTCGGCGCCGAGATCGACTACAAGGACGACCTCAACGGCGCCCAGTTCGTGATCAAGAACCCGAACGCCACGACCACCTGCGGGTGCGGCTCGTCGTTCTCGGTCTGAGCGCACGACGGATCCTGCCCGGTTCGCCGGAATGAAAAACGGGGCATCATGCCCCGTTTTTTGTGCCCATGCGAGGTGCGAATCGCAGAACCGAGCGGCCTGCGGGTCGTCGCATCCCGGGCCTTCCATCAGCGCGGATAAAGCGCGCCTAGTACGCGCGCGTCCGCGGCACCCGTCACGCTCGCGAGGTTGCCGGGCTGGCGCGCGGTGAAGCGATACGCGAGCCACGCGAACGCGAGCGCTTCGACCTGTTGCGGCGGCACGCCGAGCGCAGCTGTCGTATCCACCATTGCCGGCACGCCAGCCTCGCGCAGTGCATCCGCGAGCGCGGCGAGCAGCACCGGATTGCGGGCGCCGCCGCCGCAGACGAACACGGCCCTGCAATCCGTCGCATGCTGCGCGACTTCGCGGGCGACCGAGACGGCGGTGAGCGCCGTCAGCGTCGCCTGCACGTGTTCCGGCGCAACCTGCGCGAACGCGGCGAGCTTCGCGTCGAGCCACGCGGGGTTGAACAGGTCGCGGCCGGTGCTTTTCGGCGGCAGCGCGGCGAAGTAAGGCTCGTCGAGCAGCGCGTCGAGCAGCGGCGCGTGCACGGTGCCGCGCGCGGCGAACTTGCCGCCGTCGTCGTACGGCTTGCCGAGGTGGCGCGTCGCCCATGCGTCGAGCAGCGCGTTCGCGGGCCCGCAGTCGAAGCCGCGCACGTCGCCGCCATCACCGGGCAGGATCGTGATGTTGCTGATGCCGCCGAGGTTGCAGACGACCCGCGTCTCGCCCGGCGCGCCGAACATCGTCGCATGGAACGCAGGCGCGAGCGGCGCGCCGTGGCCGCCGGCCGCGACGTCGCGGCTCCGGAAATCGGCGATCACGTCGATATGGGCAAGCTCCGCGAGCAGTGCCGGATTGTTGAGCTGGCGCGTGTAGCCGCGCTCGGGACGGTGCCGGACCGTCTGGCCATGCACGCCGATCGCGCGGATCTCGTCGCGCGACAGGCCGGCGGTGCGCTGCAACTCGTGACAGCACACCGCGTAGCGCGCGACGAGCGCGTTCGCCGCGACCGATTCGCGGTCGATCTCGTTGTCGCCGGGCTGCTGCAGCGCGAACAGCGCGTCGCGCAGCGATTGCGCGAAGCCGACGAACGCTTCCGCGAGCACGACCGGCGCGCGGCCGGTCTCGAAACGCACGGCGACGCCGTCGACGCCGTCCATGCTGGTTCCCGACATCAGTCCGAAGTAGATGCCGTCGGCCGGATGGGCGGGTTGCGGATGTCGTTGCGGCACGTTGGATTCTCCTGGATCGAGCGACGCGGGCCTGTGCCACGCGCCTTGCGCCCGATTATCCGCGCAACCTGACGCATCGTTAAGCGATGCACGCGCAAGTTATGGGAAAATCCCTGTCTTTGCGACATTCTTCCTGGCACCGATGAGCACCGAACCCAGTTCCAAGCCTGTTTTCCCGATTACCGACGAAGTCCGCCATGCGCTCGCCGTCACGAAGCGCGGCGTCGACGAACTGCTGATCGAGGAAGAGTTCGCGCAGAAGCTCGCGCGCAGCGCGGCTACCGGCACACCGCTGCGCATCAAGCTCGGCCTTGATCCGACCGCGCCCGACATCCACATCGGCCATACGGTCGTGCTGAACAAGATGCGTCAGCTGCAGGATCTCGGCCACACCGTGATCTTCCTGATCGGTGATTTCACGTCGCTGATCGGCGACCCGTCGGGCCGCAATGCGACGCGTCCGCCGCTCACGCGCGAACAGATCGAGTCGAACGCGAAGACCTACTTCGAACAGGCCGCGCTCGTGCTCGACCGCGAAAAGACCGAAATTCGCTACAACAGCGAATGGTCGATGCCGCTCGGCGCGGACGGGATGATCAAGCTCGCGTCGCGCTACACGGTCGCGCGGATCCTCGAGCGCGAGGATTTCACGAAGCGCTTCCAGAGCGGCGTGCCGATCTCGATCCACGAATTCCTGTACCCGCTGATGCAGGGTTACGACTCGGTCGCGCTGAACGCCGACCTCGAGCTCGGCGGCACCGACCAGAAGTTCAACCTGCTCGTCGGCCGCGAACTGCAGAAGCAGTACGGCCAGGAACAGCAGTGCATCCTGACGATGCCGCTGCTCGAAGGCCTCGACGGCGTCGAGAAGATGTCGAAGTCGAAGGGCAACTACGTCGGCATCAGCGAGAAGCCGACCGACATGTTCGGCAAGCTGATGAGCATCTCGGACACGCTGATGTGGCGTTACTTCGAACTGCTGTCGTTCCGCAGCCTCGACGAAATCGCCGGCTTCAAGCGCGACGCCGAAGGCGGCCGCAATCCGCGCGACTTCAAGGTGCTGCTCGCGCAGGAAATCGTCGCGCGCTTCCACTCGCAGGCCGACGCCGAGCGTGCGCTCGAAGATTTCAATCACCGCGCGAAGGGCGGTGTGCCGGACGACATCCCGTCGGTCACGCTCGCGGGCGCGCCGCTCGCGATCGGTCAGCTGCTGAAGCAGGCGGGCCTCGTGCCGTCGACGAGCGAAGCGCTGCGCAACATCGAGCAAGGCGGCGTGAAGATCGACGGTGCGACGGTGTCCGACAAGGGCCTGAAGGTCGAGGCCGGCGAGTTCGTCGTCCAGGTCGGCAAGCGCCGCTTCGCGCGCGTCACGCTGACAGCATGATCGCGCTGATCCAGCGCGTGAAGCGCGCCGACGTGCGCGTCGGCGACCGCACGACGGGCGAGATCGGCGCAGGGCTGCTCGCGCTCGTCTGCGCGGAGCGCGGCGACACCGAGGCCGCCGCTGACAAGCTGCTCGCGAAGCTGCTCGGCTATCGCGTATTCAGCGATGCGGCCGGCAAGATGAACCTGCCGGTGTCGAACATCGATGGCGCGGGCGGCGCCGGCGGCCTGCTGCTCGTGTCGCAGTTCACGCTCGCCGCCGATACCAATAGCGGGCTGCGGCCGAGCTTCACGCCGGCTGCGCCGCCCGACGAAGGCGCGCGCCTGTTCGACTATTTCGTCGCGGCCGCGCGCGAGCGTCATCCGGTCGTCGAGACGGGCGAATTCGGCGCCGACATGCAGGTGTCGCTCGTCAACGACGGTCCCGTGACGTTCTGGCTGCAAGTGCGGCCCTGATTCCTTCCCCGAGACGCGCCGCGATGACCACCACGCAGATCCTCTTCATTCGCCATGGCGAGACGGCCTGGAACCGCATCAAGCGCATTCAGGGCCATATCGATATCCCGCTCGCCGACACGGGGCTTGCGCAGGCGCAGCGGCTGGCCGTCCGGCTCGCGCGGGAAGCGCATGAAGGGCAGCGGATCGACGCGATCTATTCGAGCGACCTGATGCGCGCGCAGCAGACCGCGCAACCCTTTGCCGATGCGCTTGGGCTGTCGCTGCGGTTGCGCGAAGGGCTGCGCGAACGTGCGTACGGCGTGTTCCAGGGGCATGACAGCACCGAGATCGAGACGCTGTTTCCGGATGCCTACGCCGCGTGGCAGACGCGCGACCCGGGATTCGCGCCGGACGGCGGCGAGTCGCAGCGCGCGTTCTATCATCGCGTGCTGCATGCGCTCGAGCCGATCGTCGCCGCGCATCAGGGCGAGCGCATCGCATGCGTCGCGCACGGCGGCGTGCTTGATTGCGTGTATCGCTTTGCAAACGGTCTCGACCTGTCGGCGCCGCGCAGCTATCAGTTGCTCAACACCAGCATCAACGTCGTCGATTACGTCGATGGCCGTGCGCAAGTCGTGCAATGGGCCGACGTGTCGCATCTGGATACCGCAAGCGACGACGACGGGTATCGCAGGGTACTTTGATGCAGTCACGCCGGCCACGCCGGTGTGACCGGCCGGGCGCCGCCTTCCACGTCAGGCTTGGTGCGGCGGTGCTTGGCGCGTCCTGTAGTCGAGCGTTTACGCGGTCCTGCCGCGCTTGTCGGCCGTGATCGGCTGGCGCAGCGCGTCGAATTCCCCTTTCGTGTGCTTCTTCCCGCCATGGATCGCGTCGGCGCGGCGGTCACGGGAATTTGCCGGCAAATTGAAATGATCCGAAGAAACGGATCGTCAGGCGTGCGGGGTACCGTCGGGCGGTGTCGCGGTTGCGCGGCGGCGTGCGCGTTTCGACGCGCCGTTGACGAGCGCCCAGCGCAGCACGGGGGCGACCGCCCTGACACCGGGCCGGACCACCGCGCGTCGCAGCGGCGCGAACGTCGACACGCCGAGCATGCGCTGCGCCCAGTTCGGCAGCAGGTCTATGCCCGCATGCATGATCAGTGACGCAGCCGGCCGCAGCGCGGGCGTAGAGACCGGCACATTCAGCAGGATGTGCATGACGTCGAAGGTGCGTGGCCCCGCTTCGAGTTCGGGCCGCAGGCGCGCGAAATAGGCCGCGACTTCCGCACGCGAACGGGGAACATCCCGGGCGCCGAGCAACTCGGCGATCAACGCCGTCTCAGCGTAGTAGCCGTCCTGCTGTTCGCCCGACAGCGACGGATTCACATAGCGCAAATGTGCGGCGAGGAAGCTCGATACTTCCGCGACATGCACCCAGGTCAGCAACGCCGGATCGTCGGCTCGGTACGGCCTGCCGTCGGGCGCGGTACCCGATACGCGCGCGTGGATCGTTTTTACGCGCTCGATCAGCGCGAGTGCGTCCGCGCGGCTGCCGAACGTCGTGCCCGTGATGAACGTGGCGGTGCGCCGCAAGCGGCCGAGGATGTCGGTGCGAAACGACGAGTGATCCCAGACGCCCGCCAGCGCGAGCGGATGGAGCGCCTGCAGCAGCAGCGCGGCAATGCCGCCCGTCATCATCGACGTGAAATCGGCATGCACGCGCCAGCAGATGGCGTCGGGGCCGAACAGCCCCGGGTCTCCGGGGGGCGACGACAGATCGATCGACGGACCGCCGCCACCTGTCGTCAGGTGCGTGACGCCGGCCACGAGCCGCTTGCGGATCGGTTCGATCCAACGCGGGCCCGGCGTCGGCGTGGCGGGGTGCGGGCTGGGCGGAGTGGTCATGGCAGGCGCGGCGCGGACGGCGGGTTACTTCCCGTCGGCGGTATCCCACATCCCGCGTTCGGTCTTGCCGGCATCGGGCGCGGAGAGCCCGAAGTGGCGGTACGTGAGCAGCGTCGCGACGCGCCCGCGCGGCGTGCGCTGAAGGAAGCCCTGCTGGATCAGGTACGGTTCGAGCACGTCCTCGATCGTGTCGCGCTCCTCGCCGATCGCCGCCGCGAGGTTGTCGATACCGACCGGGCCGCCGTCGAACTTGTGCAGGATCGCCTCGAGCAGCTTGCGGTCCATCAGGTCGAAGCCGACCGGATCGACGTCGAGCATCGCGAGCGCGGCGTCGGCCACGGCCGCGGTGATCTGGCCGTCGGCCTTCACTTCCGCATAGTCGCGCACGCGGCGCAGCAGCCGGTTCGCGATCCGCGGCGTGCCGCGCGAGCGCTTCGCGATTTCCAGCGCGCCGTTCGGATCGATCTGCGCGTTCAGCAGCGACGCCGAGCGCCGCACGATGCGCGACAGTTGCTCGGCATTGTAGAACTCGAGGCGCGCAACGATCCCGAAGCGATCGCGCAGCGGGTTGGTCAGCATTCCCGCGCGGGTGGTTGCGCCGACCAGCGTGAACGGCTGCAGATCGAGCTTCACGCTGCGTGCGGCCGGTCCTTCGCCGATCATGATGTCGATCTGGTAATCCTCGAGTGCCGGATACAGGATTTCCTCGACGACCGGCGACAGCCGGTGGATTTCGTCGATGAACAGGACGTCGTTCGCTTCGAGGTTGGTCAGCAGCGCGGCGAGATCGCCCGCGCGCTCGAGCACGGGGCCCGACGTCTGGCGCAGGTTCACGCCCATCTCGCGCGCGATGATGTGCGCGAGGGTGGTCTTGCCGAGGCCTGGCGGCCCGAACAGCAGCACGTGATCGAGCGGCTCGGAGCGGCGCTTCGCGGCCTCGATGAAGATCTCGAGCTGGCCGCGCACCTTTTCCTGGCCGACGTAGTCGTCGAGCTGGCGCGGCCGCAGCGCGCGTTCGAACACCTCCTCGTGCGACGAGGCGGGCGTGGCGGCGATGATCCGCTCGGCGGCGAGTTTGTCGGTTTCAATCATGCGGCCATTGTACCGCGCGCGGTCACGCGGTCGAACTGGCCGAACGGCCGACTGGCGCGCGCCGCACGGCGGCGCGACACTGGCTGCGACAGCCGGTTCGGGCGGGTGTTACGCCTTCGACAATGCCTTGAGCGCGAGCTTGATGCCCTCGGACACGCCGGTGCCGGCCGGCACGTTCTTGATCGCGGCGAGGCCTTCCTTTTCCGAGTAGCCGAGCGCGAGCAGCGCGTTGAGGATGTCGGTCGCGTGATCGGACTGGGATGCGGCACCGGCGAGCGCACCGAGGTCCGCGCCGAGCTTGCCCTTTAGCTCGAGCAGCAGGCGCTCGGCGGTCTTCTTGCCGATGCCGGGCAGGCGCGTGAGACGTGCGGCGTCCTGCATCGTTACTGCCTGCGCGAGCTCTTGCACGCTCATGCCGGACAGCACGGCCAGCGCCATGCGTGCGCCGATACCGGTGATCTTCAGCAGTTCGCGGAAGGTCGTGCGCTCCTGCGGCGTCAGGAAGCCGTACAGCAGGTGCGCGTCCTCGCGCACGATCTGCTGCGTGAGCAGCACGACGCGCTCGCCCGTCTGCGGCAGGTTGTAGAAGGTGCTCATCGGCACGTCGATCTCGTAGCCGACGCCGTTGCAGTCGACGAGCAGGTGGGGCGGGTTCTTTTCGAGCAGGATGCCGGCGATGCGACCGATCATGGATGGCGGGAAGCGAGGAAGAAAGCGCGAGTGTAGCGCAGGTGCGGCGCGATGCCGATGAGTTGGGCGTCAGGTTGGGGTGGCGATCAGGCGATCAGGCGGGTAGAGCGGTTGCAGGCGCAACGCGTGCATTGCGCCCTGGATGTGCGTGTCGTTGCGTCAGCCGACGAGCCGTCCGCGCCGCACCCGCAGTCCCTTTTTCGCGAGCGCTGGCGCGAGGCCGCTGATCGTGCCGAGCGTATTACCGCTGTGTGCATGGCAGATCGCCATCCCAAGCGCATCGGCCGCGTCGCTGCCGGGCTGGCCCGTGAGGTTGAGCAGCCGCGTGACCATCTCCTGCATCTGCGACTTGGTCGCGCGGCCGTAACCGACGACGGCCTGCTTCAGTTGCAGCGCGGTGTATTCGGCCACCGGCAAGCCGCCGGCGACGAGCCCGCAGATCGCGGCGCCGCGCGCCTGGCCGAGCAGCAGTGTCGACTGCGGGTTCACGTTGACGAACACCTGTTCGATCGCGGCCTGGTCGGGCGTGTGCTCGCGCACGAGCGTCGATACGCCCTGGAAGATCGTGCCGAGTCGGGTGGCCAGGTCGGCCGTTGGCGTGCGGATCACGCCGCTTGCGACATAGGCGAGCCGGTGGCCGCTGACGTCGATGATGCCGAAGCCGGTCACACGCAGGCCAGGGTCGATGCCGAGAATTCGCATGAGTGAGGAGAAAAACCTGATGCAGCGATACTACAACGAATGGTGTGCGGTGCCGGCCGCACGGTCGTGTATGTCGGCGCCGCGCAATAAAAAACCCGGCGGGTATGATGCCGCCGGGTTTGCATGCAGCGGCCGCGCGGGCCGCATGCGATCAGTGACGGAAGTGACGCACGCCCGTCAGGATCATCGCAATGCCGTGCTCGTCGGCCGCCGCGATCACTTCGTCGTCGCGCATCGAGCCGCCCGGCTGGATCACGCAGGTCGCGCCTGCCGCCACGACGACGTCGAGACCGTCGCGGAACGGGAAGAACGCATCCGACGCGACGGCCGAGCCGGCCAGCGTAAGGCCCGCGTTCTGTGCCTTGATGCTCGCGATGCGCGCGGAATCGACGCGGCTCATCTGGCCGGCGCCGACGCCGAGCGTCATGCCGTTGCCGCAGAACACGATCGCGTTCGACTTCACGTACTTCGCGACGCGCCATGCGAACAGCAGGTCGTCCATTTCCTTCGCGGTCGGTTGACGCTTCGTGACGACGCGCAGCTCGCTCGGCTGCACGTTCTTCGAATCGAGCGACTGCACGAGCAGGCCGCCGCCCACGCGTTTCAGGTCGAACGCGTTATGACCGTCGCCGAGCGCGATTTCGAGCAGGCGCACGTTCTGCTTCGCGGCGAACACCTGCTTCGCGGCGTCGGAGAACGACGGTGCGATCAGCACTTCGACGAACTGCTTCGCAACCGCCTGGGCAGCCGCTTCGTCGACTTCGCGGTTGAACGCGATGATGCCGCCGAAGGCCGAGGTCGGGTCGGTCTGGAATGCCTTCGCGTATGCGTCGGCCGAATCGTTGCCAACTGCGACGCCGCACGGGTTCGCATGCTTGATGATCACGCAGGCCGGTGCGTCGAACGTCTTCACGCATTCCCACGCTGCGTCCGAATCCGCAATGTTGTTGTACGAGAGTTCCTTGCCCTGCAGCTGGCGGTAGTTCGCGAGCGCGCCGGCCGGCGTCGCGAGATCGCGGTAGAACGCCGCGCTCTGGTGCGGGTTCTCGCCGTAGCGCAGGTCCTGGACCTTGTTGAACGCCATGTTCAGTGTTGCCGGGTACGCGCTGCGCGATGCGTGCTTCAGCTCGTCGGTCAGGCTCGTCAGGTAGTTCGTGATCGCGCCGTCGTATTGCGCGGTGTGCGCGAACACCTTCGTCGCGAGGCGGAAGTTGGTCGCGTAGCCGACCGCGTTGCCGTTCGCCTTCATTTCGTCGAGCACGACCGAGTAATCGGCCGGATCGACGACGACCGTCACGTCGCGGTGGTTCTTCGCGGCGGAGCGCAGCATCGTCGGGCCGCCGATGTCGATGTTCTCGATCGCGTCGGCGAGCGTGCAGTCGTCCTTCGCGATGGTCGCGACGAACGGGTACAGGTTCACGACGAGCAGGTCGATCGTCGGGATGCCGTGCTGTTCCAGCGCCTGCATGTGCTCGGGCAGGTCGCGGCGGGCCAGGATGCCGCCGTGCACCTTCGGGTGGAGCGTTTTCACGCGCCCATCGAGCATTTCCGGGAAGCCCGTGTAATCAGCCACTTCGGTAACGGGCAGGCCCGCGTCGGCGAGCAGTTTCGCGGTGCCGCCGGTCGACAGCAGCTTGACGCCGAGGTCGGACAGCGACTTCGCGAAGTCGACGATGCCGGTCTTGTCGGAAACGGAAATGAGCGCTTGCTTGATCATGATGGAACCACCAATAGCCAGGGAAACGGGGACGGGACGGCCGCCTACAGCAGGCCGTGCTGCTGCAGCTTCTTGCGCAGCGTATTGCGATTGATGCCGAGGTACTCGGCGGCGAGCGACTGGTTGCCGCCGGCCTGTACGAGCACGACCTCGAGCATCGGCTTTTCGACGCAGGACATCACCATTTCATAGACGTCGTGCGGATTGGAGCCGTCTAGATCCCGGAAATACACGTCCAGGCTCTCGCGGACACATTGTTCGATGTTGTGCTTGCTCATGCTGCTAACTGGTTATGGTCGTCCGACTCGCCCTGGCCGTTTTCCTCTTCGTCATCGACGTAGACGAGGTGGTCCGACAGCGCTTTTTGCGCCTCGAAGAATGCATTGACGGCGGCGAGCTGCTCGCGGGTGGAATCGAGCGTGTTCATCCTGTGCCGGAACCCGTTGGCACCGGAAAGGCCGCGAGTGTACCAGCCGATGTGCTTGCGCGCAGTACGGACGCCCGTGAATTCACCATAGAACGCGTAGTGGTCTTCCAGGTGTTCGTTCATCACGTGCTGGATCTCGTCGATCCGCGGCGGGGGCAGCAACTCGCCGGTTTGCAGGAAATGATCGATTTCACGGAACAGCCATGGCCGGCCTTGCGCGGCACGACCGATCATCAGTGCGTCGGCGCCGGTTGCGTCGAGCACGGCCTTCGCTTTCGCCGGCGACGTGATGTCGCCGTTCGCGACGACCGGGATGCGCACGGCGGCCTTCACGGCCGCGATGGTGTCGTACTCCGCGTCGCCGCGGTAGAGGTCGGCGCGCGTGCGGCCGTGCACGGTCAGCATCGAGATGCCGGCCGCCTCGGCGAGGCGCGCGACCGTGATCGCGTTCTTGTGCTCGCGATCCCAGCCGGTGCGGATCTTCAGCGTGACGGGCACCGCATCCGGCCCCGTGCCGACCGCCGCGACGACGGCCTCGACGATCCGCTGTACGAGCGGTTCGTTCTGCAGCAGCGCGGAGCCGGCCGCGACGTTGCAGACCTTCTTCGCCGGGCAGCCCATGTTGATGTCGATGATCTGCGCGCCGTTGTCGACGTTGTAGCGGGCGGCTTCGGCCATCATCGCCGGATCGGCGCCGGCGATCTGCACCGCGATCGGCTCGACTTCGCCTTCGTGGTTCGCTCGCCGCATCGTCTTCGCGCTCTTCCACAGCTGCGCATTGGACGCGACCATCTCGGACACGGCGTATCCGGCCCCCAGCCGCTTGCACAGCTGGCGGAACGGGCGATCCGTCACCCCGGCCATCGGGGCGACGAACAGGTTGTTACGCAATACGTGAGGGCCGATAACGGGCATCGCAATGGCACCGCCCGCGAGCGCCAGGCGTCGCGGGCAAAAAAGGGCGGAGGGAAAACGCGCATTTTACCGTATTCCCATGCCCGGCCGATTTGACCCGGTTTGCACGGCGCTGATGGCGCGCAACCCGTGCCGCGCCGCCGCGCGTCAGTTGCGCTGGCCGAACATCATCTGGCGCGCGATCGCCTTCTTGAGCGGCGGTACGAATTCGAGCGCGGTGAGCGCCGCGCCGCGCAACAGCGGAATGGGGCCGGTGTCGACCGTGAACAGTCGCGCGAGCGTGTCGGTCGCGCCGATCGTGAAGCGCCGGTCGAGCGCACGCCGCGCGTTGAAGGTTGCGAGCGCGGTCGCGTCGAAGCCTTGCGTGGACAGCGCGTCGACGAGCGTATGCGCGTCGCGCAGCCCGAGGTTGAGCCCCTGGCCGGCGACCGGATGCAGCGTTTGCGCGGCGTTGCCGACGATCGCGATGCGCCCGTTGACGAGCGTTTGTGCCGCGTTCAGCCCGAGCGGGAACGATGCGCGCCCCGCGATCGCGACGAACTGCCCCATCCGCTCGCCGAAGGCAGCGCCGAGTTCGCGCAGGAACGCGTCGTCGGGAAGTGCGGCGCGGCGGGCCGCTTCGTCGGGCGTGCAGCACCACACGAGCGAATACTCGGCCTGGCGCGGGCCGCCGAGCGGCAGCAGCGCGAGCGGGCCTTCGTGCGTGAAGCGTTCCCATGCGACGTTCGGGCGCGGTGCCGAGACCGTGACCGTGCCGACGATCGCGGTCTGACCGTAGTCGCGGCGATGCTTGCCCGTATCGGCCTGCTGTTCGTGGAACAGCCCGCCCTCGGCGTTGACGACGATGCGCGCGCGCAGCGTGCGCTCGCCTTGCGGGCTGTCGACTGTCAGCGTGACGCCGTCGGCGTCCTGTCGCGGCGTGCGTGCGGTGGTCGACGTGAGCCAGTCGACGCGCGTGCCGCGCACGGCCTGCGCGAGCGCCTGCACGATCGAGCCGTAGCGCACGACATAGCCGAGCGCGGCGAGGTCGTGCTCGTCGCGGTCGATCAGCGTGCGGCCGAAATGGCCGCGCTGTGACACGTGGATGTGTTCGATCGGCGTCGCGTCGCCCGGCCATCCGAGCGTGTCGAGCAGCACGCGGCTGCCGTGCGATACGGCGATCGCGCGCGGGTCGTTCGCGCTCGCTGCCGGCTCGCGAGCGTCGATCAGCGCGATCGACGCGTGCTGCGTCGCGCTGCGTCGGCCGAGCCAGCCGGCGAGCGCGAGCCCGACGGGGCCCGCGCCGACGATGGCGAGATCGTAGTCCGGCGTGGCCGGGGAGGAAGCGGTCGTCATCAGTGTTCGTGAAACGGGGTAACGGTCAACAGCGGGTCAACGGCGAGTCAACGGTGGCTCGACAGCGGGGCGATGGCAACCTGCGGCACGCTCACGCGCCGTGCGCCGCGCCCGCGCGCATCAGCGCCTCGATCTCGGCAGCCGCCACCGGCACGTCGCGTGTGATCAACTCGCAACCGTGCTCGCGCACGATCGCGTCATCCTCGATGCGGATGCCGATGTTCCAGTATTCGGACGGTACGTCGTCGGCTGCCCGCACGTACAGGCCCGGCTCGACGGTAAGCGTCATGCCGGGTTTCAGCGTGCGCCACGGCAACGCGCCGTCGGCGTCGCGCGCGGCGAGCCGCTCGCGGTAATCGCCGCAATCGTGCACGTCCATGCCGATCCAGTGGCCAGTGCGGTGCATGTAGAAGCGTGCGTATGCGCGCTCGGCGATCACGTCGTCGATGTTCGAGAAGCGCGTCTTCGGGATGATGCCCGTGTCGAGCAGCCCTTGCGCCAGCACGCGCACGGCCGCGTCGTGCGGCGCCTCGAACGGTACGCCCGCGCGCGTCGCATCGATCGCAGCCTGCTGCGCGCCGAGCACGATGTCGTACAGCGTGCGCTGCGCGGGCGAGAAGCGCCCGTTGGCCGGAAACGTGCGCGTGATGTCCGACGCGTAGCCGTCGAGTTCGCACGCGGCATCGATCAGGATCAGATCGCCGTCCCGCGCGGTCGCGTTGCCGGCCGGGTAGTGCAGCACGCATGCGTTCGCGCCGGCCGCGACGATCGAGCCGTACGCGGGCGCCTGCGCGCCATGCTTGCGGAACGTGTACAGCAGCTCGGCCTCGAGTTCGTATTCGCGGATCCCCGGGCGGCACACCTGCATCGCGCGACGGTGCGCGAGCGCGGAGATGTGCGCGGCACGCATCATGATCGCGAGTTCGTGTTCGTCCTTCACGAGCCGCATGTCGTCGACGAGCGGCGTGAGGTCGAGCAGCGCGTCCGGCGCGGCGACACCCGTGCGCGCTTGCGCGCGCACCGCATCGATCCAGCCGGCGAGCTGGCGGTCGAACTCGGCCGAGGCACCGAACCGGTAGTGCACGGTGCCCGCATCGGCGAGCAGGCGCGGCATTTCGGTGTCGATCACGTCGACCGCGTAGGCCGCGTCGAAGCCGAATGCATCGCGCGCGGCCTCGGGCCCGTAATGGAAACCTTCCCAGATCTCGCGATCGGCATTCTTCGCGCGGCAGAACAGGACCGATTCCGGTGCGCCGTGCGACCCGGCCGCGTTCAGCACGAGCACGGCATCCGGCTCGGTGAAGCCCGTCAGGTAGTAAAAGTAGCTGTCGTGCCGGTACGGGAAGGCCGTATCGCGGTTGCGCAGCATTTCCGGCGCGGTGGGAACGATGGCGACGCCGCCGCCCGCTGCGCGCAGTGCGGCAAGCACGCGCTCGCGGCGCTGGCGGTAGACGTCGACGGCGATGGCGGTATCGAGGGGCGCATTCATCGTGCGATTGTAGCGCCGCCGGACGCCGCGTGTGAGAGGCGCGGCGGCAAGCCGCGCCGGACGAGGCTCGGCGACGGTTGTTGCAAACCATCCACAGGCCGGACGGGCGATTTTCTGCCCGGCCACGCCGGCCGGTTATGATCGGCGACAACGTATACTCTCGGCGGTTCCCTTAAAAAGGCAGATGATGAAATTAATCGGTTCGCTCAGCAGCCCGTACGTCCGAAAGGCGCGAATCGTGCTTGCTGAAAAGAAGATCGACTACAAGCTGGAGCTCGAGAACGTGTGGGCGCCGGAGACGGACATTCATGCATCGAATCCGCTCGGCAAGGTCCCGTGTCTCGTGATGGAGGATGGTGCTGCGGTGTTCGATTCCCGCGTGATCTGCGAATACGTCGATACGCTGTCGCCGGTCGGCAAGCTGATTCCGCCGTCGGGGCGTGAGCGTGTCGAAGTGCGTTGCTGGGAAGCGCTGGGTGACGGCGTGCTCGACGCGGCCGTGGCGATTCGTCTCGAACACACGCTGCGTGACGAAGCGCAGCGCAGCGCGAGCTGGATCGCGCGCCAACAGCGCAAGATCGACGACGCGCTCGTCGCGATGTCGCAGGGCCTCGGCGGCAAGACGTGGTGCGTCGGTAATCATTACACGCTCGCCGACATCGCACTCGGCTGCGCGCTCGGCTACCTCGACTTCCGGATGCCCGAACTCGACTGGCGCGATCGCCATCCGAACCTCGACAAGCATTTCGTGAAGCTGTCGCAGCGGCAGACGTTCGTCGACACGCTGCCGCAAGGCTGACCGGCCGCCGGCGGCGAATCGGACAGACAAACGAAAGCGCCCCGCGGGGCGCTTTCCTTTTGGCGAGCCGCCTCCGGCGGCGGGCGATCGCGCGTTACTCGATCGACGTGTAAACGGTTTCGCCGAGCACGAACGAATCGCTGCGCGCGATCGGCCACCACTTGTCGTACAGCGTATAGCCACAGGTCTGGCCGTCGAGCAGCGCGCCGGGCTTCAGGTATTTCAGCAACTGCGACATCAGCCGCACCTCGTGCGGCGCGACGCGCTGCACGATGTGATGCGCGCGCAGCTCGGACGGATGGCCCAGGCCGGCCGCCTGCACGAGTTCCTGCAGTGCATGCAGCGTATTGCGATGGAAGTTGTACACGCGCTCGGCCTTGTCGGGCACGACGATGGCGCGCTGGCGCACCGGGTCCTGCGTGGCGACGCCGGTCGGGCAGCGATCGGTGTGGCAGTGCTGCGCCTGGATGCAGCCGACCGCGAACATGAAGCCACGCGCCGAATTCACCCAGTCCGCGCCGATCGCGAGCGTGCGCGCGATGTCGAACGCGGTGATGATCTTGCCGCTCGCGCCGATCTTCACGCGGTCGCGCACGCCGATCCCGACGAGCGTGTTGTGCACCAGCAGCAGCCCTTCCTGCAGCGGCACGCCGACATGGTCGGTGAATTCGAGCGGCGCCGCGCCGGTGCCGCCTTCCGCGCCGTCGACGACGATGAAGTCGGGCACGATGCCCGTCTCGATCATCGCCTTCGCGATCCCGAAGAATTCCCACGGATGGCCGATGCACAGCTTGAAGCCGGTCGGCTTGCCGCCCGACAGCGTGCGCAGCCGCTCGACGAATTCGAGCAGACCGCGCGGCGTCGAGAATTCCGAGTGCGTCGCGGGCGAGATGCAGTCCTTGCCCATCGGCACGCCGCGCGTCTCGGCGATCTCGGGCGTGATCTTCGCGGCCGGCAGCACGCCGCCGTGGCCCGGCTTCGCGCCTTGCGACAGCTTGATCTCGATCATCTTCACCTGCGGATCGGCGGCCTGCTTCGCGAACTTGTCCGGGTTGAACGTGCCGTCTTCGTTGCGGCAGCCGAAGTAGCCGGATGCGATTTCCCAGATGATGTCGCCGCCGTGCTCACGGTGGTACTTCGACAGCGAGCCTTCGCCGGTGTCGTGCGCGAATCCGCCTTTCTTCGCGCCGAGGTTCAGCGAGCGGATCGCGTTCGCGGACAGCGAGCCGAAGCTCATCGCCGAGATGTTGAAGATCGAGATGTCGTACGGCTGCGCGCGGTTCGCGCCGACCCGGATGCGGAAGTCATGGTTCGGAAGCTTCGTCGGCGCGAGCGAGTGGCTGATCCATTCGTGCGCGACGGCCTTCACGTTCAGCTCGGTGCCGTACGGGCGATTGTCGGCGACGTTCTTCGCGCGCTGATAGACGAGGCTGCGCTGCGCGCGGGAGAACGGCTTCTCGTCGGTGTCGTCCTCGACGAAATACTGGCGGATCTCGGGGCGGATGAACTCGAACAGGAAGCGGAAATGACCCCAGAGCGGGTAATTGCGCAGGATCGCGTGACGGTCCTGGTTCAGGTCATACAGGCCGAGGGCGACGAGGGCGACGGGGATGATGATCCACAGCCAGGAAAGCACGTGAATCGACGCGAGTGCGGCCACGGCAACGAGCAGCAGCACGGCGCACCACATTGCGAGGTAGCGTCTGGAAAGCATGGGGGGGCTCCGCAAGAATCTTGAAATGCCGCCATGCGTACGCTGCGCGGCGGCGCACCGGCCGCGACGGAATCGTGTTCCGCCGGGCGCGGCGTGCCGCAAGTCTAAACCGAATGGATGTCAGCGTGCTTCGGCGAGCGCGCCCGCGTGGGCTGCCGCCGGGACGGCCTGGCCGGGCTGGCCGGTGGCCGCGAACTCGATGATGCCGCCGCCGAGGCAGATCTCGCCGTCGTACAGCACGGCCGACTGGCCGGGCGTCACCGCCCACTGCGCGTCGTCGAACGCGAGCGAGAAGCGCTCGCCGTCGGCCCCGCCGAACGCGGCCCGGCCGAACCTGCAGGCCGCATCGGCCTGACGATAGCGCGTCTTCGCCCCGCACGAAAAGCCTTCGGCCGGCGGCTCGCCCGCGACCCAGCTCACGTTGCCGGCGACGAGCTCGCGCGACAGCAGCCACGGGTGGTCGTGACCCTGCACGACGTACAGCGTGTTCGACGCGATGTCCTTCGCCGCGACGAACCACGGTTCGCCGCTGCCGTCCTTGCTGCCGCCGAGGCCGATGCCCTTGCGCTGGCCGAACGTGTAGAACGCGAGGCCGATGTGCTCGCCGACCACCTTGCCGTCGGGCGTCTTCATCGGGCCGGGTTTCGTCGGAAGATAGCGATTCAGGAAGTCGCGGAACGGCCGTTCGCCGATGAAGCAGATGCCGGTCGAGTCTTTCTTTTTCGCGTTCGGCAGGCCGATCTGCGCGGCGATCTCGCGCACCTTCGTCTTCGGGATCTCGCCGAGCGGGAACATCGTCTTCGACAGCTGCGCCTGGTTCAGCCGGTGCAGGAAGTACGACTGGTCTTTCGTGTGATCGAAGGCCTTCAGCAGTTCGAAGCGACCGTCGCGCTCGCGCACGCGCGCGTAATGGCCCGTCGCGATCATTTCCGCGTCGAGCGACATCGCGTGGTCGAGGAACGCCTTGAACTTGATCTCGGCGTTGCACAGCACGTCCGGGTTCGGCGTGCGGCCGGCCGAGTATTCGCGCAGGAATTCGGCGAACACGCGGTCCTTGTATTCGGCCGCGAAGTTCACGGCTTCCACGTCGATGCCGATCAGGTCGGCCACCGACACCACGTCGATCCAGTCCTGGCGCGTCGAGCAGTATTCGCCGTCGTCGTCGTCTTCCCAGTTCTTCATGAACAGGCCGACCACGTCGTACCCCTGTTCCTTCAGCAGCCACGCGGTCACCGACGAATCGACGCCGCCCGACATGCCAACTACTACACGGCGCTTGCTCATTTGTTTACCGCCTGACGGTCGAATGCTTCCGGGCGCGGCGCGACCGAATGCGTATGCACGAAATCGAGCGGAATGCGCCGCCCGGCGAGATAGTCGTCGACGCAGCGCATCACCGCCGGCGAGCGATGGCGCTCGCTGCACGCGCGCAGTTCGTCGGCGCTCATCCACAGCGTACGGACGATGCCGTCGTCGAGCATGTGGCCCGGCACCGGCTCGCCGGCCGTGCCGCAGAACGTGAAGCGCAGGTAGGTCGCGCCGGCGCTGCCGGGGCGGTCGTAGTGCGCGAGATAGACGCCGACGAGCGCGTCGGGTACGAACGGATGCGCGGTTTCCTCGAGCGTTTCGCGGATCACGGCGTCGGCGAGAGTCTCGCCGGCTTCGAGATGGCCGGCCGGCTGGTTGATGCGCAGGCCCGTCGAGGTTTCTTCCTCGATCACGAGAAAGCGACCGGCGCGCTCGACGAGCGCCGCGACGGTCACATGCGGGGTCCAGATTTCGGGTTTCATGGTTCGGCATTTTACCGGTTGCGCCCGGACGCTGCCGGCCGTCTGGTTAGACGAATCCGACCCCGGTCGTTCTTTGCGGCGGCAACAGGTCTTCCCGATTGCCGCGACGCGCATCGGCGCCGCCCGCCTCGGCTGGCGGCCAGCCGGGGGCGGAAGGTCCGATCGTCACGAGTCGAATCGCGCCCCGTTTTTCACGGGGCGACGATCGTCGCGACGCAGGCGGCGATCGTATCCCGCACGCGCACGATCGCCGGGTCGCGCTGCGTGCTCGTGCGCCAGCCGATTTCCACCGGGTAGCCCGGCAGCTCGACCGGGCACGCGAGCGCGCGCAGCGACGTCGACTGCGCGATCGCGCGAGCCGCATGCGCCGGTATCGTGGCCACCGCGTCGGAGCCGGCGAGCAGGTACGGCAGCGCCGCGAAATGCGTGGTCGACGCCGCGACGCGCCGTTTGTGGCCGAGCGCGGCCAGGGCTTCGTCGACGATCCCGATCACGCCGCCCGACGACACGAGCAGGTGATCGCGCTGCACGAAATCGGCGAGCACGAGCGTGCGCGGCGCGTGCGCGCGGCCGGCCGGATCGATGAGGCATGAGTAGCCGCCCGTCGCGACCGCGCGCCGGCTCAGCCCGTTCGCCGAGAACCCGCCCGACGCGATCGCGAGATCGACGCCGTGCCGCAGCAGCGCGTCGCCCGCGATACCGCTGTGCGTCTGCCGAAAGATCAGCCGGATGCCCGGGGCTTCGCGCGCGACTGCGTCGATCAGCGCGCGGCCGAGCGCGATCTCGAAGTCGTCCGACAGGCCGATCGAGATCGTACGGCCGACCCGTTCACCGCCGTCGGCCGCGATCGCGAGGCTTGCGCGGCAGCGGTCGAGCGCATCGGAGAGGATCGGCTTCAGTTCGTCCGCGCGCGGCGTCGGCGCGAGCCCGCGGCCGGTGCGCACGAACAGCGGATCGGCGTAGATCACGCGCAGCCGCGCGAGCGCCGCACTTACCGCCGATTGCGTGAGGCCGAGTCGCAGCGCCGCGCGGCTCGCGCCGCCTTCCTCGTACAGCGCCTCGAACACCTTCAGCAGGTTCAGGTCGAGCCCGGCGATATCATCCATATTCATGTCAGTTATCGTTTTATCGATTTGATCGATGAAATGATATCGATAAAGATGGCGTCACCCACTCACTGGAGACGCTTTCATGTCCACCTCAGTTATCGCCGCGCTGCAGATCGGCGCATCGCCCGCCGGCACGCGCGCCACGCTCGACACGATCCTCGGCTACGAAGCAGCGATCCGCGACAGCGGCGCGTCGCTCGTCGTGCTGCCGGAGGCCGTGCTCGGCGGCTATCCGAAGGGCGAGATCTTCGGCACGCGGCTCGGCTACCGGCTGCCCGAGGGCCGCGACGCGTATGCGCGCTATGCCGCGCAGGCGATCGACGTGCCGGGCCCCGAAACCGACGAACTGGCAGCGCTGTCGCAGCGCACGGGCGCGAGCCTGGTGATCGGCGTGATCGAGCGCGGCGGCAGCACGTTGTACTGCACGGCGCTGTTCTTCGATCCGCGCGACGGGCTCGTCGCGAAGCACCGCAAGCTGATGCCGACCGGCACCGAGCGGCTGATCTGGGGGCAGGGCGATGGCTCGACACTGCCGGTGGTCGAAACGGCCGCGGGCCGTGCGGGCGCCGCGATCTGCTGGGAGAACCACATGCCGCTCCTGCGCTGCGCGATGTATGCGAAAGGCGTGCAGATCTGGTGCGCGCCGACCGTCGACGAGCGCGACCTGTGGCAAAGCTCGATGCGGCACATCGCACACGAAGGGCGCTGCTTCGTCGTGAGCGCCTGCCAGGTGCAGCCGTCGCCGCGTGCGCTCGGCATCGACGTGCCGGGCTGGGATCCCGAGCGGCCGCTGATCCGCGGCGGCAGCGTGATCGTCGGGCCGCTCGGCGACCTGCTGACGGAGCCGCTGATCGGCGAGGCCGGGCTCGTGACCGCGCGCATCGATACGGACGAGCTCGTGCGTGCGCGTTACGACTTCGACGTGGTCGGACACTATGCGCGCCCCGACGTGTTTTCGCTGCACGTCGACGAGCGGCCGAAGCGGTCAGTCGTGTTCGGGGAATGACCGGCGTTGCCGGGGCGCGGACGCCCCGGCATGCGAATGGCGGCGGCGCGCGTCAGCGCATCGGCGCTTCCGCGATCCGCATGTAGTCGGCGATGCGCCGGCCTTCCATGTCCGGAAACTGCTCGTGCACGGTGATGTCGCCCATCCGCGCGATGTCGAAGGTGCGGAAGTCGTCGCGCAGCTCGCACCACGCGCCGATCGTCCAGCGTCCGCCCCAGTAGACGAGCCCGAGCGGCCACACGCGGCGCTTCGTGTGCGCGCCGAGCCGGTCGCGGTAGTCGAAGCTGACGATGTGATGCGTGTCGACCGCCTGGTGGATCGCGTCGACCTTCGCGCAGAATGTCTCGTCGATGTGGAACGAGGGCGCGAACACCGGCAGGCGATCGAGCGCGGTGCGCTTGTCGGCCGGCATCGCCGACGCGATCTTCGCGAGCGCCGAACGCGCGCCGCCCGCGAAGCGCGCGCCGCCCCAGGTCTCGAGCATCCGCGCGCCGGCCGCGAGTGCCGCGAGCTCCTCGGCGGTGAACGTGAGCGGCGGCAGGCTCGCGTTGCGGTTCAGCCGGTAGCCGATGCCGGCTTCGCCTTCGATCGGCACCCCTGACAGTTGCAGGTCGCGCACGTCGCGATAGACCGTGCGCGGCGACACCGACAGCCAGTCCGCGAGCTGCTGCGCGGTCGTGAGACGACGCCCGCGCAGCAGCTCGGCGATCTGGAACAGGCGGTCGGCACGGCGCGTCATGGCTGAACCTCGACTCCAACGGCTACGGGGACTTCGCGATGATAGCGCCGCGCCGGCCGGATCGTAGACGCGCTCAGTGGCATTTCGGTGCGTGCAGGCCGACGCGGTTGCCTTCGGTATCGATCAGGTAGCCGATGTAGCCGTAGTTGTTCGGCAACTCGACGACCGAGCCCTGCACGACGCCGCCTGCGCGCTTCGCGCGCTCGAGCGCCGCGACGACCGATTCGCCGGCGTTCAGGTACACGAGCACGCCGTTGGCGCTCGGCTTCATCTGCTGCGGATCGAACACGATGCTGCCGCCCGTGCTCGACGCTTCGTGATCGAACACGGCCATCGGCACGCCGCCGATGACTTCGCGTTGCAGCGTCGTCTGCAGCACGGTTTCGTAGAAACGGATCGCCCGGTCGAAATCGAGGGACGGGATGTCGAACCACGCGATCGCGCGTTCCAGGGTTGCGGTTTCGGTTGCTGCTGCAGTTGCGGACGTCATGACGAGCTCCTTGTTGTTCGGGTTCTTGATGGAAACCAGCCTTGCATTGCGCCGGGATTGCAGTGTGATCGGGTGCTGCTGACAGCGTGCTGTCAGTAGTCGTGGCGGTGCTGACAAAAGGGGGACCTGACGGCTTTGGCGGGTAAGGGCGGTGCGGGAACCGCATCGGCGCGCGGGGGCGGCGCGGCACGCGGGCACTGCCCGCGTGGGGGCGGTGGAAAGAAAAACGCCCGGCTCAGGCCGGGCGTCGTCTGGGTGCCAGCAGGCGGCCGCGGCGGCCGTCTCGCGTGTCAGGCGTCGCCTTCCGGCGCGGCGGGGCGTGCCTTCACGCTGCCGGCGATCAGGTCGAAGCGGAACAACCGGCATTCGAGCGCGCCGTTGAACAGCGGCGTCTTCGCCGATTCGCGCAGGCGCAGCAGGCCCGGCAGCGACCGGTCCGACGTCAGCAGGAACGCCTGCCAGCCCGTGAAGCGCTGCTTGAGCGCATCGCCGAGCGCGTTGAAGAATTCGCTGTCCGGTGCGTCGGTGTGCGTGCGGCGGAATGCGTCGTCGTTGCCGCGGTTGCGGCCCGTCTCGCGCACCTCGCCGCGCGCGCTGCGGCCGCGCACCTCGATCCGCTCGCCGTACGGCGGGTTCGCGAGAATGATGCCCGGGCTGTCGCACGGCGGCGTCATCCCGCGCGCGTCGACCTGCTTGAGCCACACCGACGGCACGCCCGCACGCTCGAGGTTCGCGCGCGCCTTCTCGAGCATGTCGCCCGAGATGTCGCTGCCGTACACGCCGAGCGAATCGCGCTTGCCGCGCGCCGCGCGCTTCGCGTCGAGCGCCGCGACCTTCAGGCCCTGCCATGCGGTGATGTCGTACTGCTTGAGCTTTTCGAAGCCGAACCGGCGCTCGACGCCCGGCGCGACGCCGAGCGCGATCTGCGCGGCTTCCGCGAGGAAGGTGCCGCTGCCGCACATCGGGTCATACAGCGGCGTGCCGGGCGTCCAGCCCGTCAGGCGCAAGATGCCGGCCGCGAGGTTCTCGCGCAGCGGCGCCGCGCCCTTGTCGAGGCGCCAGCCGCGCTTGAACAGCGGCTCGCCCGACGTGTCGAGGTACAGCGTGCACTCGTTGGCCGTCAGGAACGCGAACACGCGCACGTCCGGCGCGCCGGTGTCGATGCTCGGGCGCGCGCCGGTCTTGTCGCGCATCCGGTCGCAGATCGCGTCCTTCACGCGCAGCGTCGCGAATTCGAGGCTCTTCAGCGGCGACTTGATCGCGGTGATGTCGACGCGCAGCGTCTGCGTCGATGCGAACCAGCGCTCCCATGGCTGCTCGAGCGCCAGCGCGTAGACGTCCTGTTCGTTGCGGTACGGGCGGTGCGCGATCTTCAGCAGGATCCGGCTCGCGATTCGCGAATGGAGGTTTGCGGCCATGCCGGCGGTCCAGCCGCCGCGGAAATGAACGCCGCCCGGCACCTGCGCGCCCGCGGTGAACGGCGCGCCGTCCAGATGTCGGCCGGCGATTTCGGCCAGCTCGGCGGCAAGCGCCGCTTCGAGGCCGCGCGGGCAGGGAGCGAAGAATTCGTACAGGGTGGGCGAGGACATAAGGCGGGTGAGGACGTGCAAAAGTCCACTATTGTACGCGGCGCGGGCGGCCGGAGCCGGCGTTGCATCCGATTCGGCGCGCCGGTGCCGGTGCGCCGGGCCCGACGGCGAGCCGGCAGGCCCACGCGGCGACGCCCGCCTCGGGCTGCGCGCCGCCGCCGGACGGTCAGTGAGCGCCTGGCTGGCCGGCCCGCGCGGCCGGTGCGCCGGCCGGCCAGAACAGCGCGGACGGCTTCGACAGCACCGTGCGGACGATCGCGCCGACCAGCGCGCGCACCTTGGTGCGGCGCAGGCTGCGCGAGCGCACGGCCATCGTGAATGCGAGCGCGAAGCTCACGAGCACGTTGAGGATCGCCATGCTCAGGACGCCGGCGCAGGCCCACCACAGCTCGGGCGTGCCGAGCGCGCCCTTGCCGAGCACGCCGAGCGCGATCCCGATCGACCCGGCCGACAGCGTCACGTGGCGCACCTCGAACGGGAACAGGAACACGGTGACGATCGCCGGGATCAGGCCGAGCATCAGGCCGAGACCCACGTTGGCGACGACGCCCGCGACGTTTGAGCGACAGAAGTGCGCGAGTTTCGCGGCACCCGACGCGCCGAGCGTGAGCCGCAGCCGCCGGTTGTACGTGAGCGCGTCGCCGACCCGATGCAGCACGAACCAGTTGTCGGCCCAGCCCGCGAGCAGGCTCGACGCCCACAGCAGCACGCCCGTGAGCGCCGCATAGAATGGCGTCGGACCCAGCAGCGAGAACGAGTGCAGCGTCGCGTGCGCCTTCTCCGGCGAGATCAGGTTCGCGTGCAGCAGGTTGCCGGCGAACAGCTGCACGAGCAGGCACACGGGCAGCACGACGAGCACGTTGCCGGAAATCGCCGCGGCCTGCGTGCGGATCAGCGCGATCACCGACGCGACGAACGCCTTCACGCCTTCCTCGTGGCCGGTGTCGTCGAGCTCGCGCGCGAGCGTCGGCGCGGTCATCGCGGGCTGCTTGGTCGCGAGCGTGAAATGCAGGAAGTGCATCAGCATGAAGCTCGCCGCGTAGTTGACGCCCGCGAGCAACCCTTCGAGCATCGACTGCAGGTGCGCGCCGGTGATCGCGAACTTCACGCACACGGTCACGACGGTGACGAGCCCGCCGCCCGCGGCCATCCGCAGCATCTTCAGGTACTCGGCGCGGCCGCGCGAGATGTAGTGCTCGCCGGTGTCCGCGTTGGTCTCGACGAGCTTGCGCGCGAACAGCGAGAAGTTGCTGCGCATGAGGTGCGACACGCTCTGGCTGTTCTGGTTCGCGTCGACGAGTTCGGCCGTCAGGCGCGCCATCCCGCGCAGGTCGTCGCGTGCCATCCACGCGTTGAGCAGCATTTCCGCGCGCAGGATGCGCATGCGCATCCGTTCGACCTGGAACACGATGTCGACCGACACGCCGTTGCGGTACAGGTGCGCGAACACATCGTCGACGGCGATCCGGCATTCGTCGAGCAGCACGCGCAGGTAGTTCACCTCATGAAGCAGCTTGCTCGGGTCGCCGCCGTCCTCCACGGCCGCGTGCGCGGTCTCGACCGCGAGCATCGCGCGCGTGAGCCGATAGAACGGCTGCGTTTCGAGCGGCTTGCGCGCGTCGTCGTCGGACAGGCGGCTGCGCACCGTCTGCGACAGGCCGGTCGAGCTGATCTGGCAGGTCAGGTTGTGCAGCGCGGCCAGCAGGTCGCGCGAGAACGAGCCGGGCTCGTGGCGCTCTTCGTCGGTGACGTCGAACGAGAACAGCTCGGCGAGGCGCGCGAGCAGGTCATCGGGCAGCGCGTCGATCCATTGCGCGTCCCCGGGTGCCGGGAACATCAGCGTGAACAGCGCCGTCAGTTCGCGGCGGTTCGGCGCGGGCGGGATCAGCGACGCGTCGATGCGCTCGAACAGCGCGCCGAAGAAACCGGAATGTACGGGCATCCCCGCGTCGCACAGCAGCGAGATGCCGTCGCATTCGCGCAGAATCCCGCGCAGGATGCGCGCGGCGTGCGATTTCCATGCGGGATTGCGGTCGAGCACGTGGAACAGGTAGCGCAGCCGCGCGTGCGCCGGATACGCGCGCGCGTCGGCGTCGCGTTCGGCCGGCGTGTCGTGCGCGACCTGCATCGCGCCGTTGCGGCGCAGCCAGTGCGCGAGCTCGATCAGCCATTCGCTGCGTTCGGCGTACGACGCCTCCGCGTCGGCATGCGCAAGCAACGCATCGAGCTGGTGGCCCGCATTGCGCGACGCGCGCCACTTCTTGATCAGGGTCGTCAGTGAACGAAACATAAACGGAATAGCGAAAGCCCTGGACGGGCGGGTTCGGGATGCCGGCCGGAACAGGGCGCGGCGCCGGGGAGAACGGTGAGGCTGGTCGGGGGCGCGGACGATGCGCGGCGACCCGCGATGCGGCTGCCCCGGCGCGGACCACGCGGATCGCATGCGCGCCCCGACAGACGCGGCGATCGGACCGGATACCACTGGCGGATCGCCGCCGGCGTGCGCGCGCGACGAGCGGCGCGAGCCGGAAAGTGCGTAGGATCGTCAATCGGGCGCGAAAACGCAAGCCGACCGCGTTGCATGGTGCCGGTTCCGGCGGATTTTGACAAACAATGCAAAGCCGCCGTCCGGCCGATGGATGCCGGGCAGCGCAGGCAGTGGCGGCGAGGGCGGCAGGTTCGCGTGCGCGGTTGCATGCGCACGCGGATCGATGCCGACGATGACTATCGGGCGGTGTGTGCCGAGTGCAGCCGTGCCGCGCGCATGCATCGGCCGCCGGCCTGCGCGTCGCGCTTACGCGCCGGACTTGCCCGTCGCGCCCGCATCGTCGCCGGGCATCGGATTGGCCGGGCAAGGCACGGCGGGCGCGGCGGCCGTTGCCTTGCCGGACGCGGTCGTCGAGGTGACCGACGCAGCCGCGGCTCCGCGCCGCGCGGCCATGGCGCGCACGCCGGACGCGGCCTGCGATGCGATCACGTCGAGCGCGCGCCGGTGGCCCGCGACGAGCGCGTCGTAGCCGTCGGCGACCGGTTCCGCGACGCTCGTGCGACACGTCATCACGGCCTGCGTGCCGAGCGCGCGCACGCTCCACACCGCATCGATCGCCGCGCGTTTGCCGGGCCACGACTCGAAGCGCTGCACGTTCACGCTGATCCGATAGACGGGCACGCCGGCCGGATACGCGGAATTCGCGACGTCGATCGTGCCGAGCTGCGCGGCGAGGTCGTCGGACAACGCGCGGCGGATTTCGTCGGCGGGCGGCGCGGCCCAGCGCTCCTGTTCGAGCACGTCGACCTGCGCGGCGTTCTTCTGCACGACGAGCTGGTTCTTCGCGACCTGCTCGGGCACGCCGACGGACGGCACCTCGATCAGGAACGACGGGTTGGCGGGCGCGGTACGCACGGGCGCGGCCGCGTCGGCCGGGCTCAGCGTATAGAACCGCGCGGGCGGCGAGCTGCACGCGGCGAGCGCAAGCGCGGCGAAGACTGCCGCCGCGCCGCTCGCGACGATGTTCGCGCGTGTCGTCGTCATTGTTGATCTCCTGGCTTGCCCTTGAGCAGCGATTCGGGATGGCGCTCCAGATAGTCGGCGAGCGCGTTCAGCGATTGCAGCGTGCGCGTGAGTTCCTTCAGTGCGCCGCGCACGTCGGACTGCAGCGGCGAATCCTGCTGCAGCGTCGCCTCGGCGGTCGAGAAGGTCTGCTTCGCGGCCGACAGCGTGTCGCGCGCTTCCGGAGCGACCTGCGTGTCGAGCTGCTTGAAGAGCTTGTCGGCGTTCGACAGCGCGCTGTTCAGGTTCGCGCCGATCTGGTCGAACGGCACCTTGTCGAGCTTCTTCGCGATATCGGCGACCTGCAGCTGCAGTTCGTCGAGCGTGTTCGGCACGGTCGGCAGCTCGAGCGGCTGGCGTGCCGCGTCGATCTCCACGACCGGTGCCTTCGGGAAGAAGTCGAGCGCGACATAAAGCTGGCTCGTCAGCAGGTTGCCGGTGCGCAGTTGGCCGCGCAGCCCGTGCCTGACGAGGCGCGTGACGATCTCGCGGCGGGCCGGTTCGCCCTTGCTCTCGATCGTTTCGCGGAAGCGCGGGCCGAGCCGCTCCGGATACACGTTCATCGTCACCGGCATCAGGAAGTTCTTGGTCTTCGGATCGAAGTCGATGCCGATGTTCGTCACTTCGCCGAGCACGATGCCGCGGAAGTCGACCGGCGCGCCTACCGCGAGCCCGCGCAGCGACTGGTTGAAGTTCATCACGACCTGCAGCGGCTGGCCGTCCGGATCGCGCATCGCGTCCGTCTCGTCGGAGCCGAGGCGGAAGGTCGTGTTGTTCGGCGCCGTCGCGCCGCTGTCCTGGTTCGGCGGTGTCTGGAACGCGATGCCGCCGAGGATCACCGTCGCGAGCGACTGCGTGTTCAGCTTCAGGCCGCTCGAATCGAGCCGCAGGTCGACGCCGCTCGCCTGCCACCAGCGCGAGTTCACGCCGACGTACTGGTCGTACGGCGCATTGACGAACACGTTGAACGTGACGCCCGTGCCGTCCTTGTCGAGCGAGAAGCCGACCACCTGGCCGACCTGCACGCGGCGGTAGTAGACGGGCGAGCCGATGTCGACCGAGCCGAGGGAATCGCCGCGCAGTACGTATTGCGTGCCCTTCTGGTCGCCGGTCACGGCCGGCGGCGTCTCGAGGCCGGTGAAGTCGGTCTGCGTGTCCTGCCCGTGGCCGGCATCGACGCCGATGTACGCGCCCGACAGCAGCGTGCCGAGCCCCGACACGCCAGTCGCGCCGACGCGCGGACGCACGATCCAGAAGCGCGAGCCCTTGACCGCGAAGTCCTCGGCTTCCTTCTTCAGCTGCACCTGGACGAGCACGCGCGACAGGTCCTTCGACAGCTTGATCGTCTTGACCATGCCGATCTCGACGTCCTTGAACTTGACCTGCGTCTTGCCCGGCTCGAGCCCTTCCGCGCTGTGGAAGCTGATCGAGATTTCCGGGCCGCGCTCGCGCACGGACTTGATCACGAGGCCGATACCGATCAGCGCGGCGATCAGCGGCACGAGCCAGACGAGCGACGGCAGCCAGCCGCTTTTCGTCGAGATCGCCGGATCGGGCGGCCGGGACGCGTCTTGCTGCGGGCCTTGCGGACTATTCATGGTGTTTCCCTGAGGTTTCGACTGGATCCCAGATCAGGCGGGGATCGAACTGCATCGACGCGAGCATCGTCAGGATCACGACCGAGCCGAACGCGAGCGCGCCGGGGCCGGCCGTGATGACGGCGAGCGAACGGAAATGGACGAGCGCGACGGTGAGCGTCACGACGAAGATGTCGAGCATCGACCAGCGGCCGATCCGCTCGACGATCCGGTACAGGCGCGTGCGCTGCAGCGGCCGCCACACGGTGCGCCGCTGCGCGGTGCCGACGAGGATCGTCAGCACGCCGAGCTTGAGCATCGGCACGAGGATGCTGGCGACGAATACGACGACCGCGAGCGGCCAGTCGCCGGACGTCCAGAAATAGATGACGCCGCTCATGATCGTGTCCTCCTGCGAGCCGACGATCGACGACGTGCGCATGATCGGCAGCAGGTTCGCCGGAATATAGAGGATCGCGGCCGCGATCAGCAGCGCCCAGGTGCGCGTGATGCTGTTCGGCGTGCGGAAGTGAAGCGTGCTGCCGCAGCGCGCGCAATGCGCGTGCGGATGGTCGATCGTCTGCACGAGCCCGCATGCGTGGCAGCTGGCGTAGCCCTCGCGGGCGGCGGTCGGCATCGTCATTGGCGGGGCGCTTGCGGCGGCGAAGCGGTGCCGTCGGGCGTGGCGGGCGTGCGCCCGGCGCGCAGGTCGTCGGCGATGTCCCACAGCGTGCGTGGATCGAACATCAGCACGACGGCGGTCATCAGCGTGAGCGCGCCGAACGCGAACAGCGCCGCGTCGGGCACGACGCGCGCGAGGCTCACCATCTTCACGATCGTCACGACGATCCCGAGCATGAACACCTCGATCATCCCCCACGGCCGCACGAGCTGGATCGTGCGCAGCACGAAATTGAGGCCCGGCGGCACGACGCCACGCCGGATCGGCAGCAGCACGTACAGCAGTGCGGCCATCTCGACGAGCGGGAACAGCACGGTCGAGCAGAACACCATCACGCCGACGATCTCCATGTCCTGATGCCACAGCGCGTCGATCGCGCCGATCAGTGTCGTCTGCACGCGGGTGCCGTTCAGGTCCATTTCGAGGATCGGGAACGCCTGCGCGATGACGAACGTGACGAGTGCCGCGACCGCAAGCGCGCTGATGCGCTCGATCTGCGTGGTGCTGTTGCGATAGAGCAGCGCGTCGCAGCGCGGGCAGCGCGCGATTTCGCGACCGCTCAGGCGCGGTTTATGCAACAGTGCGTCGCATTCGTGGCAGGCAATCAGGTCGTGTCGTTGCATGGAAAAGGCGGTTGTGCGACGGGCGGGGAACGCGTCGACGGGGCCGGAACCCGCGCCAATCTTACCAAAACGGCTTTTTCGGCGTGTCAACGCCCCGTCACGGGGTGACCGGCCGGTAACATGGCGCAAACCTGTCAGCAGGCTGACGCGCCTGTCCTCGGAGTCCGCGCGAGACAAAAGGTTGCGGTAGCATGGCGCCCGTGACAAGCGTCGGACGAATTTACCGGCGCAGCCGTTCGCTCAACTGAGGAATCCATGATGGCATCGAAATCGCCGCCGGCCTCGCCGGCACGCTACGCGCACACCGCGATCGCGCTGCACTGGCTGATCGCGCTGCTGATCGTCTGCGGCTTCGCACTCGGCTGGGTGATGACCGACATCCCCGGCTTCACGCCGACGAAGCTCAAGTACTTCTCGTGGCACAAGTGGATCGGCGTGACGGTGTTCGCGCTCGCGGTCGTGCGCGTGCTGTGGCGCGCGACCCACCTGCCGCCGCCGCTGCCGGGCGGCACGCCGGCGTGGCAGCGTGCGGTGTCGCACGGCGTGCACATGCTGCTTTACGTGCTGATGATCGTGATTCCGGTTACGGGCTACCTGTACAGCTCCGCGTCGAACATCCCGGTCGTCTATCTCGGCATCGTGCCGCTGCCGCGCCTGATCGATCCCGATCCTGCGCTGAAGGAAACCTTCAAGACGCTGCACGTGTCTTTGAATTACATTCTGCTTTCGCTCGTCGCCATGCATGTGCTCGCGGCGCTCAAGCACCAGTTGTTGGACCGCGACGGCCTGCTGTCGCGGATGCTTCCCTCCGCCAAATGAAGGATCCCATGAAAGTGTCTTTCTCCCGCTCCATGCTGACCGCGTTCGCCGCGGTGTCACTTGTCGCGTCGGCCGCGGCGCACGCCGACGTCGATCTCGCGAAGAGCAAGGTGTCCGCCGTGTCGAAGCAGATGAACGTGCCGACCGAAGGCGCATTCAGGAAGTTCTCCGCGCAGGTGAAGTTCGACCCGGCCAAGGCCGCGCAGGGCAGCGCGCAAATGACGATCGACATCGCGAGCTTCGACCTCGGCGACAAGATGTACAACGACCAGGTCGCGGGCAAGGACTGGTTCGACGCAAAGGCGTATCCGCAGGCGACCTTCGCGTCGTCGGCGATCGCGCCGGCGGGCGGCAACAAGTACAACGTGACCGGCAAGCTGACGATCAAGGGCAAGTCCGAGACCATCACGGTGCCCGTCACGGTCACGCAGAGCGGCCCGACGCAGACCTTCGACGGCGTGCTGCCGATCAAGCGTTCGGCGTTCAACGTCGGCACCGGCGAGTGGAAGGACACGTCGATCGTCGCCGACGAAGTGCAGATCAAGTTTCATCTCGTCGCCACGAAGTAAGCGGCGGGTAGTCGCATCACCCCGAATGCCGCGCGAGGGCGCGGCGCCGTTCCAAGGAGAAAGCGTTTGAAAAAGCATCTGATCATCGCCGCGGGCGCGCTGGCCGCTTCGCTGTCGTTCTCGGCATTCGCTGACAGCGCGACGTACCAGTTCGACCCGAGCCATACGTACCCGAGCTTCGAGGCCGACCACTTCGGCGGCCTGTCGGTCTGGCGCGGCAAGTTCGACAAGTCGAGCGGCACCGTGACGCTCGACCGCGCGGCGAAGACCGGTACGGTCGACGTGACGACCGACATCGCGTCGATCCACACGGGCAGCGCGAAGCTCGACGAGCACCTGCAGACGGCCGAGTTCTTCGACGTCTCCAAGTTCCCGCAGGCGAACTACAAGGGCGCCATCAAGTTCGACGGCGACAAGCCGGTGTCGGTGGTCGGTAACCTGACGCTGCACGGCGTCACGAAGCCGGTCACGCTGAAGATCGATTCGTTCAAGTGCATGCCGCATCCGATGCTCAAGCGCGAAGTGTGCGGCGTTGACGCCGTCGGCGAATTCAGCCGCGACGATTTCGGCCTCGACTACGGCAAGCAGTACGGCTTCAAGATGAAGACGAAGCTGCTGATCACGGCCGAAGCCGTCAAGCAGCAGTAACGCGCGCGGCCGGGCTGGCCGCCGCGTCACGCCGCCGGCCCGTCGCGAGCCAGCCGCCGCGCTCCCGTTTTCAGGGGGCGCGGCGGTTTTTTTTGCGCGCCTATAATCGTCGGCGCAGCGCGCGGCGCGAGAATCGGCGCGCCCGACACAACGTACAACGACAAGGAGATCGCCGATGCATGCCGTCACGCAGTCCAGCTCCATTGCCTCGTCGCCGCGCGTGTGGCGCGCGGTGGTCGCCGCGTCGATCGGTAACGCGCTCGAGTGGTTCGACCTCGTCGTCTACGGCTTCTTCGCGGTGACGATCTCGAAGCTGTTCTTTCCGGCCGGCAACGATACCGTGTCGCTGTTGCTCACGCTCGGCACGTTCGGCGTGTCGTTCTTCATGCGCCCGCTCGGCGCGATCGTGCTCGGCGCGTATGCCGACCGCGCGGGCCGCAAGGCCGCGCTCACGCTGTCGATCCTGCTGATGATGGCCGGCACGCTGGTGATCGCGGTGCTGCCGACCTACCAGACGATCGGCGTTGCCGCGCCGCTGATCCTCGTCGCCGCGCGGCTGATGCAGGGTTTCTCCGCCGGCGGCGAATTCGGCAGCGCGACCGCGTTCCTGGCCGAGCACGTGCCGGGGCGGCGCGGCTTCTTCGCGAGCTGGCAGGTCGCGAGCCAGGGGCTCACGACGCTGCTTGCCGCCGGCTTCGGCACCGTGCTGAACGCGCAGCTCACCGCCGACCAGATGGCCGTGTGGGGATGGCGCATCCCGTTCTTCTTCGGGCTGCTGCTCGGGCCCGTCGCGTACTACATCCGCTCGAAGGTCGACGAGACGCCCGAATTCCTCGCCGCCGAAAGCACCGCGAGCCCGCTGCGCGACACGTTCGCGTCGCACAAGGCACGGCTCGTCGCCGCGATGGGCGTGGTGGTGCTCGGCACCGTCGCGACCTATCTCGTGCTGTTCATGCCGACCTACGGCGTGAAGCAGCTCGGCCTTGCGCCGTCGGCCGCGTTTGCCGCGATCCTCGTCGTCGGCGTGATCCAGATGGCGTTCGCACCGCTCGTCGGCCACTGGTCGGATCGTTACGGACGCGTGCGCGTGATGCTCGCGCCGGCCGTCGGCATCCTCGTGCTGATCTATCCGGCGTTCGCGTACCTGGTCGCGCATCCGGGCTTCGGCACGCTGATCGCGCTGCAGGTGCTGCTCGCGTTCCTGATGACCGGCTATTTCGCGGCGCTGCCCGGGCTGCTGTCCGAAGTGTTTCCGGTGCAGACGCGCACGACCGGGATGTCGCTTGCATATAACGTCGCGGTGACGATCTTCGGTGGCTTCGGACCGTTCATCATCGCGTGGCTGATCCGCGCGACCGGGATGAAGACCGCGCCGAGCTTCTACCTGATGTTCGCGGCCGTGCTGAGCCTCGCGGCGCTGATCGTGCTGCGCCGGCGGTTCGGGTTCAGGTGACGCGGGGTGCGCGGCGGCGCGTCAGTCGCTGCCGCGCTCGCATACCGGCTGCGCCGGCATCAGTTGCGCGGGCGCCGCGATGGTCTGCACCGGCCGGCCGGCGAGCGCGTCAAGCGCCTGCCGGAGCTGCCAGTCGGCATCCGTGCCGAATTCCCGCTGCGGCAGCGCCGCGCTCTTCGACGTATCGATTTTCTCGCGCACGCGCGCTTCGCGCAGTTTCTGCCGTGCCTTGCGTACCTGCGCGAACGGATCGGGCGCCAGCCGGTCCGCATACGGCGCGCGGGCGAGATCGACTTCGCGGTACCACAGCAGCACGCCGTCGACGTCCGAGTCGTGGCGCGGCGGCACGAGCCAGTCCGGCACGACGCCGTAACCGTCCATCGGGCAGCCGTTCGGCCGCAGGTTGCGCGCGAACGTGAAATTGACGCGTGTGCCGTCGATCAGGTCGACGCCGGTCTGCGCGAGCCCCTTTCCGTAGGTCGGCATCCCGAGCAGCCGCGCGCGGCCGAGGTCCTTCAGTGCCGCCGCTGTCGCTTCGGCGGCCGACGCGCTCTGTCCGTCGACGAGCACGACGAGCGGCACGCTGCGCCACCAGTCGTCTGCCTGCAGCGGTGCGAGCGGATCCTGGCCGTGCATGACCGGCAGTTCGTAGTCGGGCCAGTTGGTCGTGAAGCGGCGACGCTTCGTGCCGTCGCGCTCGAGCGTCACCATCGCGGTGCGGTCGCGCCCGGCGAACAGCGCGGTGATGCCGATCGCCGCATTCAGCGCGCCGCCGCCGTTGATGCGCAGGTCGAGGATCACGCCTTTCACTGGCGGCCCCGCGCGGCGCGCGGCCTGCACCGCGTCGATATAGTTGCCGACCGCGGGCTCCGGGAAGCTCGACAGTCGCGTGTACAGGATGTCGCCCGCGAGCCGCTTGGCGGTCGCCGGGTGTGGCCGGACGATTGCGCGGACCGGCGCGAAGGTCAGCGTCGAATGGTTTGGACCACGCCGGACCGTGAGCTTCAGCGGCACGCCCGCGTCGCCCTTCGCGAGATTCACGACCTCGCTGCTGTCGATCCCGACGACGCTCCGGTCGTTCATCGCGACGACGAGATCGTCGGGCCGCACGCCGGCCTGTTCGGCGGGCGCGTCGGGGATCACGTCGATGATGTGCAGGCCGTCGGGCCGCGTCTCGAACACGATGCCGATGCCCGGCGTGCCGTCGCGTGCGCGGCGCTCGTCGTCGCGACGTTGCTGTTCCTCCTTTGCATTGAAGAAGCGCGCGTACGGCAGCGTCTTGATTCCGTCGTGCACGGTGGCGTCGAGCAACGCGCCGATGTCGACGTCGGTCAGGTGCTGCTTCTTCAGCACTTCGACCGCGGCCTTCAGTTCGCAGAGCTGCGGTTCCCAGTCGGGCGGGCAGGGTGACGGTTGTGACGCCGCGGCAGCAGCAGCGGCGGGCGGGGCGGACGCGGATTGCGCGCGGGCGGCCGATGCGCATGCAACGAACGCAGCCGCGGCGGCGGCACCGGTACTCCAGGCGACGATGCGATGAACGACACGCGTGGCAGGCATCATGAGGACCGCGGCTTCGACGGGTGGCGGGGCGGGATGGTGAAGCGATTGTAGCCGACGGCCCGTGCGGTCGCGCCGGAGGAAGCGGGCGCGGCTCGCGCATGAAAAAAGGCCGGTCCAACAGGACCGGCCTTCTGGTATCCGCCGAAACGACGCGGTGTTTAAACCTGCGCGCCCGCGTTCGGATCGTCCGGATCGTGCGCCGTCTTCTTTTCCTTGATCAGGTCTTCGCGCTTGATGCCGAGCCACATCGCGAGCGAGCCCGCGACGAACACCGACGAGTAGATGCCGAACATGATGCCGACCGTCAGCGCGAGCGCGAAGTAGTGCAGCGTCGGGCCGCCGAAGAAGAACATCGACAACACCATCATTTCCGTCGACGTGTGCGTGATGATCGTCCGCGACATCGTGGTCGTGATCGCGTGGTTGATCACCTCCGACACGCTCATCTTGCGTTCGCGGCGGAACGTTTCGCGGATCCGGTCGAAGATGACGACCGACTCGTTGACCGAGTAGCCGAGCACCGCGAGAATCGCCGCGAGCACCGCCAGCGAGAACTCCCACTGGAAGAACGCGAAGAAGCCGAGAATGATCACGACGTCGTGCAGGTTCGCAATGATGCCGGCGACCGCGTACTTCCATTCGAAGCGGATCGACAGGTAGATCACGATGCCGATCACCACGCAGGCGAGCGCGAGGAGACCGTCGGTCGCGAGTTCGCGGCCGACCTGCGGGCCGACGAACTCGACGCGCTGCAGCGTAACGTCCGGGCTCTGCGCCTTCAGCGCGGTCATCACCTGGTCGCTCTGCTGCGCGGACGTGAGGCCTTCCTTCAGCTGCAGGCGGATCAGCACGTTGCGCGACGTGCCGAAGTTCTGCACTTGCGCGTCGGCGTAGCCGAGTTTGCCGAGCGTATCGCGCACGGGTTCGAGCTGCGCGGCCTGCTGGTACTGCACCTCGATCACCGTGCCGCCGGTGAATTCGACGGACAGGTGCAGCCCGCGGTGGAACAGGAAGAACACGGCGGCGAGGAACGTGACCAGCGAGATCACGTTGAACACCAGCGCGTGCCGCATGAACGGAATGTCTTTACGGATGCGGAAAAATTCCATGGCTTCGTCTCCGGGGCCTTATTGGGTCGAGCCCGGTTTCTTCGTCGACACGCCTTGCTGCGCGCGGTTGCGCAGCTGCGGCTTGCCGGCGCGCGGTGCGTTGCCCTTCGCGGGTGCGGCGAGCTTCGCGGCGCGTGCGGTATCGGTCGATTCGTCAGCCGCGGTGAACGAGGCGCCAGCCGTGGCGCCTTCCGGCTTCCACACCTGGCCGATCGCGAGCGACTTCAGCTTCTTGCGGCCGCCGTACCAGAGGTTGACGATCCCGCGCGAGAAGAACACCGCGGAGAACATCGACGTCAGGATGCCGAGGCAGTGCACGATCGCGAACGCGCGAACCGGGCCCGAGCCGAATGCGAGCAGCGCGAGGCCGGCGATCAGCGTCGTGACGTTCGAGTCGAGAATCGTCGCCCACGCGTGCGCGTAGCCGGCCTGGATCGCGATCTGCGGCGGCTGGCCGGCGCGCAGTTCTTCACGCACGCGCTCGTTGATCAGCACGTTCGAGTCGATCGCCATGCCGAGCGCGAGCGCGATTGCCGCGATACCCGGCAGCGTCAGCGTCGCCTGCATCAGCGACAGCACCGCGACGAGCAGCAGCAGGTTCACGGACAGGCCGATCACCGAGATCACGCCGAACAGCATGTAGTACGCGATCATGAACACGGCGATCGCGCAGAAGCCCCAGATCACCGAGTGGACGCCCATCTTGATGTTGTCCGCGCCGAGGCTCGGGCCGATCGTGCGTTCCTCGATGATGTCCATCGGTGCGGCGAGCGAACCGGCGCGCAGCAGCAGCGCGAGGTCTGCCGCCGCCTGCGGCGTCGGCTGGCCCGTGATCTGGAAGCGGTCGCCGAGTTCGGACTGGATCGTCGCGACCGTCAGCACCTCGCCCTTGCCCTTCTCGAACAGCACCATCGCCATCGGCTTGCCGATGTTCTCGCGCGACACCGCGCGCACCGAGCGGCCGCCCGCCGAGTCGAGGCGGATGTTGACCGACGGACGCTGGTGTTCGTCGAAGCCGGCCGACGCATCGATGATGCGGTCGCCGGTGAAGATCACTTCCTTCTTCAGCAGAACGGGCGCCTGGTTGCCCTGCGTGAACAGCTCCTCGCCCGGCGGCACGGGGTCGTTCGGGTTCGGGTGCGTGTTGATCGGATCGGCGAGGCGCGCCTCGAGCGTCGCGGTGCGGCCGATGATGTCCTTCGCCTTCGCGGTGTCCTGCACGCCCGGCAGTTCGACGACGATGCGGTCGCTGCCTTGCTGTTGCAGGATCGGCTCGGACACGCCGAGTTCGTTCACGCGGTTGTGGAGCGTCGTCAGGTTCTGCTTGAGCGCGGCGTCCTCGACGGCCTTCTGCACGGCCGGCGTGAACGTGCCGACGACTTGCGTGCCGCCGCCGCCGGGCTGGGTCGCCCATTGCAGTTCGGTGACCGACGCGGCGAGCACCTTGCGGGCGTCTTCCGCCGTCTGCGCGTCGCTGAAATTGACGACGACGGACTGGTCGACGCGGCTCACGCCGCCGTCGCGGATGTTCTTGTCGCGCAGCAGCGTGCGCGCATCGGATGCGTCGGAGTCGAGCTTCTTCGTGAGCGCGCCCGTCATGTCGACCTGGAGCAGGAAGTGGACACCGCCGCGCAGGTCGAGGCCGAGATACATCGGCAGTGCGTGCAGCGCGGTCAGCCAGCGCGGCGACGCGCTTTGCAGGTTCAGTGCGACGACGTACTGCGGATCGTTCGGATCGGCGTTCAGCGACTTCTGCAGCAGGTCCTTGACGCGCAGTTGCGTATCGGTGTCCTTCAGGCGCACGCGGATGTTCGCGTTGGACGCCGTGTTCTCGAAGGTGACGTCGTCCGGCGTGATCTGCGCGGAGGCGAGCGCGGATTCGACCTGGGTCAGCGTGGTCGAGTCGAGCTTGACCGTGGCCTTGCCGCTCGACACCTGCACCGCCGGCGCTTCGCCGAAGAAGTTGGGCAATGTGTACAGAAGGCCGATGGCGAGCGCCACGACCATCACGACATATTTCCAGAGTGGATAACGATTCATGAGGGGGCCGAACGGGTGGTTGGCGTGAAAGCGTCGCGTCCGGCGCCGCGGCGGCCCGCTCTCTCAGGCGGGCACGGCGCGGGGAGCCGGACGCTCGGTGAAAGCCTTACAGCGACTTGATCGTGCCCTTCGGCAGAATGGTCGTGACGGCAGCCTTCTGCACGGTGATTTCGGTGCCTTCGGCGATTTCGACGCCGATGTAGCCTTCGGTGACCTTCGTCACCTTGCCGACGAGGCCGCCGCTCGTGACGACTTCGTCGCCCTTCGCCATGGCCGCGAGCATGTTGCGGTGTTCCTTCTGGCGCTTCATCTGCGGACGGATCATGATGAAGTACAGCACCGCGAACATCAGGATGAGCGGCAGGAAGCTCATCAGGCTCGATTCGGCGCCACCGGCACCTTGCGCGAAGGCATTGGAAATGAACGGCACGTTGGTCTCTCCGTAGGGGAAGATCGAAAATTAAGCCGGTTATTCTACCACCGGCCCCATGTGCAAACGGCGCAGCAAATGCGCTTTCGGATCAAGCTGTTAAAGCATGAAACGGCACCGTTGCGACGCGTTTGGAAAGGCGATTGTAATATTCGGCAGCCACAACTGGCGGTCGGGACGCGATATTTAGTACACATCCTATGTGACGTGGCGCGGTGCGGGCAGCGGTGCGCAGCCACGCGGCCCGCCTGCCGGTCAGTCGACCCCTCTTGCGCGATCCTCCGCGAAGCGCTGGCGGAACGCGTCGAACGTATGGGTCTCGATCGCGTCGCGGATCTCGCTCATCAGCTGCAGGTAGTAGTGCAGGTTGTGGATCGTGTTGAGCTGCGCGCCGAGGATTTCGCCGACGCGGTGCAGGTGGTGCAGGTAGCCGCGCGAGAAGTTCTGGCACGTGTAGCACGTACAGCTCGCGTCGAGCGGCTTCAGCGAATTCTTGTGCGTCGCGTTGCGGATCTTCACGTCGCCGAAGCGCGTGAAGAGCCACCCGTTGCGTGCGTTGCGGGTCGGCATCACGCAGTCGAACATGTCGACGCCGTTCGCGACGCCCTCGACCAGATCCTCCGGCGTGCCGACGCCCATCAGGTAGTGCGGCTTGTTGGCCGGCAGCTTCGGGCCGACGTGCCGCAGCACGCGCATCATGTCTTCCTTCGGCTCGCCGACCGACAGCCCGCCGATCGCGAGGCCGTGGAAGCCGAGCTCCGACAGGCCCGCGAGCGATTCGTCGCGCAGGTCCTCGAACATCCCGCCCTGGACGATCCCGAACAGCGCGTTCGGGTTGCCGAGCCGGTCGAACTCGTCGAGCGAGCGTTTCGCCCAGCGCAGCGACATGCGCATCGAGTCGGCCGCTTCCTTGTGCGTGGTCGGCACGCCGTTGGTCGCGTACGGCGTGCATTCGTCGAACTGCATCACGATGTCGGAGTTCAGCACCTTCTGGATCTGCATCGACACTTCCGGCGACAGGAACAGCTTGTCGCCGTTGATCGGCGATGCGAACGTCACGCCGTCCTCGGTGATCTTGCGCAGGTCGCCGAGCGAGAACACCTGGAAGCCGCCCGAGTCGGTCAGGATCGGCTTGTTCCAGCCCATGAAGCCGTGCAGGCCGCCGTGCGCGTCGATCGTCTCGAGGCCGGGGCGCAGCCACAGGTGGAACGTGTTGCCGAGAATGATCTGCGCCTTGATCTCGTGCAACTCGCGCGGCTGGATCGCCTTCACGGTGCCGTACGTGCCGACCGGCATGAAGATCGGCGTCTCGACCACGCCGTGGTTGAGCTTCACGCGGCCGCGGCGCGCATGGCCGTCGGTCGTCAGCAGTTCGAATTCGAGCCCGTTGGCCGGGCGGTCCTGCACGGGAGCGTGCGTATCGTGGGATGAACCTTCGGTCATCGCGTCATTCTCCTTGCCACCGGAGAACAGTCCGGCGCATGTTGGAAACGCCGCCGGCAAGCCGGCGGCTGGGAAAAGCGGGCGCGCGCCATCGGAGCGCGCGCAGCGGGACAACGGGAGCCACGGCGGCTGCGCGGTCGCGGGCCGGTGCGTCTTCGCACCTGCCGCGCTTACGCGCGCGGCGCCTCCGGCGTGTCGCGCCGCGTGAGCAGCATCGCATCGCCGTAGCTGAAGAAGCGGTAGCGTTCGTCGATCGCGTGCCGGTACGCGGCGCGGATCGTCTCGACGCCCGCGAACGCGGACACCAGCATCAGCAGGGTCGACTTCGGCAGGTGGAAGTTCGTCACGAGCCGATCGACGACGCGGAAACCGTAGCCCGGCGTGATGAAGATGTCGGTCTCGGCCTGCGTCGCCGCGAGCGGGCGGCCCGCTTCGTCGGCGCTGCGCGCCGCGGCTTCGAGCGCGCGCATCGACGTCGTGCCGACCGCGATCACGTTGCCGCCGCGCGCGCGGGTCGCGGCGATCTTGTCGACGAGTGATTGCGGCAGGTCGTACCACTCGCTGTGCATCCGGTGCTCGGCGATGTTCTCGACGCGCACCGGCTGGAACGTTCCGGCGCCCACGTGCAGCGTCAGCGTCGCACGCTCGACGCCCATCGCGTCGAGCTTGTCGAGCAGCGGCTGGTCGAAATGGAGCCCGGCCGTGGGCGCCGCGACCGCGCCCGGGTTGCTCGCATAGACGGTCTGGTAGCGCGTCTCGTCGTTCGCGTCGGCGTCGTGCTCGATGTACGGCGGCAGCGGCAGGCGGCCGTGCTGCTCGATCAGCGTGAGGCACGGCTCCGGGAAATGCAGCGTGAAGAACGGCTCGACGCGCTCGCCGACCGTCACGTCGAACGCGTCGGCGAGGCGCAGCGTCGTGCCGGCGCCCGGCGACTTGCTCGCGCGGATCTGTGCGAGCGCGGTGTGCGTGCCGGTCACGCGCTCGATCAGCACCTCGATCTTGCCGCCACTGGCCTTCTGGCCGAAGAAGCGCGCCTTCAGCACCTTGGTATCGTTGAACACGAGCAGGTCGCCCGGCGCGATGCACGACGGCAGCTCGGCGAAGCGGCGGTCGACGAGGCGCGCGGGCTCGACGGTGCCATCGACCTCGAGCAGGCGGCTCGCGGTGCGGTCGGGCAGTGCGGTTTGCGCAATCAGCTCGGGGGGCAGATTGAAATCGAAATCGGAAAGCGTGAACATGCGGGCTGGTTCGAAACGGCCGGCGGGCGCCGCCGACAGGGCGGAAACGCATGAATGGGGCGCGCAAGCCGCTATGATGGCGGGATGCGCGGCCTGGCCGGCGTCGTTCGTTCGGACGACGTGAAAGCCGCTATTGTACTTGCCTTGCGAAGCACCCAGACGATCCGATGCCTGTGTCACCACGCCGTTCCTCCGCCGCTGTTGCCGATTCCGCCGATCCGTTCGACGCGGACGATGCCGCGTTACACGCGCAAAGTGTGGAACCGCGCGGTGCCGCGTCGCGCCGCGCGGGCCCGAAGCGCGGCGCCGACGGGCGGCTCGCGCAGCCGGCCGCCGCCGCGCCCGACGTCGAACCGGGCGCGGGCAGCGACGACGCGGGGGCAGCCGGTACGCCCGGCGCGAAGCGCAAGAAGAAGCCGGCCGCCGACAAGCCCGTGAAGACCGCCGACAAGCTTGCGAAGCTCGGCCTCACACGCTCGATCGATCTCGTGCTGCATCTGCCGATGCGCTACGAGGACGAAACCACGCTCACGCCGATCGGCGAACTGCTGCCGGGCGGCATCGCGCAGACCGAGGGCGTGGTGTTCGACAACGAAGTCGCATACCGGCCGCGGCGCCAACTCGTCGTGAAGATCCAGGACGACGACGGCGAGCAGCTCGTGCTGCGCTTTCTCAATTTCTACGGCTCGCAGGTCAAGCAGATGGCGGTCGGCCAGCGGCTGCGCGTGCGCGGCGACGTGCGCGGCGGCTTCTTCGGGATGGAGATGGTGCATCCGGCCGTGCGCGTCGTCGAAGCCGATGCGCCGCTGCCGCAGGTGCTCACGCCCGTCTATCCGAGCACGGCCGGCGTGTCGCAAGCCTATCTGCGCAAGGCGATCGAGAACGCGGTCGAGCGCACGCCGCTGCCCGAGCTGCTGCCGCCCGAGATCGAACGCGACTACCTGAAACCGCTCGGCGTGCCGACGCTCGCGCAGGCCGTGCGCATCCTGCACCACCCGGGCGTCGATTCCGATGAAGCCGCGCTGATGGACGGCTCGCATCCGGCATGGACCCGCATCAAGTTCGAGGAACTGCTCGCGCAGCAGCTGTCGCTCAAGCGTGCGCACGAGGAGCGCCGCACGCGCGCGGCGCCCGCGATGCCGCGCCGCGCCGCGACCGATGCCGACGCGCTGACGACGCGTCTCTACGCGGCGCTGCCGTTCACGCTGACGGGCGCGCAGTCGCGCGTCGTCGACGAGATCGCGCACGACCTCACGCTCGCGCATCCGATGCAGCGGCTGCTGCAGGGCGACGTCGGCAGCGGCAAGACAGTCGTCGCGGCGCTGGCGGCCACGCAGGCGATCGACGCCGGCTACCAGGCCGCGCTGATGGCGCCGACCGAAATCCTCGCGGAGCAGCACGCGCGCAAGCTGCGCGCGTGGCTCGAACCGCTCGGCGTATCGGTCGCCTGGCTCGCGGGCAGCCTGAAGGCGAAGGAGAAGCGCGCGGCGATCGAGGCCGCGGCGCTCGGCACCGCGCAGCTCGTGATCGGCACGCACGCGATCATCCAGGACACGGTCGAATTCGCGCGGCTCGGCCTCGTGATCGTCGACGAGCAGCACCGCTTCGGCGTCGAGCAGCGTCTCGCGCTGCGCGCGAAGGCCGCGAACGCGGCCAACGGTGCACGCGATTTCCAGCCGCACCAGCTGATGATGTCGGCCACGCCGATTCCGCGCACGCTCGCGATGACGTATTACGCGGATCTCGAGGTGTCGACGATCGACGAATTGCCGCCGGGCCGCACGCCGGTGCTGACGCGCCTCGTCGGCGATGCGCGGCGCGAGGAGGTGATTGCCCGCGTGCGCGAGGCCGCGCTGACCGGCCGCCAGGTCTATTGGGTGTGTCCGCTGATCGAGGAGAGCGAGACGCTCCAGCTGCAGACGGCCGTGGAGACCTACGAGACGCTGGCCGCGGCACTGCCCGAACTGAAGGTCGGGCTCGTGCACGGGCGGCTGTCGCCAGCCGACAAGGCGGCCGTGATGGAAGCCTTCACGCGCAACGACGTGCAGTTGCTCGTTGCGACGACCGTGATCGAGGTCGGCGTCGACGTGCCGAACGCGTCCCTGATGGTGATCGAGCACGCGGAGCGCTTCGGCCTCGCGCAGTTGCATCAGCTGCGCGGCCGCGTCGGGCGCGGCACCGCGGCGTCGGTCTGCGTGCTGCTGTACACGGGCCCGCTGTCGCTGACCGGCCGTGAGCGGCTGAAGACGATGCGCGAGACGACCGACGGCTTCGAGATCGCGCGGCGCGACCTCGAAATTCGCGGCCCCGGCGAATTTCTCGGCGCGCGCCAGTCCGGCGCCGCGATGCTGCGCTTCGCGAACCTCGAGACCGACGGCTGGCTGATCGACCCGGCCCGCGACGCGGCAGCGCGGCTGATCGCCGCGTATCCCGACGTGGTCACGCAGCACCTCGCACGCTGGCTCGGCGGGCGGGAGCAGTATCTGAAGGCCTGATTCGCGCATTCAGGGACGGATAGAAAACCGCCGTTCGGCGGTGATTCGGCGCATCGCGATGCAGAGAAACTTGGCGAACCGGTGCCAACGGGTGTATAAATTAAACCTATCGCCTGTATAACCCTGATTGACCCACAATGACCCTGACTGAATTGAAGTACATCGTCGCGGTCGCGCGCGAACGGCATTTCGGTCGCGCGGCCGAAGCATGCTTCGTGAGCCAGCCGACGCTATCGGTGGCGATCAAGAAGCTGGAAGACGAGCTCAACGTGCAGATTTTCGAGCGCGGCGCGAGCGAAGTGAGCGTGACCCCGATCGGCGACCAGATCGTCACGCAGGCGCAGCGCGTGCTCGAGCAGACCTTCGCGATCAAGGAGATCGCGAAGCAGGGCAAGGACCCGCTCGTCGGCCCGTTCCGTCTGGGCGTGATCTACACGATCGGGCCGTACCTGCTGCCGACGCTCGTCAAGCAGATGATCCAGCGCGTGCCGCAGATGCCGCTGATGCTGCAGGAGAATTACACGCTGAAGCTGCTCGAACTGCTGAAGCAGGGCGAGATCGACGCCGCGATCATGGCGCTGCCGTTCCCCGAAACCGGCCTGATGGTGCGGCCGCTGTACGACGAACCGTTCGTCGTCGCGCTGCCGGCCGGCCATCCGTGGGAGAAGCGCCACGAGATCGACGCCGAGGACCTGAAGCAGGAAACCATGCTGCTGCTCGGCAACGGTCACTGCTTCCGCGACCATGTGCTCGGCGTGTGCCCGGAGCTGATGCGCTTTTCGCAGACGGCCGACGGTATCCAGAAGACCTTCGAGGGGTCGTCGCTCGAGACGATTCGCCACATGGTCGCGAGCGGTGTCGGCATCACGGTGCTGCCGCGGATGTCGGTCGCCGAAGTCGGCCCGCGCGCGAACGGCCCCGACGCCGAGTTGCTGTCGTACGTGCCGTTCAACGAACCGGTGCCGGATCGTCGCGTCGTGCTGGTGTGGCGCAAGAGCTTCACGCGGATGCCGGCGATCGACGCGATCAGCGACGCGATCGCGGCGTGCGACCTGCCAGGCGTCGCGAAGCTCGACATGCCGGCGACGATGAATTGAGCAGGGTGCGGTGCATCTGAGGCAGGCCAGGGACGGGGTCTAGCGACCCCGTTTATTTTTGCCTATCGAATAGATGAAATTTATCAAATTCAAATTCGCGATAGAAATTCATAGAATCACTTCCATGGATTGCACTGGATCTGCGGTCCGATTTGCACACTGAATGCAGATGTCAAAGGAGGATGTCATGATGCGGTCGGTATTGCAGCACGCGCAGCGGAACATCCCGTCGCGCCACGTGGTCGTAAATCGCGCGAGGGCCGCGGCCCGAAGCCTGCGCCCGATAGCGTTCGCGTATCTGGCGGACCGTGTGTATGGCGGATGAGTGCCGCGGCACCCTGGTTCCGTGTTCCCCCGACTCACCGCCATTCAGCCATGAGGGCGCATTGCATGTCCGAAGTCCCGCAGCCCGCATCGAAGGCAACTCCGTCTGACACCCCGTAGCACGACAGGACCAACCTGTTCCGTTTCATCCCCCTGCAATGCTCCACGAACCGCGCCCGGCAAGTGGGGGCTCACGAGCAAGTAAAGGAGAAAAAAGCATGTCGACCGAATCGAAATGTCCGTTCAACCATACGGCGGCCGGCGGCACGTCGAACAAGGACTGGTGGCCGAACCAGCTCAATCTCAACATCCTGCATCGGCACTCGGCGCTGTCCGATCCGATGGACAAGGATTTCGACTACGCGGAAGCGTTCAAGAAGCTCGACCTCGCGGCGGTGAAGCGCGACCTGCAGGCGCTGATGACGACTTCGCAGGACTGGTGGCCGGCCGACTTCGGTCACTACGGCGGCCTGTTCATCCGGATGGCCTGGCATAGCGCCGGCACGTACCGGACCGCCGACGGCCGCGGCGGCGCGGGCGGCGGGCAACAGCGCTTCGCCCCGCTGAACAGCTGGCCGGACAACGGCAACCTCGACAAGGCGCGCCGGCTGCTGTGGCCGATCAAGCAGAAATACGGCCGCAACATCTCGTGGGCCGACCTGATGATCCTGACCGGCAACGTCGCGCTCGAATCGATGGGCTTCAAGACCTTCGGCTTCGCCGGCGGCCGCGTCGACACGTGGGAGCCGGACGACGTCTACTGGGGTTCTGAAAAGATCTGGCTGGAACTGAGCGGCGGCCCGAACAGCCGTTACTCGGGCGACCGTGACCTCGAGAATCCGCTCGCGGCCGTGCAGATGGGCCTCATCTACGTGAACCCGGAAGGCCCGGACGGCAACCCCGACCCGGTCGCGGCGGCACGCGATATCCGCGAGACGTTCGCGCGGATGGCGATGAACGACGAAGAAACGGTCGCGCTGATCGCCGGCGGCCATACGTTCGGCAAGACGCACGGCGCGGGCCCCGCATCGAACGTCGGTCCGGAACCGGAAGCGGCGGGCATCGAGCAGCAGGGTCTCGGCTGGAAGAGCACGTACGCATCGGGCAAGGGCCGTGACGCGATCACGAGCGGCCTCGAAGTGACGTGGACGTCGACGCCGACGAAGTGGAGCAACGATTTCTTCAAGCACCTGTTCAGCTACGAATGGGAATTGACGAAGAGCCCGGCCGGCGCGCATCAGTGGGTCGCGAAGGGCGCCGACGAGGTGATTCCGGATGCGTTCGATCCGGCGAAAAAGCATCGCCCGACGATGCTGACGACCGACCTGTCGCTGCGTTTCGACCCCGCCTACGAGAAGATCTCGCGCCGCTTCTACGAGAACCCGGCCGAGTTCGCCGACGCGTTCGCGCGCGCCTGGTTCAAGCTCACGCACCGCGACATGGGCCCGCGTGCGCGCTATCTCGGCCCGGAAGTGCCGGCCGAGCAACTGCTGTGGCAGGACCCGATTCCGGCCGTCGACCACGCCTTGATCGACGCTGCCGATGTTGCCGCGCTGAAGGCGAAGATCCTCGCGACGGGGCTGAGCGTGTCGCAGCTCGTGTCGACCGCATGGGCGTCCGCATCGACGTTCCGCGGTTCGGACAAGCGCGGCGGCGCGAACGGTGCGCGCATCCGCCTCGCGCCGCAGAAGGACTGGGAAGTCAACCAGCCCGCGCAGCTTGCGAAGGTGCTCGAAACGCTCGAAGGCGTGCAGAAGGCGTTCAACGATGCGCAGACGGGCGGCAAGAAGGTGTCGCTCGCCGACCTGATCGTGCTGGCCGGTGCGGCCGGCGTCGAACAGGCCGCGAAGAATGCGGGCGTGGCCGTGACGGTGCCGTTCGCGCCGGGCCGGATGGACGCGTCGCAGGAGCAGACCGATATCGAAGCGATGGCCGTGCTCGAGCCGGTTGCGGACGGTTTCCGCAACTACCTGAAGAGCGCGTACAAGACGCCGGCGGAGGCGCTGCTGGTCGACAAGGCCCAGCTGCTGACGCTGAGCGGGCCGGAGCTGACGGTGCTCGTCGGCGGCCTGCGTGTGCTCGGCGCGAACGTCGGTGACGCAAGGCACGGCGTGTTCACCGATCGTCCGGGCTCGCTGACCAACGACTTCTTCGTGAACCTGCTCGACATGGGCACGGAGTGGAAGCCGGTGTCGGCCGCTAACGACGTGTTCGAAGGGCGAGATCGGGCGACGGGCCAGGTCAAGTGGACGGGTACGCGCGTCGACCTGATCTTCGGTTCGCACTCGCAGTTGCGTGCGCTGGCCGAGGTGTACGGCAGCGCGGACGCGAACGAGAAGTTCGTGCGCGATTTCGTCGCGGCCTGGAACAAGGTGATGAACCTCGACCGTTTCGACCTCGCGTGAATGTCGCGATGCGGTAACGCAGTCACGCTGTAGCGTGAAACGGCCGGTCGCACGACCGGCCGTTTTTTCTTCCAGGATATTGTCGAAGGAGTGACGACCATGACGCAAATGATGCTGAACATGCGCACCGCGTTCACGCCGGCCGAGTGGGCGCGGCGTATCGTCGGTTTCGCGATCGTCGTCGGCGGTGCGGCCGAGCTGGCCGCGCAGGCGCTGCACGCGCTCGCGCCGCTCGTGTCGAGCGCTGGCGGCTGAGCGCGGCGAGTCCCGAACGGGTGCCGTGCAACGCGGCATGCGGATTGCTCGACGCATTTTCTCCGGTTCAACATTTCGAATGAGGAGTTCCGAAGATGGCCAGGAAAGGCAACGCCACGCAGATCAACATCGGCATCAGCGACAAGGACCGCAGGAAAATCGCGGATGGCCTGTCGCGCCTGCTTGCCGATACGTTTTCGCTGTACCTGAAGACCCACAATTTCCACTGGAACGTCACGGGTCCGATGTTCAACACGCTGCACCTGATGTTCGAAGCGCAGTACAACGAACTGTGGCTCGCGGTCGACTCGATCGCCGAGCGCATTCGCACGCTCGGCGTCGTCGCGCCGGGCACGTTCGCGGATTTCGCGAAGCTGTCGTCGGTGCCGGAAGCGAACGGGGTGCCGGGGGCGGAAGAGATGATCCGTCAGCTCGTAGAAGGGCACGAGACGGTCGTGCGCACCGCGCGCGAAATCTTCCCGATCGCCGATGCGGCGAGCGACGAGCCGACCGCCGACCTGCTGACGCAGCGCCTGCAGACGCATGAAAAGACCGCGTGGATGCTGCGGTCGCTGCTCGCGTAAGTTCGATGCGGCCGGTATCGGTGGGCAGTCCGACCTCAAACCGGGCCAGGTTGCCTGCATCGGATTGAATTCCGCCTGCCCGCCGGTGCATGTCCACCATCTGTCCCTGGATTGGCGGGCGGGACTGCCCCGGCCGCTTGCAGCGGGCCGGAGCGGCCGACGCGCGGGCCGCGCCACCCGGCCGCGGGCCATCCCGACATGACGCGAACCGTGCCTCCGCTCTAAAATGCCGGGATTATCTTCCCGGTGCTTCGCCATGCTTGCCCGCTTTCCCCTGTATCTGCGGCTCGTCCGGATGGACAAGCCGATCGGCAGCCTGCTGCTGCTCTGGCCGACGCTCAACGCACTGTGGATCGCATCGGACGGCCATCCGCGCTGGCCGCTGCTCGTGATCTTCGCACTCGGCACGCTGCTGATGCGCTCGGCCGGCTGCGCGATGAACGACTATGCCGACCGCGATTTCGACCGTCATGTGAAGCGCACGGCCGATCGGCCGCTGACGTCGGGCAAGATCCGCGCATGGGAAGCCATCGCGATCGCGGTGGTGCTGTCGTTCATCGCCTTTCTCCTGATCCTGCCGCTCAACACGCTGACGAAGGAGTTGTCGGTCGTCGCATTGTTCGTCGCCGGTTCGTATCCGTTCATGAAGCGATTCTTCGCGATTCCGCAGGCGTATCTCGGCATCGCGTTCGGCTTTGGCATCCCGATGGCCTTCGCGGCCGTGCAGGACACGGTGCCGATGCTCGCGTGGGTGATGCTGATCGCGAACATCTTCTGGTCGGTCGCGTACGACACCGAATACGCGATGGTCGATCGCGACGACGACATCAAGATCGGGATTCGCACGTCCGCGCTGACGTTCGGCCGCTTCGACGTCGCGGCCGTGATGGCATGCTATGCGGTGACGCTCGGCATCTACGTATGGATCGGCGTGACGCTCGGCTTCGGCCTCGCATACTGGGCCGGCTGGGCGGCTGCGGTCGGCTGCGCGCTGTATCACTACACGCTGATCAAGGGGCGCGAGCGGATGCCGTGCTTCGCGGCGTTCCGGCACAACAACTGGCTCGGCGGCGTGCTGTTCGCGGGAATCGCCGCGCATTACCTGCTGGCGGGTGCGGCCGGCAACTGAAGGGGCTGCGCGCCGATGCGCGATGCCAGAAAAAAAAGCGGCCGAGGCCGCTTTTTTGTTGCCGGCGCCGTAAGCCCGGCGGCGGTCGCCGCGCTTACGCGCGGCCGAGCTCGTCGCCCATTTCCTTCGCGCGTGCCTCGGCTGCGAGCGCGCCGCGCACGATCGCTTCCTTCACGCCCTGTGCGTCGAACGACGCGAGCGCGGCGGCCGTCGTGCCGCCCTTCGACGTTACGCGCTCGCGCAGCACGCTCGCCGGCTCGCCCGATTGCGCGGCGAGTTGCGCGGCGCCCGCGAACGTCGCGACCGCAAGCGCGCGGCCCTGTTCGTCGTTCATGCCGAGGCGGCGCGCGGCTTCCTGCAGCGCTTCGATGAAGTAGAACACGTAGGCCGGGCCGCTGCCCGAGATTGCCGTGACCGCATCGAGCTGCGCTTCGTCGTCGAACCACACGATCTCGCCGACCGCGCCGAGCACGTTCGACGCGAGCTCGCGACCGGCCGCGTCGACGCCCGGCAGCGCGGCGAGACCCGTCACGCCCATGCCGACCAGCGCGGGTGTGTTCGGCATCGTGCGCACGACGCGCGCGTAGTCGCCGAGCCAACGGGCGAGGTCGGTGCCGCGGATGCCTGCCGCAATGCTGATCACGAGCTGCGATTTCAAATGCGGCGCGAGCGCTTGTGCGACGTCCTTCAGCGCCTGCGGTTTCACCGCGAGCACGATCGCGTCGTAGTCCGCGAGCGTCGCGTCGATGGCCGCGCCGGTGCGGATGCCGAACTGCTGCGCCGCGCGCGCGCGGGCGTCCTCGTTGACGTCGATGGCATACAGGCCGTCGGCGGCGACGCCGCGCTTGATCAGGCCACCGATGAGGGCCGCGGCCATGTTGCCGCCGCCGATGAATGCGATTTTCATGATGTCAGATTGAGCAGGTGATTGAGCAGGTGATTGAGCGGAAAGGCGGAAAAGCGCAGCGCTCAGTGCGAATAGTCGCGCGCGCCGAAGATCGCGGTGCCGACGCGCACGATCGTCGCGCCTTCGAGCACCGCGGCTTCGAGATCGGCGGACATGCCCATCGACAACGTGTCGAGCGGCAGGCCCTCGGCGCGCAATGCGTCGAACAGCGCGCGCAGCGCGCGATGCGGCACGCGTTGCGCGTCGATATCGCCAGCCGGTTCGGGAATCGCCATCAGGCCGCGCAGCCGCAGCGCCGGCAGCGCGGCGATCGCGCGCGCGAGCTCGGCCACGTCGGCCGGCGCGACGCCGCTCTTGGACGCCTCGCCGCTGATGTTCACCTGCACGCACACGTTGAGCGGCGGCAGGTGCGCGGGGCGTTGTTCGGCGAGGCGCTGCGCGATCTTCAGCCGGTCGACCGAATGGACCCAGTCGAACCGTTCGGCGACCGGGCGCGTCTTGTTCGATTGCAGCGGCCCGATGAAATGCCATTCGAGGTCCGCGCGCAGGTCGGCGAGCGCGTCGATCTTGTCGATCGATTCCTGCACGTAGTTCTCGCCGAACGCGCGTTGTCCGGCCGCATGTGCGGTGCGGACGTCGTCGGCGGGAAAAGTCTTCGACACGGCGAGCAGCGAGACGGTGGCGGGATCGCGGCCGGCCGCGCGGGCGGCGTCGGCGATGCGGCGGTGAACGGAGTCGAGACGGGCGGCGAAGTCGGACATGACGGGCACGGAAGCAGGCACGGGGAACGAGTACGGCAGCGAGTACGGTGACGAATGCGGCACGGCACGCGCCGCTTCGAATCACCCATTATACGGACGCCGCCGCAGGCGCCGCGCTAGCCGTACAGCAGATGCTCGACGAGCTGGATCCAGTGCGCGACGGGAATCTGCGTGCCGCTTTGCAGGTGCGCGATGCAGCCGACGTTGCCGGACACGATCATCTGCGGCTCGAGCGCCTGCAGCTTCTGCAGCTTCTGCTTGCGCAGCCGGTACGACAGCGACGGCTGCGTCAGCGAATAGGTGCCGGCCGACCCGCAGCACAGATGGCTGTCGGCCGGCAGCCGTACGTCGATGCCGAGCGTCTCGAGCAGGCGCTCGACCTTGCCGCGCGACTGCTGGCCGTGCTGCAACGTGCACGGCGGGTGATACGCGACGGTATGGATCGCGCGGCGTCGCGCGAGCGTCGAGATCTCGGCCTCGAACGCGAGCAGCACGTCGGAGATGTCGCGCGTCAGCGCGACGATGTGCTGCGCCTTCTCCGCATAGGCCGGATCGTCGCGCAGCAGGTGCGCGTATTCGAGCACCGTCGCGCCGCAGCCCGATGCATTCATCACGATCGCCTCTGCGCCTTGCGCGACGTACGGCCACCACGCGTCGATGTTGCGGCGCGCGTCGTCGAGCGCTTCGTCGTGATAGTTCAGGTGCAGGCGGATCGCGCCGCAGCAGCCCGCGTCGGGCGCGACGATCGTCTCGACACCGAGCGCGTCGAGCACGCGCGCGGTCGCGATGTTGATGTTCGGCAGCATCGACGGCTGCACGCAGCCGGCGAGCATCAGCATCTTGCGCGGATGCGTGCGCTGCGGCCATTCGAGCAGTCGCGTGCGCGGCGGCACCTTGTCGCGCAGCCGTTTCGGCAAGAGCGGCCGCACGTGCTGGCCGAGCCGCATGATCGGCGAGAACAGCGTCGCGTTCGGCACGAGACTCGCGAGCAAGCGACGCACGAGCCGCTGCTGCACGGGGCGCTGCACTTGCGCTTCGACGTGCTTGCGGCCGATCTCGACGAGCCGGCCGTACTGGACACCCGACGGGCAGGTCGTCTCGCAGCTGCGGCAGGTGAGGCAGCGGTCGAGGTGCTGCTGCGTGCTGCGCGTGACGGGCGCGCCTTCGACCATCTGCTTGATCAGGTAGATGCGGCCGCGCGGGCCATCGAGTTCGTCGCCGAGCAGCTGATAGGTCGGGCACGTCGCGGTGCAGAAGCCGCAATGCACGCACTTGCGCAGGATCGCGTCGGCCTCGTCGCCGTCGGGCGTATTGCGGATGAAATCGGCGAGGTTCGTTTGCATCGAGCCCTCAGAGGTCGGGGTAGAGCCGGCCGCGGTTGAAGATGCGCGCGGGATCGAACGCCGTCTTCAGCCCGCGGTGAATCTTCATCAGCGGCGCGGGCAGCGGCGTGAACACGCCCGCGCTGCGGTCGTAGGAATCGCCCGCGCGGAACAGCGTCGCATGGCCGCCGGCCTGCTTCGCGCTCATGCGCACCGTCTGCGCGTCGGCATCGGTGATCCACCAGCGCTGCGCACCGCCCCATTCCATCAACTGGGTGCCGGGCAGGTGCATCGGTTCGGTGATCGACGGCAGCGCGAGGCGCCACAGCGCATAGCCGGGCGGAATGCCGTTGAAGAACGGATCGGTGTGCTCGCGCAGGCCGGCCCAGAATCGCTCGGCCTCGACCGCGTCGACGACTTCGCCGCCGAGCAGCGTCTTCGCCGATTTCACGGCGGCCTCGGCGCCCGACAGCCGCAGCACCAGCGTGCCGTTGCGCCAAGCGCTCGCGCTGACCGGCAGCGGATGGCCGCCCCATTCGTTGAGCTTGCGCACCGCGTCGGTCGCGGTCACCTCGAACTTCAGCGTGACTTCGGCGACCGGCACCGGCAGCACCTTGATCGACAGGTCGAGCATCAGCCCGAGCGTGCCGAGCGAGCCGGCCATCAGCCGCGACACGTCGTAGCCGGCGACGTTCTTCACGACCTGCCCGCCGAAGCGCAGCACTTCGCCGCGCCCGTTCATCAGCGTGACGCCGAGCACGAAATCGCGTGGCGCGCCGCAGGTCGCGCGGCGCGGGCCCGCGAGGCCCGCCGCGATGCAGCCGCCGACGGTGGCCGCGCGGCCGAAATGCGGCGGCTCGAACGGCAGCATCTGGCCGCACTCGGCGAGGACGGTTTCAAGCTGCGCGAGCGGCGTGCCCGCGCGGACCGTGACGACGAGCTCGGCCGGATCGTACGACACGATGCCCTGAAACGAGCGCGTGTCGAGTATTTCGCCGTCCAGCGCCTGGCCGTACCAGTCCTTGGTGCCGCCGCCGCGAATCCGCAGCGGCCGGCCGTCGGCACTGGCGGCACGGATGCGCTCGGCCCATCCGGCGACGATGTCGTCCTCTTCCATGTTCTGTTGCTGCCTCGTTGTTGTCCGGTCGATTGTACCGGGGTGGCGCGAATCCACATCGCGACTATCCCTAAGCCCCGTATGACGAAGGCATGCAGCCGCCACGCGCACGGCCGGCACGGGCCGCGCGACTGCGTGACTGCGCGGCGCTCAGAAGCGCGGCAGGTCGGGGTGCGGCAGCAGCCCCCCACGGACGTGCTGGCGGCCGTACTCGGCGCAACGCGCGCGGGTCGGGATGCCCTTGTCGGGGTTGAGCAGCCCGGCCGGATCGAATGCGCGCTTGACCGCGAAGAACGCATCGCGCTCCTGCGGCGAGAACTGTACGCACATCGAATTGAGCTTTTCGATGCCGACGCCGTGCTCGCCCGTCACGCTGCCGCCGAATTCCACGCAGCATTCGAGGATTTCCGCGCCGAACTGCTCGGCGCGGTGCAGCTCGTCCGGATCGTTCGCGTTGTAGAGGATCAGCGGATGCATGTTGCCGTCGCCGGCATGGAACACGTTGATGCAGCGCAGCCCGTAGCGCGTTTCGAGTTGCTCGATGCGCGCGAGCAAGGGGCCGATCGCGCGGCGTGGCACAGTGCCGTCCATGCAGTAATAGTCGGCGGAAATGCGTCCCGCGGCAGGAAACGCGTTCTTGCGGCCGGACCAGAAACGCAGCCGCTCGCTTTCGTTGCGCGACACCTGGATTCGCGTCGCGCCATGCTCGCGCAGCACGGCCGTCATGCGGACGATTTCCTCCGCGACTTCCTCGGGCGTGCCGTCCGATTCGCACAGCAGGATCGCCTTCGCGTCGAGGTCGTAACCCGCGTGCGTGAACGCCTCGACGGCCTGCGTGGCCGGCTTGTCCATCATCTCCAGCCCGGCCGGGATGATGCCCGACGCGATGATCGCGGCGACCGCCTCGCCGCCCTTCACGACATCGTCGAAGCTCGCCATCACGAGCTGCGCGGTCTGCGGTTTCGGGATCAGCTTCACCGTGACCTCGGTGACGATCGCGAACATTCCTTCGCTGCCGATCATCACCGCGAGCAGGTCGAGGCCCGGCGTGTCGAGGCCGAGCGAGCCGAATTCGACGATCTCGCCGTCGATCGTGACCGCGCGCACGCGCATCACGTTGTGCACCGTCAGCCCGTATTTCAGGCAGTGGACGCCGCCGGAATTCTCTGCCACGTTGCCGCCGATCGTGCAGGCGATCTGCGACGAAGGATCGGGTGCGTAGTACAGCCCGTACGGCGCGGCCGCTTCCGAAATCGCGAGGTTGCGCACGCCGGGCTGCACGGTGGCCGTGCGCGCGTACGGATCGACCTCGACGATGCGCGTGAAGCGCGCGAGCGACAGCACGACGCCGTTGACGATCGGCAGCGCGCCGCCGGACAGGCTCGTGCCCGCGCCGCGCGGCACGATCGGCACTTCCATGCGGCGGCAGATCTGCACGATCCGCTGCACCTGCGATTCGGTTTCAGGTAGCGCGACCGCGAGCGGCAGCCGGCGGTACGCGGACAGGCCGTCGCATTCGTACGGCGCCGTATCTTCGTCGCGGAACAGCAGGCAATGCGTCGGCAGCACGGCCATCAGCGCCTGCACGACTTCGCGCTGGCGTTGCGCGCGGGTTGCGCTCGACAGTTCGACGGAAGCGTTCATGGGGTCTCCAGCGGGCGGCGCGGCAGCGCGCCGCCGTGTCAGCACGTGAAGATCTTGCCGGGATTCATCAGGTTGCGCGGATCGAGCGCGAGCTTGATCGCGCGCATCGCGTCGATCGCGTTGTCGCCGTGCTCCTTCGGCAGGAAGCGCATCTTGTGCAGGCCGACGCCGTGCTCGCCGGTGCAGGTGCCGCCGAGGCGCAGCGCGCGTTCGACGATCCGGTCGTTGATGCGTTCGGCTTCGTCGATTTCCTCGGGCTTGTCGGGATCGATCAGGATCGCGACGTGGAAATTGCCGTCGCCGACGTGGCCGACGATCGGGCAGGGCAGCGACGATGCGCGCAGGTCGACTTCGGTTTCCTCGACGCACGCGGCGAGTTGCGAGATCGGCACGCACACGTCGGTCGTCACCGCGCGGCAGCCGGGTTTGAGCTGCAGCATCGCAAAATACGCGTTGTGGCGCGCGGCCCAGAGCCGCGTGCGATCCTCGGGGCGGGTCGCCCATTCGAAGCCCTGGCCATTGTTCTGGCCCGCAAGCGTCTGCACGAGCTCGGCCTGCTCCTTCACGCCGGCTTCGGTGCCGTGGAATTCGAAGAACAGCGTCGGCGCTTCGGCGAGCGTCAGATTCGAGTGGCGGTTGATCGAGCGTACCGCGAGCGCGTCGACGAACTCGACGCGCGCGATCGGCACGCCGATCTGGATCGTCTCGATCACGGTGCGCACAGCGTCGCCCATCGACGGGAACGTGCAGATCGCGGCCGACACGGCTTCGGGCAGCGGATGCAGGCGTAGCGTGATCTCGGTGATCACGCCGAGCGTGCCTTCGGAGCCGACGAACAGGCGCGTGAGGTCGTAGCCGGCCGACGACTTGCGCGCGCGGGAGCCCGTCTTCACGACACGGCCGTCGGCGAGCACGGCGGTCAGGCCGAGCACGTTCTCGCGCATGGTTCCATAGCGCACGGCGTTGGTGCCCGATGCGCGGGTCGCGGTCATGCCGCCGATGCTGGCGTCGGCGCCCGGATCGATCGGGAAGAACAGGCCGGTGTCGCGCAGCGCTTCGTTGAGCGCCTTGCGCGTGATGCCCGGCTCGACCGTGACGGTCAGGTCTTCCGCGTTGATCGACAGCACCCGGTTCATTTCCGACAGGTCGAGCGAGACGCCGCCGCGCACGGCGAGGAGGTGGCCTTCGAGCGACGAGCCGGCGCCGTACGGGATCAGCGGTACGCCGTAGAGCGCGCACAGCGAGACCACTTCGCGAACTTCATCGGCGTTGTGGGCGAATACGACGGCATCGGGCAGTTGCGGATCGAACGGCGATTCGTCGCGACCGTGATGGGCGCGGACGGCGTCGGCGGTTGAGACGCGCTCGCCGAAGGCGGCGCGCAGCGCATCGAGCATGGCGGAGGGCAGCGGGCGGCGCGCGGTGGCCGGCGGGGCAGGGTGATTCACGAATGTCTCCTGACGACTGCTTGTCAAACTTTCGGTTCATTCTACGCTGTAACGCCCGCTGCGCCCGCCGCCGCGGGCTGCGATAATCGCGTTCCTAGGCAACCGGGCCGCATCGCGGCCGCGCACGAGAGGAGATTCGCATGGGCAACCGCTTGAGCAAGATCGCGACGCGCACGGGCGACGACGGCACCACGGGTCTCGGCGACGGACGGCGCATCGGCAAGGACGACGCGCGGATCGCCGCGATCGGCGACGTCGACGAACTGAACTCGAACCTCGGCGTGCTGCTTGCCGAGCCGCTGCCGGACGACGTGCGCACCGCGCTCGTCACGATCCAGCACGACCTGTTCGATCTCGGCGGCGAGCTGTGCATTCCCGGCCACGCGGTACTCGACGACACGCACCTCGCGCGCCTCGACCGGTGGCTCGCCGACTACAACGCGACGCTGCCGCCGCTGAAGGAATTCATCCTGCCGGCCGGCTCGCGCGCGGCGTCGCTCGCGCACGTATGCCGGACGGTGTGCCGCCGCGCGGAGCGCTCGATCGTCGCGCTCGGGCGGAACGACACGCTCAATGATGCGCCGCGGCGTTACGTGAACCGGCTGTCGGACCTGCTGTTCGTGCTGGCGCGCGTGCTGAACCGCGCGGGTGGCGGCTCGGACGTGCTGTGGGAGCGCGGGCGCGTCCGCTGACGCCCGGTAGCGTTTTTGCGCGCTGCGACAATTTGCCCGAGGGGCGTCGATTTTTAAAGATGTATCGTATGTGCATGTTTAACGGAGAAATCGAACATGACCCACATCACCGCTGACCAGATGGCTCGTGTGAAGGCCACTGCCCCTGTCCTCGCCGTGCACGGTGCGACGATCACGAAGCACTTCTACCAGCGCATGTTCGCGCGCCATCCGGAACTGAAGAACCTGTTCAACCAGACGCACCAGAAGACCGGCAGCCAGCCGGAAACGCTCGCGAAGGCGGTCTATGCGTATGCGGCGAACATCGACAACCTCGGCGCGCTCGGCGGGGCGGTGTCGCACATAGCGCACAAGCACGCGAGCCTGAACATCCGTCCCGAGCATTACCCGATCGTCGGCGAGAATCTGCTCGCGTCGATCGTTGAAGTGCTCGGCGACGCGGTCGACGCGGAGACGCTCGAGGCATGGCGTGTCGCGTACGGCCAGCTCGCGCAGATCCTGATCGGCGCCGAGGCCGACCTGTACGCGGGCGCCGCGTGGAGCGGCTTCCGTCCGTTCAAGGTCGCCCGCAAGGTGCGTGAAAGCGACGAGATCACGTCGTTCTACCTGACGCCTGCCGACGGCGGTGAGGCGCCGACCTTCGCGCCGGGCCAGTACGTCACGGTGAAGCGTTTCGTCGGCGACCTCGGCGTCGACCAGCCGCGCCAGTACAGCCTGTCCGACGCACCGCACGGCAAGTGGCTGCGCATCTCGGTGAAGCGCGAGGCCGGCCAGCCGGAAGCGATCCCGCCCGGCAAGGTATCGACGCTGATGCATGACGGCGTCGAGGAGGGCGCGATCGTCGAAGTGACCGCGCCGATGGGTGAATTTTCGCTGAAGCGCGGCGTCGATACGCCGGTCGTGCTGATCTCCGGCGGCGTCGGCCTGACGCCGATGGTGTCGATGGCATCGACGCTGGTCGGCGAAGGCAGCACGCGCGAGGTGCGGTTCGTTCACGCGTGCCGGTCGGGCGCGGTGCATGCGTTCCGCGACTGGCTGAACGATACGGTGCGCGAACATGCGAACGTGAAGCGCACGGTGCTGTACGAGCTGGTCGGCCCGAACGACCGGGTCCGCGTCGATCACGACCTCGAGGGGCGCTTGACGCCGGAACGCGTGAAGCAATACGCGCTGGTGCCGGATGCCGACTACTACGTCTGCGGCCCGATCGCGTTCATGAAGGCGCAGCGCGACGCGCTGGTCGCGCTCGGCGTCGCGCCGGAGCGCGTCAATACCGAGATCTTCGGTTCGGGCGCGCTCGAGTGAGCGCCTGACGGCGGCTGCTTGCCAACCAAAAAGCCCGGCGTGAGCCGGGCTTTCTTCTTGCGGCGCAGGCTGCAGGCCGCGGGTGGCACGCGCCGCCTCGGGCCTGCCGGCGATCAGTTGCCGCTGCCGCGCGCGACGCGCCGTGCCTTCACCGATTCCGCGAGGCCTTCGAGCACCTTCACGCTGTCGTCCCACGCGATGCACGCGTCGGTGATGCTCTGGCCGTAGGTCAGCGGGCAGCCTTCCTTCAGGTCCTGGCGCCCCTCGACGAGGTGCGACTCGATCATCACGCCGACGATGCGCTCGTCGCCGGCCGCAACCTGGCGGCCGATGTCCGCGCATACGGGGATCTGGTTCTCGTGCTTCTTCGAGCTGTTCGCGTGGCTCGCGTCGATCATCAGGCGCGCGGCGAGGCCCGCCTTGCCGATGTCCGCGCACGCGGCGTTCACGCTGTCCGCGTCGTAGTTCGGCGTCTTGCCGCCGCGCAGGATCACGTGGCAGTCCTCGTTGCCGGCCGTCGACACGATCGCCGAGTGGCCGCCCTTGGTCACCGACAGGAAATGGTGCGGCTGCGATGCGGCCTTGATTGCGTCGACCGCGATCTTCACGTTGCCGTCGGTGCCGTTCTTGAAACCGACCGGGCACGACAGCCCCGACGCGAGTTCGCGGTGCACCTGCGACTCGGTCGTGCGCGCGCCGATCGCGCCCCACGAGATCAGGTCGGCGATGTACTGCGGGCTGATCATGTCGAGGTATTCGGTCGCGGCCGGCAGCCCCATCTCGTTGATCTGCAGCAGCAGTTCGCGCGCGGTGCGCAGCCCTTCGTTGATCTTGAAGCTGTTGTCGAGGTGCGGATCGTTGATGAGCCCCTTCCAGCCGACCGTCGTGCGCGGCTTCTCGAAGTACACGCGCATCACGATTTCCAGCTCGCCCTTGAAGCGCTCGCGCTCCTTCACGAGCCGCCCCGCGTATTCGATCGCCGCCTTCGTATCGTGGATCGAACACGGCCCGATCACGACGATCAGCCGGTCGTCCATCCCGTGCAGGATGCGGTGCATCGACTGGCGCGAGTTGTAGATCAGCTCGGACGCGGCTTCGGAGCACGCGAATTCGCGGATCAGGTGGGCGGGCGGCGTCAGTTCCTTGAGTTCGCGAATGCGGACATCATCGGTGTTGTGCGGGGGCATGCTGTTTCTCCTAATTTTGCGGGCGCCGTTCGGTTAGTGCGCGTGCGGCAGATTCATCAATTCAAGCAATTCAGTGATTCTGGTCGGAACCGCGGGATCCGCTGCGGCGGGGACCGGGTGGCGAAGGGCGAAAAAAAACCGCCGGGTTCGCCGGCGGTTTTTTCGGGAATTTCGGTTGCGCTTTACGCGCCATCAACCCTCTCGATCCGCCAGCGGTCTGAGATGCCAAAAAAAGTAAAAATAAAACTTGGCGGACATGACGGAGATTCGGTTCGTCAAAAAAGTTGATTCGGAATTTATACCCCGGCGCCAGGCCGCTGGCAACCGGGGATGCGCGAAAATGCGGACAATCCGCGCGTTTTCGGCAAAATGCGCGGATTGTCTGCGCCGCGATGCGGTTATGCCGTACCGCCGACCGTCATCTTGTCGATCCGCAGGGTCGGCTGGCCGACGCCGACCGGCACGCTCTGGCCTTCCTTGCCGCACACGCCGACGCCCGAGTCGAGCGACATGTCGTTGCCGATCATGCTCACGTACTTCAGCGATTCCGGGCCGCTGCCGATCAGCGTCGCGCCCTTCACCGGGTAGGTGATCTTGCCGTTCTCGATCATGTACGCCTCGGACGCCGAGAACACGAACTTGCCGTTCGTGATGTCGACCTGACCGCCGCCGAAGTTCACCGCGTACAGGCCGTTCTTCACCGATGCGATGATTTCCTGCGGATCCTTGTCGCCGTTCAGCATGTACGTATTGGTCATGCGCGGCATCGGCAATGCCGCATACGACTCGCGCCGCGCGTTGCCGGTGACGGGCATCTTCATCAGGCGCGCGTTCAGCGTGTCCTGGATGTAGCCCTTCAGGATGCCGTCCTCGATCAGCGTCGTGCACTGCGTCGGGTTGCCTTCGTCGTCGATGTTCAGCGAGCCGCGGCGATTCGGCAGCGTGCCGTCGTCGACCACCGTCACGCCCTTCGCGGCGACCTGCTCGCCGATCCGGCCGGCGAACGCCGACGAACCCTTGCGGTTGAAGTCGCCCTCGAGGCCGTGGCCGATCGCCTCGTGCAGCAGCACGCCCGGCCAGCCCGGCCCGAGCACGACCGTCATCGCGCCGGCCGGGGCAGGGCGCGCGTCGAGGTTCACGAGCGCCGCGTGCACGGCGTCGTCGACGTAGCGCGACAGCACTTCGTCGGTGAAGTAGCCGTAGTCGAAGCGGCCGCCGCCGCCGCCGGAGCCGATTTCGCGGCGGCCGTTCTGTTCGGCGATCACCGTGACCGACACGCGCACGAGCGGCCGGATGTCGGCAGCGAGCGCGCCGTCGCTGCGCGCGACCAGCACGACATCGTATTCGCCGGCGAGCCCCGCCATCACCTGCGTGACGCGCGGGTCGCGACCGCGCGCCATCTGCTCGATGCGCTCGAGCAGCTTGACCTTGGCCGTCGCGTCGAGCGACGCGAGCGGATCGGACGGCAGATACAGGTCGCGGCCCGAGATGCCCTTCAGCGACGTCGCCGCCTTGATCTTCTGGCGGCCGCCGCCGGCCGCCGCGATCGCCTTGGTGGCCGCGGCCGCCTGGGCGATGGCTTCCGGAGACAGGTCGTCCGAGTAGGCGAACGCGGTGCGGTCGCCCGCGACCGCGCGCACGCCGACGCCCTGGTCGATGCTGAAGCTGCCCGACTTCACGATGCCTTCCTCGAGGCTCCACGCTTCGCTGCGGGTCGCCTGGAAGTACAGGTCCGCGTAGTCGACGCGATGCGTGAAGATGTCGGCGATCGTGCGCGTGAGCAGGCTCTCGTCGAGGCCGTACGGCGTGAGGAGGATGTCCTTCGCCAGCGCAAGATTGCGGATGCCGGGTTCGATGATGTTCATGCGGGTATCGAGGGTTCTCAAAAAGTTGTCGGGTGCGTTCTGGGCAGATGGGTTGGCCGGGCGGCGTTTCAAGCGCCAGGGCGGATCAGCGGTTCAGGCCAGCACGCGATGCCGCCACGCGGGCAGGCTCTGGCGCACGTCGGCGATGCGCTGCGGATCGAGCGTGCCGGTCACGACGCTCGCGCCTTCGTCGCGGACCGCGACGATTTCGCCCCACGGGTCGATCAGCATGCTGTGGCCCCAGGTGCGCCGGCCGTTCTCGTGCTTGCCGCCTTGCGCGGCCGCGAGCACGTAGCACTGGTTCTCGACGGCCCGCGCGCGCAGCAGCATTTCCCAGTGCGCGCGGCCCGTCGTATACGTAAACGCCGACGGCACGACGATCAGCGCGCAGTCGCCCATCCTGCGGTACAGCTCCGGAAAGCGCAGATCGTAACAGACCGACAGGCCGACCCGCCCGAACGGCGCGTCGAACGTGACGACCGTGTCGCCCGCGCGGATCGTGCGCGCCTCGTCGAACGATTCGTCGCCTTTCTCGAAGTTGAACAGGTGGATCTTGTCGTAGCGGGCCGCTTCGTTGCCGCTCGGGTCGAACACGAGCGTCGTGTTCAGCACGCGATCGGGTTCGGGCGCCTTCAGCGGCAGCGTGCCGCCGATCACCCAGACGCCGTGACGGTGCGCGGCCTCCGCGAGGAAGCGCTGAATCGGACCGTCGCGGTAGGGTTCGGCGAGCGCGAGCTTGTCGGTGTCGCGATGGCCCATGAAGCAGAAATACTCGGGCAGCAGCACGAGCTGCGCGCCGTCGCCGGCCGCCTCCGCGATCAGGCGTCCGGCTTCGGCGAGATTGCGTGCGACGTCCGGCGTGCTCACCATCTGCAGCGCGGCGACCCGAAAGGGCGTGGCGGAACGGGCGTGATCGGTCATCGCTGGATCGGTTGCGTCATAAATGGGGTGCGGCCCGGCACCCTGCGCGCGTCAGTGGCTCGCCGCATCGGCCGGACCGTGATTCATCTTACCCTGATCGCCTCGCACCCGCTCGATGTGCGGATGCGCCCACGAGCCGGTGATCGCGTAGTCGAGCGCGAACGCGTGCGACAGCGTCTCAGACAGCGCGTAGTTCGCCGCCAGCACGCCGACGCCGAGCAGCGGATTGATGATCGCGGCCGCGATCGCGGCCGTGCCGGCGCCGATCTTCGGCGCGACGTGCGCGTGCAGGTCCTGCGTCTCGGTGCCGAGGTCGACCGCGCCGCGCACGGTCACGTTCGCCGGCGCAGTCGTCATCGAAAAGTCGTCGGTGCGTGCGATCCCGTTCGAGATCCGGCTGGTGCCCGTGATCTTGTCGAACGGCAGTCCCTTGCCGATCACGTCGCGGAAATTCAGCGTCAGGAAGCGCGCGAGACTCTGCAGGCTCAGCACGCCGAGCAGTTTCGCGGCGCCCGGATCGACCTTCAGGATCTGGCCGTGCTCCAGGTCGAGCGCGATCTGGCCGCCGAGGGACGGCAGATCGACCGCGGTCGGGCCGCCGCGCCAGCCGACCTTGCCGGTCACCGTGCCGTGGCCGTCCGCCAGTGTGCGCGGCAGGCCGACGAGGTCGAGCAGCGCGCCCGCGTTGCCGACGTCGAGCTTGAAGTCGAACACGCTGCGGCGCGGTGCATCGTTTTCGTCGACGCCGCGGGCCAGCGCGCGGCGCGACGTGCGCCAGTTGCCGGTCGCCGTCAGCTTTGCGGCCGGGTTCGCCAGCTCGAGCTTGTCGAGCTGCCACACCGGCGCGCCGTCTTCCTCGATGTTGCGCGCATTGACGACGAGCCGGCCGATGTCGTGATCGCGTGCAACGACCTGGTCGACGATCAGGTCGACCGACGGCATCGGTCGATCGGTCGGCGTCGGCAGGTTCATCGCGCGGCCGACGAGGTCGTGCTGCGCACTCTGCGGAATCACGAGCTTCGCGAGCCGCGCGTTCAGCACGCCCGCGCCGTTGTCGCCGCCCGGCGCCCACGACAGGTAGCCCGAGACCTGGTTCGACGCGATGTTCGCCTGCCACAACTCGTCGATGTGCGACGCGCCGATGATCACGTTTTCCCAGTTGCGCTTGAGCAGCTTCAGCGTGCCGAAGTGGAGCGCGAAGCGTTTCGGCGTGAAGCTCGCGACGTCGATGCGCGGCGCGGCTTGCGGTTCCGGCGCGCGCGGCGCGTCGTGCTGCAGCGTGCGGCCCAGTGCGAGCCAGGCGTCGGCGTCGAGTTCGTCGACGTCGACGGCGGCGCTCACGCCGTCCTGCGGCAGGTCGGGCATCCGGTGGATGCCCATCGCGCCACGCATCGCGCGCAGCGGCTGGCCGGGTGTTGCGTCGAGCAGGTAGGTCGCGGACACGGGGCCGAGGGTCAGGTCGGCGTGCTCGAGGCGCTTGCCGCCCGCCTCGGCGGCCGGCTGCAGCGTGAAGCGGAACGGCATCGGCGTGCCGGCCGGTTTCGCGAACGGCGCCGGGAAGTTCAACGCGACGCCCGTCAGGTCGGAACGCGCGGTGACTTCCGGCAGGCGGCCCGGCGCGCCGCGCACGGCGAGCTGGTACGGTGCGTCGCCGACCACGTGCTCGAGCAGCGCCGCAGCCGTGCCGCGCAGGTTCATCCCGCGCGCGGCGTCGAGCGCGAGCTTGCCGTCGACGTCCACCGCGTACGGGCCGTGCGACTGGAAGTTGCCGTTCGCGCGCACCGGGCCGCCGAGGAAGCGCCCCGACAGGTCGTGCAGCGATGCGCCAGTCTCGGAGAAGCGCACGCTGCCGCGCAGCGCGGACAGCGGCGGCACGCCGTCGGTCGACAGCGTGTTGCCGCCGAACGCGAGTGCGCCTTCGACGTGGGTATGCGGATGCGGAACGTGCTGCGGAATCGTGATCTTGAGCGCGAGCGCCGCCGGCCCCTGCGCATCGATCCGCTGGCCGATGTGCCCGCTCGTCGCGCCGAGCGAGCTGTTGTCCGCGTAGTCGATCAGGTCCGCGAGCGGGCCTTGCGCATGGCCGTCGATGACGAGCGGCGACGTCGACGGGTTGCCGAGATCGTCGATCCGGCCGGCGACCTTCGTCAGCGCGACGCGCTTGTAGTGCGCGCGCGCGATGTCGAAACGCAGCTTGTTCTGCGCGAGCTCGAACACGCCGTCGATCCCGTCGAGTGCGGGCCAGACGCTCGGCGTGCCGTTCGCGAGCTTGCGCGGGGGGTACGGCGTCGGCTCGAAGCGTCCGCCGGTGAACGGCGCGACGATATGGAACACGCCGGCATCCGGCTCGTGTTCGAACGGGAATTTCTCGAGCGGGCCGCGGGCGACGATCGACGCGCCCTTGGACACCTGGCCGTCCTGCAGCGCATGGCCGAGATAGTCGCGCAGGTGCTCGGACATCCCCGTCGGCAGGTAGCGCGGAATGCGCGCCACCGACGCGCGCGCGAATTCCGCGCGCAGGTCGAGCGAGCCGCGGCCGTGGCCGGGGTTCGTGTACGAGCCCGACACCGCGATTTCCGCATCGGGGTTTGCGACGAACAGGTCCGGCAACGTCACGTCGACGCGCGCGTGCTTCTCGCCCGGCGCCGGCGTGATCACCCATTTCGCGTTGCCGCGCAGCCGGTCGAAGGTCAGGCGCGGCTCGTCGAATTCGCCGGGCACCGTGACTGCGGCGTTGACCGTGTCGAAGTGCGCGGCGCCGCCCGTCTCGTTCGCGTCCACGCGGCCCCACAGGTTCTCGACGCCCGGCCAGCCGGCGCGCGGATGGCCACGCGGCGAGAGGCCGGGGGGCGGCTCCTGCGCGGCGAAGCTGATGCCCTGCAGGTCGCCGAGGAAGCGGTAGCGGACGATCGGTGCGGCGCCGGTGCGACGCTCTTCGTCGGCGAGCTCGGCCCGCGCCGGCTTCGCGCGTTCGACCTCGATGTGGTAATTCGACACCATCCCGCGCGGGTCGAGCTTGATCAGTTCGTTGCGCAGCCGCGCCGGCAGCGGCAGCCCGCGGATGAACTCGCTGAGGATGCCGAGATCGACGCGGTCGCCGACGACGCTCAGGAGCTGCCCCTGGTCGGCGGCCGGCACGCGGTAGCGGGCGGTCAGCGTCGACAGCGCGAGCGAGCGGGCGAGCGGCGTGCCGTCCGGCAGCGGCGGCTGCCCGAGCTCCGCGTTGAAGCGCGTCAGGTGCAGCGTGTAGTCGCGGCCGGCGTCCAGCGCCATGTCCCAGCCGAAGCCGACCGTCGGCACGTCGAGGCGCGGCTGGGTCGGCCGCACGCGCAGCACGACGTCGGCGCCCTGCAGGTCGCCGCCGGCGGAGCGCAGGTGGCCGTTCTGGAAGGTCGCCCAGATTGCGTTGTCGATGCGGCCCGCGTGGATCGTGAGCGGTATGTCGAGATAGCGGCCGAGCGTCTGCAGGTCGACGGGGCCGGTCGACAGATACGCGTCGCCGGTCCAGTTCGTCGGCTTGCCGATCGGCGCGAGCGGCTTGTGCCGGAAGCGCGCGCGGAAATCGAGCGGGCCGAGCAGCAGGGTGCCGTTCGCGGGCGCCTGAAGCGCGGCCTTGTGCTCGCGGCCGTCGTTGAGCACCGCGAGGCGGATGCCGGACAGCGCGAGCTCCGGCGCATCGTGCTGCGCGTCGCGCCAGCGCAGCGTGCCGTTGCGCAGCACGATCGCTTCCTGCTTCAACAGCCAGGTGCCGAACGTGTCGTTGCCGCCATGGGTGGTCGCGACGCCGACGCCCGCGATGCTCAGCGAGCCGTCGGCCGCGCGCGCGACGACGAGGTCCGGATGGTCGACGATCAGGCTCGACAGCGCGGGCGACAGCCGCAGCAGCGACATCCACGACAGCGCGGCCGTCGCGTGCGGGACCGACAACGCGATCTGGCCGTCACGGCCGCGAATGGTGAGGTTGGCGACTTCGACACCCGGCTGCATGCCGGACCAGTGGGGGGACAGTTTGCCGATCGAGAGCTGCGCGTGGAGCTTGTCGGACACCGCGCGCTCGATGCGCGGGCGAAATTCGTCGATGCGCGGCAGCACCACGTAGCGCAGCCCGAGGAACGCGCCGGCCGCGACGAAGTACGTGCCGATCCCGACTGCCAGCGTCACCCTGAACACGTGACGCAGGACTGGATGATCGTGCTTCGGAGGTCCCGCTTCGGGCTCAGCTAAGGCGGATTCCTGACGGTCGGACATGCGGCGGAAGGGCGGCGATATGGTAGTTTTGCAGACTGACGTTGAAATGTATCACAGGGGTTCGTGCCGGCGGCCGTTGCGGCAGCGCGGCACGGGCTTTCCGGCGCGCGGTTTTCGCGGCGGCGCATCCGCGTCGCGACACCGCGCCGAGTCCACGGGGCCTGTCGGCGGCAGGGCGCGCAAGCGCTCTCCCGCGCCGGCGGGCCCGACCGCCAGGCCCGCTTTTCGATGACCGACGCTTCCGCCCTGATCAGCCAGTCCTACTCCCGCTATATCGCCCGCGCGGCCGCCGCGCGTCCCGCGCTGTCCGACCAGATCGCCGCGTGGGCCGCCGCGCCGCTCGCCCGTGCGCAGCTCGACGCGCGCCTGACCGAACTGCTCGCATCGCCGGCCGGCGCGACCGCGCCGGGCGACGAGCAACTGAAGCGCGCGCTGCGGCAGTTGCGTGTCGAGGTGTTCGGCGCGGTTGCGGAGCGCGACCTGCGCGGCGTCGCGGACGTCGCCGAGGTGACGGGCGCGATGACCGATCTCGCCGAGGTGGCCGTGCAGCGCTCGCTCACGCTGCTGTCGGCCGAACTCGAGGCGATGTACGGCGAGCCGCGCGGCGCCGACGGCCAGCGCGTCGTGCTGGGCGTGGTCGGGATGGGCAAGCTCGGCGGGCGCGAGCTGAACGTGTCGTCCGACATCGACCTGATCTTCGTCTACGAGGACGACGGCGAGACGGCGGGCGGCACGCGCTCGCCGCTGTCCACCCAGGAATACTTCACGCGGCTCGGCCGGCGCCTGATCGGCGTGCTGTCCGAAGTCACGGCCGACGGCTACGTGTTTCGCGTCGACATGCGGCTGCGCCCGAACGGCGATTCGGGGCCGCTCGTGTGCAGCCTCGGGATGCTCGAGGAATATTTCTACGTGCAGGGGCGCGAATGGGAGCGCTACGCGTGGATCAAGGGGCGGCTCGTGTCGGAAGGCGACAGCGACGCGGCGCAGCGGCTCGCGTCGCAGCTCGAATCGATCGTCAAGCCGTTCGTGTACCGCCGCTATCTCGACTTCGGCGTGATCGGTGCGATCCGTTCGCTGCACCAGCAGATTCGCCAGGAAGCCGCGCGCCGCGCGTCGATGCGGCCCGACAAGGCCGACGACATCAAGCTCGGGCGCGGCGGGATCCGCGAGATCGAATTCAGCGCGCAGGTGTTCCAGTTGATCCGCGGCGGCCAGGATGCGGAATTCCGCGTACGGCCGACGCTCGCGGTGCTGCGCCATGCGCAGGCGCGCGGGCTGATCGGCGAGGACGTGCGCCTGCGCCTGACCGACGCCTACAACTTCCTGCGCACGCTCGAGCACCGGCTGCAGTACCGCGACGACGCGCAGACGCACGCGATGCCGGTCGATCCGGCCGAGCGCGCGGCGTTGGCCGCGTCGCTCGGCTTTGCCGACTACGCGGCGCTGATGACGGTGCTCGACGGCTACCGCACCTTCGTCGAGGCGCAGTTCGACCAGATCTTTGCCGACAAGGTGAGCGGCGGCCCGTGCGCGGCGGGCGAGGACACCACCGCGTCGTGGATCTGGAGCGGGGCGCTCGCCGACGACGGCGAAGACGACGCGCTGCGCGCGCGCCTCGACGGGCTGGGCTTCACCGATCCGGCGACCGTGCTCGCTCGGCTGCGCGCGATCTGGCAGTCGTCGCGCTACGCGGGCCTGCCGGAAAAGAGCCGGCAACGCTTCGACAGCGTCGCGCAGCGCGCGCTCGAGGCTGCGCCGCGGATCGACGCTGCGCGCCGCGACGACACCATCGTGCGGCTGTTCGACCTGCTCGAGACGGTCAGCCGGCGCGGCGTCTATCTGGCGCTGCTGACCGAGTATCCCGCCGCGCTCGATCGCGTGCTGTCGGTTCTGGGCGCGACGCGCTGGGGCGGCGGCTACCTGATCCGCCATCCACAACTGCTCGACGAACTGCTCGACGACGAAGCGATCGCGAGCCCGTTCGACTGGCCCGCGTTCAAGGACGCATTGCGTGCGCGCCTCGCGGCCGCCGACGGCCCCGAGCAGCAGATGGACCTGCTGCGGCATGCGCAGCACGCGGAGGTGTTCCGCATCCTGCTGATCGATCTGGCGGGCCAGCTGTCGGTCGAGCACGTGAGCGATCGCCTCTCGGAGCTCGCCGACGCCGTGCTCGACGTGACGATCGAGGTTGTCTGGTCGCAGCTCGCGAAGCGCCACCGCGAGGTGCCGAAGTTCGCGGTGATCGCGTACGGCAAGCTCGGCGGCAAGGAGCTCGGCTACGCATCGGATCTCGACCTGATCTTCCTGTACGACGACCCCGACGAGCGCTCGGCGGACGTCTACACGACGTTCACGCGACGGCTGATCACGTGGCTCACGACCGCGACCGGCGCCGGCGCGCTGTTCGACATCGACCTGCGGCTGCGGCCGAACGGCGAGGCCGGACTGCTCGTGACCGATCTCGACGCGTTCCGCCGCTACCAGCTGCGCGAGGGCGACGCGGCGAACACCGCGTGGGTGTGGGAGCACCAGGCGCTGACGCGTGCCCGCTACAGCGCGGGCGACACGCAGATCGGCGCCGACTTCGAGGCGATCCGCCAGCAGGTGCTGACGACGCCGCGCGACGGGGCGGTGCTTGCGAAGGAGATCGTCGACATGCGCGGCAAGGTGTTCGCCGGCCACCCGAACCAGACCGAGCTGTTCGACCTGAAGCACGATCGCGGCGGGATGGTCGACATCGAGTTCATCGTCCAGTACTGGGTGCTGCTGCATGCGTCGAGTGATGCCGAGCTGATCCGCAATACCGGCAACATCGCACTGCTGCGCGAGGTCGCCCGATTCGGGCTGATGGGCGAGGACGAAGCCGAGCGCGTCGGCGCCGCGTACCGCAAGTACCGGAAGCTGCAACACAAGCTGCGGCTCGACGGGATGGAAAAGGCGCGGGTCGATCCGGCGCTGGTGGCCGACGAGCGGGCGGCCGTGACGGCGCTGTGGGAGCGGGTGTTCGGCGCGATTGAAACGAGTGTTTGATTCGGGCGTTCGAGTCGAGCGTTCGAATCACCGGAGCAGGGCGGGCGCGATCGGGCGGCCGCTGCTGCCGATGAAAAGAGACCGACGCATGCGCCGGTCTCTTTTCATTCGGGGGCCGGGTGCCCGCGTCAGGCCGCCAGCATTTCCTTCGCGTGCTTGCGCGTCGTCGCGGTGATCTCGAGCCCACCGAGCATCCGGGCGACTTCCTCGACCCGGCTCGCCTTGTCGAGCGGGACGACCGACGAGACGGTGCCACCGCGGTCGTCGGCACCCTTCGCGACCTGGAAGTGATGGTCGCCGCGCGCGGCGACCTGCGGCAGGTGGGTCACGCACAGTACCTGGCGGTCACGCCCGAGCTGATGCAGCAGGCGGCCGACCACCTCGGCGACGCCGCCGCCGATGCCCGTGTCGACTTCGTCGAAGATCAGCGTCGGCGTCGGGCTGGCGGCACTCGCGATCACCGCGAGCGCAAGGCTGATCCGTGCGAGTTCGCCGCCCGATGCGACTTTCGCGAGCGGCCGCAGCGGCACGCCGGGGTGTCCGGCGACCCGGAATTCGACCTGCTCGAGCCCGTGCGCGCCACCATCGGCGAGCGGCACGAGCGCGACTTCGAAGCTGCCGCCCGCCATCGACAGTTCCTGCATGCCGGCCGTGACGGCCGTGCCGAGCGCCTTTGCGGCCTGCGCGCGCGCCTTCGACAGGCGTTTCGCGTCAGTGAGATAGGCTTCCCATGCCTTGGCCTGCGCTGCTTCGAGCGCGCCGAGATCGGCGGCTGCGTCGAGCGCGGCGAGCTGCGCGCGGCGTGCCGCATGTTCCTCGTGCAGCGTGTCGGGCGGCAGCCGGAACTTGCGGGCGGTCGAGTGCAGCGCGTCGAGGCGCGCTTCGACCTGCGCGAGCCGGGCCGGGTCTAGATCGAGACGCTGCGCGTAGTGCGACAGCGAATAGACGGCTTCCTGCAACTGGATCTCGGCCGGTTCGAGCGATGCGAGCGCGTCGCCGAGACCCGTGTCGTAGTCGGCCAGGCTGCGCAGTTTCGACACGATCGCGCCGAGTTGCGGGAGCATCGCGTCGTCGGCCTCGGACAGCGCGTTGAGCGCACCCTGCACGCCGGCGATCAGATTCGCCGAATGCGACAGGCGCTTGTGCTCGCTGCCGACTTCGTCCCATTCGTCCGGTTGCGGTGCGAGCTTGTCGAGCTCGGCGAGCTGCCAGGCGAGCTTCTCGCGTTCGAGCTGCAGTTCGCGCTCGTGCGCCTTCGCGGCGTCGATCGCCTGCGTCGCGTCGCGCCAGACGCGCCACGCGCGTGCGACGTTCGCGGCATCGGCGACGAGCCCCGCGTGCGTGTCGAACAGCTCGCGCTGCGCGTCGGGGCGCATCAGCAACTGGTGCGCGTGCTGGCCGTGGATGTCGACCAGCATCTCGCCGAGCTCGCGCAGCTGCGCGAGCGTCGCGCTGGTGCCGTTGATGAATGCGCGCGAGCGGCCGTTCGCGTCGATCACGCGGCGCAGCATCACGGTGTCCTCGGTGTCGAACGCGTGTTCGTCGAGCCAGTGCGCGACGCGGTCGTGCGGCGTGAATTCTGCGGTGATGTCGGCGCGGCCGCAGCCGGCGCGCACGACGCTCGCATCGGCGCGTTCGCCGAGCGCGAGGGCGAGGGCGTCGATCAGGATCGATTTGCCGGCGCCGGTTTCGCCGGAAAAGACGGTAAAGCCGCTGTCGAATTCGAGATCGAGCGCGGCGACGATGACGAAGTCGCGAATCGAGAGGTGGCGGAGCATGGTGTCGGGCTCAGGGGCGTCAGAACGCCTTGTCGTCTTCGTTCGACGCGTGTTCGTTCCAGTGCAGCTTCTTGCGCAGCGTCGAGAAATAGCTGTAGCCGACCGGGTGCAGGAACGGCACCGTGTGCTTCGAGCGGCGCACCTCGATCGTGTCGTTCAGTTCGAGCGCGGTGAACGACTGCATGTCGAAATTCACGTTGACGTCGCGCCCGCCGACGATCTGGATCGCGATCTTCGAATCGTCGGGCAGCACGATCGGCCGGTTCGACAGCGCGTGCGGCGCGATCGGCACGAGCACGATGCCCTGGAGCTGCGGATGGAGGATCGGGCCGGCCGACGACAGCGCGTACGCGGTCGAGCCCGTCGGCGTGGCGACGATCAGGCCGTCCGAACGCTGGTTGTACATGTACCGGCCGTCGACCGACGCGCGCAGCTCCACCATCCCCGAGAAGCCGCTGCGGTTCACGACGACGTCGTTGAACGCGAGCGCATGGTAGATCGGTTCGCCGTCGCGCACGATCCGGGCCTCGAGCAGCGAGCGCTCCTCGCGCTCGAACTTGCCCGCCAGCATCACGGGGATGCGTGCGTGCATGTCGGCCGCCGCGATGTCCGTGATGAAGCCGAGCCGCCCGTGGTTGATCCCGATCAGCGGTGTCCGGTACGGCGCAAGCTGGCGGCCGATGCCGAGCATCGTGCCGTCGCCGCCCAGCACGACCGCCACGTCCGCACGCGCCCCGATTTCGGCCGGGGTGAGCGCCGGATAGCCGGTGATGCCGAACTCGCGCGCGGTATCGCCTTCAAATACGACCTCGAAGCCCAGCTTCGCTAGGCTGGCAGCCAGGGTGGCGAGCGGCTCGGCGATGCCGGGCGTGTTGCTCCGGCCGACGAGCGCGACAGTGTTGAACTGATTACCGGTTTTCATGCCGGCATTACACCATAGCTCGTTGACGAAAAGAACCGGCTGTGCGACGGCGGGGCCGGATCGGGCCGGCCCGCGCAACAATGGCCGACGCCACTCGCCGCGGTCGCGTGGTTGCGCTAAAATTTTCCACCATGCTAGATCCTCGCGCACGAACCCTCCTGAAAACCCTGATCGAACGGTATATCGCCGACGGTCAGCCAGTCGGATCGCGCACGTTGTCCCGTTACTCCGGGCTCGAGCTGAGCCCGGCGACGATCCGCAACGTGATGTCCGACCTGGAGGAGCTCGGCCTCGTGTCGAGCCCGCACACGTCGGCCGGCCGCGTGCCGACGCCGCGCGGCTACCGGCTGTTCGTCGACACGATGCTGACGGTCGAGGCGCCGATCGACGCCGAGGCCGTCGCGCGGCAGGTGCAGAACACGCTGCAGGCCGGTGAGCCGCAGCAGCGGGTGGTGGCCGCCGCCGCGAGCGTGCTGTCGAACCTGTCGCAGTTCGCGGGTGTCGTGCTGACGCCGCGGCGCAGCCACGTGTTCAAGCAGATCGAGTTCATGCGCCTGTCGGACAAGCGCATCCTGCTGATCATCGTCACGCCCGAGGGCGACGTGCAGAACCGGATGCTCGCCACGCCGCGCGACTACTCGCCGTCGCAACTGACCGAGGCGTCCAATTACATCAACGCGCATTTCGCCGGCCTGTCGTTCGACGAGGTGCGCCGCCGCCTGCGCGACGAGATCGACCAGTTGCGCGGCGACATGACCACGCTGATGCACGCGGCCGTGACGGCCAGCACCGAGGTGCCCGACACCGAGGACACCGTGCTGATTTCCGGCGAGCGCAACCTGCTCGAAGTGGCGGATCTTTCCTCCGACATGGCGCGGCTGCGCAAGCTGTTCGACGTGTTCGACCAAAAGACGGGCCTCCTGCAATTGCTCGACGTGTCGAGCCACGCCCAGGGCGTGCAGATCTTCATCGGCGGCGAATCGACGCTGGTGCCGATCGAGGAAATGAGCGTCGTGACCGCGCCCTACGAGGTGAACGGCCAGATCGTCGGCACGCTCGGCGTGATCGGCCCGACCCGCATGGCGTACAACCGCGTGATCCCGATCGTCGACATCACTGCGCGGCTGCTGTCGCTCACGCTGAGCCAGCAGTAACCTGAACCGATCCCGTTCAGCCATCGTGCCGCGACGCCGCGTGCGCTGCCAGTCGGCCGAACGGCCAGCCAACCCCAGCGAGCCGGCCCGCTATAATTGAGGGCCGTCCGACTGCGTGCCTCGAGCACGTTCCTGCCCATGCGTTTCGATCTTGAGCCGCCTTCGAGCATTGCGGCCGCCCATCGCATCGGCGTGCTGCTGATCAATCTCGGCACGCCCGACGCTCCGACACCGCGCGCGGTGCGGCGCTATCTGGCCGAATTCCTGTCGGATCCCCGCGTCGTCGAAATCCCGCAGGTCGTCTGGCAGATACTGCTGCGCACGCTGATCCTGCCGCTGCGCGGTCGCGCGTCCGCGAAGAAATACGCGGCAGTGTGGATGCCCGAGGGCTCGCCGCTGCGCGTGTACACCGAGCGCCAGACCGAAGGCGTGCGCCATCTGCTCGCATCGAACGGCTACCAGGTGACGGTCGACTACGCGATGCGCTACGGCAGCCCAGGCATTGCGCAGGCACTCGCGCAGTTCAAGCGCGCGGGCGTCGAGCGTGTGCTGCTGATGCCGATGTATCCGCAATACTCGGCGTCCACCACCGCGACCGCATTCGATGCCGCGTTCGCCGCGCTCGCGCGGATGCGCAACCAGCCGGAAGTGCGCACGGTGCGGCAATATGCCGACCATCCGGCCTACATCCACGCGCTTGCCGAGCAGGTGCGTCAGTACTGGGCGCAGCACGGCCGGCCCGACTTCGCGGCCGGCGACAAGCTCGTGCTGAGTTTTCACGGGGTGCCGAAACGCACGCTCGACCTGGGCGACCCTTATCATGACCAGTGCCAGCAGACGGGCGCGCTGCTGATGGCCGCGCTCGGGCTGTCGACGCTCGAGTGCCGCGTGACGTTCCAGTCTCGCTTCGGCAAGGCCGAGTGGCTGCAGCCGTACACCGCGCCGACGCTGCGCGAACTCGGCGAGGCCGGCGTGCGGCGGGTCGACGTGTTCTGTCCCGGTTTTACGGCCGATTGTCTGGAGACGATCGAGGAGATCGGGATGGAGGTGCGCGACGAGTTCATCGCGGGTGGTGGCCAGGCCTTCCACCGGATTCCGTGTCTGAACGGCGCGTCCGCGTGGATCGGCGCGGTGGGCGAGATTGTCGCCGAGAATTTGCAGGGCTGGCCGGTGAAGGCCGCACAGCCCGAAACGGTGAATTGAACGCGATGAACTACAGGATTTCGACGGAACCCGGCGCGAAGCTGCGCATCGACAAATGGCTGTGGGCAGCGCGCTTCTTCAAGACGCGCTCGCTCGCGTCCGACGCGGTCGACAAGGGCCACGTGAAGATCGGCGGCGCGGCCGTCAAGCCGGCGAAGGACGTGCGCGTCGGCGACGAGGTCGAGATTGCGATCGACGGTGTCGTCTGGCACATTGCCGTGCTGGGCATTTGCGACGTGCGCGGACCCGCGAGCATCGCGCAGACGCTTTACGAGGAAACGGAAGCGGGGCGCGTCGCGCGGCTCGCCGAACTGGAGCGGCGCCGCACGTATCGTGAGCCGGCGGCGAATCTGCACGGCCGGCCGACCAAGCGCGACCGGCGCATCATCGACAGATTTTCTGGTGGGAGCTGAACATCTGGTCGAAAGTCGCCCGCGCGCTTCCGTATTCGGTCGTGCGGTCGGTCACGGCTCCGGACAGGCAGATGGTGGTGGTGCCGGCGATCAGTACCAGCGCGACCACCGATATGGCAAAGGTCAGTTTCACGGTACTCGCCTCGATGGGACGGTGAATGCAGCGCCAGGTGGATGTCAGGCGGCGGTAAGCTAGGGTAAACGCGCTTTCTCGACGCTTGAGTGGAGTGTAGTGCAGCCCCCTGTGCGCAGCTAGTACTTGCCTGGTAAGCGTTGTTACCGACCGTTTCGTCCGATCTGGCGACAAATGCGCGCAATCGGGCGGGGTGCGGCGCGGTTGTTTCGCAGTGTTGGCGAATACCGGCGAATAACCCTCTTGAAACCGCAGTTTTCGCCCTTATTTGCACCAACAATGTGCGGTGTCGTCGGCATACGGTCCGGCGGTTGCCGATTTGGCTTCAACCTCTAATCGACTTTCAGCGACATGGAAAACACGCAAGAGAACCCGGCTACCCAATCGGCCGAAGACATCGGCAGCGAGAAGCAGGCGGCGCAAGGCGCTGCTCCCGCCGCCGAAGCAGCCGACGCTGCGCTCGCGGAGGCTCAAGCCAAGGTCGCCGAGCTGCAGGAGAGCTTCCTCCGGGCGAAGGCCGAGACCGAGAACGTCCGCCGCCGTGCGCAGGAAGACGTCTCGAAGGCGCACAAGTTTGCGATCGAGGGCTTCGCGGAGCACCTGCTGCCCGTGCTGGACAGCCTCGAGGCTGCCGTCAGCGATACGTCCGGCGACATCACGAAGGTGCGCGAAGGCGTCGAGCTGACGCTGCGCCAGCTGACGAGCGCGCTCGAGAAGGGCCGCGTCGTCGCGATCAACCCGGTCGGCGAGAAGTTCGATCCGCACCAGCACCAGGCGATTTCGATGGTGCCGGCCGATCAGGAACCGAATACCGTCGTGACCGTCCTCCAAAAGGGTTACACGATCGCGGACCGCGTGCTGCGGCCGGCGCTCGTCACGGTCGCCCAGCCGAAGTAAGGCTGCCGCGATGGTTCCCGCCGGCGTCGATCCGGCCGCGTTCGAAGCGTTCGACATGCAGGCGCTGGCGGCCGACACGTTCGACGCCGCGATCGCCGGCGCCGGCGATGCACTCGCCGTGGTGTTCTTCTGGGGCGTCGACTGCTTCAACTGCGAGATCGCGAAGAAGGCGATGCTCGCCCAGACGGACGCGATGCGCGCGCTGGACCTGAAGTGGTTCCATTGCAACGTGTATGAACATCATGAGCTGGGGCGCCGCTTCGGCCTGCACGGTGTGCCGACATGGTTCTTTTTCCATCGCGGCAAGCGGCTCGGCCGCGCGACCGGCTGGCATGGCCTCGCGCAGTTCCAGGCGGCGGTGTCGGCGGCGCGCGCGAAGGTTGCCGCGGCGGCAGGCGCGCCGTCGGACCGCGACGTCGGTCCGCACGATCCGGCTACCGGCATCGATTGAAAAAATTTAATACCCGCATCGCTTGGCGGGTCTTGAAAACGGATCGGCCGGACGCATTTCGGGAACAGAGTTGAATTCTGGCGCGCGAAACCGCCCAAAAACGCGGGGTTTCGCGCAGCAAACAGGCATTTCTGGAGATTAGCAAAAATGGGAAAGATCATCGGTATCGACCTCGGCACCACGAACTCGTGCGTCGCCATCATGGAAGGCAACCAGGTCAAGGTCATCGAGAACTCGGAAGGCACGCGCACGACGCCGTCGATCATCGCCTACATGGACGATAACGAAGTGCTCGTCGGCGCACCGGCCAAGCGTCAGTCCGTGACCAACCCGAAGAACACGCTGTTCGCGGTGAAGCGCCTGATCGGCCGCCGCTTCGAAGAGAAGGAAGTCCAGAAGGACATCGGCCTGATGCCGTATACGATCATCAAGGCCGACAACGGCGACGCATGGGTCGAAGCGCACGGCGAGAAGCTGGCGCCGCCGCAGGTTTCGGCGGAAGTGCTGCGCAAGATGAAGAAGACGGCCGAAGACTACCTCGGCGAGCCGGTCACGGAAGCCGTGATCACGGTGCCGGCGTACTTCAACGACAGCCAGCGTCAGGCAACCAAGGACGCCGGCCGCATCGCGGGCCTCGAAGTCAAGCGGATCATCAACGAGCCGACCGCGGCTGCGCTCGCGTTCGGCCTCGACAAGGCCGAGAAGGGCGACCGCAAGATCGCCGTGTATGACCTCGGCGGCGGCACGTTCGACGTATCGATCATCGAGATCGCGGACGTCGACGGCGAAATGCAGTTCGAAGTGCTGTCGACCAACGGCGACACGTTCCTCGGCGGCGAGGACTTCGACCAGCGCATCATCGATTACATCATCGGCGAGTTCAAGAAGGAGCAGGGTGTCGACCTGTCGAAGGACGTGCTCGCGCTGCAGCGCCTGAAGGAAGCCGCTGAAAAGGCGAAGATCGAGCTGTCGTCGAGCCAGCAGACCGAAATCAACCTGCCGTACATCACGGCCGACGCATCGGGTCCGAAGCACTTGAACCTGAAGATTACCCGCGCGAAGCTGGAAGCGCTGGTCGAGGATCTGGTCGAGCGCACGATCGAACCGTGCCGCATCGCGATCAAGGACGCAGGCGTCAAGGTGTCGGACATCGACGACGTGATCCTGGTCGGCGGCCAGACCCGCATGCCGAAGGTGCAGGAGAAGGTGAAGGAGTTCTTCGGCAAGGACCCGCGCCGTGACGTGAACCCGGACGAAGCCGTCGCAGTCGGCGCGGCGATCCAGGGCCAGGTCCTGTCGGGCGACCGCAAGGACGTGCTGCTGCTCGACGTGACCCCGCTGTCGCTCGGCATCGAGACGCTCGGCGGCGTGATGACGAAGATGATCAACAAGAACACGACGATCCCGACGAAGCACGCACAGGTGTATTCGACGGCGGACGACAACCAGTCGGCCGTGACGATCAAGGTGTTCCAGGGCGAACGCGAGATGGCGGCAGGCAACAAGCTGCTCGGCGAGTTCAACCTCGAAGGCATCCCGCCGTCGCCGCGCGGCGTGCCGCAGATCGAAGTGACCTTCGACATCGACGCGAACGGCATCCTGCACGTCGGCGCGAAGGACAAGGCGACCGGCAAGGAAAACAAGATCACGATCAAGGCGAACTCGGGCCTGTCCGAAGCTGAAATCGACCAGATGATCAAGGACGCGGAAGCGAACGCAGCGGAAGACCACAAGCTGCGCGAGCTGGCCGATTCGCGCAACCAGGGCGACGCGCTGGTCCACAGCACGAAGAAGGCGCTCACCGAGTACGGCGACAAGCTGGACGCGGGCGAGAAGGAAAAGATCGAAGCGGCGCTGAAGTCGCTCGAGGACGTGCTGAAGGATACGTCGGCCGACAAGGCGGCGATCGACGCGAAGGTCGAGGAACTCGGTCAGGCTTCGCAGAAGCTCGGCGAAAAGATGTACGCCGACATGCAGGCGCAGCAGGCCGGTGCGGCCGGCGCGGCGGGTGCAGCGGAAGGCGCGGCCCACGCGGGCGGCGCGCAGCAGGCTGCGGACGACGTCGTCGACGCCGAGTTCAAGGAAGTGAAGAAGGACTGAGCCGGGTTGCCATGGCACCGCACGCCGCGCGCGACACGCGCGCGGCGCGGCTGAACAGCGGTCTGTCTTTCCTTCCGGATGGCCGGATCGACTCCACGCCTGGCGGGCTTCGCGGCCCTCCGGGCACATTTGTTTTTTGGCGGGTGCTGCGCAAGCCGTCCGCGGACGGCGCAGCGCCAGACGAGTCGAGAGACTTTACTGCGGGCGAAAGGAGCCGCCGCGTGCGTGACGCGCGACGGCACAGCGAATCGATATGGCGAAACGGGATTACTACGAGGTTCTGGGCGTCGCGAAGAATGCGAGCGACGACGAAATCAAGAAGGCGTATCGCAAGCTTGCGATGAAGTATCACCCTGACCGCAATCCGGACAGCAAGGATGCGGAAGAGCATTTCAAGGAAGTGAAGGAAGCCTATGAAATGCTGTCGGACGACCAGAAGCGCGCGGCGTACGATCAGTACGGCCACGCGGGCGTCGATCCGAACATGGGCGGTGCGGGCGGACAGGGTTTCGGCGGCTTCGCGGATGCGTTCGGCGACATCTTCGGCGACATCTTCGGTCAGGCCGCGGGCGGCGCCGCGCGTGGCGGCCGCGGCGGTCCGCAGGTGTATCGCGGTGCCGACCTGCGCTACAGCATGGAAATCACGCTCGAGCAGGCCGCGCACGGCTACGACACGCAGATCCGCGTGCCGAGCTGGGTCTCATGCGAAGTCTGTCACGGGTCGGGCGCGAAGCCTGGCACGAAGCCGGAAACCTGCCCGACTTGCCACGGCCAGGGCACGGTGCGCATGTCGCAGGGCTTCTTCAGCATCCAGCAGACCTGCCCGAAGTGTCACGGCACCGGCACCTACATCCCCGAACCGTGCGCGCACTGCCACGGATCGGGCAAGGTGAAGGAAACCAAGACGCTCGAAGTGAAGATCCCGGCCGGCATCGACGACGGCATGCGGATCCGCTCGGCCGGCAACGGCGAACCTGGCATCAACGGCGGGCCGCCGGGCGACCTGTACGTCGAGATCCACATCAAGCCGCACTCGGTGTTCGAGCGCGACGGCGACGATCTCCACTGCCAGATGCCGATCCCGTTCACGACCGCCGCACTCGGCGGCGAGATCGAGGTGCCGACGCTGGCCGGCCGCGCGTCGTTCCCGGTGCCGGAAGGCACGCAGTCGGGCAAGACGTTCCGCTTGCGCGGCAAGGGGATCAAGGGTCTGCGTTCGAGCATCGCGGGCGATCTGTACGTACACGTGCAGGTCGAGACGCCCGTGAAGCTGACCGACCAGCAGCGTGATCTGCTCAAGCAGTTCGAGAAGTCGCTGGCCGAGGGCGGTGCGCGTCACAGTCCGCAGAGCAAGAGCTGGTTCGACCGGGTGAAGAGCTTCTTCGAGTGACGGCATGACTGAAGGCAACGAGAGCGCGTCGTTCGCGCTCTTGGACGATTGCGACTCGACCGCGTCCACGCGGTCGAGTCGTTTGTATTCCGGTTTCGTGCGCGAACGCGTATGTACGGATCCGGCACGGCTCGACGAGCTCGATGCGGCGGTGGCGCAGGATCTGCGCGACGGGCTGCATGCGGTCGTCGTCGGCGATTACGAATTCGGACGCAATCTTGAAAGAGCGCAGCCGGGCCATGCCCCGCTGCGCTTTTTGCTGTATGCGCGCTGCGAGCGCCTGTCGCGCGACGAAGTCGATGCGTGGCTCGCGCAGCAGGACGGCGGCGGCCCGCCGTCGATCGCGGGCGTCGCGCATGTCGCGAAGAGCGTGTCGCGCGACGCGTTCGACGCGGCGATCGCCGCAGTGCACGACGCGCTGCGCGCGGGCGATTCGTACCAGATCAACTACACGTATCGGCTGAATTTCGACATGTTCGGCACGCCGCTCGCGCTGTACCGGCGGCTGCGCGCGCGTCAGCCCGTGCGTTATGGCGCGCTGATCGCGCTGCCCGACAGTGCGTGGGTCGTGTCGTGCTCGCCGGAGCTGTTCGTCGAGAAGCACGGCGACATGCTGCGCGCGCGACCGATGAAAGGCACCGCGCCGCGCTCGGCCGATCCGCGCGACGACGCGGCGGCCGCCGCGTTCCTCGCGAACGATCCGAAGAACCGCGCGGAAAACGTGATGATCGTCGACCTGCTGCGCAACGACGTGTCGCGGGTCGCGCGCACGGGCACGGTCAGGGTGCCGGCGCTGTTCTCGGTCGAGCCGTACGCGTCGGTATGGCAGATGACGTCGACGGTCGAGGCCGGCTGGCGCGACGGCACCACGTTCGCGCAGATGCTGCGTGCGCTGTTTCCATGCGGATCGATCACCGGTGCGCCGAAGCACAAGACGATGGAACTGATCGACGCGATCGAGTCGACGCCGCGCGGGCTCTATACGGGCGCGATCGGCTGGCTCGACGCGCCGCAGGAAGGTGCATCGGCAGGCGATGCGACCGGCTGCGGCGATTTCTGCCTGTCGGTCGCAATCCGGACGCTGACGCTCGAGGCGGTCGATGTCGATGCTGCCGCAACGATCGACACGCGTGACGCGGCAGCGGCCGCTGGCGGCCGGCGACGCGGCACGATGGGGGTCGGCGCGGGCATCGTGCTCGACAGCGTCGCCGCCGACGAATATGCGGAGTGCGAATTGAAAGCGCGATTCCTGACCGACGCCGATCCCGGCTTTCAGTTGTTCGAAACCACCGCCGCGACGCGTGCAGAAGGCATCCGGCATCTCGAGCGCCATCTCGCGCGGCTGCGGCGCAGCGCGGATGCATTCGGCTTCCGCCTCGACGCCGATGCGTTGCGCCGCGAGATCGACGCGCGCTGCGCGGCGCTCGACGGCGATGGTCCGTACCGGATGAAGCTCGCGCTCGCGAAGGACGGCACGATCGACATCATGGCCGCGACGATGAAACCGCTACCCGCTGGGCCGGTCGGCGTGATGCTTGCGTCCGCGCACGGGTTCGCACCGACCCGCACGGACGACGCGCTGCTGCTGCACAAGACGACGCGCCGTGCCGAATACGATCGCGCATGGCAGGCGGCGGAGGCGCTTGGTGGCTTCGACATGCTGTTTGTCAACGAGCGCGGCGAGGTGACGGAAGGCGGGCGCTCGAACCTGTTCGTGAAGCTCGACGGCCAGTGGGTGACCCCGCCGCTGTCGAGCGGTGTGCTGCCGGGCGTGATGCGCGGCGTGCTGCTCGACGATCGCACATTCGGCGCCCAGGAGCGCATCGTCACGCTCGACGATCTGGCGCGCGCCGAGGCGCTGCTGCTGACCAATGCACTGCGCGGCGCGCTCGATGCGGTATTGAAATGACGCGATGAACGACTGGGCCGCGTGCCCGACGAACCGATACCGCTGATCTTCCGCAACACCGCATCCAAAGAAAAAGCGCGGCGCCCCGCAAAGGGTGCCGCGCTTTTTTTCGTATCGAACGGGCGCCGGCCGCGCGTCAGAACGAGTGTTCCGGGCCCGGGAACGAGCCGTCCTTCACCGCGCTCACGTACGCCTCGACGGCCGCCTGGATGTTCGGCTGGCCCTGCATGAAATCCTTCACGAAACGCGGGCGCTTGCCGGGGAAAATGCCGAGCATGTCGTGCAGCACCAGCACCTGGCCCGAGCATTCGAGGCCCGCGCCGATGCCGATCGTCGGGATTTTCAGCATGTGCGTGACTTCGGACGCGACGAGCGTCGGCACCGCTTCGAGCACCACGAGCTGCGCGCCCGCGTCCTCGATCGCGCGCGCATCGCGCAGCAGCTGCGCGGCGCCAGCTTCCGTGCGGCCTTGCACCTTGAAGCCGCCGAACGCATGCACCGACTGCGGCGTGAGGCCGAGGTGCGCGCACACCGGCACCGAGCGTTCAACGAGGAAGCGGACCGTGTCGGCGAGCCATTCACCGCCTTCGAGCTTGACCATCTGCGCGCCGGCGCGCATCAGCGTGACCGCGTTCGCGAACGCCTCGGCCGGTGTGCCGTACGTGCCGAACGGCAGATCGGCGACGACGAGCGCGCGCGGCTGCGCACGCGCGACGCATGCGGTGTGGTACGCGATGTCGTCGATCGACACCGGGAGCGTGGTGGTGTGACCCTGCAGCACGTTGCCGAGCGAGTCGCCGATCAGCAGCACGTCGGTGCCGGCGCGATCGAGCAGCGCGGAAAAGCTCGCGTCATAGCAGGTGAGCATCGCGATCTTCTCGCCGGCCTCGCGCATTGCCTGCAGCTTGGGCACAGTGACGGCAGGCCGGCTCGATTCCTGGAGATAGGTCATGGGGAAATCCGGTTCGATGGGGGAGGAACGACAGGCGAGGACGCGTCAGCGCGTCGTTTCGCCCTTGACGAAGAATTCCTTGCGGCCGCGCATCGTGTCGATGCGCTCGATCAGCAGCGCGAGGTCTTCGGGGGAGTCTTGCGGGTTCAGGTGTTCGGCTGCGACCGTGAGTACCGGCGTTCGGTCGTAGTGATAGAAGAATTCGTTGTACGCATCGACGAGCGAGCGCAGGTACGCGTCGCTGATCTGCAGCTCCATTGGCAGCCCGCGCTTCTGGATGCGCGAGAACAGCACCTCGGGGCTCGCCTGCAGATAGACGACGAGATCGGGCGCGGGGGCTTGCGGGACGTCGAGGTGCGTCGCGATCGACCGGTACAACTGCCATTCGTCTTCCGGCAGGTTCAGCCGCGCGAAGATGTCGTTCTTCTGCGGCATGAAATCGGCGACGACGGGCCGGCCCGTATCGAGCGCGCCGATCAGTTCGCGCGCCTGCTGCGCGCGCTGCAGCGCGAACGACAACTGCGCGGGCAGCGCGTAGCGCGCGGTGTCGCGATAGAAGCGTTCGAGGAACGGGTTGTCCTGCGGGCGCTCGAGCAGCGTCTGCATCGACCAGCGCTCGGCGAAGAGGCGCGCGAGCGTCGTCTTGCCGACGCCGATCGGCCCTTCGATCACCAGATAGCGATGCGGGGCGCGCAGGTCGGGCGCGGTGACGGTCAGCGGAGTGATGTTCATCGGCAGCGGTTCTTGTCGGCGTCAGCGCCGGCGGCAAGGGCCTTCTGCATCAGGCATTGACAGGTCTGTACCTTCTCGACGCGCTGATCCGCGACAGAGGCGAGGTACGCATCGGCGCGGCCGCGCGCGGGGATGTCGAGCGCCGGCTCGATCTCGACGAGCGGCACGAGCGCGAATGCGCGATCGGTGAGGCGCGGATGCGGGACGATCAGGTCGGGTTCGTCGATCGAATCGGAGCCGAACAGCAGGATGTCGAGGTCGAGCGTGCGCGGCGCGTTGCGATACGGGCGCTCGCGCCCGAAGTGATGTTCGATCTTCTGGCAGAGCGCGAGCAGCTCACGGGCCGACAGCGTCGTGTCGAGCTTGACGACGCAGTTGTAGTAATCGTCGCCGCCCGCTTCGAAGGGCGCCGTGCGATACAGGCTCGATTTGCCGAGGATCGAGATGGTGCGCTGCTGCGCGAGGCACACCACCGCGTCCTTCAGGGTCTGGCGCGCATCGCCGAGATTCGCCCCCAGTCCGATATATGCAACCGTCATGGCATCACTTCCTACGTCGTTCGCCGGCGCGCGCGTCAGTCGTCGGAACCGCTCGCGGTACCGCCTGCGGTGTCCGGCGCCTGCTCGGCGGCACCTTCACCCTGCTGGCGGTTTCGCGCACCGCCGCGGCGGCGCCGCTTGCGGGGCGATTTTTCCTTCGAGCCGCCCTGCGTGAGCAATGCCTCGCGAGCGGCCGCGTCGCCTTCGATGAAATCCGTCCACCACTGTCCGACTTCCGCATCGAGCTCGCCGGATTCGCAGCGTAACAGGAGGAAATCATACCCCGCTCTAAACCTTTGGTGTTCCAGCAGCCGCATCGCGCTGCGGCCCGAGCGTTTTTCGAGGCGCAACTGCAGGCCCCAGATCTCGCGCATGTCGGCCGAGTAGCGCTTGTGGATCGCGAGTTTCTCGGTCTGCATGTCGATGACGTCGTCCATCGCGCGATGGAGCGCCGGCACCGGGAATTCGCCTTCCGCCGTGTATTGCTCGAAGCGCTGGCGCATGTCGTGCCACAGCAGCGTCGCGAACAGGAAGCCCGGCGATACCGTCTTGCCGGCGCGCACGCGCGCGTCGGTGTTGTTCAGCGCGAGCGTGATGAACTTCTCGCCCTGCGGTTGTTCGAGCACGACGTCGAGGAGCGGCAGCAGCCCGTGGTGCAGGCCCTCCTTGCGCAGCCGCTGCAGGCACGCGAGCGCGTGGCCCGACAGCAGCAGCTTCAGCATTTCGTCGAACAGGCGCGCGGCCGGCACGTTGTTGATCAGGTCGGCGAGCGCCTTGATCGGCTCGCGCGTATGCGGCTCGATCTCGAAGCCGAGTTTCGCCGCGAAACGCACGACGCGCAGCATCCGCACCGGATCCTCGCGGAAGCGCGTGGCCGGGTCGCCGATCATCCGCAGCAGGCGGGCGCGCATGTCGGCCATCCCGTCGTGGTAGTCGAGCACCGTCTGCGTCGACGGGTCGTAGTACATCGCGTTGATCGTGAAGTCGCGGCGCGCGGCGTCTTCGTGCTGTTCGCCCCACACGTTGTCGCGCAGCACGCGGCCGCTGGCGTCGACCGCGTGCGTGCGGCGATCGAGTTCGTCGCGCTTCAGGCGCTTCGGCGGCTCGGCCGACGCGGCAGCCTCGGGCGGCGCATCGACCAGTGCGCGGAACGTCGACACCTCGATCAGTTCCTGGCCGAACTGCACGTGGACGATCTGGAAGCGGCGGCCGATCAGGCGCGCGCGGCGGAACAGGCGCTGGACTTCGGTCGGCGTCGCGTCGGTCGCGACGTCGAAGTCCTTCGGCGCGATGCCGAGCAGCAGGTCGCGCACCGCGCCGCCGACGATGAATGCGCGAAAGCCCGCCTGCTGCAGCGTGTCGGTCACGCGGACGGCATTGCGCGAGATCAGTGACGGATCGATCTGGTGCACGCTGGCCGGCACGACGGTCGGTTCGTGATTGCTGCGCGGCTTCCTGGCGGCGCCGCCGCGGCTACCCTTCGCGGGGCGCTGGGCAAGGGCCGTGTCGGCGGCGGGCGCCTCGGCGGGTGACGTTTGTTCGGCGCCGTCCTGGCCGAGCAGCTTGCGAATGAATTTTTTGATCACGACGTTCAGAAGAGATCGAGGATGCGCCAGCCGCGCGCGCTTGCATGCGCACGCAACGTGTCGTCGGGGTTGGTCGCGATCGGGTCGGTGACTTTCTCGAGCAACGGGATGTCGTTGTGCGAGTCGCTGTAGAAGTAGCTGTGTTCGAAGTCGTCCCAGTGCTTGCCGAGCGATGCGAGCCATGCTTCGGTGCGCACGATCTTGCCTTCGCGATAGCTCGGCGTGCCGGTCGGCCGGCCCGTGTACGGCGAATCGGGATGCCCGTCGGTCGTTTCGACCTCGCACGCGATCAGCGTGTCGACGCCGAACGCGGTCGCGATCGGACGCGTGATGAATTCGTTGGTGGCCGTCACGACGCAGCACAGGTCGCCGGCATCGAGGTGCTTGCGCACGAGTTCGAGCGCGGCGGGCGTCATCGCGGGGCGGATCACCTCGTGCATGTACTGCTCGTGCCATTCGGCGAGCTGCGCGCGCGAATACTTCGCGAGCGGCGTGAGCATCGCGCACAGGTACGCATGGATGTCGAGCTTGCCGGCCTTGTAGTCGGCGAAGAACTGATCGTTCTGACGCGAGAAGCTTTCCGCGTCGACGATGCCGAGCTTCACCATGAAGCGGCCCCATTCGTGGTCGCTATCGGTCGGGATCAGCGTGTGATCGAGGTCAAAGAGTGCCAGATTAGTCATGGATGCGCATTTTACTCGAAGCGGTTCGGGCCTGTGCCCGGCGGTGCGATGTCATCGCCGGGGCGGGCCAGCATCCGGCGCAGCAGCGGCAGCGTGACGGCGCGCTTCTGCTCGAGCGAGAAGCGGTCGAGCGCGTCGAGCAGCGCCATCAGGCTCGGCATGTCGCGGCGGAAATGGGTCAGCAGGTAGGCGGCGATGTCGTCGGTGAGCGCGATCCCGCGCTCTTTCGCCGCGAGCTTCAGCACGGCGATCTTGCCGGCATCGGACGGCGGCGACAGGTGAAACACGAGCCCCCAGCCGAGGCGCGTGCGCAGATCCTCGCGCACGTCGAGCGCGAGCGGCGCCGCCGGGCCTGCCGCGACGAACGCGCTCGACGGGTGCGCGCGGACCTCGTTGAACAGGTTGAACAGCGCGACCTGCTGCGTGTCGCTCATCCGGTCGCAGTCGTCGATCGCGTAGATGCCGATGCGCGCGTCGAACGTGAACGCGCCGAGCGGGCTTTGCGGCGTCAGGTAGCGCGCGTTGCCGTACGACGCGTCGCTCACGAGCGCCTGCAGCAGATGGGTGCGGCCGCTGCCGGGCTCGCCCCAGATATAGAACGACCGGTCCGGCACGGGCCCCGCCGCGAGCGCGAGGTCGAGCTTCTGGAGCCGCGAGATGAGCTCGTCGTTCTCCTCATTCATGATGAAGTTGTCGAACGTGGCGGGCGGCGGCGTGCCGAGATCGAGCGTCAGTTGACGGGACACAACAGTCACAATGCGGGTCGGTTGATGAAACGCGCGCCGTACGCCGGGCACGCGCGGGGGGCTGCTCCGGTGCCTGCACACGCGGCCGCACGCACGGCGGCGCGCGGGTTTCGGCGCGGCTCGCGTAGCGATGAAAACGGGGACGTGTCGAGCAAGATGCAATCCCTGACGATTCGGTGCTGGGAATTCCGGCCAACGGGCCGGCTTCGGGTAAAATCGCATTTTACCGACCTTCTCGCATTCCCCCATGAATCCTCCGAAATCCGCTCCCGACGCTCAGGGTCTGTCCTATCGCGACGCAGGTGTCGACATCGACGCAGGCGACGCGCTCATCGACAAGATCAAGCCTTTTGCGAAGAAAACCCTGCGCGACGGCGTGCTCGGCGGCATCGGCGGGTTCGGCGCGCTGTTCGAAGTGCCGAAGAAGTACAAGGAGCCCGTGCTCGTGTCGGGCACCGACGGCGTGGGCACCAAGCTCAAGCTGGCCTTTCATCTGAACAAACACGACACCGTCGGCCAGGATCTGGTGGCGATGAGCGTGAACGACATCCTCGTGCAGGGTGCCGAGCCGCTGTTCTTCCTCGACTACTTCGCGTGCGGCAAGCTCGACGTCGACACGGCCGCAACGGTCGTCAAGGGCATCGCGCACGGCTGCGAACTGTCGGGCTGCGCGCTGATCGGCGGCGAGACGGCCGAAATGCCGGGCATGTACCCGGACGGCGAATACGACCTGGCCGGTTTCGCGGTCGGCGCGGTCGAGAAGAGCAAGATCATCGACGGCAGCACGATCGCCGAGGGCGACGTGGTGCTCGGCCTTGCTTCGAGCGGCATCCACTCTAACGGCTTCTCGCTCGTGCGCAAGATCATCGAGCGCGCGAACCCCGACCTGTCGGCCGATTTCCACGGCCGCTCGCTGGCCGACACGCTGATGGCACCCACGCGCATCTACGTGAAGCCGCTGCTCGCGCTGATGCAGAAGCTGCCGGTGAAGGGCATGGCCCACATCACCGGTGGCGGCCTCGTCGAGAACATTCCGCGCGTGCTGCGCGATGGCCTGACGGCCGAGCTCGACCAGAACGCGTGGCCGCTCCCGCCGCTGTTCAAGTGGCTGCAGGAGCACGGCGGCGTCGCCGACGCCGAAATGCACCGCGTGTTCAACTGCGGGATCGGGATGGCCGTGATCGTCGCGGCGGCCGATGCCGACGCGGCCATCGCCGACCTGACGGCCGCCGGCGAACAGGTGTGGAAGATCGGCACCGTGCGTGCGAGCCGCGAAGGCGAGGCGCAGACGGTCGTGGTCTGACGCACCGCACGCAAGATGCAGCAAGTAAAGCCGCCCGGAGTCGATCCGGGCGGCTTTTTTTCTGGCGTGGCCCGGCGTATCGGCGGGCCGCCGAAGGAGCAACGACGATGACCGAAGACGAACGCGCGATTCGCGATCTGGTGGAAACCTGGTTCGTGTCGAGCCGGCGCGGCGATCTGGCCACCGTGCTCGACCTGATCGCCGACGACGCGATTTTCATGGTGGCCGGCAAGCCGCCGTTCGACAAGGCGGCGTTCGCGGCCGCATCGCGCGACGCAAATGCGGCGGCTGGCAATGGGCCGAAAGTCGATGGCCGTTACCGGATCGACGAACTTCGCGTGATGGGCGACTGGGCGTACATGCGTAATTTCATCGAGATCGATGTGACGCCGCCGGGTGGTGATGCCGTGCGCCGCTCCGGCCATACGCTGACGATCTTCCGCAAGTCGGATGGCCGATGGCAGCTCGCGCGGGACGCGAATCTCGTCATGCTCGCGCACTGAGCGGGGCAGGGGCATCACGCGTGTGCAGCGGGCGACGCGCGCCGATCCGGCCCCGTTAGTGATCCTCGATACGGCCGTCCAGCACGCGTTCGAGCGCGTCAACCGCCCGGTCGGTCGAATCCGGCGCGATGCAGTCGACGACGATCCGCTCGGGCATCGCGCGCAGCCACGTGATCTGTCGTTTGCACAGCTGGCGCGTCGCGAAGATGCCTTTGTCGCGCATGGTCCGGTAGTCGGTGTCGCCGTCGAGGAACTCCCATGCCTGCCGGTAGCCGACGCAGCGCATCGACGGCAGGCCGAGATGCAGATCCTCGCGGCGGCGCAGCCGTTCGACTTCGTCGATGAAGCCCGCGTCGAGCATCGCGTCGAAGCGTTGCGCGATGCGCGCGTGCAGCACCGCACGGTCCGACGGCTCGAGCGCCACCGGCACGAAGCGGTACGCGGCGGCCGCATCGTCCGCTCGCCGCGGCGCGGCAAGCAGCGCCGACATCGGCTGCCCGCTCAGCAGGAACACTTCGAGCGCGCGCTGGATCCGCTGCGAATCGTTCGGGGCGAGCCGCGCGGCCGTCGCGGGGTCGACCTGCGCGAGCCGCGCATGGAGTGCCGGCCAGCCGTCGCGCGCGGCGTCGGCATCGAGCTCCGCGCGCACGGCCGGATCGGCCGTCGGCAGGTCGTTGAGGCCCTGCGTCAGCGCCTTGTAGTACAGCATCGTGCCGCCCGCGAGCAGCGGCGTGCGGCCGCGCGCGACGATCTCGCCGATCACGCGCAGTGCGTCCGCGCGGAATTCGGCCGCCGAATAGGCGTCGGCCGGGTCGATGATGTCGATCAGGTGGTGCGGCACGCTCGCGCGCTCGTCGCGCGTCGGTTTCGCGGTGCCGATATCCATGTCGCGGTAGACGAGCGCCGAATCGACGCTGACGATCTCGATCGGACGGCGCGCGGCGAGCGCCAGCGCCGCGGCCGTCTTGCCCGAAGCAGTGGGGCCGAGCAGGCAGGCGATCGTCGTTGGACGAGACTGCGGTGAAGCGCTCATTGGCCGCGCATGAAGAGACGGTCGAGATCGTTCAGCGTGAGCTGATACCACGTCGGCCGGCCGTGATTGCACTGGTCCGCGCGTTCGGTCGCCTCCATCTGGCGCAGCAGCGCGTTCATCTCGTCGAGCGTCAGGCGCCGGTTCGCGCGCACCGCGTGGTGACACGCGAGCGTGCCGAGCAGCTCGTGCTGGCGCTCGGTGAGCACGCGTGAACCGCCGAACGCATGCAGGTCGGCGAGCACCGCGCGCGCGAGCGACTGCAAATCAGCGTCCTTCAGCAGCGCGGGCACCGCGCGGACCGCGAGCGTCGTCGGCGACAGCACCGCGAGGTCGAAGCCGAGCGATTCGAGCGTGTCGCGTTCTTCCTCGACCGTGCCGATCTCGACCGGCGTCGCCGTCATCGATATCGGCAGCAGCAGTGACTGCACCGCGACCGTGCGGTCGGCGAGCGCGTTCTTGAACTGTTCGTAGAGGATCCGTTCGTGCGCCGCGTGCATGTCGACGATCACGAGGCCGTGCGCATTCTGCGCGAGCACGTAGATTCCGTGAATCTGGCCGAGTGCGAAGCCGAGCGGCTGCTCGCCGTGTACGGTGGCGGCAAGCGGTGACGCGGCGAAGCCCGGCAGCGGCGCGGCTGGCGCATTGGCCGCATCCGCCGAATCGCGCGCGATGATCGTCGTGCCGTCCGGCGTGCCCGCACTCGTGTCCTTGCGGCCGAACAGCGCGTCGTAGAGCGCGAGCGGTTGCGCGACCGGCAATGTGCCCTGCGTCATGCGAGCCTGGCGCATCCACGTGTTGCCCGACGACGATGACGGCGACGAGAAGCCGCTGCCGCCCGTGCCGGTGGCCGCGCCCTGGCCGAGTGGCGTATTCAGGAACGACGCGGGGCCGCTCGGCGCCGGAGAGAGTTGCGCGGCATGGCCGCCCGCGGTGGTTTCCGGCGACGCGCCCGCGTGGCGCGCGAGTGCGCGCTGCACCGCGTGGAACACGTACTGGTGGATCGAACGCGAATCGCGGAAGCGCACCTCGATCTTCGATGGGTGCACGTTCACGTCGACCGCTTCCGGCGGCAGGTCGAGGAACAGCACGTACGACGGGTAGCGGTCGCCGTGGAGGACGTCCTCGTACGCCGCGCGCACCGCATGCGTGAGCAGCTTGTCGCGCACGAAGCGGCCGTTGACGAAGAAGTATTGCTGGTCGGCGCGGCCGCGGCTCGCGGTCGGCAGGCCCGCGCAGCCGTAGACGGCGAGCGGCCCGGCCTGCTCGTCGAGCGGCAGGTGCGCGGTGGCGAAGCCGTCGCCGAGAATCTTCGCGACACGCTGCGCGGGCTCGGTCGCGTTCCAGTGCTCGACGGCCTTGCCATTGTGCAGCACCGAGATCGCGACGTCCGGCCGCGCGAGCGCCGCGCGGCGGATCATTTCGAGGCAGTGGCCGAATTCGGTCTGCTCGCTTTTCAGGAACTTGCGGCGCGCGGGCGTGTTGAAGTACAGCTCGCGCACCTCGATCGTCGTGCCGACCGCGCCGGCGGCCGGCGACAGCGCGCCCGTGGTCGCGTCGATCTTCGTCGCATGTGCGACGTCGGCCGTGCGGCTCGTGATCGACATCTCGGCGACCGATGCGATCGACGCGAGGGCTTCGCCGCGAAAACCCAGCGTCGCGACCGCCTCCAGCTCCTCGAGCGAGCGGATCTTGCTCGTCGCGTGACGCATCAGCGCGAGCGGCAGTTCGGCGGGCGGGATTCCGCAGCCGTCGTCGGTGATCGAGATGCGCTTGACGCCGCCTTCCTCAAGCACGATGCGCAGCGTCGTCGCACCGGCGTCCATCGCGTTCTCGAGCAATTCCTTGACGACCGACGCCGGGCGTTCGACGACCTCGCCGGCAGCGATCTGGCTGATCAACTGGTCGGGCAGGGGCTGGATCGCGCGCAGCGGGCGCGGAGCAGGGGCGGGCGCGGCGCCCGCGGCCGTTTCGGTGATTTCGGACATGGCCGAATTATAGCGAGGCGGCGGTGGCGTGCCGGGGCGGTGCCGGTTACGTTTTTTCACGGAGCCTTAAGGTAGTTTCGGTATGATGGCTCCGTTCCGCGTGCCGCCTTGTCCGGCGGGCACTTCCGCTTTTTCGGCCGTTCCGGCCCTTTCGCCTTCGAGGAATCGCATTTGGATACGCTGCTTCATTTCGTCAACCTGGTCCTGCATATCGACGCGTTCCTCGGCGACTTCATCCGGCAGTACGGTGCGTGGGTGTATCTGGTGCTGTTCCTGATCGTGTTCTGCGAGACCGGGCTCGTCGTGCTGCCGTTCCTGCCGGGCGATTCGCTGCTGTTCATCGGCGGCGCGTTCGCGGCGACGGGCGACATGAACGTTGGTGCGCTGATCGTGCTGCTGCTGGTCGCGGCGATTGCCGGCAATACCGTGAACTACCTGATCGGCCGCTGGATCGGGCCGAAGGTGTTCAATACGCATATTCCGGTGCTCGAGCGCTTCCTCGATCGCGCAGCGCTGCAGAAGACCCACACGTTCTACGACAAGCACGGCGGCAAGACGATCGTGCTCGCGCGCTTCATCCCGGTCGTGCGCACGTTCGCGCCGTTCGTCGCCGGCGCGTCGTCGATGAGCGTCACGCGCTTCCAGCTGTTCAACGTGATCGGCGCGCTGGTCTGGGTGCTGCTGCTGGTGCTGCTCGGCTACTTCTTCGGCAATATTCCGTTCATCCGCCAGTATCTGAACGTGATCGTGCTGGCGGGGATCGGTGCGGCGATCGTGCCGGTTGCGCTGGGCGCGCTGTGGAAGCTGGTGCGCGGGCGGCGATCGGACGGAGCGCCGAAGGCTGGCGGTCACTGAGCCGCACGTGTTCGCTTCGGCGCAATAAAAAAGCGTGGCGGCTGCCACGCTTTTTTTTCGTCCGTGCGGTCCGACCGATTGCCGATTTGCGGTATCGGCCGACCCGGCTGCTCGACGCCGGCTGCTTCAGTCAGAATTCCGCGGACCGACGGGCGACACCGTTGCGTCAGGTCGTGCGATGCAAGATCGGTGTTTCGGGCGTCGGGTATTGCGCGTCGCGGAACGTCTCGAGAATCACGCGGTTGGTATCGCAGTACACCTGCCAGTAGTTCTCCGGCTGCGTCGACGGACGCACGAACAGCAGCGGGCCTTCCGGCGTGAACTGCAGCACGCCGACGTCCGGCGCCGGATCGGGCAGCACGTTCGGGATCTGCTGTATCCGTGACTTCAGGCGGTTGATTGCATCGACCGCGTCCACGCTGTTCGCAATCTTGGCGGTCAGGTCGACGCGGCGATGCGGCGTCGCGCTGTAGTTCGCGATGTTGTCCGAGAAGATCTTGTTGTTGCCGACGATCGTCACGATGTTGTCGGCGGTGATGATCGTCGTGCCGAACAGACCGAGTTCCTTCACCGTGCCGGTGACGCCGCCCGCGCTGATCACGTCGCCGATCTTGAACGGACGCAGCACCTGCATGAACACGCCGGCGGCGAAGTGGGCGAGCAGGCCGCCCCAGGCGGTGCCGATCGCGAGGCCGAGGCCGGCGAGCAGCGCGGCGAACGACGTGGTCTGCACGCCGAAGATCTGCAGGATCGCGAGGATCAGCAGGATCGTCAGCAGCACGCCGACCACGGAGGTCAGGTAGTCGGTGAGCGTCGGGTCGACCTTGCCGCTGCGGCGCACGACGTTGCCGAGCAGGCGCGTGGCGATGCGGATCGCCCAGCGACCGACGAACCACAACACGATCGCGGCGAGGAGATTCAGGCCAAAGTCGAGGCCGCGGGTCATCAGGAATTGCTGGGCGGATTCCAGGTTCAGCATCAGGGCTCCAAGGCGGGTTTAAAGAATGGCGTGCGGCCGATATTCGTCGCACGGTTATAACCGACCTGTGAGGCCGAGACAACCACCGCGCCTGCTTGGACGCCAGTATCGAGCACGTTTCAATCGGCGCGACGCATGCCGTTTGCCGCGACACGAACATTGTTAAATCCGGAGTGCAATCCGAGTCGATTACCGCTTATTACCACGGGATCGCGGATGCGGACTGATCCTGTAGTTTTCGGACTGAATTCGGACGCGTCCGACTTCCGTGCGATAATGCCGGCGTTTGGGAGACCTCGCGCGGAAAATTGCGAGAACCTGAGTGGACAGTGCGATTGCTTGAGAAGGATCGATCACCCCGATAACAGGCGCAGAGAGCCGGCTGGCAAGGCCGGCGCGTTTTTCAGGCGCGCCGTTGTTTTGGTTATTTCCCGTGGTTTTCTGAAGTTCGTTCGCCATCGAGCCTGTATCCGTGGCGGAAATTGACATGCAGTCACCATTTCTTCTGCTGTCACAGAGAGGGGATTTGTTGCTTTTTCGGTCGCCAATGGCCGAAAGAATGCAAATTTAAGTGAAGAATTTTTGAGAGGTCGATGGCCTGATCGAGCTAATCGACTGACGAAAGAGCGACCGGGTGTTCGGGGGATGCGTTGATTGAGCGCCCGGGAAATGACGCTTGCAAATCAATAGTAAAAAGTCTTGGCCTCAAGATCCATGAAAAAGAGTTTATTGGCAATTTCCGTTCTTGCCGCCTTGGCGCTTTCGGGGTGTGGGACATTCCCGGACTGGATTCCCGCGTCCGGCGCGTCTCGCCAGAAAGTGCAGGAAGTGCCCGAGACGGGCGGGCGGATCGAAGGTATTCAACTGGTGGACGTCAACGATACGTTGGCGAGGAAACTTGCCGACAGCAAGAAGCTCGGCCAATTCGCGGACATCTTTCAGAGTGAGGTTACCAACAATTATCTGATCGGCCCGGGCGACGTCATCGAAGTGACGATCTGGGAGGCACCGCCGGCGATGCTGTTCAGTACGCTGGCGCCCGCGCAGCCGATGACGACGAGCACGTCCAATAGCGTCACGCTGCCCAACCAGATGGTGGCTTCGGATGGCACGATCACCATTCCGTTCGCGGGGCGGATCCTGGTCAAAGGGCGCACGACAGCGCAGATCGAGGCGAGCATCGTCAGCCATCTCAAGGGCAAGGCGAACCTGCCGCAGGTGCTCGTCAGCGTCACCAAGAACAATGCGTCGAACATCACGGTCGTAGGCGAAGTCAACACGAGCGCGCTGATGCCGCTGACCCCGAAGGGCGAGCGTCTGCTCGATGCGCTGGCATTTGCCGGCGGCGTGAAGCAGTCGGTCAACCGCATGGCCGTGCAGCTCTCGCGAGGCAGTGTCACCGCGACGATGCCGCTCGATTCGGTCATTCGCGATCCGCACCAGAACGTCGTGCTCAAGCCGGGCGATGTCGTGACGGCGCTCTTCCAGTCGCAGAGCTTCTCGGTGTTGGGCGCAACGGGCAAGAACGACGAGATTCCGTTCGAAGCACAAGGCATTTCGCTGGCCCAGGCGCTCGCACGTTCGGGCGGGCTCAACGACAGCCGTGCGGATGCGCGCGGCGTGTTCGTGTTCCGGTTCGAAGACGCGAAGCTGGTCGATGCGAAGGACAAGACGGTCAGGGCCATCAATGGCACCGTGCCCGTGGTCTACGAGATCAACCTGCGGGATCCCGCCGCATTCTTCGTGACGCAGAACTTCCCGATTCAGAATCGCGACGTGATTTACGTCTCGAACTCGCCCGAGGTTGAATTCAAGAAGTTCCTTACGCTCGTCGTGATGGTGGCCAGCCCGGCGGCGACGCTCAATCGGGAACTGGAGTAAGGCGCCATGTCGGGAAAGGTGCGTACTCCGTTCGAGGTCACGGTCTCCGTCTGGAGAGCCATGTTCCTGCGCGAGGCACTGGATCGGTTGTTCGAGGCGCGTGCGGCGTGGTTGTGGTTGTTGATGGAGCCCGTGATTTATATCGCGATACACGCGTTCGGATATACGACCTTCCGGATTCACGAGGTCGGCGGGATCGCGATAACCATGTGGATTATCGCGGGATTCATTGGTTTCCTGCTCTGGCGCCGCACGTGGATCCAGGTGTTGCACGGGATCGATTGCAACTACGCGTTCTTTGTTTACCGGCAGGTAAAGCCTTTTGATGCGGCGATCGTGAGGGCGGTGCTGGAGCTGTTTCTGATGGTTCCGATCTCGATCATCATCATCGCGGCGGCACTTGCTGCGGGGCGCGTGATAACGCCTGATCTGCTTAATCCGGTCTTGCTTCCGGCGGATCCACTATTGGCAATCGCGAGCCTTCTGGGGCTGTGGCTGTTTGGTCTGGGACTCGGATTGGTCACGTCGGTGGCGATGAATTTCGTTCCCGAGGTGGATCACGTCTTCAAGTTGTTTTATTTGCCGCTTTATTACATCTCCGGTGCCTTGTTTCCGATTATGTCGATACCCAATCCATATCGGGACATTCTATTGGTCAACCCGGTCGTGCATGGCCTTGAGTTGGTACGGACTGGCTTTTTGCCTTCGTATCACACGGCACCCAGCGTCAGTCTGACTTATCTCTACGGGTGGGCTCTTGGCTCCATGTTGCTGGGTCTGGCGCTGTATCGTCGCTTTTCTAATAAATTGGTGACGCGATGATCTGTATTGAGGACGTCCATAAGCGTTACATGACCGAACACGGTGTCGGGAAATGGGTGCTGCGCGGGATCGACATGACGATACCGCCAAAGCAAAGCGTCGCGCTGATCGGAGTGAATGGCGCCGGGAAGTCGACGTTGTTGCGCATCATCGGTGGCGTTGACCATCCCACCAAGGGGCGTGTCGAGCGGTTGTGCCGTGTGTCGTGGCCGATGGGAGCGGGAGGGCTCGAGGGGACGCTGACCGGACGCCAGAACGCAAAATTTGTCTGCCGAATTCACGGTCGGCAGGACGAACTCAGGGATCGGCTCGCCTTTATTCAGGATTTCGCCGAGTTGGGCGAGGCTTTCGACAGACCGGTTCAAACCTATTCGTCGGGGATGAGGTCGCGTCTGCAATTTGCATTGTCGCTCGCATTCGACTTCGACGTATATATATCCGACGAGGTCACGGCTGCGGGCGATGCGAAATTCCGAAAGAAAGCTGCTGATGCATTCAAGGGCAAAACAAGCCAGGCGAGTGTGATCATGGTTTCTCATGACGAAAGCACGCTTCGGCAGTTCTGTCAGTCGGGAATCTGGATTAATGATGGTCGCGCTTCCTGGTTCGATGATCTCGACGAGGCATTGCGGGCATACAAGGAAAATATTTTTGCATGAACAAGCAGCTATCCATCGGGAAAGGGGGCGTCATCGCTCGGCTGGTGGCCATTTTTAGAAAGGCCAAGGATGTCGTGTGCTCTGTCCGGATCTTTCGCCTGATTATCAAGGTTATTTTTATTTACGCAGTGCTATCCATCCCGTACTGGTTGCTGATCGCGTCTGATCGTTACGTGTCGGAGGCCAACGTCATCATCCAGACAACCGATCAAATCAGCAATCCGGGGGTGGATGTATCGTCAATCGTACCGGGTGCCGGCGGACCGAACCGTGCCGATCAGTTGCTGCTGCGCGAATATCTGTTGTCGCTCGACATGCTCAAGAAGCTTGATGCTTCTCTGGATTTGCGCTCGCACTTCAGCAATTGGCGCCGTGATCCCATTTCGCGGATGTGGCTCAAAAACGCGCCGACCGAATGGTTCTATCAGTATTGGCTGTCGCGCGTTGATGTTCAATACGATGACTATAGCGGGGTATTGCATATTCGAGCGCAGGCATACGATCCCGACATGGCACAGGCGATTGTCAAGCTGATGGTTCATGAGGGCGAGGCTCACATGAACCAGATCGGGCATAAGCTGGCGCAATCGCAAGTCGATTTCCTGGCGACGCAAGTGAGAGCGGCGCACGACCGGCTTCTGGATGCAACGCATACCGTAATCGACTTTCAGAATCGCAAAGGCCTCGTCGCTCCGCAGGCAACGGTGGAGAGTCTGAACGCGATCATCGACAAGCTCGAAGCGCAAAAAACCGATGTTCAGACCCAACTGTCGGCCCTGCCTGCGTCCCTGAGTCCGAATCAGCCTACGGTCGTGATGCTCAGGAACACGCTCAATGCACTCGATCAACAGATTGTCCAGAAGCGCGCCGAACTCGCCTCGCCGTCGCGGAATACGCTCAACTACACCGTCGAGGAGTTCCAGCGTCTGCAAATGCAGGTTGGATTCGCTCAGGATCTGTACAAGACAGCCCTGGCGGCCTTGGAGAAGGGGCGGATGGATGCTGCGCGGACCTTGAAAATGGTCTCGATCATTCAGACGCCAACCAAGCCCGGCTATCCGACGGAGCCGGGACGGCTCTACAACGCATTTGTCACGTTGCTGGTTGCGGCTGCGCTGGCCGGCGTGGTGAAGCTGCTGGAAAGCATCATCATGGATCACGTGGATTGAGATCGGGGATGGCAATGAGAACCCTGATCGTGCTCGGAACGCGACCGGAAGCCATCAAGATGGCGCCGTTGGTCAACGTGCTGAAGAAGGATCCGGAGATCGACACGAAAGTCTGCGTGACTGCGCAACATCGGCAGATGCTCGACTCGATGCTCGGGTTCTTCCGTGTTCGTCCCGACTACGATCTGGACGTCATGGCCCCGGATCAATCCCTTCTGGGCATGACGAGCAGGGCATTGGCAGGCCTTGATTCCGTGTTGAGCGATGCTCGTCCGGATCTGGTGCTGGTACAGGGCGACACGTCGACAACGCTCGCCGCGGCGCTATCGGCACACTATCGGCAAATCAGTGTGGGTCACGTGGAGGCAGGCCTTCGCACCGGGAATATGTCGGCTCCGTGGCCTGAAGAAGCGAATCGCCGCCTGACGAGCGTGCTGGCGACGTATCACTTCGCTCCGACATCGCATGCGCGTGACAATCTCCTGCGAGAAGGTGTTTCGGAAGATCGCATCCACATTACGGGCAATACGGTCGTCGATGCCCTGTTGGAAACCGTGGCCGGCATGCACGAGGATGCTGTGCAGCGCAAGGCACTGGATACCCGATTCGCTTTCCTCAATTCGGAAAAGCGTTTGATTCTTGTTACCGGCCATCGCCGGGAAAATCTGGGCGAAGGGCACGAGGCCGTCTGTCTCGCGCTGCTGGAAATCGCGCAGCGGGGTGACGTCGAAATCGTTTTCCCGGTGCATCTCAATCCCGGGGTCAAGCGGCCGGTTCATCGTCTTCTCGCAAATATTCCTGGCGTGTTCTTGATCGAACCGCAGGATTACTTGCCATTCGTCTACTTGATGAATCGGGCCGCACTAATCATCACGGATTCCGGTGGCATTCAAGAAGAGGCGCCAGCCCTGGGCAAGCCCGTGCTTGTGACACGCGAGACGACGGAGCGACCGGAAGCTGTTGCGGCCGGTACGGCAAAGGTTGTTGGAACCGATCAGGCCGTGATCGTTGCGGAGGCAACCAGGCTGCTTGACGATCCGGCGAGCTATGCCGCGATGGCGCGAGCGGCGAATCCGTATGGCGATGGCAAGGCTGCGCAACGCATCCGCGATATTCTAGTGAGCACACGTTGAATACCATTTCAATCATCGGTCTTGGCTACATCGGCTTGCCGACCGCAACGCTATTTGCTTCCCGCAAGCGGCGGGTCATTGGTATCGATGTATCGCCGTATGTCGTCGATACGATCAACCGTGGTGATATCCACATTGTCGAGCCTGAACTGGACATCCTGGTCCAGGCGGCGGTGGGCGCCGGCTATCTGAGAGCGGCGACGCAGGCCGAGCCGGCGGATGCATTCGTCATTGCCGTACCGACACCTCTGACGCCGGATCACCGGCCCGATTTGAGCTGCATCGAATCGGCTGCCAAGTCGATCGCTCCCGTGCTTTCCAAAGGCAACCTCGTCATTCTCGAATCGACGTCACCGGTAGGCACGACGGAAATGCTGGCAAATTGGCTGGCCGAGATGCGTCCCGACCTCAGTTTTCCGCAGCAGGCGGGCGACGTGTCGGATATTCGTATCGCCTACTGTCCCGAGCGGGTTCTCCCCGGGCGCATCGTTCACGAGTTGGTTGTCAATGATCGTGTGATCGGCGGCATGACGCGCGCGTGTTCCGACGCAGCCGTCGCACTCTACAAGTCATTTGTGCAAGGTGATTGCATTGTCACGGACGTGCGCACTGCGGAGATGTGCAAGCTGACCGAGAACAGTTTTCGTGATGTCAACATCGCCTTTGCCAACGAGCTTTCGATGATCTGCGACAAGCAGGGCATCGATGTCTGGGAACTCATCAAGCTGGCAAATCGGCATCCGCGCGTGAATATCCTGCAGCCCAGTTGCGGCGTGGGCGGGCACTGCATCGCCGTCGATCCCTGGTTCATCGTGGACAGCGCGCCGGACGAGTCGACGTTGATCCGGGCCGCTCGTCATGTCAATGATGCCAAGCCGCAGTGGGTTATTCGCAAGGTGAGCGAGGCCATTGTCGAGATGACGAGGTCTGGCGCTACGCGCGGCGATATCCGCATCGCGTGCCTTGGCATTACATACAAGGCGGATATCGACGATTTGCGTGAAAGTCCGGCGCTGCAAATTGCCGAAGTTCTGGCCCGAAACCATCCCGGCAAGGTCATGGTAGTAGAGCCGAATCTCGCAGAGATGCCGGAACGCTTGGCGAGTTCGGGATTGGTTCTGGCAACGCTAGACGACGCAATTTCGCGAGCCGACATATTGGTCTTGCTGGTTGATCACGCTGAGTTCAAAAGCGTGAAACCTGGCTGGAGCGACCGAAAGGTGCTCATCGATACTCGCGGTATTTGGAAGGGCATAAAACAATGATCGAACAAGAAAATTCGACCACCGGGGTCAATGTTGAATCTCGCCTCAAGGAAATGAAAGAGGAAAACGAGATTCTGCTACTGCAACTTCACCAGGTTCAGGAAGAGCTTGAACACCACTATCAGCAGAAGAGAGCTGCGGAAGAAGGTTGGTCGAGCGGGGCGTTGGGAAATGTCGTGCCGGTCGCGGGCAGGATCGATGACGAGTTGCACAGTGCCTTGGCCGAAAATCAGCGCTTGCGTGCGCTGGTGAACGCGCAGAGAAAGGTTCATCGGCTTGAAAGGGAAAACGCCCTGAATATCAAGCTCGGGAATCTCTTGATTCAAAGCGTCGATTCGCCGAAGACGTTGTTCTCCGTACCCGGCGCGCTCGGGAAGATCTGGCGCAGCTATCGTCGCCAATCGCCTCCCGAAGTGCTGGGCGGGAAGGCGTTTACGAAGGTCATTGCCGCATACGGCGAGGGTGGCTTCGAGGCGGTGGAAAAGCTGATGACCGGCAACTCCATTTCACCGGTCGCGCGCGCGAATGGCTATACGACGCTCGGGCGTCATTTGATGAATAGCGATCGCGCCGGCGCGGCAGAGGCAGCGCGACGCGCATACTCGCTGGAGCCGAAGCCGTTTCGACTGAAGTGGCTCGCCTTCCGGCTTCATGAGGCTGGCAGCCTTGCCGAAGCGGAGGCATTGCTGGACATCCTGCCGTCGGATACGAAATTCAGCGATTCGGAGGCTCGCCAAGCGAGCGAGTTGCGCTATGAGGCCAAGCACGCTCGTCAACGCGAAGCGAAGCAGCGTGCCAGATTCGCTGAACACTGGGACGAGATCGAGAAGCAACTGGACAGTCTTGCTCGAGCGCGTGACGAGAGCGCGCAATTGCTTGCCGAACGTAACCGAGAAGTTGAGGCGCTGACGCGGATCAATGCGCAGTTGACGCAGGAAAAGTCAGCGTTGGCAACGCACCCGGAAAAGGCGTTGGAGCATTCCAGCGTCCGAGACCAGGAAGTCGATGCGCTTAAACAGGCCAACGCGCGCCTTGAACGAGAAAAATCTAATCTGGAACGAGAAAGAGCAGACCTCGAACAACAAAAATCTGGCCTCGAGCGAGAAAAGTCCGAGCTTATTGCTCGCCACGAAAATGCTGTCAGACAGATGACCGAGCGTACGCAGGAAGTTGAAGCCCTGAGGCAGGTCGAAGTGCGATTCGGGCTGGAGCGCTCCAGGCTCATCGAACAGCATGAGAGAAACGTCGAGCATGTCGGCGAACTCTGTCAGGACGTTAGCGACCTGACGGAGGCTAAAACGCAACTGGAAGAAGAACTGCTTGCCTCGATTGCCATGCATGAGGAAGTGATTGAGCAACTGATGGCGTGTAGCCTGGAAGTCGAGACCATGAAGCAGGCCTGGGCTCAGCTGGAACAGGAAAAACTGTCTGCATTGGCGCAACACGACGAGATCAGCGCGCAGGTGGTTGCGCGAACAAGGCAGGTCGAAGCGCTGGAACGGGTCGCGATGCGGCTCGAACAGGAGAAGACGGCGCTGGAGAGGCGGCACCAGGCGACGCTCCGGCAGACGACCGAGCAGGCGCGGCACGTCGCGAATCTCGAGCAGATGGCTACGCGACTGGAGCAGGAAATAAGTGCGCTGACTGCACAGCATCAGGCGGAGATTGCGGCGCAGGTGGCCCAACGGGCGCGAGAAGTCGATGTCCTTGCACAGGATCGGGCCCGTCTCGAACGCGAAAATCTGGCGTTGGCCGCGCGGTACGAAGACGTCTTCAAACACGTGGGCGAGCGCGATCGTGAAATTGAACTGCTGACGCAGGTCAAAGCAGCTCTGGAACAACAAACCTCGTCACTGACGACCCAGCTCCAAGATGCCAGCGAGCGTGCGGCCGAGCGTTCGCGCGAACTCGAGGCGCTCAAGCAAGCCAATATCGTGTCCGAGCGTGAGCGGCAGACGTTGGCGCAGCGGCATGAACATACCGTCAAGCAGGAGGTCGAGCGCAAACGGGAGATCGAACTTCTGCAGGTGGCCAAGAACCAGCTGGAAGATGAAAAATCGACCTTGATGAGTCAGCACGGCGAGTCCTCTCGACTGGTGGCGGAGCACGTCGAGCGAATCAACGCGTTACAACAGCAACTCGACAATCAGCAGGAGAGCGATGCGGAGTTGAAGGCGCGTCAGAGGCTGGTGCAGGAAGAGATGATTCGAGCGGAAGCGCAGCTTGAGCTGATCAAGGACATCCTGCTTCGAGAGCCAGAGCTATGAGAAAGAAGTCGGTGAACGTGCGCTACAAGGCACTGGCACAGCAACGTGCGCGGCCGGCCGAAATTGTCGAGGTTCGGCCCGAGCAAACCGTCATGCCTTACGACGAGAACTTGCTAGAACGAGCCCGTACCCAGTGGCAGTTTGGCGATTGGCAAAGCCTCGCCAGGCTGGAGCGCGCCACCCTGCAACACCATCCCGAGCGAGCCAAGCTGGCGTTGCTCGCGGCATCGGGGCGTCTGCAACTCGGGAGGTTCGCCGAGGCCAAGCTGTATGTTCGGCTGGCTCGGGACTGGGGCGTCAGCGAGCGTCATCTTTGTCAGATTCTCGTCGCGGGTGTCCATAACAGTCTGGGGCGTGCCGCTGTCGTCGCAGGGAGTTTCCCCCGGGCATTGAAACATTTCGAATCGTCTATCAGGGTCGGTGCACCTGGATCGGACAAGGTGCTGCTGACTAAAGCGCGAGTCAGTCAACAATGCCAGGAGCTTGGCATGAGTTCCGCCTATCTCGACGGTGACGCAAGCGGTGCACTGCGCGGACTTCCTCATGCGAATTCCGCGTTCGAGGTCGTCACGCTGTCCAAGCGCCATCTCGGTGAGGCGTGGGCGGGTAACACCATCAATACCGTCATTTTCCGGCATCACGGAATCCTGACCCATCTGGACTGGCAGATTACTGCGTTCTATGTCGATTCACGCACGCTGCGCATTGTTCAGCGCAATCTGAAGACGGAAGCGATCGAGAGCCATGATGTCGAAGGTGCGTACGACCTGAATGACGCACACAACAGTATTAGCCTTGGCGTCGACCGGAGTGGTCATATCCACCTGTGTTACGGGCATCACGCTACGCGATTGCGCTATCGCCGAAGCATCCGGGCCAACGATATCAGCGGATGGACGGACGAGCTTCCGATGACGGGGACGTCCGAGGAACGGGTGACATATCCGACCTTCGTTGAGCCGCATCACGGGTTTCCGCTCGTCTTGCTTTATCGTGACGGCGTGCACGATAGCGGAGACGCTCGCCTCAAGGTCTATGACGAAGAGACCGAGAGTTGGTCGGATCGCCCCTTGCCGATTCTGAGCGGCAGGGAGTCGAAGCCATGGACGAGCAACGCTTACTGGAACCATCCTGCCATCGGCAGCGACGGAAGCCTGCATCTCAGCTTCGTATGGCGCACGCATACGCTCGGTGAGGAAAACCTCATCAACAACGTGAATATCGGATACGCATGTTCATTCGATAACGGCGTCACCTGGCAGACTTCAAAGGGGCGAGTCTATGAACTTCCGATCACTCAGGTAAATGCTGAAATCATTTATCCGATCTCGCCTGGAAGTAATCTGATCAACCAGTGCAGCATGGCACTGGACAGCCGAAATCGTCCGCACATTGTTTTCTACGCGGACGATTCGGGCGGAATTCCGCAGTATCAGCATTTGTACTTCGATGGTGCGCAATGGCGACATCAGATCATATCCGCGCGCACTCAGCCTTTTGCACTGCGAGGGAAGGGGACGCTGCAAATTCCGATAAGTCGCCCTGAAGTCGTTGTCGATCGATTCGACAACGTATACGTCATCACTCGCGGGGATCATAGTCGCGGTCGAATGGCGGTGACTTTTCTAGCGGCACCCGACTACCTTTGGTCGGAAAAAAACACACGATTCATTCTGAATGAGGATCTCGGCTTTGCCGAGCCAATCATCGATCGAACTCGCTGGGAAAATGAGAGTGTTCTCAGCCTGTTGTTGCAGCGTAACGAGCAGCCGGCACACGACCTTGACTGTCAGGTTGTGAACTCTGCAGTCACGTTGTTGGACATAAAATTCACGAATAACTAAATGCGATGAACAAGAATATGAAGACGCCGCTCGCACTTGGCAATGAATACATGCGCTCGGGGAAGTACGAAGAAGCCATTCGGAAATATACCGAGGTGTTGATCACCACGCCCGGGCTTGCCCGGATTGCGTCGGCGAACCTCGCGCTTGCGAAGCAAAGATATCGAACGAGTCGCGATGAGGCCGACAGACCGCGAGTGGGTGTCTGCAGCTGGGAGCTTGCACATAATTCGGCTGGGCGAGCCTATACATTGGCGATGCTGTATGAGCGATTCGCCGACGTCGAGATCATCGGCAGCCTCTATCCGAAGTTCGGGCGAGAGATCTGGGGGCCGATACAAGAAACCGAAATCGCGAAGCACGCCATCCTGGTCGAGGACGAGGCGCGATTTGTCGAGCAGGCCATCGAACTGGTCGTTGCGTATCCCTACGATATCGTGCATCTCTCGAAGCCGCGCGGCCCCAATGTCCTGTTTGGCGCGCTCTACAAGCTGATCTGGGGTGCGAAGGTATTGATGGACGTAGACGACGAGGAGTTGGCGTTTGTCCAGGCTGAGTCGCCTATCAGCATCGCTGAGTATCTGGCCAAGCATCAGCAGCTTCCCAAGGTGAACCTGACCGGACAGGACTGGACGCGAATTGCCGTCGGCATGGTGAATCTGTTCGACGGGGTTACCGTTTCAAACCCTGCATTGCAGAATCGATACGGAGGCCAGATCGTTCGTCACGCTCGCGACGAAAATGCCTTTGTTCCTTCGCCTGAGTTGAAGGCCAGGAGCCGGAAAAAATACGGGCTCCCCGCGGACAAGAAAATCGTCCTGTTCTTCGGCACGCCTCGGCCGCACAAGGGGCTGGTTGAGACCGCCGAAGCAATTGCTGCGCTCGGGCGGAATGATGTCCTGTTCGCAATCGTCGGAGACTTCCCGGATCAGTCACTGAAGGAGACGCTCAAGCAGGTCCGTGGTTGCCAGACAGCATTCATCGCCAACAAGTCTTTCGCCGAAATTCCCGCAGTCGTCTCGATGGCTGACGTTTGCGTCTTTCTGCACGACGGTGGGTTGGCCGCGCAGTTTCAGGTTCCGGCGAAGCTCACCGATGCCGTTGGGATGGGCGTCCCCGTCCTTGCGTGCGACTCGCCGGCAATGGCCGATCTGTTCGAGTATGACGACGTTTCGAAGGTTTCGATCGACAAGCTGACGCAGGCGCTGGGAGCGGTGTTGAGTGCCGCCGACGGAAACCGGCCGCAGGACAGCCGCCGGAGCGCGCTGTTTCATGACGTCCTGTCGGTGGGGGCGAACGCTGTCGAGCTCCGCAATTGGGTGACGGATCTTCGCTGTTCGGACGATGCTGAAATCGTTCGGCTCTTCGGCCATTTGATCAATCAAGGGCGCGAGCGAGAAACAACCGTCGATGCGATTCGGCCGGACCGAGGGGGCAACGACGTCGTTACGAAGTCGAACGTTACCCATCGGAACAATCAGCCGCAGTTCAGGTTGGGAAAGGACGCGTTCATGTTGCGCGGACTGTGTCCCATGGCCTCGATCGCCGTCGTGGCAAACGCGATGAACGACGAAGCATGGGAGCGTGTGAGACGGACGCTTCCGGCCATCGGCCAGCGACACGATTTGTTTGTGCTCGGGTTCTCCGACGTTGAGCACGTCAATTTCGGCAACCTGACGGCATCCGTGACGATCGTGGGTGACGGCGATGGTGACGGGAACGCCCAGCAATTTCTTCGACTGGCCGGATCGAACGTATTCGACGACTACGCGGCCGTTCTGTGGCTGGCGCCCGGCGAGGGCGACGACGAACTTTCGGACGTCGCGAGCCGGGCGGCCGAATTTATCGCGGATTCAGACTGGGGCATGCGCGCGAAGCGGTTCGTCTCGATTTCCAAGGAGGGCGGCAATCAACGCGTGATCGACGGCGTGAAGATCGCGCTGTCGCGCATCGGGCTGAGCCTTTCCGATGAGACGATCACGGTGCCGGTTGGAGCCGAAGTATGGCTCAAACCTTTGCTGCTGAGAGGGCTGGCTTCCGCACTCTGGCCGAGTGAACTGGTTGGCGACAAGAACGCTGCCAACGGGTTTCCCGGACGTCCGACGGTTCTCGGTGTGTTGTCCGTGCTGGCAAGACTCGGGAATCTGGTTGTCCAGCCCGAAGCGGGCAGAGGCGTCCAGCCCGTTCAACCCGCTCGTCCGCGGACGTTGAAGACGATCGCGTTCTATCTCCCGCAGTTTCACCCGATCCCGGAAAATGATTTGTGGTGGGGGAAAGGGTTCACGGAGTGGACTAACGTCACACGCGCTCGGCAGTTGTTCAGAGGCCATTATCAGCCACGCGTGCCGACCGAACTCGGATACTACGATCTGCGTCTCGAGGAGACACAGGTTGCGCAGGCCAAACTGGCCAGCGAATTCGGCATTCACGGGTTCTGCTATTACTACTACTGGTTCGATGGCAAGAAACTGCTGAATCATCCGATCGAGCAGATGGCCCGATCCAAGAATATCGACACGGGTTTCTGCGTTTGTTGGGCCAACGAGAACTGGTCACGGAACTGGGACGGCCAGAACCGCCACGTGCTGATGGAGCAGACCTATACGCTCGAGAGCAATATCGCGTTGATTCGGGAATTGATCCCGATGATGAAGGATCCACGCTGGATTCGTTACGACGGCAAGCCGGTCATGATGGTGTATCGAATTTCGATTATCCCGAACTGGCTGGAAACCGCCGCCGCGTGGCGAGAGGAGTGTCGCAAGGCGGGTCTGGGCGAGATTCACCTGTGCGCCGTTCGATTCGGGCTGGAAACGTTGCAAGGTTCTCCTGAGGATTACCGGCTCGATAGCTATGTGCTGTTTCCGCCTCACGAAGCGGAGCGCGTGGACCTGCGCGACAAGGTACTCGACCTGCACAAGAATTTTGGCGGTCAGATCTTCGATTACTCGGCAGTGGTCGAGGGCGATGTCGCGAAATTTGGCGACGGTTATTCGTGGCCGGTGCACCGAGGAACCATGCTGGGCTGGGACAATACCGCTCGCCGACTGACCGATGCGCGCGTGTTCCACGGAGCGACGCCATATGGCTTCCGTCGCTGGATGAAGAGCATTCTTGAGCAGGAGCAGCGTTTCAATCAAGGCAACGAGTCGCTCGTCTTCGTCAACGCGTGGAACGAGTGGGCGGAGGGCACGTATCTTGAACCCGACCAGCGTTGGGGGCGTGCCTATCTGAAGGCCTTCGCTTCGGCCGCCGAATCCGTCGCGGGCATTACGCCCCAGGTATTGCCTGCAGGGATCGCTGCTTATCCGAGAGAAACAGATGTACCGGTGCTGCCGGGAAATGCGCTTTCGGATTCCAAGGACGCCATCACGGATGGGAAGCCGCTGCCTTCGGTTGTCTGGCATGAAGGGCAGCGGCGACCGAATCCTGATTGGCCGACCGTGATGCTCTGCGCGCACATCTCGGGCCATCATCTGTTCGGCGGCGAGCGGAGTCTCCTGGATGTGCTGAGCGCGTTCGCCGAGCAATCCGTCAATGTCGTGATGACGCTGCCGTCTGGCGGAAACAAGGTTTATATCCGCGAAATATGCGAGCGCAGCCTCGGCGTATATTGCTTCCCCTATCCGCAGTGGAAGAACAACCGGGACAGCAAGGCTTGGTTGACGGTGACCTTTGCAGACATCATCGCGCGTCACGCGGTCGATGTCGTGCATGCGAACACCATCGTGCTACTTGAGCCGCTGGAGGCCGCGACGCGCATGGGCAGGACGCGGGTCGTTCATTCGCGCGAGCTGATTTCGCTTGACGATCCGTTGCGTGAACAACTTGGTCTGACGATCAGCGAGATCATCGGGCGTGTATTCGAACGTTCGGACTGGGTGATTGGAAATAGTCGTGCCACGAGTCAATTGTTTTCGCGTCCGGAAAAGACGCTTTACGTACCCAATGCGGTGACGCTGAGCGATTTCGAACTCGGGAACAAGTTCGGCAACACGATCAAGTTTGGCATCGTCAGTTCGAATATCCCGAAGAAGGGCGTGGAGGATTTCGTCGAGGTGGCGCGGCGAGCCGCGGCACGGACGCCGCGAGCACGCTTTGTGGTGGTCGGGCCGGTGAATGCCCAGGTCAAAAAGTGGCAGGAAGAGGTCGAGTCTGGTGCGCGTCCCGATAACCTGATCATTGCCGGCTATGCCGAACATCCGCGCAAGGCGATGTCGGAACTGAACGTTCTTCTCAATCTTTCGCACTTTGCCGAGAGCTTCGGTCGTACAGTCGCCGAAGGAATGGCGGCTCGCCGCCCGGTTATCGCCTACGACTGGGGTGCGTTGGGCGAACTGGTGCAGCACGGAAAGACGGGCTTTCTCGTGCCTTACCGCGATATCGACGGCGTCGTGGACGCAGTGGTGCGTTTCTGCGAAAACGACACGCTCGTTTCCGAAATGGGGCAGGCTGGTCGATTGTTTGTCGAGCAGCATTTCACTCAAGACAATTTGAAGGCCGCGCTTTCGGACGGCTATGCAAAGATCTTCGGTCGGGAAGGGTTGCTTCCGAGTGACAAGACCCCCGCCGTTGTCGCGGCACGAGCGATCGGTTATGCGCGGCCGACGACCGTGGTCGTACCCGTCTATAACGCAGTCACCGCAGTTCGCGACTGCCTGCAATCGGTGCTGAAGCATACCGATCTGACCCGGGATCAGCTGATCGTGATCGACGACGGCAGCCCTGATCCGGGCATCACACCGATGCTGGAAGAGTTCGAGGGTGTGCCAGGTGTCCTCATCCTCAAGAATGACGTGAATATCGGTTATACCAAGACGGTAAATCGCGGGATTCGCGAGGCGGGCGACAATGACGTCGTGTTGCTGAACTCGGATACGGTTGTAACTCCGCGCTGGCTCGAGGGGTTGCGAGCTGCCGCCTATAGTCGCGAGAAGGTGGCAACCGTTACCGCGATGAGTGATAACGCAGGAGCGTTTTCATTCCCGAAGTTCAACGAATACTGTCCGCGTCCGGCGCATCTGAGCCATGACGAATATGCGCTCATCGTGACACAGGCAACACAGGCATGTGTTCCGCCGGAGGTGCCGACCGGGTCGGGATTCTGCATGTACATTCGCCGAGCGCTGATTGACGAGTGCGGGGCGTTTGACGAAGAGGGTTTCCCGCGGGGCTACGGAGAGGAAAACGACTTCTGCATGCGTGCCTACAAGGCAGGGTGGCGCAACCTGATTTCTCCCTGGTCGTTCGTCTATCACATTCGAACGGCCAGCTTCAAGGGAGAAAAGACGGCCCTGGTCAAGGCGGGTGTGGATGTCGTGACCCGGCGATATCCCGAATACGCCGGACTCGTGAAAGCAGCCTTTGCGGGCGCCGAGATGGGACGCGTACGCGAAGCGGCCGGATCGGTGGTGAACGGCTGAGTCTGCGGCGGCGACCGCCGGCGAAACCAGTGGTGAGGCGTGGTCGCCGCCTTGGGTGAGTTCCGGGTACGGCGCGATTTGGGATGATTCGGAGAGGAGGTACCCTTGGAAACGAAGAACGTTGCTGTTCGATTGCTGGTCTTGCTGAGTGTCGCGGCATCTTCGGTATCGTGGGCGGCTGATGCAACGGATGCGAAGTGCGCGGGGATTTCCCCGGATCTGAAGATCGATCGAGTGTGGGGCGCTTCGCGTGTCAAATTCGATGCGCTGGAAGATAAGAAATTTGTTTATGTTTCGTACTACGACGCGGATCGATGGCTGTCGGTTGCACAGGTAAACAAGTGCACTGGTGAGGTTGAGAAGACGCGGGTGGCATCGCGCTTTGTCGGGTGGGATGCCCACAACTCGATCGTTCTTGCGCTCGACAGGTCGAATCGACTTCATGTTTCCGGGAATATGCACGCCTCTCCGCTCGTATATGCACGAATGGACGCTCCGGACAAATTGGCGGGACTGGAAGCCGTGCGTCCGATGATCGGATCGGACGAAGCCCAGGCGACGTATCCCTATTTCTTCCGGTTCATGGATGGTGCGCTCGGGTTTTCGTACCGTTCCGGACATAGCGGCGACGGCGAGGAATTCATCAACCGTCTCGAAAACTCCGGGTGGGTCCGCTGGACAAATCGTCCGATTTTTGCCCCCACATCCGAGAAGAAACCCGTGAATGCGTACCACACGAATTACGTTCGCGGGCCGGACGGGTTCTTCCATGTTGCGTGGGTCTGGCGGGAAAACTACTTCGTCGAGACGAACTTCAACGTGAATTACGCGAAGAGTCGTGACCTTAAGACGTGGCAAAACAGTGCGGGCGACGTCATTCCCTTGCCGATTACACCCAAGTCGGCTGAAGTCGTGGATGAGATTCCGGAAAGGAGCGGCCTGCTGAACAATATCCGGCTGGGGTTCGATGAAGCCGGGCGACCGGTTATTTCTTACTTGAAATTCGATTCAAAGGGGGCTACGCAGCTGTTTCATGCTCGCCTTGAAAACGGAATCTGGAAAACGGCGCCGGCGACGCAATGGACCTATCGTTGGGACCCGAGAGGTGGCGGCACCATCAAGGGCGAAATCAATTTCTCGGGTGTGAAGGCGAGTGGGGGCCACCTGATCGAGCAGGTGAGTCAGCCGGAAATCGGTGCGAAGACACTCGTCTACGACGACAAGTCGATGAAGGTGGCGGAGGCGCTCTCTCCCAGTGTATGGAGTCCGTCTCCGGCCATAAGGAAGGTTCAGGCACCTAAAGGTGCGGTGCCTAACGTCCAGATGGTGAGATTCGAGAATATGGCGGCCAGTGAGTCGAAGCAGGGGCATGCCGTTACGTGGTTTAGCTTGCCTGCGGATAACAGGGACAAGCCGCGCAACTGCGACAACTCGGCTGTTCCATGTGATTTCACTTCAGATTTGATCTTGCATACGGACCGCGAGTCGCCCTGATGCTGGAACCTTGACCTGTCACGGGTTTCGCAGCGGTGGGTGTTCGCTCGGTCCGGGGTTCGGGATCAGATATTTTTAGTTGCTTCACCGTAAGCAGTCGATGAAAGTAAAGGTAGATATAAGAGATGAATGTTCCTGTGTTTGCCTGTGAGAAATACGCATGAAAATCGCTATCGCCGGCACAGGCTACGTCGGCCTGTCCAACGCCGTCCTGCTGTCGCAGCACAATGAAGTCGTGGCGCTCGACATCGTCCCCGAGAAGGTGGCGATGCTCAATCGCAAGGAGTCGCCGATCGAGGATGCCGAGATCGAGGACTACCTGCGCCACAAGCGCCTGAACTTCCGCGCGACGCTGGACAAGGAAGACGCGTACGCCGGCGCCGACTACGTGGTGATCGCCACGCCGACCGATTACGATCCGGACACGAACTACTTCAACACCCGCTCGATCGAGGTCGTCATCCGCGACGTGATGGCGATCAACCCGCGGGCGGTGATGGTGATCAAGTCGACCATTCCGGTCGGCTACACCGAGCGTACGCGCGCGGCACTCGGCACCGACAACCTGATCTTCTCGCCCGAATTCCTTCGCGAGGGCCGGGCGCTGTACGACAACCTGCACCCTTCGCGGATCGTGATCGGCGAACGTTCCGAGCGAGCCGAAGCGTTTGCCGGCCTGCTGAAGCAGGGGGCGATCAAGCAGGATATTCCGACGCTGTTCACGGGCAGCACGGAAGCCGAGGCGATCAAGCTCTTCGCGAATACGTACCTTGCGATGCGTGTGGCCTATTTCAACGAACTGGACACTTACGCTGCGCAGCACGGTCTCGATACGCATCAGATCGTCGACGGCGTCTGTCTCGATCCACGCATCGGCGCGCACTACAACAACCCGAGCTTTGGCTACGGCGGCTACTGTCTGCCCAAGGACACGAAGCAACTGCTCGCCAACTATCGCGACGTGCCGCAGAACCTGATCCGCGCGATCGTCGAGTCGAACAGCACGCGCAAGGACTTCATCGCCGAGAGCATTCTCAAGCGCAAGCCGAAGGTCGTCGGCATTTACCGCCTCGTGATGAAGGCGGGGTCCGACAATTTCCGCGCGTCGAGCATCCAGGGCGTCATGAAACGCATCAAGGCCAAGGGCGTCGAGGTCATCGTGTACGAGCCGGCATTGCACGAATCGACGTTCTTCAACTCGTCGGTCGTTCACGACCTGGCCGAGTTCAAGCGCTCCGCCGACGTGATCGTTGCAAACCGCCTGACCGACGATCTGACCGACGTCGCAGGCAAGGTTTACACGCGCGACCTGTTCGGCGGCGACGCATGATCGACCCGAAGTCCGGTCACGCGGCGCGCGCGGCGAGCGCATTGCCGCGCATCCTGTTCTTCAACGTGAACGGCTCGGGCATGGGTCATCTGAACCGTTGCCTCGCCTACGCGCGTCGCCTGCGGGGCCGCGCGCGCCCGTTTTTCTTTTCGCTGGCGTCGGCGATCGAGATCATCGAGGAGATGGGATTCGAAGCGGACTACTTCGTTTCGCATTACTGGTCGTCGAGTTCGACGTTCGGCTGGAACAGCGAACTGGCCGTCCGGCTGGGCTTGATGCTGGAGCGGGTTCGCCCGGATGCGGTCGTATTCGACGGAACGTGGCCGTTCAAGGGTTTGCTGACGGCCTGCGAGATGTATGGATCACCCGTCCTCGTGTGGTCCAATCGCGGGCTGCTCAAGGCCGATACCAAGACGGTGCCGGTGGACGAAGCGTTGTTCGATCTCGTGATCCAGCCTGGTGAACTGGGTGCGACCGAGGCGCGCGGGTCCCTGACGAACGGCGGCACGCGGCTGACGGTTCCGCCGGTCTGCCTGCTGGAGGACGACGAGTTGCTCGACCGTGCAGCCGCGAGAGACGCGCTTGGCCTGCCGCAGGCGGGTCGCTTCGTCCTCTTTTCGCTTGGCCCGGGCAACCTGAAGGATGTCGCCGGCATCGGGCACGGACTGATCGCCGCGTTCGAGGCGGCCGGATTTCAGGTGGTGTGGGCGCGGGCGCCCATCTCGGTGCGTGACGTCGAATTGCCGGCCGGCGTGTTGCCGGTCTCGGTCTATCCGTTGGCGCGCTATCTGCGCGCGTTCGATGCATTTGTCGGCGCAGCGGGCTACAACACCTGCTGCGAACTGGTGCAGTCGGGTGTCCCTGCGTTGCTGGTGCCCAACGCGCAATTGGTGGACGATCAGGTTCGCCGCGCGCGGATGGTCGCCGACGTGATGCTGGCCGTCGTTTCGGCGTGCGAGACCGAACCGGAGCGTAAGGCCGCCGTCGACGCGCTGCTGGGCATGTTGCCCGTTGCGGCGCGGCGCGCGGTGCCGATGAACGGCGCGTCGCTCGCGGCGGACGAGATCCTCGCCAGGATTGCTGACAAGAGGCGAACGCATTGAGCATCATCGACCAAACCCGGACCTTGAGGCGCGAGTTGCGCGCGCTGGCGGCGAAGCCCGACTGGACTTTGCTGACGCGCCATGACCTGCTCGCCGGAAAGCCGCCGGCCACGCTGAAGGAGCGCGCGTGGCGCGGTGCCAAGCGCGTGCTGGCCACGTTGGGCGTGATTCCGCCTCACGTGACGAAATATCCGTGGCTGCCGACCCTGAAGCATGCACCGGTTTCGGCCGAAGCGAACACGCTGCTGATCTGGGCGCCGGGTACGGAGCGCGATGCACTGCGCCGTGCGTGCGAAGGCTTTTCCGCGCGGCTGAAAGGCAACGATACGCTGGCGCCGGTACTGGTGACCGACGTAGCCGATTTCGCCTTCTATTCACGGCTGGGCTGGCTGGTGGAATACCTGCCGGAATTGAGCGGTGACGATCGTTCGTATCACGAAAGAAAGCGCGCGTATCTCGCGTGGCGCTATCGCGGGGCGCGGATCGTGCCGCCGGCCGCGGCGCAGGCCAGCGACGCAGACTGGAAGGCATTGGTGGAAGTGAACTGAACATGATGGATAGAAATCGCTATGCCATATTGACGGTGGATACCGAGGCGCTGCCCAAGCGCGCCACGGAAGATCACGTCAAACGGCTGATGTGGGGTGTGCACGAGAAGGGGCGGGCAGGGGTCGCGGAAATGGCTTCCATCGGTGACGAGTTCGGCGTCAAGCACGTGTTCTTCGTGGACCAGTGCGGCGCGTATGCGTACCTCGACGAAACGAAGGAGGTCGTGCGTCGGCTGGATGCGGCGGGGCAGGACGTTCAATTGCATACGCATCCGGAATACCTGCCGGACTCGTTCTGGGCCGAGCACGGCCTTGCGCGGCGGCCGCAATACATGAATCAATACACGGACGATGCGCGTGCGGAGTTCGTGATTCGCCACTTCGGCGAGCTGATTGCGGCGGAAACGGGCAAGCCGGTGCTGGCGCATCGTGCCGGTTCATTTCGCTGGAATGCGTCGACGATCCGGGCGCTGAAGTCCACCGGCGTACGACTGTCGTTCAATAATTCCCTGTGCGCGGTCCATGCCGGGCAGTGCAACTACAGCGAGCCCACGAATCTGCCGTTCCAGTGGTCGAACGGCGTGATCGAGGTGCCGATGACGGAAAAGAAGATCCTGCCGAAGGTCGGCAAGGACGAATGGTGGGCACGCCTGACTTACCCTGAATCGCCGTATTTCCGGTTTCGTCCGTGGTGGGGCAAGCTGCTGCTCGACGCGTTCAGCGGCAGTCCGACGTTCTCGATTTTTCTGCTCCATTCGTGGTCGCTGCTGTATTGGGACGAGAACGGGCACGCGACGTACCGGGACGACCAGCGCGTCGAAGGCTACCGGAAACTCCTGTCGCGCCTCACGAAGGACTACGACGTGATCACGACGTCGGAATTCCTGGACCTGCAGTCCCGCGGCAAGATCCGGACTACGCATACGACCGATCTCTCCCTTGCCGAACTGAAGGCGGCCGGGGCGGCAAAAGCATGAGCACGATGCTCGATTCGTTGCAGACGACATTGACCGAGCCCCTGCTCGCGATGAGCCGTCGACTGACGGCGCATGTGCTCGAGCGCAAATTGAAGCAGCGTTCGCGCGGCGTGCCGTTCGTCGGCGATCCGGACAGCATGCTGTACGTGGCGGCGAGCGCATTGCCGTATCACACGAGCGGCTATACGACGCGCACGCACGAAGTCGTTCGCGCATTGGCAGCTGCGGGCGGTCGCGTGCATCCGCTGACGCGGCCCGGCTATCCCGGCGATCGCGTGGATCGCCTGACGGATGTCGCCGGAAGCGAGACGCTGGTGAGCGAGGTCCGGTATCTGCATGCGAGCGCGCCGTTCAACAACCGGCCGGTGCTGATGTATGCGTTGCAGGCGGCGCCCGTCATCGCGCGCGTGGCCATGCAGCATCGCGCGTCGGTGATCCATGCCGCGTCGAATCACGTGAACGCGCTGCCGGCCCTGCTGGCGGCGCGGCAACTGGGCATTCCGTTCCAGTACGAGATGCGCGGGTTGTGGGAGCTGACGCGCATCTCGCGCATGCCCGAATACGAAGGGCGGCAGGGGTTCGTGCAGGGGCTGCAGCTGGAGGGTCTGGTGGCCCGGCATGCGGACAAGCTGTTTGTGATCTCGGCGCAACTGGGGCGGTTTGCGCGCGACCGATGGGGGATTGCCGGCGAGCGGATGCATCTGCTGCCGAATTGCGTGGACCCCGAACGGTTTGCACCTTCGGCGCCAGAGGAGATCGACGCCGACACGATCGGATATGCGGGCTCGTTGATCGGCTATGAAGGACTCGATACGTTGATCGAAGCGGTCGGCCGGTTGAACGGGCAAGGGCGCGCGGTGCGGGTCGAGATCGTCGGAGAAGGCGAGGCGCGGCCGGTGCTGGAAGCGCAGGTCCAGCGCCTCGGATTGTCGGAGCAGATTCGTTTTCTGGGCCGGACCTCGCCCGAGCAGGCGCGCAGGGCGCTCGGCCGTTGCGCACTGGTGTGCATCCCGCGCAAGCCGTTCAAGGTTTGCGAGATCGTGCCGCCGATCAAGCTCGTGGAAGCGCTCGCGATGGGCAAGCCGGTGATCGTGCCGGATCTGCCGGTGTTTCGCGACGAAATGGGTCCGAGTCCGGCCGGCTGGTTTTTCAAGGCCGGCGATGCGGTCGACCTGGCACGGGTGATCGATGTGGCGCTGTCCGATCGCGGTACGCTCGCGGCGTTCGGTGACCAGGCGAGAGAATACGCGGCCACACAGCGCCGCTGGCGCGAATTTGTCATGAATGCACTGCCAATGTCGCAGGGTGAGGGGTTAAATGGTCGGCAGGGTCATTAGAAAACTGGGTTCGTTGGTCTACGACTATCCGACGGTTGCAGAGGATGTGGAGCAGGCCGGACGCTTCGGGTGCCTGAAGATTGCGCTCGTTACCGATTACTTCACGGCGGACTGCCTGTCGGCGGAGTGTCGCGTGCGCACCATGACGCCTGCCAACTACGCGGACGTGATCGGCAACTGGAAACCCGATCTCGTGCTCGTCGAATCGGCGTTTCACGGCGTGGACGGGAGCTGGCGCTACGAGCTGGCGCGACAATCGCCGCTGATGCGGCTGAGCAAGCCGACGGCGATCTTTCGCCTGGTCGACTTCGCGAGGCGCGCGGGTGTTCCGACCGTATTCTGGAACAAGGACGACGGTGCTTTTTTCGACACGTTCATCGATGTGGCGAAGGTGTTCGACTACGTGTTCACGACCGACGAGGAGTGTCTTGACCGATATCGGCAGCAGGTGCCCGCGCACGTGCCGGTGAACACGCTGGTGATGCCGTATCAACCGGCGTCGCATAATTTCTCGGGCTTCAATTTCGTCCGCAACGAGGCGTGCTTCACGGGCAGCTACTACCGGCGCATCCTGAACGAACGCCGCCGCTTTCTCGACATGGTGTTCGACACCTGCGAGCAGAGCAATCTGCAGCTCAACGTGTTCGATCGCAATCACGATCGCCTGTCGCGCTTCTTCGAGTTCCGCTATCCGAAGAGGAACGGGCTGCGCGTGCACGGCAAGGTGCCGCATCGGGAAACCGCGCACGTGTACAAGTCTCATGCGATCTCGATCAATGTGAATTCGGTGACGGGCTCCGAGACGATGTTCTCGCGGCGCCTGCTCGAAATTCTCGCGTGCGGCGGCATCGCGGTGACCAACGCGAGCCGCGCGGTCGATCGGTATTTCCGCGAGTTCTGCCACGTCATCGATACGCATGACGAGGCGCGGGAGTTGTTTTCGCGGCTTCGGCATGGCCCGTCGCAGGATGATCTGGACCGAGCCGAGGCAGGCGCGCGCTACGTACGGCGGAACCATACGTGGGCGCACCGGCTGGAAGAAATCTGCGCCGTCGTGAAGATCTGAGGGGGAAGCGGTCACGATGCTCGCGCTGCTTTCCTACGCTGCCCAGTTGGTTTTCCTGCTGGTGGTGCTCTATTTCGCGCTGTACGTGCTGCTCGAATTGCGCGTGCTGCTGATTTCCCGCAAGGTCGAACGGCGCAAGCTGACCGATCTGGCGCAGCCCGTCGGGATCTCCGAAGACGGGTTTCATCCCCGGGTCAGCGTGCTGCTGCCGATCTGCAACGAGTCCGAGATGGTCGAGCGGCTGATCGACGCGGCCTGCCGCCTGACCTATCCGCCCGACGAGATCGAGATCCTGGTGCTCGACGATTCGTCGGATGCGACGACTAAGCTCGCGCGGGCGAAAGTCGATCGCTACGCCGCCGACGGAATCGACATCCGGCTCGTCAAGCGTGAGTCGCGAACGGGCTACAAGGCCGGCAACCTGGTAAACGGCATCCAGCAGTCGTCCGGCGAGTTCTTTGCGATCTTCGATGCGGACTTCGTGCCGCCCGCCGACTTCCTGCTGAAGACCATCCCGTGCTTCACCGATCCGAAGCTCGGCTTCCTTCAGACCGGCATCGGCTACGAGAATCGCGACGCGTCGTTCCTGACACGCTTCCAGGCCATGGAAATGGGCCACCAGCAGTACGTGACGGTGGGGCTGAGCGAGGACGGCGACATGGCTTCGCTGAGCGGCAGCTCGTGTGTGTGGCGCAAGGAGTGCGTCGATGCGCTGGGCGGCTGGAATGCGTCGACCGTCACCGAAGACGTGGACCTGGGCTATCGCGCGCAGTTCGGCGAATGGAAATACGCGTATATGCGAGAAGTCGTTTCCATGTCGGTGCTGCCGGAGACCATCAGCGCGTTTCGCATTCAACGGGAACGCTGGGGGCGCGGCCTGATCCACAGCGGGTTCAAGCATGTCGGACAGATGCTGTCGCAAAGCATGCCGCTGATGAAGCGGATGCACGCGATCTCGGTGATGTTCTCGTCCGTGCTGCTGGCTTCGATCTACGTGCTGATTCTGCTCAGCATGCCGTTGACTTGCCTGGTGCATTTCGACGGCGAGGGGATTCATCTCGGCGCATTCGTCTTTTTCGTTCTGGTGGCGGTCTGGGCGCTTGCGAATGCGTTCGGTTCGCGCAAGGGCGCGAGATTCGACGACAAGCCGAGTGTTCTGAAAGCGGTATGGGAGACCTACCTTTATATCGCGATGTTTTTGCCGATGGCCTGGTATTACTTCGCGGGGGGCGTGCGAGCGGTTTTCGGCGTGTATAGCGGTTTTCATCGCACGCCAAAAGGCAGGGAAGCCTATCGCTCGACGATGCCGCGCATCAATGCAGTTCTGCTGGCCGGGGAAATCGCCACGTTCGCCTATTCACTCATGACGGTTTTGCTGGCGATTCAGAAAAAGAACTATATTCTGATTCCGCTCAACGTAACGGTTTGCGTCGGCTTCGGAATGGTTCTCTATTGGTCGTGGCAAGAGCATCGTGTCCGTGTGCAATCGTGATTTCAGCGTGAGCGCCGTCCAATCGACCCGAATGACGGGCACGGAATGCCGATTCGTTGAGGGCGCCTCCCTTTCTCGCATACGATCCGCGTAAAGCGATTGTCAGTATCGAAAGAAACACGGATGTTTGCACGATGAGGGAGCGCAAACTAACGAACGATTTCGTACGACGAATGCCGCAGGCCCTCGAGCATTACCCGGCTGGGTTCGCTCGATCGAATCGGGGCAGTGCGTTCATTTTTTGCCGATGGCGTGGCCGCCTGGCTTCGCTCGCTTCCCCGGTCTGGCACCGATCTGGAGGCGCCCCTGACGATCTGCATACATGACTCGGCGAATCAAGCGAGTCGAAGGATCATCAAGATTTGCAAAGAACATTCGAGGAATTCTGTACGTCCCAATTGGACGGGGCAGAATGCCACCAGACAGTCTCTCATCGAACCCGCCAAGTCGGAGATTCATGTCTGACAAGTAACCGGGAAACTTTAACAACGGCTTGCAGGGTTGCCGCATGAAGTCGGTCAGGCGGTGATGCAAGCATCGGTAATCGATGCGACTGAAACGTCGTGTGTATGGACCGGTGCCGGACAGCCGCGTGCATGATCCGGCAGTTTTTCCCGATTCTCGCACTTCGCGGATCGGCGTGAGACCGGCATCTGACGATTGCAAACAATGCGAGTTTCGTCTTTTGCATGGTCCCGATCGCCGAGGGTATGTGTTGTGTAAGCGATCGTAACGTGCAAGGTATTACGCGGATATTAATATTGATGTATGATCCCGTCGGCGTGTTGTAAGTTTGTGGCCAGCAACCTTTCGCGCCGCGCAAATTTCCATGCGGTGTCGTTCCGCTGCATGGCCCGCACACTTTTTCGCAACCCTGATTCGGGTGGTCGTACATCGTTACGTCGATGTGCCATGCCAATGCGTCGCGTGTTGCGGGCGTGGTCAAATCATACGAAATAATCGAACGCAATAAATCGACAATGTTGTCTGCTGCTTGATCGAAATATCAGGCAGCGCTTGGCGCTTGAAGATCGATAACCAGACATCGCTGAAAAACAAAGTCTGTTTAAAACGATGGCAAGCAGCAATATTCGCAACCGGGGAGGGCAGGTGAGCGCAAGCGGGCCGCGAGCAATCGTGATAACCGGCAGCAGTGCCGGGCTTGGACGTGCGCTGGCATTGAGTTATGCCGCGCCCGATACCACGCTGGGGTTGATCGGCAGAAATTCGGCGCGGCTGGAATCCGTCGCCGCGGAATGCCGTGCGCGCGGCGCCCGCGTCGTGATCGGCTGCATGGACGTGCGCGACTCGGCCGCCGTCCAGGACTGGATGATCGATTTCGATACGCGGTATCCAATCGAATTGATGATTGCGAATGCGGGCGTGGCCAGCACGCTGCAGTCCGCCGACGACTGGGAGCATATGGCGCGCACCGCCGACGTCGTCGATACCAACTTGTACGGCGCGTTGCATGCGGTGCTGCCGGCCATCGACCGGATGCGCATGCGCCGGTGCGGGCAGATCGCGGTCGTCAGTTCGCTCGCCGCATTGCGGGGCATGGCCATCTCGCCCGCCTACTGCGCGAGCAAGGCGGCGCTGGTCGCCTACTGCGATTCCGTGCGCCCGATCCTCGCACGCGAGGGCATCGGCCTGTCGGTCGTGATGCCGGGCTTTGTCCGCACGGCGATGAGCGACGTCTTCCCGGGCAGCAAACCGTTCATGTGGAGTGCGGACAAGGCTGCCGGGTACATCAAGAAGCGCCTCGCGCGACGCCGCGTGGAAATTGCCTTTCCGTTCAGTCTTGCCCTCGGCATCAAGTTGCTGCGCCTGCTGCCGGCCACGCTGGCGGATGCCATTCTCGGTCGTCTGTCCTATCTCCCGCGCGGGAAGGCGTGACGTGCTGCCCGGATTCGCGTTCGCGGCTGCCGCAGCCGCACTCTCGTTTCTCGTAGAGGCCATCGCGTATCCGCGCGCGTCGCTCACCCGTTCGCCGGCGGCGATCGCACTGCATGTCTGCGCGTTCGCGATCGTGGCGAGCGCGACTTTCGCCGTGACGGCACGGCCGCTTTTCTCGGCATCCGTCGCCCTCGTGCTGATCGCGTTGCTGGCCGTCATCAGCAACGCAAAATACGAATCCCTGCGCGAGCCCTTCGTCTTTACGGACTTGAGCCTGTTCAGCCAGGTTTTCGCCCATCCGCGGCTTTATCTGCCGTTTCTGAGTGCGGGCAAGGTGCTAGGCATCGTTGCCGCCGTGGCGGTCGCGACGATCGGTTTTCTGCTCGAACAACCAGCCGGCATGCTGGCGCGTGGCGCCGCCGCACTGATCGCGGTCGCTTGCGTGCCGGTCTGTGTCGCGCTATCGCGTCGCATGCCGCTGACGCTCGACCCGATGGCGGACCAGCGTCGGACGGGTTTCTTCGCGGCATTTGTCGCTTATCTCGTCAACGGGCTGCGGCGTGCGGAGCGCAGTGCGTTCTTTCGCGCGGTCGACGCCGGGCCATTCTCCCGCGGCCGTCCGGACAGCACGCCGGACGTGATCGTCATCCAGAGCGAATCCTATTTCGACGCGCGTCGTCTTGGCGCATGCGTTTCGTCGGAGCCGTACGCGAATCTCGATCGCGCCCGCCGCGAGGCATTCAGGCAGGGCAGCCTGGACGTTCCCGCCTGGGGCGCCAACACGATGCGCAGCGAATTCGCGATGCTGACGGGATTGCCGTCGGCATCGCTCGGCTATTCGCGCTTTTACCCGTACATGTATGTGCGCCGCGCGTGTGCGTCGCTGGCGGGCTGGTTCAAGCGAGGCGGATATCGCACGCTCGCGATTCATCCCTACCACGCCGATTTCTTCGGGCGCGACCGGGCATTCCGGTTCATGCATTTCGACCGCTTTCTCGACATTCGGGACTTCGGCGGTGCGGCGCGAATCGGGCCGTATGTCGGAGACGGCCCGGTGGCCGATGCGATCATCGCGGCCCTCCAGGAGCACGGCGACGGGCCGGTGTTCGCGTTTGCGATCACGATGGAAAACCACGGCCCGTTGCATCTCGAACCGGTCGGACCGGGCGAATCCGAATCGCGGCATACGCTCGGCGACGACGCGCGCTGGCGCGACCTGACCGCCTATCTTCGACACGTCGAGAATGCCGACCGCATGATCGGCAAGCTGACTGATTATCTCCGCAAGCAGGAGCGGCCGACCGTGCTGTGCTTTTACGGCGACCATGTTCCTGCTCTGACTTCGGTGTTCGACGCGCTCGAAACCGAACCGACCAATAGCGATTACTTTATTTGGCGCAACTTCGCGAACGATTTCGGCGAGCACCGAAACGTTCGCGTCGAGAGTCTCGGTGCCGCGATACAGCGCGCGATGGTGCACGTCGATTGCACTCGCGCCGCTTCGCCGACCGGGATGCTGCAGACGCCGGCGTGATGATGGAAAAGAAAATTGCAATAGTTGGGATGGCTTGCCGCTTTCCCGGTGGGGTTGAGGGACCCGACGACTTCTGGAAACTGCTGCGTGACGAACGCGATGCCGTGACCGCCATTCCGCCGGATCGATTCGGCACGGCGTTCTACCAGCACCCGTCGAAACGGGAGCCGGGAAAGAGCTACACGTTCGCCGCGGGCGTCGTCGACGACGTCGCGGGCTTCGACGCCGAATTCTTCGGCATCTCGCCGCGCGAGGCGGCGCAAATGGATCCGCAGCAGCGGCTGCTGCTCGAACTCGCGTGGGAGGCGTTCGAAGACGCCGGCGTGCGTCCGGCCGCGATGCGCGGCCGCGACTGCGGCGTGTTCGTCGGCGTGGCGGGCATGGATTACGGCAACCGCAATATGGACGACATGAACACGATCGATCCGTATTCGGCAACCGGCAACACGCTCAGCATCGCGTCGAACCGCGTGTCCTACCTGTTCGACCTGCGCGGCCCGAGCATGTCGGTCGACACCGCATGCTCGTCCTCGCTCGTCGCGCTTCATCAGGCGATCCGCGCGTTGCAGTCCGGCGAGACGGCGATGGCGCTTGCCGGCGGGGTCAACCTGCTGCTGCATCCGTTCGGATTCGTCAGTTTCTCGAAGGCGTCGATGCTGTCGCCGCGCGGCCGCTGCCGCGCGTTCGACGCGACCGGCGACGGCTACGTGCGCGCCGAAGGCGGTGCGTTCGTGCTGCTCAAGCCGCTCGACCAGGCGTTGGCCGACGGCGATACGATCCACGCGGTCATCGCCGGATCGGGCGTGAATTCGGATGGTCATTCGCACGGCGGCATCAACGTGCCGGCAGCAGCGACGCAGGCGGACCTGCTGCGCGCCGTGTACCGGCGCGCAGGCATCGATCCGCGCACGCTCGCGTATCTCGAGGCGCACGGCACGGGCACGGCGGTCGGTGATCCGATCGAGGCGCGTGCGTTGATCGATGCGGTGTCGGGCGGCCGGCCGGAATCCGATCCGCTGCTGATCGGTTCGGTCAAGACCAATATCGGACACCTCGAAACGGCATCGGGCATGGCCGGTCTGCTGAAGGCCGTGCTGTGCCTGAAGCACCGCGCGGTGCCGCGTTCGCTGCATTTCGACACGCCCAACCCCAATATCGATTTCGAAGGCGGCCGTTTGCGGGTGGTCGATCGGTTCACGCCGCTCGAGCGCGGCGATGCACCGCTGACCATCGGCATCAATTCGTTCGGCTTTGGCGGCACGAATGCACACGTCGTCGTCACCGAAGCGGCGGCGCCGGCGCCAGTCGCGCAGTCGGCGGCAAGGATCGATGCTGCGTTGCCGCCGCTCGTCCTCACCGCACGGTCGCCGGCCGCGCTGGCAGCCGTCGCCGCACGCCACCTTGCGCGCCTGCAGTCGGGTGCCGACTGGGCCGCGCTCGCGGCCGCCGCCGCACGGCGTCGTCAATGGCTCGAGCATCGCGCGGTCGTCGCGCCGGCGGATCACGAAGAAGGCTTGGCTGCGCTCGCCGCACTCGCGGAGCCGTCGGAGCGCGGGCTGCCGGCATGCGCCGTGCAGGGGCAGGCCATCGAAGGCGACGCGCCCGTCGCGTTCGTCTACGCGGGCAACGGCTGTCAATGGGCCGGGATGGGCAAGCGGCTCTATGCCGAGGATGCGGTGTTTCGCGCGGCGCTCGACGAAGTCGATGCGTTGTGGCGCGCGGACGGCAACGCTTCGCTCGTCGAAGTCATGTGCGAGGGTGTCGACGCCGAATGGCTCGCCGCGACCGAGAACGCGCAGCCGCTGCTGTTCGCGATGCAGGTCGGCATCACGCGTGTGCTGACCGCGCGCGGCATCCGCTTCGATGCGGCGGTCGGCCACAGTGTCGGCGAGATCGCGGCGGCCTGGGTGTCGGGCGCGCTGACGCTCGCCGAGGCCGTGCGCGTGATCAGGATTCGCAGCGGTGCCCAGGGCCTGACGCGCGGCGCGGGCAGGATGGCGGCGGCCGGCATCGGCGAAGCCGCGGCGCGCGACTGGATCGCGCGTCTCGATCTCGCTGCGGCCATTGAAATCGCGGGCACCAACAGCCCCGACTCGGTGACGCTCGCAGGTTCGCAAGCCGCGCTCGAAACAATCGGCGCGGCGCTCGCGGACGCAGGCCATTTCTATCAGATGCTCGGCCTCGACTATGCGTTCCACAGCAGCCGCATGGATGTAATCGAGCCGGTCGTGCGCGACGGGCTGGCCGATCTCGCGCCGCGCGATACGCATACGCGATTCGTGTCGACGGTCACCGGCGACACGTTGCCGGGTACCGCGCTCGACGCGGATTACTGGTGGCGCAACATTCGCGAGCCGGTCCGTTTCGGCGATGCAATTGCTCGCCTGGCCGACGATCGCGTGCGCGTGTTCGTCGAGATCGCCCCGCATTCGATCCTGCGCACTTACGTGAAGCAGACGCTTGCCGCACGCGTCGCGCCGGGCGTCGTCGTGCCGACGCTCAAGCGTCAGCACGATAGTGCGGAAATGCTCGCCCATTCGTTCCTGTCGGCGGTCGCGCAGGGGGCGCGTGTCGATCTCGACCGTCTCGTTCCCGATGTCCCGCACGCCGCGCTGCCGACTTATCCGTGGCAGCGCGAGCGTTACTGGCTCGTGCCGAGCGTCGAGGGCTACGGGCTCGTGAATCGCCGCGTCGATCATCCGCTGCTCGGCTATCGTCTGCACGAGCATGCGTTCGCCTGGGAGAATCAGCTCGATCCGCAGCGCGTGCCGATGCTCGCCGATCACGTGGTCGACGGCGGCATCGCGTTTCCGGGCGCCGGTTATGTCGAGATGGCACTCGCGGCGGCGCGCACGTTCTTCGGCACACCGGATGTGGCCATCGAGAACGTCGAGATCCGCATGCCGGTCGTGTTCCAGCCGCAGCATGCGAAGCTGTTCCGGTTCGCGATCGACGTGCGCACCGCGTCGTTTACGATCGAGACACGCGACCGGATGTCGGACGGCCCATGGAACCTGAACGTGACGGGGCGCCTGCTCGAAAGCGGCAATACGCTCGATGCGTACAGCACGCCGGATGCGTCCGTCGTCACCCGTCTGCAGTCGCGTCCGGCGCTGTCCGGCGATGCACTGTATGCGGGCACGATGGCAATCGGCCTGAGCTACGGGCCGGCGTTCCGATGGGTGCGGTCGCTGCGCGTGTCGGGCGACGACGCGCTTGCCGAGCTCGATGTGCCGTCGGTCCTTGCCGATGCGCGTGCGCGGTCGGACTATCTGCTGCATCCCGCCCTGATGGACAGCGGCTTCCATCCGCTGTTCGCGGTGCTGGCGCAGGCCGGTGCCACGCCGAACGATGCGCAGTCGGCGTTTGTCCCCGTGCAGATCGGTCGTGTCGATTTCCTGAGCGGCGAAGCGATTCGTCGCGTGCTGGCGCGCATTCATCGCCGCAGCCCGCATTCCATCCTCGCGTCGTTCGAATTCATCGATGCAAACGGCAAGATCGTCGCGCGCCTTTCCGCGTGCCGCTTCCGCCGCGTCGATCTCGCCGGGCGCTGTCACGGCGCGCCCGCGCGCTTTGCCTACGTGCTCGAAGCGCGGCCGCTGCCGGCCGGTTACACGGCCGACGCGTTGCCGCCGCCGGGCGTGCTCGTCGAGCGTGCGAACGCGCACGTCGCGGCGCGTGAGGACCTCGAGCGCCGCACGAAGCATCTGACCGAAATGTTGCCGCTGCTCGACGTGCTTGCCGGTCTGCATGCGCTCGATGCGCTGGATGCGCTCGGCGCGTTCGCCCAGCCGGCGCTACTGACGAACACGCATCCGCAACAGGTCGCACGACTGGCGGAAATCGTCGTCGAGGACGGGCTGGCGCGCTTCGAAGGCGATCGTCTGGTTCGCGATGACGAAGCCTGCGCGGCGATGCCCGCGCGTGACGCGTTGTGGCGCGACGTGCTGGCGGCATCGCCGGCCCATGTCGCCGAACTGACGCTGCTGGCACACGTCGGCGCGGCGCTGCCGCGCGTGCTGCGCGATGCGTCGCCCGGGGGCGTGCCGCTGTCGTCGACCGGGCGCAGTCTGGTCGAACAGTTCTTCGATGCATCGCCGACCTGGGCGCATGCGCGTGCGCTGCTCGCCGCCTGCGTGACGCAGTCCGTCGCGGCGTGGCCGGAGGCACGCCGCTTGCGTGTACTGGAGTTCGGTGCCGCGAGCGGCGACGTGCTGCAACCGCTCGACGTGGACGTGCCGGCCGATCGCTGCGAATACCTGCTGGCGGGTACGCCGCAGCAGCTCGCAGGATTCGATGCGCAAGCGCACGCGCACGTGCGGACGCTGGCGTTCGCGACCGACGCGCCGCTGTTCTCGCAATGCCGCGATACGACGCCGTTCGACGTCGTGATCGTCAACCGGATGCTGGGCGATCATCCGGATCCGCTCGCCGCGCTGACGGCGATCGCCGAACGGCTCGCGCCCGGCGGGCTCGTCGTCATTGCCGATGCGCGCCGCAGTCGATTCTCCGACATCGTGTTCGGCACGGCCAGTGGCGCGGGCGCCGCCGGCGCGTACGGTGCGCTAGCGCCAGCCGCGATCGAGTCGATGTGCGAACGTGCCGGGCTGGTCGATGTGGTGCGTGATACCGAACAAGGCCTCGATCTCGAGGGCACGCCGACGTTCTTCGTCGCGCGCAAGCCCGCTGCCCGCGAGCAAGCGGCCGGCGCATCGCGGGATGAGGATCGGGCGCGTCGCATGGCGCAGAGTGACGACGCGCACTGGCTGATCGTGCAGGACGATGTCGACGCGTTCGGCATCGCCCTGTCGGGCGAGCTCGAGCGGCTGGGTTGCCGTGTCGAGTCGGCAGCGGTGCGTGACGCCGCGGCATGGTCGGCGCGTCAGCCGGCCGGGCATCCGGCGCATGTCGTGTTCGTGGCGCCGCTTGCATCGCTCGACACCGCCGACGGTGCGGCCATGATGCGCGCGCAGCGCGGTGGCGCGCTCGCGCTGGCATCGATCGTGCGCGATCTCGATGCAGCCGGCGCGACGGAGCGCGGGCGACTGTGCGTCGTGACGCGTGGCGGCGCGCCGTTTGCCGCAGGCACGTCGTCACACCCCGAGCATGGAACGTTGTGGGGTCTCGGCCGCGTGATCGCGAACGAGTATCCGACGCTGCCGCTCCGGTTGATCGACGTCGATCGCGCCGTCGAACAACCGGCATCGCAGCTTGCGATGGCGCTGCTTGGCGACGATGGCGAGGAGGAAGTGCTGCTGGCGCCGCAGGGCCGCTACGTGCCGCGCATGTTGCCGGCCGCGCAGGCGGCCGAGCGTGACGGCGCGCTGTCACGTGCATCGGGCCGGTCGGGCGCGCGGCTCGCATTCGACATGCCGGGTTCGTTGCGCAACCTCGAATGGTTCGCGATGCCGGCACGCGATCTCGCCGCCGGCGAGGTCGAGATCGAGCCGATGGCGACGGGGCTCAATTTCCGCGACGTGATGTACGCGATGGGGCTGCTGTCCGACGAAGCCGTCGAGACGGGCTTCGCAGGCGCGACGATCGGCATGGAAATGTCGGGACGTGTCGCGCGGGTCGGCGCCGACGTCGAAGGGTTTGCACCGGGCGACGCGGTGCTGGGTTTCGCGCCGGCATCGTTCGCGACACGCGTGGTCACGCGCGCGACCGCGATCGCACACAAGCCCGACACGATGTCGTTCGAGGAGGCCGCCACGGTTCCGACGACGTTCTTCACCGCGTACTACGCGTTGTGCGAACTGGCGCGACTGCGACGCGGAGAGCGCGTGCTCGTGCACGGTGGCGCGGGCGGGGTCGGCATCGCGGCGATCCAGATCGCGCGGCATCTCGGCGCGGAAGTCTTCGCCACTGCCGGCAGCGACGAGAAGCGCGAATTCATTCGCCTGCTCGGCGTCGACCGCGTGTTCGATTCGCGCAGCCTCGCGTTCGCCGACGAGATCCGTGCGCGCACGCACGGCGAAGGCGTCGACATCGTGCTCAACTCGCTCGCGGGCGAAGCGATGGTGCGTAGCATCGATACGCTGCGTCCGTTCGGCCGCTTCCTCGAACTCGGCAAGCGCGACTTCTACGAGAATAGCCAGATCGGCCTGCGGCCGTTCCGCAACAACATCAGCTATTTCGGCATCGACGCGGATCAACTGATGGGCGTGCTGCCGTCGCTGACGGCACGACTGTTCGAGGATGTGATGAACCTGTTCTCCTCGGGCGTGCTGCATCCGTTGCCATACCGCGCATTCCCGGCCGCACGTGCGGAGGAAGCATTCCGCTACATGCAGCAGGCACGCCAGATCGGCAAGGTGCTGGTCACCTATCCGTCAGGCACGCCGGCGCCGACGCGTGGTGTTGCGGTGCCGCCGCTGCGATTCGACCCGCACGCCGCGTACCTGATCGTCGGCGGCACCGGCGGGCTGGGCTTCGCGACCGCGCGCTGGATGATCGAGCGCGGCGCGCGGCACCTGACGCTCGCGAGTCGCGGCGGCGCGCTGGGCGCGGCAATGCAGGCGGAAGCCGACCGCTGGCGGGGCATGCTCGGCGCTGACGTGTCGGTCGCGCGATGCGACGTGACCGACGCCACGGCGCTCGACGGCCTCGTCGACAAGATCGAGCGTCGCGGAACGCCGCTCAAGGGCGTGCTGCATTCGGCGATGCAGATCGACGACGGGCTGCTGCGCAACGTCGACGACGCGCGCTTCGCGGCCGTGCTCGAACCGAAGGTGGCGGGCGCATGGAACCTGCATCGCGCGACGCAGCGGTGCACGCTCGATTTCTTCGTCGTGTATTCGTCGGCGACGACCTGTCTCGGCAACCCGGGGCAGGGTGCGTACGTCGCCGCCAACGGCTTCCTCGAGGCGCTGGTCGCGCATCGTCGCGCGGCCGGCCAGCCGGCCATGTTCATGGCGTGGGGGCCGATCGAGGACGTCGGCTTCCTGGCGCGCAACGCCGGCACGCGTGAGGCGTTGCAGTCGCGGATCGGCGGTGCGTCGATCACGTCGGACGAAGCGATGGCCGCGCTCGAACGCGCGCTTGCCCAAGGGACCGCCGGCGAAGCCGTCGTGCGCCTCGACTGGGGTGCCATTTCGCGCGGCATGCCGGCCGCGCACGCTCAGCGTTACACGGCGTTGCACACGGGTGGCACGGCCGAAACGTCGAGCGACGATCGCGTGCTGCTGGAGCAACTGCGTACGTTGCCGCCGGCCGAGGCAGTCGCGCTCGTCGAGACCGCGCTGCGCGGCCAGATCGCGCGGATTCTGCATATGTCGCCGGAGCGCGTCGATGCAGGCCGGTCGGTCCTCGATCTCGGGATGGACTCGCTGATGGGCATGGAGCTTGGCATGGCCGTCGAGGAGACCTTCGGCGTCAAGCTGTCGATCATGGCGATCGCGGAAGGCGCGACGGTGCATACGCTGGCCGAGCGCATCGTCGAGTTGCTCGGTGAGCGCAGCGGCGACGAGAAGACCGCGGCCGTGGACGAACTGGCGCAAGCGCTGGTCGCGCGGCATGCATTGGGTGATGAGGCGCGGGCGACGCTCGCACGTCGTCAGGATCACGAAAAAAACCAGGGGGCAGCAACATGCAAGTCGACGCCGGTTCATGCCGGTTGAAAGCACCGCAGGGATGGCAGCCCAACGAAGGCACGGTCGCCCGGCCGGTGACGATGACCGGACATGGTCTGCACACCGGGCGCCGGGTCCAGGTGCGGATCCTGCCCGCGACGCCGTCGGACGAACGGCACGGGATCGTGTTTCGCCGCATGCGCGGCGATCATCAACTGGGGACGCTTGCCGCCGGTCCGGCGGTGCGTCGCGCGCAGCCGCTCTGCACGATGCTGCGTGCCGACGACGGCATGGGCGTGCGTACGGTCGAGCACCTGCTTGCATCGCTGCTGACCTGCGAGATCGATCACGCGATCGTCGAACTCGATGCGGAAGAAGTGCCGATTCTCGACGGTAGTGCGCGGCCGTGGATCGACGCGATCACGGCCGGCGGTCGTGCCGAATTGCAGCGTTCGAAGCGCTTTCTCCGGGTGCTGAAGCCGGTGAGCGTGGCCGACGGCGAGGGCGCGTCACGGCGCGAATTGCGCGTCGAGCCCGCCGAGCGATACGAATTCAGCGTGCGCGACGATCTCAAGGGGTTCGGCGACATGCAGTGGGACGGCGAGCTCACGCCGGGGACGTTCGCCAGCGAGATTTCGTCGTCGCGTTCGTACGGGCGGATCAAGTGGGCCGTGCCGGCGATCGCGGTCGGCTACCTGACGGGCACGCCGATCCTGCGCGGCGCGAGGCCGTCCTGCACGGCGTCGATCATCGGCAATCACGTGATCGGCGGACTGCGCGCGCCCGACGAATTCGTGCGTCACCGCGTGCTCGATCTCGTCGGCGATCTGGCGCTCGCGGGCTCACCGCTGCTCGGGCGCGTCATCGCGCATCGCCCTACCCACGAAATGAACTACCGACTTCTCAGCGCGTTGCTCGGTACGCCCGACGCGTACGAATGGGTCGACGTATCCGCGTAACGCGGACACAACGGACGGACTGCCCGGAACCAAAGACATGGCACTCGGAGAACACCTTCGCCAGCAACTGGCGGCGAAAGCGCTGAAGCGGCAACTTGAGCGCGCAACGGAAGCTGCCGCGGCGCCCGGCGTGCCCGGTACGCCGGCGGCGCAGGCCGCGTCGGCGCGCAGCCGTTTCGAATCGATGCCGCAGTATCAGCAAGTCAGGATCATGCGCGAGATGGGCGAGAAGCTGCGCGTCGACTCGCCGTTCTTCCGCGTGCACGATGGCGTTGCCGGCGCGACCACCCAGATCGGCGGTCGCGAGTACGTGAACTTCGCGAACTACAACTACCTCGGTCTCGCCGGCGATCCGACCGTATCCGAACGTGCGAAGGCCGCGATTGACCGCTACGGCACGTCGGCGTCCGCGAGCCGCATGGTCGCGGGTGAGCGTCCGGTGCAGCGCGACCTCGAGCGGGCGCTGGCCGCGTTCTACGAGACCGACGATTGCGTCGCGTTCGTGAGCGGCCACGCGACCAATGTGACCGTGATCGGCGCACTGTTCGGCCCCGGCGACCTGATCGTCCACGACGCGCTCGCGCACAACAGCATCGTGCAGGGTGCGCAGCTGAGCGGCGCGAAACGGCTGAGCTTCGCGCACAACGACTGGCAGGCGCTCGACGAACTGCTGTCGCGCGTGCGTCGCGAATACCGGCACGTGCTGATCGCGATCGAGGGGCTGTACAGCATGGATGGCGATTTCCCGGACCTGCAGCGTTTCGTCGACGTGAAGACGCGCCACGGTGCGTTCCTTCTGGTCGACGAAGCGCATTCGCTCGGCGTGCTCGGCGCGACGGGCAAGGGCATCCGTGAACATTGCGCGGTCGCGCCCGACCAGGTCGACGTGTGGATGGGCACGATGAGCAAGACGCTGGCCGGTTGCGGCGGCTTCATCGCCGGCTGTCAGCCGCTCGTGGACATGCTGCGCCATCTGGCGCCGGGCTTTCTCTATAGCGTCGGACTCGCGCCGACGCTCGCCGAAGCGTCGCTGGCCGCGCTCGAACGCCTGCAGGCCGAACCGGAGCGGGTTGCGCAACTGCAGGCGCGCGGGCAGCAATTCCTGACCGAGGCACGCGCGGCGGGGCTGAACACCGGCACGAGCGCCGGGTATGCGGTCGTGCCGGTGATCACCGGAAGTTCGCTGAAAGCCGCGCAGTGGGCCAACGCGATGTTCGACGAAGGGATCAACGTGCAGCCGATCTTCTATCCGGCCGTCGAGGAGAAGGCCGCGCGCCTGCGGTTCTTCATCTGCTCGACGCACGAGCCCGGGCAGATCAGCCGGACGGTCGATGTGCTGGCCCGCCTGGCGGGGCGGGCGGCATGATGCCCGCCGCGGTGCTTGCGCCGTCGTTCGACGTGCCGCAAGCCGGCGCGTCGACGCCGTTTCGCGCCGCATGCGCGGACGATGCGGCGGCATGCGCACCGCTCGTGTTCGCCTCCGGCGTCGGCGAATTCGGTTTCTTCCTCGGTGAGAGCGACGCGCGCTGCATCGCGTTCCTGCAACAGGCGTTCCGGTCGCGTCACGGCCGGTTCTCGTGGCGCAGGCATCGGGTCGCGCTCGGCGCCGACGGCACCGTGCATGCCGTGATGGCCATTCATGACGGGCGCCGGACGTTGTTCGACGACGTTCACGTCGTGTGGGCCCTGGCGCGCTTTTTCGGCGTGCGCCGCACGATCGGCCAGCTGCTGCGCGGGCTGGTGCTCGAAACGGAGATTCCGGCGCCCAAGCGTGGGCAGATCCTCATTGCGCATTGCGCGACGGACGAGCGGCGGCGCGGCACGGGCATCTTCACCGCACTGCTGCGCGACGCGCTCGAGACCGGTGCGTTGCCGGACGACGACAGCCGCGACATCGTGCTCGACGTGCTGACCCGCAACGAGCGCGCCCGCGCACTGTACGAGCGGCTCGGCTTTGTCGCGCTGACGCGGTTGCGTCAGCGCTCGCGACGGCTGCCCGCCGAGCTTGATACGGTACGCTTGCGGCTCACGCGTCGCGGCTGACGGCGCGCATCAAATCTCTTTCATGCACAGTTCGAGCGCGGCTTCCCAATGCGGGGCGCACAAGCCGAAGTGCTCCGCCAGTTTTGCATTCGACATGCGGGAATTGGCCGGGCGCGATGCTGGTGTCGGATAAGCGCTGGCGGGAATGGGCGACAACGACGGCTTCTTCGACAGATTCGAGAGACGAAAGATCGCTTCGGCGAATCCATGCCATGAAGTCGAACCGGCCGCACACAGGTGATAGATTCCCGAATGCGTGTTCCACCATTCGTGCTGTCCGTCCCGTTCGTTCATGGAGGCGCCGATGGCCTGCGCAGCGACGTTCGCGCTCAGCGCAGCGATCGTTTTCGACCAGGTCGGAGCACCGATCTGGTCCGCGACGATCTTCAGTTCGTCACGCTCGGCGCCGAGGCGCAGCATGGTCAACAGGAAGTTCTTGCCGCGCGTTCCGTACACCCAGCTGGTACGGAAAATCAGGTGCGCGCATCCCGATGCCGCGATCGCCTGCTCGCCCGCGAGTTTGGTCGCACCATACACGTTTTGCGGATCGACCGGATCGTCCTCGATGTACGGGCCGTTCTTCGTCCCGGCAAACACGTAATCCGTCGAGTAATGGATCAGCGCCGCGCCGATGCGCTTCGCTTCTTCGGCGAGCACGGCTGGCGCTTCCGCATTCAGGCGCGTGGCCAACGCGACGTCGTTTTGCGCCTGGTCCACGGCCGTATAGGCGGCCGGGTTGACGATGAGGTCCGGCCTGACGTGGCGCACGACGTCGCGCACCTGATCGAGGCGCGACAAGTCGAGCGCGCCGCGATCGAGTGCGACCACTTTGCCGAGACCCTGCAGGCTGCGCGCCAGCTCGAATCCCACCTGGCCATTGATGCCGGTGAGCAGGATGGTCCGTTGCTCGGGCCGTTTTTTCTGTTCCACGGCGCCGCTCACTTGTAGTACTCGGCTTCGGCGAGCCGCTTGCCAGCCGCATCCTTGGCCGCGAGCACGGGCTCGCCTTCGAGCGGCCAATCGATGCCGATCTCCGGATCGTTCCACAGCAAGCTGCGCTCGTGCTCAGGGAACCAGTAGTCGGTGGTCTTGTAGAGGAATTGCGCCGACTCCGACAGCACCACGAAACCGTGCGCGAAGCCGGGCGGCACCCAGAGCTGGCGATGGTTGTCGGCCGACAGTGTCACGCCGGCCCATTTGCCGAAGTTCGGCGAACTACGCCGGATGTCGACCGCGACGTCGAATACCTCGCCTTCGACCACGCGCACGAGCTTGCCCTGCGCGTGCTCGATCTGGTAGTGGAGCCCGCGCAGCACGCCCTTTACCGAACGCGAGTGGTTGTCCTGGACGAACTCGACGTCGGCCTCGACGAGCGCCGCGAATTCGCGTCCGTTGAAGCTCTCGTAAAAATAGCCGCGCGCGTCGCCGAATACCTTCGGCTCGACGATCTTGACTTCGGGGAGCGCCGTAGCAGTTACCGTGATGGCCATGCAACCTGATCCGTGAGAATGTTCAGCAAATATTTGCCGTAGCCGTTTTTCGACAGCGGCTGCGCGAGCTTCTGCACCTGCTCGGCATCGATCCACTGCCGGCGGTACGCGATCTCCTCGGGGCAGGCGACGACCAAGCCTTGCCGCTTCTGCAGCGTCGCGATGAAGCTCGCGGCCTCGATCAGCGAATCGTGGGTACCGGTGTCGAGCCATGCATAGCCGCGGCCCATGATCTCGACGTTCAACGCGCCGTCCACGAGATAGCGGGAATTGACGTCGGTGATTTCGAGCTCGCCGCGCGGCGACGGCTCGATGTCGGCGGCGATGTCGCACACGCGGTTGTCGTAGAAGTAGAGACCGGTCACGGCGTAGTTCGAACGCGGCTTGGCTGGCTTCTCTTCGATCGATACGGCACGGAAGTCTTGATCGAATTCGACGACGCCGTAACGTTCCGGATCGTGCACGTGATAGGCGAACACCGTCGCGCCCGCGTCTTGCGCGTCTGCGTGCTCGAGCTGTTTCGCCAGGTCGTGACCATAGAAAATGTTGTCGCCGAGAATGAGCGCCGACGGATCGTTGCCCACGAATTCGCGACCGATGATGAACGCCTGTGCAAGGCCGTCGGGCGACGGCTGCACCGCATACTGGATGTTCATCCCCCACTGGCTGCCGTCGCCGAGCATGGCTTCGAAGCGTGGGGTGTCCTGCGGCGTGGAGATGATCAGTACGTCGCGAATGCCCGCGACCATCAGCGTCGAGAGCGGGTAATAGATCATCGGCTTGTCGTAGACCGGAAGCAACTGCTTCGAGACCGCATGCGTGATCGGATAGAGCCGTGTGCCGGAACCGCCGGCGAGAATGATGCCCTTGCGCGCCATGTCCGTTCCCCTTACGCGCGGTGCGCGTAGTTCGTTGCGACCCACTTCCGGTAGTCGCCCGAAGCGACTTCGTCGACCCATTCCTGATGGTCCAGATACCAGCGCACCGTTTTCGCGAGACCGGTTTCGAAGGTCTCCGCGGGCTTCCAGCCGAGCGCTCGCTCGAGCTTGCGTGCGTCGATCGCGTAGCGTCGATCATGGCCCGGCCGGTCGGTCACATAAGTGATCTGGTCGCGATACGAACCCGCCGATTTCGGTCGCAGTTCGTCCAGCAGGTCGCACAGCGTGTGCACGACCTCGAGATTCGTTTTCTCGTTCCAGCCGCCCACGTTGTACGTCTCGCCGGTCTGGCCGCGCGCGAGCACCTCGCGGATCGCACTGCAGTGGTCGCCGACGTACAGCCAGTCCCGTACGTTCTGGCCGTCGCCGTACACGGGCAACGGCTTGCCGGCGAGCGCGTTGGCGATCATCAGCGGAATGAGTTTCTCGGGGAACTGGTATGGGCCGTAGTTGTTCGAGCAGTTCGTGGTGAGCGTAGGCAGGCCGTACGTATGCTGGTAGGCGCGCACGAGATGATCGGAGCCGGCCTTCGTTGCCGAATAGGGGCTGTTCGGTGCGTACGGAGTCGTTTCGGAAAATTGCGGATCGGCAGGCGACAGCGAACCGAATACTTCGTCCGTGGAAACGTGCAGAAAGCGGAATGCGGCCTTGTCTGCCGCAGGCAGCGTATTCCAGTACTGGCGTGCAGCTTCAAGCAGCGTGAATGTTCCGACGACATTGGTCTGAACAAAATCCGCCGGCCCGTGAATCGAGCGATCGACGTGGCTTTCCGCGGCGAAATGCAGGACTGCGCGAGGCTTGTATTCTGCGAACAGCGCATCGAGCGCCGCACGGTCGCAAATATCGGCTTGCGCGAACACGTGCTTCGGGTTTCCGTGCACCGATTTTAATGTTCCGAGATTGCCCGCATAGGTCAATTTGTCGACGTTCAGAACCGATTCGTCGGATTGACGCAGCCAATCCAGCACAAAGTTGGCACCGATAAAGCCGGCGCCACCTGTAACCAATATCATGTAGCCTCTTTTTATGTTAACGGCAGTGAGTCCTGCCTTGCTCTCGTTCGTGCGCGTAGCCCTCGATTGACGCAGGACGAAGAATATCAAGAAATCGTGCTGCCCCGACGGATCTGGGGGGCTGGGTTGCACGCATATTCTAGGGTATTCCTTCGAGGCGACGCATGTATCAACCGCACAGTCTGCGTTGAAAGACTATTAATTCTCTATACCGCGGGACTCGGATGATGCCGGTCGTGTGCGGTGTATCGCGATTCTCCGTACGCTTGCGCGGGATTCATCAGACGTGCTATCGCACGCAAACATTTGCGCAAAGCCGCGACAAGGAGAGTGCAAGCGGAAGTCGACGCCGAATGCGGTGATGGTTTTTCGATACTAAAAATCGATGGCAACTATATCATGCTCGATTCGATCGGCGCGAATCACCCGTTTTATATCGAGATTTGGAATCGCAATATTTTTACTTTACCGACATGGCGGGTGGCGCCGTGGCCGGTGACGTGCCTGTCGTATTACTCGTTAAATCCGGTACGATTCGGACTCATTTCCCCCCGGTGCGGCGGGAACTCTAAACGCCGCTTCAACCTATTTGTGCCGCGGATTGAACGGCCGCTGCTGCACATCCGCCCCATGCGCGACGATCACCGTGCTTTCGGGCACTTCCTCCCATGCGTCGCGCAGGTCGATGAGCGGCTCCGACACGACCATGAACGCGTCGTCACCCGATTCGACGATGCGCGGATTGTGCGGATAAAGTTCGTGCAGATGCCTGAACGACGTGCTGTGGAACAGCGAGCGCGATTGCCGTTCGCTCGAGTAGCGCACCGCGATGATCCGGTCGCCGTCCGTCGCGCAGATCGTCATGTTGAGCGGCTCGGCGACTCGGTATCGCGCGGCGGTTTCCTCGATCACGCCGACCATGCGTTCGAGCGCCGGCAGCGGCATCTGCTCGAGGCCGTAGGTCAACGCGAGACGGAACATCAGCTCGGAATCGGTCGACCCTTCGAGCGTAGCGAACAGCGCCGGGTCGACCTTCATCGTCAGGTCGCGGCGCAGCTTGTGGAAATCGCGGATCAGCCCGTTGTGCGCGAACAGCCAGCGGCCGTGGCGGAACGGGTGACAGTTGGTTTCCTGCACGGGCGCATCGGTTGCCGCACGGATGTGCGCGATGAACATCCGCGAGCGGATCGCGCGCGCGGCTTCGCGCAGGTTGCGATCGTTCCACGCGGGATGCACCGAGCGGTAGCGGAACGGCAGTTCGTCGGGGTTGCCGTACCAGCCGATGCCGAACCCGTCGCCGTTGGTGGTCGTGGCGCCCAGTTCCGAGTGCAGGCTCTGGTCGATCAGCGAATGCTTCGCGCGAAACAGTACGGTCTCGAGATGGATCGGATTACCCGTATAGGCGAGCCAGCGGCACATGGAGCGCTCCTTCGCGATGAATCCTCTCGCGCATGGTAGCCGACTTCGCGGCGCCGTTATACGCGGCTGCCGCACGCTCGCCGGTTGGCAGACTGCGCCGGTCGATCGTCGATGAAGGATGCGGCGGGTGCCGCATCCTTCGTGCACGCGTCAGTCGCCGAGCGCGTCCATCACGCGGGCGGAGTAGACGAGCGCCGCGCCCGCATTCAGCGCGATCGCGACGCCGAGCGCTTCGGCCACTTCCTCCTTGGTCGCGCCATGCTTCGCGGCTTCCGCCGTGTGCACGGCGATACAGCCGTCGCAGCGCGTGGTGACGGCCACCGCGAGCGCGATCAGCTCGCGCGTCTTTGCGTCGAGATGACCCGTCTTGGCGCCGGCGCCGGACAGCGCCTTGTAGCCGGCCAGCGTATCGGGCGACAGCTTGGCGATGTCGCCGATGCGCGTCGAGAGTTCCTTCCGGTATTCGTTCCAGTTCAGCATGATGCGTCCTTTCGAGAAGAGGTGAGGAGGGCGGCGGGCGCCGCGATCTCGGGCGATGCAGACCTATTCTGATCGTTCGCGCTGAGGGTTTCGATACGCTAGAGTGTCAATTTTTAGCGAGATCGTCTCATGGATGCCCTCAGTCAACTACTATCGCTGGGCCGCAGCCATGTCGAACTCGACGTGCGCTGCCTGCTCGATGGCCCGTTTGCGATGCCGCACGACCCGCTGCCGCCTGGCGAAGCCGCGTTTCACCTCGTGCTGGCCGGAACGTGCCGGATGCGTACCGCGGACGGGCGCACGCTGCAGCTCGCCGACGGCGATTTCGTACTGCTGCCGGCGGGTGGCGCGCACGACCTGCTCGACGCAGGGGCCGGCCGGTTGGGGCCGGTTGCAGCGCTGCGCGATCTGGGGACGGGCGGTGGCACGGTGCTGCCGGTCAAGTCGAATCTCGATCCGGCCGAACCGGGCGGCGCGAGCGTGGACCTGCTGTGTGGACGGTTCGTCTATGCGCGCGGTGCGGGTGAACTGCTGATGCGCACGCTGCCGCATGTACTGCATGTCGGGTTGCGCGAGGCGTCGGGGTTCGCGCCGCTGCAGCTGCTGACGAGCGTGCTGCGCACCGAGGCGTCGAATGGTCAACCGGGCGCCGGCGCGATCGTGAACGCGCTCGGCCAGGCGCTGCTCGCGTATGCGTTGCGCGCATACGGTCGTGGTGCGCGCGTGCCGTCCGGCTGGCTCGCGCTTGCGGCCGACGCGCGGCTCGGCCCGTCGGTTCAGGCCGTGCTGCAGGCGCCGGAGAAGCCGTGGACGGTTGAGTCGCTCGGCGATGCATCCGCGATGTCGCGCGCGACATATGCACGGCATTTCCGCGAGCGGGCCGGGATGAGTGTCGGCGCGTTCATCGCGCAGATCCGGATGATGCATGCGTGCGCGCTGCTGCAGGACACGCAGCGCGGGCAGGCGGAGATCGGGCAGGCAGTCGGCTATCAGTCGGAGGCGGCGTTCGGCAAGGCGTTTCGCGCGGTGCTCGGCACGACGCCGGGGCGCTGGCGTCGCGCGCAGCGCGACACGTGAGGTTGCCGGCGGGGGCGTCGTGCTCGACGACGAACCGTTGGCGAAATCGAAGAGGGGAGAAGTGTCTGCCTGCCGCGGCGCACACCTGCTCGCGAGGCAACAACAATGAAAAAGGGGCTTCCGGTTTCCCGGAAGCCCCTTCTTGACATCTTGGTAGGCCGTGCGTGACTCGAACACGCGACCAACGGATTAAAAGTCCGCTGCTCTACCAACTGAGCTAACGACCCAAAGAGCAAAAAATTATAGCGGCGGATCGCTGGTCTGTCAACAACCCGTCACCATAATTTATTTGATGCTTTCGATCTTGCCCTGTGCCGTCTGCGCGGCGTTCGATCCAGCGTATTGCGACACGACCTGCTCGAACGTCTTCTTTGCAGCCGCCTTCTGGCCCTGCTCGAGTTGGTTCGTGCCGATTGCCACGAGTGCGTCGGCCGCGCGCGGGTGCTGCGGGAACTTGCTGACAATCCCTTGCCACGTTGCAGTCGAACCGCGGTAGTCGCGCAGCGCGTATTGCGCATTGCCGTACCAGTACTGCGCAGTCGGCTGGTAGGGGCTCTGCGGATACTTCGCGATGAACGCGCGGAACGAAGCCGCCGCCGCCTTGAAGTTGCCGTTGCGGAACTGCTGTTGCGCCGCGTTGAGCGCATCCGTTTCACCCGGCTGCACGGTGCCTTCCACGCCGTCGATCGTCGCCTGTTGCGGCTCGAACTTCTTCAGCCGCGTGTCGAGATCCTGGTAGTACTCTTTCTGCTGCCGCTCGAGCGTCGTCAGCCGGTTCGTCAGGTCTTCGTTCTCGCCGCGCAGCGTCGCGACCTGCTGGTTCAGCTGGTCGATACGGCCGGATTGATCGAGGATCGTACGCTGGGCGGCCGACAACTGGCTGGACAGGTTGTCACTCTTGCTGCGCAGATCAAGCACGGCGCGGCGCGCCTCGTTGTCGTCGAACATGCCGGCGTGCGCCGGCGCGGCCGACCACGCCGCGCCGACGACGCAGAATGCTGCGGCCATCCGCAGCCAGGATACACGGTGCGTCATACGGCAACTCTTCCGTTACTTACTGTTGGTAGACGAGGTCGGCGCGGCGGTTCTGCGCCCACGATGCTTCGTCGTGACCCGATGCTTGCGGCTTTTCCTTGCCGAGGCTCACGGCTTCCATCTGCGAGTCGTTCACGCCGAGCAGTGCCATCGCGCGGCGGACAGCCTCCGCACGCTTCTGGCCCAGCGCAAGGTTGTACTCGCTCGTGCCGCGTTCGTCGGTGTTGCCCTGGATCAGCACATGGCGCTGCGGGTGGCTCTTCAGGTACTGAGCGTGCTGCTGCAGCAGCGGCTGGTATTCGTCCTTCACCGAATAGCTGTCGAAGTCGAAGTAAATGCTGCGCTTCGCAAGCGGGCTGTTCGGGTCATTCAGCGGATCGACGTTCACCTGCGCGACGTTGTCGGCGCTCGGCTGCGTGCTCATCGCGCCCGCGTTGGCCTTGTCGTCGAGCTTGACGCCCGACTTACACGCTGCGAGCGCGCTGATCATCATCACGGCCAGGGCCAGACGAGCTTTGTTCGACATCATGGTTACTCTCCTTGTGGTCATTGCATGAAGGGCCCCCACGACGGCTCACGAACGGAGCCGCCCTGGACGGACAGGATCTGCGGCGGCGCGCTGCCGTCGGAGGGCACTGCTGCCAGCACGTTGCGACCACCCGACTGGGTAGCGTAAAGAAGGTACTGGCCGTTTGCCGCGAAGCTCGGCGATTCGTCGCGATTGGTATTCGTGATGGCGTTCGCCGCGCCGGTTTGCAGATCCTGAACGTACAGCTTGAACCCCCCACCCGTGCGGGAGATGTAGGCGAGCAGCTTGCCGTCCGGGCTGATGCGCGGGCTGGTGTTGTAGCTGCCGGTGAAGGTCACGCGTTGCGCGGAGCCGGCGCTTTCGCCTTGCGCGGGCATCCGGTAGATCTGCGGCGCGCCGCCGCGATCGCTCGTGAAATAGATCCAGCGGCCGTCCGGCGAGTAGAACGGCTCGGTATCGATCGAGCTGCTCTGCGTGAGCCGGCGCAGACCGCCGCCGTTCGCATTGACCGTATAGATTTGCGTATTGCCCGTCAGCGACAGCGCAACGGCCAGCGTGTTGCTGTCCGGCGACCACGCCGGCGCACTGTTGTTGCCCTTCTGGTCGGAGACCATGAAGCGGCGGCCCGTCGGCAGGTCATGGATGTAGACGATCGGCTTCTTGCGCTCGAACGACACGTACGCGACCTTCGTCCCGCTCGGCGACCACGCCGGCGAGATGATCGGCTCGGTGCTCGAGAGCGCGATGCGTGCGTTCTGGCCGTCGGAGTCCGAGATCTGCAACTGGTACCGGTTGCCCGTCTTGATCACGTACGACAGACGCGTGGCGAACACGCCGCGCACGCCGAGCAACTTCTGGTAGATGTAGTCGGCGATCTTGTGGCCAGCCGTGCGCAGCGTGTTGTCGTTCGCCGTCAGCGACAGGCCGCCGAGGCTTTGCTGCTTCACGGTGTCGTACAGGATGAAGTTCACCTTGTACTGGCCGTTGGCGTCGCGGTTCACGCTGCCGGCGACGAACGCGTTCGCGCCCTTGGCTTTCCATGCGCCGAGATCGACCGATGCGGTTTCGGGCACGGGCGTGCTGCCCGCGTCGATATTGGTGAATTTGCCGCTGCGCGCGAGGTCGGCGCGGACGATCGACGTGACCTGCTGCGGCAGGTTCGCCTCGTTCACGAAATTCGCGGTGGCGATGGGGAACTGGGTCGAACCGACGCCGGTGATCAACACATTGACCTGCGCGTTAGCGGCGCCGCCGGCCGCAATCAGACACGAGGCCACGAGTGCCCTGAAACCTAGTTTCGTCATCAAACTCATGCTTCTTGCTTCCCATGTGACTTGGATCGCTGCGCAACCGCAGAGACAGTAAAAATACCCGATTCGTTCCCGTCCGGCAGCGACGCACGGAGTGTAAGCGCATTTGCGATCACTCCGCTGCCTTGAAGGTAATCGTAATGTCGGACGGGGTACGACCGTTAGAATCGGGCGGCAATGGGACCGACGCCTGAATCGCATTGACCACGGCTTGATCCCACCCCGAATTTCCGCTCGAACGGCGGATCGAAACGCTCAGCACGTCGCCCGACGGCGTGCAGCGGATCGCGACGACCGTCGTCAGGCCCGCGCGCTCGCCGCCCCAGACGATGTTCGGTTTCACACGGCGACGCACCTTGTCGGGATAGCCGGGCGACGCGGCATTGCCGCCGGAGCCCGTCCCGGTACCGCTTTTCGCGAGGCCTTCACCGCCGCCTTCGCCGGACCCGGACATGCCTTGCATCTGCGCGAGACGCGCGCTGCGCTCACGGTCGAGCTTCGCCTTCGCCGCCGCGTCGGCCTTCGCGCGCGCCGTCGCCTCGGCCTTCGCCTTTGCCTGGGCTTCCGCCTTCGCCTTCGCGGCCGCGTCGGCCTTGGCCTTCGCCGCCTGCTGCGCTTCCAGCTGCGCCTGCTTCTGTTGCTGCAGTTTCTGCTGCTGGAGCTTTTGCTGTTCGAGCTTCTGCTGCTCCACGAGCTGTTGTTGCTTGAGCTTGTCCGCCTGCTTCTGCTTTTCGCGCTCGGCGGCCTTCTGCGCGGCGAGGGCAGCAGCCTGCTGGGCCGCAAGCTGCTCGCGCCGGGCTTCTTCCTGCTGGGTCTTCAGTTGCTGCGCGCGGCGCTGCTGCTCGAGCAGCGCTTCGCGCGCGGCCGCTTCCTGTTGCCGTTTCTTCTGCTGCAGCGCGATGTCCGCCTGCTCGTCCCGGACCGGGGGAGGGGGCGGTGCGAGCTTCGCGGGCGGCGTGGGTGTGACGACGGGCCGCGGCGCGGGCACGTCGGGCACCTCGGTCCATAGTTCGGCTTCGGCGCCTGCCGGCGTGCTGTTCTGCCACTGCACGCCGTGATAGAGGAACAATGCGAGCAGCACGTGCATCAGCGCCGCGAGCGCGAACGCGCGCCAGGTGCCGCGCTCGCGAGGGGGCTGAGACGGATAGGCGTTGCCGCGCGTCGATTGCTGCCGGTTCATTGCGATTTGACGAGGAGGCCGACGCGCTTGACGCCGCGCGCCTTCAGGTCCGACATCACGGTCATGACGGCATCGTACTGCACGGTCTTGTCGGCCGCGATCACGACGGGCTGGTCGGGATGGTCAGCCTGCCGGGCCGAGATGAAGCTGTCGAGCTCGGCCTTGGTCATCGTGTCTTCCTGCGTCGCGCCGGAGTCGCCCTTGTACTTGACGCTCATCGTGCGGTCGGCCTTGATGTTGACGACGACTGGTGGCGTCTGTTCCTGGGGTGCGGCATTGCCGACGGTCGGCAGATTGATGATCGACGGGGCGACGAGCGGTGCCGTGACCATGAAGATCACGAGCAGCACCAGCATCACGTCGATGTACGGCACGACGTTGATGTCGGCCATCGCGCGGCGCGAGCGGCCGCCGCGCATGCTGGATCGAATGGGACTTCCTGCCATGGCGCGCTCCTTACTGGGCCTGACGCTGCAGGATGTTCGAGAACTCTTCGATGAAGGTCTCGAAGCGGATCGCGAGGCGGTCGATGTCGTGCGCGTAGCGGTTGTACGCGACAACCGCCGGAATCGCGGCGAACAGGCCGATCGCGGTGGCGACGAGCGCCTCGGCGATGCCCGGTGCGACGTTCGCGAGCGTCGCCTGCTGCACGTTCGCCAGGCCGCGGAACGAGTTCATGATCCCCCAGACGGTGCCGAACAGACCGATGTACGGACTGACCGAGCCGACCGACGCGAGGAACGCGAGGTTCGCTTCGAGCACGTCCATTTCGCGCTGGAACGACGCGCGCATCGCACGGCGCGCGCCGTCGAGCACGAGGCCCGGGTCGCTGATGCGCTTTTCCTTCCCCTTCAGGAACTCACGCATCCCCGATTCGAAAATCCGCTCGAGCGCGCCGATCGTGTGACGATTGTTGGCCGCGCTTTGATACAGCGCCTGCAGGTCGCCGCCCGACCAGAAATCCCTTTCGAAGCGTTCGGTCTGCGCGCGTGCGCGGCGGATCGCGAACCACTTGCGGAAGATGAAGGTCCACGACATCAGCGACAGCAGCAGCAGCAGCCCCATCACGGCCTGGGCCAGCACGCTCGCGTTGAGGACGAGGGAAATGATCGACAGGTCTTGAGAAGTGTTCATAGAGGTTTGAGTAACGTCCCTTCGGGGGTGTCCGGCGAGGGCGCACGGTATGCGTGTGGCGCGGCGCGCCGGCCTGGCCTGGCGCCGAACCTTGCTTAGTATCGATTCAGGAGGGCAAGTTCATAGGTTTTGTCTAAACGGTGCTCATCCGAGCTTCGTTGACAATACAGTCTGCCCGGCGTCGATGACGGGCCCGCGTTGCAGCGCGTCGAGCACGACCGGCGGGATTGCCGCGGGCCGGATGCCGGTTCGGTCGACGCAGCCGAGGCGGATGTGTCCGGCGACGAGCAGCGTGTCTCCGCACCAGGCTTCCTGCGTGAATTCCACCGATGCGCGGCCGATGCGTCCGGGCCGGCTCGTGATCGTCAGCGCGTCGTCGAGTCGCGCCGGCGCGCGGTAGTCGAGCGATGTGCTGCGAACGATGAAGATCGCGCCGGTATCGTCGGCGAGCCGACGCTGGTCGATGCCGCATGCGCGCAGCCACTCGGTGCGAGCGCGTTCGAAGAACTTCAGGTAGTTGGCATAGAAGACGATGCCGCCTGCGTCGGTGTCCTCGTAGTACACGCGTACCGGCCAAGTGAAGCCGGAGTGCGCGTCCGGGGAGCGGGTAGGCTGAGTCATGGCGCGCATTTTACCGGAAGGCCGAGGCCGGATTCGTAACCGATTCGTAACGGAATGTAGTATGCCGTAGCACACTGCGGGCCGGCCCCGAGAGGGGGGGCGGGCCCGCGCGACTTTCAGCCGCGGTGGACGGTCGGGCCGCCGGGCGCTTGCGCGACCGGCATCAGCTCGATCGTGTTGACGTTGACGTGTGCCGGGCGCGTCGCGATCCAGTAGATCGTGTCGGCGATGTCCTCGGGCATGAGCGGCTGGACATTGTTGTAGACGCTCGCCGCTTTTGCGTCGTCGCCGCGATAGCGGATGTTCGAGAACTCGGTGCCGCCGCACAGGCCCGGCTCGATGTCGGTGACGCGCAGTGGCGTGCCGAGCAGGTCGGCGCGCAGGTTCAGGCTGAATTGTCTGACGAAAGCCTTGGTCGCGCCGTAGACGTTGCCGCCCGCATAAGGGTACGAACCCGCGACCGAGCCGATATTGAAGATGTGACCGCGGCCGCGCTCGATCATGCCGGGCAGCAGTGCGTGCGTAACGGTGACGAGGCCCGTGCAGTTCGTGTCGATCATCGTGTGCCATTCGTCGAGGCTGGCCTTTTGGGCCGGCTCGACGCCGAGCGCGAGGCCGGCGTTGTTGACGAGGACGTCGAGTGCCGCGAATTCGGCGGGAAGGGCGGCCGGCACGGCCTCGACGGCCGCGCGATCGCGTACGTCGAGCTCGAGCGGCAGCAGGGAATCGCCGAGTTCGGCGGCGAGCGCATCGAGACGATCCTTGCGGCGCGCGGTTGCGGCGACGCGGTGGCCGCCCTTGACGAAGGCACGGGCGATGGCGGCGCCGAAGCCGGCGGACGCGCCTGTGACGAACACGATCATTGCTGCTCCTGGTCGGTAACAAAGTAGCGGATAGTATCCCGCAAGCCTACTGAGATTGCCGCACCGCGGCAAGGCGGCACAGCGTTCCGGTACGGGCGCGTAGAGTCTGGCCCCAATTGCTTCGGGCGTCCCGCCGTGCGGTTGCCTATTCATGACGCATCCAATACACTAACGCGCTCATCACCCCTGCGTGACTGGCGATAGAACCCTTCGGGTTCAAGGTGGAGCATCCCACCGTGAAGCGCGGGGCGCCGTTTTTGCCGTTCGCCTGGGCAGCCGTTGTGCGCCGTCGCGTGCATCGCCGGTGGCTGTCCTGCCTCGCGTCATACGGATTCTTCCGCCACGTCGGGCTGGTCTCGCCAGCAGCGCACCGTACTCGGCCACTCCGGTCAACCTGTACACACTTAACGGAAACCGTATGTTTGACAGAGCCCAAAGCACCATCGCGAACGTCGATCCCGAAATCTTTGCAGCGATCGAGCAGGAAAACCGCCGCCAGGAAGAGCACATCGAGCTGATCGCGTCGGAAAACTACACGAGCCCGGCCGTGATGGCTGCACAGGGCTCGCAGCTCACGAACAAGTACGCGGAAGGGTATCCGGGCAAGCGCTACTACGGCGGCTGTGAATACGTCGACGTGGTCGAGCAGCTGGCGATCGACCGCGTGAAGCAGCTGTTCGGCGCGGAAGCGGCGAACGTGCAGCCGAACTCGGGTTCGCAGGCGAACCAGGGCGTGTTCTTCGCGATGCTCAAGCCGGGCGACACGATCATGGGCATGAGCCTCGCGCACGGCGGCCACCTGACGCACGGCTCGCCGGTGAACATGTCGGGCAAGTGGTTCAACGTCGTGAGCTACGGCCTGAACGAAAACGAAGACATCGACTACGACGCAGCCGAGCAACTGGCGAACGAACACAAGCCGAAGCTGATCGTCGCGGGCGCGTCGGCGTTCGCGCTGAAGATCGACTTCGAGCGTCTGGCGAAGATCGCGAAGTCGGTCGGTGCGTACCTGATGGTCGACATGGCGCACTACGCGGGCCTGATCGCGGCGGGCGTGTACCCGAACCCGGTGCCGCACGCGGACTTCGTGACGACGACGACGCACAAGAGCCTGCGCGGCCCGCGCGGCGGCGTGATCCTGATGAAGTCGGAATACGAGAAGCAGATCAACTCGGCGATCTTCCCGGGCATCCAGGGCGGCCCGCTGATGCACGTGATCGCGGCGAAGGCGGTGGCGTTCAAGGAAGCGCTGTCGCCGGAGTTCAAGGCTTACCAGGAGAAGGTGGTCGAGAACGCACGCGTGCTGGCTGAAACGCTGGTCAAGCGCGGGCTGCGGATCGTGTCGGGCCGTACGGAAAGCCACGTGATGCTGGTGGACCTGCGCGCGAAGAAGATCACGGGCAAGGCGGCGGAAGCGGCGTTGGGCGCGGCACACATCACGGTGAACAAGAACGCGATCCCGAACGATCCGGAAAAGCCGTTCGTGACGAGCGGGATCCGTCTGGGTTCGCCGGCGATGACGACGCGCGGCTTCGGCCCGGCGGAAGCCGAGCAGGTCGGCAACCTGATCGCCGACGTGCTCGAGAACCCGGAAGACGCAGCGACGATCGAGCGCGTGCGCGCGCAAGTAGCCGAGCTGACCAAGCGTTTCCCGGTTTATCGCTGATCCAGCATGCGCTGCCCGTTCTGCCGGCACGAGGACACGCAGGTCGTCGACTCGCGTGTGTCCGAAGATGGCGCCGCGATTCGTCGGCGCCGTCGTTGCTCGGCTTGCGACAAGCGCTTCACGACGTACGAGCGGGTCGAGCTGAACCTGCCGGCCGTCGTGAAGAAGGACGGCAGCCGCACGGAATTCGACCGTCGCAAGATCGTCGCCAGCATGCAACTCGCGCTGCGCAAGCGGCCGGTTGCGGCTGACGCGATCGACGCGGCGGTTGCCCGTATCGAATACCAACTGCTTGCGACCGGCGAGCGTGAAGTGCGTAGCGAGAAGCTTGGCGAACTCGTGATGAACGAGTTGCGCGGCCTCGATACGATCGCCTATGTCCGTTTCGCATCGGTTTACCGCCGGTTCGAGGATGTTTCCGAATTTGCCGACGTGATCGAAGAGTTCCGTCGCGCGTCCCCCTCCAAACCTCCGCGTAAGCGCTGACGCGCTGCGTCCGTTCATCGTCTTCTCCGTGGGTTCAGTTCGCGCCGATTGTGTCGGCCGCGATCGCATGTCGCCAGTCGGCCGTTCGGCTAATGGCGCGTGTCTGCTTGCGTCGCTACAGTCGTCGCATCACGTTGACGGAGGGCGATGGCGATGGGACTGCACCGACAGGGCGTTGAACAACGCGTGCGACGCTGCGGCGGCTTTACGCTCGTCGAGCTGATGGTTGCGATCGCGCTCGCAGCCGCGATCGGGCTATACGCAACACCTGCATTCGATCAGTGGCACATGCGTGAACGTGTGGATGCACGCACGCGTGCGTTGCTCGGCGCGCTGTCGTTCGCGCGCACCGAAGCAACACGTCTCGGCGTGCGCGTCACGCTGTGCAGGGCCGGGCGCGACGGCGGTTGCGTGCGTTCAGGCGAGCGGTGCGACCTGCCGGGATGGTCGTGCGGATGGATCGTCAGCGGGCAGTTCGACGGACGGTCGCGCGTGCTGCGGCGCTATCCGCGCGATGCCGACATCGCTGTCGCGGGGGCGGCGCACGATCTGGCATTTGCTCCGCCGGCGGGTCAGGTGCTTGGCGGGATCAGACGTTTCGAGTTGCGTCCGCAGCGCACGCTGTCCGGTGACGACACACGCGTGTCGCGCTGCGTCCGGATCGCGGCAGGCGGCCGGGCGCGCGTCGTCACCGGTCGTTGCGAAGCGGCATGAAGCGCGCGCGCAAATCGATGCACGGCACGTCGCTGCTCGAAGCGGTGCTGGCCGTCGCGCTACTTGCAACCGTGATGCTGGCCGTGGCCGGCAGCCAGCTTGCGATGACGCGCGCGCAGCGGGCGACGATCTGGCGTGAACGCGCGCTGTGGCTGGCCGATGCTCGCATTGAGCGCCGGCACGCAGCGGCAGGCGCGGACGACGGCATCGCGGCGCTCGCGTCCGCATCGTTGCCCGGCGGCACGACGGCGCTCGACGATGGGCCGGCGGGTGTCCGCTACGTGACGGTCGGCTGGCGTGACGCTCACGCCCATGCGCTGACATCGGCGCGCTGCGAAAGTGCGCGGGCAACGGTTGGGCCACCGTCGTGCGTGCGGATTCCGTTTCGGGAGGCCGAGGTCAATGCCGATGAACGGTGAGCGTCGCAGCCGCGCGCATACGCTGCTCGAAGTGATGATCGCGATGACGGTCGGTCTGCTGGTGCTTGCCGCTGCCGGTGCGCTGTATCACGCCCAGCGCGTCGCGCAGCGGCGAGCGGAAGACGGGTTCCGGATGCGCGATGCGGCCGCGACCGCACTGATGCTGATCGGCGAGCAGATCCAGATGGCCGGGTTTCGGCCGCTCGATGTCGAAGGGCCGCCATCGTTACCGCCCGTGTTCGGCTGTTCCGCGGGGCGCGTGCGAGGCAATGGAGCGCAGGTGCGCTGCGAAGCGATGCGCGCAGCGTCGGACGCATTGCTGGTTCGGTATGTCGGCGATGCCGTGTCGACGTGGCCGACGATTGGGGCACAGGTGTCGGATTGTCTCGGGCAGGGTGTTGGCGCGCCTGGTGAGCGGCCGCTCGTGGAAAATCGTTTCGACGCGCATGTCAGCCCGTCGACTGGTGAGCCCGAGTTGTACTGCGAGGGAAGCGGGCGCCCGGGTACGCCCCAACCCGTCGTGTCCGGCATCGATCAACTGCGCGTGCGTTACCTCCGTCGCGAAGCCGCGCAGTTCGTCGACGCGGGGGCGATGGGCAGCGGCGACTGGCGCGATGTCGTTGCCGTGCATGTGTGCGTGCGTGCGCGTGGCGAACCGATGCACGGGCCCGCGCGTCATGTCGATTGCGACGGCCGCACGGCCGTTTCGTCGGACGGTCGCGCGCATCTGGCGTTGCATCGAATCGTCGCGTTGCGCAATGCCGCGGTCGCATCCACCGATCCCGTGGGTGACGCGGCGCAGGATCATGAGGTGTTGCGATGATCGACGCGAACCGATTCGTCGACCAGCTCGCAATGCGAATCGCGGCAGGTTTCGAAAGGCAGCGCGCCGTGGCGTTCCGCGACATGCGGCACGCGGTGAGGGCCCCATGCTGAGCGGAACAACATCACGCACACGCTTTCCGTCCACCAGCCGCCACTGGCGTCGCGACGCAGGCCTTGCACTGCCTGCCGTGATCGCAGTTGGCGCGGCGGTCGCCGCGCTGACCGGCACATGGTTCGAATCCGCATTGACAGAATCGCGCCGCACACGTGCATTGTCGGACCGGCTGATTGCATTTCACGCAGCCGATGCGGCGGTCGCAGCCTGCACAGCGCGATTGCTCCGAGGCGGGGCGCCGTACATCGACGAGCTCGCGTCATCGGCCGAGCCGGACGCATGGCGGCGTGCGACCGCGCTGGGTGTCGCCGAAGCATTCGCGCCGTTTGCATCCTGGCCGATGGCGGCCCAGCCGCCGCGTTGCCTGATCGAAGCCTGGCGAGGTGTCGGCCCTCGAGGGAGTCGTGCGTACCTCGTCACCGCGCGTGGTGTCGGTGGCCACGCGTCAAGCGTGGTCTGGCTGCAGAGCCAGGTCGCGGTGCGACACGGACGCATCGTTGCACAGCGCTGGCGTCGCGTCGCGGCGGTTCATCGATGAAACGGCCTCCATTGCTGCGCCGATCGGTGGCGTTCACGTTGCTCGAACTGATGATCGTGCTCGCGATCGTCGCCGCGCTGGCCGGGTGGGGTATTCCGTCGTATCGCGAGCACGTCGCGCGCGTGCATCGCGCATCCGCGGTCGCTGCGCTCTACCGGGCGGCTCAGTATCTCGAAACGCTCGACGGCGCGCCGCCACGGACGCTGCCAGACGCATATTCGCAGGCGCCCCCGGACGGGCAGGCGGTCTACGACATCGCGCTGCGGCGAGCAGCCGGCGACGATGCACCGGTGGCCTACGAACTCATTGCACGCCCGCTCGATGCAGGCCCGATGCGCGACGACGCATGCGGTGCTTTCACGCTGCGCGCGGACGGGACGAAAGGGAATGCAGCATCTAACGATGCTGACGCCGACGCCGACGCACGGGAGCGGACATGCTGGGGCGTGCGTTGATCACGCGATCACGCACGGAAAACGCGCAACGGCGCCGGGCCCATGCGCGCCTGTCGTTGCGTGTCAGTCGTCGTTCGTGGCAGGGTTGCGCTCGTCGCGCGACTGTTTCCAGATCCGGTAGATCTCCCATGCAGCGAAGCCGACGGAGCCCCACTTCAGCGCGGGGCCAGCGCTCGCGCGTAGCAGCGAGCGTATGGGTTTCGCCAGCACGAGCGACGCGAGCGAACTCAACATCGGATACTGGTTGACGAGTTGGCCGAGGCTCGCGTTCAAGTTCTTGGCGGACTGGCTGAAGCCGGTGCCCGACAGGCCGGGGACGAATACCTTGAGCCAACTGAAGCGCGTGACGGCGTGGCGCATTTCGGCAGCGGCTTCGGCAAGCTCGAGCCGTTCGACCTCGGATCGCAGGATCAGCAATTCCTTGCGGAGTGCGCGATGCTGCGACGCGCTCCAGTTCGATCGCGACGAATGGGGGCGGGTTGAATGGCCCGTGACGTTCTGGCTCATGGCGCGTCGGCGAAGTAGGTGAGGGAGGGGAACGCGACTGCGTTCACGGCTTGCCGCGGAAAATCTCGCGATCCTTATCGAGCTCGGCGAGCGTCGCCTCGAACACGGTCGGCGCGTCGCGCAGGCCCGAACGCGCTTTCAATGCACATCCGATGCCCGCGATCGCGTACAGCGCGGTGATGGCCGCGAGCGACTGCCAGCGATAGGTGTCCCAGAACGCGATCGTGACGAGCACGGTCAGGCTGATGAGTGCCATCGTCGCGAGCATCATGGCCGCGAGCCCGAGGAACAGCACGCCCATCAGGCGTTCCTTCTCCTCGGCGAGTTCGATGCCGACCAGTTCGAGGCGCGTTTGCAGGAGGCCGATCGCGGAGCCGACGAGGCGGCGCAGCGGTCCCTGGCCGGACGGCTGCGGGTGGGTGTCTGTCGTCATGGATGAGGCGCTTGTGCGCGCAATGAGCGGCTAGGGCAAAGCCGGCCGGGGGCGGACCGCCGGCTGGCTTCGGCACCCATACGCCGCACCGGGCGGCACATGGGGCGGAACGGCGTTGAGCGCGTTACTTGCGGTTGATCAGCAGGCCGATCAGCACGCCGACGCCGGCAGCGACGCCGATCGACGTCCACGGATGCTCGTGCACGTAGTCGTCGGTCGCGCGCGCGGCCTTCTTGCCTTTCTCGACCACCACGACCTGGACGTCGGTTGCCTTTTCCTTGGCCTGTTTCAGGCGCGACATGGCTTTCTCGCGCAGCTCGGCCGCACGGTCGCCCGTGCTGCTCGCTGCCTGCTTGAGCAGATCCTCGGCGTCCGCGAGAACGGTTTTGATATCCGACATCAGCTTCTCCTTGTTGATTTCCGACATTGCAACTCCCTTCATGCTGTCATGCTGCAGGTTCACATCGTAGCGAAACCCTTGCCTGCTGGCGAGCCGGGAAGACACGCGGCGGCGGTGCAAGACCACATGGTAAATGACTCGTAAGCATTGACAGAGCCACAAATGCTGCGAAAAGTTTCCCTTGTGACCGTCCGTCGTGTCCCTATACCGGGTAAAAATGACAAAAAAGTATGAATATCAAACAGAATAATCGTTCGCGTCGCCCATTGCTTCCCGTAAGCTGATGGACTGTCCCGCGCCGTCCAGCGCGCGGTTTCAACCAGCATCGTTCGAGGAGGGAACATCATGAGTCTGCGTCTTGGTGACATCGCACCGGATTTCGAGCAGGAATCGAGCCTGGGCCCCATCAAGTTTCACGAGTGGCTGGGCGACAGCTGGGGCGTCCTGTTCTCGCACCCGGCCGACTACACGCCGGTGTGCACGACTGAACTCGGGCTGACCTCGAAGCTGAAGGGCGAATTCGAGAAACGCAACGTGAAGGTGATCGCGCTGTCGGTCGACGGCGTCGAATCGCACAAGGGCTGGATCAACGACATCAACGAAACGCAGTCGACCGTCGTCGGTTTCCCGATCATCGCCGACGCGGACCGCAAGGTGTCGCAGCTGTACGACATGATCCACCCGAACGCGAACGAAACGCTGACGGTGCGCTCGCTGTTCGTGATCGACCCGAACAAGAAGGTGCGGCTCACCATCACCTATCCGGCCAGCACCGGCCGCAACTTCGACGAAGTGCTGCGCGTGATCGACTCGCTGCAGCTGACCGACAACTACAAGGTCGCGACGCCCGGCAACTGGAAGGACGGCGACGACGTCGTGATCGTGCCGTCGCTGCAGGATCCGGAAGAGCTGAAGAAGCGTTTCCCGAAGGGTTTCAACGCGGTGCGTCCGTACCTGCGCCTCACGCCGCAGCCGAACAAGTAAGCAGCGGCGGGTGAACGCGGTACCGGGCCGGCGGCCCGAAGCGCGGATCCGATGAAAAACGGCCCGTCCGGCAGTCATGCCGGGCGGGCCGTATCTTTTTGCGCGTACGCCGCGGCACTGCCGCGTACGACGCCGCATCCGGACGATCAGAAGAACGCCTGGATGCCCGTCTGCGCACGGCCGAGGATCAGCGCGTGGATGTCGTGCGTGCCTTCGTACGTGTTCACCACTTCGAGGTTCACGAGATGGCGCGCGACGCCGAATTCGTCCGAGATGCCGTTGCCGCCGAGCATGTCGCGCGCGAGCCTCGCGATGTCGAGCGCCTTGCCGCACGAGTTGCGCTTCATGATCGACGTGATTTCGACGGCCGCCGTGCCTTCGTCCTTCATCCGGCCGAGACGCAGTACGCCTTGCAGGCCGAGCGTGATTTCGGTCTGCATGTCGGCGAGCTTCTTCTGGATCAGCTGGTTCGCGGCGAGCGGCCGGCCGAACTGCTTGCGGTCGAGCACATACTGACGCGCGGTGTGCCAGCACGACTCGGCCGCGCCGAGCGCGCCCCAGGCAATGCCGTAGCGCGCCGAGTTCAGGCACGTGAACGGGCCGCGCAGGCCGCTCACGTTCGGCATCAGGTTCTCTTCGGGCACGAACACTTCGTCGAGGACGATCTCGCCGGTGATCGACGCGCGCAGCCCGACCTTACCGTGGATCGCCGGCGCCGACAGGCCCTTCCAGCCCTTCTCGAGGATGAAGCCGCGGATCGCGTCCTTGCCGTTTTCTTCCAGTTTCGCCCACACGACGAACACGTCGGCGATCGGCGAGTTGGTGATCCACATCTTCGAGCCGGACAGCGAATAACCGCCGGGCACCTTCGTCGCGCGTGTGACCATGCTGCCCGGGTCGGAGCCATGGTTCGGCTCGGTCAGGCCGAAGCAGCCGATCCATTCGCCGGTCGCGAGCTTCGGCAAGTATTTCTGCTTCTGCGCGTCCGAGCCGAATTCGTGAATCGGCACCATCACGAGCGACGACTGAACGGACATCATCGAGCGGTAGCCGGAGTCGACGCGCTCGACTTCGCGCGCGATCAGCCCGTAACTCACGTAATTGAGGCCGGGGCCGCCGTACTCTTCCGGAATCGTCGGGCCGAGCAGGCCGATCTCACCCATCTCGCGGAAGATCTCGGCGTCGGTGCGTTCATGGCGGAACGCCTCGGTGACGCGCGGCGCGAGCTTGTCCCGCGCATACGCGTGCGCGGCATCGCGCACCATCCGCTCTTCTTCGGTCAGTTGCTGGTCCAGCAACAGCGGATCGTCCCAATGAAAAGTTGCAGCGCTCATCGTGTCATCTCCTGTTGGCCAGGGTGGGCGCTTCAGCGCTTGCCCTGATCCCATGCTTTGCGGTCGGTCCCGGGTTGGCGCTCGCGGCCTGCCCTGATATCTAACGTTCGCTTGACTATAGTTCCGCTGTGCGGAACAATGTTTTGCAAAACGAACCCAGTGTAGCATCACATGACGCTTTCAACCATCGACGAAACCACGATCGACGAGCGCAAGTTCGTCGTTGCGCTCGCGCGCGGGCTCGACCTGCTGCGCGCATTCCGGCCCGGCGAGACGATGCTCGGCAATCGCGACTTCGCGGAGCGCACCGGGCTGCCCAAGGCGACGGTGAACCGGCTCGCCTATACGCTGACCGTGCTCGGCTACCTGCGCTATGACGAGACGCTCGGAAAGTATGCGCTCGACGCCGGCGTGCTGTCGCTCGGCTACGCGCTGCTGTCCGGCTCGGGGACGCTCGATCTCGCCCGGCCGCATATGCAGGCGCTTGCGCGCGAGATCGGCGCGGCCGTGTCGCTCGGTTGCCGCGACGGGCTCGACATGATCTATCTGGAGACGATCCGCAGCGAAACCGCGCTGACGCTCGGGCTTGCGCCCGGCTCGCGGCTGTCGATGCTGACGAGCTCGATGGGGCGCGCGTACCTGGCCGTGCAGCCGGAGGATGTGCGCCGCGCGCTCTATGCGGATCTGCACCGGGCCGCCGGCGGCGCGGCCGACGCGGATGCGCTCGTCGCGGCCGCGCAGGACGCGGTGGCCGAGTTCTCCGCGGGCGGATGCTGCTATTCGTTCCGCGCGTGGCACATGGACGTGAACGCGGCGGCCGTGCCGTTTCGCGAACCGCGCGAGGGGCGCTGGCTGATCCTGAGCTGCAGCGGGCCTGCGTCGTCGATGGACGAGGACGTGTTCCGCACGCAGGTCGGACCGAAGCTGAAGGCGCTCGCGCAGCGGCTCGGGCAGACGGTCTGAAACGGTCGCCGCAAGCGGCGCGTCGCCGGGCCGATCGGGCACCGGAGGGGGCGCCGCAGCCGGTTGCACCGCGCGCGAACCGCGCTCATCATCGTCCACCGGTTCCCCGACGATGACGAGGTTCGCGATGTCCCACCCGGAAACCATGGAAGGCGGTTGCGCATGCGGGGCGATCCGCTACCGGATCGCCGGCATTCCGGCCGACGCAGGCTTTTGCCATTGCCGGCTCTGCCAGCGCACGACAGGGGCGGCGGTCGTCGCGTCGGCATCGGTGCCGCTCGACGCATTCGAATACCTGCGGGGTGAGCCGACGGTCTATGCGTCGAGCGCATGGGGCGAGCGGCGCTTTTGCGGCCGCTGCGGCGCGCAGTTGGAGTACCGCCTGGCCGATGCGCCGACGACCGTGGAAATCAACTATGCAACGCTCGACGAGCCGGCGCGGCTTCGTCCCGCGTGGCACGTCTGGTACGGGGATCGCTTCCCGGGCATCGAGATCGACGACGATCTGCCGAAATTCGACGATGGCGGAACGGCATAGGCTGCGGCCGTCGCCGTGCCGGCGTCGAATCCGCGCGCAAGCGCGTTCGACCTTTCACGCATGAACGGAAGAGGAACCGGCCGGTTTCCGGCGGCGATGCGCGCCGCCCCCGATTCCCGAAACAATCCGGGCATCGGATTCCGCCATCCGGCGTGCCGCGCCCCGCGCGGGCCGGGCATCCGCCCGCTCAGGCCGGGACGACCTTCGCGAACACCGGCCCCTGCATGAACCGCACGTCGTGCTGGCGCAGCAGCTCGCACTGCGTCTCGTCGACGACGCCGTCGAAAATCAGCGGAATCCGCACGCGCTGCGCATACGCGACCAGCGCCTTCACCATCCCGTCTCGCAGCGCGATGCCCGCATCCATCTTGATGTAGTCGGGCCGCGCCATCTCCGATTCGACCGCGAGGATCCGGCCCGGGTCGGGCAGCTTGTCCGCGACCTTGAAGCCGTGATGCTGGTAGCTGCGCGTCAGGTAGCCGAGGAAGGTCTTGTGCGCGACCGCGACCGCCGGCAGCTCGATCACGATCCGCTCGGTCGGCAGCCCGAAGCGCTGCAGCACCGACGAGAAATGCTTGCCGTGGTCGTACTTCACGCTCTTGAGCAGCCGTTCGTGCACCCGCAGGAACAGCAGCCCGTGTCGTTGCGCGCCGAAGAAGTTGATCGCGTGCAGCGCGCGCGACAGCCGGTCGATCGCGACGAGCGTCTGGTCGTCGACAGCGGAGTCGACCGGGTCGTGCGGCGTGCCCGTGACCAGCGTGACGGCCTGGAAGCCGAGTTCGTCGCCGTAGCGCTCGATCGCGTCAGCAAACGACGTCGACTGCGGCGCGCCGGGCATCGTCACGTCGTAGATCGGTTCATAGGCGCTCGCGAGCGTGCGCTCCGGCAGGATTGCGCACGCGGTGCCGCCCTCGGCGAGCGCGAGGTGTTCCCGCAGATACGGCAATTGCCCGGCACGGACGACCAGCTCGGGAATGTTGGGCGGAATCATCGGCGTAGGAAGGAAAAATGGCGGCCGAAAGGGCCGCCTCGTGCCTTGATATTAGCAGCGCGCGCCCGGCTCGGCTTGGCGTTTCGCTCATATGGTTATCCCGTCCTCGAGCCGATGGCTAGGGTTTACGTTGATTTCACTATTCGTAATTGGTTTTACTATTCGTAAATCCAAAGATTTGTCGCCGATCAAGAAAAGCGGCGTTCGGGCGCCCCGAGCGGCGCCGTTTCCCGAATCGAATCAACAGGAAGCAAGGAGCGAGACGTGGCGGTTGACAGCAAGTGGGCGAGACAGGGCGGGCCGCGGCAGCGGCGGGCAACGGGCATGAGCGGGACGACGCGGCGCGCGTCGGCGCACGGACGGCAGGGCTGAGGAGCGGATGGCGACCATGAGCATCGATTACCAGACGCTGAAGTTCGACTACCGGCCGCGCGCGACGCGGGGCGCCGGCGATGACGCCGCCATCCACGCGGTGGTGGTGGTCGGTGCGGGCCCGGTGGGCCTGTCGGCCGCGATCGACCTCGCGCAGCAGGGCGTGCCGGTCGTGCTGCTCGACGACGACGACACGCTGTCGACGGGCTCGCGCGCGATCTGCTTCGCGAAGCGCACGCTCGAGATCTTCGATCGGCTCGGCTGCGGCGAGCGTTTCGTCGACAAGGGCGTGAGCTGGCATGTCGGCAAGGTGTTCCTGCAGGACGAACAGCTGTATGCGTTCGACCTGCTGCCGGAGGAAGGCCATGCGCGTCCCGCATTCATCAACCTGCAGCAGTACTACGTCGAAGGCTATCTGGCCGAGCGCGCGTTCGCGCTGCCGAATATCGACATCCGCTGGAAGCACAAGGTGACGGGTGTCGCGCAATCGGCGGAACACGCCACGCTCACCGTCGAGACGCCGGAAGGCATCGAGACGCTGCGCGCGCAGTACGTGATCGCGGCCGACGGCTCGCGCAGCCCGATGCGCGCGGCAATGGGCCTCGAGAGCCGCGGCCGCACGTTCAAGGACCGCTTCCTGATCGCCGACGTGAAGATGAAGGCGGAATTCCCGACCGAGCGCTGGTTCTGGTTCGATCCGCCGTTCCACCGCAACCAGTCGGTGCTGCTGCACCGCCAGCCCGACAACGTCTGGCGCATCGACTTCCAGCTCGGCTGGGACGCCGATCCGGTCGCCGAGAAGCAGCCGGAGCGCGTGATCCCGCGCGTGCGCGCGCTGCTCGGGCCGGACGCCGAGTTCGAGCTGGAATGGGTGAGCGTCTATACGTTCCGCTGCCAGCGGATGGATACGTTCCGGCACGGCCGCGTGCTGTTCGCGGGCGATTCCGCGCACGGCGTGTCGCCGTTCGGCGCGCGCGGCGCGAACAGCGGCGTGCAGGACGCGGACAACCTCGCGTGGAAACTGAAGCTCGTGCTCGACGGCCGCGCGGACGACCGCCTGCTCGACACCTATGCGAGCGAGCGCGAGTTCGCGGCTGACGAGAACATCCGCAACTCGACGCGCTCGACCGACTTCATCACGCCGAAGAGCGCGGTGTCGCGCGTGTTCCGCGACGCGACGCTGAAGCTCGCGCGTGACTGCGAGTTCGCGCGCAAGCTCGTGAACAGCGGCCGCCTGTCAGTGCCGGCCGTGCTGGCCGATTCGCCGCTGAATACGCCGGACCGCAACGGTGACGCGTTCGCGTGCGCGATGCGGCCGGGCGCGGCGGCGGCCGATGCGCCGGTGCGCGCGCACGGCGCGTCGGGCTGGCTGCTGCGGCACCTGGGCGACGGCTTCGCGGGCATGCTGTTCGGCCTGCCGGGCGACGCCGCCGCGCTCGCGCAGGCACTCGACGGCCTGGCGCTGCCGGTGCGGCCGGTGCTGGTCGTGCCGGCCGGACACGCGCAACCGGTGGCTGGCGTCGACGTCGTGGAGGACGTCGACGGTTTCGCCGCGCAACGCTACGACGCGAAGCCCGGCACGTTCTACCTGCTGCGCCCCGACCAGCACGTCTGCGCGCGGATGCGCTCGCTCGAGCGCCAGGCGATCGCCGACGCGCTGGCGCGCGCGACCTGCGCGCGCGGAACACCGCATTGAACACGACAACGATACCGGAGACACCCGTCATGCCCCGACTCGATACCCGCCCGCGCCTGGCCGATCCGGACGCGTTCTACGAAGCGCTGATCGACATGCATCGCGACCTGTCCGACGCCGACAGCCAGCTCGTCAACGCGAAGCTGATCCTGCTGCTCGCGAACCAGATCGGCGATGCCGACGTGCTGCGCGAAGCGATGGCGCTCGCGCGCCAGGGCGTGACGCCGCCCGTGCATCCGGCCGCCGAGGTGGCGCAATGAGCGCGGCGCCGGCCGACGCGCGCGTGCTCGAAGTCGAGCGCGTGATCGACGAGACCCATCGCCCCGGCTTTCACTGGATGCTGCTCGCGTTGTGCGGGCTGTGTCTCGTGATCGACGGCTTCGATGCGCAGGCGATGGGCTACGTCGCGCCGAGCGTGATCGCCGAATGGGGCGTGCCGAAGCAGGCGCTCGGCCCGGTGTTCAGCGCGAGCCTGTTCGGGATGCTGCTCGGCGCGCTCGGGCTGTCGGTGCTGGCCGACCGGATCGGGCGGCGCCCGGTGCTGATCGGCTCGACGCTGTTCTTCGCGGTGACGATGCTCGCGACGCCGTTCGCAAGCTCGATTCCCGTGCTGATGGCGCTGCGCTTCGTCACGGGCCTCGGCCTCGGCTGCATCATGCCGAACGCGATGGCGCTGGTCGGCGAATTCAGCCCGGCCGCGCATCGCGTGAAGCGGATGATGATCGTGTCGTGCGGCTTCACGCTCGGCGCCGCGATCGGCGGCTTCATCAGCGCCGCGCTGATTCCGGCGCTCGGCTGGCGCTCGGTGTTCTTCGTCGGCGGCGCGGTGCCGCTCGTGCTGACGCTCGCGATGCTCGCGCGGCTGCCCGAGTCGCTGCAGTTCCTGGTGCTGAAAGGGCGCGACGCGCAGGCCCGCGCCTGGCTCGCGCGCTTGGCGCCGCAGGCCGGCATCGACGCGAGCACGCGCCTCGTCGTGCGCGAGCGCGCGGCGAGCGGCGCGCCGGTCGCCGAGCTGTTCCGCCATGGCCGCCTGCCGGTCACGCTGCTGCTGTGGGCCATCAGCTTCATGAACCTGATCGACCTGTACTTCCTGTCGAACTGGCTGCCGACCGTGATGCGCGACGCGGGCTATTCGCCGGGCACGGCGGTGATCGTCGGCACGGTGCTGCAGACGGGCGGCGTGATCGGCACGCTGTCGCTCGGCTGGTTCATCGAACGCTACGGCTTCGTGCGCGTGCTGTTCGCGTGCTTCGCGTGCGCGGCCGTCTCGGTCGGACTGATCGGCTCGGTCGCCCATGCGCTGCCGTGGCTGCTGATTGTCGTGTTCGCGGGCGGATTCTGCGTGGTCGGCGGGCAGCCAGCCGTGAATGCGCTCGCGGGCCAGTATTACCCGACGTCGCTGCGCTCGACCGGCATCGGCTGGAGCCTCGGCATCGGCCGGATCGGCTCGGTGCTCGGGCCGCTCGTCGGCGGACAACTGATTGCGCTCAACTGGACCAACGGCGCGCTGTTCCACGCAGCCGCGGTGCCCGTGTTGTGCTCGGCGCTGTTCGTGCTGGGACTGGCCGGCGTAACGCGGCGCAGCGGTGCGCAGGCGCCGAACGCCGCCATGAATTGATGGAGAAAGGAAACGATGACGCTTGACCTGTCGAAACCGGCGAACGCCGGCTACCTGAGCGGTTTCGCGAACGAATTCGCGACCGAGGCACTGCCCGGCGCGCTGCCGCATGGCCGCAACTCGCCGCAGCGCGCGCCGTACGGACTGTATGCGGAGCAACTGTCGGGCACCGCGTTTACCGCGCCACGCAGCCACAATCGCCGCTCGTGGCTGTACCGGATCCGGCCCGCGGCCGTGCACCGGCCGTTCGAGCCGTTCACGGGCACGCAGCGGCTCGTGTCGGAATTCGGCGACTCGGCCGACGTGCCGCCGACGCCGCCGAACCAGCTGCGCTGGGATCCGCTGCCGATGCCGGTCGAACCGACCGATTTCGTCGAAGGGCTCGTGACCATGGCCGGCAACGGTTCGGCGGCCGCGATGAACGGCTGCGCGATCCACCTGTACGCCGCGAACCGCTCGATGCAGGACCGCTTCTTCTACAGCGCCGACGGCGAACTGCTGATCGTGCCGCAGCAGGGGCGGCTCTTCATCGCGACCGAGTTCGGCCAGCTCGACGTCGAGCCGTTCGAGATCGCGGTGATCCCGCGCGGCGTGCGGTTTTCCGTCGCGCTGCCGGATGGCGATGCGCGCGGTTACATCTGCGAGAACTTCGGCGCGCTGCTGCGCCTGCCGGACCTCGGCCCCATCGGCTCGAACGGGCTCGCGAACCCGCGCGATTTCCTCACGCCGCAGGCCGCGTACGAGGATCGCGAGGGCGCATTCGAGCTGGTCGCGAAGCTGAACGGGCGCCTGTGGCGCGCGGATATCGGACATTCGCCGTTCGACGTCGTCGCGTGGCACGGCAACTACGCGCCGTACAAATACGACCTGCGCCTGTTCAACACGATCGGCTCGATCAGCTTCGACCATCCCGATCCGTCGATCTTCCTCGTGCTGCAGTCGCCGAGCGACACGCCCGGCGTCGACTCGATCGACTTCGTGATCTTCCCGCCGCGCTGGCTCGCGGCCGAGGATACGTTCCGTCCGCCCTGGTTCCACCGCAACGTCGCGAGCGAGTTCATGGGGCTCGTGCACGGCGCGTACGACGCGAAGGCCGAAGGTTTCGTGCCGGGCGGCGCGAGCCTGCACAACTGCATGTCGGGCCACGGGCCGGATGCAGACACGTTCGAGAAGGCATCGGCGAGCGACACGACGAAGCCGCACAAGGTCGACGCGACGATGGCGTTCATGTTCGAAACCCGCACGCTGATCCGGCCGACGCGCTACGCGCTCGACACCGCGCAGCTGCAGGCCGACTACTTCGAATGCTGGCAAGGCATCAAGAAACACTTCAATCCGGAGCAACGATGAGCGATACCCAAGACTGGCGCGCGACGCTCGACCCGGCCCGCAAGAGCTGGGTCGAGACGGCGAACGATCCCGCCTGCGATTTCCCGATCCAGAACCTGCCGTTCGGGATCTTCAGCGATGCGAAGCAACCGGCGCGCCGCGCGGGCGTCGCGCTCGGCGACCAGATCGTCGACCTCGCGGCGCTCGCGCGTGCGGGCCTCGTGACGCTGCCGACCGGTGCCGAGGCGTTCGCCGCGCCGACGCTCAACGCATTCATCGCGCTCGGCCGCGACGCATGGCGCAGCGTGCGCGTGCAACTGTCGGACCTGTTCTCGCGCGAGAACGCGCGGCTGCGTGACGATGCGGCGCTGCGCGCGCAGGTGCTCGTCGCGCAGCGCGAAGCGACGCTTCACCTGCCGGTCGACATTCCCGGCTACACCGATTTCTATTCGTCGAAGGAGCATGCGACCAACGTCGGTTCGATGTTCCGTGATCCGAAGAATGCGCTGCTGCCGAACTGGTCGGAGATGCCGATCGGCTACAACGGCCGAGCGTCGTCGGTGGTCGTGAGCGGCACGCCGGTGCGGCGCCCGAACGGCCAATTGAAGCTGCCCGACCAGGGGCGTCCGGTGTTCGGCGCATGCCGCAAGCTCGACATCGAACTGGAAACGGGCTTCATCGTCGGCCGCGGCAACGCGCTCGGCGAGCCGATCGCGTGTGAGGATGCCGAAGCACATATCTTCGGGATGGTGCTGCTGAACGACTGGAGCGCGCGCGATATCCAGCAGTGGGAATACGTGCCGCTCGGCCCGTTCAACGCGAAGACTTTCGCGACGACGATCTCGCCGTGGATCGTCACGCTCGACGCGCTCGAACCGTTTCGCGTCGAGCAGCCCGAACAGTCGCCACAGCCGCTCGCGTATCTGCGGCACGCGGGCAAGCATGCGTTCGACATCGCGCTCGAAGTGACGCTGCGCGCGGAGGGTGCCGCCGAAGCGACGTCGATCTGCCGCACCAACTTCAAGCACATGTACTGGACGATGGCGCAGCAGCTCGCGCATCACACGGTCGCGGGCTGCAACACGCGCGTCGGCGACCTGATGGGATCGGGCACGATCAGCGGGCCGACGAAAGATTCGTTCGGCAGCCTGCTCGAACTGACGTGGAACGGCAAGGAGTCGCTCGCGCTGAACGGCGGCGGCAGCCGCGCGTTCATCGAGGACGGCGACGAGCTCACGCTCGCCGGATGGTGCCAGGGCGACGGCTATCGCGTCGGCTTCGGCACGTGTGTCGGCAAGATCTTGCCGGCGTTGAAGGCGTAACGCGCAACGTAGCGATCATGAGCACGACGGCCCGCATTGCGCGGGCCGTCGTCGTTTTCGGCGTGTGACCGGCGTATCCGTGGCCCGGCGGCGCGTGTTCGCGCCGTCGTCGTCCGGGCGGCGCGCTGCGGCGGGCGCGCCAATGTCAGACCGCGCGCTGCAACGCGGCGCGTCGTTCCCACAGCGCGGCCGCGACGAACGCGGCGACGCAGACGACCAGCACGCCGATCAGCGCGTTGCTGCCCAGTTGCTCCATCAACGCGCCGGCAACCAGCGGGCCGCCGAAGCTCGCGGCGCTCCACGATGCCGACACGAGCGAACTCGCGGTGACGAGCGCCGCGCCGCGGAAGCGTTCGCCGCATGCGACCAGCGACAGCGTGTAGATGCTGCCGGCCGCCGCGCCGAGCACGAACAGCAACGGCCAGCACAGCCACGGGTTCGCGATCACGAGCGGCAGCAGCGGCAGGCCGGCGAGCACGATCCAGCCGGCGCCGAGGTGCACGCGTTCGCGGCCGAGCTTGTCCGCGAGCCAGCCGATCGGGAACTGCATCGCCGTATCGCCGAACAGCATGATCGATGCGAGCAGCACGGCGGTCGCGCTCGCGACGCCGTGATCCATCGCATAGAGCGGCAGCAGCGACAGCGCGAGCGTATCGAACAGCGCGAAGAAGCCGGTGCCGATGATCAGCGCGGGCATGCGCGGCAGCACGGCGAGCCAGCTGTCGTGCGCTGCGTGATGCGCGTCGTCGCCGGCGAGCGGCGCGCGCCGGATCGTCGCGAGCGTCGGCAGTGCGAGCAGGAACAGTGCGCCGCACAGCGCGAAGCGGATGCTCGTCGCGCCGGCGATCTGGCTGACGAGCACGGGGCCCGCCATCTGGAACAGCGTGAAATTCGTCGCGTAGATCGCGACCACGCGGCCGCGCGTCGAATCGTCGGCGAGCTGGTTGACCCACGCCTCGCCGATCGTGAACAGCAGCATCAGCGCCGCGCCGCACAGCACGCGCAGCACGCCCCATACGATCAGGTTCGACGTGAACTGCATCAGCGCGGTGGCTGCAGCAAGCAGTACGACCGACACGACGATCGCGCGGCGCGAGCCGATGTGTCGCGCGAGCGCGGTGACGAACGGGACGATCGCGAGGCCCCCCAGGGCCTGCGCGGCGGTCAGCATGCCGACGACGTTGGTGCCGTGTCCGGCCTCGGTCAGCGCGAGCGCAGTGAGCGGCAGTGTGGCGCCGGTGCCGAGACCGACGACCGCGACGCTCAGGATCAGCGCAAGGAAATCACGATTGAGAATGGCTTTCATCGGGCGCGATGCTACACCGCGGACCCTGAAAGGTCCATGAAGGCCATCAGGTTCGCGTGGAGTTGTGCGCGCAACGATTGCAGCAGGGTTGCGTTACACGTACTCGGTCGGCACGGCCACCGGGCGGCGTTCGAGCGACGCCGACCACAGCGTGAGCGCCAGTGCCGCGACCGCCATCGCGACGCCGACCCACGGCAGGTTCACGAGCGACACGCCGGAGCCGATCGCCATGCCGCCGAGCCAGGCGCCCGTCGCGTTGCCGAGGTTGAACGCGCCCTGGTTCAGCGTCGACGCGAGATTCGGCGCGTCGCTCGCGCGATCGACGATCAGGATCTGCAGCGGCGGCACGATCGCGAACGCGAGGATGCCCCACACGAAGATCGTCGCGAGCGCCGCGAACGGCAAATGCATCGTGCCCGCGAACAGCGCGAGGACGATGCCGATCAGCGCGAGCGTCGCGATCAGCGACGGCATCCGGCGCCAGTCGGCGAGCTTGCCGCCGAGCGTGCCGCCGACCGTCAGGCCGAGGCCGAACAGCAGCAGCACGTACGTGACTTGACGCGGCGAGAAGCCCGTCACGTCCTCGAGGATCGGCGTGATGTACGTGAACACGCTGAACAGGCTCGCGGACGCAAGCACGCTGATGCCGAGCACCATCAGCACCTGCGGGTGCTTCAGCACGCTGAATTCCCGCGTGATGCTGGTGTCGGGCATCGCGAGGTTCTTCGGCAGGCAGACCGCGAGCGCGGCGGCCGCGGCGATGCCGATGCCGGTGACGGCCCAGAACGTCGCGCGCCAGCCGAACGCCTGGCCGAGCGCGGTGCCGAGCGGCACGCCGAGCACGTTCGCGAGCGTGAGGCCGGTGAACATCAGCGCGATCGCCTGCGCGCGCCGGTTCGGCGCGACCAGGTTGCTCGCGACCACCGAGCCGATCCCGAAGAACGCGCCATGGCAGAACGCGGTGACGACGCGCGCGGCCATCAGCACCGCGTAGCCGGGCGCGATCGCGCAGAACAGGTTGCCCGCGATGAACAGCCCGATCAGGCCCATCAACGCGCGCTTGCGCGGCATCTTCGCGGTGACGATCGCGAGGATCGGCGCGCCGATCGTCACGCCGAGCGCGTAGCCCGACACGAGCATGCCGGCGGCCGGGATCGACACGCCGAGGTCGCGGGCGACGTTGGGCAGCAGCCCCATGATCACGAACTCGGTGGTACCGATTCCAAATGCGGCAACGGCAAGGGCGAAGAGAGGTAACGGCATCGCGGTGGGCTACGGAAAGGCCGCGGCCCGAGGTCGGCGCGGGATGCGCGGGGCGGGCGGGGCGGAGAGGCATCAGCCGCGATTCTACTTCAGTGAAAACCCCTATGCTCGGGGCCAAAACGGATGTTGCCGGCGTGCGACGCGGTAACGGCCGGGGTGCCTCACAGTGTGGGATTGGGCGGGGCCAGCGGCGGCGCGGCGAAATTCGGGTCGGAGCGACGCCGGGTGGAGCGGCGCCTTACGCGCGCCGTGGGTTCGGTCAGCGTTCGGGCAGGGCGCCGGCGGGTGCCGAGTCTGAGCGGTCGTCCGGTTCGGCAACTGCGGGCGACGGCGATGGCGACGATCCGGCTGTCGCGCCGGCGTTTGCCGTGCAGTCGGCGGCCTGCATCACCGGTGCGTCCCAGCCGTTTTCGAACAGGCATGCCTCGATCGGCATCCGCGCGGCCCAGCGCTCCTCCTCGAGCATCGGCTTCGCGTAGAACGCATCGACATGCCCGACGCACAGCACGGCGATCGGCTTCGCGCCGGCCGGCATGCCGAGCAGCGTGCGCAGCGCGTCGACGTCGAACAGCGACACCCAGCCCATCCCGAGCCCTTCCGCGCGCGCGGCGAGCCACATGTTCTGAATCGCGCAGGCGGCGGACGCGAGGTCCATCTCCGGCAGCGTGCGGCGGCCGAACACGTGGCGCTCGCGATCGTCGGCCAGCGCGACGACCAGCAACTCGCCGCATTCGCGCACCCCTTCGACCTTCAGCCGCATGAATTCGTCCTGCCGCTCGCCGAGTGCGTCGGCAGTCGCGCGGCGCTCGGCCTCGACCAGCGCGTGGATCGCGGTGCGCAGCGCGGGATCGGTGATGCGGATGAAGCGCCATGGCTGCATGAAGCCGACGCTCGGCGCGTGGTGCGCGGCGCGCAGCAGCCGCGCGAGCGTGGCCGGATCGACGGGCGCCGGCGTGAAGTGGCGCATGTCGCGCCGTTCGAAGATCGCGCGGTAGACCGCGGCAATGGCGGAGTCGTCGAAACGCATGAGCGGCAGAAGCAAGGGGGAAGTCGGCGCAACGATAGCAGACGCCGGACGGGCGGCGTTACATCAGTCAAAACAAAATGATGAATCGTTGACGGATCACGTGCGCCGAGCGCCGTGGATCAGCGCCCCGTCGTGACGACGTTGGTCGGCGTGCCGGCGTGCCACGCCTCGATGTTCAGCAGCGTCGTGTGCGCGATCTCGGCGAGCGCCTCGCGCGTGAAGAACGCCTGGTGCGACGTGACGATCACGTTCGGGAACGTCAGCAGGCGCGCGAGGACGTCGTCCTGCAGCGGCAGGTCGGAGTGATCCTCGAAGAACAGACCGCTCTCCTCCTCGTACACGTCGAGCCCGAGATGGCCGAGCTGGCCGCTCTTGAGCGCGTCGACCAGCGCCTGCGCGTCGACGAGGCCGCCGCGGCCGGTATTGATCAGCATCGCGCCGTGCTTCATCCGCGCGAGCGTCTGCGCGTTGATCAGATGGTGCGTCGACGGCAGCAGGGGGCAGTGCAGGCTGACGATGTCCGAATGGTGCAGCAGCTCGTCGAGTTCGACGTAGCGCGCGCCGAACGCGATCAATTCGTCGTCGTACGGCGGCATCGAGTGCGCGAGCACGTGCATCCCGAAGCCCATCATGATCTTCGCGAACACACTGCCGATCAGGCCGGTGCCAACCACGCCGACGGTCTTGCCGTGCAGGTCGAAGCCGAGCAGGCCGTTCAGCGAGAAGTCGCCTTCGCGCGTGCGTGCGACCGCGCGCGGCAGCCGGCGGTTGAGTGCAAGGATCAGTGCGACCGCGTGTTCGGCAACCGCATGCGGCGAATACGCCGGCACGCGCACGACGGCGATGCCGAGCCGCTCTGCGGCCGCCAGGTCGACGTGGTTGAAACCCGCCGAGCGCAGCGCGATCAGGCGCGTGCCGCCGTCAGCGAGCCGTTGGAGCACGGCCGCGTCGACGGTGTCGTTGACGAACGGACAGACGACCTCGAAGCCGTGCGCGAGGATCGCGGTCTCCGCGTCGAGGTGCGACGGCTGGAAGTGCAGCCGATAGCCGAATTGCCGGTTGGCGGCGGTAAACGATTCGTCGTCGTACTGCCGGCTGCTGAACAGGATTACACGCACGCTGCACCTCCGATGGCTGTCGCGTGCAGTTTACTGCAGGCCCGTCTGCCGGCCGGTGGCGATGTCGGTGCGATCGGGCGTGCGCAGGAAGCCGTAGCCGGTCCGCTCGCGGGCCGCCTGTGCGCCGAAATGCTCGAGCGCGTGCTCGACGAAGCTTCGCGTGCGGGCCGGCACGTACTGGCGGTTCGGGTAGACGAGGGACAGCTGCGTGTCCGTGTCGTCGATCCGGTAGGCGGGCAGTAGCCGCACGAGCGTGCCGGTGGCGAGCGCGTCGACGATGCTCGCCTCGGGCAGCACCGCGATGCCGGATCCGGCGACGGCCGCCGCCTGCACGAGCGCCAGCTGGTTGACCGTGCAGGTCGGGCGCACCGTGATCGAATGCGTGACGCCGTCGTGGCCGACCAGCCGCCACGCGGGCGCATGCTGGTGCGGCGCGAGCGCGACCCAGTCGTGGCCCGGCAGGTCGTCGGGTGCGCGCGGCTCGCCGCGCCGTTCGAGATACGCGGGCGCCGCGCAGGCGACGAACGGGTTCGGTGCGAGTGCGTGGCCGATCAGGGTCGGGTTGCCGTCGAGCCGGTTGCCCGTCGCGATGCCGACGTCGTAGCCGGATTCGAGCACGTCGAGCGGCCCTTCGGCGACGGTAAGCTGCACGCGCAGTTCCGGGTAGCGGTGCCGGAAACTGCTGACGAGCGGGGTGAGCGCAAGCGGCGACAGCAGGCCGGACGCGACCACGCGCAGCGTGCCGGCCGGCTCGCGCACGGCGTGCGCGACGGACGCCTCGAGATGATCGAATTCCTCGAGCAGCGCACGGCAGCCGTCGAGGTAGCGCAGGCCGGCCTCGGTCAGCGACAGGTTGCGCGTGGTGCGGTGGATCAACCGCGTGTTCAGGTGAGACTCGAGCATCGCGATCGAGCGCGTGACGAGCGCATTGGATACGCCTAGATGGTGCGCCGCGCGCCGGAAGCTCTGCTGTTCGGCGACGCAGACGAACACACGCATGGTCTGAATCTGGTTCATGGCTCGCGAATTTCTGGCCCGGTTGATTGATTTTGGTTGTGATTTTTCGTTGCGCGACCTGGAAAAGCGTCGCGTGACACCAGGTTCTGGCCCATATCGAAAAATCGGATTTCGATTCTGCAGACGATTGTTCATTACAGAACCGATATCCGTCAACCTGAGAAAAAGGGCGGGTTGCGTAAAATCGAAAACGCGGGTATCGATTTAGCGGGGAAGTGTCGTGTGTATGTGCGGGGGATAGCCGGAAGTGTATTGAGTGAAACTGCCGGCTGTTTGAATATTTGTCATGTAAATCAATGTATTGTGCGTGATCGTGTGTGGCGGGGTGCGGTATTGGGTGAAATCGCTCACCAATTGATGCCGCGATAATGGATGTTTTTTGCCCGGGTCTGGTTTTCGTGGGTCGATTCCACCTTGCACGATTTTCATCGTGATGGCCGGTATTCCGGTTGATGCATGTATCGTGCAGAACGCGGGCATCCGGAGCGCGTCGCAATACTGCGCGAGAAAATCGCGGACATCGAACCGCGGATGGAACCGTTTCGCATGCGCACGGCAATGCTGCGGGATTGCGCAACCCGGTCGTGCGACGCAGGCCCGGCTGGCTGGCCCGGTCCGTCGACCGGGCCAGCGTCACGCTGTCCGGCCGCGCGTGCCTCTTGCGCGCGAGCGCGGAACGCGGAATGATCGATCAGTTGGCCGTGCCGTGCGGCGAACGACGTCCGAGCGTTTTCTTCCTACCTCCCTTGCCTGCCATGTCCATCGATTATTCGCCGATTCCCTGTCCCGTCGTCGTGCCGCTCGACGCGATCCTGCCCGAAGAACCGCTGCTGATGATGGGGGCCGGCCCGGTCCCGATCCCGGCCGCCGTCGCGAAGGCGAACACGATCGTGATCAACCACCTCGGCGCGACGATGGCGAAGATCATCGAGCAGGTGAAGGAGATGGCGCGCTACGTGTTCCAGACCCGCACGAAGTGGGTGCTCGGCGTTGCCGGCCCCGGCTCGGCCGCGATGGAGATGGCGATTTCGAACCTCGCGTGGCGCGGTACGCGCGTGCTGTCGATCCGCAACGGGTTCTTCAGCGCGCGGATGGCCGAGATGGCCACGCGCGTCGGCGCCGACGTTGCCACGCTCGAGGTGGCCGACCGCTCGGTCGCGAGCCTCGACGAAATCGCGGACGCGATCGCGCGGGAGCGGCCCGAGATCGTCACGATCGTGCAGGGCGAGACGTCGAACACCGTGTGGAATCGCGATCTGCGCGACATCGCGGCGATCGCGAAGGCGGCCGGTGCGCTGGTCGTGGTCGACGCGGTGTGCACGCTGTCGACGATGCCGCTCGAGATGGACGCGTGGGGCATCGACGCGGTGATCACGGGGGGCCAGAAGGGGCTGTCGTCGATCCCCGGTGTGTCGCTGATCGCATTCTCCGACGCCGCGTGGGAGCGCATGAAGCATCGTCCGGAACCGAACGCGCACTGGTGCCTCGACATGGCGCTCGCGGAGAACTTCTGGCACAACGCGGGCTATCACTACACGGCGCCGGTGTCGGGCGTGCTCGCGCTGCACGAGGCGCTGCGGCTCGTCTGCGCGGAGACGCTCGAAAGTCGCTTCGCGCGCCACCTGCGCTGCTCGCTCGCGCTGCAGGCGGGCGTCGAGGCGATGGGGCTCGCGCTCTATGCGCCGAAGGACTGCCGGCTCAACTCGGTGGTCGGGATCGAGACGCCCGAAGGGCTCACGCCCGGGATGGTGTGCGGCCATATCTCGAAGCATTACCAGGTCGAGATTTCGGGCTCGTTCGGGCTGCCGATCGTGCGGATCGGGCAGATGGGCGAACAGTGCCGCGAACACAACCTGTTCCGCACGCTGCACGCGTTCGGCCGCACGATGGTCGACCTGAAGGTACCGGTCGACCTGCCGGCCGGCGTGGCTGCGCTCGAGCAGGAACTGTCGCGGCGCGGTACGTAAGCGGAGAGACGCGAGGCGGGTGCGCTGCACGAAACCGCCTCGTCGACAGCCGCGGTGCGGCGTTCAGCCGCCCTGCATCGCGCACCGGTACGCGTTCGGCGTCGTGCCGTGCGCGTCGCGAAAGCGGTGGCTGAAGTGGCCGGCGTTCGCGTAGCCGCATTCGGCCGCGACCTGCGCCAGCGGTAGCGCCGTCGTGCGCAGCAGCAGGCGCGCCCGCGCGAGCCGCTGCTCGGCCACCCACGCGTGCGGCGCGCGGCCGAACGACAGCCTGAACATCCGCGAGAAATGGTATTCGGACAGCGCGGCGACGTTCGCCAGCTCGCCGAGCGTCAGCGGCTGCGACAAGTAGGTGTCGATGTAGTCGCGCACGCGGCGGCGCACGGCCGGCGCGAGTCCGCCGCGGAACGGCACATCGGTGCGCGTCGTGCTCTGGCCGCGCAGCAGCAGGCTCAGCACGTCGTGCGCGGCTTCGTTGACGCGCAGCCGTCCGTCGGCATCGTCCCAGCGTTCGAGCGCAAGCGAACGGAACTGTGCCGCGACGCGTGCATCCTCGAAATAGGTGCGGTCGGCGAGCTTCAGCTCGCGCGGCTCGCGATCGAGCTCGCGGATCGCGCGCTGCGTGAAGTGCTCGGGCAGGAAGTAAAGGTGGATGAAGTGCATCTCGCCGCGCACCCACCAGCGCGACTCATGGTCGCCCGGCAGCGCGCACAGCAGGCTCGGCGCGCCGTAGCGCGGCACGCGTTCGCGCTCCGTCCGGTAGCCGCCGTCCAGATAGCACGACAGCGTGTGGTGGCCGGGCTGTTCGTAGATCGTTTCGCTTTCGTCGGTGATGCGCGTCCATTCGGCGATCGCGAGATGGTCGCCGAGCCACGTGAAGCGCTCGAGCGTCGCGTTCGCCTCGGCGAGCGTGCGGCACACCGACTGCAGGCCGAACGGCATCGCACCGCCGGCAAGGGCAGCCGCGTGGTCGATGGGCGGGGCGTACAGGGGCGAACTCATGATGGGGCGAGTATAAGCGCGCGCGAAGCGCGCCGTGCGGCCACCCGAAAAAGACCGCAATTCCGGACAATCCGCGCGGGCAGGGTGGCGGCACAGTCGGAGTCCGCTTCACTCGTTCCGCTTCGTTGCCGCCATGAACCTGTCGCTCTATTTCGTTACCGTGCTGATCTGGGGCACCACCTGGATCGCGATCAAATGGCAGCTCGGCGCCGTGCCGCCGCCCGTGTCGATCGCGTGGCGCTTCTGGCTCGCGGCCGCCGTGCTGTTCGCGCTGCTGCGCGTGATGCGCCGGCCGGTGCGTCCGCCGCGCGAGGCGTGGCGCTACCTCGTCGCGCAGGGCTTCGCGCTGTTCTGCCTGAATTTCCTGTGCTTCTACTATTCGGAGCAGGTCGTGCCAAGCGGCCTCGTCGCCGTGATCTTCTCGACCGCTCCGCTGCTGAACTCGATCAACGGCCGGCTGTTCATGGGCCGCCCGCTGCGGCCGTCCGCGATCGCCGGCGCGCTGCTCGGGCTGACCGGCATCGCATGCCTGTTCTGGCAGCAGATGGCCGGCCATCTCGACGATCACGCGACCTGGACGGGCCTCGCGATCGCGTTCGCGGGCACGATGTGCTTCTCGGCGGGCAACCTGCTGTCGAGCCGGATGCAGTCGATGGGCCTGCACCCGCTCGTGACCAACGGCTGGGCGATGCTGATCGGCGCGGCGATCCTGACGGTCGGCAGCGCGATGGCCGGGCTGCCGTTCATGATCGACCCGAGCCCGCGCTATCTCGGCGCGCTCCTCTATCTGGCCGTGCCGGGCTCGGTGATCGGGTTCACTGCTTACCTGACCCTCGTCGGCCGGATCGGGCCCGAGCGCGCCGCATACTGCACGGTGCTGTTCCCGATCGTCGCGCTTGCCGTGTCGACGGTCTTCGAGGGCTACCAGTGGTCGCCGCTCGCGGTGGTCGGGCTGTTGCTCGTGGTGGCCGGCAATCTCGTCGCGTTCGACCTGACGCGACGGTTGTTCCTGCGCACGGCCTGACCGGGGCGGCCGTCGCGACGGCCGCCGGAAACAAAAAACGCCCGCGCGATGCGGGCGTTTTCGTTTGGGCGCCAGGGCAGCGGCCGCCTGCGCGTCCGGCGAGCGGCTCGCTCAAGCCGCCGCGCCGCTCCCCGCGACCCGCGCCTGCCGCTGATACAGCACTATCGACAGCGCGACGCCTGCCGCCGCGGCCACCGCCGCGAACAGGAACACCTGCGGATAGCCGAACTCACCGGCCACATAGCCCGCGAGCGGGCCCGTGATGCCGAGCGAGAGGTCGAGGAACACCGAATACGCGGACAGCGCCGCGCCGCGGCTTGCCGGCGGCACCAGCCCGACGGCCTCGACGCCGAGCGCCGGGAAGATCAGGGCGAAGCCGAAGCCGGTCAGCGCGGCGCCGACGAGCGCGACGTGCGGCACCGGCGCGAGCCACAGCAGCACGAGGCCCGAGCATTCGAACGCGAACGACACGATCGCGACGCGGAAGCCGCCATAAGTCTTGATCGTGTTCGCGAACAGCAGGCGCGCGCCGATGAACAGCGTGCCGAACACAGTCAGCGACAGCGCGGCGTTCGGCCAGTGGCGCGCCGCGTAGTACAGCGTGACGAAGGTCGCGATCGAGCCGAAGCCGGCGGAGCCGAGCGCGAGACCGAGGCCGTGCGGCAGCACGCGCGTGAACACGCTCGCATACGACATCCGTTCGCCGTGCACGAGCGGCACGGAATCGATCAGGCGTGCAAGGTAGAAGCCGGTCGCGGCGAGCGCGATCACGATCACGCCGATCAGCGCCGGATTCAACGTATGCGCGATCGCGACGCCGACGGGCGCGCCGAGCGCGAGTGCGCCGTAGGTCGCGATGCCGTTCCACGAAATCACTTTCGCGTTGTGCGCGACGCCGACCCGCCCGATGCCCCACAGGATCGCGCCGGTGCCGCACAGGCTCTCGCCGACGCCGAGCACGAGCCGGCTCGCGACCAGCAGCACGAGGCTCGCGACCGGCCAGTGGGCCAGCAGCAGCGCGACGAGCAGCAGCACGCCCGACACGCCGCAGCCGATCAGCCCGCGCAGCACCGTCTGCTTCGGCCCGAGTGTGTCGGCGAAGCGCCCGGCGAGCGGGCGCGACGCGAGGGTCGCGAAATACTGGACGCTGATTGCGCCGCCCGCGACGATGGCGGAAAAGCCGAGGTCGTCGTGGACGAAGCCCGGCAGCACCGCGAGCGGCAGGCCGATGGTCAGGTAGCAGATGAACGTGAAGCAGACGACGGACACGATTTGCAGCGTGACCGCGAACCCGCTGCGCGGCGGTGTGGCGGAATCGGTTGACATGGGGTCGGAACGAATGGGCGAAACGGGCGGAAGACGGCGAAAAAGGGAATCGGGATTTTCCCATGGAACCGGTTTTCATGCAGGTACCATTTAGTTAATCGCGACCCGTTTCCGTTACCGAAGAATCGCTGACGGAAGGGCGCCGGCAGGCCTGGAACCCAGATGGGGCAAGGTGCCCGACGCCCGCCGTGCGGCCTCGGTGCCCATATCGCGGCAGTTATATGGGCCCCATGCGTGATGGGCTATGGGTTGAGGAATTTGATGGTGATAGCGTGCAAACTGTCAGAGAAACGTCGGTCGAGCGCCCCGCGCAGGCCGCCTTGCCCCCACTTGAAGAACGATAGAGACATGAGTGAGCCGATCCGCTTCTACCATCGTCACGCGGTCCGCGAAGTCAGCGGCGCGGACGTCACCCGCACCGTGCTGCAATACCTGCGCGAGGACGCGCACTGCACCGGCACCAAGGAAGGCTGCGCGGAAGGCGACTGCGGCGCGTGCACGGTCGTCGTCGGCGAGCTGACCGACGCGGGCACCGTCGCGTTCAAGGCCGTCAACGCCTGCATCCAGTTCCTGCCGACGCTCGACGGCAAGGCGCTGCTCACGGTGGAAGACCTGCGCCAGCCGGACGGTTCGCTGCACCCGGTGCAGCAGGCGATGGTCGATTGCCACGGGTCGCAATGCGGGTTCTGCACACCCGGTTTCGTGATGTCGATGTGGGCGCTGTACGAGAAGCATGGCCACGAAGGCTGCGGCAGTGCGTGTGCAAAGGCGAAGGACGTGCCGACGCGCACCGAGATCGCCGATGCGCTGACCGGCAACCTGTGCCGCTGCACCGGCTATCGCCCGATCGTCGACGCGGCCGTGCAGATGTTCGACGCAACCGGCGAAGGTGCGCCGGCGTCTACCGCGCCGGTCGACACGGCGACGCTCGCCCGTACGCTCGCATCGCTCAAGCGCGACGACACGTTCGACTACACGACGGCCGACGGCGCGCGCTTCGCGGCGCCGCGCACGCTCGACGCGCTGGCCGCGCTGAAAGCCGAGCGTCCCGCTGCGCGGATCCTCGCCGGCAGCACCGACATCGGCCTGTGGGTCACCAAGCAGATGCGCCGTCTTGACGACCTGATCTACGTCGGCCAGATCGCCGGACTGCAGAACGTCGTGCGCGGCGACGACTGGATCGAGATCGGCGCGGGCGTGACGGTCGAGAACGGGTATGCGGCGCTCGCCGACACGTATCCGGAACTGACGGAAATGTGGAAGCGCTTCGCGTCGCTGCCGATCCGCAACGCGGGGACGATCGGCGGCAACGTCGCGAACGGTTCGCCGATCGGCGACTCGATGCCGGGCCTGATCGCGCTCGGCGCGCGGGTCGTGCTGCGCGGCGGCGACACGGTGCGCGAGCTGCCGCTCGAGGCGCTCTACACCGGCTATCAGCAAAAGGACATGGCGCCGCACGAATTCGTCGTCGGCCTGAAGGTGCCGACCCGCACCGGCGCGCGCGCGAAGCTGCAGTTCCGGACGTACAAGCTGTCGAAGCGGTTCGACTCCGACATTTCGGCGGTGTGCGCGGCGTTCGCGTTCATCGCGGACGGCGAACTGATCCGCGAGCCGCGCATCGCGTTCGGCGGGATGGCCGCGACGCCGAAGCGCGCGACGCACACGGAAAGCCTGCTCGACGGCGCGCAATGGCACGAAGCCACCGCCCAGGCCGCGATGCAGGCGCTCGAGCGCGACTACCAGCCGCTCACCGACATGCGTGCGACGAGCGCGTATCGCCTCGATACCGCGAAGAACCTGATGTATCGATTCTGGCTGGAGACGCGTCCGCACGACCCGCTGCCGCCGCAAGCCCTGAATGTGCGTGAAGTGGCCGCCGAAGCCGGCGCCGACGTTGCCGATGTCGCGGCGCGCGTCTGAAGACGGAGAACACCGAAGATGAACCAGCAAGCAGAACCGTTCCTGAACACCCTCGACCCGCAGGCCGACGCCGCGCAGGTGCACGTCTCGCGCGCGCACGAATCGGCCCACCTGCACGTGAGCGGGCGCGCGACCTACACCGACGACATCCCGCTCGTCGCGGGCACGCTGCACGCGGCGCTCGGGTTGTCCGCGAAGCCGCACGCGAAGATCGTGTCGATGAACTTCGACGCGGTGCGCGCGACGCCCGGCGTGGTCGCCGTGTTCACGGCCGACGACATCCCCGGCGTCAACGATTGCGGCCCGATCATCCACGACGACCCGGTGCTCGCGAAGGGCATCGTGCAGTTCGTCGGCCAGCCGATGTTCATCGTCGTCGCGACGTCGCACGAAATCGCGCGGCTCGCCGCGCGCCGCGCGCAGGTCGACTACGAGGAGCTGCCCGCGATCCTGACCGCGCAGGATGCGCGCAAGGCCGAAACCTACGTGATCCCGCCGCTGAAGCTCGCGCGCGGCGACGCGGCCGCGCGGCTCGCCGCCGCGCCGCATCGCGAGTCGGGCGAGATGCTGCTCGGCGGCCAGGAGCAGTTCTACCTGGAAGGCCAGATCGCCTACGCGGTGCCGAAGGACGACGATGGGATGCATGTGTATTGCTCGACGCAGCACCCGAGCGAGATGCAGCATCTCGTCGCGCACGTGCTCGGCGTCGCGTCGCACAACGTGCTGGTCGAATGCCGCCGGATGGGCGGCGGGTTCGGCGGCAAGGAATCGCAGTCGGGCCTGTTCGCGTGCTGCGCGGCGCTCGCCGCCTGGAAGCTGCTGTGCCCGGTGAAGCTGCGTCCGGACCGCGACGACGACATGATGATCACCGGCAAGCGGCACGATTTCCATTACCGCTTCGACGTCGGCTACGACGACGACGGCCGCCTCGACGGCGTCGCCCTCGACATGACGTCGCGCTGCGGCTTCTCGGCGGACCTGTCGGGCCCGGTGATGACGCGCGCGGTGTGCCACTTCGACAACGCGTACTGGCTCGGCGACGTCGACATCGCCGGCTACTGCGGCAAGACCAACACGCAGTCGAACACCGCGTTCCGCGGCTTCGGCGGTCCGCAGGGCGCATTCGCGATCGAATACATCCTCGACGACGTCGCGCGCACGCTCGGCCGCGATCCGCTCGACGTGCGCTACGCGAACCTGTACGGCAAGACCGAACGCAACGTGACGCCTTACGGGCAGACGGTCGAGGACAACGTGCTGCATGAACTGCTCGGCGAACTCGAAACGACGAGCGACTACCGCGCACGGCGCGCGGGCGTGCGCGAATTCAACGCACGCAACGCGGTGCTGAAGAAGGGCATCGCGCTCACGCCGGTGAAGTTCGGCATCGCGTTCAACGTCACGCACTTCAACCAGGCCGGCGCGCTGGTGCACATCTACACCGACGGCTCGGTGCTCGTGAACCACGGCGGCACGGAGATGGGGCAGGGGCTCAACACGAAGGTCGCGCAAGTGGTCGCGCACGAGCTCGGCATCCGCTTCGGCCGGATCCGCGTGACGGCGACCGACACGAGCAAGGTCGCGAACACGTCCGCGACGGCCGCGTCGACGGGCTCCGACCTGAACGGCAAGGCCGCGCAGGATGCGGCGCGCCAGTTGCGCGAGCGCCTCGCGGCGTTCGCGGCGAAGCAGTTCGGCGACGGCAAGATCGATGCGGCCGACGTGAAGTTCGGCAACGATGTCGTGTGGGTCGGCGGCCACGGCGTGCCGTTCGGCGAAGTGATCGCGAAGGCCTACCTTGCACGTGTGCAGTTGTGGTCCGACGGTTTCTACGCGACGCCGAAGCTGCACTGGGATCAGTCGAAGCTGCAGGGCCGGCCGTTCTACTACTACTCGTACGGCGCGGCCGTGTCGGAAGTCGTGATCGACACGCTGACGGGCGAGATGCGCACGCTGCGCGTCGACGCGTTGCACGACGTGGGCGCTTCGCTGAACCCGGCGCTCGACATCGGCCAGGTCGAAGGCGCATTCATCCAGGGGATGGGCTGGCTCACGACCGAGGAGCTGTGGTGGAACGCGGGCGGCAAGCTGATGACGCACGCGCCGTCCACGTACAAGATTCCGACCGTCAACGACACGCCGCCCGAGTTCAACGTGCGGCTGTTCCAGAACCGCAACGTCGAGGACAGCATCCACCGGTCGAAGGCCGTCGGCGAGCCGCCGCTGCTGCTGCCGTTCTCGGTGTTCTTCGCGGTGCGCGACGCGATTGCCGCGGTCGGCGACTACCGGGTGAATCCGCCGCTCGACGCGCCGGCCACCGGCGAATCGATCCTGCGTGCGGTGAATGCGGTGCGCGCGGCGGGCGCCGCGCGGGCAGGCTGATATGAACCGGCCTCCAGGCTCACTGCGCTCGCTGCATGCCGCGTCGCATGCGCCCGCCGCCGGTTGCAACGGCGCGTGCGACAACGCGCCGTCGATCGGGACGTTCGCACCGGGCACCGGCCGGCGCAACCGCGCGACCGCGGCGCAGCCGCCGATGCACGTCGTGCTGTTCGGCGCGGGACACGTCGGTCATGCGCTCGTCACGCTGCTCGGCGCACTGCCGTGCGTCGTGCAGTGGGTCGACACGCGCGACGAGCTGTTCCCGGACGAATGTCCGCCGAACGTGCAGCCGGAGTCGACCGACACGCCGGAGGCCGTTGTCGACGCGGCGCCGCCCGGCGCGTACTTTCTCGTGATGACGCACAATCATGCGCTCGATTTCTCGCTCGCCGCGCAGATCATGCGGCGGCGCGACTTCGCGTACTTCGGGATGATCGGTTCGCGCACCAAGCGCGTGAAGTTCGAGCGCCGGCTCGCGGCGCGCGGCGTCGATCCGGCGCGGCTCGCGGAGATGGTGTGCCCGATCGGCATCGCGGGCATCGTCGACAAGGCGCCCGGCGCGATCGCGGTGGCCGTCTGCGCGGAACTGCTGCAGGCCCGCTCGGGCATGCCGGTGGCCGATGCGAAGGCGGCCGCGGCGGGGCGCGTGCGCGACGACGTGAGCTGCGCGCGGTAACGGCGCGGGTCGGCACGCCCGACGCACGTCCGCCGGTTTTTGCCTACACTGCACGGATCGCGCGGCATCGGGCCGCGCGTCTTTTCGTGCAGGCACCATGTCCGATCCCCAGGTCTATCTCGACGCACTCGATGCAAGCGTCATCGACATCGAGCGCTGGCTGTCCGGCACCGATACTTCACCCGCGGCGCTCGAGGCGCTGATCGCACCTTTTTCCGCCGATTTCACGATGATCATGACCGACGGCCGCGCGCTCGACCGCGACGGCACGCGTGCACTGTTCGCGAGGCTCGGCGGCGCGAAGCCGGGGCTGCGCATCGCGCTGTCGGACATCCGCGTGCTCGCGGCCGACGCATCGCATGCGGTGCTCACCTATCTCGAAGCGCAGCATGCGGCATCGGGCGAACTGCCCGCGCGTCGCGCGACCGCCGTGTTCGCGCGCGACGCGGCAGGCATCGTGCGCTGGACGCATCTGCAGGAAACCTTCTGCACGGCCTGAGCGGCGGGGCTGCGTCGTCGCGCGCAGGCCGTGCCGCGCGGTGTCACCGCTTGCGGCCGCGTGCGGCAGTCAGCTCGTCGGACACGCTCTGCATCAGCGCGCACAGCCACGCGATGTCGGTCGGGCGATCGGGGTGCGGGTGCGTGAGCAGGTAGCTCTTGATGCGCGGGAACGGCACGGGCGGCGTGACGACGACGAGCGGCAGCAACTGCGCATAGTGCGTCGCGAAGCGGCGCGTCGTCGTGAAGATCAGGTCCGACTGCAGCAGCACCTGCGGCACGATCCCGAAATACGGCAGCGTCGTCACGATCCGCCGCGTGAGGCGCGCGCGTGCGAGGCCGATCTCGATCGCGTTGCGCTTGTCGCCGGTGTACGGCGTCGGCGCGACGTGCGCGGCCGACGCGTACGCGTCGCGCGTCAGCGGTGCACGGGCGAGCGGATGCGCATCGCGCATCAGGCACACGATCGTGTCGGAGAACAGGTCCTGGCGCGCGAACCGCGGGTCGGGCTTCGGCCAGTTGCCGATCACGAGATCGAGCGCGCCCGATTCGAGCGCCTCCGCGTGATCGAGCGCGGGATTCAGCGAGTCGATTTCCAGATGTGCATGCGGCGCCGCGTCGCGAAAGCGTTCGATCAGCGTCGGCATGAAGAAATCGTTCAGGTAGTCGGGCGCGGCGACGCGGAACGTGCGCCGCGCCGACGACGGGTCGAAGTCGCCGTGCGGCGTCGCGATGAAGTCGACCTCGCGCAGCGCGCGCGACGCCGCGCCGAGCAGCGACGCGCCGTACTCGGTCGGCACCATCCCGGACTTGCCGCGCACGAGAATCGGGTCGTTCAGCGTCTCGCGCAGCTTGCGCAGCGCGGTGCTGATCGCGGGCTGGGTCTGGTTCAGCCGCAGTGCGGTCTGCGTGACGCTGCGCTCGAGCAGCAGCGTGCGCAATACGCGCACGAGCCAGATATCGAGCGAGGCGGTACGGTCGTCGTCTTCCATCGGTGCGCGGTGATTCGGGAGAAGCGTAACCTTACCGCAGCCACGTGTCGCGGTGCGTGATACCGGCCATCACGCGCGCCCCTTCGGCAGCGTGCTGATCCGCTTGACCTCGCGCGATTCGAGCCAGTTCGGCGTGCGCGCGCAGTACAGCACCATTGGCAGCGCGTCCTCGCCCCAGAACAGCTGCTGGTTCATCCAGAACGTCGGCACGCCGAACACGCCGAGCGCGATCGCGTCGTCGGTGTTGCGGCGCAACTGCGCGCTCGTTTCCTCGAATTCGATCAACTCGTCACCGTGCCCGACGCCGACGCGCTCGCACAGCGCGGCGAACCCGTCCGGCGTCGACGGATCGTTGCCGTCGTGCCAGATGAAGCGGAACATTTCGAGCACGGTCGCGATGTCGGCGCGCAGCGCGATCGCGAGGCGCAGCACCTTGTCGGTGTCGAACGGATGCGCGGGCGGCATCTTGAAGCGGATGCCGAGCTGTTCGGCGCGAAACAGCGCATGGCGGTACGTGAACATGCGCTTGGCCGGCACGTCGGCGCTCGGGCGCTGTCCCCAGTGGCGCTGCAGGTCGGGCAGCGACACGGCGACGGGGTCGAACGGCACGTCCGGCCACTTGTCGTGCTGTTCGAGCAGCAGGTAGGAGAACGGCGACACGAAGTCGAAGAACCAGGCGGGTTGGGCAGTGTCGAGGCCGGTTGTCATGGCGATCTCCAGAGAATGGGGCGTGTGCGCCTCGCGGCGGCCTTCAAGTTAAGCGGCGGCGCGCGGATGCAGCCGCGCGGATGCAGCAATGATCGTGGATCGGCCGCTCATGCGGAACCGGGAGTCGCCCGAGGGGGCCCGCCGGCCGGCGACGCGGCCGCGCCGCCGCGCGCCGCCGCGAGGCCGGCGGCGCCGGATGTGCCCGACGCGGCGTCGTGGTCGTGCGCGGTGAGCCGCTCGCGCACGAAGCCGATGTGTTCGCGCAGCACGTAGAACTGCCCCGCATACGCGAGCGGCATCTTCATCCGGTTCACGGCTTCCTCGATGTCGTCGAGCTCGTCGAGCAGATGGACGCGCTCCTCGGCCGTATGCTCGCCGAGCGCGCGGCGCTCGAGCGCGATCAGCGCGCCGTACCAGCGGTAGATACGCGAACGCACGCGCCAGCCGTACAGCGACGGCACCAGCCGCAGCCCGGGGATCAGCACGACGATCAGCGGCACCACCACGACCAGCAGCCGGTCGACGAGACTCGCGACCCAGAACGGCAGCCGCCGGTACAGGAAGGTCTTGCCCGACTTGTAATAGCGCGCCGCGTCGTCGGACAGCGGGAAGCCGCGCGTGACGGCTGACGGGAATTCGCCCGCGCGCTGCAGGATTGTCGCGTGGCCGTGCACCTCGCGCGCGGCCTCGATCAGCAGGTCGGACAACGCGGGGTGCAGCGAGTCGCGCGCGACCAGCTCGATCGTCGGCGCGACCGTATGGATGTCGGCGGGCGGCAGGTTGCGGCCGAGATCGTAGACGCCCATCGGCAGCGTGATCGCGGTCAGGTACGGAAAGCGCCGCGCGTACGCCTCGGCCTGCGTGAACGAGTACACGTGCACGCCGGGCGCGCGGAACAGCTTCGACATCACAGGGATCTGCGTCGAGTCGCCGGACAGGAATGCGGCGTCGATCCTGCCGTCGAGCAGCGCGGTCGCCGCGTCCTCGCCGGCAGTCGGCAGCAGCTCGGTCGAGCCGCCCGGCACGATGCCGTTCATCTTCAGCAGCGCGAGGCTCAATTCGCGCGCGCCGCTGCCTTCGGCGCCGAGCGCGAGCCGCTTGCCCTTGAAGTCGGACAGGCGCGCGACCACCGGGCCGCGGTACATGATCGCGAGCGGCACGTAGCCGATGCTGCCGAGCGATACCAGGTGCTCGTCGCGCTCCTTCGGGCCGATGCCGCTCTGCACGAAGCCGACGTCGACCGGCGCGTTCGGGTTCGACAGCCGCTCGAGGTTCTGCGCGGATCCTTCGGATGACTGGACGTCGAGCGTGACGCCGTTCTTCGCGAGGATCGCCTTGTATTTCTGCGCGGCGTTCCAGTAGGTGCTGCCGGGCGGGCCGGACGAAATCACGAGCGTGGACGGCGGCGCCGGCTGGATCAGCTTGACCGCGAGCCAGACCGCCGCGACCGCGAGCAGCACGGTGGGGCCGATCGACAGCGCGAGGTCGCGCCACGACACCGCGACGAAGCGGGCGAGGATGCGGCGGGGCGGGCGAGGGCTGGCTGGCTTCATGGAGTCGACGGATGACACGGGCGTGACGCGTCGGTGACGCGCGTCACGGACGATGTACGCGATGCAGGTTCTGGCGGCGATGGTACCCGGTTTCGCCCGGCATGCGCGAGTCCGGCCCCGTGGCGCGGCGGCGGACTCGGGCGCGCGAGCCCGCGGCCGCCGGGTGGTCGCGCGTCAAAAGCTTTGCGCTTCGGCGGGCGCTGGATTACATTGTGCGTCGCAGCCGCGACCGATTCGCGCGCGACCCGGCACGCAATGAGACCGGGCGCGTCCGGCCGGCGGCTGTCCGGCCCGGCCGGCCCGCATTCGCGTGCGCCGGTCGCCGGCCCGCGTCGCCTCTCTCGCATCGCCGTGGAAATCATCGGCCGTCCCGCCCGTTCGCGCGCGGGCCGGCTGCCTTTGGGGGTATCCGGCCGTACTGTGCGCGGCCGTTCCGAAGTCATAAGGAGATAGCATGAAGTCGATCGTGTTGAGAGCGTTGGGTGTTGCGGCCGTGGCTGCCTGTCTGTCGGGCAGCGTATATGCGCAGTCGAGCGATGCGGCGGCAACCGAGGCGCCGGCTGCGGCAGCGAGCTCGCCGAAGGCCGCGGCCAAGACCGCGAAGAAGGCGAACCGCAAGCTCGGCTACGCGGTGCGCAAGGCAATTACGAAGGCAGGCGGCATCGACGTGGCGAACCTCGTCGTGCGCTCGAAGGGCGGCGCGATCTCGCTGGAGGGCACGGTGCCCGACCAGGCACAGATCGACAAGGCGGAAGAGGCAGCGAAGAGCGTGCAGGGCGTGACGTCGGTCACGAACAAGCTGACGGTCCAGCAGCAATGATGCCGGGCGGCGGCGCGCCAGCGCCGCGCGCCCGCTTGCGGCGGGCCCCGGCGTACCGGGGCCCGTTTGCGCTTTAGAATGCCTTGGGCCTGCCGCTTTGCGCCAGGCCCCCCCGAACGGGTATCCCCAAGGGACTTCCTTCGGGACGGAAAGCGCTGGACGGCCCCGCGTTCTTCAGAGGCCGTGAGCCGCGCACGACGCAGCGGCGGACCGATAACGATATCGAGAGGGCGGCAATGACGACGCACGGGTGGGGCAGTCGGATTCTCTTGGGCGCGGCGCTGGTCGCGGTCGCGATGCTCGGTGCCTGCAACGGTGACGATTCGGGCGAGCGCAACCGGTTGCCGGGTTTCGTGTCCGGCAGCGTGCGCACGACCGCCTATGACGGCACGAGCGACGATCTGCTGACGGCCGGCCTCGGCAAGACCGGGCTCGCCGCCGCCACCGCGCCCGCGTTCGCGAATCCGTCCCGGCCGACGAGCGCCGAGCTGCGCCGGGTCGCGATCTGGTCGAACTACCGCGCGCTCGTCGACATGAGCGCCAATGGCGGCTACGGCCGTTTCTGGGGGCCGAACGTCGATCTCGACGGCAACGACACGCTCGGCGAAGGCAAGATCCCCGGCACCGAATATCTCGCGTATTCCGACGACGGCAGCGGCCGCAAGAACGTGACGCTGCTCGTGCAGGTGCCCGCGGGTTTCGATCCCGCGCAGCCGTGCATCGTCACGGCGACGTCGTCCGGTTCGCGCGGCGTGTACGGCGCGATTTCGGCGGCCGGCGAGTGGGGCCTCAAGCGCGGCTGCGCGGTCGCATACAACGACAAGGGCGGCGGCAACGGCGCGCACGAACTCGGCTCCGACACGATCACGCTGATCGACGGCACGCTCGCCGACGCCGTGCTCGCCGGCAACGCCAGTCTCTTTACCGCCAACGTGACGAGCGGCGACCTGGCCGCCTTCAACAGCCGCTTCCCGAACCGCTACGCGTTCAAGCACGCGCATTCGCAGCAGAATCCCGAACAGGACTGGGGGCATGTGACGCTGCAGTCGGTCGAATTCGCGTACTGGGCACTCAACGAGCAGTTCGGGCCGCTGCTCGACAGCTCGCATCACGGCGTGCGCTACCGCCCGGGCGACATCACGACGATCGCCGCGTCCGTCAGCAACGGCGGCGGCGCGGCGCTCGCGGCGGCCGAGCAGGACACGCGTCGCTGGATCACCGCGGTCGTGGTCGGCGAGCCGCAGGTCAACGTGCGGATGGCGCCGAACGCGGTCGTGCGCGAGGGCGGCCAGCCGGTGCCGTCGTTCGGCCGGCCGCTGGCCGACTACGCGACGCTCGCGAACCTGCTGGAGCCGTGCGCGGCCGCATCGGCGTCGCTCGCGGGCGCGCCGTACCTGAGCGCGCTGCCGGCCGCCACCACGCAGTCGATCCGCACGCAGCGCTGCGCGACGCTCGCCGCGGCGGGGCTCGTGTCGGGTGCCGATACACAAAGCCAGGCCACCGATGCGCTCGCGCAACTGCATGCGGCCGGCTATCTCGCCGATTCCGACCTGCTGCAGGCGCCGATGTGGGATTCGCAGGCGATTCCGGCGATCGCGGTCACCTATGCGAACGCGTACACGCGCTCGCGCGTGACCGACAACCTGTGCAATTTCAGCTTCGCGACCACCAGCGCGGCGACGGGCGCGGTCGCGCCGCCCGCTACGTCGCCGATGCCGGCCGTGTTCGGTCTCGGCAACGGCGTACCGCCGACCGCCGGCGTCAGTCTCGTGTTCAACACCGGCGCGGGTGTCGACCACCGGCTCGCGATGCCCGACGCAAGTTTCGCGGGCGCGCTGTGCCTGCGGCAGCTGTGGACCAACGGGATGCTCGACATGCCGGCGAACGTCGACGCAGTGCGCGTGAACGCGAACCTGCAGGGCAAGCCCGCGATCATCGTGCAGGGCCGCAGCGACGCGCTCGTGCCCGTGAATCACGCGTCGCGTGCATATGTCGCGCAGAACGGCATCAGCGAAGGCGGCCGCAGCCAGCTCGTGTTCTACGAGGTGACGAACGGACAGCACTTCGATGCGTTCCTGCCCGTCGCGGGCTTCGACACGCGCTTCGTGCCGGTCCACTACTACAACCTGCAGGCGCTGAACCTGATGTGGCGGCACCTGAAGAGCGGTGCCGCGCTGCCGCCGTCGCAGGTGATCCGCACGGTGCCGCGCGGCGGCACGCCGGGCGCCGCGCCGGCGCTGACGAGCGCGAACCTGCCGCCGATCTCGGCGTCCCCCGGCGCGAACACGATCACGACCGGCGCTGGCGCAATCGACGTGCCGCTCTGACGGCGCCGCCGCGCCGCGATACGGAAGCCGGACAGTCGTCCGGCTTTTTTCTTTTCGGCACCTGGAATCGGTCCCGCACTGGCCTTTATCGGAATGGCACGCGCTGTAACAAATTATTACTTTACGACGTAAAACCCGGAATCTATTATGCGCCGATATTTTCACTTAATTTAATAAATTACCGTAAAGACAATATTCCTTTCCGTATAGTTAATCGATCCTTTCGATTTTATTAAATCGGCTCGAGCTGCGATCGGTCGCCGCTTTGCGATTGATCGGCATTTTGCCGAGGGGGTCGTTCGTCTCTTGGAGGCGAAGGCGCCTTTTCTGGTGGGCTTCGCGGGGAATGCTTTTGCTTGCTGTTTCTGGCGCATGCGGATGACGGGGCGGAATTCGCATTGCCGGGCATTATTGAATCGTCGTTTGCAATGGAATTGATTCCATTGTGCGGTCGAGGAATATGGGTGGGGTAAATCGTGCCGGTCGGTATTCGCCGATCCGGTAAAAAACTCGGAGTGCATCGCAAAACGAATGCGCTCCCGGTGCGGAGCGCCGGCGCAAATGATCCTTTGCGACCGGCGGTATTTATCGTTCTGTTCGAGAGGCAATAATGACGACACTGAAGTCCTTGAAAGACGGTTTCGCGCTATTTGGAACGACACTGAGCGTGCCGCTCGCCGCAGCCGCTGTTGCGGCGCTGCTCGTCACGGGGTGCGGCGGCGACGACGGGTCCGGCCCGACCGCCGCCACCGCGGCGGCCGCGACGACGTCGAACGGCAGCACGGCGGCCACCGCCAATGCAACGGCCGCCGTCCCGGCCGACCAGCCGTACGTCGACAACGACGTATACGGCACCGGGCCGAACGACGCGGTCACGGATTCGACCGAAGGGGCCGCGGTCGTGCACCGCCAGGTCACGATCGGCGGCAAGACCGTTCAGTACACGGCCACCACGGGCCACCTGACCACGATCGATCCGGTCACGTCGGCGCCGAACGCGAAGATGTTCTACGTCGCGTACACCCAGGACAACCCGGACCCGTCGAAACCGCGCCCGGTCACGTTCTTCTACAACGGCGGCCCCGGCTCGTCGTCGGTCTACCTGCTGCTCGGCTCGTATGGGCCGAAGCGCCTGCAGTCGTCGTTCCCGAACTTCACGCCGCCGGCCCCGTACAAGCTGCTCGACAACCCGGACAGCCTGCTCGACCGCACCGACCTCGTGTTCATCAACCCGGTCGGCACCGGCTACTCGGCGGCGATCGCCCCGGCGAAGAACAAGGACTTCTGGGGCACTGATCAGGACGCGCACTCGATCGATCGCTTCATCCAGCGCTACCTGACCAAGTACTCGCGCTGGAACTCGCCGAAGTTCCTGTATGGCGAGTCGTACGGCACGGCGCGCAGCGCGGTCGTATCGTGGGTGCTGCACGAGGACGGCATCGACCTGAACGGGATCACGCTGCAATCGTCGATTCTCGACTACGCGAACGCGCTGTCCGCGCCGGGCACCTTCCCGACGCTCGCGGCCGACGCGTTCTACTGGAAGAAGACGACGCTCAACCCGACGCCGACCGATCTCGACGCGTATATGGTGCAGGCCCGCAACTATGCGGACAACACGCTCGCGCCGCTCGCGCAGAAGCCGAATCCGCAGGACGGCGGCTTCGTGAACGTGCGGCTTAACCTGAACCTTCAGACTGCGCAGCAGATGGGCTCGTACATCGGCACGGATCCGACGTCGCTGATCCAGACGTTCGGTAACCCGGCCGCGCTCGGCAACGTGCCGTCGTCGGACGACAACCCGCCGTACACGTTCTTCCTGACGCTCGTGCCGGGCACGCAGATCGGCCAGTACGACGGTCGCGCGAACTTCACGGGCAAGGGCATCGCGCCGTACATCCTGCCGAACTCGGGCAGCAACGATCCGTCGATCACGAACGTCGGCGGCGCATACACGGTGCTGTGGAACAGCTACATCAACACCGACCTCAAGTACACGTCGACGTCGTCGTTCGTGGACCTGAACGACCAGGTGTTCAACAACTGGGACTTCAGCCACACGGACCCGACCGGCGCGAACAAGGGCGGCGGCAATACGCTGTACACGGCCGGCGACCTGGCGGCGACGATGAGCGTGAACCCGGACCTGAAGGTGCTGTCGGCGAACGGTTATTTCGATGCGGTCACGCCGTTCCACCAGACCGAGCTGACGCTCGCGCAGATGGCGCTCGATCCGACGCTCAAGGCGCAGAACCTGACGATCAAGAACTACCCGTCGGGCCACATGATCTACCTGAACGACGCGTCGCGGACCGCGCTGAAGGGCGATCTCGCCAACTTCTACGACGGCATCCTCGCGAACCGCACCGCACTGCAGCGCGTGCTGAAGCTGCAGGCGCGCACGCAGCAGCTCAAGCAGCAACAGTTGAAGCAGCAGGGGCAGTAAGCATCGCGTTGCGGCCCGCACGGTCCGGCCTTGCGCCGGGCGGTGCGGGTTCGCGAGACCCCGGATGGACGACAGCCCGATCGGCGCAGGCCGGTCGGGCTGTTTTTTTCAGCGCATGGCGATGCCGGCGGCTGAAGGAGGCGCCCGGCGGCGGCGCCTACGCGAGCACGAGCCGCACGCCGACCGCGACGAGCGTCGCGGCGAGCAGGTTGCGCAGCAGCCGCTCGGGCGCGCGCGCCGACAGCAGGCTGCCGAGCACGATGCCGGGCAGCGAGCCGAGCAGAAGCGACAGCAGCATCGACCAGTCGACCGAGCCGAGCAGCCAGTGGCCCATGCCCGCGACGAGCGTGAGCGGCACCGCGTGCGCGATGTCGGAGCCGACGATGCGCGTGGTCGCGAGCGTCGGGTACAGCAGCAGCAGCACGGTGACGCCGATCGCGCCGGCGCCGACCGACGTCATCGACACGAGCACGCCGAGCACGGCGCCCGTCAGCACGGTCGACCACAGCGTGCGCGCAGGGCTCGGCGCGAGCGGGTTGCGCGCGGCGAACGCGGTCAATTGCGGACGGAAGATCAGCGCAAGCGACGTGAGCAGCAGCGCGATGCCGAGCACGAGCTGGATCATGCGCGCGGTGCCCGGCGTGTTCATCCCGTGCGTGTGCAGCCACCACAGCGTGAGCGCCGCGGCCGGGACGCTGCCGGCCGCGAGCCGGCCCGTGATACGCCAGTCGATCGACCCCTTCAGGCCGTGGACGAGCGTGCCGGTCGCCTTGGTCGCGGCCGCGTACAGCAGGTCGGTGCCGACCGCTGTCGCGGGGTGGACGCCGAACAGCAGCACGAGGATCGGTGTCATCAGCGAACCACCGCCGACGCCCGTCAGGCCGACGAGGATGCCGACGAACAGGCCGGACAGGGAGTACAGCAGATCGATATGGGGAAGCGACATCGGAAGCAGGCGGTTATGCGGCGTTCGGCGGCGGCGCGCGGCCGCTGCGCGCGCGTCAAAGTCCGCCATTGTCGCAAATGTGGCGGGTGGATGTACGACTGCGTTAAAAATCGGCTGCGAAGGCCCGTGCGGCGGGCGGCTGGCGGGGCGTGAAACGGGCGTTTGATCGACGGCGGGGCCGATTACGCGATCGGCCCTAAAGGTATGACGAATCGGGAATGCGCGCCGCGCCCCGGCGCGCGCAAAAAAGGGCGCGACAGTGCGCGCCCCGGTGCGATGCCGGCGACCGGCGCCGCCTGCCGACGGTCAGTGCATCGCGGGGCCGACGCCTTCGACGCCGTTCTGCGGCCGGATGCGCAGCGCAAGGCCGATCAGCGCGGCGGCGGCGGCGAACGCCGCACCGAACGCGAAGGCCGCGTGGTAGCCGCCGTTCAGCGCGTCGAGCGGCGCGGCGTGCGCGGCCGCGAGCGCATCGGTGCGGGCGGCCGCAAGGCTCGCGAGCACGGCGAGGCCGAGTGCGCCGCCCATCATGAATGCGGTGTTGACGATGCCTGACGCGAGCCCCGAATCGGCCGGGTCGACGTCGCTCATCGCGGCGAGCAGCACCGGATTGAACGCGACGCCGGCGCCGATGCCGAGCAGCGTCATGCCCGGCAGCACGTGCCAGACGAAGCTGCCGTCCGCCGGCGCGCGCGAGAACAGCGCGAGGCCGCAGGCCGCGACGAGCAGGCCGGCCGCGATCGGGCCGCGGATTCCGAAGCGCATCACGATCCGCGCCGACAGCCCGAGCGAGAACGCGGCCATGATCAGGTTCGCCGGCAGGAACGCGAGCCCGACCTGCAGCGGCCCGTAGCCGAGCACGCGCTGCATGTAGAGCGCGGACAGGAAAAACCACGCGAACATGGCCGCCGCCCACAGCACGCCGATCACGTTCGCGAGCGCGACGTTGCGCGCGGCGAACAGCGTGAGCGGCATCAGCGGATGCGCGACGCGCGCCTCGATCGCGATGAACAGCGCGAGCAGCACGACGGCCGCGCCGATCAGCACGACGGTCTGCGTCGACAGCCAGCCGGCCTCGTTGCCGCCGACGATCCCGTAGACCGCGAGCATCAGCGACGCGGTCACGGTGATCGCGCCCGCGACGTCGAGCCGCGCGGCGCCGGCCGGCGCGCGCATGCGCGGCAGCAGCGCGACGCACATCGCATAGACCGCGATGCCGATCGGCAGGTTGACGAGGAAGATCCAGTGCCACGACAGCGTGCTCGTCAAGAGCCCGCCGAGCAGCACGCCGATGCTGCCGCCGCCCGCGCAGACGAAGCCGTAGACGCCCATCGCGCGCGCCCGTTCGCCCGGTTCGGTGAAGAGGTTCATGATCAGCGACAGCGACACGGCCGACACGATCGCGCCGCCGAAGCCCTGCACGGCGCGCGCGGCGATCAGCATCGTCTGCGACTGCGCGAGGCCGCAGGCGAGCGACGCGAGCGTGAACACGACGAGGCCGGCGAGGAACATGCGCCGCTGGCCGTACAGGTCGCCGAGCCGGCCGCCGAGCAGCAGGCAGCCGCCGAACGTCAACAGGTATGCGTTGACGACCCACACGAGGGCCGTCTCGGTGAAATGGAGGTCGGTGCTGATCGACGGCAGCGCAACGTTGACGATCGTGCTGTCGAGCACGATCATCAGCACGCCGAGGCAGAGGACGATCAGCGCGTACCAGCGCTTCTCGCCGTGGATCCCGTGGGTCATGGGCTGGCCGCCTTCTCTCTGATAGTTATTTGAAAGGCTGCATTGTAGACGTCATTCGCGCGCGCTTCCTGCCGGTTTATGGCAGGAGCGACGCGTAGCGGCGGCGCGCGTCGCGCGGCGCCGGGAGGTTATCCGCGCGGCGGCAGTTCGCAGCCGTCGGGGCCGCATGCGGCGGCGTCGCCGGCGAATTCGACGATGCCGCTATCGCGCCACGCCTGCTCGAGTGCCTGCGCGAACACGTCGGTCGGCTGCGCGCCCGATACCGCATAACGGCCGCCGAACACGAACAGCGGCACGCCGCGTCCGCCGATCTGCGCCGCGTGCGCGATGTCGGCCTCGACTTCGTCACGGTATGCGTCGCTGCGCAGCACGGCTTCGACGGCCGAGCGCTCGAGCCCCGCTTCGACCGCGAAGTCGATCAGCGCCGCGTGGTCGAACAGCGAGCCGTGCTCGCAGAAATACGCGCGGTACAGCCGCTCGGTCAGTGCATGCGCACGGCCGGTCGTTTCCGCGAGCTTCACGAGCCGGTGACCGTCGAGCGTGTCGCCGACGAACGTGCCGGGCAGGTCGTAGCGGAGCCCGACACTCGCGGCCGCATCGGTCACCTGGCGCAGCATCTGGTCGACCTGCGCGGGCGACATCCGGTACTTGCCGGCGAGCATCGCCTCGACCGGTTCGACCGGCTGGCCCGGCATCAGCCGGTACGCGCGCAGCGCGACGTCGACGTGCTCGGCGTGCGCAAACGCGGCGAGCGCCTCGTCGAAGCGGCGCTTGCCGATCCAGCACCATGGGCAGATCAGGTCGGACCAGATTTCGACGGTCAGGGTCGGGCGGGCAGTCGGGGCAGGGGTGGTCGTCATGGGCGGTCCGGGACGGCAAATAAATGTAACCGGCACTATATCATTTTATGCTTCGGTGCTTTGTCGGCGTCTCGCTCAGGTGGAACGGGCCGGCCCGGACGCTTCACGAAGCATAGACACGCATGGTGTGTACCGGTAGCGATTGTCGATGGCGGCATGCCCGGCGCCGCCGCCCGCCGCACGCGCTGCTTACGCGTCGCCCTGCGTTTCCTTCAGATGCTTCAGGTGCTTGTAGACGGTCGCGCGCCCCATCCCGAGCACGTTCGCGACGTAGTTCGCGGCGCTCTTGCCACGGAACGCGCCTTCCGCGTACAGCGCTTCGACGAGTTCGCGCCGGTGCTCGCGCGTGAGCCCGTTCAAGCCGACCTGCCGCTCGCGCAGCCAGCCGTGCAGGAACGTGTTGATACGCTCCTGCCAGTCGTCGCGGAACAGCTCGTCCGGTTGCGCGACGATGCCCGCGCCCTTGATGAAGACGTCGAGCGTCGCGCGGACGTCGTCGAACACCGCGATGTTGAAGTTGATGCACATCATCCCGGCCGGGCGGCCTTCGTCGTCGAACAGCACGTTGCTCACGCAACGCATCCGCCGGCCGTCCCAGTTCAGCTTTTCGTACGGACCGATCACACGCTCGCGCGCCGAATGATCGATTTCCTCGAGCGCGGAGTCGTCGCCGACCTCGCGCTTCGACAGGTTGTTCGCGAGATACAGCACGGTCTGGTCGTGCAGGTCGTGGATCACGACTTCCGCATATGGGAAGAACAGCGCCGCGATGCCGTCGGCGATCGGTGCATAGCGGGTGAGCAGCAGGTCTTTGACGGGGGATTGCTTCTTGCGCATCGGAATCGCCATCTCGGGGGAGCGGGGGCCGGGCGGTGCGTCGGCACGGCGCGCCGGCGTGCCATCGACTGGCTGGTCCGTGCGCCCGCGCGCTGCCGCCGCGGCGGTTGCGCCATTGTATCGGCCCCGCGCGCGCGTGCTGCTCATGCGCGCGTCAGATGCGTGTACAGCGCGTGCGCGATCGCGATGTCCTCGAGCCCGAGGCCGATCGAGCGGAAGAACGCATGACGCGTGCGCGACGGCGCCGCGCACGTGCCGGCGACGAGCGCGGGCAGGTCGCCGACGATCCGCTCGGGCGTCCAGCCGTGCCCGGCCGCCGCGATCTGCATCTCGCCCGCGCTCGCGGGCGTCGTGTGCCGGTAGTCGCAGTACACGTCCATGTCGGGCAACCACGCGGGCGGGATCTCGTGCGCGCGCGCGACGTTGGTGCTGATCGACGTGACGAGCGCGGGGCGCGTGAGCATGCCGTCCGCGAGCACCGGCGTGCCCGACGACGTGCACAGCATCACGACGTCCGCGTCGCGCACGCACGCCTCGACGCTGGCGGCCGCACGGGCCCGCGGATCGATCCGCGCAAGCGTCGCCTGCAGCGTCGGGTCGCCGGCGAGCGCGGGCGAATGGACGCTGATCGATGCCCAGTCGCGCAACGCCGCGGTGTGGCGCAGATGCGCGAGGCCGACCGCGCCCGTGCCGATCACGGCGAGCCGGCGCGCGTCGCGCGGTGCGAGGCAGTCGACCGCGAGCGCCGTCGTGCCGGCCGTGCGCTCGACCGTCAGCAGCCCCGCGTCGCACCACATCAGCGGCTGGCCGGTGCGCATCGACATCAGCGCCGTCCATGCGGTGACGATCGGTTTCCCGTCGGGTTTGCCGCCCGTCACGACGTACGGAGACAGCTTCGCGCCGAACACCTGCTCGTCGGCGAGCGCGCCGAGATACGTGATGAAATCACCGGCCTGCTCGGGGAACAGCGTGAGGGTCTGCGGCGGCTGCACCGCGCGGGCCGACGCGAGCGACGCGAACATGCGGCGCAGCGTGCCGAGCACGTCGAGCGACGGCAGCGCCGCGCGCACCGCGGCTTCGTCGACGACCAGCGGCAGGGTCGGGGCGGGTTGCGTCATGGGACTTCTCCGGTCGGGGCCGGACAGGACAGTCTCGAAATAGCGTGTCCGGCGGTGTTCGTTGTGGACTAAAAGTCTAATATAGACAATAGAATTCTGGCGAGTTTTTCTTTTCAGGACCGAGGCGCGCTATGCGGAACGGTAAAAATATCGATAAATCAATGGTGTGTCGCACGGGCGGTAACGATTCGATCACTGCATCGCGCTTGCGATTATCGTATCCCCTATAGTCTATAGTAGACTAAGAGTCTATATTTTGCGTGCTGACCGGCATGCCGTCGCACGATGACCGGTCTTCATCGCCTCAATCCGGACTCGAAGGACATCCGTCATGAACTGGAAGCTTTCCCTCTGCGCCGTCGCGGCGCTTGCGTGCGCGGCCGTCTCGGCCCACGCGGAACAGACCACGCTGCGCTTCGGGATCGAAGCAGCGTATCCGCCGTTCGAGAGCAAGACGCCGGCCGGCCAGCTGCAGGGTTTCGACGTCGACATCGGCAACGCGGTGTGCGCGAAGCTGAACATGAAGTGCGTGTGGGTCGAGAATGCGTTCGACGGGCTGATCCCGGCGCTGCAGGCGCGCAAGTTCGACGCGATCAATTCGGCGATGAACATCACCGCGAAGCGCAAGCAGAGCATCGACTTCACGCCGGCGATCTACGTGGTGCCGATCGTGATGGTCGCGCACCGCGGCTCGCCGCTGCGGCCCGATGCCGCCAGCCTGCGCGGCAAGCACGTCGGCGTGCTGCAGGGCTCGTCGCAGGAGGATTTCCTCAAGGCGCACTGGGCGAATGCGGGCGTGGCCGTCGTGTCGTATCAGGACCAGGACCAGATCTATGCCGATCTCGTCGCCGGACGTCTCGACGCGGCCGTGCAGGAAGCGCAGACCGCGCAGGACGGTTTTCTCGACAAGCCGGCCGGCCGCGACTACCAGATCGTCGGCGACGCGCTGAAGGATCCCGCGACGCTCGGCGAAGGCACCGGCTTCGGGATGCGCAAGGGCGACAAGGCGCTGCAGGCGAAGATCGTCGGCGCGCTCGACGCGCTGAAGAAGGACGGCACGCTGAGTGCGCTGTCGCAGAAGTACTTCAAGCGCGACATCGTCGCGAAGTAAGCCTGGCCGCGCGCCGGCCGCGGTGCCGGCGCGCGTCGCACCGAATCTCGACGCAGTACGGGGAAGCATGGATTTCGACGTCATCGTTCTGGGGGCCGGCATCGTCGGCGTGTCGTCGGCGCTGCATCTGCAGGATCGCGGGCTGCGCGTCGCGCTCGTCGACCGGCGCGCGCCCGGCGAGGAAACGAGCCACGGCAATGCCGGGCTGATCGAGCGCTCGTCGGTCGTGCCGTACGCGTTCCCGCGCCGGCTCGGCACGCTGCTGCGCTACGCACGCAACCGCTCTGTCGATCTGTATTGGGACTACAAGGCATTGCCCGCGTATGCGGGCTGGCTCGCGCGCTTCTGGCGCGAATCGTCGCCGCAGCGGCTCGCGGCCGCCGCGCGCGACATGCTGCCGCTCGTTGCGGCGAGCGTCGTCGAGCACGACGCGCTGCTCGCGCGCACCGACGCGCAGCCGCTCGTGCATGACGGCGGGTGGATCGAGGCGTTCCGTTCACCGGCGCTGTTCGACGCGGAAACGCGCGCGCAGCAGCGGGTGGCCGACGCGCACGGGTTGCGGATGAGCGTCCTCGACGCGCGCGCGTTGCGCGAACGCGAGCCCGGTATCGGCGACGCATTCTGCGGCGCATTCCACTGGCAGGACCCGAAGACCGTGTCGAGCCCCGGGGGCCTGACGAAGGCGTACGCGCGGCTGTTCGAGCGTGACGGCGGCACGTTCGTGCGCGGCGACGCGGCGACGCTCGCGCAGGTGGACGACGGCTGGCGGGTCAATACCGAGCATGGGCCGATCGCGGCCCGCTCGGCCGTGGTCGCGCTCGGGCCGTGGTCCGATCACGTGTTCGCGCCGCTCGGCTACCGGATTCCGCTGCGCGCCAAGCGCGGCTATCACATGCATTACCGGCCGACCCGCGCGCCGCTGAACGTGCCCGTGTGCGATACCGAGGAGGGTTTCGTCGTCGCACCGATGGAGGGCGGCCGCCTGCGGCTCACGACCGGCGTCGAGATCGCGTTGCGCGGCGCGCCGCCGACCGGCGTGCAGCTTGCGCGCGCCGAGCCGCTGGCGCGCGACGCGTTCGGCATCGGCGAGCGGCTCGATCCGGCACCATGGCTCGGGATGCGGCCGTGCACGCCCGACATGCGGCCGGTGATCGGGCCTGCGCCGCGCCATCGTCATCTTTGGTTCGCGTTCGGCCATTGCCACCACGGGCTGACGCTCGGCCCCGCGACCGGGCGTCTGCTCGCCGAGATGATGACGGGCGAGCCGACCTACATCGATCCCCATCCGTACCGACCCGCGCGCTTCGGCTGAGCGCGTTTCGATACGACGGCCGTCGCAGTGCGGCAGTCACATTTTTTCATTTGGTTATCCGTATTATCCGCAGTCGCGCAGATGGAAATGATCTGCGTAATTGATCGGAAAGAAATCACGAAATAAGAAAAACGGTAAACAAGTAATTTATTAATGCATTTTCATGAAAATGAAATGCGGAGCAGGCGATCTGCCAGGGCAATCCGGCGGCGCTTTCACAACGGACGTCCCGATGTGGCACGGAATGTACCGGAACACGTTACTTCGGGCCTCGCAAACGTTACGTTACATCCGCGCGCCGGACGTCTCATTCGTCAGATTATTGTGGCCGTGCGACCCATTTATTTGCCCGGAAATCCATATAAAACCGTTATTGGCCCGCAATAGGCCAACGAATCAATCCGTTTTATCCGGGTGGCACACTTCGTGCAATCCGTCCCCATGCTTTATCAACGTAGTGCCAACCGAGATGGGGTAAAGATGGGACAAAAGATTGAATTGACGGGTGTGGCGCTGTCGGTCGCGACGGTGTTCGGGGTACTGGCTTCCGGTTCGGCTATCGCGGGGACGCTCGATGCGCTGCCGCTTCCGCAGGTAATCGTGAATCCGCCGACGAACAGCGTCTCGATCGGGCTGGCCGCGACCGGCACGTCACCGCTGGGTTCGATCACCGTGGCGGCGGGCGGGTCGGGCGCGATTCAGACGTCGCTGGGCGATCCGGCGCAGGCGTTGTCTGGCGCGGTGAACGCGCTGCAAGGCGCGCTCGGCGGCGCTGGCGGCACGGTGACGCCGCTCGCGCCGGTTCAAGGCGTGGTGAACCAGGTGACGGGGGCGCTCGCCGGCGGCAATCCGGCCGGCGCATTGACCGGCGCGCTGGGCACGGCGACGGGGACGTTGAGCAATGCGGTTGGTACGGTCACGGGTGCACTGGGTAACGTGGGTGGCGGTGCGAATCCGCTGGCGCCGGTTCAAGGTGTCGTCAATCAAGTGACGGGGGCGCTCGGTGGCGGCAATCCGGCAGGTGCGTTGACCGGTGCGCTGGGCACGGTGACGGGTGCGCTGGGGAACGTCGGCGGCACGAACCCGCTGGCGCCGGTTCAGGGTGTCGTCAATCAAGTGACGGGGGCGCTCGGTGGCGGCAATCCGGCAGGTGCGTTGACCGGTGCGCTGGGCACGGTCACGGGTGCACTGGGTAACGTGGGCGGCGGTGCAAACCCGCTGGCGCCGGTTCAAGGTGTCGTCAATCAAGTGACGGGCGCGCTCGGCGGCGGCAATCCGGCAGGTGCATTGACTGGTGCGCTGGGCACGGTCACGGGTGCGCTGGGTAACGTGGGTGGCGGTGCGAATCCGCTGGCGCCGGTTCAAGGCGTCGTCAATCAAGTGACGGGGGCGCTCGGCGGTGGCAATCCGGCAGGTGCGTTGACCGGTGCGCTGGGCACGGTGACGGGTGCGCTGGGTAACGTGGGCGGCGGTTCAAACCCGCTGGCGCCGGTTCAAGGCGTCGTCAATCAAGTGACGGGCGCGCTCGGCGGCGGCAATCCGGCAGGTGCGTTGACCGGTGCGCTGGGCACGGTGACGGGTGCGCTGGGTAACGTGGGTGGCGGTTCAAACCCGCTGGCGCCGGTTCAAGGCGTCGTCAATCAAGTGACGGGGGCGCTCGGCGGCGGCAATCCGGCAGGTGCATTGACCGGTGCCCTCGGCACGGTCACGGGTGCACTGGGGAACGTCGGCGGCACGAACCCGCTGACACCGATCCAGAACATTGTCGACCAGGTCACGGGCACGGTGGGCAGCGGCAATCCGGCCGGTGCGCTGGGCAACGCGGTCAATACGATCACCGGGACGCTCGGCAACATCGGCGGCGCGTCGAGCCCGTTGGCACCGGTGCAAGGCGCCGTCACGCAACTCGCCGGCACGCTTGGCAACGGCAACCCGGCCAGTGCACTGACGGACGCCGTGAACTCGATGACGGGCGCGCTCGGCAACCTCGGCGGCACGAACCCGCTGGCGCCGGTGCAGGGCGTCGTGAACCAGGTCGTCGGCACGTTGTCGGGGGCCGGCGGCGGCAGCCCGATCGCGCCGATCACGAACCTCGTCAGCGGCCTGCAGAACGCACTGCCGACGGGTGGCAACGCGGCCGGCGCGCTGACCGGCGCACTCGGCTCGGTCACGAGCGCGCTCGGCAACGTCGGTAGCACAAACCCGCTGGCCCCGGTCCAGGGCGTCGTGAACCAGGTCGTCGGCACGCTCGGCAGCGGCAACCCGGCAGCCGCACTGAGCAACGCGGTCAATTCGGTGACGGGTGCACTCGGCAACCTCGGCGGTACGAACCCGCTGGCGCCGGTGCAAGGCGTCGTGAACCAGGTGGTCGGCACGCTCGGCGGCAGCAATCCGGCCGGCGCACTGACGGGGGCCGTGAGCTCGGTGACGGGCGCGCTCGGCAACCTCGGCGGCACGAACCCGCTGGCCCCGGTGCAGGGTGTCGTGAACCAGGTCGTCGGCACGCTGTCGGGCTCAGGCGGCAGCCCGATCGCGCCGATCACGAACCTCGTCAGCGGTCTGACCGGCGGCAGCAACCCGGCCGGCGCACTGACCGGTGCACTCGGTTCGGTGACTGGCGCCCTCGCGAACGGTCCGGCAGCCCTCGGGCAGGCGGCCGGCGCGCTGTCGGGCGCGGCGGGTTCGACGGCTGCGGCGGGCGGTAGCCTGCTCGGCTCCGGCGCGAGCGCGGCCGGCAGCACGGCGGGCGCGACCGGTTCGCTGGTGTCGACGACCGGCAACACGACGGCATCGGTCGTCAATGCTGTCGGCACGACGCTGGGCGCGGCGCTGGGTTCCACGCCGAGCCTGTCGGTCACGCCGCACTCGGGCAACGGCTCCGCGAACAACCCGCTCGCGCCGGTGTCGACGCTGCTGCAGGCGGTGACTGGCGCATTGCCGAAGTAACCGGCCGGAACGCGCGGCGGCGGCGCATCGCCCGCCGCGCGCAACGGGTCGTACATCGCGGCATGACAGCAATGTCATGCCGCGTTTTCTTTGGGTTCCCGATGTGTTTCCCGTGAGGAATGGCGTCGCTTTGTGGGGTGGCATGGAATAACCGGCCGGTTTCGTCCGTTTACATACCGAGTCTCGGCGCGGCCGGACAGCGGGATAATGGTCATGACGAAGTCGACGTCCCGTCCGGCGCCACCGTGCCGCGATGCCATGTCAAGGAGAACGGGAATGAAGACGATGCTGTTCGCCATCGCGCTGACGGCCGCGATCGCGCGGCCCGCGGCCGCCGAGCCGCCGCAGGCCGGTGACGGGAAACTGGTCGACGAAGATCACATGACGCTGTACGTGTTCGATCACGACGCGCCGGGCAAGAGCACCTGCACCGGTACCTGTGCGGCCAACTGGCCGCCGGCGCTCGCCGACGGATACGACAAGGCGTCGGGTGCACTGAGCCTCGTCACGCGCGACGACGGTCGGAAGCAATGGGCTTACCACGGCCGTCCGCTGTATCGCTGGAAGATGGACCGCAAGGCCGGCGATGCCGGCGGCGACGGGATCGGCGGCATGTGGCACGTCGCGCGCCCCTGAGAACAGAAGGACCGAATGACGGACTGACGGCGCGGCGATGCGCGAGGCATCCGGATGAGCTACGAATCGGACCTGCTGGTGTGGCTGCCGCATCTCACGCGATATGCGCGCGCGCTGACGGGCGAGCGGGCCTGGGCGGACGATCTCGTGCAGGACACGCTCGAGCGCGCGCTGAACCGGCCGCCGCGCGACGGCGGAAACCTGCGTGCGTGGCTGCTGACGCTGCTGCGCCACCGCTTCATCGACCAGTTGCGCGCGCGGCACGAGATCGCGGTCGACGATGCGACCGCGCCATGGCAGACGATGGCCGCGCCGACCGACGAGATCGGCGGCCTGCTGCTGCGCGACGTGCAGCGCGCGCTGTATCGGCTGCCCGTCGAGCAGCGCGAGGTGCTGCTCCTGGTCGCGCTCGAGGAATTGAGTTACCGCGAAGCCGCACAGGTGCTTGGCGTGCCGGTGGGGACCGTGATGTCGCGGTTGTCGCGGGCGCGTGAACAGATGCGTGCGCTGCTGTCCGGCGAGTCGCCGGCGCGCGGCGCGGCCGCGTTACGGGTGATCGGGAAGACATGATGGACGACGATCCGCGCAAATCTTCGAATGATCGGGACGGCGGAGCCGATGCATCGGCGCAATTGCTATCGGCGCTGCTCGACGGCGAATTGTCTGGACAGGAGCGCCGCGAGGTGCTCGAACGGCTGCAGTCCGATCCGCGCGAAGCCGACCGGTTTGCGCATTACGGCGCGCAGCGCGACGCGTTGCACGCGCTGTTCCCGCTGCCTGCCATCGCACCCGCGCTGTTTGTGCAGCGGCGCGCACCGCGCTGGCGCGGCGTCGCGTATGCATTCGCGGGACTGGCGGCCGGGCTGGTGATCGGCGTCGCGCTGCACGCGGGCTGGACGACGTTCGGTGCCGAGCCGGCCTTCGCCGCGCGCGCGGACGTCGCGTACGCCGTGTACGCGGCCGATCGGGAGCATCCGGTCGAGGTCGACGCACGCGATCCGGCGCGCCTTGCCGCGTGGCTGTCCGCGCGTCTCGGGCGGCCCGTGCGCGCGCCGTCGCTCGACGAATACGGATATGCATTACTGGGCGGCCGGCTGCTGCCGGGCGACGCGGGGCCGGCCGCGCAACTGATGTACCAGCGTGCGGACGGCAAGCGCGTGACGCTCTACATGACGGCCTACGATGCGCGGCGCTTCGCGCCGCAGTCGATGTCGGCCAGCGGCCGCGACACGTATTTCTGGTCCGATCGCGGCATGGGTTACGCGCTCTCCGGACGCGCCGACGAACGACGGCTGCGCGAGCTCGCGATTGAAGCATGCGGCGCGCTCGGCGGACCGACCGACGCGTGGAAGGGTTGACGCGCGCGACGTCGGCAGGGAGCCAACATGAACACGAAGGCGGTGATGGCGGCGGTGGCGCTCGTGGCGGGCGCCGGGCTCGCGCGGGCGGACGGCGATGCGCCGGTGCGCGTGCCGGTCGATGCCGACGGCGTGCAGCGGGTGGCGATCGTCGGCGGCAGCTATTTCTTTCGCCCGAACCACGTGATCATCCGCGCGCACGTGCCGGTCGAACTCACCGTATCGGCCGAACCGGGCGTCGTCCCGCACAGTTTCGAGATCGATGCGCCGCAGGCCGGGATCGCGGTGCACACCGAACTGGGCACGACGCCGCGCACGTTGCGCTTCACGCCGACGGCGCCCGACCGCTTCGCCTACTATTGCACGCATCGGCTGCTGTTCCTGCGCAGCCATCGCGAGCGCGGAATGGAAGGCGTGCTCGACGTCGAGGCGGCGCCGTGATCACCGCATTGCTGGCCGCGAGCCTGATAGGAGCGAGCATGACAGCCGATCCCGTTACCATCGCGCAGTCGCATTTCGACCAGGTCCATTCGTACCGCGCGACGATCCGCTCGTCCGCGCGAAGCGGCGAGCACGCCGAATTCCACTATGCCTACCGGAAACCCGGTTTCGTCCGGATGGACTTCGTGTCGCCGCATCACGGCGCGGTGCTCGCGTACGACCCCGACGCGGGCAAGGTGCGGCTGCGCCCGTTCGGCGAGCATGCGCTGCCCGCGCTGACGCTGTCGCCGTCCAATCCGCTCCTGCGCGACCGCAGCGGCCATCGCGTCGACCGGTCGGATGTCGGCGTGCTGCTGCGTAACGTACACGCGCTGCAGCAGGGCGGTGCGACCGTGACGGAAGGCAAGGAAACCATCGGCGGCCGTACCACGCTGCGCGTATCGGTGACGGGCGCGCCCGCACACGTGGTTGACGGCGTGCATCGCTATCTGTTGTGGCTGGACGCCGAGGACGGCTTTCCGCTGAAGGTCGTCAGCTTCGCGGATGACGACGGCGCGCCGCTCGAAACGGTGACGCTCGACGACGTCGAGATCGACGTCGCGTTTCCCGCCCGCTTTTTCGCGCCCTGATCGCGCGCTTGATCCCGATTCTGATTCGCGCCGGAGGCAGCATGGCGGAATACCGGTTTTCGACGACGTGGCGCGTGGACGCGCCCCTCGCGGCTGTCTGGGACGCGATCTACCAGGTCGATCGCTGGCCCGACTGGTGGAAGAGTGCCGTGCAGACCGCCGAGATCGAGCGCGGCGACGCGCGCGGCGTCGGCGCGCTGCAGCGATACACGTGGAAAGGCGCGTTGCCGTACCGGCTGACCTTCGACATGCGTGTGCTGCGCGTCGAGCGGCCGCATGTGCTCGAAGGCCGCGCGAGCGGCGCGATCGAAGGCGACGGCCGCTGGTCGTTCGCCGGCGACGGTGCGCGCACCGTCGTGCGCTACGACTGGCACATCCGCACGCGCGAGCGCTGGATGAACTGGCTGGAGCCGATCGCGCGCCCGCTGTTCGCCTGGAATCACGACGTCGTGATGCGCGAAGGCGCGAAAGGCCTCGCGCGACTGCTCGGCGCGACGGTCGTGACCGACGGCCGGACGTTCCAGCCAGTGGCGGGCTGTCCGGACATGTGACGATCCCGTGGCCGCCGTTTGGGTCCCTGTCGGGTCCGAGCAGCCTTTTTCACGCGATGCCGGACGACCGCGGGAACTCGGTGCTCGCCCCGTGTCAAATTGGGGCGAGGGTCGGGATTTCCCGTATCCCGTCCGCTCCCGGTGTGCGGGATTGATGCTTATGTAATTGTTTTAAATGAATTTTTGTGATTCACCCCCGTTTTTCCGTCGTTCCGCCTCGCACGAAAAAACCTCTGGCTCCCCTTCTTGAATTTGTCAAAACCCGTCCATATAATTAGCACTCGCTGCACGAGAGTGCTAACAATTCTCTGCCGGGCGATTTGCCGGGCAGATTCCCCAAGCGTTCTTCAATCTCAGTCAAGAGAGGAGTGAATATGAACCTTCGTCCTTTGCACGATCGCGTGATCGTCAAGCGTCTGGATCAAGAAACCAAGACCGCCTCGGGCATCGTCATCCCCGAAGCCGCTGCTGAAAAGCCGGATCAAGGCGAGATCCTCGCGGTCGGCCCGGGCAAGCGTGACGACAAGGGCGCTCCGATCGCGCTCGACGTGAAGGTCGGCGATCGCGTCCTGTTCGGCAAGTACGCAGGCCAGACCGTCAAGGTCGACGGCCAGGAACTGCTGGTCATGCGCGAAGAAGACATCATGGCCGTGGTCAACGCGAAGTAAGCGTCCACTGACGGTACATATTCCCAAGAATTCAAGGAGTTAGAAGATGGCAGCTAAAGACGTCGTATTCGGCGATTCCGCCCGTTCGAAGATGGTCGAAGGCGTGAACATTCTCGCCAACGCAGTCAAGGTCACGCTGGGCCCGAAGGGCCGCAACGTCGTGCTCGAGCGCAGCTTCGGCGGCCCGACGGTCACCAAGGACGGTGTGTCGGTCGCGAAGGAAATCGAGCTGAAGGACAAGCTCCAGAACATGGGCGCGCAAATGGTCAAGGAAGTCGCTTCCAAGACCAGCGACAACGCAGGCGACGGCACGACGACGGCAACCGTCCTCGCGCAATCGATCGTTCGCGAAGGCATGAAGTACGTCGCATCGGGCATGAACCCGATGGACCTGAAGCGCGGCATCGACAAGGCAGTCGCAGCGGCTGTCGAAGAGCTGAAGAAGATCAGCAAGCCGTGCACGACCAACAAGGAAATCGCACAGGTCGGCTCGATCTCGGCGAACAGCGATTCGTCGATCGGCGATCGCATCGCTGAAGCGATGGACAAGGTCGGCAAGGAAGGCGTGATCACCGTCGAAGACGGCAAGTCGCTGGCCGACGAACTCGACGTCGTCGAAGGCATGCAGTTCGACCGCGGCTACCTGTCGCCGTACTTCATCAACAACCCGGACAAGCAAGTCGCCGTCCTCGAAAACCCGTTCGTGCTGCTGCACGACAAGAAGGTGTCGAACATCCGCGATCTGCTGCCGGTGCTCGAACAAGTCGCGAAGGCAGGCCGTCCGCTGCTGATCATCGCCGAAGACGTCGAAGGCGAAGCGCTCGCAACGCTGGTCGTCAACAACATCCGCGGCATCCTGAAGACCGTTGCGGTCAAGGCGCCGGGCTTCGGCGATCGTCGCAAGGCGATGCTGGAAGACATCGCGATCCTGACCGGCGGTCAAGTCGTCGCGGAAGAAACCGGCCTGACGCTCGAGAAGGCAACGCTGGCTGAACTGGGCCAGGCGAAGCGCATCGAAGTGGGCAAGGAAAACACGACGATCATCGACGGCGCAGGCGAAGCCGTGAACATCGAAGCGCGCGTCAAGCAGATCCGCACGCAAATCGAAGAAGCGACGTCGGACTACGACCGTGAAAAGCTGCAAGAGCGCGTGGCCAAGCTGGCCGGCGGCGTGGCAGTGATCAAGGTCGGCGCTGCGACCGAAGTCGAAATGAAGGAAAAGAAGGCACGCGTCGAAGACGCGCTGCACGCAACCCGCGCTGCCGTTGAAGAAGGCATCGTCCCGGGCGGCGGCGTTGCGCTGATCCGTGCACGTACCGCGATCGCAGGCGTGACCGGCGCGAACGCCGATCAGAACGCAGGCATCAAGATCGTGCTGCGCGCAATGGAAGAGCCGCTGCGCCAGATCGTCACGAACGGCGGCGAAGAAGCGAGCGTCGTGGTCGCAGCAGTTGCAGCAGGCCAGGGCAACTACGGCTACAACGCAGCGACGGGCGAGTACGTCGACATGGTCGAAGCCGGCGTCGTCGACCCGACCAAGGTCACGCGCACCGCACTGCAGAACGCAGCTTCGGTTGCAGGCCTGCTGCTGACGACGGACGCAGCTGTCGCAGAACTGCCGAAGGAAGATGCACCGATGCCGGGCGGCATGCCGGGCGGCATGGGCGGCATGGGCATGGACATGTAATCGACTTCGGTCGATGGTGTCCGGAACGCGCAGCGATGCGCGTTCCAGCCAAAAGAAAAGACCCGCAGCGATGCGGGTCTTTTTTTATGCGCACGCGAAAGGGGCTGGCATGCGGCTCCTAAGCGAGAGCAGGCGGCGCGCAACGGCGGCGCAGGGCCGCCGCGCGGCGTCAATGCCGGGCGATTCGCGGCGAGGTTTTGCTGCTGTCCGTCACCGGACGCCCGCCTTCCTCATCGTTGCTGCGCGCCCAGAAGAACCGGTCGGGCAGGTACGCGCCCATGCCGGGCCGGAACGCGTCGCGGACGGCCTGGTACAGGTATTCCTGCGCCTCGCGCACCGCTTCGGGCGGCTCCTGGCCGTTCGCGAGCAGTGCCGCGATCGCCGCGCCGAGCGTGTCGGTGATGCCCATCAGCCGGTGCGGCGAGCGATCCCACATGTCTTCGCGAAGCTGGCCTTCCTCGCCGTACAGCGTGTTGACGAGCCGGTGCGAACCCGTCTCCGACGACAGGATGTACTCGCAGCCCTGCGACAGCAGGTGCGATACGGCCGCGTCGAGATTCGGCGCCTCGGCATCGCCGTCCGGCTGCGCGAGCGCGATCAGCGTCGCGTGGTCGGCGACCAGCAGTGTCGTCTGCGGTGCGAGCAGGTCGGCGATCGATTCGCGCAGATCGTCGGCGGCGAGCACGTGCTCATCGTCGAGCGTGAAGTCCGGTGCGAGCACGAGCGGCACGCCGTCGTAGTCGGCGACCACTTCCGCGATCGCGCTCACGACTTCCGCGCGCGTCGCGGCGCCGATCTTGAACGCGGCGACCGGCATGTCCTCGAGCAGCATGCGCGCCTGGGCGGCGACGACATCGGGATCGAGGCCGGTCACTTCGTCGCAGGCGGCGGAGTCGCGCACGGTGTAGCCCGTCAGGACGGACACGCCGTGACAGCCCATGCTCGCCAGGGTCATCAGATCGGCTTGGAGGCCGGAACCGCCGGTGGGATCGGACAGGCCGAAGGTGAGGACGATCGGAGGGGCGTTGCTGGACATGTAGAAATGGGGCAAGAAAAAAACGGGGAAGCGACAGAACTGCGGACGGCGAGGCGAAATGGGCGTTTCGGCCCCGTGTTGCCCGGCAGGCCGCACTTTTCAGTCATTATGCGGCGGAATCCGGCCCGCACGACGGAATTTTTAGCGCAGCGCAACGTAGTCGCCGTACTCCAGCGCGATTGCTAGGCAGTCCGGCCCCGACACGGTACCATCATGGCTCCCGAATTTACCGACTTTTCCCGACGCGGCTTAAGATGGAATACAAGAGCTGGATGTGCCTGATTTGTGGCTGGATTTATGACGAAGAAGCCGGGCTGCCCGAAGAGGGCATCGCCCCGGGCACGCGCTGGGAAGACGTCCCGATCAACTGGACGTGCCCCGAATGCGGCGCGCGCAAGGAAGACTTCGAGATGGTCCAGATCTGACCGGACCCTTGGCCCACGGACACACCGCTTCGGCCTCGCGGTTGCCCGGCGCTCTCGCGCCGCGGCCGACGCGAGCGACTTGACGATGACAGGCGCGCGTGTCCATGACGTCCGATCCGGCCAACGTTTCTCACCCTGACGCACTGCCCAACCCGCGTGGCGGGGCCGTGCGCGCCGCCGACGCGTGGCTCGCGGCAGCCGCCGACGCATTCGAGCACCGGGACGACGCGGCCGCGCCGCTGTCAGCCGCCGCCGCCGTGCTGGCGGAGGCCGGCTGGCTGCCGGCCGCCCGTTTCGCCGGGCAACTGTCGGCCGCCGTGCCGCTCGTCGCCGCCGAGCCGACTTCGGCCGGCTGGCGGGCCGCGCTGCGCGACTTCCGCGCGGCCGTCGGCCGCCACAACCTGCGCGAACTCGCCTGTTCGTCCGTTCTCTTCGATCATTTCCGTGCATTGCGTGCGCAGAGCGCCGCCGACCTGCGTGCAAGCACGCCGCTCGACGCGCTCGCGCTCGTCGGTCGCGCGGTGCCGCAGGCCACGCTGCGCGTACTGCCCGAGGAGATCGCGACCCGGGTACGCGCCCGCTACGAGCAGGCGCTGCTCGGCGTGCTGCGTGCGCAGCACGGCGCGCCCGACGCCGCGCTCGACGAACTCGATGCGATGCAGGCTGCGCTGGCCGACGATGGCCCGTACGATTTCTGGCGGCTCGCGGCAGCGTGCCAGCGTGCGCTGCGCGCAACCGGCGCGCCCGAACTGAAGCGCTTTCTCGCGCGGACGAACCTGCTGCTCGGCGAGCAGGCGCAGGGCCGGCGGCGCAGCGCGCCGCCCGAGCTCGTGCGCGAGACGGTCGCGCTGTTGTGGCGCGATTTCGCGCTGTTCGGCGCAGCCGCGGAAGACGTCGCGCTCGTCGACGTGCTGCACGACTATGGGTTGACCGTGGACTGGCATGTCGCCGGCACGCCCGCGTCCGAGGCGCTGTGGGAGGCCGACGCCGCGCGGGCCGAGCACGACGCGGTTGCCGTCGCGCCGACCCGTGCGCTCGGCGTCGTGACCGTCAACGCGCATGCGTATGAGGATTTCCTGCAGACGGCCGACGCGTCGATGGCCGATCTGGCCGTCGATCCGGCCGCGGCCGATGCGGGGGCCGCATGGCGCGCATCCGCGGCCGCCTACCGGGTCGGTACGGCCGCGTGCGCGCTCGGGCTCGGTCATGCGGCGCTGCTGGCCGACACGCTCGGGCTCGCGTGGCGCCGTGCCGCGCACGGCATGCCGCTCGCCGACGGCGGGCTCGATGCACACGCCCGCGCGTCCGACATGCTGCGCGCCGCGCTGCTGAAGATCGCCGCGGGGGTGGCGCCGCCGGACCTGACTGCGGCGTCCGGGGCGCTCGGCGCGGCGCTCGGCCGGACCTGACGCACAACGGGGCGCGACCGCAGCGGCAGCCCTTGTCGCGCGGGCCGGCAACACGCTGCCGACAGCGCCCGCGCGCGTGTTAGAGTGCCGTGTGATCCGCGCGCGTCGTTGCCAGCGTCGCGCGGCGTTGCTTGTTGATCGCGGCCCGGTCAGGTCGCGGCGTCTTTGCTAAAATTCAAACCATGTCAAAGCCTTCCGATCGCATCAATCTCACCAACCAGTTCCTGATCGCCATGCCGAACATGGCGGATCCGACGTTTTCGGGAACGGTGGTCTATCTTTGCGATCACAGCGAGCGCGGCGCGCTCGGCCTCGTCATCAATCGTCCCACCGACATCGACCTCGAATCGCTGTTCAACCGCATCGACCTGAAGCTCGACATCGAGCCGCTGCTGCACATCCCCGTGTACTTCGGCGGCCCGGTCCAGACCGAGCGCGGCTTCGTGCTGCACGAGCCGGTCGAGGGCGCGAACTACAACTCGTCCATGTCGGTCGAGGGCGGGCTCGAGATGACGACGTCGAAGGATGTGCTCGAGGCGGTCGCGACGGGCACCGGCCCGAAACGCTTCCTGCTGACGCTCGGCCATGCAGGCTGGGGCGCCGGTCAGCTCGAGGAAGAAATTTCCCGCAACGGCTGGCTGACCGTGGCCGCCGATCCCCGCATCGTGTTCGACACGCCGGCCGAGGAACGCTTCGAAGCCGCACTGGGCCTGCTCGGCGTCAGCTCGTCGATGCTGTCCGGCGAAGCAGGGCACGCATGAGTGGCGCGAGCGCGCGCGATGCGACGCTCCTGGCGTTCGACTACGGCGAAAAGCGAATCGGCGTCGCGATCGGCAATGCGCTGACGCGCTCGGCCCGTGCCCTCGTCGTCATTCCCAACCTGAACCGCGAGCACCGCTTCAAGGCGGTCGGCGAACTGCTGGCCGAATGGCGGCCCGACGCGCTCGTCGTCGGCCTGCCGATGCATCCGGACGGCACGCCGCACGAGATGACGCAGCAGGCGAAGCGCTTCGGCAACCAGCTGAACGGCCGCTTCGGGCTGCCCGTCACGTGGGTCGACGAACGCTATTCGTCGGTCGAGGCCGAGGCCGGGCTGCGCGAGCGCAACGTGCGCGGGCGCGCACGTGCCGAGATGCTCGACGCCGAGGCCGCGCGCGTGATCCTTCAACAGTATCTCGATCAATTGTCCGACCATGAGCACCATTGACGCCGACGCGCTCTACCGCGTCCTGCTCGACCAGATCCGCGACGCATACGGCACGGCCTTCACCGAGCCGGGCGGCCCGCGGCTCGCCGGCATTTACAGCGGCGGCGCGTGGCTCGCCGAGCGCCTCGCGCGCGATCTCGGCGCGCCGGCGTTCGGCGTCGTGAACGTCGCGCTGCATCGCGACGACTACGCGAAGAAGGGGCTGCACAGCCAGGCGAGCCCGACGTCGCTGCCGTTCGACGTCGACGGCGCGCGCATCGTGCTCGTCGACGACGTGCTGTACACCGGCCGCACCGTGCGCGCCGCGCTCAACGAACTGTTCGACTACGGCCGTCCGGCCGCGGTCGAGCTCGCGGTGCTCGCCGATCGCGGCGGCCGCGAGCTGCCGGTCGCCGCGCGCTTCGCGGGCGGCACGCTCGACGTGCCGGCCGATGCGACGCTCGTGCTCGCGCGCGACGAAGCCGCGCAGCTGACGCTGCGCATCGAGGCGCACGGCGCCTGACCGAACCGCGAAACCGTATCCCGGGCCGCCGGTTCGTACCGCGGCCCGTTTGCATAGTTGGAATCACGCACACCATGACTACCGACACCACTGGCCGCACCGGCAATCCCGCTGCGACCGCGAGCCCCGAGCGGTTCCGCTACGGTTTCCTGAAGGGCAACCCGCAGCTCACGAAAAACGGCGAGCTGAAACACCTGCTGTCGATCGAGGGGCTGCCGCGCTCGATCGTCAACCACATTCTCGATACGGCCGAGCAGTTCGTCAGCGTGACGGACCGCGAGGTGAAGAAGGTGCCGCTCCTGCGCGGCAAGTCGGTGTTCAACCTGTTCTTCGAGAACTCGACGCGCACGCGCACGACCTTCGAGATCGCCGCGACGCGCCTGTCGGCCGACGTGCTGAACCTGAACATCAATGCGTCGTCGACGAGCAAGGGCGAGTCGCTGCTCGACACGATCAACAACCTCTCGGCGATGCATGCCGACCTGTTCGTCGTGCGCCACGCGTCGAGCGGCGCGCCGTATCTGATCGCCGAGCACTGCGCGCCGCACGTGCACGTGATCAACGCCGGCGACGGCCGTCATGCGCACCCGACGCAGGGCCTGCTCGACATGTACACGATCCGTCACTACAAGCGCGACTTCACGAAGCTGCGCGTGGCGATCGTCGGCGACATCCTGCATTCGCGCGTCGCGCGCTCCGATATTCACGCGCTCACCACGCTCGGCGTGCCGGAAGTGCGCGCGATCGGCCCGCGCACGCTGCTGCCGGGCGGCCTCGAACAGATGGGCGTGAAGGTGTTCCACAACCTCGACGAAGGGCTGAAGGGCGTCGACGTGATCATCATGCTGCGCCTGCAGAACGAGCGGATGAGCGGCGCGCTGCTGCCGTCCGCGCAGGAATACTTCAAGACCTGGGGCCTGACGCCGGAGCGCCTCGCGCTCGCCGCGCCCGACGCGATCGTGATGCACCCGGGCCCGATGAACCGCGGCGTCGAGATCGACTCGCAGGTCGCCGATGGTCCGCAGTCGGTGATCCTCAACCAGGTCACGTTCGGCATCGCCGTGCGGATGGCGGTGATGGGCATCGTTGCCGGCAACAGCGACTGAGCCCGCCTACGCGCATCCTTATCCAGGCATTCAACGCATTCAACGCATTCACAGACAGCGCATGAAGACTCATATCCAAGGCGGCACGCTGATCGACCCGGTCGCCGGCACCGAACGGCAGGCCGACGTATTCGTCGCGGACGGCAAGATCGCCGCGATCGCGGCGGCTGGTGCGGCGCCGGCCGGTTTCAACGCGGACAAGACGATCGACGCGGCGGGCCTGATCGTCGCCCCCGGTCTCGTCGACCTGTGCGCGCGGCTGCGCGAGCCCGGCTACGAGCACAAGGCGACGCTCGCGTCCGAGATGGCCGCGGCCGTCGCCGGCGGCGTCACGACCCTCGTGTGCCCGCCGGACACCGACCCCGTGCTCGACGAGCCGGGCCTCGTCGAGATGCTCAAGTTCCGCGCCCGCAACCTCCACCAGGCCAACGTCCATCCGCTCGGCGCGCTCACCGTCGGCCTCAAGGGCGAAGTGATCACCGAGATGGTCGCGCTGACCGAGTCGGGCTGCGTCGGTTTCACGCACGCGAACGTGCCGGTACGCGACACGCAGGTGTTGCTGCGTGCGCTGCAGTACGCGAGCACCTACGGTTACACGACGTGGCTGCGTCCGCTCGACGCGTTCATCGGCCGTGGCGGTGTCGCGGCGAGCGGTGCGCTCGCGTCGCGGCTCGGGCTGTCCGGCGTGCCGGTCGCGGCCGAGACGATCGCGCTGCACACGATCTTCGAACTGATGCGCGTGACGGGCGCGCGCGTGCACCTCGCGCGGCTGTCGTCGGCGGCGGGCCTCGCGCTCGTGCGCGAGGCGAAGGCCGAGGGGCTGCCCGTGACCTGCGACGTCGGCGTGAATCACCTGCACCTGATCGACGTCGACATCGGCTATTTCGATTCGCAGTTCCGGCTCGATCCGCCGCTGCGCGGCGAGCGCGATCGCGAAGCGATCCGCGCGGCGCTCGCCGACGGCACGATCGATGCGATCTGCTCCGATCACACGCCGGTCGACGACGACGAGAAGCTGCTGCCGTTCGCCGAAGCGACGCCCGGTGCGACGGGGCTTGAACTGTTGCTGTCGCTGACGGTGAAGTGGGCCGACGAAACCAGGACGCCGCTCGCGCAGGCGCTGCGCCGCATCACCGCGGCGCCGGCCGACGTGCTGCAACTGCCGGCCGGGCGTCTTGCCGAAGGCGGCGCGGCCGATCTGTGCGTGTTCGATCCGCGCGCGCACTGGCGTGTCGAGCCGCGCGCGCTGAAGAGCCAGGGTCACAATTCGCCGTTCCTCGGCTACGAACTGCCGGCTTGCGTGCGTGCGACGCTCGTGGCCGGGCAGGTCGCGTTCGAGCGCCACTGAACCGCGCCGGATCTTCGCCATGATCGCACTTCGCAAGCTGCGTCTCGTCGTTCACCTGCTGCGCGGCATGGCGACCGTCGCGCTGCGCTTTTCGCACGTGAGCGCCCCGCGGCGCCTCGAGCTCACGCGCCGCTGGTCGCTCAAGCTGTTGCGGATTTGCGGGATGCGGCTCGTCGTCCACAACGACGGCGCGCGCCTCGACGCGGGCGCGCTCGTCGTCGGCAACCATGTGTCGTGGCTCGACATCTACACCGTCAATGCGTGGCGGCCGACGCCGTTCGTGTCGAAGGCCGAGGTGCGGCAGTGGCCGGTGGTCGGCTGGCTGGCCGAGAAGCTCGACACCGTGTTCCTGCAGCGCGAGAAGCGTACCGAGGCCATGCGTGTCATGCACGAGATGGCGGAGCGGCTGCGCAACGGCGGCGTGATGTGCGTGTTTCCGGAAGGCACGACGTCGGACGGGCAGGGGCTGCTGCCGTTTCACGCGAACCTGTTCCAGGCGGCGGTGTCGGCAGGCTGCGCGGTGCAGCCGATCTGCCTCATGTACGAGGATGCACAGGGGCGGCAGTCGGTCACGCCGGCCTATACCGGCGAACTGTCGCTCGGCAAGTCGCTCGACATGGTGTTGCGCGGCGGCCCGCTGGTCGCGCATCTGTACGTATGCGAGCCCATTGCGCCGGGTGGCGACCGTCGCGCGACCTCTGCCGCCGCGCGTGACGCGATCGCCGCTGCACTCGAAGCGATGCAGGCGAAGGTCGGCAAGCCGTCGCCCGACGCGCTTGCGGAGCTCGAGAAGCATGCGTATCCGGTAACCGAAGTCGGTGCCGGGGCGACGGGCGATGCGACGGCCGAAGAGCCGGTGGCGGGGCGCGAGGGGTAAGGCTTCATTGCGCCCCGGTGCGACGCGGGCAGACTATTCGCCGCCCGGCGCACGGCATGCTTCGCACTGCACCTGCGTGACCGTGCGTTGCGCCGGATCGGCCGTCAGTCGTACGGCCGACAACCGATTTCCCCACACGCATCCGGAATCGAGCGCGACGATATTGTCGCGCAGCATCAGGCCGAGCGCGGCCCAGTGCCCGAATACGACGGTCACGTTTTCGGTGCGGCGCTCCGGTGCGTCGAACCATGGCAGATAGCCGGGCGGCGCGCTGTCGGGGCCACCGTTCGCCTTGAACTCCATCGTGCCGTCGGACGTGCAGAAGCGCAGGCGCGTGAACGCATTGAATGCGACGCGCATCCGGTCGCGTTTTTTTAGGTTCGGACTCCATTGGTTCGGCTCGTTGCCGTAAAGGCCTTGCAGTGTGTCGCGCCAATCGGGGGCGCGCAGCGCGCGTTGCAGCTCGTCCGCGAGTTCCAGTGCGAGCGTGGTGTCCCATTGCGGCAACACGCCTGCGTGGACGAGCAGCATCCCGTCCTCGAAGTGCGCGAACGGGCGGTGGCGTACCCAGTCGAGCAGTGCATTGGCGTCGGGGGCGTCGACAATCTCGCCAATCGTGTCGCCCGGGCGTTCCGTGCGGATGCCGGCCGAGACGGCGAGCAGGTGGAGGTCGTGGTTGCCGAGGACTACGGTCGCGCGCGGGCCGAGGTCGACCATCGCACGCAGCGCGGCGAGAGAGTCAGGGCCGCGGTTGACGATGTCGCCGGCGATCCAGAGTGGGGTGTCGGCGGGGGCTGAAAGCTTTTCGAACAGCGACTGGAAAGCTGAATGACAGCCTTGGATGTCGCCGATGGCGATGGGGGGGCGGGTCATGAGAGGCGGATCCTGCAGGTTTCGCGCATAAAGGAAAAACACTCGGAATTTCACTGAAATTTCGCGAGCGTCGTTCTCCGAAATGTGATTGATGTAACAGGAAATTCCATTCTCGACAAGGGTGCGGAGCGCTGTATCAAGTTGTTAGCGGCATGGCTTTTGCGCCGCGTGGCTCCCTATAATTGTCGTTTTCCCGAACAAAATTAGCATTTCATGACTTTGGCGGTCATGCCGACCGGTTAAAATTCCGGTCCGATATGGCGACTATCGCCAAGTGCTTCGAATTTTGACGCGGCGACCGCCCGGGGGCGCTCGCCGCGCATTACTACAGAGGGAGTCTCATGATTTTGGTCACGGGCGGCGCAGGGTTTATCGGTGCCAACTTTGTACTCGACTGGCTGCGCGGTTCCGACGAATCGGTGCTCAATGTCGACAAGCTGACCTACGCGGGCAACCTCCGTACGCTGCAATCGCTGGACGGCAATCCGAAGCACGTGTTCGCGCGCGTCGACATCTGCGATCGTGCCGCGCTCGATGCGCTGTTCGCCGAGCACAAGCCGCGCGCGGTGCTTCACTTCGCCGCCGAAAGCCACGTTGACCGTTCGATCCACGGCCCGGCCGATTTCGTTCAGACGAACGTCGTCGGCACATTCACGCTGCTTGAGGCGACCCGCCAATACTGGAACGGGCTGAACGACGCCGACAAGGCGGCATTCCGCTTCCTGCACGTGTCGACCGACGAGGTGTTCGGCTCGCTGTCGGCAACCGATCCGCAATTCTCCGAGACGACGCCGTACGCGCCGAACAGCCCGTATTCCGCGACCAAGGCCGGCTCGGATCATCTGGTGCGTGCATACCATCATACGTACGGTTTGCCGACGCTGACGACGAACTGTTCGAACAACTATGGTCCGTACCAGTTCCCCGAGAAACTGATTCCGCTGATGATCGCGAACGCGCTCGCCGGCAAGCCGTTGCCGGTGTACGGCGACGGCCAGAACGTGCGCGACTGGCTGTATGTCGGCGATCACTGCAGCGCGATTCGCGAAGTGCTGGCGCGCGGCGTGCCGGGCGAGACATATAACGTCGGCGGCTGGAACGAAAAGAAGAACCTCGAAGTCGTGCACACGCTGTGCGATCTGCTCGACAAGGCACGCCCGAAGGCAGCCGGTTCGTATCGCGACCAGATTACCTACGTGACGGATCGCCCCGGCCACGATCGCCGCTATGCGATCGATGCGCGCAAGCTCGAGCGCGAGCTTGGCTGGAAGCCCGCAGAGACCTTCGAGACCGGCCTGGCGAAAACGGTTGACTGGTATCTCGACAATCAGGTCTGGGCCGACGAGGTTGCATCGGGCGAGTACCGCAAGTGGGTCGAGACCAACTACGCGAAACGCACCTGAGGAGAAACGCGATGGCACGTAAAGGCATCATCCTCGCGGGCGGTTCCGGCACGCGGCTGTATCCGATCACGCACGTCGTCTCGAAGCAACTGCTGCCGGTGTACGACAAGCCAATGATCTACTACCCGCTGTCGACGCTGATGGTCGCCGGCATTCGCGACGTCCTGATCATCTCGACGCCGCAGGACACGCCGCGCTTCGAGTCGATGCTCGGCGACGGCAGCCAATGGGGGATGAACATCCAGTACGCGGTGCAGCCGTCGCCTGACGGTCTGGCGCAGGCGTTCATCATCGGCAAGGAATTCGTCGGCAACGATCCGTCGGCGCTGATTCTCGGCGACAACATTTTTTACGGCCACGATCTCGCGAAGCAGCTGGAGCGTGCGCACGCGCAGGAAGCCGGCGCGACGGTGTTTGCATACCACGTGCACGATCCGGAGCGTTACGGGGTCGTCGAATTCGACAAGTCGTTCCGCGCGTTGTCAATCGAAGAGAAGCCTGCGAAGCCGCGTTCGAACTACGCGGTGACCGGCCTGTATTTCTACGACAACCGTGTGTGCGACATCGCGGCCGATATCAAGCCGTCGCCGCGAGGCGAGCTGGAAATCACCGACGTCAATTCGCGGTATCTGAAGGATGGCGCGCTCAATGTCGAGATCATGGGGCGTGGTTACGCATGGCTCGATACCGGCACGCACGATTCATTGATCGAGGCAGCAAGCTTCATTGCGACACTGCAGAAACGGCAGGGTCTCGTGGTTGCATGCCCGGAGGAAATTGCGTACCGGCGGCGCTGGATCGACGCGGAACAAGTAGAGAAGCTCGCGCAACCTCTTGCGAAGAATGCATACGGGCAGTACCTCAAGAACCTTCTTACGGATCATGTCGTATGGCCATCCAAGTAACAGCAACGTCGTTGCCGGAAGTAAAGATCGTCGAGCCGAAGGTTTTCGGCGATGCACGCGGATTTTTCTACGAGAGTTTCAACGGGAAGGAGTTCGCCGAGCAGGTCGAACCTGGTATCGAATTCGTGCAGGACAATCACTCCCGCTCATCGAAGGGCGTGTTGCGCGGATTGCACTATCAGATCGAGCACGCGCAGGGCAAACTCGTGCGCGTCGTGGAAGGCGAAGTGTTCGATGTTGCGGTCGACATTCGTAAGCGCTCACCGAACTTCGGCCGATGGGTTGGCGTCATTTTGTCGAACGACAACCATCGCCAGTTGTGGGTGCCGCCCGGTTTCGCGCACGGCTTCGTCGTGTTGTCGGAGGCCGCACAGTTTCTTTACAAAACGACCGACTATTGGTTTCCGAAGCACGAGCGCAGCCTGTTGTGGAACGATCCGGAGATCGGCATCGAATGGCCGATCGATTTCGAGCCGTTGCTTGCGGCAAAGGATGCGGCCGGAAAGCGACTGAACGAGGCCGATGTCTATGCGTGAGGCAACAATGAGACCGGAACCGACAATTCTCGTAACTGGCGCGAATGGGCAGGTAGGGTGGGAGTTGGTCCGGGCACTGCAACCCTTGGGGACGGTGGTGGCAGCAACACGTCGCAACGTCGATCTGAAGGACCCGGTGGCTGTGGGCCTCTTTATCGAGAAGGTCGAGCCGGATATCGTGGTCAATGCGGCGGCGTACACGGCGGTCGATCGGGCAGAGGACGACGTCGTGACGGCCTTTGCCGTGAACCGCGACGCAGTAGCTACGATGGCGAGCGCCGCTGCGGCGCGCGGTTCGCTGCTGATCCATTTTTCGACCGATTATGTATTCGACGGAAGCAAGCAGACGCCTTATTCGGAAAGCGACGTCGTTTGCCCGTTGAACGTGTACGGCGCGAGCAAGCTGGCTGGCGAACAGGCAATTGCCGACATCGGGGGCGACTGGCTCGTGTTCCGTACCTCGTGGGTTTACGGGGCACGTGGGCAGAACTTCCTGCGCACAATGCTTCGGCTCGGTGCTAGCCGGGAGGTGTTATCCGTTGTTAACGATCAGTATGGCGCGCCGACAAGCGCACGTACGATCGCGGATCTGACAGCGCATACCGTTGCAAAGGCCCTTGCTGAGCGGCGGGCGGGAACATTCGAAAGCGGCATTTACCACATGACAGCGCGTGGTATGACGACATGGCACGCATTTGCCGAGGCGATTTTCGACGGCGCGAGACACCTGTCTCCGCAGAATGAACTCTCAATTCGGCAGGTAAACCCGATCCCTGCCGCAGAGTACCCGGCCAAGACGCTGCGTCCAGCATATTCGGTGCTGGACAACGCGCGTTTTGACGCGCGCTTCAGACTGCGTCGGCCGGAATGGAGGGACGCGTTGGCGCTGGTTCTCGACGAGTATTACGGCGCATGATGTTGCTCGGAGTGACCGCGCGCACGGCCGTGCGGCACCTTCATTGGGTACCTTGTTTCATTAGAGTTTGTCATGCGGGATAACATTCAAAATTCACTTCCTATCTGGCGGCATCGCCGCCTGATCTACCAGATGACGCGCCGCGAGGTCGTCGGTCGGTACCGCGGGTCGGTGCTCGGGCTGTTGTGGTCGTTTTTCAATCCGTTGCTCTTGTTGGCCGTGTATACATTTGTATTCAGCGTCATTTTCAAAGCGCGTTGGAATACCGGATCGGATTCGAAGACCGAATTTGCGGTTGTTCTTTTCGTGGGGATGATCGTCTTTCAGGTTTTTTCCGAGACGATTAACCGCGCGCCTTCATTGATTATCAGTAACGCCAACTATGTAAAAAAAGTCGTGTTTCCGTTGGAGGTGCTTCCGCCGGTAGCGCTGCTGGTTGCGCTCTTTCATGCCGTGATCAGCTTTTGCGTATTGTTGCTGGCGATGGTGGTGTTGGGGTTCAGCGTGCCAGCGACCGTGTTTTATTTCCCGGTGGTGGTATTGCCGTTCCTACTATTTACACTCGGGCTGAGCTGGTTTCTTGCTTCCCTCGGCGTATATATTCAGGACATTGGCCAGTCCATCGGCCTAGTCACAACGGTCTTGATGTTTCTGACTCCGGTGTTCTACCCGGTCACCTCGCTGCCCGTGCACTACCAGCACATCGTTTCGTTGAACCCGGTCGCGTTCGTGATCGAGCAGAGCCGTAACGTTGTGATCTGGGGGACCGCGCCCAACTGGCTCGGCGTGCTGAAAATGCTGTTGGTGAGCTCTATTATCGCGGCTCTGGGGTACCAGTGGTTCAACCGTACCAGGAAAGGATTTGCCGATGTCCTCTAATCTTGCCGTCAGTGTAGAGAATCTCAGCAAGGTATTTCACATCTACGATAGCCCGCGGGCTCGGCTGATGCAGATGCTGCTTGGCTCTCGGAAGCGGTTTTACCGTGAATTCTGGGCCCTACGCGATATTTCGTTTGATATCGCGCCAGGCGAAACCGTCGGCATCGTGGGGCACAACGGGTCGGGAAAGTCCACGCTTCTTCAGCTGATTTCGGGCACGCTTTCACCGAGTGCTGGGAGCGTCGTGACACACGGCAAGGTTGCTGCCCTGCTGGAACTTGGTTCCGGGTTCAATCCGGAATTTACTGGCCGGGAAAACGTGATGCTGTACGGCCAGATCCTCGGAATGAGCCGAGAGGAGATCGAAGAGAAGTATCCGGCGATCGTCGAATTTTCGGAGATCGAGAGCTTCATCGATCAGCCCCTGAAGACGTACTCGTCAGGGATGTACGTCCGACTGGCTTTTTCCGTGGCGATTCACGTCAATCCGGATATTCTGATCGTCGACGAGGCATTGTCCGTCGGTGACGCGATGTTCCAGGCGAAATGCATGGCCGTAATGAAAAAGCTGATGGACCGCGGCACGACGCTGCTGTTCGTCAGTCATGATCCGGGGGCGGTGAAGGCGCTTTGCGATCGCGCGATTCTTCTCGATCACGGCAATATGCTGGCGAGCGGCTCGACGGACGATGTTATTGAGGCGTACTACTCGTCTTACGTGCGCAAGAGGCAACGTGTTATTTCCGACGAAGCGCAAGCCGTGGCGCAGCCGCTTGAACTGGACGCCGACCTCAGCACCGGCGCGGAAGAATTCCAGAAGCGTGCCGGATTTCAGCGGATCCGGAATGGCCGGGCGACGTTCGTCAACGTGCAGCTGATCGACGAACTGGATCGTGTGACACGACAGGTTACCTACGGCGACACGGTGACACTGCGGATGGTCGTGAACGTGGAAGAGGATCTGCCTACGCTCTCGTTCGGTTACCACCTCCGGGATAAGAATGGCTTCGATATCGCCTATTCGGATACGGGGCTCGAACACGCCCATCTTTACGACGTCCGTGCGGGTGAGGTGCATGTGGTCGACTGGACGTTCAGAATTCCGTTACGTGCCGGCGAATACAGCATCAGCGCGGTGGCAGCGGTCCCGATCGATCTTAGCATCGGTCAGGTCGACACATGCGATCACGTTCCGATCGCCGTGCAATTTAACGTGTCCCGTGGCACGCATTTGCCGCTGTATGGTGCAGTCCACTTCGAAAACAAAGTCCATGCGCGCTTGCTGTCGAAGGCGGCAGCGTGATCGAGTTGGTGGTGAAATTGGCGTCGGGAGGCAAGCCTGACGAGATGGAGCGGAGAGCAGGATGAACCAGAAGCCGGACGTATTCGACAAGCCAGTCTATGTGACTAAGCCAATGCTGCCGCCGCTGGATGAATATTCGGCGCAGCTGGCGGACATATGGGACAGCGCGTGGTTGACGAATGGCGGCCAGAAGCATGCGGCGCTCGAGGCCGCGCTGGTGGAACGGCTCGGTGCGCCGCACTTTTCGCTCTTTAATAACGGAACGAGCGCGTTGCTGGTTGCATGCCAGGCACTGCGGCTCGCGGGCGAGGTAATCACGACGCCGTTTACGTTTCCGGCAACGCCCCATGTGCTCCATTGGAACAACGTGACGCCGGTGTTCTGCGATATCGACGAGGAAACGCTCACGATCGATCCGGTGGCCGCCGAGGCGCTGATCACCTCGCGTACCACCGGCCTGCTCGGCGTGCATGTGTACGGCATGCCGTGCGACGTGGCCGCATTTGACCGCATCCGGGAGAACTACGGAGTCAAGGTTCTCTACGATGCGGCTCATGCATTCGGCACAGAAATCGATGGAGTGCCGATCGCCCGATTCGGTGACGCGACCATGTTCAGCTTTCACGCGACGAAGTTGTTTCATTCGGCGGAAGGCGGTGGGTTGGCGCTGGTGGACGCTGCACTGAAGAAGCGTGTCGATTTGCTGAAGAACTTCGGAATCTTGAACGAAACCGAAGTAATCATGCCAGGCATCAACGGCAAGATGAACGAGATTCAGGCCGCGCTCGGGCTCGTCAACTTGTCTCACTACGGCGCGGAACACGACGCTCGGCAGCGCGTCGCCCAAGTCTATCTCGATCGGCTCGAGGAGATTCCCGGAATCCGATGCTTCCGGTTGCCAGTAGGGGTGAGCCACAGCATGCAGTACTTCATTATCCGAGTGAGTGCGCGGATGTGCAGTGTGACACGCGATGACCTCTACGAGCGACTGAAGCAGTTCAACGTGTTCACGCGCCGCTATTTTTATCCGCTTTGCAGCGAGCACAACTGCTATCGAGCATTGCCCAGCGCCGATCCGGGGCGGCTCCCGGTCGCGACGCGTGTATCTCGCGAGGTTCTTGCGCTCCCGTTGTTCGGAGACCTTGGCGAAGCTGGCGCACATCGTATTGTCGATATCATTAAATATATTTGTAATGGCAAGTAATCAATCGGGGAACGGTGAGCGTCCACGTGTAAGCATTATCGTGACGTCCTATAACTATGCGAGGTTTATCGGTGAGACCATTCGGTCCGTCATCGACCAGACCCTCGATTCGTGGGAATTGATCATCGTCGACGACTGCTCGACGGACGATTCGTGGAGCGTGATTCAGGCGTTTGAGGACCCGCGCATTCATGCGGTCCGTTTCGACAAGAACTGCGGCGCGTGTGCCGCATACAACACTGCACTGGGCCTGGCGAAAGGGGAGTTCATAGCAAGCCTGGATTCCGACGACGTATTCGCTGCGGACAAACTTGCCGTCCAGGTGGATTTCCTGGATCAACATCCGGAAGTCGATATCTGCGGCACGTATTTGGAAGAAATCGACGACGCGGGCAACGGGGTGCCAAGCGAAAGCTGTATGTACGCGCCGTGGTTCAACAAGGAACTGGATCTCAATTCCCCTGATTGTTGGATCTGGGAGAACCATCTTTGTCATTCAGGCGTGCTGATGAGAAAGTCATTGCACGACCGTGTCGGCCCGTTTCGTGAGGAGTTAACGTATTCGCCCGACTGGAATTTCTGGCTGCGCGCGTTGGCGGACGGGGCGACTTTTCATGTGATTCCGCGGGAGCTTGTCCGCTACAGGTCGCACGGAAGCAACATTACCCACCGGAACTTCGATTCCTTGATGTGGGAGTACGCGGATACCTCCGCGCGAACGCTGCATCCTTATCTGGTGCGTGTGGGCCGCCCCGACCTGATCGCGAAAAACGTCCAGATCTTTGTCAAGCGGTTCTTCGAGGTTGACGGGGACTGGCGCCGATACCTGGAATTGATGGATCTGCTCGATTGGCGTAACGCTCATGGCGATCGATTCGTGATTCCGCCGCATCTGTTCGATGATCCCGAGTTGACGGCGCTCGTTGCGCGGCTTGCGCGCGGCTGGTCTCCGAAAATGGTGGCCGGCACGTTGCCGTCATCGGAGAGCGCCGCGGAGAGCGGCGATCCCGAGCGGGCGATCGCTTCATCCACTGTCGATGTGTCGACGTTTTTGCTGCTCGTGCGCAACGAGCGGGATCAAGCACGTCGCGACCTTGCGGATGCCGGGGAAGCGGTTCGTGTTGGTGCCGAACGAGAGGCGCACCTTGAATCGGAGCAGGCCGCACTCAAGGCGGAGCAGATTAGGTTACAGGCAGAGATTGCGTCGCTTCAGACCGAACTCGATCGTATCGGGGGTACGGTCTGGGGCATGGCAGATAGGTTGTTTCGGCGTCTCGGCGGACGGATTTGACTGGATTCAGGAAATCAAGGTACTCAACTATGCCGCGATACCAAAAATTTTTGTTCTTTGCGCAACGCGTCTACCATCGCCTGCCGCTGCAACAGCAGATGAAATGGCGTATTCGCAGGATGATCCTGCCTGTTTTGCTGTCTCTGCGGCAGGAGAACCCGTCAATCAGTCGGGCGCTGAAAGCAGCGTTCGTTCCACCGCCGACGCTTCGCGACGGTGCGCGGGAATTGCACTTGCAGAATCTGCTGCTTAGCCTTGCCCGTCGTGGCGTGAAGAACGTGAGTCACATTATTGCCGTCCCGTTTATGGGAACCGGTGGTGCGGAGAATGTGGCGCTGAACTTCGCACGGGCGGTGTGTGAACTGTACCCGCAGCATCAGGTGTTGCTCGTCGTGGCCGACCGGTCGCACGTGGATGAACGCGTTGTTCAGGTCGATGGCGCACACCTTGTGGTGCTTGGCGATTTCACGAGCAACGATTCGTATGAGCAGAAACAGGGCCTTCTATATGACCTGATCCTGGCGATCAAACCCGCGGTGTTTCACAACATCAATAGCGAGGTCGGCTGGAACATCATTATCGAGTCGGGCGAGCGCCTCAAGCGGGTCGCCAAGCTTTTTGCATGTATTTTTGCCTTTCAGTTTGCCGAGGATGGAAAAAGCAAGACAGGTTATGCCGCGTATTTCCTGCAGCCCGGTCTGCCGGCGCTGACGGCTCTGCTCTCTGACAATCAACGTTTTGTGACCGACGCCCGCGTCGAGTATCAACTCGGTGACCAGGGGGGGAAGCTACATACGATCTACAACCCGAGCCGCGTGTCCGGGGACAACTGGCGTGCCGCCGCGCTCGAGCGCATCATGCGTCGCGGTATCGCGTTGTCGGGAAAGCGGCCGGCATTCCTGTGGGCCGGACGACTCGACAAGGAGAAGCGGATCGATTTGCTGACGGCGCTTGCCGAGGATTGTCCGCAGTTCGATTTTTACGTGTACGGACAATCGGTCGTCGATTCGGGCGATTTGTTACCGCGGCTGCCCAATTTGCACCTGCAAGGTCCGTTTTCGTCTCCAGCCGAACTCATCTCGGATCGGTTGTATACCGGCTTCCTTTTCACGTCAAAGTGGGAAGGAATGCCGAACATCTTGCTTGAGATCGGGGCGCTTGGCGTGCCGATCGTGGCGCCTGCGGTCGGCGGTGTAGGAGAACTGATCACCGATGCCACGGGTTATCTGTTGCCCGCGAATCCGACTGCAAACGACTATCGGGCAGCGATGGAGGCGATGATCGCGGATCCGTCCACGACGGACACGCGTGCGCGCTCGCTCGTCGAGTTGATTGACGCGCGCCACACGTGGCCTCGATTCGTTGAGTGTGTTAGGGAGTTGGAAGGTTATGGAGTTTGACCGACAAAATATGGTGCCGAACGATTCGCGCGACCCATCGTTGCCACTCGTGTCGGTGGTGATTCCGTGTTACAACCAGGCTCAGTACCTGACCGAGTCCGTATCGTCGGCGCTGGATGCATACAGCGGGCCGCTGGACATCATCGTCGTCGATGACGGCAGTACCGCGGCCAGAACGGGCACGTATCTGCGTGCGGCAGAAGCACTGTCGCCCGCTGTGCGGGTAATCTCACAACCCAATGCCGGCCTGTCCGGTGCACGCAATACGGGCATTGCGGCCGCGAAAGGAGAGTTCATCCAGTTGCTCGACGCGGACGATCTGATCATTCCGCCGAAGCTCGACCTGCAGGTCGCACATTTTCGGGTGGGGAACGCTCTGGATGTGTCGATTTCGAATTTCCTGCTCTGCGACGAGTCGCGGACTGTATTTTCGAAACATGACGAAGCCATCGCGCATTCTGCACTCGATTTGCAGGACTTCCTCTACAAGTGGGAGCGTGGCTTCGCCGTTCCTATCCACTGCGCCCTGTTTCGGCGAGCGGCACTCCTGGATAATCCATTTGACACGTCGGCCCGTGCGAAGGAAGACTGGCTCTTCTGGTGTGGGCTCAGCGCGTATGGCGCGCGCATGGCCTACATCAATGCACACAATGCGATCTACCGCCAGCATGCACAGAGCATGCGTCGGTCGTATGTAAGGATGGGCAAAAGCTGGCTGCATGCCGCGGCGAAGATCGATGCGATGGTGTCGGCGCGCGAACCCGCGTTTTTTGAATCCGCCGTCGACTGGTTCGAGAATTTCTATCGAAAGCACCCTGCTTACATCGAGGAGATCGCACAGCTGCGTAGCCAGACGGGTACGTGTGCGTCGGGCGTATCCAGTCAGCAAGCTAAACCGGAGGTGCAGCACACGCAGAAGCTCGAACGGCTGCAGGCTGCTCTCGCCAAGATGCCTGCGGAAGCACCGCTCATCAGCGTCGTGATTCCTGCGTACAACCATTTCGACTACATCGACGGGTGTCTGCTGTCCGTGATCGAGCAGAAGGGTGTTGCGATCGAGATCGTTTGCGTCGACGATTGTTCACCTGACAAGCGCACGACGGCGCTGCTGAGTGCGCTTCAGACGCGTCACCCGAATGTCCGGATCATCCTCAACGACGAGAACAAGGGTATATCGCATACGCAGAACGATGCGGTTCAGCACGCGAGGGGCGACTATATCGCGTTCGTCGATTGCGACGATGCACTGATGCCAGGTGCACTCGCACGCGTCGCGCAAGTGTTGGCGCAGATGCCGGAATGCGATTATCTGTTCACCGACCGGTTCGATATCGATGAAAACGGCGACGAAGTTCGTCGCGCCGACTATGGCGGCTATCCGAATATCGTGTTCAAGGATGACGCAAGCATCAAAAACGACCTGCTCGATGGCATGGTAGCGTCGCATCTCAAGGTGATTCGACGCAGCACGTATCTGGCAGCAGGCGGATCCGACGATGCTTTTTCCGGCATCCAGGACTGGCAGCTGGCCTTGACGATTGCGGAGTTCGGGCGATTCCACTATTTGCACGAGCCACTCTATCGACATCGCGTCCATACGCGATCCGTGACGTCGTCGGATAGTGTCGGTCAGTTCAGGAAGACTAATATCGTCCGGCGGCAGTTCACTGCACGTTGGTTGTCCGGCGGACGTGACCGAACTGGGCCGGTATTGCGATTTTCCAGCGAGACTGGGCGAATGCCGACGGTCGATGAACTCAAAGAGGCTTGGCGCCAAGGTCGACGATGCGAGATGTTGGTCGCGGCGGATGCTCCCGTGCCCGTGCTCAATTTTATACGGGAATTCAATTCCTACTTCGATCGGATCGAGTGGGTGGGCGCGGAAGCTTACGCTGGCCTGCTCGGCTATGTGCCGTCCGGTGTGTTGGTTGAACAGGCGCCGGAGCAGTGCGGCTGACGGTGCATGCGCGCGAGCGCGGTTCCCGCGTTCGTGCCAACTCACGCCTATCGTTTCACCAGCGGTACCGCCGGGTTGCCGACCACGGTCACACCCGGCGGCACGTCCTTGGTCACGACAGCGCCCATGCCGATTACCGCGCCTTTGCCGATCCTCAATGGTTTATCGGGGCTGCCTTGCTTCAGAACGGCACCCGTGCCGATGTAGGCATCGTCCTCAATTATGATCCGGCCGTTGCAGGCCACCCGTGGCGCAAATGTCACGAAATCGCCGACGATGCAGTCGTGAGCGACATAGCTGTAAATGTTGCATTGGAAATGTCGGCCGATCCTGACGTCAGATGTGCACATCGAAAAGTCGCAGAACACGGCGCCTTCGCCTATTTCGACGTTATCGAGGGACACATGCGTCCCGGCCGTCAGCGAGCCGAATGTCAGCCCTTCGCTCTCACAGCGTTGGACCAGCGTGCGTCGCGCGGCCGACGATCCGAGCGACACGACGACCGCGCGGTCGCGGTGCATAGGCGAGACAAGGGAATCGAAGGAAATGACTTCGATGCCGTTTTGCACGGTACCGATTTCCGACGGCGTGTCGGACACGAATACGATTCCGGAGGCCGGACCATTGCTCGTTCGCGCTTGATGCTGCCGCGCCAGCGGCAGGATCTCGCGCCCAAAGCCGCCGCACCCGTAAATAGCGATTCGTTCCATCATTCACTCCAATCTGAGGGAGAATCAGTCTAACGGTACGAGCGACGCGCGAGCAACCGCAGGATGTTGCCGGGTGCAGAATCACAGAGGTACAGCCGGGGACGTTCGGTACTTCGTCGTTACCGGCGCACGTGTCACGGGCCCGGGCACAACTCGTTCTCTTGCGCTTAGCCCCACGAAATATCGGCCGGGCGTACAGCAGAAAAGCGGCCGGAGCCGAGGGCGGCTTTCGTGTCCAAGGATACCGTCTCGCATTGAGCGCGATTTTTCTGCGCCGGACGCCTGTGACAGGCGTCGCCACGGCATAATCGCTACAAATGCCAATTTTTGTGGCGCGGACAGGCATGCATACGCACATCGGCGGATGCCTTCCGCGTCTATGGAAAACGACAGTCAGCACGTGCCATCTCATCCGCAAACATCCTCTTGCTCATCGCATTCCGTCGATGAAGTCTTGTCGATTTCCATCGTGACGTACCACCCAGACGAGGCGCTCCTCGCCCGTACGTTTTCCAGTCTCCGCGCGGCTTGCGCGCGCCTTCAGGCCGTGCGCAACGGCAGCGCGATTAGCCTGTGCGTGGTCGATAACGGCGGCATGCCGGACCTCGCGGCGGAGCTCGCCGCGTTCGGGCAGGCAGGCATCGGGTACCGCGTGCTGTCCGGTCACGGCAACGTCGGCTACGGGCGCGGGCACAACCTCGCGATCGAAGCGGCGCGCAGCCGCTATCACCTGATCTTGAACCCCGATATCGACCTCGAGGCGGATGCGCTCGTGCAGGCGCTCGATTTTCTCGATACGCATCCCGAAGCAGGCTTGCTGACGCCGTGCATCGGCGACGATTCGGGCCGAATCCAGTATCTGTGCCGCCGCTATCCTGCGCTGGTGGATCTCCTCGTCAGGGGCTTCCTGCCGTCGGCCCTGCGCCCGCCGTTCGAGCGTCGGCTGGCCAGCTACGAGATGCGCGATCGCATCAACGAAACGGACGTCGTGTGGGATCCGCCGATCGTCAGCGGCTGCTTCATGCTGTTCCGTACCGATGTGCTCGCGCGCCTGCAGGGCTTCGATCCGCGCTATTTCCTGTACTTCGAGGATTACGACCTCAGCTTGCGTACCGGCAAGTGCGCGCGCATCGTCTACGTGCCGCTGGCGCGCGTGATCCACCACGGCGGCGGCGCGTCCCGCAAGGGTTCCGCGCACATCCGCATGTTCGCGGCGTCGGCGTTCAAGTTCTACAACCGCTTCGGCTGGAGGCTCTGGTGACCCGCATCGTCGTGACGGGCGCGAACGGTTTCGTCGGTCGCTCGGTCTGCCGGCTGGCGCTCTCGGCAGGGCATACGGTCACGGCGCTGGTGCGCCGTCCCGGCAGGTGCGTCGACGGGGTTCGCGAATGGGTGCACGACGCGCCGGATTTCGCTGGCCTCGCGGACGCGTGGCCGGCCGATCTCGACGCCGACTGCGTGATCCATCTGGCCGCGCGTGTTCACGTGATGCGCGACGAGTCGCCCGATCCGGATGCCGCGTTCGAGGCGACCAACGTCGCGGGGACGCTGCGCGTGGCCGAGGCGGCGCGTATGCACGGCGCCCGCCGCTTCGTGTTTGCCAGCAGCATCAAGGCGGTCGGCGAGGGCGATCGCGGCGTGCCGCTCGCGGAAGACGTCGCACCCGCGCCGCAGGATCCATATGGGCGTTCGAAATGGCGCGCGGAACAGGCGCTTGCGCAATTGGGGTTGTGCGCCGGTATCGATGTGGTCGTCGTCCGTCCGCCGCTCGTCTACGGCCCCGGCGTGCGCGCGAACTTCCTGCGGATGATGGACGCCGTGTCGCGAGGGCTGCCGCTCCCGCTGGGCGCGATCGCGGCGCGTCGCAGCCTCGTCTATGTCGACAATCTCGCGGATGCGCTGCTGCGCTGCGCGATCGATCCACACGCGGCCGGCGAATGCTTCCACGTCGCCGACGACGATGCGCCGTCGGTCACGGGCCTGTTGCGCCTGATCGGCGACGCACTCGGCAAGCCGGCCCGCCTGATCGCGGTCCCGTCCACCGTGCTGCGCGCGCTCGGTACGTTGACCGGCCGACGCGCGGCAATCGACCGCCTGACCGGTAGCCTTCAGCTCGATACAGGCCGGATCACGCGCGTGCTCGGCTGGCATCCGCCTTATACGACGAGACAGGGCCTCGAAGCGACTGCCGCGTGGTATCGTTCGCGCGATACACAACAATAGCCGACATGCATTTCCCGATATCCACGTGGCCCGAAGCGGCCGCGGTGGCGCTGGCCGCTGCCATCGCATCGACGGCCATCCTGCGCGTGCTCCTCGCGACCGGTCTCGCGTGGCGCCTTGCCACCGACATTCCGAACGACCGTTCGCTCCATACGCTGCCGACTCCGCGTGTCGGCGGATGGGGCATCGTACCGGTCTGCGTCGTTGCGTTGCTCGCGCTGGCGCCGCACTTGTGGCTGATCGCCATCGCTGCCGCCGGACTCGCCGCGATGTCCCAGATCGACGACCGGCGCGGGCTGCCTGCCCGCGTGCGGTTCTCGGCGCACCTTGCGGCGGTCGTCGCGCTGATCGTCGTGTCTCCGGCCGACGCGCCGTGGTGGATGCTGGTCGGCGTCGGCTTCGTGATGGTCTGGCTGACGAACCTGTACAACTTCATGGATGGCGCCGACGGCCTCGCGGGCGGCATGGCGCTGTTCGGCTTTGGCGCGTACGCGATCGCGGCGCTTACCGGCCCGATGCCGTCGCCAGATCTAGTCGTGGCCGGCGCAGCTGTCGCTGGCGCCGCGCTCGGCTTTCTACTGCTGAATTTCCATCCGGCCCGGCTGTTCCTCGGCGATGCCGGCTCGATCCCGCTGGGATTTCTGGCCGGCGCGCTTGGCTACTGGGGCTGGAGCGAAGGCGCGTGGCCGATCTGGTTTCCGGCGCTCGTGTTTGCGCCCTTTATTGCCGACGCATCTGTAACACTTTTGAGACGCCTGTTACGTGGCGAAAAGTTCTGGCAGGCCCACCGGGAGCATTATTATCAGAGGATGGTCCGGGCAGGCGTAGGTCACCGCCGGACTGCTCTTTATTGGTACCTCATCATGCTCGCAGGCATAATCGTCGCCGTTTGGGCAAAGGGACGCCCTGAACTGCAGCAGTGGTTGTCGTTCTTCGCGTGGTACGGCGTCCTGGCATGTATCGGATTGGTGATCGACATGCGTTGGCGCCGGTATCAATCGGCCGCCGAAAATAACTCTTGAGGTTTCCCGCCGATGTTGCGATCCAAAGCATCGTGGCTTTCGCTGAGCGCTTTCCTGTTTGATCTCACGGCGGTCACCGCCGCGTGGCTGTTCGCCTATCTCGTCCGATTCAACGGGAGTGTTCCACCTGATTTCCTCGGTGGTGCGCTAACGGCGCTTGTCTGGGTATTGCCGGTCTATGCGTTGATGTTCCATGCGTTCGGCTTGTACCGCGGGCTGTGGGTATTCGCGAGCCTCCCTGACCTTGTGCGCATCTCGAAGGCGGTGAGCGGCGGCGGCGTGATCGTGATGATCGGCGCCGTGATGTTCCAGCCGTCGCCGATCATCCCGCGCTCGGTGTTGCTCGTGTCGCCGCTTATGCTGTTCCTCGCGATGGGCGGCGCCCGCGCGCTGTACCGAGCAACGAAGGAGTTCTACCTGTACGGCGGGCTGGTTGGGCAGGGCAAGCCTGTGCTCGTGCTCGGCGCCGGCACGGCCGGCGCGAGCCTCGCGCGCGAACTGTCGCGTTCGGGGGAATGGCGTCTGGTGGGCCTCCTCGACGACGATCCGACCAAGCAGGGGCGCGAGATCTACGGCTACAAGGTGCTCGGCTCGTTCAACGACCTGAAGCACTGGACCGACGCGATGAAGGTCGAATACGCGATTATCGCGATTCCATCCGCGTCCGTTGAAACGCAGCGTCGCGTCGCGACGCTGTGCGTGCGTGCCGGTGTGAAGGCGATGGTGCTGCCTTCGCTGACCGCATTGATGCCGGGCCAGGGGTTCCTGTCGCAGGTGCGCAATATCGACCTCGAGGACCTTCTGGGCCGCGATGCGGTGACGATCGACACGCCGCACGTCGAGGCGCTGCTGCGCGGCCGCGTCGTGATGGTAACCGGCGCGGGCGGTTCGATCGGTTCCGAGCTGTGCCGGCAGATCCTCCGCTTCAAGCCGGCGCAACTGGTTGCGTTCGATCTCTCCGAATATGCGATGTATCGACTCGCCGAGGAATTGCGGGAACGCTTCCCCGACCAGCCGGTGATACCGATCATCGGCGACGCAAAGGATTCGCTGCTGCTCGACCAGGTAATGTCGCGCTACGCCCCGCATATCGTGTTCCATGCGGCGGCGTACAAGCACGTGCCGCTGATGGAAGAGCACAACGCATGGCAGGCGCTGCGCAACAACGTGCTGGGTACCTACCGCGTCGCGCGTTCGGCGATCCGCCACGACGTGCGCCATTTCGTACTTATCTCGACCGACAAGGCCGTCAATCCGACCAATGTGATGGGTGCGAGCAAGCGTCTCGCCGAGATGGCCTGCCAAGCGCTGCAACAGACGAGCGCGCGCACGCAGTTCGAGACTGTGCGTTTCGGCAACGTACTCGGTAGCGCAGGTAGCGTGATTCCGAAGTTCCAGCAGCAGATCGCGAAGGGCGGCCCGGTGACGGTCACCCATCCGGAGATCACGCGCTTTTTCATGACCATTCCGGAGGCGTCGCAACTCGTGCTGCAAGCGTCGAGCATGGGGCGCGGCGGCGAGATTTTCATCCTCGACATGGGTGAGCCGGTCAAGATCGTCGATCTCGCGCGCGATCTGATTCGCTTGTACGGATTCTCGGAAGGGCAGATCCGGATCGAATTCACGGGACTGCGGCCAGGCGAGAAGCTCTACGAGGAACTGCTCGCGGACGACGAGACCACCACGCGCACGCCGCATCCGAAACTACGGATCGCACGTGCGCGGGAAGTGCCGGACCATCTGCTCGACGAGTTGTTGCCGTGGCTGATGCAGCACCGCGTGCTCACCGATGACGAAGTGAGGCGCGATCTCCGGCGCTGGGTGCCTGAATATCAGACGGCTGTGGCGCCGGTGTTGCAGAGTGTGCCAAGGCGTGTGGTGTCGGGTGAATCGGCTTGATACGATCGCGCTAATCAAACCTGTGGGTTATGGAACTGTGCCGTTCAGTAAGTTGCTGAACGGCTTTTTTGTTGGTGGGTAGCAGCAGGCAAGTGATGTTGGGTGATGTACGTTGGCGCGTGTTGCAAGCTTCGAAAATAATTTGAGGATATATTAAGTTCGATATAAGTCGTAATGTTGGTGGATCCTTGTGCTTGCATTCGGTTTAAGAAATTAATGTGCAAATATTGCCCTCATCACGCGTCTGGATTTAACAATTCATTAATCTTGAAGAAGCCGAGTTGAGGTGATTGACTATTGGCATGCTCCTGCGTATGTTTGGCGACGGGGCAGAACTTGATTGGCTGGGGTAATCGCGTTCGCTCTTGCTTCCTTTCTTCATATGTCGGACATGTCGCGGACCAACGAAAAGCCGCGATTGCTGACGCGCTGTTGTGGTAGAGGGGAAACCGTAAGAAATTTAATAAATAAATTGAGACCAATCCAATGAAAACCGGGCATATTGCACGATCTTTGATCGGGGCGCTTGCAGCGTTGGCGCTTGGTGGTTGCGGGGATGGCGATAATTCAGCTGCGGCTACGGCGCAGGCTTACAAGTTATCAACACTGCGGGCCTCGGGAAATGTTGTGGGCTCGACGCCGTTGAGCGCTACCGCACCCATTCACGTTGCGTTGGTTCTGAAGCTGAATAACGAAGCGGAGCTCGACGATTTTTTACGGAGAGCAAGGACGCCAGGCAATGCCAGCTTCGGAGCCGTGCTTAGCTCGGCGCAAGTCGCGGCCAGATACGCACCTACTACCGGGCAGGTCTCCGCCGTGAAAGCCTATTTGCAAAATAATGGCTTCACGAACATCACGGTGGCTGGCAACAATATGCTTGTCGAAGCCGATGCGCCAGCCAATGTGGTTTCCGACGCGTTCCGGACGACATTGGTATCGGTCGCAATGGCCGACGGAAGTCAAACGCATATCAACACTACCGCCGAGACGGTGCCCAGTGCCATCAGCGGCATTGTTCGGTCCGTTTTGGGTTTGGATACCGCAACCCGCTTGCGCACACACGGCATCCGGGCTTCAGTCTCGACAAGCGGCCCTACGGCGAGCGAGTCGCCGACAACTGCGGCAGTAGCGGCGGGGCATTACCCCACGGCCTTTCCCGCCATCTACTCCGTGGGCAACACGCCGGCGGCAGGCAACATCACCGTGGGCATCATTGCCGAAGGAAATCTATCGCAACCTCTTGCTGATCTGACTACATTCACAAATAACAACCGGTTGCCCGCTGTACCCGTTTCGGTAATCAATGCAGGAACGCCAAGTCCCGATACGAGCGCGAACGCGGAATGGTCGCTCGATAGCCAAAGCATTGTCGGTATGTCAGGTGGCGTGAGGCAACTCAATTTCTATGTTGCGTCATCCTTCGCATGGAGCGATATGGCCAGCGCCATCAATCGGGCGGTGTCGGACAATACTGCTCGGGTTATTAACATGTCGATTGGCGGATGCGAGAGCTTCGCGCCTACTGCGTCCATCGATCAGATGCTCAAACTCGCCGTAGCGCAAGGGCAGACGTTCTCGGTGAGCACTGGCGATTCAGGCAGCGTTGCATACGGTTGCTCGGGAACCTCTGTGGAATATCCTGCTAGTTCGCCGTACGTCGCAGCCTTGGGTGGCACAACGCTGTACACGAACGCGGACGGAAGCTATGCCGGCGAGACGGCATGGAACTCGGGCGGCGGCGGCATTAGCGTCGTGGAACCTATTCCGTCGTGGCAGTCGAGCGTACCTCCGCTCAATGGGCGAGCCAATCGCGGCACGCCAGACATTGCGTTTGATGCTGATCCTAATAGTGGTGCACTGATCATTGTAGGGGGGCAGACCCAGCAATGGGGCGGGACGAGTCTGGCCGCGCCGTTGTTTGCCGCGACGTGGGCGCGCATCCTCTCCGGCAGTTGCGCGGCGAATCCGGGATTCGCACCGCCGGCCTTGTATGGATTTCAAGCGACGACGCCGTCCATTTTCCGCGATATCTCCAGCGGTTCGAACGGTGCATATAGTGCTGGTCCAGGATGGGACTTTGTCACCGGTTGGGGCACGCCGAACGTCAGCATATTGCATTCTGCGATTTGCGTTCCCACGACGCCGATCTACGGCGGCAATCTCAACGAAGGAACAACGCTGAGCCCGGGCCAAATACTATATTCAGCCTCCAGAAACCATGAACTCGTCATGCAATATGACGGTAACCTCGTGCTTTACAACGTGGCGAACGGTGCTGCGATATGGAATTCGGGAACATCGGGAAATCCGGGGGCATATGCCGCTTTCCAGCTTGATGGAAACTTCGTTGTTTACGGAGCGGGCGGCAAGGCGCTGTGGTCCTCGTCGACCAACGGCACGCCTTATGATCAACATCTCGCCGTACAAGATGACGGCAACATGGTGATCTACGAGGCACATGTGCCTTTGTTTTCCACGGGGACCGCTACGACAGGCTATCCGAACTCTCCAAGCGGGCCTGCTGTCTGGAATGGCGGCACCACCCTCGTGAGCGGCCAGAATTTCACTTCGGGCAACGGCGCGAATGTTCTGGTCATGCAGGGCGACGGCAATCTGGTGCTGCTTCGCCAGGGGGTTCCGCAATGGAATTCAGGGACTTCCAATCATCCCGGTGCGTATGCGGCGATGCAGACCGATGGCAATCTAGTCGTCTACAGTTCGGCTGGCGCCGCGCTATGGAATTCTGGTACGAGCGGACATCCGGGGGCAGCAACTTACGTTCAAGACGATGGTAACGTCGTGATCTATGCGCAAGTGCCGCACTGGAGTACCAATACTGCCGGAAGCTAGCGCTCTGTGGTTGACCGCGGCCAGCAGTAACACGCTGGCCGCCACCCCTCAATGCCCGCGCTTTTCCTTCCTCACCACCATCCACCTCGGCGCCCTGAACCTGACGATGCTGATATACAGCCACACATAGGTCAGCGCGAACAGCACCACGAACACGAACAGGTGCACCGTGTGCCGCCAGAATAGCGTTGCCGGAATCACCGCGACGAGGCAAAGCAGCCACAGATACGGCGACGTCAGCGAATTCCGGCGCGTAAGGTCATGCGCATGCTTCGTCCCGACGGCCCATCGCATCAGCCGCTTGTACACGAGCATGTGCAGGTGCACGCCGTCCGGAATCCCCGGCGACATCCCGCGGATGAACTTCTTCCGGTAGATCGAGAAGCAGGTCTCGAAGATCGGATACATGAACAGCAGTACCGGGTACCACGCCGACACCTCGTGATTGCGCATCACCAGCATGATCGCGAGTTCGGCGAGCATGAAGCCGATGAAATACGCGCCGCCGTCGCCGAGGAAGATCAGGCCGGCCGGGAAATTCCACAGGAAGAAGCCGAGCACGGCGCCCATCATGATGATCGATGCGGACATCACGACCGGGTCGTTGACGTGGAATGCGACGTAGGCGAGCGACGCGAACATCATGAAGCTGACCATCGACGCGAGGCCGTTGAAGCCGTCGATGATGTTGATCGCGTTGGCCAGTGCCGCGACGGCGAGCACCGTGATGAACGCCGAAATGGCCACGTAGTGGAGCAGGAAGTCGAGCGGCGGCACGCTGATGCGCGTGACCGCGATGTTCAGCAGCCAGAACGCCAGCGCGGCCGCGCCCATCGTGCACAGCAGTCGCGCGCGCGGCGACACGCGCTTGGTCAGGTCCTCGACGAGCCCGGACAGGAACGCCGGCAGCCCGCAGGCCACGATGCCGAGAATGCTGCCGGCGATCGTCGGATAGCGCCGTGTCAGGAGCAGCGCGGCAATGACGACGCCGGCGAGGATCCCGATGCCCCCGACGCGCGGCACCGGCCGCACGTGGAATTTCTGCACGCCGGCCAGGTCGCTGTCGATCGAGAATTTCTCGTGCAGATGCGCATAGCGCACGATGAACAGGGTGACGAGCAGGGAGACGATGAAGCCGGATGCGAAGCTGAGCATGGGATCGCTCGAAAAATGGACAGCGGATTATACAAAACCGCGGGGGTTCCCCTCCTGCCATTTCCAGTGGTCGGCGCACATCTCCTCGATCCCGAGCGTCGCGCGCCAGCCGATCAGGTCGGCGGCGGCCTGCGGATTCGCGTAGCACTCGGCGATGTCGCCGGGGCGGCGCGCGACGAGTTCGTACGGCACTGGGCGGCCCGACGCCTTCTCGAACGCGCGCACGACCTCCAGCACGCTGTAGCCCTGGCCCGTGCCGAGGTTCACGACGAAGCTCGCATCGCGCTTCGCGAGCGCGTCGAGCGCGGCGATGTGCCCCTTCGCGAGATCGACGACGTGGATGTAGTCGCGCACGCCGGTGCCGTCCGGCGTCGGGTAGTCGGAGCCGAACACGCGCAGCTTCTCGAGCTTGCCGACCGCCACCTGCGCGACGTACGGCATCAGGTTGTTCGGGATGCCGGCCGGATCCTCACCGATCAGCCCGCTCGCATGCGCGCCGACCGGGTTGAAGTAGCGTAGCGTCGCGATGCGCCACGACGGGTCGGATACCTCGAGATCGCGAAGGATCTGCTCGGCGATCAGCTTCGACTGGCCGTATGGGTTGGTCGCGGACAGCGGGAACGATTCGTCGATCGGCGAGCGCTCCGGCACGCCGTACACGGTTGCAGATGAACTGAACACGAATTGCTTGACATTCCGCTCGCGCATGACCTTCAGGACCGTCAGCAAGCCGCCGAGGTTGTTCTGGTAATACTCGAGTGGCTTCTCCACCGATTCGCCGACCGCCTTGAGCGCCGCGAAATGGATCGTGGCGGTGATCGGATGCGCGTCGAAGACTTTCATGAGCGCGGCTTCGTCGCACACGTCGACCTGATGGAATGCCGGTGTCTTGCCGGTGATGCGTTCGATCCGGCGCACGGATTCGGCCTTGCTGTTGACGAGGTTGTCGACGATTACGACGTCATAGCCACAGTCGAGCAGCTCGACGGTTGTGTGCGAACCGATGTAACCCGCACCGCCGGTGACGAGGATGGTGCCTTTAGCGCTCATTGCTCATGTGCTCCTTCAGAATGTGATGCCTGTCAACGTATGAATGGTACGCCTGTAGCGATCGACGACTGTCTGCTCGTCGAATTCGGCTGCAACCTTGAGTCGACCGCGTGCGCCCATTGCCGTGCGTCCTTCCGGCTGCAACGCGATCATGCGGATCAGCTGCTCGGCGAGGCTCGCGCTGTCGCGCACGCGGCACAGGAAGCCCGTTTCGCCATCGGCCACGACGTCGCGGCAGCCCGGCACGTCGGTCGCGACGATCGGGCGGCCCATCGCGGACGCTTCCATCAGCGTGCGCGGCACGCCCTCGCGGTACGACGGCAGCACGACGCAGTCGGCCGCCGCTATGTGCGGGCGCACGTCGTGCGCCTCGCCGAGATACTCGACGACGCCTTCGCCGACCCACGCGTCGACGTCCGCGCGGCCGATCGCGCTCGGATTGTCGACGCCGAGAGGCCCGAGCAACTGGAAGCGCGCGTCCGGGTAGCGGGCCCGCACGACGCGCGCGGCCTCGACATATTCGCGCACGCCCTTGTCCCACAGCAGCCGGCCGATCAGGATGAAGACCGGGCCACGGCCGGCGGGCAGCGGAACCGGTGCGAACTGTTCGAGGTCGACGCCTTCGCCGTGCAGCAGGCGCGCCCGGTCGGGGTGCGCAAGCAGTTGCTCGTCGGTGAAGGTCGCGAGGTCGTCGCGGTTCAGGAACCAGACTTCACGCGGAAAGCGGAACGCGAAACGGTACAGGCGCTTCGCGACACTGGCCGCGCGGCTTTTCTGGATGAACACGTAGCCGAGGCCTGTCGTGACCGCGATCGACGGCACGCGCGCGAGCCACGCCGCGATCGACCCGTAGATGTTCGGCTTGATCGTGTAATGGAACACGAGATCGGGCTTGAGTGCGCGGTAATGGCGCACCAGCGCGGCAAGCGTGCCGAGATCCTCGCGCGGGCTCGTGCCTTTCGATGCGACGGCGAGCGCGACGTAGCGGCAGCCCATCTGCTCGAGCAGCGGCACCGTGCGGTCGTGCGGCGCGATCACGATGACCTCGGCGCCGCGCGCGACGAGCGCACGGATCAGCCCGTGGCGGTACGTGTAGATCGCCCAGGCCGTGTTGCAGACGAGCGCGATGCGCAGCGAGGAGGTAGCGGACATGAAAAAAAAGAAAAAATAAAGCGTCGAAAATGCCGGATGCGGGCTAGGCGGACGGGCGCGCCGCGAACAGCGTCCGCTTGATCCGCTGCAACGTACGGTACGGCGTCACGAAATGCAGCAGGTTCTTGGCGAGGCCGGCCCAGTCGTACGGGTTCAGAACGTTGAAGTGTCGCAGCAGCAGCGAGAGCGTCGATATCAGCTGGCGGCGGCGCTTGGTCGCGCTGATCCCGCCCTCGTTGAGCTCGTAATAGAGGCCGAGCTCGGGCAGGTTCGCGCAATCGTAGCGTTGCATTAACCGTAAAAAAAGATCGAGATCCTCGGCCGCGCGGTACTTCGCCCGATAGTTGCCGACTTCGCGCACCGCGTCGATGCGCAACATGACCGATGGATGCACGAGTGGCGAGCGCAGGAAGCGCGTGCGGCGCAGCGTGCGCGGATCGGCGGGCGGCGTCAGCATGAAGCGCGGCTCGCCGGCACGCGACACGACCTGCGTCCACATGCCGACGCAGGCCACGCGCGGATGCGCATCGAGATAGGCGCGCTCTTTGGCGAGGCGCTGCGGCGCGGCGAGGTCGCCGGCGTCGATCCGTGCGGCATAGCGGAAGCCGCGCGCCGCGAGCGCGTCGATGCCGGCCTCGAGCGCGCGCTCGATGCCGCCGTTCTGCGGCATGCGCAGCACCTCGACCACGAGGCCGGGCAGGTCGGGCGCCGCGATCGGCGGCGTGCTGCCGTCGTCGACGATCAGCACGTGCACCGGCGCGTCCTCGCGAAACGACGCGAGGGTGCGGACGACGTCGTCGTGGCCGTTGTAGGCCGGCATCAGCACGGCCACGTCGTCGAGCGGGGGCGGGCAAGCGGGAGGCGTCATGGGCGCAGCTTGAGACGAATGTAATAAAAATTAACGGCGGCGGCCGCAACATAGCCGGCCGCCAGCCCGACGAGCGCGCCGTACAGGCCGAGCCGGGGGATCGCGAACACGTTGACGAGCGCGGCGATCGCGAGCGCGAGCACCCATTTCGCCAGCAACACGAATTTTGCTTGATATTTGAGAACGATAAGATTGCCTATCGCCTCGATGCCGGCCGGCACGGACAGCCAGACGGCCCAGCGGAAGATGTCGACCGACGCCTCGTAGCCGCGGCCGAACACCTTGCCGACGATGAGCGGCGCGGCTGCGTCCAGCACCAGCGCGCCGGCCGTCATCAGGCCGGCGGTCATCGCGATCAGCCGGACGATGTTGCGGCGCAGCCGCGCGATGTCCTGCAAGCGGTACACGAACGCGGGCGCGATGGTCTGCGCGAGCATCAGTGCGAGCGTGATCCAGTTCTCGTTGAGCTGCTGGGCCGCGGAATAGCGGCCGAGGTCGGCGAACGACACGTGACGCTCGAGCATCAGGCGGTCGAGCTTCAGGAACAGATACATGCAGATCAGGCCGAGCCAGAACACGGTGCCGGCGGTGGCAAAGTGCCCGAACAGCGGTTTGTCGAACGTCCAGCCGAGCGTGCCGCCGTTACGATGGCGGTAGTAGAGCAGCAGCGCGAAGCCGATCGCGGCGGCCTCCAGCGCCCACAGCCATGCGAAGCGGGCCGGACCGGCGGCCGCGCGGACCAGCAGCCAGACGAGCAGCGCCTTCGCCAGCGCGGTGAGCATGCTGGTCACGAGCTGCGGCTTGCTGTAGGTCATGCTCTGCAGCCACGCGTTGATCACGCCGACGAACGGCTCGCGGAACACCATCGTGACCGCGAGGCCCGCGAGCATCGCGCCGACGAGCGGGTCGAACGCACCGGCGCCGATTGCGACCCAGGTCGCGACGAGCGCTGCGGCGGACACGCCGATGCGCAGCGCGAATGCGCTGCCGAGCACCGCGCCGAGTTGCGCGGGCGGTCGGTGGACGATGGTCGGAACCAGGATTTCGGCGCCGCACACCCAGGTGAGCGGTGCCAGTACGAGGAGAAGCGTATTCGCATACTGCCATTTGCCGAACACGTCCGGCCCGAAATAACGGGCCAGAAGACCGCTGATCGCGATCGCGACGCCGATCTGCGTGAGCCGCTCGAGCCCCAGCCAGACGAGATTCGCGACGGCCTTCGCGACGTCCGGGTTGCCGAATCGCTTCAGCATGCGGGGCAGCCGCGCGCGCGCGAGGCGGCCGGCAGGGCGCCCGGAGGCGGCAGGGTGGCGGCGGCGGAACGGCTAGGCATTAAAATGGACGGAATCCGCGTCATCAAAACCCGCGATTATAAGTTGGATCGGGGCCGCTCCAGCCGTCCCGTTCCTTGCAGCGTCGGGCCCGCATGTATGATGCCGGGCATGCGCGAAAGGCGGCCAGATTATTTTCCATGCACGCAACCGAGAGAGAATCGATGATCTCCCAATCCATCTTCAAGGCATATGACATTCGCGGTGTGGTCGGCAAGACGCTCGACGCCGACACGGCGCGCGGGATCGGCCGGGCATTCGGCAGCGAAGTGCGCGCACA
>Ga0209672_100037_pt1 | contig 287776 bp, 257 predicted proteins | sample AraplaCol_mMS_r2_FD_184273 | JGI IMG/M metagenome (GOLD analysis project Ga0209672, IMG submission 184273) | Arabidopsis root microbial communities from North Carolina, USA - plate scrape CL_Col_mMS_r2 (SPAdes) (version 2) | ecosystem: Host-associated > Plants > Roots > Endosphere | place: USA... | reverse complement strand
GTAAACGCAAGCGCCCTGCTGCTTCAAGCTCGGCGCTTCAACGCTGAACGGCGGAAAGACCGATGAAACATGCGACATCTGTATTTAGCTGGCGCTACGACATCTGAATCCGGGTATGACAAAATCTTGTAGTGGCTAGATTGAAATGTCCGCTTTTGGCTACATGGAAATGTCGCTTCTGCGGCCGGTCTGCCGACCAACCACCGGATTCCCGGTTTCCAGCCGCAGGCTGCGCACGATGCGGCGGTGTTCAACTCGTCATCATGACGTCTCGCGCGTTCCGGACGACGTATTCGCGACCGTCTTCCTCGGCCAGCTTCACGTATTGCGCCAGCTTGCCGGATTTGATGTCCTTGAGCACCCACAACGCGGCAATCCGCTGATATTCATGTCCGGTGTCCCATGCGCGTTCCGCCAGCGTTTCGGCATAAGCGGACTTCAGTGCGCCCAACGCAAGCAAGGCACGCCGGCGCACGTATTCGTCCTCGTCGTTCACCAGGCGCAACAGCAGTGCTTCGGCCTCTGCGGCATGCGAACTCTGCCCGCCGAGTCGCGCGGCCAACTGCCATTTGGCGTTCGGCTCCGACGCGTCGATCGAGGCGCGCGCAAGTGCCAGCAACGCGTCGGGTTGCGTCCAGAGCATGCTCGAAATGTGTTCCAGCGCGTGGTCGCGGGCAATCGCGTAAAGCAGATCGGCGCACGCGGTTACGGTCCAGGCATCCGGCGCAAGCGAGTCGACGACGGCAAGCGACGCGTCCCACAATGCTTCCCAATGGCCGTACTCGCATTCCCAGTCGGTACTTCGCTGGCGGACCGGGTATAGCGCCGCCCATTCCCTGAATTTTTCGACCTGTTCGTGCAGTGTGTTCAACGCGTGCATGGAAATTGTATTGATTGCGACTTGCTTCAACGTGCGATTCACGCGGCGTGAAGCTGCGCCATCAGGCGCGGAGCGTCGCCCTGGCAGCCCGAAACCGGATGCTTCGAGCCACCCGCTCGCCATGTTCGCCGCGCCGCGCGGCATCCGGCATGCCGCGCCGGCTGTTGGGCGGCGCTCGCGCGATCCTGCGCTTGGTGCAGGTGCTGCGCCGGCCGAAGCAAGTGTCCGGGACAAGCGGATCGGCGGCGTTCGCTGCCGGGCAATCGTCGGGCGATATCGGGCCGCATCTACGGCTGTGGGCACGATTGTGCCAGTTTTGGTCGTGTTCGGAGTGCCGGTTAGCGCACCGAGCATCCACGTGCGACGGCATGCCCTGCCCTGATTCGCTTGGGGAGCCGTTCGACGAAGCGTGTGACGGTCAGATCAGGCGCGTTTTCGCATCCGGGAGTTTCGGTGAAACATAGAGATATTGTGATAAGAAAAGTTATCCGGATAGTTTTGATAAAAATCAGAAATGCCCGACGCGTGACGAACGATCCGGGATACGGTATTCACATCATTTCGCCGCGCAAACCTTCGAATTTGCAACGATCGACGCGTGTCGCCCCTGTGTGAATGACGGCGCACTGGGGGCGCGTCGACTCATCTCCGCCGGCATCCTCGCCGCTGCGTCCGTCCCCGCTCTTCCCCGCATTTGTTCCCGCGACGCAAGACTGTTGGTCCATGGTGGGTATTCGAACTCCGGCCCGGCGCGCCTAGAGTTGCGTCCATCGGATTCATCAATCCGGTCGGCGCTGAAGCCGAAAACCAGTCACCTGTCGAGGCAAATCATGAGCACTTCCAAAGTCATCATCGTCACCGGCGCATCGCAAGGCATCGGTGCCGAAACGGTCAACGCATTCCGCGCCCAGGGCCATCGCGTGGTCGCGACGTCCCGTTCGATCGGGCCGTCGGACGATCCCGATCTCGTCACCGTCGCGGGCGACATCGGCGACCCGGCTGTCGCGCGGCGCGTGGTCGACGCCGCCATCGAGCGCTTCGGCCGGGTCGACACGCTCGTCAACAACGCGGGCATCTTCATCGCGAAGCCGTTCACGCAATACACGGCGGACGACTACGCAGCTGTCACACGCGTGAACCTGGACGGCTTCTTCCATGTCACGCAGCGCGCGATTGCGGCGATGCAGCGAAACGGAAACGGCGGCGGTCATGTGGTCAGCATCACGACGAGCCTCGTCGACCACGCGAACAGCAACGTACCGTCAGTGCTCGCATCGCTGACGAAAGGCGGGCTCAATGCGGCGACGAAGTCGCTCGCAATCGAATATGCGAAGGCCGGCATCCGCGTGAACGCCGTGTCGCCCGGCATCATCAAGTCGCCGATGCACGCGCCCGACACGCACGCGACGCTCGCATCGCTGCATCCGGTCGGCCGGATGGGCGAGATGAGCGACATCGTCGGCGCGATCCTGTATCTCGATTCCGCGCCATTCGTCACCGGCGAGATCCTGCACGTGGACGGCGGCCAGAGCGCCGGGCACTGAGCGGCAACGTCGTGAACATGCGCCGGCGCGCAGGGTGCGCGGCACCCCGATGCCGGCGCAGGCGAGGCTTGCGCGCCCCGCTCTGCCCGGTTGCCGGCATGGCTGGCCGCGGCTAGCGAGTCCGCCTGCCGGGTGCCTGTTCGAGATGTTCAACGAGAAAGTCGACGAAGACGCGCACGCGCGACGACAGATAACGTGCATGCGGATACAGCAGCATGAACGGCCGCGATCGCCCGCCCTGGGCGGACAGCACCTCGGTGAGCGTGCCTTCCCGCAGATCCCGTTCGACGATGAAGCGATAGGTCTGGAACAGGCCCGCACCGCTGCGCGCGAGTGTGACGCCGGCGAGGACGTCGCCCGACGTGCCATAGCCACCCGTCGTCGCGACGTCGATTTCCGCTGCTCCGTCGTTGAACAGCCATGGAATCGGCCTCCCGCTGCTCGGGAGCTCGAACTGGATGCATTCGTGCGCGTGCAGATCGTCGACCGTGCGCGGTACGCCGGCGCGCTTCAGATAGCCGGGCGTCGCGACGACGACGAGTTCGGCGTCCTCGAGCTTGCGTGCGACCAGGCTCGAATCCGCTGGCGCGCGGCCGCGGATCGCAAGGTCGAAACCCTCCTCGGCGAAGTCGATGTTGCGGTTGCTGAGATGCGTTTCGACGCGTACGTCCGGGTATCGCTCGCGGAACGCGGGCAGCAGCGGCAGCACGCGATAGTGTCCGTATGGCGTCGGCATGCTGATGCGCAGCACGCCGGCCGGTGTTGTCTGCTGCCCCGTCGCTTCGCGCTCCGCGTCGACGAGCTGCGACAGCGCATCACGACACTGCTCGAAATACCGCCGCCCGGAATCGGTGAGGCGGATCTGGCGCGTTGTCCGTATGAACAGGCGTACACCGAGACGCTCCTCGAGCCGCGCGACCGACCGGCTCACCGCAGCCGGCGTGACGCTCGCGGCCGTTGCGGCGAGCGTGAAGCTGCCGAGTTCGGCTGCCAGGCAGAACAGCTCGATGCTGCCGAGCAGGAGGTCATCGAATTTTCTCTGCATGGGGCGGCTCCTGCTTCCTCGTGCGGCCTTGAGCGGTTGCAAAACGGCGAATTCGGCTTGCGCCTGCAACGAGGCATCACGCTTCCGGCCCGCCAGCGCTGGTTGTTTCGTGGCGGGACGCCGAAGCACCGAGTGTGCATGAATCCCCGCTGGGAAACCAGCGGATCGGCGATACCGGAGTTACGCGTTCGCGCCGCGTTGCACCGCGGGCGATTCGTTACACCGTGTGTCGAGTCAATTGCGCGAACGATATTTACCGGCCCCTACCGCGTCACTAGAGTGATCGACAGAGGCCGTGGCGAGTTGCGCTCCACACCGCGGCCAACTCATCAACGATCCCCGAAGGAGAATGCCATGACGATCGAACAGAAGCTGGCCGAACTAGGCTTCACGCTACCCGAACCGCCGCAACCGCTCGGCAGCTACACGGCCGTCAGTGAGGCCGGCAACCTGTTGTTCATTTCCGGGCAATTGCCGCTCGTCGACGGCAAGGTGGCTTATACGGGCCGCGTCGGCGAACAACGGGATGTCGATGACGGTCGGCACGCGGCGCAGCTCGCGGCGTTGAACGTGCTAGCGCAGATCAGAAAGCACCTCGGCGGGTTCGACCGCCTGCATCACATCGTGCGTGTCGAGGGGCACGTCGCGTCAGCCGACGGCTTCCACGGTCAGCCGGCCGTGATCGACGGCGCCTCCGACCTGTTCGCCAAGGTGCTGGGCAACAAGGCCGGACACGCGCGCTCGGCCTTTTCCCACCGTCAGTTGCCGGCCGACGCGACGGTGGTCCTGGTCGTGATCGCCGAAATCCGCTCGGCATGACCGGGTTGCCGCAAGCGTGGGCGGCCGCGATTCCGGCGGCCATCTGCCCTGCCGCCGCTGAAACTTTCGATCCGAGTCGTCTTTTCAATATAAGGGATCCATCATCGAAGGGCCTTGTCCGGCAAGGCTCGACACGATCCCGATACATTGCAATACAAAATATCGTATGCGAGTTAATCGAATGCGCTTGACGTGATTGGTCGCCTCGATCAAACTGCGTCGCATGCGATTTAATCGCATCAGGCAACAACCTTCCTACCTGACGGAGTGAACGATGAGCAAGATCGAAAAAGTGCTGTACACGGGCAAGACGCATACGACTTCCGGCGGCCGCGACGGCGCGGCTCGCAGTTCCGACGGCCGCCTCGACATCCAGCTGTCGTCGCCGGGCAGTGCCGGTACCGGCACGAATCCGGAACAACTGTTCGCGGCCGGCTGGTCGGCCTGCTTCATCGGCGCGATGCAGCTCGCGGCGCGCGCGGCGAAGGTCACGCTGCCTGCCGATCTCGCGGTCGATGCCGAAGTGGACCTGGGCACGGGTGGCAACGCGTACTTCCTGCAGGCTCGCCTGAACGTGAGCGTGCCGGGGCTCGATCGTGACGTCGCGCAGCACATTGTCGACACCGCACACCAGACCTGCCCGTACTCGAAGGCGACGCGCGGCAACATCGACGTCGAGATCCGCATCGTCTGAGCAATGCCCCGGGCGGCCACGTGCTGCCTTCCCGAATGTTCTGCCATTTTCTTGTCGAGGTGAATGATGAAAACCCAACTGATCGCTGCCCTTCTCGTTGCCGTGTCCGCTGCTGCTGCCGTGCCGGCTTTTGCCCGTGATGCCGTTGTGACGCGTGCACAAGTGCGTGCCGAACTCGTCCAGCTGCAGCAGGCCGGCTATGTGCCGGGCCGCGCGAACGATCCGCACTACCCGGACGACCTGCAGGCGGCACTGACGCGTATCCACGCGAACGACACAGTCGCAGCCGATACGGCGACGTCCGGTTATGGCGCCGACGCCGCAGCCGTCACGCAATCGGGCAGCCGTCCTGTCACGCGCATCGCCGAGCGCTCGATCTACTTCGGCCATTGAACGAAGTCGCGATCGACGCCGATTGCCGGCGCTCCGCGTTCACATTCCGATTACTCTTTTCTGTCGAGGTAAATGATGAAGACCCAACTGATTGCAGCCCTGCTCGTCGCCGTGTCGGCTTCCGTTGCCGCACCGGCCTTCGCAACCGAAAGCACCGTGACGCGTGCGCAAGTGCGGGCGGAACTGGCCGCGCTCCAGCAGGCCGGTTATCTGCCGAATCGCCCGAACGATCCCAACTATCCGGACAACCTGCAGGCAGCGCTGAAGCGCGTGCGCGACAACGATGCAACGGCGGCCGACACCCAGACGGCCGGTTACGGCAACAACGCCGACGGTGCGACGCAATCCGGCAGTCGCATGGCGATTCGCACGGCCGAGCGCTCGATCTATTTCGGTCGTTGAGCGTCGCGACGAAATCGACGACACCGCCCGCCAAATAAAGCGCATGCGATCGAATCGCATGCGCTTTTGCTTGTCCGTTTGTCCGCAACCTGCCCCGGGCGATCGCGTCTATGCTGTGCGACGAACGGCCTTCGATCAAGGAGCAGGCGATGCGGGAAGGAACGACTGAGCAGGAAGGAGGCGGATCGCATCCGCTCGACAATGCCGTATGGCATGCGCTCACCGGGGAGCAGCATCGTTTCGCCCTCGGCGACCTGCTTGCGCGTCGATTTCCTCCTGCGCTCGCACCGTTTGCGGGCATGGCCGACCGCAGCCCGACGGCGTTCGACGCGCTGCGCGGACTGATTGACGCGCATGGGCCTGCGGCACTCGTCACGCCGGACGAGATCCCGACGCCGCCCGGCTTTTCCGTGGTCTGGCGGGCGATGCTGCATCAGATGATCTGGCAGGGAACGCTCGACGGCGCGCCTGCTCTGGAGCATGTCCGGCTCACCGAAGCCGACGTGCCGGAGATGCTCGAATTGATCGCGGCGACGGAACCAGGCCCGTTCGGCACGCGCACGGTCGAATTCGGCGGCTATATCGGTGTCCGCCGGCAAGGTCGGCTCGTGGCGATGGCCGGTCAGCGGTTGAGGGCCGGCGGTCATGCGGAGATCAGCGCCGTGTGCGTGGATGCGGCTTTCCGGGGCCAGGGCCTCGCGGCCGGACTGATCCGGTCGCTGGTCGCGACCATCCGCGCGCGGGCGGAAACGCCGTTCCTGCACGTGCTCACGTCGAATCACGGTGCGATCGAGCGCTATCGCGCACTCGGCTTCGCGACGCGTCGCGACATGCATTTGCTGGTGCTGGGGCGCGAGGAGACCGGGACGGGCCAGCCGGCGCGCCGGCCATAAGGACCGGTCGCGGCGGTGCCTCGGGCCCGACTGCGGAAAATGTACTGAAATGGCGGAGGGAGCCGGCGGCAATCGCATCGCAGGCTCGACATCGAGCCTGCGTTCGATCGTCTATTCGTTGATCGAATCGATCAGGTTGCCGCGCAGCGTGACGATGGCCTTCTGCATCTTCGCGAATTCGTCGGGTTTCAGGCCGGTGGCTTCGACCAGGTTCATGTCGAGCCCCTTCTCGCGCACGCGGCGGCCGCTTTTCGTCAGGCTCACGAGTACCTGGCGCTCGTCCGACGGATCGCGGTGCCGCTCCAGATAGCCCATCGCCTCGAGCTTCTTGAGGATCGGCGTCAGCGTGTTCGATTCGAGGAACAGCTTTTCGCCGAGTTGTCCGACCGTCTGGTTGCCCTCCTCCCACAGCGCGATGATCGTGATGTATTGCGTGTACGTGAGGCCGAGCTCTTCGAGGATCGGTTTGTATGCCTTGCCGAACGCGAGATTCGTCGAGTAGATCGCAAAACACAGGAACTCGGACAGCTTCGGTGTGGCGGGCGATTGTGCTTCGGTCGGTTTCATGAGCGTTCTCCAGCGACAGCGGTTCGTGTCGCAGACGAACGCATTATATATCGCGTGCGATCTTATCGGAGGCATGATTATCGCTTCCGATCAACACGATGCGACACCCGCGGCGCCTGCTCAATCTCGTCCGCTGTCGTTCCGACCCCGTCGGTCGCCGGTCCGCTGGCGGCTGATCGACAGAAGCGAACACTGCACCGGGTGCGCGATCTCGGTCGCGAGGCCGCCCGTGGCGAACAGCAGGATCATCAGCCAGCGCTTCATGCGTCCTCCACGACGGAAAGGCTTGCGCCGTCGGCGACGGTCGCATCGAGCGCATACGGATCGACGCCGTCGAGGCAGCCGAGATTGACGCGCCAGCACGCGGGATCCTTGCGCGTCTGATGGAACGGATAGACGCCGCAGCGGCTGCAGAAATAGTGACGGGCCGTGTGCGTGTTGAAGCGGTAGAGCGTCAGCGCGCCCTCGCCTTCGACGATCTTCAGGTCGGCCGCGGCGAACATCGGGCTCATCAACGCGCCGCGACGGCGGCAGAGGCTGCAGTTGCAGCGAGCCGCCGGCGCAAGCGCGGTCCGGACTTGGAATTTCACGGCGCCGCAGTGGCAGGATCCGTTGAACCATGTAGCAGACATGTCGTGCTCCTCAAGAAGTCATGTCCGCTTTATAACGGGCCTTCGCCGACGCCGTGTATCACGCTGTATCCACGCCGCGCGCGGATACAGAACGTTGCAATTCTGTACCCGGCCATTCGCATTGCGGCGCATTCGTCGAACGCCGGCGCACCGCGTGCGGCCGCGAAATCAGTCCAGCGCGTGCTGTAGCCGTGTGATGGCCGCCCGTGTCTCGCGCTCGAGCGTCGCGAACAGTTCGGTCGCCGGCAGCGACCGGACGAGCGGCGCCGCCTGCCCGGCCCATTGCGCGCCGTAGCCGAACTCGCCGTTCGCCTTCGCGGCCGCATGCAGCGCCTTGCCCGCGTCGTATGCGATCGGATAGGCTGGCGTGGCCGGTGCGTGCGGATCGTCGCCGAGCGCGGTCAGCCGGTTCGCGATGCCGCGCGCGATCCGTCCGGAGATCGCGGTCGTCAATGTCGTGCGGCGCGCTGCGTCGCCGAGGATCGCGCGGCGATAACCGTCGTCGATCGACGTCTCCGGGCACGCGACGAAGGCGGTGCCGAGCTGCGCGGCCTGCGCACCGAGCGCGAGCGCCGCGGCGATGCCGTCGCCGTCCATGATGCCGCCGGCGGCGATCACCGGCAACGCACATTCGCGCACCAGCAGTCGCGTCAGGGCGAACGTGCCGAGCCGGTCGTCGTGCGGCGTCGAGTCGAATACGCCACGGTGCCCGCCGGCTTCGATACCCTGCGCAACGATCGCGTCGATACCGGCCGCGGCGATCTGCCGGGCTTCGTCGGGATTCGTCGCGGACGCGAACAGCGTGATGCCCGCGCGCTTCAGCACCGCGATGGCCTCATCGGACGGCAACCCGAAATGAAAGCTGACGACCGCCGGTTTTTCTTCGACCAGCATCGCGAGCATCGCATCGTCCGCGACGAAGCTCGTGTAGATCTCCGACAACGACGCCGGCGGCGTCGCGCCCTGTTCGCGGAACGCGGGTGCGAGCCAGTCGAGCCACGCGCGTTCGACGGCTGCGTCGGCGCGGGCCGGCCGGTGGCAGAACAGATTGATGTTGAACGGCCGGTCGGTGAGCGCGCGCGTGTCGCGGATCATCTTGCGCGCGCCGTCGGCGTTCGTCGCGCCGACGCCCAGCGAGCCGAGCCCGCCCGCATTCGACACGGCGGCCGCCAGCGCGGGCGTGCTGACGCCGGCCATCGGCGCCTGGATGATCGGGGTGCGGATGCCGAGCGTGCGCAACAGCGTCCGGTTGTCGGTCGGTCGATTCATGTCGTTGCCTCCTGCAACGTCCGGGATCGGAATGCTGCGGCCAGATGCGGGCCGAAGCTGCTGGGTCGGGTCCGGCGTGCGGCATGTTCACGGCGCGTCGCGCTGAGCCGGTCACGGGAAAGCGGTGTCGAACTCGGCGGCCGATCGGGCAATGATGCGGCCGTCGCGCGGCGCGAGGCGCATACGAACGGTGCGCGAAACAGCCCCCGGCAACCGCGCCCATGCTACGCCGGCCTGCCGCCCGCGCGCCAGCCCAACTTGCTTCTATCGCCTGCGTACCCGATAGGCGAGCCCCGCGCATGCCGTCAGTAGCGCGGCTGTCACGAAGAACACCGCATGCAGCCCGAGCGCGACGCCGATCTGTCCGCCGATCACGGGGCCGATCACCTGCCCGCCGAACTGCGCGGATTGCAGGTAGCCGAGCATCTGGCCCGTCGCGCGCTCGTCGACGGACTGCCGGACCAGCTTGCCGATCGACGGCAGCAGCCCGGCGAGCGTCATCCCCATCAGCACGCGCAGTGCCGCGAGTTGCCACCAGTGCGAGACGAAGGCCTGCGGCACCATTGCGAGCGCGGTCAGCAGCAGGCAGCCGACGATGACATTCCAGCTGCCGATCCGGTCGGCGAGCGCGCCGAGCCGCGCGGCGGTCAGCATGCTGCCCAGTGCGGAACAGGCCATCACGACGCCGGCGACGCGCGCCAGGTGACTGCCGTCGACGCCGAGCCCGCCGATATAGACCGTGATGATCGGCTCGATCGACATGTTCGCGAGCAGGACCATCATTGCCGTCACCAGGAGCGCGGCGACCGCCGCAAGATCGGTGCGCCGTGCCGTGTCCGCGGTCGTAGCGCGGGCGTGTCGCGCCAGTGCGTCGGTGTCCGCGTGAAAGTCCTCCTTCACGAGCAGGATCGTCAGCAGCGCGGCGACGGCGATCATCGCCCCACCCGCGAAAAATGTCCCGCGGATGCCGAGCCAGCCCGGCAGCAAGCCGCCGATGAGCGGCCCGACGAGGTTGCCCGCGAGTGCACCGGTCGACAGGATGCCGAGCGCCCAGCCCGCGCGTTCGCGCGGTGCCTGCGTGCCCACCATCACGGTCGATGCCGACGCATAGCCGCCGACGAGCCCGGCGACGAGCCTCAGTGCGACGAGTTCCTGAACGTTGTGCGCAACGCCGATCAGCGACATCACGACGGCCATTCCGAGCGCAGCACGCACGAGCATTGGTTTGCGGCCAAAGCGATCCGCGAGGCGGCCCCACAGCGGCGCGGTGACTGCGGTGCCCAGAAACGTCGCGCCGAAGGCGACGCCGGACCACTCGATCACGGCCGATTGCGCATCGACGCCGAGCTGCCGCACGTACAGCGGCAGGAACGGCAGCAGCATGCTCAGGCTGACGAGCGTCGTGAACGAGCCGAACACGCACACGGCGAGATTGCGCTGCCAGTAGCGCGCGTTCCGTTCGGCATAGCTGGCGGCGGACCGGCCGGCGCGCGCCGTGTCAGGTGTCTGGATGGTCGTGCTCATCGCGCCCTCGCCGATGCGACGACGTCGACCACGAGCGCCAGCAGCAGCGCGGCGGCTCCGACGGCGAACAGCGTTTCGTATCGACCGCCGCTCGAGGCGAACAGGTACGACAGGCCGTAGGCAGCCATCGCCTGCATGATCGCGAAGCTGGTCGTCGCACTGCGCCATGCGCGTTTCGCAACCGACGGATGATGTGCGAGCAGTTCATTCACGCGGCCGAGTGCGAGCGGTACGATGCCGGGCGTGAACGCGCCGACCAGCACGCTCGATACGATCAGCGCGGCGGGCCCCATCCCGAGCAGCGGCAGCACGACGGCGACGGCCTCGATCGCGAATGCAATACGCAGTGCGCGACCGAATCCCGCTCGATCGGCGAGATGCCCGCACGCGAGCGGCCCGACGATCGCACCGAGACCGTACAGCACCCAGTACTGCGCGCCCGCGTCCACGCCCTTGTCGAGTCCGCGCGCTACGTAGTCGACGAGGAAGATCATGTGCGGGACCAGCCCGATCGCGTTGAGCCCGTATTCGACGTATAGCGCGCGCAGGCTGCCGGTCGGGAGGTTGCGTGCGTGCGTGGCCGGCGACGCGACGGCCGCAGGCGGCGCATCGTCAGCCGGCCAGCCGCGCCACGCGACGGCGGTCAACAGCAGCGACACGATCGCGAGCCCCAGCCACGTCGCGGTGAGACTCTGCCGCAGCAGGATCGGCACGATCGTGCCCGACGCCGCGATGCCGAGACCGATTCCCGTGAAGATGCCGCCGCTCGCGAAACCGCGGCGCGCCGGCGGCACATGCGTGAGGATCGCCGGCGCGGCGAGCACCATCAGCGCGCCGCCGGACAGGCCGGACGCAAAGCGCCAGACGAAGAACCACACGAACGACACGGGCACCGCGCACGCGACGAACGCAAGCGTCGCGAGCAGCATCATCGCGCGCAGCACGGCGGTCGAGCCGGCGCGGCGCGCGAGCGCGCCGGCGACCAGCGCACCGGCCAGATAGCCGCCGAGGTTGGCCGCACCCAGATAGGCGGCCGTCGACGCGGGAAACCAGTGCGCGCCGATGATCGCGGGCAGCAGCGGCGTATACGAAAATCGTGCCAGACCGATGCCGATCAGGCTCGCACTGGCACCGGACACCGTGCCGCGCCACACGTTGAACGCGGGGGCGTTCTGCCGGTCGAGAAGCGCTTGTTGCATTGAAGGACCTCCATTCGCTGGGCGGACGCATACGCGCCCGACGGTTGAAGGAAGTCTAGATTGAACCGGGTTTCGGGAGAATCCACGCGTTGCGGAAGCCATTCTTCCGCATGTCGGTTCAATCTTCGTCGGTGATGGTGGCCAGCCGTGCGAAGTGCTCGCGCAATCGTGGCGCGGCGAAATCGACGAACGTCCGCACTTTCGGCACCGACAGCCGTCCGTAAGGCGTGACGACGTGAATCGGCAGCGGCGCATGTTCGCTGTCGCGCAGCACGATTCGCAGCGCGCCGTCCCGAACCTGCTCGGCGACGTGATACGAGAAGAGGCGCGTGACGCCGTGGCCGGCGAGCGCCGATGCGAGCGCGCCGCGGATCGTGTTGACGATGAAGCGCGGCGCGAACTGGACCACCTGCGGCAGCGCCGACTGGCCCGACGGCGGGAAGCTCCATGAATCGAGCCCGAAGTGGGTCATCGAGATGATCCGGTGCCGTGCGAGATCGGCCGGCGCGGTGATCGGAGGATGCTTCGCCAGATAGTCGGGTGACGCGACGACGACACGCCGCACCGCGCCCACCGGAATCGCAACGAGCGTCGAATCCGCCAGATGTGCGATGCGCAGCGCGACGTCGATTCCTTCGTCGATCAGGCTGACGGGACGGTCGAGCAGTTGCAGGCGAATCGACACGGCCGGATGGCGGTCGATGAATTCGTCGATGAGCGCGCGCAGCACGTCCTCGCCGGCGGCGACCGGTGCCGTGATCGTCAGCAGGCCGCGCGGCGCCGAGCGTTCGTCGGCGATCAGCATGTCCGCTTCCTCGAGATCCGCGAGGATGCGGCGGCACGCTGCGGCGTAGCGTTCACCGGCTTCGCTGAGGCGAATCGTCCGGGTGGTCCGGTACAGCAGCGCGGTGCCCGTGTGCTCCTCGAGAAACGCGATCGCGCGGCTGACTGCCGCCGGCGAGCGGCCGAGACGGCGGCTCGCGCCAGCGAGACTGCCCTCGTCCAGCGTGGCGACGAACACCTTCATCGCATCGATTCGGTCCATGGCGTGTGAGCGTGCGAGAGTGGTCGTGTCATTGGCGGCGGGAAAAAGCCAGCGAGCAGTCTACCGTACGCGTCCCGCGATGCGTGGTCGGCCTCGCTGTGCCGCTTCGTGAAATACTGCGGCCACGCGTCCTCCGAAACCCCGCGATGACTGAAATGCCCGCCATGCCCTCGTTCTGTTGCCCGATCTTGCGTTCCGCACTGACGTGCGTCGCGGCGTTGCTGGTCGTCGGGCCGGCGACGGCCACCTCGGCCACGGAAACCACGCACTTGCCGGGCGGGTCGCCCGTACCGGCAATGCGCACGCCGCAACGCATCCTGTTCGTCGGCGACAGCCTCACGCACGGCCGTTACACGCCCGTGCGTTCGTACGGCGCGATGCAGCCCGGCAGCAAGGAGGTTGGCGGCACCGCGCGGGTCGTCGACGAAAACTTCGGGCAGACCGGGGCCCGCGCCGAACGCGAGCCGGGCCCGTGGGGCGGGATTCCGGGGATTTTCGCGCGCTTCGCCGCCGAAGCCGGACTCGACTTTGAGGTTCATCTGGAAGCGATGTCGGCGACGAGTCTCGCAAAACATGACCGCGTCGCATCGGACGTGATCGACCGGCCCACGTGGGATGTGGTGGTCCTGCAGGAACTGAGCGCGAAGCCTCTGCCGGTCGCGCTCACGCACAGCCGCGCCAGCGATCCGGCCGGTTTCCGTGCGAGCGTCGCGAAGCTCGCACGCGGCATTCGCGCGGCGGCGCCGCAAGCGCGTGTTTATCTATATGAAACCTGGCCACGTGCCGATCTCGCGAAAGCGCTGGCGGGCGAGCCGGATAGCGTCGGTTTTCACGCGCGCTACGTCGATCGCCTCACCGCTCTCGTCGCCGCATATCGCGATGCGTTCGATGGCGCGCGCCGGGGCGATCCGTCCATCGCCGCCGTCGTGCCGGTCGGCCGCGCGTGGCAGCGCGCGTGGACGACCGGCGTCGCCGATCCCGACCCGTACGCGCCGTCCGGCGCGCCGCTGCTGTGGTACGGCATGCGCGCGCAGAACGACCCGCCGATCTCGCGGCCAGACTATCTGCATCCGGGCGTGCTGGGCGCTTACCTGAGCGCGCTCGTGCTGTTCCAACAGATCGCCGGTGTCGACGTCCGTACGTTTGGCCCGCGGGAGCAAGCGGCCGCGCAGCTCGGCATCGCGCCGGACATGGCAGCAAGGTTGCAGGCAGTGGCGTCGGATACGGTCCGCCAGAAAGACGCCGACGCCGCCTCTGCCCCCGATGTCGATGCCGGTCTGACGGCGACGGCCGGATGCCCTGATCCGTGCGCGTCGCAATGAGCGGCAATGCGGCGGCCCTACCCGGCCGCGCGCGGCGCGAAATCACGCGAGGTGACGCAATACGGCGCGGTCAATGCGGCGCGACCGCCTGCAACGCGGCGAGCATCGCGCTCCCCGGTTTCGCGAGATCGTCGAGCACCGTGAAGTGCTGCATGCCGGGTAGCCATGCGCGTGCGATCCGTTCGCCGGCCGCTTCGCATGCGTCCGCGTATTCGTGCGCGTGGCGCACAAGCTCCGGCAGCTCGGCCGCACCGACCGCGACGACGGTCGGTGCGCCGGGCCCGATGTGAAGCAGTGGACTGTACGCGGTGATCTCTTGCGCGGTGAGCTTCAGCTTGTCGTCGAGCACGCACAGCGAGATCGGTTCGAGATCGACGAGCGGGCTGATCGCGAGCGCAGACACGACGGCCGGATGCGCGCGATGCACGGCCGTCAGGTGGCCGCCGGCCGAGTGACCGCTCAGGTGGATCGGTCGTCCTGCGGTGCCGATGCCGTCGGGGTCGGCCGCGAGATGGTCGAGCAACGCGCCGATCTCGCCGACGATGTCGGTCATCGATGCGGTCGGTGCGAGCGTGTATTCGGCGAGCACGACGTCGAAGCCGCGTGCGAGCGGCCCGGCGGCCGCGTACGCGAAATCCTCTTTCGCGCAGTGCTGCCAGTAGCCGCCGTGAATGAACACGAACAGCGGCGCGTCGGGCCGGCCGCACCGCAGCCAGTCGAAGCGCTGCGCCGGACCCGCACCGTAACGCAGGTCGCGCTGCCCGGGCGTCGCATCGTAAAGCGCTGCGCTGCGTGCCTGGCAGGCCGCGAGCACCGCGGGGAAATCGGGAATGGCCTTCGTGTTCAGGTAGGCGGCGTCGAGCGCCGCGCGGTCCATGCCGCGATAGAGGATCGTCATTCGGGAAGCGCCGGGTCGGATTGCGGATGCGCGGGACAGTCGCGGTGCCACGCTACGAAGGCGTCAGGCGGGCCGACGCCGTTGCACCATTATGCGCAGCGCAACAGGCGCCGGCTATCCGGAATCGGCGGGGGCGGCGTGCGCCTGTCCGCTTTCGGCGGAGGACTGTCGAGCAGCACGCGCATCCTGCCGGCGCATGCGCGAACGGGCGCACCGGCTCGACGAAGCGGCATGACGCGCGCCGCAGCGGAATCCGAGAATCGGGGAAGCGGGGTTCAGTTCAGGCGATGCGCGACCGGAACCGGTGCACGCGGGTGCGCGATGCGCGCCGCCGACGCGTGTCGGCGGGAAGCAGCGCGGTGCGTCAGCGGGAGACGAGGCTCAGTAAGCGGACATCTCGACGCAAGGATCGACCTTGGACGGCGAGCAGATGACCGAATACTTGGCGCTTTCGCGCATCAGCGCTTCGCCTTCGTGCAGCGCGATCTTGATCTCGGGGTGACGCTCGTACGCGAGGAATGCGGAGCAGAAGACCGCGGACATCACGACCAGGGAGAACAGAAATTTTTCGAGAGATTGGAAACGTTCGGGCATGGTTCGACCTTTCTTCTAGCCCGCGATTATATCTCGAATTAAGGGTTTTCCCTATATTTCAGTCCGCATACCGAGGATGGCTTCGACCGATGGCAGGCCGTGTTTGCGCCCTTTTTCCCCGTTACGCAGGGTTCATGCATCGGACAAGACGGGATAACGGTTGCCCTCAAAGGAAGGCAGGCGACGGTGCCACACGCATCGTCCGCACGGCATTTCGGCAGGAGCGGCGACGAAGCCCGTCGCCGGCGCGTCACTGCGGTGCCGACGCGCCGCTGGCCGCATTGCCAGGCCATGCCTTGCCGATCTTGTCGATCAGCGACTTGGCGGCGCCGGTCGCGATGGCGGCGTCGACGCCCGAGGTCTGCCACGAACCGTCGGCGGCCTGCACGAAGGTCAGGTTCGCGCGCGACGGCGTGTAATCGCTGTTGCGCCAGGTGATCACGACGTCGCACGCGTAGGTGCGTTCGCCGGCCTTCCTGCAGTCGCCGGCGGGCTTCGCCGAGATCACGTCGGCCGACACGGGCAGCGGCTGGCCGAACAGCGCGTTCAGGCCGCCGTGGTTTTCCGCTTCGAGCGCGCGGCGCACCGCGGCATCGACGTCGCTCGATCCGGGGCCGTCGTGGAGCAGGTGGCAGGCGGCGAGCAGCGTGGCGGCACAGCCGAGCGTCAGCAGCGTGGGAAACTTCATGGAACTCCGCGAATCGGGTGAACGTCGGGCGGCACGCAGCGATGCCAGTGAGCGCATCGCCGAGCCGGTATGCCGCGTAGTCTGCAACGTCCACGCGTCGTTCGCGGTATCCATTTGTAACCAATTGCACGGACGGCGGGAACGGCGTGATCGGTGCGAACGCCCCGCTGTCCCGCCGCTTTCGTGCGCGCCTACTGCCGCTCCTGCTTCACGCGACTCACGAGCTGCGTCGGGCTCACGAACTGCAGCGCGATCACGACCCACACGAGCGTGATGGCCATGTAGATCATCGCCATCGCGTCGATCGACTGCGGCGCGCGCACGCCCGTCGAGAACACCGCGTAATACAGCGCGACGACGAGCGTCTGCGTGCTGGGGCCCGCGGTGAAGAAGGTCAGCTCGAACATCCCGATCGTGCGCACCAGCACGAGCAGCCCCGCCGCGAGCATGCCGGGCACCAGCAGCGGCAGCAGAACGTAGCGGAAATAGCGCCACGTGTTCGCGCCGAAGATGCGCGCGGCGGCTTCGAGATTCGGATCGATCTGCTCGATGAACGGCGTCATCACGAGGATCACGAACGGCAGCGCCGGCACGAGGTTCGCGAGGATCACGCCTGGCAGCGTGCCCGCGAGCCCGACCTTGTACATCACGGTCGCCATCGGGATCCCGTACGTGACGGGCGGCACCATCAGCGGCAGCAGGAACACCAGCAGCGCGAAGCGCTTGCCGCGAAACTGCACGCGCGCGAGCGCGTAGGCGGCCGGCACGCCGAGCGCGACCGACAGCAGCACGACCGCGCCGACGACTTCGACGGTCACCCACAGCACGCTGGCGAGCTGGAAGTCTTCCCACGCCTTCGCGTACCAGTGCAGCGTGAAGCCCTGCGGCAGCGGCGTGCCGAACCAGCGTGTCGCGACCGAGTTCACCGCGACGGTCGCGATCAGCAGCATCACGTTCAGCAGGAAGAACGCCATCAGCCCCCATACGAGCGCCTTCCACGCGCGGCCGGCGAGGCTGTCGCGTAGTTTCCGCGGCTTCATCGCGTTGACGGGCTGCGCGCCGGGCGGGCTATGCTTCGGCGGCCACGCCGGCGCCGCATGATTGTCGGTCGCCATCAGCCCTTGCCCCCCGTGACCGGACCGGTATAGAAGAAGCGGCGCGCGCCGAGCATCGACGCGACCACCAGCAACTGCACGAAGCCCATCACGATCGCGATCGCCGATGCGAGCGAATAGTCGTAGCTCTCGAACGCGGCTTCGGCGGCCGCGATCGAGATCACGCGCGTCGGCCCGGCCGGCGCGCCGAGGAGCACCGCCGACGGGAATACCGAGAACGCCTGCACGAACGACAGGCACGCGGCCATCGTCAGCCCCGGCACGAGCAGCGGCAGGTAGATCCGCCGGAACTGCTGCCACGGGTTCGCGCCGAGCGTGGCCGCGGCGCGCGCGAGCGTCGGGTCGATGCCGCTGATGTACGACAGCATCAGCAGGAACGCGAACGGAAAGCCCGACACGATCAGCGACAGCAGGACGCCCCAATAATTGTGCGTGAGGCGCACTTCGTCCGTGTACAGGTGCAGCCCCTGAAGCGCCTGCGGAAACCAGCCGTTCGGTCCGAAATACGTGAGCATCCCGTCGGCGACGAGCACCGTGCCGAGCGTGACCGGAATCACGAGCAGCGTCGTGACGAGCTTCTGGTACGGCGAGTTGCGGCGCAGCGCAAACGCGACGGGCACCGAGATGCCGACGTTGATCAGCGTCGCCGGCACCGCGAGCTTCAGCGTGACGAGCACGGTCGGCCACATCGCGGTGTCGGTGAAGAACTGCACGTAGTTTGCGAGCGCGCCGCCGCCGTTCATCGGCTGGAACGACAGCACGAGGCCGTACGCGAACGGATAGATGAACAGCGCGACGATGAACGCGATCGCCGGCGTGACGAGCCACGCCTTCGCGTCACGCGGCGCGCCGCCTGTCGCGAGCGTGCTCATGCGGCCTCCGGGCAGCGCGCTGCCGTGCACGCGGCGCAGCGGCCGTTCATGGCGCGTCTCCCGCATAGACGAGCGTGCGCGCCGGCGCCACGCGCAACCGCAACCGCTCGCCCTCGGCGAATTCGCCGGCGACCCGCGCCCAGATCGGCCCGAACGGCGTGATCACGCGGATGAGTGAGTCGCGGCCGCCGTATTCGACCGTTTCGACGGTCGCGTCGAATGCGTTGTCGGCGCCCTCTTCCGCACGCTCGATGTCGTCGGGGCGCAGCGCGACCACGACGTCCTTGCCGTCGAAACCGGCCATCGGCACACCGGTGATGCGCACGCCGGCCGCGGTGACGTTCACGTAGTCGCCGGCCATCCCTTCGAGCGTGAACGGCAGCACGTTGCGATAGCCCATGAAGCGTGCGACGTGCAGGTTGTGCGGGCGCGTGTACACGTCTTTCGGCGACGCCACCTGCTGCACGACGCCCTCCTTCATCACGACGATCCGGTCGGCCATCGACAGCGCTTCGTCCTGGTCGTGCGTCACGTAGATCGTCGCGCGTTCGAGCTGCGTGTGGATGCGGCGGATCTCGGCACGCATCTCGATGCGCAGCTTCGTGTCGAGGTTCGACAGCGGCTCGTCCATCAGCACGAGCGGCGGCTCGATGACGATCGCGCGCGCGATCGCGACGCGCTGCTGCTGCCCGCCCGACAGCTGCCCGGGCAGCTTGCCCTCGTGGCCGACGAGCTGCACGAGTTCGAGTGCCTGCTGCGCGCGCCGCCGCGCTTCCTGCTTCGGCACGCCGCGCATCTTCAGCCCGAAGCCGACGTTCTCGAGCACCGACATGTGCGGAAACAGCGCGTAGTTCTGGAACACCATGCCGAAGCCGCGGCGCTCGGGCGGCAACACGTCGATGCGCGTGTCGTCGAGCCAGATGCCGCCGCTCGTGAGCGGCTGCAGCCCGGCGATGCAGTTCAGCGCGGTCGACTTGCCGCAGCCCGACGGGCCGAGCAGCGCGATGAACTCGCCGCGCCTGATGTCGAGATCGAGCCCGTTCAGTGCGGCGACCTGCGCGCCCTCCGCATTGGTGAAGCTGCGGCACACGCCGTCGAGCCGCAACCGTTCGAAACTGTGCTTCATTACGCGAACTCCGTCGGCGCGGGCGCCGCGGCGCCCGCGGGTTCATGCGTCATTTCGACTTCTGCGAACCGATCTCGCGGTCCCACTTCTGGAACGCGGCGACCATCGCCTGGGCGTTGAGCGGCTGCACGTGCGGACGATCCGCGAGCAGCTTCGCGTATTCGGGGCGGCCGAACTTCCTGATCACCTCCTGGCTGTGCGCGGGCGCCATCTCGAGCGTCACGCCCTTCACCGCCGGGCCCGGATAGAAGTAGCCGTCGTCGTAGGTCATTGCCTGCTGCGCCGGTTCGAGCAGGAAGTTCATCAGCTTGAACAGCACGTCGAGCTTGTCCTTCGCCACGCCCTTCGGAATCACCATGAAGTGCGCATCGTTGACCCACGTCATGTTGTCGAATGCCTGGATCCTGAACTCGGCCGGCACGATGCCGAGCGCGCGCGGGTTGAGGTCCCAGCCGGTGACGGTCACCGTCATGTCGCGCGTGCCTTCTCCGAGCTCCTTCATCACGGCCGACGTGCCGCCCGGGTAGTACGGCACGCAGTCGTTGAGCTGCTTCAGGAACGCCCAGGTCTTGTCCCAGCCGTTGATCGGGTCCTGCGGGTTCTTGTCGCCGAGCACGTACGGCAGCCCCATCAGGAAGGTGCGGCCGGGGCCCGAGTTCGCCGGGCGCGCGTAGATCAGCTTGTTCGGATGCGCCTTGCACCACGCGAGCAGCTGGTCGGGCGTCTTCGGCGGATCGCTGACCTTGGCCGGGTTGTATTCGAGCAGCGGGCCGGCCGGCATGTAGGTCACTTCGAGACCGAAGCCCTGCGCGAGGTCCTGCATCTTGCGCGGGCCGGGCGCGTATCTGTCGAGCACGCCGGGAAACGCGCCCGCGTTGTCGGGCAGCAGCTTCAGCCACAGGTTCTGCTCGATGCCGGCGGCCAGCGCGTCGGTGCCCGTCAGCACGAGGTCGATGTCGGCGCGTCCCGCCGCCTGCATCGCCTTGATCTTGCCCGGCAACTGCGGCGCGGGCGCGTTCGTGAACGTCACGTTCGAGACGAGATTCGGGTTCTTCTCCTTGAACGCCTCGATGGCCTTCTGCGTGAGCTGCAGGTTGCCCGCGACGTCGACGACATTCAGCGATACGGGAGCCGCGACGGCGGCCGCGGCCGACAGCGTCAGGCCCAGCGCCAGGGCGATCCGGCGGACACGGCGCGCGATCGTGGTGGTGTTCATGTCTCCTCGCTTCGGTCGGTGGATGGGACCGTTCTTTCGGGAAATCATGACGGCGTTATACGATGTCGGTCAACAAAAAACCGACCCGCGCGGGGCGGGAATTTCCCTAACAAAGACCTTCCGTTTGTTGAGGATTTGTTTATTGGCCGATGCGACGGATAGGTCGCATGTTAGGACGTCGTATATCAACGGACGCTGAACTGAAATCGGTTCCGACGGACGCGCCGGCATGAAATCGTGCGCGGCGCGTTGCAGACGGCGCTCAGGCCGCACGGAGCGCGATCACCTCCCCGATCAGCCGCTCCGCATCCCGCCACTCGCCGTACCCGGACGCCGGGTTCAGGTGTCCGACTTCGCCGAGATCGACGAGCCGGCTGCCCCATCCCGCCGCCAGCGCCTGCGTTCGTTCGAACCGCGCGAGCGGATCGTTGCGGCTCGCGGCCACGATGCTCGGAAACGGCAGCGGCCGGGTCGGCACCGGCGTCCAGCCGTGCGCGTCGAGCGCATCCGGTGTCGGATAGCCTGCGGGCATCGGCGTATCGAGATCGGCCGGCGCGGCGAGCAGCGCGCCATCGATGGCACGCGTGGCCTGCAGCGCCCAATGCACGGCGATCATGACACCCGCGCTGTGCGCTACGAGGATCACGGGGCCGTCGATCGCGGCCAAAGCCGCATCGAGCGCCGCGACGCGCGCGGCGCGGCTCAGCTTGTCGGCTTCGAGCGGCGCGACGGCGCGAGCGTTCGGCAGGCGCCGTTGCAGATGCGTCTGCCAATGATCTTCGACGTGATCGCGCAAGCCGGGCACGATCAGGATGGTGGGCGCGGTCGCCAGGGTCATGCTGCCTCCGGGAGGGTTCGGTTCAGGAAAGGTGTGACGCGCGCCGTTCGCGTTCGACGCGCCCGATATCGGCCGCGTAGCTCGCACGTCCGATCGCGAACAGCACGGCGGCCGCGAGCGGCACGGCGGGAATCCATTGCAATGCGCCGACGAGGCCGGTGCGATCGGCGACCCACCCCGTCAGCAGCGGGCCCGGCGCCATGCCGAGCAGGTTGTTGGCGAGCGTGAGCGTCGCGAACGCCGATGCGTGGATCGCGGCCGGCGTGAGGTTCGCGACCATCGCGCCCGATGCGCCCGACGCACCCGCGCCGACCAGCATGCCCGCGCAGATCAGTGCGAGTTGCAGCGGCCCGGGCGGCAGCCGGAACGCGACCGCGAGGCACACTCCCGTCAGCATGCAATACGCGATCGCGGTCAGCCACTTGCGCTTGCCGTCGGTCTTGCCGACGCGGTCGGTGACGATCCCGCAGCCGACCATCCCGACGCCCGACAGCAGCACGAAGCCGGCCGCAAGCACGGCGGCGCGGTCCGGCGCCATCGCGTAATAGCGGTTCAGGTAGCTCGGCAACCAGGCGAACAGCGCGCCGGGCACGAACAGGTGCAGCCCGCTGCCGACGTACGCGCAGATCACCGAACGGGATGCGAACAACCCCGACATCAGCGCGCGCACGCTGCCGCGCAGGTCGCGCGGCGCGCTGGCGTCGCGCCGGCACGGTTCGATGCGATAAGCGGCGAGCCGCCGTTCGGTCACGACGCAGCGATACGCGACGAGCAGCACGATGCCGAGCGCCGCCATCACGCCGAACGACCAGCGCCAGCCGAGATGCGCGCCGACGAGGCCGCCGAGCGCCATCCCGAACACGGAGCCGAACGCGCCGCCGGCCATGAACGCGCCGGTCAGCGTCGCGCGCAGGCGCGCCGGAAAGATGCTGAGGATCAGCGCGACGCCGACGCTGCCGTACGCGGCTTCGCCGAGGCCGACGAGCCCGCGCGCCACGAGCATTTCGGCGTAGTTGGTCGACAGCGCGCATCCGAGCGTCGCGACGCTCCACAGCGCGGCCATCAGCACGATGCTGCGTACGCGGCCGAAGCGGTCGGCGAGTACCGACAGCGGAAACGTCAACAACCCGACGAGCAGCGCGACGACGCCGGACAGCGAACCGAGCTGCGTGTCCGACAGTCCCCACGCGTGCTTCAGCAGCGGAAACACGGCATTGAGCACCTGCCGCGACATGTAGTCCGACAGCAGCAGACCGACGGTCAGCCCGAACACGAGCCAGGCATAGGCCGGCGCGCGCCGCCCGGTGGCCGCCACGTCCTGCAGCGACGGCTCGACGTGATGAATCAGCATGCGTGTCTCCTCCGGCACCGGTGCGGCAATGCGCCGGCGCGGCTTGCGCGGCCCCGCCCCGTTCGTCGGAGCTTGCCTCGCGCACTGCGCGAGGGTGGGTGCCGCGCCACATCGATCGGCGGGCGGCGCTGGCGCGCCACCCGGATGCGCGGTGCGTCAGGCCGCGCGCAGCGGCACGTTCACCTGGCCCGGCCGGCGGTTCGGCGCCATCCCGAGCTGCGCGAGCGTCTCGTCGACGCCGTCGTACTGCACGCCGATCCGGTAGATCGCCTTCGCCTCCTTGCCGGTCGCGATGTCGCGGCCGAGTTCGCGTGCGATCCGCACGCACTGCTCGACCTGCTGCACCGACGTCATCCGGTTGCCCTTCTGGTCGATGATCGTGTCCTCGATCCCGCAGCGCGGATGCAGCCCCAGCGCCATCGCGACCGTGTTGATCGGCAGCACGTTCTTCATCAGCGATTCGAGCGTGATGCACGCGCCGTCCGGGCAGCGCCGCACGAATTCCATGAAGTTGTACGGGTTCGGGCCGTCGAAACCGCCACCGATGCCGACCCACGTGACGTTCAGCGGGCCGCGATAGACGCCGCGGCGGATGATCCGTTCGAGCGTTTCCAGCGCGTGCATGCCGGTGAGCTGGAAATGCGGCTGGATGCCGGCCGCCTGCAGTCGGCGCAGGTGCTCGTCGACCCAGCCGGGGCCGGCCGGCACGGTCATCTCGCGGTACGCGTCCCACAACGCGGCTTCGTTCAGCGACGTGCCGGCGATGTCCTTGCGGTTCATCAGCTCGGTGATGTTCATCTGCACGGTGTTGATCGCGACCGTCACCTGGTCGGGCTTCGGCGTCAGCTCGGCGAGCATGTGGCGCGTGTCGTCGGACAGCCATTTCGCTTCCGCGCCGTCGCCTTCCGGCGCGAACGAGATCGAGCCGCCGACCTGCAGGATCATGTCGGGCACCGCCTCGCGCAGCCGGCCGAGCAGCTCGTTGAATTTCGACAGCCGCTTGCTGCCCTTGCCGTCGAGCTCGCGCACGTGCAGGTGCAGCACCGTCGCGCCCGCGTTGTAGCAGTCGACGGCCTTCTGCACGTGCTCGTCCATCGTCACCGGAATGTCTTCCGGAAAGTCCGCGGGCATCCATTCGGGGCCGTACGGCGCGACCGTGATGACTACCTTGTCCTGGTTTTCCGGGTGCAGCGAATCGTCGAGAAATTGCATGTCGTCCTCCAGATGGAATCGTTGTGTTCGGGGTGTACGGGCGTGCGTATCCCGTCGCGCCGGGCGGGCGGCCCGGCGCGTTGTTGCGTCGTTGCGGATCGGTTACGGTGCGGGCGCGCTCAGAACGGCACGTCGCCGACGATGCCCGCGCGCTCCATCCTGCGCACGCACGGCGGGTAGTCCATCACCGCGTAATGCTGCGTGCTGCGGTTGTCCCAGATCGCGACGCTGTTCTTCTTCCAGCGCCAGCGCACCTGGTATTCGGGGATATAGGCCTGGCTGATCAGGTACTGCAGCAGCTGGCCAGCGCCGGGATTCGCGTCCTGCCCGACACGCACGCGAGCGGGTGTGTGGAAGTTCGTGAAGTGCGTCGTGAACGCGTTCACGTACAGCACCTTCTCGCCGGTTTCGGGATGCGTGCGCACGACCGGATGCTCGGCGTCCGGGTACTGCGCCTTCAGCGCGAGGCGCTTGTCGATCGGCATCGCCGCGCCGAAGCTCGCCTCGATACTGTGGCGCGCGCGCAAGTCGTCGATCTGCTGCTTCACGTACTCCGGCAGGCGCTCGTACGCGAGCACCATGTTCGCCCACATCGTGTCGCCGCCAACCGGCGGACCCTCGACGCAACGCAGCACGCAGCCGAGCGGCGGCGCCACGCGCCAGCTCGCATCGCTGTGCCACGCATTCTCGTAGCGGTCGTTCGGCTGGTCGGGCGACTTGTAGATCCGCACGAGCCCCGGGTGCTCGGGATCGCTGCCGGCGACCGGATGATCCTCGAGCTCGCCGAAACGCCGCGCGAACGCGACGTGCTCGGCGCGCGTGATGTCCTGGTCGCGCAGGAACAGCACGCGATGACGCAGCAGCTGCACGCGGATCTCGGCGAACAGGCCGTCGTCGTGCACGGCGTCGGCGAGGCTCACGTCCAGCAGTTCCGCGCCGATCGCGCAGGTCAGGGGTTCGACTCGCATGCGCGTCTCCTCAGACGATGAACACCGACGAACCGGTCGTCTTGCGTGATTCGAGATCGCGGTGCGCCTGCGCGGCGTCCTGCAGCGCATAGCGCTGGTTGATCTCGATCTTGATGCGGCCGGCCGCGACGTGCGCGAACAGTTCGCCGGCCAGGTCGTTCTTCTCGGCCGGATCGGCAATGTAGTCGGCCAGCGCCGGACGCGTCAGGTACAGCGAGCCCTTCATCGCGAGGCGCTGCGGGTCGAACGGCGGGATCGGGCCGGACGCGGTGCCGACGCAGACCATCAGCCCGCGCCGCTTCAGCGAATCGAGCGAGCCTTCGAAGGTGTCGCGGCCGACGCTGTCGAACACGACGTCGACACCGACGCCGTCCGTCAGTTCGCGCACGCGTTTCGCGACGTCCTCGCGGCTGTAGTCGATCGTGTGGTCGCAGCCGTGTGCGCGGGCGACCGCGGCCTTGTGTTCGCTCGACACGGTGCCGATCACCGTGAGCCCGAGCAGCTTCGCCCATTGCGACACGATCAGCCCGACGCCGCCCGCGGCCGCATGCAGCAGGATCGTGTCGCCCGGCGCGAACGCGTGGATGCGGCGCAGCAGGTAGGCCGACGTCAGCCCGCGCATCGTCATCGCGGCGGCCGTTTCGCATGCGATGCCGGCGGGCAGCTTCACGAGGGGCGCGGCCGGAATCAGCCGTTCGGTGCTGTACGCGCCGAGCGTGTTGAGGAAGCCCGTGTAGGTCACGCGATCGCCGACGGCGACGTTCGTCACGCCGGGGCCGACGGCCTCGACAACACCGGCCGCCTCGACGCCGATGCCCGCCGGCAGCGGAACCGGGTACAGGCCGCTGCGGAAATACGTGTCGGCGAAATTCAGGCCGACGGCCTCGTGCCGCAGGCGAACCTGCCCGGCGCCCGGCTCGCCGACTTCGACCGCTTCCCAGCGCAGCACGTCGGGGCCGCCGGTCTCGTGGAATCGCACTGCATGTGCCATCTTGTTCTCCGTAAGTATTCAGTCGGATGCGCGTCACGCATCGTCGGGTTCGTCCGCGCCCGGCGTCGTCGCGGCTGCGCCGCTCGCCGGGGGCGTGTCCAGTTCGTTCCAGTCGGCGTCGCCCAGGTAGCGCCGCGCGGCCGGGAAAATCACGCCTTCCATGCGCCCCATCTGCTCGAACGCGCCGCGCGCGTAGTCGGCGAGCGCGGCATCGAACGCGGCCGACGGCAACCCGTCGGCGACGAGCCGCGCCAGCGCGTCGAGAGCGTGCGCATCGCGGCGCCGCTGGCGGTCGAGCTCGTCGAGTTCGGCCGCGGTGCTCTCCGCCCGCATGCGCAATGCCGCGAACAGTCGTGCTTCTGCGGACGCGCCGAAGCGCGCGTTCTGCAGCGCCGCGAGCGATGCCAGCGCCGCCAGCGGGCCGTGCGCGTAAGCGGTCGGCCGCCTGGCCACGTCCGGGTCCTCGCTCGCCATCGTCAGTGCCTGCAGTCGCTCGCCGAGCGCGCGATGCGCCGCGAGACAGCGGGCCATCACGCGTGCCTCGGCCGGCGCACGCCGCGCCGGGCACACGAGCACCGGTACGCCGCTCGTCGCCAGCAGCACCTGCCGTTGCGCGGCTGCGGCGGCATCGCAATCGTGCGGCAGCGCCGCGACGCCGATCAGGTCGCAGCCGAGCTCGCCGGCGAGCGTGGCGGGTGAGGTGTCGCCGGCCGCCGCGATCGCATGGGACAGGCCCTGCGCCCGTGCGGCGGCTTCCACTTTCGCACCGTGTTCCGGCATCCGCGCTCCGGATAAACGCGAGTCCGGCGCGGCGGCGGACAGCACGAACGTGACCCGCGCACCGACCGCACGCGCCAGTTCGAGCGCGTGGCCGATCGCATCGATGCCGCCGGGCACGCCGTCGACCGTCACGAGCAGATGGCGATACATCGTGCCGCTCCGCTTATCCGGCACTCGGTGCGCTGCGTCGCGCGCCGGTCGATACGATGTTCATGGTCCCTCCTCGTTGCATTCGTCGGTTGCGTTCGTCACGCATCGGAACCCATGCTATCGACCGGACGGCGGTGCGGCCCCACTCGTCGCGGGGGGGATTGACGCGCGAACGCGGTTCGGTCGATCCTTCCCCCACGCCCACCCCGGACGCTGGCCCGCACGGCATCGCCGGATTCCCACTCCTGCCCCGATGGCCCACCCACCCGATCGCGCCGACGCGCCCCCCACCGAACTCGTGCTGAAGACGACCGCGCCGCGCGTGCCGGCGCAGTTGCTCGCGCGTGCGCGGCTGAGCCTTGCCGCGCCGGCGTTCGACGCGCGGCCCGTCACGCTCGTGCAGGCGCCGGCCGGCTACGGCAAGACCTCGCTGCTCGCGCAATGGCGCCGCGAATCCCTTGCACTGGGCCGTGCCGTCGTGTGGCTGTCCGCCGACGAGCGCGACGACGCACCGCGCCTGTTGCAGGGGCTCGTGCAGGCGGTGCGCACCGGTTGCGCGCGGCCCGGCTTCGGGCGCCTGATTCCGGACGGTGCCGCCCGCGCGCTGGAGGGGCTGACCGCGTGGCTGGCCGAAGTCGCGCAACTGTCGATCGACGCACTGCTGATCGTCGACGACGCGGAGCGGCTGCCGCCCGCCGGCCTCGACGCGCTGACCTACGTGCTGCACAACGCGCCGCAGAACCTGCGGGTGGTCGTCGCGGCCCGGCGCGGGCTCGATCACGCGGCCGGCGACCTGCTCGCCGGCGGGCAATGCACGCTCGCGGGCCCCGACTGGCTGCGCTTCACGCTCGACGAGACGATCGCGCTGGTCGGTGCGCGCTTTGCGCAGCGGGTCGACGCCGACGCGTGCGCGCGCCTGTTCGAACGCGTCGACGGCTGGCCGCTCGGGTTGCAGCTCGCGATGGCCGCGATGGCACGCTCGGCCGATCCGCGACAGGCCGTCGACGCGCTTGCCGCGCGGATGGACGGCACCCGCGACCGGCTCGTCGAGCTGCTGCTCGCGAATTTGTCGGCCGACGACATCGCGTTCCTCACGCGCACGAGCGTCGCCGACCGCCTGCATCCGTCGCTGTGCGCCGCGCTGCTCGACGACGCAAACGCCCCCGACCGGCTCGCGCGGCTCGCGCGCGACACGCCGCTGTTCATCGCGTCGGACGATTCCGACTGGTGCCGGCTGCATCCGCTCGTGCGCGATACGTTGCGCGACCGCCTCGCGGCGAGCCCGGACGCCGAGCGCAGCGCGCTGCACGCACGCGCGGCCGCGTGGCTCGACGCGCACGGGATGACGGAGGAAGCCGCGCGCCACGCGTATGCGGCCGGCCAGTTCGACACGGCATACGCGCTTGCGCAGCGCTGCCTCGAGGACGCGATCAAGCAGGGCCGCATCAACGACGTGCTCGACTGGCTCGCGCTGCTGCCCGACGCGGAACTCGACAAGCGCCCGACGCTGCGGATCGCGGTCGCCTGGGCACTGGCGCTCGGCGAGCGCCATGTCGAGGCGCAGCGTCAGATCGCGGGCATCCTGGCCGACCCCGGCACGCCGGCCGCGATGCGCTACGAATGCGCGCTGATCCTCAGCGCGGCCGCGTATTACGCCGATGAAATCGATCGCTTCGTCGAACTGTTCGAACCGTGGGCCGACTTCACGCCGCCGGCGGCGACGTGGCTCGCGCAGATGCACGCGAACCGGCTGTCGGCGCGCGCGATCATCGTCGGCGAACCGGCGCAGGCGCGCCGTTTCCAGCAGGCCGCGCCGCGCGGCGAGACGGCGGCCGGGTTCGGCTACGTCGCGCGCTGGGGCGAGCTGATCACGGGCCTGAGCTACCTGCGCGAAGGCCAGATCCGGCTCGCGGACGATGCACTGTCGCCGGCGCTGGCGCGCGCGGAAGCCGATCTCGGGCGCCGCCATCCGCTGACCTGCATGCTCGCGGCGATGTGCGCGGCGATCGCGTACGAGGCCGACCGCGTCGACCAGGCCGCCGCGCTGCTCGCGAACCGGCTCGACGTGCTCGAACACACGGGCACGCCCGATACCGTGCTGCTCGGCTATCGCACCGCCGCGCGCATCGCGCTGCTGCGCGGCGTCGAGCATCGCGCGATCGACCTGCTCGAGGCGCTCGACGCGATGGGTGTCGCGCGCCGGCTGCCGCGCCTGTCGGTCGCGAGTCTCGCCGAGCAGGTGCGCATTCACGCGGCGCGCTATCGCGAGGCGACCTGCCATGCGCTCGTTGAACGGATCGATGCGATCGCCGCGGCCGAGTTTCCGTCGCACGGGCCGCTGTGGCGGCGTCCCGTCGTGCTGCTGCAGGCGACGGCGCACGCGGGTGCCGCGCTGGCCGCGCGCCGCTGGGACGATGCGTGCGCGGCGCTCGACGAAGCCGCCGTGCTGGCGCGCGAGATGAGCATGGGACGCGAGCGCATCGAGATCATGGCGCTCAGCGCGTTCGCGCTCGACCAGTCCGGGCACGGCGGCCGGGCGCTGCTCGACGAGGCGATGAACCTCGCGGACATGTTCGGCCTCACGCGCACGCTCGCCGACTTGCATCCGGCCGTCGCCGACTGGGCGCGCCGCATCGGCGACGAGGCGCACGCCGGCGATGGGCCCGTGCGGCCCGCGCAGCCGCAGCCGCGCATCGTGCCGCCCGCGCCGCGCAGCCCGGCAAGCCCGCGCGCGGTGCCGAGCGTCGTGCTGACGCCCAAGGAGCGCGCGATTCTCGAACTGCTCGCGCGCAACCTCTCGAACAAGGAGATCGCAGTGGCGCTCGCCGTCGGCGAGGAAACCGTGAAGTGGCACCTGAAGAACCTGTTCGGCAAGCTCGACGCCAGTTCGCGCAAGCACGCGGTGCGCCGCGCGCTGGTGCTCGGATTGCTCGAAAGCGCGCCTTGAACGCCGCCTGACCATCTCTGTAGCGGCCTGGCCCTGCCGTTGACAGCAGCCTCGCTGCCGGCCGCCCTTCGATTCTCCGCAACCCTGCCCCCCGCGCATGGGGGGGAGCGGCCGCGCGCCGTTGCGTAACCTTTCCGCACGGCTCGCACCGGCGTCGCATCATGCGCCTTCCCGCCTGCCTCGATGCTTCCCCCGCTTCACCCGCCCGGGCTCGATCCCGTGCGGTCCATTACGATCCTGGAGACTTCGATGAAGACGAAACTGGCCGCGCTCGCGGCGCTTGCCGGCTGTTCGGCGCTCGCGCATGCGCAATCCTCCGTCACGCTGTACGGCGTGGTCGACACGGGCCTGCTGTACCAGAGCACGTCGGCCGCGTCGTTCAGCCCGAATGCGCCGAACACCGGCAAGGTGTTCCGCATGAAGGACGGCGGCATCTATTCGAGCTTCTGGGGCATCAAGGGCAGCGAGGACCTCGGCGGCGGCTACAAGGTCAACTTCAAGCTGCAGGGATCGTTCGACAGCGGCACCGGCAGGATGCAGCTGAGCGACACGCCCGGCGCCACCGCGATCTTCAACCAGGTTGCGTCGCTCGGCGTGTCGGGGCCGTTCGGCACGTTCACGGCCGGCCGCCAGATCGTGCCGATGATCTACGCGATGGCTGACACCGACGTGCGCAACGCGCAATTCTTCGGCAGCGTGCTGACCGCGTGGCTCGGCCTGAACACCGCGGCCGGCTGGCCCGGGACGAGCACCAACGGCGCGATCGGCGCGCTGTACGACAGCAACGCGCTCGTCTATCAGTCGCCGACGTTCGCGGGCGCGTCGATCGCGCTCGAATACGCGCCCGGCGGCGTCGCCGGGCAGTTCCAGGGCGGCACGCGCGAGTCGGTCGTGCTGCGGTATTCGAACGACGGGCTCAATGCGTCGGCCGTGTACTACAACGGCCACGACACGAATCCGGCGCCGGGTGTCGCGCCGACCGGCGTCGACAACAACCGCTTCGTCTACTTCGGCGCGAGATACACGATCCGCGATTTTTCGGTGTCGGCGTCGTACGGCAACGGCCGGAATCCATCGCATGCGGACAAGGTGAACCTCGACATGCTGTCGGCCGGCGTCGGCTATCGCTTCACGCCCGCGCTGCAAGTCGCCTCGGCCGTGTACTACCTGAAGGACCGCAACCGCGCCGAGAACCGGTCGACGGCCGTCGTGCTTACGGCCGACTACAGCCTGTCGAAGCGGACGATGGTGTATGCGCAGGTCGGCCACGTGAACAACCGCGGCACGATGGACCAGATGCTTGTGTACGGGCAGCCGGTCGCACCCGGGGTCGGCACGACCGCCGCGATGCTCGGGCTGCGGCACAACTTCTGACGACGCAGCGACGCGATGCGCGTGCGGCGGCGCCCGGGCACGGCTCGCGGCCGCCGTCTGCAGCGATCGCGGGGATCGGCTACAGTGGGCGTTTTCGGCGCGCCCCGCCCGCCTGTCGAAGTGCTCGTCCCGTTGCTGCCGCGGTGGCACGGGCGGTAAGCGATGCGCGGCAGGACGGCGGAGCGCGGATCCTCCACATTGACGAGCGAATCTCCATGCCCGATCTGTCCGCCTTCCCGATCACGAAGAAATGGCCTGCCCAGCATCCCGACCGTCTGCAGCTGTATTCGCTGCCGACGCCGAACGGCGTCAAAGTGTCGATCATGCTCGAGGAAACCGGCCTGCCGTACGAGCCGCACCTCGTGCGCTTCGACACCGACGACCAGTTGTCGCCCGAATTCCTGTCGCTGAACCCGAACAACAAGATCCCGGCGATCATCGATCCGAACGGCCCCGACGGCCGGCCGCTGCCGCTGTTCGAATCCGGCGCGATCCTGATCTATCTCGCGGACAAGACGGGCCAGTTGATCCCGAAGGATCCCGCGGGCCGGTACGAGACGATCCAGTGGGTGATGTTCCAGATGGGTGGCATCGGCCCGATGTTCGGGCAGGTCGGCTTCTTCCACAAGTTCGCGGGCCGCGATTACGAAGACAAGCGTCCGCGCGACCGCTACATCGCCGAATCGAAGCGTCTGCTCGCCGTGCTCGACGCGCATCTCGCGAACCGCAAGTGGATGATGGGCGACACGTACACGATCGCCGACATCGCGATCTTCCCGTGGGTGCGTAACCTCGTCGGCTTCTACGAAGCGGGCGACCTGGTCGGCTTCGCCGAATTCAAGCATGTCGCGCGAGCGCTCGATGCGTTCGTCGCGCGTCCGGCCGTCGCGCGCGGGCTCAACATCCCGGCACGCGGCTGAGCCGCGCAGCGGGCGCACCCTGCGGCCGCGCTCTGCGTGGCCCGCCGCATCGCGCGGCGGGCAATTCTTCCGCTTCCTTTCGGTGTTTTCGTTTTCCGCCCGCTGCGTTCATTCGACGTGACGATTCGGCGGCGCTATTTTTCGGCCGACGCCGACGCCGCTTCCCCCAATCCCGCCAGCAGCTTTTCCAGCAACGCCGAAAGTTGCGCCTGCTCGGCCTCCGACAGCGCGGCCAGCATCGCGCGCTGATTGTCGACGTGCGCGACCACTGCATCGTCGATCAGCGCGCGGCCGGCGTCGGTCAGGGCGACGAGCGTGCCGCGGCCGTCGGCCGGGTTCGGCCGGCGCTCGACCCAACCCGCCTTCTGCAGCCGGTCGATGCGCGCGGTCATCCCGCCCGACGACATCATCAGCGCGTCGTACAGCGCGGTCGGCGTCAGCGCGAACGGCGCGCCGCTGCGCCGCAGCGTCGCCAGCACGTCGAATTCGCCCGGCTGCATCCCGTAGCGCGCGAACAACGGATTGAGACCGTCGCGTGCGACCACCAGCGCGGCCTCCTGCAGCCGTCCCATCACGAGCATCGACGACGCATCCAGATCCGGACGCTCGATGCGCCATTGCGCGAGCGCATGCGCGGCTCGATCCATTAACCCTCCTCGGCTCACCAGTTATCTTGACGTCGAGATAAATCCGCATTTATCTTGATATCGAGATACTTTACATGAAAACGCGCGGCCCTCTGACGGAGGTGTCGTGCACCGATAATGAGGGCCACTCCATGAATCGCTTCACTTCCCCCGGATGGCGGCTTGCCGCGATCGTGCTGGTCGGACTGAACCTGCGGCCGGCGCTGGCCGCGATCGGTCCGCTGCTCGACATGATCCAGCGCGCAACCGGCATCGGCGACGGCGCGGCGAGCCTGCTGACCACGATCCCGATCCTGCTGATGGGGCTGGGCGCGCTGAGCGCGCGCCGGCTGCAGCGCGTGACGGGGATCACGGGCGGCGTCTGGCTGGGCGTCGCGCTGATCGGCTTCGCGTGCGCGTCGCGAATCGGCGCGCAGCACGCGTGGCTGCTGCTCGCGAGTGCATGCTGCGCGGGCCTCGGAATCGCGATGGTGCAGGCGTTGCTGCCGGGATTCGTGAAGGCGCATTTCGCGACGCGGATCGGCGGCGCGATGGGCGTCTATTCGACGTCGATCATGGGCGGTGCGGTGCTCGCGAGCGTCGTCGCGCCGTTGGCCGCGGCCCGCTGGGGCTGGCTGGTCGCGCTCGCGGGCTGGGCGCTGCCGGCCGCGGTCGCGGCGCTCGCGTGGCCGCTGGCCAGCCGTGGCGGCGATGCGCTGGTGTCCGGGCCGACGTCGGGGGCGATGGTGCAGGCGCGGCCGTCGCGCTCGCCGCGCGCGTGGCGGCTCGCGATGTTCTTCGGGATCGCGACGGGCGCCTATACGCTCGTGCTGGCATGGCTGCCGCCATACTACATGCGGCTCGGCTGGTCGCCGACCGCGGCCGGCAGCCTGCTCGGCGGCGTGACGCTCGCCGAAGTCGTCGCGGGGCTGGCGATCTCGGCGACGATCGACCGCCTGCCCGATCGCCGGCCCGCGCTGCACGCGGCGATCGCGTCGCTGCTCGCGGGGTTGCTGGTGATGCTGGCCGCGCCGGAGGCACTTGCGTTGCCGGCTGCGCTGCTGATGGGGGCCGGTATCGGCGCGCTGTTTCCGTTGTCGCTGATCGTCACGGTCGATCATGCGGCGACACCGGCCGATGCGGCGTCGTTGACGGGGTTCGTGCAGGGCATCGGCTATCTGATCGCTGGGCTGTTTCCGTTCGCGGCGGGCATCGTGCGCCAGCATCTCGCGGATCTGTCGCCCGCGTGGCTCGCGATGGCTTGCCTGTGCGTCGTGCTGTTCGCGCTGGCGGCGGGGTTCGCGCCGCAGTTTGCGCGGCGTGTTGCGCAGGCTTAGCGCGGGTCGGACGCTGCGCGTGAAGGCGTTGATCCGGATCGTGGCCTCCGCGCGGTTGCCCGTTGTTGCTCAGTCACGCTGGATTGCATGGTTGGCGCCGTTCGACCGAGGGCGTTGATCAGCGGGCCGGCTCGCGAGAAAAGCCGTCGTCGCGATGCCGCGAAATGCGAAGTGCCTTGCGTTCCGTGCGCGCGCAATCAACTGCCGCTCGCATATAGCGTCGAATCCGCAAACCCTTCCGCATCGAGCACGCGCCCGATCAGGATCAGCGCGGTGCGCTCGATCCGCGTGCCCTGCACCTTGCCGACGATGTCGGCCAGCGTGCCGGTCACGCGTTCCTCGTCGGGCCAGCTCGCACGGTAGATCACCGCGACCGGGCACGCGGGCCCGTAATGCGGCAGCACTTCGTCGACGATCCGCGCGAGATGCCGCACGCCGAGATGGATCGCGAGCGTAGCGCGATGCGCGGCGAGCGCGCCGAGCGCTTCGCCTTCCGGCATCGTCGTCTTGCCCGCGAAGCGCGTGAGGATCACCGTCTGCGCGACACCGGGCAGCGTCAGCTCGACGCCGAGCGTCGCCGCGCACGCGGCCGTGGCCGTCACGCCGGGCACGATTTCATACGGAATCCCGAGCGCTTTCAACCGGCGAATCTGTTCCCCGATCGCGCCGTACAGCGACGGATCGCCCGAATGCACGCGCGCGACGTCCTGGCCTTTCGCGTGCGCATCGGCGAGCAGCGCGACGATCGCATCGAGGTCGAGCTCGGCCGTATTGACGACCTGCTCCGCGCGATGACCGTCGAGCACGGCCGGCGGCACGAGCGAGCCTGCGTAGAGAATCACCGGGCACGTGCGCACGAGACGCTGGCCCTTCACCGTGATCAGCTCCGGGTCGCCGGGGCCCGCGCCGATGAAATACACCGTCATCGAAAAATCTCCATCAATTCATGGGGCAGCCGGTCGCGCGGCATCACGCGCGCGCGGCCGGGTCGAGCGCATCGAGCAGCGCGGCGGCCGAGTCGAACACGCGATCGGCGTCGGGCAGCGTCGGCCGGCGCAGCATCACGACCGGAAGCCTGCGTTCACGCGCGACGTCGAGCTTGGCCTCGGTCGCGGCGCCGCCGCTGTTCTTGCTGACGACGACGTCGATGCCCGCGAGCGCGAACAGCGCGCGCTCGCCGTCGAGCGTGAACGGCCCGCGCGCGGCGAGGACCTGCGCGCGTGCGTTACCGGGATGCGCATCGAGGCAGCGCACCAGCCAGAACTGGTGCGGCGGAATCTCGTCGAGATGCGCGAGCGGTTCGCGGCCGACCGTGAACAGCGGCCGCCGGAACGGCGCGAGCGCGGCCTCGATGCCGGCCCAGTCGTCGACCATCCTCCAGTCGTCGCCGGGTTGCGGCGCCCACGGCGCGCGTCGCAGCGCCCACAGCGGCACGCCCGCGTCGCGCGCGGCGACCGCCGCATTCGCGCTGATTCGCGCGGCATACGGATGCGTCGCGTCGATCACGAGGCCGATGCCGGCGCCATGCAGGTACGCGGCGAGCCCAGCCGCTCCGCCGAAGCCGCCGACGCGCACTTCGCAGCGCAAGTCGTCGGGCACCTTGCCGAGGCCCGCGAGGCTGTAGACGTGCCGCGGGCCGAGCGCGCGTGCGATCTTCAGCGCGTCACCCGTGCCGCCGAGCAGCAGGATGCGCGCGCTCATCGTGCGGTCCCGACGAAGCGGCCCTGCCGGTCGATCGCGAACATCTCGACCGAGACCGACGGCGGCACGATGTCGCGCGCGACCCGCAGCGCATGCGCGCAGACGATGTCGCCGAGCGGCACGCCGTCGGCCTGCGCGAGCTTCAGCGCTTCCTGGCTGGTGTTCGCCGCGCGCATCGCGGCCTGCAGCACCGCGGTCGCGCCCGCCTCGGCCGCCCACTGCGCAAGCAGTGGCAGGTCGATGCTCGAATGGCGGCTGTGCAGGTCGAGATGGCCTGCCGCAAGCTTGCTGAGCTTGCCGAACCCGCCGCACATCGACAGGCGGGCGACCGGCGCGCGGCGCAGGTGCTTGAGCACCGCGCCGGCGAAATCGCCCATTTCGATCAGCGCCATGTCGGGCAGGCCGTAGTGCGCGCGCATCGCATCCTCGCTCGCGTTGCCGGTGCACGCGGCGATGTGCGCGATCCCGTTCGCGCGCGCGACGTCGATGCCCTGGTGGATCGACGCGATGTACGCCGAGCACGAGAACGGCCGCACGATGCCGGTCGTGCCGAGGATCGACAATCCGCCGACGATGCCCAGACGCGGGTTCATCGTCTTCAGCGCGAGCGCCTCGCCGCCCTCGACGCCGATCGTCACGTCGAAGCCGCCTGCGTAGGCGAATTCGGCCGCGAGCGCGTCGAGGTGCGTGGTCATCATCTGGCGCGGCACGGGATTGATCGCCGGTTCGCCGACCGGCAGCGTGAGTCCGGCGCGCGTGACGGTGCCGACACCCGGCCCAGCGTGAAAGCGCACGCCGGGCACCGCCGCGAGCGCGACGCGCGCGAAGACCAGCGCACCGTGCGTGACGTCCGGATCGTCGCCGGCATCCTTGATCGTGCCGGCTTCCGCGCCGTCGGCAGTCGTCCTGCAGAACGCAAGCCGCATCATCACGTGCTGCCCCTTCGGCAGCACGATCTCGACGGCGTCGATCGCGCCCCCCGCGAGCAGCAGGCGCGCGGCCGCGAGCGACGTCGCGGTCGCGCAACTGCCGGTCGTATAGCCGAAGCGCAGCGGCGCCGGTCGTTCGGGGGTTTCGTCGCGCATCACGTGGGGTCCGCGAGGTCCGTTGCCGTGGAATCGGGTTTGCGCACGTCGTACAGCGTGACGGGCAACGGCTGCCGCCACGTGTCGAAGCGGCCGAGTGGTTCGGCGTGCGCGAGCGACACGCGCGTGAGCGTGCCGCCGTGAATATCGCGCCACGCGGCGAGCGCCAGCTCGCCCTGCAGCGTGACCGCGTTCGCGACGAGCCGGCCACCGGGCTTCAGCGCCGACCAGCACGCGGCGAGCACGCCGGGCGCGGTCGCGCCACCGCCGATGAAGATCGCGTCGGGCGTCGCAAGCCCGGCAAGCGCAGCGGGCGCGCGCCCCGCGACGAGTTGCAGGCCCGGCACGCCGAGCGCGTCGCGATTGTGTTCGATGAAGCGCTGCCGCTCCGCATGCGACTCGATCGCGATCGACTGGCACGACGGATGCGCGCGCATCCACTCGATGCCGATCGAGCCGCTACCCGCGCCGACGTCCCACAGCAGTTCGCCGGGTGCGGGCGCGAGGCGTCCGAGCGTCAGCGCGCGCATGTCGCGCTTGGTGAGCTGGCCGTCGTGGCGGTACGCGTCGTCGGGCAGGCCTGGCGTGAGTGCTCGGCGCGGCGCATCGGGGCCGGCCTGGCAGTCGAGCGCGATGAGATTGAGCGCGGCGGTTTCGTCGATGTTCCAGTCTTGCGCGAGACCGTCGATGCGCCGTTCGAGCGGCCCCCCGAGGTGTTCGAACACGCTGATGCGCGTCGGACCGAAGCCGCGCGCGGCGAGTTCGGCCGCGACCGTGGCCGGCGTGCGGCCGTCGGCGCTCAGCACGAACAGGCGCCGGCCCGGCAGCAGATGGCGCGCGAGCGTCGCGAGCGGCCGGCCGACGAGCGACACCGCGCCGACGTCCTGCAGCGCCCAGCCGAGCCGCGCGGCCGCCAGCGACAGCGATGACGGTGCGGGCAGCACGCGCCATTCGTCGGGAGATAGTTCGCGCGCGAGTGTCGCGCCGACGCCGAACAGCATCGGGTCGCCGCTCGCCAGCACGCAGACGGGCGAACCGCGCCGCGCGAGCAGGCCCGACAGGTCGAACGGCGACGGCCACGCGGTGCGGTCGGCACGCAGCCGCGCGGGCAGCATGTCGAGGTGCCGCTTCGCGCCGACGACCTGCGTCGCCTCGAGCAGCGCGCGCCGCGCGCTACGCCCGAGCCCCGCGTAGCCGTCGTCGCCGATGCCCACTACCGTCAGCCACGCCGTCATGCACCCTTCCCCATCGTCCGGTTCCATCGAGTCGCCGCACGGCGGCCGTGATGGCGCCGGTGCAGCTGTCCGCATTGCGAAAGTCGGCATGGTACCGTGTTCCACCGCGCGTTTCATCTGCGGGGCCGCCGACGCCGGGCCGCATTTCGCTTCGGCCACGAAGCCCGCTCGGCGGTCGCGAAGCGACGGTGAAATCGGGTATCCTACGGCCGTTCGTTCGCCGGTGCCCTTCGGGGCCGAAGAGGGAACACAGGGCGCGCACCGCGCCGCTGTGGCTGCCCCCGCAACTGTAGACAGCGAGCCGATCTCCCCCCTCATGCCACTGGTTTCACCGGGAAGGCCGGGAGCCGGCGCCGACCTGTCAGCCAGGAGACCTGCCGGCATGAAAGTGCGTGCGTGCCAGTCGGCGTCGGGCGGGGTGTACCGATACGTTGGCCGCGGCGTGACACTGCCCCGGTATCCCGTTGAGTTCCGCCCCCGATTCCATTCCTGCGTCGCCCGCCGTGCGCCCGTCGGCTTGCCCGGGGCTCGTGCGCATCGTTGCGGCCGCCGACGGCGGGCTGTGCCGGATCAAGCTGCCGGGCGGCCGGCTCGACGCGCGGCAGGCGCGTGCGATCGCCGCCGCCGCGCGCGCCTGTGGCTCCGGCGCGATCGACGCGACCAATCGCGCGAATCTCCAGTTGCGCGGCATCCGCGACGGCGCGGCCGATACGCTGGCCGACGCATTACTCGACGCGGGCCTGGGCCCGCGCGCGCGCGCCGGCGATGCCGCCGACGACCGGGCCGCGCTCGCCGCGCGCGACGACGTCCGCAACCTGATGCTCAGCCCGCTCGCGGGGCGCGATCCCGACGCACTGCTCGACAGCCGCGCACTCGCGCTGCCGTTGCTCGACATGCTCACGCACGAGCCGCGCCGCGGCGAGGTGTCGCCGAAATTCTCGATCCAGCTCGACGGCGGCGAATCGGTCGCGGCGCTCGATCATCCGCACGACATCTGGCTCGCCGCGTGGCGTCGAGGCGACGGTGCGGTCCGCATCGCCGCGGGCCTGGCAGGCTGCCCGCCGGTCGCGCCCGGTGATCCGTCCGCTTCGTTCGACGTCGCGCCGGACCAGACCGTCGCGCTCGTTCGCGCACTGCTGCTCGCGTTCCTCGATCTCGCACCGGCCGACGTCACGCGGATGCGCGCTTTGCTCGCGACCGGCGGCGCATGCGCATTGCGCGCGCGCGCGCAGGATTACGCGCCCTTCCCGCTCGAAGCCGATCCGGCACTGGCCAGCTGGCGGCGCAAGCATGCGGACGCCGCGCTGCGTTTCGGTGCAAGGCCGTCGCGCGATGCGGATCGCTGCAGCGTCGGCGCGCAGTTCGTGCTTGGCCGGTTCGACGCAACACAACTGGAACGGCTTGCGGCACTCGCCGACGCGGAAGGCGACGGCACGCTGTCGATGACCCCGTGGCAAGGCGTGTTCGTGCACGGCGTGCGGCACGAACGCACGCCAGCCGTGCTCGACGCGCTCGCGTCGATCGGCCTCGTGTGCACGACGTCCGACCCGCTGGCGGCGCTGGTCGCCTGCACCGGCAGCGCGGGCTGCGCGAAGTCGCGCGCCGATACGAAACACGATGCGCTCGCGCTGGCCGCGCGCGTCGGCCATCCGGTCGACGTGCACCTGACCGGCTGCGAGCGCCACTGCGCGCTGCCGCATCCCGCGATGCATACCCTCGTCGCGGTCGCGCCCGGACGCTACGACCTTTACCGGCGCGACGCCGCCGCGGGCCTCGGCGCCCCGCTCGCGCGCCATCTGACGATTGACCAGGCCGCGGACCGACTGACGGGCGCGCGGCACAGCCAGGACACCACCGATGCTTGACTATATTCGCGACGGGCAGGAAATCTACCGCCAGTCGTTCGCGACGATCCGCGCCGAGGCCGACCTGTCGCAGATTCCGCCCGATCTCGAGAAGCTCGCAGTGCGCGTGATCCACGCGTGCGGGATGGTCGACGTGGCCTACGACCTGCGCTTCTCGGCCGGCGCCGGCACGGCGGGCCGCGCGGCGCTCACGGCTGGCGCGCCGATCCTGTGCGACGCGCGCATGGTCGCCGAAGGCATCACGCGCGCGCGGCTGCCGGCCGGCAATCGCGTGATCTGCACGCTCGGCGAACCGGAAGTCCCCGACCTTGCGCGGCATCTCGGCAACACGCGCTCGGCCGCGGCGCTCGAACTGTGGCGCCCGCATCTGGCCGGCAGCGTCGTCGTGATCGGCAATGCGCCGACCGCGCTGTTCCACCTGCTCGACATGATCGACGCCGGTGCGCCGCGCCCCGCGTTGATCCTCGGCTTTCCGGTCGGCTTCATCGGCGCTGCCGAATCCAAGGCGGCACTCGACGCCGACAGCCGCGGCGTGCCGTACGTCGCGCTGCTCGGCCGCCGCGGCGGCAGCGCGATGGCCGCAGCCGCCGTCAACGCACTCGCGACGGAGGCAGAATGACGGCCCCGCGCGGACGCCTGTTCGGGGTCGGCGTCGGCCCCGGCGACCCCGAACTGATGACGATCAAGGCGCTGCGCGTGCTGCAGGCCGCGCCGGTGGTCGCGTATTTCGTCGCGAAGGGCAAGAAGGGCAATGCCTACGGGATCGTCGAGGCGCACCTGCTCGATGCGCAGACGCAACTGCCGCTGGTCTATCCGGTGACGACCGAGGCGCTGCCGCCGCCGCTCTGCTACGAGACCGTGATCGCCGATTTCTACGACACGGCCGCGGAGATCGTCGCGTCGCATCTCGACGCCGGGCGCGACGTCGCGGTGATCTGCGAAGGCGATCCGTTCTTCTACGGGTCGTACATGTACCTGCACGATCGCCTCGCGCCGCGCTACGACACCGAAGTGATCCCGGGCGTGTGCGCGATGCTCGGCGGCACGGCCGTGCTCGGCCAGCCGCTCGTCTATCGCAACCAGAGCCTGTCGGTGCTGTCAGGCGTGCTGCCGGCGGACGAATTGCGCGCGCGGCTCGCGCAGGCCGACGCGGCCGTCGTGATGAAGCTCGGCCGCAACTTCGACAAGGTGCGGCGCGTGCTCGACGAACTGGGGCTCGCGAAGCGCGCGCTGTACGTCGAGCGCGCGACGATGGCGGCGCAGCGCATCGTGCCGCTCGACGAAGTCGATCCGATGGCGTCGCCGTACTTCTCGCTGCTCGTCGTGCCGGGGGAAAAATGGCAAGGATGACGACTCCGCCCGCAATCGTGATTCTCGGCGCAGGCGCACTCGATACCGCGCGGCGCATCCAGGCGCGTTATCCGGGCGCAGTCGTGCACGGGCTTGCGTCGCGCGTCGAGGCCGACGTGCCGTTCGACGAACTCGGCGCGCACTTGCGCGAGCTTTACGCGCGCGGCCTGCCGATCGTCGCGCTGTGCGCGGCCGGCATCGTGATCCGTTGCGTCGCGCCGGCGCTGGCCGACAAGGGCGTCGAGCCGCCGGTGCTCGCGGTCGCGGAAGACGGTTCGGCCGTCGTGCCGCTGCTCGGCGGGCTGACGGGCGTCAACGTGATCGCGCGCGAAATCGCCGAATGCCTCGGCGTCGCGCCCGCGATCACGACGAGCGGCGAGCTGCGCTTCGGCGCGTGCGTGCTCAACCCGCCCGACGGCTATGCGCTCGCCGATCTCCAGCAAGGCAAGCGTTTCGTGTCCGATTTGCTCGCGGGTGCGGCGACGCGCATCGACGGCGCGGCGCCCTGGCTCGACGACGTCGCGCTGCCGCGTGACGACGCGGCCGCGCATGCGATCCGCGTGACGCCCGATGCGTGGCGCGGCGCGCGCGACGAACTCGTGATCCATCCGCGCAGCGTGGTGGTCGGCATCGCGGCACGCGGCGTGCGGGCCGATGCGTCGCCATCGCTTGCCGGGCGCATCGACGCGCTGCTCGATACGCACGGACTCGCGCGGCTGGCGCTCGCCGCATTGGTCGCCCCGGCGTCGTTGCTCGGCGATGCGCGCGTCGAAGCGGCGGCACGGACGCTGGAGGTGCCGTTGCGCTTCGCCGATGTCGACGGCGACGAAGGCGACGAAGACGCCGATGCTGCTGCCCTGCTGGGTGCAACGTTGCGCGTGGCGCACACGCTGCGCGCAACGTCTGACGGCCTCGCGTGCGCGGTCGCGACGCAACCCATCGATCCCGCGACGCTCGGCCGTGCACGCGGCCGCCTGACGGTGCTCGGCCTCGGCCCGGGCGATGCGGCGTGGCTCACGCCCGCCGCGCGCACCGCGCTCGCGCAAGCCACCGACATCCTCGGCTATACGACCTACGTGACGATGGCCGGCCCGTTCCGCGCGGACCAGCGCGTCCATGGCACGGACAATCGCGAGGAAATGCAGCGCGCGCGCCATGCGTTCGAACTGGCGGCCGAAGGCCGGCGCGTCGCGGTCGTCTCGTCGGGTGACCCGGGTGTGTTCGCGATGGCCGCGGCCGTACTCGAAGCGCTCGACGAAGCACGCGACCCGCGATGGGCCGCGGTCGAACTGCGCGTCGAACCCGGCGTATCGGCATCCCTCGCGACCGCCGCGCAGGCCGGCGCGCCGCTCGGCCACGATTTCTGCGCGATCTCGCTGTCGGACAACCTGAAGCCGTGGGACGTGATCGAGACGCGCCTGCGGCACGCGGCGCAAGCCGATCTCGTGATGGCGTTCTACAACCCGATCTCGCGTGCACGGCCGTGGCAGCTCGACCGTGCGCTCGATGCGGTGCGCGCGCATCGCGCGGCCGACACGGTCGTCGTGCTCGGCCGCGATATCGGCCGGCCCGGCGCGACGCTCACGACGACGACGCTCGGCGCGCTGCGCAGCGATCAGGTGGACATGCGCACGATGGTGATCGTCGGCTCGTCGACGACGCGGCGTTTCGCCATCGGCGACGGGCGTGAGTGGGTCTACACGCCGCGCTGGTATCGTTGAGCGTCGCTGCGCAACGCGCGGTTGACCATCCGGCCGAATCCAAGCGGAAAAATCGCCCGCTTCGCGTTTCGATATGCGATCGAATCGGCAAGATCGTTACGTGTCGAGAATCGAATAACGAAAAGAACACCTAAGTATTCACGATTCGGCACGAATCCTCCAAGATGAGCACGCCACCGGCCGGGCATACCCGATCGCCCGCCCGGCGGCGATACGCGGGCCAGCGTATCCCTCTTCCACTTGGAGAACACAATGAACAACAACGTGTTGCCGCGATTCAACCCGCGCGCGCTCGCCGCGGGCTGCCTGCTCGCCATGGCGAGCGTGTCCCACGGCGCCGGCGTCTATGCGCCCTTCGTCGACGTGACGCTCTACCCGACGCCGCTCGTCGACCGGATCGGCGTCCAGCAAGGCATCCAGCAGTTCACGCTCGCGTTCGTGGTCGCGGGCAGCGGCTGCGCGCCATCCTGGGGCGGCGTGCAGCCGATCGGCAACGGCGCGAGCGGCGACCTGCTCGCGTCGCTGTCGGCGTCGATCGCGAGCTATCGCGCGAAAGGCGGCGAGATTGCCGTCTCCTTCGGCGGTGCGAACGGCACACCGCTGATGCAGGCATGCTCGAGCGTCCCCGCGCTGAAGGCAGCCTATCAGACCGTGATCGACACCTACGGCCTCACGCATGTCGATTTCGACATCGAGGGCGCATCGCAGCAGGACAGCGCCGCCGTTGCCCGCAACTTCCAGGCCGTCGCGCAACTGCAGTCCGACTACGCGGCGAAAGGCAAGCCGCTGCACGTCACGCTGACGCTGCCGACGATGCCGACCGGACTCACGCAGGATGGCGTGAACGTGGTCGCCGCGGCAATCGCGAACAAGGTTGCGTTCGACGCGGTGAACCTGATGACGATGGACTACGGCCCCGCGAACATCGACATGGGTGCGGCCGCGATCAGCGCCGCGCAAGCGCTCTATACGCAGCTCGATACGGCGTTCAAGTCGGCGGGCCAGCCGAAAACGGGCGCGCAACTGTGGCAGATGGTGGGCGTCACGCCGATGATCGGGATGAACGACGTGCAGGGCGAAACCTTCACGCTCGCGAATGCGCAGAGCGTATTGAATGCGGCGATCGGCAACGGCTACGGTTTCTTCGGCAACTGGTCGGTCGGCCGCGATCAGCCTTGCCCGAACAACGGCGCATATGTGGCGCCGACCTGCTCGGGTATCGCGCAGCAGCCATACGCGTTCGCGTCGATCTTCCGGAAACTCGACGGCAAGTGGGGCACGGGCGTCGCGCAGGATCCGAACTACGGCGGCGGCTCGAACGGCGGAACGCCGCAACCCGGCGCGCCTTGGTCGGCCGGCCAGGTCTATACGGCAGGCGCGACGGTGACCTACCAGGGAACGACGTACCAGGCGCAATGGTGGACGCAGGGCGACGTGCCCGGCCAGGCAGCGGTATGGAAGCCGGTCGGCGGCGGCACGCCCGTGTGGTCGGCTACGACCGCGTACCAGGGCGGCACGTGCGTCACGTACCAGGGCGCGAAATACTGCGCGAAATGGTGGACGCAGGGCGATAACCCGAGCGCGGGCGGCGTGTGGGTGAAGTCATGACGCCGCGGCGCACCACCGGCGCGTGACGCGCCACGGCCGTTCCCGGATGCCGCCCGGCATCGCGGCGAACGGCCGCCGAAACCGCCTGCGCCCTGCTTCGCGTTTTTTGCTAGCCCCGCCCCTGCTCGGCCAGCAGCCGCGCCTTTGCGTCGACCAGCAGCGCCGCATGCATGTCGCGATGCTGGCGGATCCGCTCGGTCGGCCCGACGACCGACAGCCCGTACCAGTCGCCGTCGAGCGTCAGCGCGACCGCGATCGCCGACAGCTCGGGCGCGCTCTCGCCCAGGTTCTCGGCCCAGCCGAGTTCGCGAAACCGTGCGGTCTGCGCGACGAGCGCCGGCAGGTCGGCCACCGTCGCATCGGTGAAGCGTTCGAACGACAGCTGCGCGCCGAGCGCCTGCTGCGCGTCGCTCGCGAGCTCCGCGAAGATCGCCTTGCCGATCGAGTTCGCATGCAGCGGACGCAGCTCGCCCGGCTGGCGCGTGTAGCGGATCGCCTGCTCGGACTCGACGACGTCGAGATACGTGACCGACGCGCCCTGGATCTTGCCGAGCACGGCCGTCTCGCGGCTCGCGTCGCGCAGCGCGACGAGATGCGGATGCACGATGTCGACGACGGGATCGGGCGCATCGATCGCGGCGGCGATCGTCTGCAGGCGCCGCGTCGGATAGTAGCCGCCGCGCTTGCGCACCTCGTACAGATAGCCGCGGCTCACGAGCGTGCGCGCCATCGCCAGGCAGCTCGACGCCGGCACGTTGAGCAGGCGCGCGAGTTCGGTGAGCGGCAGCGGCCGCCGTTCGGCGGCGAACAGCTCGAACAGGTCGAGCGTGCGGGCAACGAGTTTGACGTCCATGACGAGCGCTTGATTCGGAACGGGAAATCGCGCGCCGGGCGGGCCGCCGCGCGTCAGTACGACTTCGGCAGCCCGAGCACCTTCTCCGCGATGTAGCACAGGATCAGTTGCGGACTCACGGGCGCGAGCCTCGGAATCATACACTCGCGCAGGTAGCGCTCGACGTGGTATTCCTTCGCATAGCCCATCCCGCCGTGCGTCGCGATCGCCGTCTGGCACGCCTGGAACGCGGCTTCCGCGCCGAGGTACTTCGCGGCGTTCGCCTCCGCGCCGCACGACTGCCCCGCGTCGTAGCGCGTCGCGGCTTTCATCACCATCAGCCACGCGGCCTCGAGCTGCATCCATGCCTGCGCGAGCGGATGCTGGATCGACTGGTTCTGCCCGATCGGCCGGCCGAATACGACGCGTTCGCACGCATACTGCGTTGCGCGCCGCAGCGCGGCCTGACCGAGGCCGATCGCCTCGGCGGCGATCAGGATCCGCTCGGGGTTCAGCCCGTGCAGCAGGTAGCGGAAACCGTCGCCCTCATTGCCGATCAGGTCGTCGCGCGGCACGCGCAGGTTGTCGATGAACAGCATGTTCGAATCGACGGCCTTGCGGCCCATTTTCTCGATCTCGCGCACCTCGACGCACGAACGGTCGAGGTCAGTATAGAAAAGGCTCAAGCCGTCGGTTGGCTTCGCGACCTGGTCGAGCGGCGTCGTGCGCGCGATGATCAGCATCTTGTTCGCGACCTGCGCGGTCGAGATCCAGATCTTGCGGCCGCTCAGCACGTAGTGGTCGCCGTCGCGACGCGCCTGCGTGACCAGATGCGTCGTGTCGAGTCCGGCGTCGGGCTCGGTCACCGCGAAGCAGGCCTTGTCGCGTCCGGCGATCAGCGGCGGCAGGAAGCGTGCCTTCTGCGCGTCGTTGCCGAACACCTGCACCGGGTTCAGCCCGAAGATGTTCATGTGGACAGCCGATGCGCCCGACAGGCCGGCACCCGACGCGCTGATCGTGCGCATCATGAGCGCAGCCTCGGTCATCCCGAGCCCGGCGCCGCCGTGGGCCGGGTCCATCGCGATGCCGAGCCAGCCGGCCTCGGCGAGCGCCGCGTGAAAGTCGGACGGAAACCCGCCCGCGCGATCGCGTTCGAGCCAGTAGTCGTCGCCGAAGCGCTCGCAGATTTTCTCGATCGCGCTTTCGATCGCGCGCTGGTCGTCGGTCAGGTCGAACTGCATGGATTACCCTCCAGGAAAACGTGAGCGGCGCGCCGCGCGCGAGACAACGCCGGGTTTCGGAGCGGTCTTCTTGGTGGAGGCCGGCGCGACGGATACGCGTCCGCTCACAACGGAAACACGCCCGTCGCGACCGCGGCGAAGACCATCAGCACGGTGGCGGCGAACAGGAACGGAATCGTGAATTTCTGGTGCTCGGCCAGCTCGACGCCGGTCAGGCCGACGATCAGGAACGTCGCTGGCGTGAGCGGACTGACCGGAAAACCGGTCGTCATCTGGCCGAGCAGCGCGGCCTGCGCCATCTGGATCGGCGGCACGCCGAGCAGCTTCGCGCTTTCCGCGAGCACCGGCAGCACGCCGAAGTAGAACGAGTCGGGATCGAACAGCAGGCTGAGCGGCATCGACAGCAGGCCGAGCACGAACGGCATGTGGTGCGCATGCTCGACCGGAACGTGCGCGACGACGACCTCGGCCATTGCCTTGAGCATCCCGGTGCCCGACATGATCCCGGTGAATGCGCCGGCCGCGAGCAGCACGCTCGCCATCATCAGCGCGGCCTTCGCATGCGCGTCGATCCGCTCGCGCTGCGCCTGCACGTCCGGATAGTTGATGACGAGCGCGGCCACCGTGCCGAGCATGAACATCACCATGGGGTCGACGATGCCCGACACGAGCGTGCCGAGCACGACGAGCGTCAGCGCCAGATTGATCCGGAAACGGCCGGGCCGGCGCAGCGCGCGTTCGGCGTCGGTCAGCTCGCGCGGCGCGATCGCGAGCGATGCCGCGCCGGCGCGATCGAGCCCGAGCCGCTTCGCCTCGCGCACGCCGAGCACGTAGGCGGTGCCGAACACGAACGCGAGCCCGACGATCTGCACCGGGATCATCGGCATGAAGATTGCCGAACCGGGAATGTGCAAGGCCGCCGACGCGCGCAGCATCGGCCCGACCCACGGCAGGAAGTTGACGCCGGCCGCCATCGACGCGACGCACGCGAGGATCCGCCGGTCCATGCCGAGCCGTGTGTAGAGCGGCATCATCGCGGGCAGCGTGACGAGAAACGTGACGGCGCCCGAGCCGTCCAGATGGATCAGCAGCGCGAGCAGCGCCGAGCCCGTCACGATGCGCGGCGGATGGCAGCCGATCACGCGCAGCACGCCCGCGATGATCGGGTCGAGCATTCCCGCATCGGTGAGGATACCGAAAAAAAGAATCGCAAAAACGAACATCCCGGCGATGGGGCCGATATTCTGCACGCCGTGCACGATGAACTTGCCGGTCGAGAGTCCGAAGCCGGCCGCGAGCGACGCGGCCACCGGCACGACGATCAGCGCGACGAGCGGCGACAGCCGCTTCGTGATGATCAGGCCGAACAGCGCGACGATCGCGGTCGCGCCGATCCATGCGAGCATGATGTGTCTCCTCTTGCAGCGGCGCGTGTCCGGTGCGACGCGGTGTGATGTGCGAAAGGGGCGCGGGCGTGCGGTGCCGCACGCCGCCGGCCGCGATGCGGGTCAGTTGCGACGCGGGCCGTTGTCGTCGCGTGCGTCGTCGGCAAACACCTGCGCCGCGTGTTCGTTCAGCGCGGGCGGCGGCCGCCGGTACGTGGCCGGCGTGCGGCCGAGCTTGATCGGCGACGCGATGCCGCGATGCCGACCCAGTTCGACCTTCATCTGGCGATGCGCGACGTGCGGATGGTCGAGCGCCGCGTCGAGCCCGAGCACGGGCGCGCACGGCACGCCGCGGCGCATCAGCTGCTCGGCGAGTGCCGCGCCGTCGTGTTCGGCCAGTGCCGTTTCGAGCAGCGCGCGCAATGCGGCGCGGTTCGCGCTGCGCGCGCGGTTGTCGACGAAGCGCGGATCGTCGGGCCACTCGCGCGTGCCGAGGACGTCGCACAGCGCGGCGAACTGCCCGTTGTTGCCGACCGCGAGAAAGATGTCGACGCTCGCGGTCGGAAAGCTGTCGTAAGGCGTGATGTTCGGATGCGCGTTACCGGTGCGCACCGGGGCCCGCCCCGAATGGAAGAAGTTCGGCGTATGCGGATGCAGGATCGACAGCGCGCAGTCGAACAGCGTCGATTCGACGAATTGGCCGCGCCCGCTCGCATCGCGTTCGCGCAGCGCCATCAGCACGCCGAGCGCCGCGTTCAGCCCGGTGACGAGATCGACGATCGGCACGCCGACGCGCAGCGGCGCGCCGCCCGCCTCGCCGTTTACGCTCATCAGCCCGGCCAGTGCCTGCACGGCCGCGTCGTAGCCGGGCAGCCCGCCGAGCGGGCCGTCCGCGCCGAAGCCCGACACGCGGCAATGGACGAGACGCGGAAAGCGTGCGTGCAGCGTATCGAAGCCGAGGCCCCAGCGCTCCATCGTGCCGATCTTGAAGTTTTCGACCAGCGCGTCGGCGTGCTCGAGCAGGCCGAGCAGCCGCTCGCGATCCTCCGGCTTCGTCAGGTCGAGCGCGATGCCGAGCTTGTTGCGGTTCACGCCGAGGAAATACGACGCGGTGTCGCCGTCGAACGGCGGCCCCCAGGTGCGCGTCTCGTCCCCCGACGGCGGTTCGACCTTGATTACCTCCGCGCCGTGGTCGGCGAGAATCTGCGTCGCGTACGGGCCGCCCAGCACCCGCGACAGATCGATGATGCGCAACCCCGCCAACGCGCCCTGCTGCTCCAGCTCCGCCATGCGTCTCGCTCCTGCTCCCGGTTGATCGGACCGTCTGTTCCGCCGTGCCGACAGCGGCGGCACGGGTTCCCGGACTCGAACGATAATTCTTGTGTGTGAATTTATATTCACACTCGGGAATTTTATTGTCAAGCCGGATATGCCCGGCAGCCGTGTGAAGAACGCGGCCGCCCGCAAGTGGGGACGACACCGAACGCAGGCCGGTTGCGGCGCCGGGCCGCGGTTCGTTAAGCTGGCGCAAGGTGCTCACTGAATAAAGGCGGACCTTTCATGAAACACATGCTGCTCGCGGCCATCATGCTGGCGTCGACGCTGGGCGTCGCCCGCGCGCAAACCCAGACCTTCCATTTTGGCGAGGGACAATCACAGCCGCGCGCCGCCGCGCCGACGGCACGGCCCGCGCCCACGCGCCCGCACGTGACGCCGCCACCGCATCAGCACCGGCGTGCGATCCACAAGCGGCGTCGTGGGCGGTCCGGGAAACCGGCACGCACGGGGCTCTACACGCACGCGTGATGCGATGCGCGTTGCGCGCGACAACGCACGGAACTGTCACGAACGCCCGGTATGATCGGCGCGGCGGCTTGCATGCCGTCGTGCCCGACGATCGGGCGACAGGCCGGCAACGCCGGTCGACCTACATTTCCTCCACGATTCAGCACCTGTTTTGCCGAACATGAATATCGGGCCGGATACCGTCGCCAGCATCAAGGAACGCGCCACGATCGTGTGCCGCCAGCGCAGCAGCGTGCTGCTGGTCGCCCGCACCGCGGCGCGCTGGTCGCTGCCGGGCGGCACGATCCGGCGCGGCGAGACGCCGCTGGAGGCCGCGCATCGGGAACTGGCGGAGGAAACGCGGCTGGAGGGGCTCGCGCTCGACTATGCGGTGCAGTTCGGCGGCCTCACGAAGCTCCATCATGTGTTCGTGGCCGACGTGCCGAAACACCTGACGCCGCGCGCGAGCAACGAGATCGCGCGCTGCAAGTGGTTCGACGTCGAACAGCTCGAGACGCTGCGCGCCAGCGTGCCGACCCGCAAGATCATCGAACTGCTGCACCTCGACCGCTTTCCCGCGCTCGCGGACGGGCGGCTCCGCGAGCGCTGAATCGGCCCGCGCGGCTCAGGTGCGCAGCAACGGACCGGCCTTGCGCTCGAGCAGCGCGACCAGTTCGGGCTGCATGTACGCGTAGCGGTCGGGAATGTCGAGGCAGACGATCTTCTTGTGCTTCAGCCGGATGCCGAATCGCGCGGACAGCTTCGCCTTGTGTGCACGCTCCATCACGAACACGATCTCGGCCCATTCGAGTTGCTCGGCGGACAAGCGCGTCTGCGCGTCGGGCGCGAGGCCCGCGGAGTCGGTTTCGACGCCCGGCCACGCGGCGAACACCGCCTCGGCCGTGGGGCTGCGCAGCCGGTTGCGGCTACAGATGAACAGGGCCCGTGTCATGCCGGTGCACGGCGGCCGGATCGTCCGCTCGACCGTTCAACCCTGCGGAATCGTGCCGGGCCGCACGTAGGCCAGCATGTGCGGCACGTAGTCGGCCTTGCCGAGCTCGACGCCGTGATGGCGCAGGATCGCGTACGCGGCGATCGCGTGAAAGTAGAACTGCGGCAGCGCCCAGTCGCGCGCGTACTGTTCGCCCGTCATGTCGAACGCGATGCCGTTCGGCAGTTCGAGCGCGATCGGCCGCGCGGCTCCGCCATCGAGTGCGTCGGGCGCGAGTTCGCCGAGGAATGCGATCGTGCCGGCGACGATCCCTTGCGCGTCGCCCAGCGTGCCGGGCTGCGCGTCGGCATGCCAGCCGGCTTCCCGCAACGCCAGCAGCGCGTCCGGCAGCGGTTCGCCGCGCAGACGATAGACCGGTTCCATTGCCTGGAAGCACGAAAACCTCACCTGGGCGGCGAGCGGATACATGTCGGGCGCGAGCTTGAGCGTCAGCAATGCATCGGGCGCGCTGCCCTCGGCCTGCCGGTGCGCGGCGGCCTTGTCGAGCCACGCGGATTGCGCGCGCAGCATCTGGGTGAAGGTCGGAACGAGAAGTTGGGTCGGTGACATCCATGCTCTCCGATGAGGCGTTTGCGCCACGACATCAATGTCGGGGCAAATCCGTATTCTGCCGTAGCCGACGTTTCGACGCGAAACCGGTGACGTATCGCACGATCGACACCTGGTATGTCACGGTTTGCCGTGGCGTGCCAGGAACCGATCGAATTGCGACGCGAACGCCTTGCCGTCGCGTACGCTGAACGGGGCCGGGCCGCCTGTATCGATGCCCGCGCTGCGCAGCTGTTCCATCATCGAGCGCGTCGACAGCCGTTCCTCGATGTTCTCGCGGCTGAACCAGTTGCCGCGCGGGTCGAGCGCATGCGCGCCCTTGTCGAGAACGGCCGCTGCCAGCGGGATGTCGGCGGTGATGACGAGATCGCCGGCTTCCGCGAGTTCGACGATCCGCGCATCGGCCACGTCGAAGCCGGCCGGCACCTGCAGCGCCTTGATGAACGGAGACGGCGGCGTGCGCAGGAACTGGTTCGCGACCAGCGTCACGCAGATCTCGGCACGACGCGCGGCGCGAAACAGCATGTCCTTGATGACGGCGGGACAGGCGTCGGCATCGACGAGTACTTGCATGGCAGGCATTCCGGTGGGGAGAAAAGGCGATCATAGCGCAGCGCCGGCGATCGCCACGCACGGCTGACCACGCGATCAGCCGGCCGGCCCCGGGCACAGTGATGCGGCCGTCATCCATTGCGCGTCCCATGCATCGGCGAGCCGCCTGCCCTGCCCGATTCGCACGGCCGCGTCGTCGAAGTCGACGAACACGACGTGATCGGCGGCCGCCGGTCTCGACGGCGTTTCGCGCGTGCGGCCGTCGGACAGTACCCATAGCCAGCGCTGCCGGTCCGGCGTACGCCGTGCGACGCCCGCGAGCAATTGCGCGGCGGCCGCGATGCCGTCGGCAAGCGGCGTGCCGCCGCCGCCGTCCACCGGTTCGAGCCAGCGCGCATTCCACCAGCGCGGCACGGCCGGGCCGAAGCGCTTCGCGGCGCCGTTGCCGCCGAAGCAGATCAGCGCTGTTTCCACGCGGTCGCGCGCGGCCTGATCGAAGTACGCGACGATCAGGCCTTTCGCGAGCGCGAGCCGATCGTGCGACAGCATCGACGCAGAACAGTCGAGCACGAAACAATGGAGTGCGCGCGGTGTGCCGGCCCGCTTGCGGAAACGCAAATGGTCGGCGTGCAGCGGGTCACCGCGCTTCGCGGCGAGCGTCGCCGGCCATGCAACGGCCGTGCCGGCACGCACCGTGCCCGGCACGCGCGCGGCAGCGCCTGATTGCCATCGAGGACCGCGAACGGCGTTCGCGGCGGCGTCGGCTCGATGGCTCAGCGTTTTTTTAACGGCAGCGGCACCACGCTCTTCACGTCACGCAGTCCGACCGGCTCGGGCGGCAGGTAGCCCCAGTCGCCTTGCGCCGCAGTCGCGTCGTTTCGGGCCGCGCCTGGTGGAGGCTCGGGCTGCCGGCGCATATCCGGCGGCGTATCGTCGTCGCGGTTGCCGCCGGCCTCTGCATTCGACTGCGTCGCGCCCGACGACGGCGGCGTACCCGCATGACGCCGATGCCGCAGCACCGCGTCGGCCACACGTTCGACGTGCGACACCGTCACCGCGTCGGCCTGCTCCAGCGCCGCGAGCGCGCGCGCGGCGCGCAGCATCACGAGGTCGGCGCGCAGGCCGTCGACGGCCGCGTCGATGCACAGCGCGCTGACGCGCGCATGAACCGCATCGTCGAAATCCAGCGCCGACAACCGTGCCCGCGCCGCGTGGATCCGGTCGCCGAGTTCGCGCTGCGCGGCCGCGTGACGTGCACGAAACGCGTCCGGGTCGAGATCGAACGCGAGGCGCGCCTTCACGATCCGCTCGCGCTGCGCGGCATCGAAGCAGTTCTCGAGCTCGACCATCAGCCCGAAGCGGTCGAGCAGTTGCGGGCGCAGTTCGCCTTCTTCGGGATTCATCGTGCCGACCAGCACGAAGCGCGCGTCGTGCGCATGCGACACGCCATCGCGCTCGACCACGTTCACGCCGCTCGCGGCGACGTCGAGCAGCGTATCGACGAGCCCGTCGGCGAGCAGGTTCACCTCGTCGACGTACAGCACGCCACGATGCGCGCGCGCGAGCAGGCCCGGCCGGAAGCGTACGCCGTTTTCAGCGAGCGCATGTGCGAGATCGAGCGTGCCCGTGACCTGTTCGTCGCTCGCCGACAGCGGCAGCGTGACGAATGCCCCTTCAGGCAGCAGTTCGGCGAGCGCGCGTGCGGCGGTCGATTTCGCGGTGCCGCGCGGCCCGCTGACGAGCACGCCGCCGAGCGACGGGTCGATCGCCGCCAGCAGCAGCGCCTGCTGCAGCGGTTGCTGCGCGACCAGCGCCGCGAACGGGAATACCGCGCGGGCGCGATGCGTCGTCGGATCGGTCATCGCCGTCCTCCTTCCTGAAATTGTTCGCTGTCGAGCCAGACCGCTTCGATCCGCTCGCGATAGTCGCCCGGCTGCTGCCACAGCCCCCGCTGCATCGCTTCGACGAAACGTTCGCAGATGCCGTGCAGCGCCTTCGGGTTGTGCCGTTCGAGGAACGCGCGCGTGTCGCCGTCGAACAGGTACGCGTCGGCGACGAGCGCGTACTGGTGGTCCGACAGCACGCGTGCGGTCGCGTCGTAGCCGTACAGGTAGTCGACGGTCGCGGCCATTTCTGCCGCGCCCTTGTAGCCATGGCGTTTCACGCCGTCGAGCCATTTCGGATTGACGACGCGCGAACGGATCACGCGCGCGATTTCCTCGCGCAACGTGCGCATCTTCGGCGCGACCGGGTTCGCATGGTCGCCGTGGTAGATGCTCGGCTGCTGCCCCGACAGGTGCCGCACGGCTGCCGTCATCCCGCCCTGGAACTGGTAGTAGTCGTTCGAATCGAGGATGTCGTGTTCGCGGCTGTCCTGGTTCTGCACGACGACGTCGATCGTCGCGAGCCGTTCGCCGAACACGTCGGGCGCGGCGTCGCCGGCGCTGTTCTGCGCGTATGCATGGCCGCCCCACTGGCGGTACGCATCGGCGAGATCGGCGTCGGTCTGCCAGCGGCGCTGGTCGATCAGGTCCTGCAGGCCTGCGCCGTAGCTGCCCGGCCGCGCGCCGAACACGCGCCAGCCGGCACGACGCCGCGCTTCGTCCGGCGCCACGCCCTGCTCGATCCATTTCGCGCGTTCGCGTTCGACGCGCGCGCGGATCGGGTTCAGTGCCTCGGGCTCGTCGAGCGCGGCAACGGCCTGCACGGCCGCGTCGAACAGGTGCATCAGGTTCGGGAAGGCGTCGCGGAAGAAGCCCGACACGCGCAGCGTCACGTCGATGCGCGGCCGGTCGAAGATCTCGATCGGCAGGATCTCGAAGTCGGTCACGCGATGGCTGCCGTGCGCCCATTTCGGCCGCACGCCGAGGAGCGCGAACGCCTGCGCGATGTCGTCGCCGCCGGTGCGCATCGTGGCCGTCCCCCAGACCGACAGCCCGATCGCGCGCGGATAGTCGCCGTGATCCTGCAGATGGCGTTCGATCAGCTGCTGCGCGGATTTCAGTCCGAGCGACCAGGCGGCCTGCGTCGGCACCGCGCGCGTATCGACCGAATAGAAGTTGCGGCCCGTCGGCAGCACGTCGGGCCGGCCGCGCGACGGCGAGCCGCTCGGCCCCGGCGGCACGAAGCAGCCGTCGAGCCCGCGCAGCAGCTGGCGCAGTTCCTCGCCGCCGCATGCGTCGAGTGCGGGCAGCAGCGTCGAGCGCACGCGTTCGAGCACGGCGCGCGCGTGCGGCCAGTCGCCGGGCGGCGCTGGGTCGGTATCGGCGCCGGTCGCGCCGGAAACAGTCGCGCACAGCCCGTCGAGCCAATGCTGCGCGAGCCGTTCGAGCCGCTCGCGCGTGTCGCCGGCATGGCGCCACGGCGACGCGTCGAGCGCTTGCAGAACGGCCGGCCGAGGGCCCGTCCACGGTGCGGCCCAGTCGGCCGCGAGCGGATCGAAATCGTCGCCGAGCGCGAGATCGCGCGCGAGCGCGCCGATCAGCCCCGCGCGTTCGCCCTTGCCGTCGCCGACCGGAAAACGTGCGAGCGCGAGCAGTGTGTCCCGTCGCTGACGGTCGGTGGGGGACACCCCGAACACGTGCAGCCCGTCGCGAATCTGTGCTTCCTTCAATTCGCACAGCCACGCGTCGACGCGCGTCAGCAGCGCATCCTCGTCGCCCGCATCGCGCGGCGGCGACACGCTCAGTTCGTCGTGCAGCCGGTGTTCGGCGATCGTCGCGAGGATCGTCTTGCGCAGCAGCTTAGCGCGGCGCGCGTCGACCATCAGCGCTTCGTAGTATTCGTCGACCTGCCGTTCGAGATCCTGCAGCGGGCCGTAGTTTTCCGCGCGCGTGAGCGGCGGCATCAGGTGATCGATGATCACGGCCTGCGCGCGGCGCTTCGCCTGGCTGCCCTCGCCCGGATCGTTGACGATGAACGGATACAGATGCGGCAGCGGCCCGAGCGTCAGGTCGGGCCAGCACGCGTCGGACAGCGCGACGCTCTTGCCCGGCAGCCATTCGAGGTTGCCGTGCTTGCCGAGGTGGATGACCGCGTCGATGCCGAACGCATCGCGCAGCCAGAAGTAGAACGCGAGATACGCGTGCGGCGGCACGAGATCCGCATCGTGGTAGCTCGCATAGTCGTTCTCGCCGCGCGAGCGCGACGGCTGGATGCCGACGAACACGTTGCCCGCGCGCCAGCCGGCAATCGTGAAGCGCCCCTGCCGCAGCGTCGGGTCCGCTTCGGGCGGGCCCCAGCGTGCGTTCAGCGCGTCGCGCACGGCAGCCGGCAGCCGCGAGAAACGCGCGACGTAATCGGCCAGCGCGAAGCTCTGGAATGCGGGGCGCAACGCATGCACGGCCGGGTCGTTGGTGACGCCTTCGGTGAGTCGCGCGATCAGCGCGTCGCCATCGGCCGGCAGGTCGGCCACGGCATAGCCCGCATCGCGCAGCGCCGCCAGCACATGCAGTGCCGACGCCGGCGTGTCGAGCCCGACGCCGTTGCCGATCCGCCCTTCGCTTTGCGGATAGTTCGCGAGGATCAGCGCGATGCGCTTGTCGGCATTGTCGAGCGTGCGCAGCCGGCACCAGCCGCGCGCGAGCGCCGCGACGAACGCGATGCGTTCGGCGTCCGGCTGGTAGCGCACGACGTCGACTTCGGTGTGCGGACAACGATATGCCAGCCCCTTGAAGCTCACCGCGCGCGTGACGATGCGCCCGTCGACCTCGGGCAACGCGATGTGCATCGCGATGTCGCGCGCATGCAGCCCCTGGTCGTCGGCCACCCACGCGTCGCGGTTGCCGCCGGACAGGATCACCTGCAGCACCGGTGCATCGCCGGCGAGCACGTCGGGCTCGGGGCTGTCGATCGCGCCGGCCGCGAAAGCGGTGGTGTTCAGCACGAGCGCGACATCGTGCGTGTCGCACAGCTGCGTGATGACCTCGCGACTCACCGCATCCTTCAATGACGTGACCGCGATCGGCAACGGATTGAGCCCCTCGCGCACGAGCGCATCGGCCAGCGCGTCGAACACCGCGGTGTTCGCGGCCTGCCAGTGCGCGCGATAGAACAGGATCGCGACGACGGGTGCGCCGGGCGTCCAGTGCGCCCGCCAGTCGTCGACGCTCGCCGGGTCGCGCGCCGGGTGGTACAGCGCGGCGGCCGGCAGCGGGCGCGGTAGCTCGGGCTCGTCGCCGAATCCGAGCGTATGGAACGCGATGCTGCGCAGCAAGGCCTCGGCGTTGTGCCTTCCGCCTTCGCGCAGATAGCGCCACCACCGCCGGCACAGGTCGGGGGCGACCGTGCTCTTCGCGACGAGGTTCGGGTCTTCCTGCAGATCGCCCGAGAACATCGCCAGCTGCTGCTTCCGTTTCGACGCGAGCGACACGGCCTGCTCGATCCCGTACGGCCAGTATGCTTCGCCGCCCAGATGATCGATCACGACCGTCTTCGCGTGACGCAGCACGTCGTCGACATAGAAATCGATCGACGCCGGCTGCCGCAGGAACGTGACGTTCGCAAGCCGCACGCTCGGAAAGCCGGCAGGCAGTTTCGGCACGACGCTGGCCAGCAGCGACAGCGTCGTGTCGGCCGAGCTCAGGATCACGATGTCGGCCGGCTGCTGGTCGATCCGGACGACGCCCTGCGTATCGTCGACGAAGCCGCCCGGCGTGGTGCGCAGCAGATGCATCGCGCGTTACGCCTGTTGCAGGTTGGCCGCGCACGCGGCGTCGAACGCGCGCTGCAGCGCGGCCGCGTCGAGATCCTCGCCGATCAGCACGAAGCGGCTCGCACGCGTTTCGCCGTCCTGCCAGCGACGGTCGAAGTAGCTGTCGAAGCGTCGGCCAACACCCTGGATCACGAGCCGCATCGGCGCATCGGGCAGCGCGGCGAACCCTTTCGCGCGGTAGATCGTGTGCGTCTCGACGACACGCTGCAGCGCGGCGATCGTCGCTTCGCGCGTGCCCGCATCGCCCGACACCACCACCGAATCGAAATCGTCGTGATGGTGGTCGTGATCGCCGTCGTCGGCCGAGCCGTGATGGTCGTGCCGCAGGTGAATCGTTTCCTCCGACGCCGATTCGAGCCCGAGCAGCATCGCGACGTCCAGTTCGCCACGCGTTGCGCGCACGATCTTCACCTGCGGCGGAATTTCCTCGCGGATCGCGGCTTCGACCTCGGCAAACTGCGCGTCGGCGACGAGGTCGGCCTTGTTCACGATCACGAGATCGGCGGACGACAGCTGGTCGGCGAACAGTTCGTGCAGCGGCGATTCGTGGTCGAGGTTCGGATCGGCGCGGCGCTGCGCGTCGACGGCCTGCGGGTTCTCGGCGAACTGGCCGCTCGCGGCGGCCGGACCGTCGACGACGGTCACGACCGCGTCGACCGTGAAGCTGTTGCGGATCGTCGGCCAGTTGAAGGCCTGCACGAGCGGCTTCGGCAGCGCGAGGCCCGACGTCTCGATCAACACGTGATCGATGTCGGCACGGCGCTCGACGAGCGCTTCCATCACCGGATAGAACTCCTCCTGCACGGTGCAGCACAGGCAGCCGTTCGCGAGTTCGTACAGCTGGCCCGACGCTTCGCCCTGCACGCCGTCTGCGTCCTCGCAGCCGATGCCGCAGCCCTTGAGGATTTCGCCGTCGATGCCGAGCTCGCCGAATTCGTTGACGATCACCGCGATGCGGCGGCCTTGGGCGTGCTGCAGGATGTGGCGCATCAGCGTGGTCTTGCCGCTGCCGAGAAAGCCCGTGACGATCGTGACGGGAAGCTTGCGTAAGGTCATGGTGGGTCCTGTGTCGAAAAGGGTGTCAGGCCGAGAGCGTCACGTCGATCTCGTCGTAGCGTTTGAGGCGATAGATCGCGGCCGACACGATCCAGCACGCGAGGAACAGGCCGATCACGACGTAGCCGAGCATCCCGAAATGCGATGCGACCATCGTGGAGAAATCCCAGACGGGTCCTTGCAGCGACAGTTTATCCGCGAGCAGCGCGAGCACCTCGATGCCGCCGATCAGCGCGGCGACCAGCACCGACACGAACGTGATCGTCATGTTGTAGTAAATCTTGCGGATCGGCCGCACGTACGCCCAGCGGTACGCGCCCATCATCAGGATGCCGTCCGTCGTGTCGACGAGCGTCATGCCCGCGGTGAACAGCACCGGCAGCACCATCACCGACCAGAACGACAGACCGCCCTGCACCTGCGTGGCCGAAATGCCGAACAGCGCGATTTCGGTCGCGGTATCGAAGCCGAAGCCGAACAGGAAGCCGACCGGATACAGGTGCCAGCTGCGCGACACGAGGCGGAACAACGGCCGGAACAGGCGGGCCAGCACGCCGCGCTGGTTCATCAGCATGTCGAGGTCGGCGTCGACGATCGTCTCGCCGCGGCGGGCCGCGCGAAACGTCCGGTAGACGGAGATCAGGATCAGCAGGTTGGCGGCCGCGAGCACCAGCAGGAAGAACGCCGACACGCTCGTGCTGATCACGCCGCCCCAGGTCTTCATGCTCTCGAAGCGCGCGAGCGACGCCGCGGTCAGCGCGACCACAACCGACATCACGATCACCACCGTCGAATGGCCGAGCGAGAAGAACAGGCCCGCGCCGAGCGGGCTGCGACCCTCCTGCATCAGCTTGCGCGTGACGTTGTCGATCGCGGCGATGTGGTCGGCGTCGACCGCGTGGCGCAGGCCGAACACGTAGGCGAGCAGCGCGGTCCCCAGCAGCACGGGCTGGTCGCGAAACGCGACGAAGGCCCAGATCCACGCGCCGACGTTGAATGCGACGAGCAATGAATAGATCGCGACGATTTTGCCGCGCAGCCCGGATGGGCTGTCGTTGAACAGGCGGAAGAACGAGTCGAGCATGATGCTCCTTTGCGAACGGTCGACATGGTGAATGCCAACACGGCCGTCGTCGGCCCCGCCTGCGCCGCTGGCCGTTCCTCGCCCCGGCCCGCGCGCGTGCTGCGGCTGACGGTTCGGCGGAGGAAGCGGGCAACGTTCGGGCGTCGGGCGTGCTGCGGCCGTGGACGATGCGCCGCCTCCCCGCGGCGCTGAACCCCACGTTCTGGCCGGTATCCGGGCTGACGAACACGCCGCTTCGCCTTCCCGGATGCGCGGCATCCAGTGGCTGTCGTCCGCATGCGGCAGGCATGCGGCGAAGCGGCGCTGCATCGCGCTGGGCGCGATGCGTTCGCTTACCGTTGCGGGGGCAGCACAGGTTGGCTCGACTGCGGTGCAGCCAGGCTCCCTGTTTCCCGTTTAACTGCGCGCGCCGGAGGAGCGCGCGCGAGCACCAAAACGCGTGCGAGTGTAGGCGGCGGTGCGGGGAGCGTCAAGGCGGAACGGGCCGCCGCGGCGCGTTCGGCACGGCCGCGGCATCGTGCCGGGGGCGCTCGCGGCGCCTGCGGGGCGGGTTCGCGCGGGCCGACCGCTGTGCTATCGTATGCGCCGCGTTCGGTGCTCGCATGCGCATTTCCGCGCACGCAGTTAAACGGGAAACAGGAGGCGGAAGCCCGCCCGGCCTGTGCTGTCCCCGCAACGGTACGCCGCCCGCGCGCCGCGGTTCCCCCCGCACGCGCCCAGGCCGCCCGCGATGCCACTGCCCTTCAGCGGGCGGGAAGGCTGCGGTCTGGCAAGCGGCCAGCCCGGATACCGGCCGACGCAAGGGGCGAGCCCGCTGCTCGCCGAACGCCCGATCCGCGGGGGACGGATGGGGTGCGCTTCCCGCCCGCGTCCGCGCGGGCTTCGCCCGATCCATCATGCCTTGCCTGTCCGCCGGCCGCCGATGCGCCGCTCGCCGTCCCCTTTCCACTGCCACGACACGGTGTGCGCCGTGCCGCGTCCGATGAGCCGCGCCTGGCTCGTCGGCGCCGGCCCCGGCGACGCCGATCTGCTGACGCTGAAGGCCGTGCGAGCGATCGCCGCGGCCGATGTGCTGCTCGTCGACGACCTCGTGAACCCCGACGTATTGCGCCATGCGCGCGCGGACGCGCGCATCGAGCACGTCGGCAAGCGCGGCGGCCATGCGTCGACACCGCAGGAAGCGATCGTCGCCGCGATGCTCGCGCATCTGCGCGCAGGCCGCAGCGTCGCGCGGCTCAAGGGCGGCGATCCGTTCGTGTTCGGCCGCGGCGGCGAGGAGCTGCTCGCGCTCGGCGCGGCGGGTTTCCCGGTCGAGGTCGTACACGGCATCACGGCCGGTATCGCGGCCCCGGCCGCGCTCGGCATTCCGGTCACGCATCGCGGCGATGCGCAGGGCGTGATCTTCGTCACGGGCCACGGCGCGGGTGCCGACGAGCCCGACTGGCGCGCGCTGGCCGCGACGCGGATGACGATCGTGATCTACATGGGCATACGCCGGCTCGACGCGATCGTGGCCGCGCTGCGCGACGGCGGCATGCCCGGCGACATGCCGTGCGCGGTGATCGAGAACGCGACGCGTGACGGGCAGCGGCACGTGCTCGCGACGCTCGACACCGTCGTCGAACGCGTGGACGCGACCGGTATCGGTTCGCCCGCGATCGTCGTGATCGGCCGCGTCGCGGCGCTCGCCGACGATCCGGCAGTGCGCGCGGCGCTCGGCGGCCGTGCATGATGCGCGTCGCGCTCGGCGTCGGTTTTCGCGCAGACGTGACGGCCGCGCAACTCGATGCCGCGATCCGCGCGGCGCTGGCGCACTACCCGGATGCCGAGCCGGCCATGGTCGCGACGCTTGCCGACAAGGCGCGTGCCCGGCCGCTGCGCACGCTGTGCGCCCGCCGCGGCTGGCCGCTCGTCGCGTTCGACGCGGCGCAGCTCGCGCAGTGCCCCGAACCGGCGTTGAGCGGCCCGTCGGCTGCCGCGCTCGCGCGTTTCGGCGTCGCGGGCGTGGCCGAGCCGTGCGCTCGGCTCGCGGCGCCGCGGGGCCGGCTGCTCGGCCCCAAATCCATCCTGGGCGGCGTGACGGTCGCGCTCGCCGGCCCGCTCTGAACCCTTTGTTTCGCTTTCGACAGGACGATTCCCGATGAAGACCGATGCCGAATCCCATCAGCGGATGACCGAACGCCGCCGCGCCGGCCATGAAAAAAAGCAGGCCGCCGCCACCCAGGAAAAGGGCCTGCTGATCGTCAACACAGGTAACGGCAAGGGCAAGAGCACGGCCGCGTTCGGCATGGCCGTGCGCGTGCTCGGCCACGGCATGCGGCTCGGCGTCGTGCAGTTCATCAAGGGCGCGCTGCACACGTCCGAGCGCGACTTCCTCGGCGCGGTCGCGCAATGCGACTTCGTGACGATGGGCGACGGCTACACGTGGAACACGCAGAACCGCGACGCCGACATCGCGACCGCGCGCAAAGGCTGGGACGAGGCACGCCGGATGATCGAAAGCGGTGAGTACCGGATGGTGATCCTCGACGAGCTGAACACCGTGCTGAAGTACGAATATCTGCCGCTCGACGAAGTGCTCGCGACGCTCGTCGGGCGGCCGGATGCGGTGCACGTCGTCGTCACCGGCCGGCATGCGCCGGATGCACTGATCGATGCGGCCGACCTCGTCACCGAAATGCGGCTCGTCAAGCATCCGTACAAGGAGCAAGGCGTGAAGGCGCAGCCCGGCGTGGAGTTCTGAGCGATGCCGGCCTGCCCCGCGCTGTTCGTCAGCGCGCCCGCGTCCGGCCAGGGCAAGACGTCGGTGACGGCCGGCCTCGCGCGGCTGCACCGGCGGCTCGGCCGGCGCGTGCGCGTGTTCAAGACCGGGCCTGATTTTCTCGATCCGATGTTGCTCGAACGCGCGAGCGGCGCCCCCGTGCATGCGCTCGACCTCGGCATGGTCGGGGAAGCCGGCTGCCGTGCGCTGCTCGCGGATGCCGCACGCGACGCGGACCTGATCCTGATCGAAGGTGTAATGGGGTTGTTCGACGGCACGCCGAGCAGCGCCGATCTCGCGGTCGCGTTCGGCGTGCCGGTCGTCGCGGTGATTGCCGCGAAGTCGATGGCGCAGACGTTCGCGGCGATCGCGTTCGGGCTCGCGCGGTTCCGCCCCGAGGTGCCGTTTCACGGCGTGCTGGCAAACCGCGTCGGGTCGCCACGGCATGCGGAACTGCTGCGGCAGGCGTTGCCCGACGACTTGCGCTGGCTCGGGCACGTGCCGGCCGATGCGGGCATCGCGCTGCCGGAGCGCCATCTCGGCCTGCACCAGCCGGGCGACATCGACGACCTCGATGCGCGGCTCGAGCGCGTGGCCGACGTGCTCGCGCAGACGGCGCTCGCCGAATTGCCGCCCGCGGTTTCGTTCGCGGCGCCGGACGTCCGCGCCCCGCTGCCGCGCGCACTCGCCGGCAAGCGGATCGCGATCGCGCGCGATGCGGCGTTCTCGTTCATCTACCCGGCGAATCTGGCGCTGCTCGATGCGCTCGGTGCGCAGCTTCGGTTCTTTTCGCCGCTCGTCGACGAACCCGTGCCTGCCGATTGCGATGCGCTGTTCCTGCCGGGCGGCTATCCGGAACTGCATGCGGCGACGCTCGCGGCGAATGCCGTGACTGCGCGGACGATTCGCGCGCACGCGGCGGCCAGCCGGCCGATCGTCGCGGAATGCGGCGGGATGGTGTATCTGTGCGAATCGCTGACCGATGTGGACGGCTCGACGACGCCGATGCTCGGCCTGCTGTCGGGCCATGCGACGATGCAGCGCCGGTTCGCGGCGCTCGGGATGCAGCAGCTGGACACGCGCACCGGGCCGATGCACGGTCATACGTTTCATTATTCGCGGCTCGATACGCCGCTGGCACCGGTGGCGACCGCTACGCGGCCCGACGGCGCGCCCGGCAGCGGTGAAGCCGTTTATCGCGCGGGCCCGATCGTCGCGACGTACATGCACATGTACTGGCCGTCGAATCCCGAAATGGCGGCCGCGCTGTTCGGCGGCACGGCATTCTGACGAAAAACCGTCCGATGCCGCGCAGCCGCGATGTCAGTGCGTTTCGCGGCCCGGCGCTTCCGAGCGCGAAGTCCGGATCACGGTGCCGTCGGGCGAGAAATGCGCATTGAACATCGCGTCGCCCGATACGCCGCCCTCGGCCCAGTGCCAGCTCCACACTTCTTCATGACTCAACGCGTATTGCGCGACCTCGGTCGGCTTGCCGAGCAGTTGCCGCACGTCGTCCTTCGACATCCCCGGCACGACCTTCGCGATGTTCGCCGCCGTCAGTGCCTGAGTGATCGACACGAGCCGGCCGTCCGGCCCGAAATCGAGCATGTACGTGCTCGTGCCGTACGGGCCGCGCGGATACTCGAACCGCTGCGAGCCGTCCTCGCCCTGCCTGACCATCTCGGGCTTGCCAGCCTGGCGCAGCACGTCCTCGGTCGTCGAGACGCCCGGCTGCAGATTGCCGAACGCCATCGGATCGGGCTTGATCGCATTCACCGCGTCAGCCACCTTCTGGTCGTCGCACCCGGCCGCCAGAACGCCGACCGCGCAAGCCGTCAGCACGGTCAGAAACTGTTTTCGCATGTCGTCCACACCTGTATTCATCGAGCCGATCCGGCGTCGCGCGCAGCGTAGCACGCGCACCGTGTCGTCGATGTCAAGGAGCGTCAAATTGGCGCGCATCCCGCGCGCCTGGTTTCACGGCCGCGCAGGAATGCAACGGGCGGCGGCGCCCGCATCGATGTGCCGCGGCGTCACATCAGGAACGTCTCGGCCAGCTTGACCCAGTACGATGCGCCGGTCGGCAATGCCGCGTCGTTGAAGTCGTAACCGGGGTTGTGCACCATGCAGCCGCCCTCCCCGTCACCGTTGCCGATGATCAGGTAGCAGCCCGGCCGCTTCTCGAGCAGGAACGCGAAATCCTCGCTGCCGGTGAGCGGCACCATCCCGTCGATGAGGTTCGCCTCGCCGACCCACTCGCGCGCGACGCCGCGTGCGAACGCGGTCATCTCCGCGTCGTTGACGAGCACCGGGTAGCGGCGCTGGTAGTCGATCGTCGCGGTCGCGCCGAACACGGCCGCCTGCGCATGAACGACTTCCTTGATGCGCGTCTCGAGCAGGTCGCGCACCTCCGGCTTCAGCGCGCGCACGGACAGGCGCATCTGCGCGCGGTCGGGAATCACGTTCGGCGCTTCGCCCGCGTGGATCGCGCCCACCGTGACGATCGCCATGTCGAGCGGCGACACGTTGCGCGACACGATCGTCTGCAGCGCGACGACGATCTGCGCGCACACGACGACCGGGTCGATCGCCCGGTGCGGCACCGCGCCGTGGCCGCCGCGCCCCTGCACGTCGACGATCACGGTATCCGACGACGCCATGAAGGGCCCCGGCAGGAAGCCGAACTTGCCCGTCGGGAAACCCGGCATGTTGTGCATCGCGAAGATCGCGTCGCACGGAAACTGCTCGAACAGCCCGTCGTCGAGCATTTTCTTCGCGCCGCCGAGCCCTTCCTCGGCCGGCTGGAAAATCAGGTTCAGCGTGCCGGAAAAGCGGCGCTCGCGCGCCAGGTGCTTCGCGGCAGCGAGCAGCATCGCCGTGTGGCCGTCGTGGCCGCACGCGTGCATCTTGCCGGGGATCGTGCTCTGGTACGGCAGGCCGGTCGATTCGTGGATCGGCAGCGCGTCCATGTCGGCGCGCAGGCCGAGGCGCTGCGTACCGTTGCCGACCTTCAACTGCGCGACGACACCCGTGCCGCCGAGCCCGCGATGCACCGTATAGCCCCACGCCTGCAACTGCCCGGCGACGAGGTCGCTCGTCGCGAATTCCTCGAAACCCAGCTCGGGGTGGGCATGAATGCGGTGCCGGATCTCGATCATTTCGTCGGCGAGGCCTGCGGGGATCACGCTGTGCGTCACGGTGTCGTCTCCTGGGTTCCGTGGGGAATGTGCAGGCAAGGATAGTCGGTTGAACGGCAACCGAAAAGACAGAAAGTCGTCACGGCGACAACCTGAGGTTGCCTGTCAATCGTCGGGGCGCACGACGAATCGCACGGCGGAAGAAAACGGTCATGCGGGCGACTGCCGCCCGCGAGCGGGATTCGCGAGACTGCGTGTTCCGTCTCGATTTTTCAGGTTGGAGTGCGCGTTGATCGCCGTTCGTCATTCCGGAATAATTCCGTCATATCAACTGGTTGAGTGTCTTTGTTCATTTTTTGACGGATGTACATTTTTTGCATACACTCGTGAAAAAGTGAACAAGCGATCCGCCCCGATGCCCCAGCACGCCACCCTGCCGATAACGGAACAGCATGTGCTCGACGAAGCCTGTGCCGCGTTCGAACGCGCGACCCGGCGCTTCAACGCACGGCCCGTGCGCGTGCCGGCCGCATACAACGCGCATGCCGACGCGATGATCCGCTTCGGCATTGCCGGGCAAACATTCGAGATGCCGGTGGTTGTGAGCGTCGGCGTCGAATCGCTGCAAGGCGCGTTCGCCGCGTTGCGCCGCCGTGCTCCTCCAGCGTCCGCCGAGCGGCCGCTGATGCTGGTCGCGCCGTATTTATCGGCCGAACTGGCCGCCCGCCTGATCGAGCACGACATCCCGTTTATCGATACCGCCGGCAACGCGTGCCTGATCCAGCCGGAGGCGACGGTGATGATCTCCGGCCGGCCGAAACCTGCACGCACGCCACGCCGGCAGGCATCGCGCGCGACGACACCCAAGGGGCTCGCAGTGATGTTCGCGCTCGCGACGCAGCCGAGCCTCGTCACGCAACCGCTGCGGGCGATCGCCGCCGCGTCGGGCGTCGCGCTCGGCACGGTCAATCTCGCAATGGACGATCTGATCACACGCGGCCTCATCGCGCAGCGGCGCAACGGCGAACGCGCGTTTACCGACTGGCCGCGCTTCGTGCAGGAATGGGTCGCGCTGTACCCGAGCCGCCTGCGCGCGAAATTGCCGAGCCGGCGGTTTGCCGCGCTCGCGCCCGACTGGTGGCGCGGTTTCGATTTCGCGGCATTCGACGCGCGGCTCGGCGGCGAACCTGCGGCCGACCTGCTGACGCACGACCTGAAGCCGGCCGCGGTCACCGTCTATACGCACGGCGCCGTGTCGAACCGCCTGCTGCTCCAGGCGCGCCTGCGCCCGGACGAGCGCGGCGACGTCGAGCTGCTCGAAGCATTCTGGCCGCCGTCGCCGGCGCTCGACTGGCGCGAGCAGGACGTGCCGCTCGTGCCGCCGCTTCTGATCTACGCGGATCTCGTCTCGTCCGGAGACAGCCGCAATCTTGCCGCCGCCGAACACATCCATGACCGATACCTCGCCCACCCGCCCGCTTGACGTCGACGCGCGCCGGCCGCTCGAGCCGGCGGCGGTCGCGTTGCTGCAGGCGGTCCGTGCGGCTTGCGCGCAGCTCGACGCGGCATTCGTCGTCGCCGGCGCGACCGCGCGCGACATCCTGATGTGGCATGTCCACGGCATCCGGCCGGTGCGTGCGACGCGGGACGTCGACGTCGCGGTGTGCGCGGTGAGCTGGCCGTTTCACGAACGGCTCGTCGATGCGCTCGTCGCGACGGAGCAATTCGCACGCGCGCCGAAGCATCAGCAGAAACTGCTGTTCGACAGCGGGACGCAAGGCTTTCGCACGGAGCTCGATCTCGTGCCGTTCGGGCCGCTCGAGGCGCCACCCGGCGAAATCGCGTGGCCACCGGGCGGCGATTTCGTGCTGAACGTGCTGGGCTTTCAGGAGGCGGTCGATACGGCGCTGGTCGTGTCGATCGCGGCCGGCATCGAGGTGCCGGTGGCGAGCCTGCCGGCCCTTGCGCTGTTGAAGTTGCTCGCGTGGAAGGATCGGCGCGCACGCCAGAACAGCGACGCGTACGACCTGCTGTTCCTGCTCACGCATTTTCACGACGCGGGTAATCGTGAGCGGATCTGGGACGTCGCGCCCGACCTGCTCGAGCGGCACGGTTTCCAGCCTGAACTGGCGGCGGCCGCGCTGCTGGCGCGCGATGCAAGGCGGATTGCTTCGCCGCAAACGCACGATGCGATCCGCGCGCTGTTATCCGACGCAGCGATCTACGCGACGCTCGGACAGGATCTGCAGGCACGCTCGTTCGCGCTGCTGCCGGGCGAATTCAGCGATGACGCCGACCGGTATCTCGACGCATTCCGCGACGCCTTTCTCACCGATTCGCCCGTTCCCCGCACGTGACGTGCGGCCGCGCGACCGCAACGCCATCGCACATTCACGGCCCTAGGCCGAGGCCGCCCAGTCTTCGAGCGACAACCCCGCGACGCGGCTGAATTCGCGACCATTGTTCGTGACGAGCACGGCACCGGCCGCGATCGCATGACCGGCAATCGATGCATCGTTCGCGCCGATCGGTGTCCCGCGTGTGGCAAGGTCGACACGAATCGCAGCCGTTGCATCGACCGCCGCGGTATCCCACGACAGCACACCGTCCAGCCGCGCGACAAACGCCGTCACGAGTTCCGCATGCTTCGGCGATGCCTTTCTGCCGACCGCGCCGAATCGCATTTCGGCATAGGTAATCGCCGACACGACGATCCGGTGCTGCGCGTTGACGCACGACTGCAGCCGGGACAGCACCGCGGGCGGCCGCTCGCGCATGATGAACGAACAGATGTTCGTATCGAGCATGTAGAGCGTTGTCACCGGCCCGACTCCGTTTGTGCGTCGCCATCCGTGCCGGACAGGTCGAAACGACCGGCTTCGATGACAGCCGGGCGCTCGACGAGGAAGTCGGCATCGGCCAGCGGTTCACTCGCCAACGACAGCCACGTCGGCCGCACCGGACGCAGCAGCAGCGTGTCGCCCTCGCGACGGATCTCGAGTTCCGTCACACCCTCGAATTCCATGTCCTTCGGGATGCGGATTGCCTGGTTCCTGGCGTTCTTGAAAATGGATACGGTGCGCATGAGCCACTCCATGGGAGTACGATGCGCCCATTCTAGACATATGCCAGCATATGTCAACGCCGAGGCATGCGAGCCGGGGATTGCGCTTGATGTTGCTGCGGATGTGCTTGCCATGTCGTCACGACCTGTCTGCATTGAGGGAGCGATCCATTCTTCCTCATGCCGCCCGCCCGATCCATATCCCGAACGGCCGATGTGTGCCCCCTTTCAAGTCGCGCGAAACGTCGACATGTGCGAATCGACGCATCGACACTTCGCGCGCCCATCCCATCCCGTCACGGCAACCGGAAAGTGTCGAAGAATGTTTCGCGCTCCATCACGGTGAGCGCCGCGCGCTTGTGCGGGAAGTCGAACTCCTTCAGCGTGTAGAACCCGAGCCGGTGCATGTACGCGATATGCCGCACGTGATCGACGCGCGGCTCGCCCACCAGCCGCTGCGTGCGCGGTTCGTCGACGAACATGTAGTGCAGCACCCCGCTCCACCACGCATGCAGCTTGCCCGCGCTCTGGAAGCGTGAATCGCCGATCAGCAAGTGCAGCCCGCGATCGTAGTCGTGCGCGTCGTAGAACGGCGCGAGCCGGTCCTCCTTCGCCCAGTAGAACTCGAAATAGCCGAACGGCGTATCGTCGAAATAGCCGATCATCGGATGCATGTGCGGATCGGCGAGCCGCTCCGCGAGATAGGCGGCGTGTTCGTCGAGCGTGCCGCGCTGGTCCCAGAAATGCGCGACGCGATCGAGGTTCATCCAGTCGCTGAACAACTGCGCATGCGTAGCGATGTCGACGGTGCGCAGGCTGAACGTCATCCCGACCTGCGGCATATAGCGTGAATAGATCTCGCCGGCCGGCGACGGCGGCCGCACCGGATGCCGGTGGCCGTTCGTGATCGTGTAGCGCAGCGGCATCCCGCCCGATGCGGGCGCCTTCAGCCACGGCCGCGGATTCTGCCAGAACGTCGCACGCGATGCGGCGAGGCGCAGCCGGTCGCCCGCGATCCGTGCGTCATCGATCACGCCGTCGCGCACCGCGCGCGCGACGTACGACGCGATAGCCGCCGGATCGGCGCCGCCAAGCGGCACCGACACCGTCGCCGCATCGTGCCGCGTTTCCGTATTGAACAGCGCGACGAACTCCGCGAGCAGCGCGGCCGGCGGATCGTCGGGCCGCCACGTGTCGAGCGTGCGCTCGGCGGCGGGCGGCTCCTGCCCGTGCGCGGCGCCGTCGAGTGCCGCGGCGACCTCGCCTTCGACGGCGTCCGCTTCCTTGTCGGCCGGTTTCGTCAGCGTGTCTTCCATCACAGTGCTCCCGCGTCGTGGCGATCGGCGAGGATGTGCAGCCCCCGCTCGAGCGCCGGAAACAGGCTGCGCTGGAAGTTGTTCCAGCGCAGTTCGAGAATCGTGTCGTCCGGCGCGATCGGCGTGTCGAGCACGTCGCAGATCACCTCGCCGGAATCGATGCCGTTGTCGACGTAGTGGAACGAAGCGCCCGTCATCGTCACGGGTTCGACGCGCGAGGTCGCGCCGGTCGCCCAGTCGACCCGTTCGCCGCGCGCGCCGTGCAGCGCGTCGAGCGTCGCCCACGCACCGCGCCTCTGGTACGGCGAATCGTCGGCCGTGATGCCGGGATGGATGTTCGCGATGCGACGATGAAAGCGCGCGCCGGGACGCACGAGCTCGTCGAGGATCACGAGCAGCCCGTCGAGCACGACCACGTCGGCGTCGAGTTCGAGCAGGCGTTCGAGCAGGCGGCGCTCGAACGCCTGCTTGCCCGTCACGCGCTCACGCGCGTCGCGCGGCAACCGGCGGTACGTCGATGCAATCGTGCAGAACAGTTCGTCGACCGGACGGCCCTGCACGGTCAGCCCATCGGGCAGGATCCACGGGCGGCCGGGCGTGCGCGCGAAGCCGTAGTCGGCAACCTTCGCGCGGTCGGCCGGCGAGCCTTCGTCGTCGTCGACGATCACACCCTGGAGCGCATAGCGTTCGCCGAGCGACGAGTCATTCAGGCGCTCGACGAGGAATTCGAGCGGCGCCTTCATGTAGCGCGTGCCGCCCTGGTAAGCGACCGGCTGGCCGGCGCGATCGGCCGCGCCGTTGCGCAGCGACTGGATGTAGACGAGATTTTTCTTCGGCATGGAGGCGTCATGGAAAAGCGGACGACGGCACCGCGGCCCGCCCGCGCCGGCCCGAGGGCCGACCGGCGTGCCGCGGCGCGCGGCGTCACCAGTTGTATTTCGCGGTGGCGATCACCGTGCGGTCGGTACCGAAAATGCAGACGCTCGTCGACTGGCAACCGCTGATGTAGTGGCGGTTGAACAGGTTCGTCCCGTTCACGGCAAAGCGCCAGTTGCGTGTGTCGTAATGCACGCCCGCGTCGAACAGCGTGTAGCTCCCGACCGTCAGCGAGTTGTCCGCCGCACCGGCCGACGCACTTTGGTAGCGCACGCCGCCGCCCAGGCCGAAGCCCGTGAGCGGCCCCGTGTGCCACGTCCAGTCCGCCCACAGCGACGCCATCTGACGCGGCCGCGGAATGTCGACCGGCCAGTTGTTCAGCGATGCGTCGTTGGCCTTCACGTTCTTCACGTCCTGGTAGACGTAGGACGCGATCAGCGACAGGTTCCGCGTGAGCTTGCCGGTCGCGTTCAGCTCGATCCCGCGCGAACGCACTTCGCCGGTCTGGACCGACGTCGTGCCGGACGAATCGAGATTGAGCGGCGTCGACGTGAGCACGTTGGTCTGGTTGATCTGGTAGATCGCCGCGCTCAGCATCATGTTCTTGCCGGGCGGCTGCCAGCGCAAGCCGGCCTCGATCTGCTTGCCGCGCGTCGGTTGCGGCAGCCCGCCGCCATACAGATTCACGCCGATCAGCGGGTTGAACGACGTCGCGTAGCTGATGTACGGCGACAGCCCGTAGTCGCCCTGGTACGTGAGGCCCACGCGGCCGGTGAACGCCGTGATGTCGGCCTTCGACTGCGTGCCGCCCTCGCGGTCGTCCATCCGCTGGTTCACCCAGTCCTCGCGGCCGCCGAGCGTCAGCGTCCAGCGGTTCCACTTGACCTGGTCCTGCACGTACAGCCCGAACGTGTTCATCGTCGTGTACGTGTTGGTGCGGTACGTGGTGTTCGGCGGCGAGAACACGGACAGCGTGACCGGCGTATAGACCGGGTTGTAGATGTTCAGCGTCGGCGCGGCGGCCAGCCATTCGCTGTCGGTAGCGGTCTGCCGGTTGTACTGGAAGCCGAGCAGCAGCGTGTGCTCGAGCGGCCCCGTGACGAAGCGGCCCTGCAGGTTGTTGTCGATGTCGAAGCGGCTGTAGTTCGTCTGGAACACGCCGGCCCAGCGGTTGATGTCGGTCAGGCTGCCGTCGGCGAAGCCCGCGCCGAACACGGAGCCGTTGTCGAGCGACAGGTGCATCCAGCGCACGTTCTGCCGGAACGTCCACATCGCGTTCAGGTTCCGCTCGAACTGGTAGCCGAGCGACCACTGCTTCTTGCGGTAGTAGTTGAAATCGGGGTCGCCGCCATAGACGTCCTTGTCGAGCTGCCCGTTCGGGTTCGGCAGCACCGTGCCTTGCGCCGGCAGGAAGTTCGACGAGATGTCGCCCCAGTCCTGCAGATACGTGGCGGACAGCGTCAGCGACGTATCCGCGTCCGGGCGCCAGCGGAACGACGGCGCGAGCGCGACGCGCTGGTCGTTGTTCGGGCCCGTCAGCGCGTTGCCGTCGCGGGCGACGCCGACGAACCGGTACGCGTACTTGCCATCCGCGTCGAGCTTGTCGCCGACATCGATCATGAACTGCTTGCGCGCGTAGTTGCCGAACTGCACGCCGGCTTCGCGCACGCGCTCGCCGTCGGCCGTCTTGGTCTGCACGTCGATGATCGCGCCCGGGTCGCCGGCACCGTACAGCACCGACGTCGGCCCGCGCAGCACGGTGATGCTGTCGATCATGTACGGATCGACGCGCCAACTCGACAGGTTCAGCGTGTTCGGCACCTGCAGGCCGTTCACGTACGCGGTCGGCGTGAAGCCGCGCAGTGCCGCGTACCAGTCGGAGCGGTTGTCCGAGCCGTACGACGAGAAGCCCGGCACGTAGCGCAGCGCCGCGTTCACGTCGGTCGCGCCGGTCATCTCGATCTGCTGCGCGGTGACGACGTTGATCGTCTGCGGGATTTCGTTGATCGACGTATCGGTCTTGGTGCCGGTCCTGCTGCGCTTCGCGACGAGCCCGACCGTGCCGTCGCCCTCCGAGCCCGCGTTGACGTTGATCGCCGGCAGCGTGCCGGACGTCGCGCCGTTCTGCACATTGCCGGCCGACGCCGCGGCGCCTGCGTTCACGGCCGGCGCCGTCTGCGCGTATGCGTGCCCTGCCGCCATCCCGAACGCCACGCTCGCCGCGGCTGCGATCGCACGCACACGCGTGCCTGTTGCCCACTCCATCTTTCTCTGCTCCACTTTTCCGATGCGGTCTCCGACCGCGCCTTTGTCAAAGAGCGAAAGCCATGCGGCCCGCGCTCGCCCCGTCTTGATGTCGTTGTTCATGCAGTGCCCGGGCCGCGCCATCGTCATCGGCGGGCGCGGCCCCTTCCTCGAGCGACGCGCAGATCTCGTCCGCGCGGCGCGCCAGGACCGACAGCAGCGTGTCGGACAGGCCGTGGCTGTCTTCGCAGCAGCCTTGCAGGTAGATGCGCGGCGCGAAGTGCCCGGGCGTCGCGAGCAGGTAGTCGCGCGTGACGTCGCCGCGCGTGAGCGCATCGCCCAGATGCGGCGCGAGCCCTTCGAGCAGCGTCGAATGCGTGTCGCGCCGGTAGCCGGTCGCGAGCACGAGCGCGTCGAAGCGTTCGACGCGCGTCGCGCCGTTCATCCGGTCGCGCCGCGTCAGCTCGATGCGGCCGTCGGCGGTGCGCACCGCGGCCTCGATCGCGCTGTTCGCGAGCAGCGCATGGCGCGGCGTGCCGTCGATGCGCTGCAGGTACAGCATTTCGTAGATCTGCTCGATCAGCGGCCGATCGACTACCGCGTAGTTGGTGTCGCGATAGCGCTCGAGCAGCGCGCGGCGCGCGTCGTGCGGCTGCGCGTAGACGACGTCGGTGAACTCGGGGCTGAAGATCTCGTTGACGAACGGGCTGTCGTCGGCCGGTTTCAATGCACCTGCCCGCATCACGAGGCTCGCGTCGACGTGCGGGAAACGGCGCGCGAGGTCGATGAACACCTCGGCCGCGCTCTGCCCCGCGCCGATCACCGCGACGCGGCGGCGCTCGCGGTCCGGCGCTGCGACCAGCCGGTCGATGTCGGTCAGGTAGGATGACGAATGGATCACGCGATCGCGGCCGAGCGCGGCGAACGCGTCCGGCACTGCCGGCGTGCCGCCGACGCCGACCGACAGCGCGCGCGTCACGCGCTGGCGCTCGCGGCCGGCCGCGTCGCGCGACAGCACGCGCAGCGCGTCGATCCGCGCGCCGTCGCCGCGCACGGGCTCGATCGCCGTGACGGTTTCGCTGTAATGGACGTGCTCGTCGAATGTGTCGGCGACCCAGCTCAGATAGTCGTGGAATTCGATGCGGGTCGGATAGAAGTTCTTCAGGTTGACGAATTCGTTCAGCCGGCCGCGTTCGAACAGGTAGTTGATGAACGTGTAGCGGCTCTTCGGATCGCGCATCGTGACGAGATCCTTCAGAAACGAGATCTGCATCCGGCAGTCGTCAAGCAGCATGCCGCGGTGCCAGCCGAATTCCGGCTGGCGTTCGACGAAGCAATGCGCGAACGGGCGCGTGCCGTTGCGTTCCGCGAGGCGCACGGCCAGCGCCAGGTTCGACGGCCCGAAGCCGACGCCGATCAGGTCGAATACGGTTTCTCTCTGCATGTCTCTCAGCTCCCTTGTCGGTGAATCCGGCCCGTCAGACGTGACGGCCGGAGAAGAAGGTCTCGCGCAGCGTGCGCATCCACAGCGGCTGCCCGTCGGCAAGCGCCAGGCGGCGCTGCCGCGCGAAGCCGTGCCGCGCGAGGGTGTCGACGACCCGCGCGCGGCCGGCCGGGACCGCGCAGCCGACCGCTTCGGTGCGCGGATCGTCGAGAAACAGGTAATGCACGACCGATGGCAGCCAGCCCGCCACGCAATGCGGGCCGCGCCAGCGCGATTCCCCGACCAGCATCCGCAGCCCGCGGTCGTAATCGTGCGCGCCGACGTGCGGCGCGAGCGGGTCTTCCTTCAGCCAGGACGCCTCGACGTACGCGAAGGGTTCGCCGTCGAAGCAGCCGACGAGCGGGCTCACGTGCGGATCGGCATCGGGCGCCGTGCCGTGTGCGCCGGGCTGCGTGCCCGGCCAGCCGTCGCGCACGCGCGGCGCGTCGAACCAGTTCGCCAGGCGCGTGGCGTCCTCGCCCGGCTGCCAGCCGCGCAGCGTGAAACGCACGCCGAGTGCCGGCAGGTCGCGCGCATACACGTCACCGCGCGGCGCGGGCGGCCGGCGCGGATGCCGCCGGCCGTCGGTCAGCATCGGCAGCGTCGCGCATGGCAGCGGCGTGCCGACGCGCCACAGATCGGCTTGCTGCGCCCAGCCTTCACGCATGCACAGGCCGCCGTCACCGAGCACGCCGCTCGCGCGCAGCGCATCGAGCGCGACTGCCGGCCACGCGGCCGGGTCGAGCCGGATCGCCGCGCGGCGCGCGTCGTCGGAAAACGCGGCGGCGAGCGCGGCCAGCAGCGCGCGGCGCTGGTCGCCCGGTGCCGCGCGATGGTTGTACGCGACGAGGCGCAGCGTGCCGTCGTCCGCGAGCTGCGCGCGCAGCAGCTGCGCGCCGATGCCGTCGCCCTGCGCGACGCGGATCTCCGCGTCGTCGCGTACGGCGAACAGGCCGTCCGCGAACGCGAGACGGCACGTATCCGGCATCGTGAATCCGTCCGGACGCACTTCAGCCAGCATCGCGCACCTCCTGCTCCGTTTCGGCCGACGCATCGATACGCGCGCCGAGCGCCGCGAGCGTCGGCGACGCGAATACGTCGGCCACGGTCAGCGCGAGCCCGGCGCGGCCGGCCGCATCGACGAAGCGCACCACGTCGAATGAAGTCGCGCCTGCTTCGAACAGATCGGCACAGGGTGCGGGTGCGGCCGTCGCGAACGTGTCCGACCACAGCGCGGCGAGCGCGGCTGCCGCGTCCGGCGCGCACGATGTCGTCATGACCTGCATCGCCGCGCCTCCGGCCGCTGCGACTGCGACCGCCGCCGGCACGGTGAACAGCGCGTCGGGCGCGCCGAGCGCCGCTTCCGGCGCGCCGGCGAAACGCGCGACCTCGTCGTGATAGAGGTCGACGAGCGCGTCGACGAAATCGCCGTCGAGCAGTTCGTCCGCATACGAGAACGCAGCGCTCACGCGGCCGTCCGGATGCTCGACGACGTCCAGCTCGAGCGTGAACACGACGCGATGACGCACGTCATCGAACCCGGCAAGCGACAAGCCGGCCCAGTCGCGTGCGGCGACACCGGTCGGGCGCAGGTAGTTGAACATCACCTGGAACAGCGGATTGGCCTGCGCGGTACGCGGCGCGCGCAGCGCGGCGACGACGTCGGCGAACGGCACGTCGGCGTGCGCATACGCGGCGAGCGCCGTATCGCGCACCTGCGCGAGCACGTCCGAGCGGCGGGCTGAGGTGTCGAGCCGTGTGCGCACGACCACCGAATTGATGAAGAGACCGAGCGCATCGCGCGCGGCATCACCCGTCAGCTCGCGCGTCGATGCCAGGACGCCGACCGGCTGATCGGCCGCACCGGTCACGCGGAACAGCGCGGTGTTGAGCGCCGCGTGCAGCAGCATCGGCAGTGTCGCGTGCGCGGCCGACGCGGCGTCGCGCGCGGCACGGATCAACGATGCGTCGAAATCGAACGCGATGCGCGCCGCACGCCATTGCGGGACGGCCGGCGCGTTTGCGCGCTGTGGCAGCACGGGCGGCGGCAGGTCGGCCAGCGCGTCGCGCCAGTACGCGACGCGGGCCGGGTGGCACGGCCCGGGCAGCACGAGCTGCGACATGTTTTGAGGCGGCGTCGACACCGGTTCCGCTCCGCCACGCACCAGATCGACATAGCCTGCGCGCACCGCGTCGAGCCACAGCTCGATCGATTCGCCATCCGACACGATGTGATGGATCGTCACCGACAACACGTGATCGTCCGCGCCGAGCCGCAGCACGCGTGCGCGCCACAGCGGCGCATCGGCCGCGAGATCGAACGGCGCGAGTGCGTCGGCATCGGTCAGCGCTGCCGCGCGGGCGAGCGCATCGGGCAGCGCGGACAAGTCGACGAGCGGCAGCGCGACGGGCGGCGCGGTGTCGATCCGCTGGCCCGGCAGCATGCCGTCGCGCGCGACGAGCCGCGTGTGCAGCGCCGGGTGCGCGGCCGCCGCAGCCGAGAACGCGGCGCGCAGTGCATCGACGTCGAGCGGGCCGCGCACGCGCAGCGCGACCGGAATGTTGTATGCGGCGCTGTCCGGCTGCGCGCGCCACAGGAACCACAGGCCGAGCTGCGCGGGCGACAGCGGCCATACGCCGAACGCATCGGGTTTGACCACCGCGATGCCCGGTACGGTGGCACCGCCGTGCGCGGCGCGCGGCGCATCGGCCACGTGGCGTGCGTATTGCGCGAGCACCGGCGCTTCGAACAAGGCGCGCACCGGCACGTCGCGGCCGAGCCGCTCGGCGACGCGCGTCGCGACGCGCACCGCCGCCAGCGAATGGCCGCCGAGTTCGAAGAAGTGATCGCGGCGACCGACGCGTTCGACGTTCAACACGTCGCGCCAGATCGCCGCGAGTGCGGTTTCGTCGCCGTCGTGCGGCGCTTCGTATGCGCGTTCGACGCGCACGGGCGCCGGCAGCCGCGCACGGTCGACCTTGCTGTTCGCGTTGCGCGGCAGCGCGTCGAGCACGATCAGTTGCGCGGGCACCATGTAGTCAGGCAGCGCGCGGCGCAGATGCGCGTCGAGCGTCGCGGCTTCGACCGGTTGCGCGGCCGCCTGCGCGTCGGCGGTCAGTTCGACGTAGGCGACGAGCTGCGCCTGCGCGCCCTGCCCGTGCACGACCGCGCACGCTTCGCGCACCGCGTCGTGCGCGGCCAGCTGCGCCTCGATCTCGCCGAGCTCGATGCGCAGCCCGCGCAGTTTCACTTGATGATCGACGCGGCCGATGAAGTCGAACACGCCATCCGCGCGACGCCGCACGAGGTCGCCCGTGCGATACAGGCGCGCGCCCGGCGCACCGTAAGGATCGGGCACGAAGCGCTCGGCCGTCAGCGCGGGACGATCGAGGTAGCCGCGCGCGACGCCGATCCCCTCGCCGCCCAGGTACAGTTCGCCGATCACGCCGACCGGCAGCGGATGCAGCCGCGCGTCGAGCACGTGCGCGGTGCGCGCGCCGACCAGCGTGCCGATCGGCAGATACGCGGCGTCGCCCAGCTTCGCGAGATCGTCGCCGGGGCGGAACATCCATAGCGTCGGCGTGATCACGGTTTCGGTCGGGCCGTAGCCGTTGACCACGCGCACGTTCGGCATCGCGCGGCGCAGCATCGCGAACGCTTCGCGCGAGGTGGCTTCGCCGCCGACGGTCAACGAGCGCAACGTCGGCGGCGCGCCGTGCACGAGCGCCCATTCGGCGAGCTGCGCGGCGCAGCCGGGCGGCACGTAGGTCATCGTCACGCCGTCGCGAATCATCATCGCGCAGGTCTGCGCGGGCGGCCACAGCACGTCGGCCGTCACCGACACCGCGGCACCTGACAGGTATTGCGAAAACCAGCCTTCATGCGCGCCGTCGAAGTTGACCGACTGGAACAGCAGGAACACGTCGTTCTCGCCCGCGCCATAGCGCTCGGCGATCGCCACGCAATGCCGCGCGAACGCCGCGTGATCGACGATCACGCCTTTCGGCTTGCCGGTCGAGCCCGACGTGTAGATCGCGTATGCCGCATGACCGGGCAACACGTCCGGCAGTGCGACGTCCGCGGCTTCGTCGAGTGCGTCGACTTCGTCCGCGCGCCAGACGCGCAGTGCCGGCAGCTCGGGCAGCGATGCGGCGCTCGCGCCGTCGGTCAGCACGTGCGCGATGCCCGCATCGCCGACGATCTGCGCGAGGCGTTCGCGCGGATGGGCCGGATCGAGCGGCACGAACGCGGCGCCCGACTTCAGCACCGCGATCAGCGCGACCAGCAGGTCGACCGAACGCTGCAGCGCGACGCCGACGCGCATTTCGGGCCGCACGCCGACCGCGACGAGGTTGCGCGCGATGCGTGCCGCGCGCGCGTCGACCTCACCGCGCGTCAGCGCGCGATCGATGTCGGCGACACCGCGTGCGTCGGGCCGCGCGTGCGCATGCGCGGCGATGCGCACGTGGACCGGGACGAACGGCTCGGCTTCGGCCGTGCCCGCCGGCGCGTTCCACGCGAACAGTTGCGCACGTTCGTCGGCCGGCAGCCAGTCGAGATCGCCGATCGGCACCTCGGGGCGCGCGAGCGCATCGGCGAGTAGCGTGACGAAGCGCGCGGCCAGCCGCGCGATCGCGTCGCCGTCGAACAGGTCGAGCGCATGGATGAACGCGGCATCGAACGCGCCGTCGGGCGTCGCCTCGACGGAAAGCGTCAGGTCGAATTTCGCGGACGGCGTGCCGGACGGCAGCAAGGTTGCCGATGCCGCGCCCAGCGCCGGCAGCGCGCGGCGCTCGCCGTACGCGGCCATCACCTGGAACAGCGGATGGTGGCTCGCGCTGCGCGGCACGCCGAGCGCGTCGACGATCTGCTCGAACGGCACGTCCTGGTGCATCTGCGCATCGACGAGCGCGCGCTGCGTACGCGCGACCAGCGACGAGAAATCGCCGTGCGCGGGCACGTCGACGTCGATCGCGAGCGTGTTGACGAAGAAGCCGATCAGGCCGGCCGTTTCCGCGCGCTCGCGGTTCGCGGCCGGCACGCCGACGCAGATCCGCGCGTCGCCGGTCGCACGCGCGAGCAGCGCGTCGAGCGCCGCGAGCAACACCGCGAACGGCGTCGCGCCCGACTCGGCTGCGAACGCGCGCAGCCGCGCACCGATGCGCGCGTCGAGCGAAAACACGTGACGTGCGCCGCGCGCGCTGCGGCGAGCGGGCCGCGCGGCCGCGCCGGGCAGCGTCAGCACGCCGCGCTGCGGGTCGAGCCGCTCGCGCCAGAACGCCAGCTGACGGTCGCGCTCGCCGGCATCGAGCCAGCGGCGCTGCCACAGCGCGTAGTCCGCGTACTGGATCGGCAGCGGCTCGAGCGGCACGGCTTCCCCCGACGCATACGCGCGATAGAACGCCGCGAGTTCGAACAGCATCACGTCTGACGACCAGCCGTCCGACACGATGTGATGAACGGTCAGCGCGAGCCAGTGTTGCGTCGCGTCGAAGCGGATCAGGTGTGCGCGCACGAGCGGTGCCGCGCCGAGATCGAACGGCTCGGCTTCATCGGCCATTGCGACGCTTTCGGCGCGCGCGACGCGCTGCGCGTCGGGCAACGCTTCGAGATCGGTCTCACGCCAAGGGCAGCGCAGCGGCGGATGGATCGTCTGTGCGACGCCGTCCTCCGCTTCGTCGAAGGTCGTGCGCAGCGCTTCATGGCGCGCGATCAGCGCATCGCACGCGAGCCGCAGCGCATGCGCGTCGAGCGGGCCCGTCAGCGCGAGCCGCTCGGTGATGTGATACGCGTGAGGCGCGTCGATCAACCGCGCGTGCAACCACAGCCGCGTCTGCGCGAACGATGCCGGCACGCGGTCGGCGCGCGGCGTGCGTGGCGGGATCGGCAGCATGCGGAAGTCGATGCCGGCCGCGCCGAGCTTGTCGATGAACACCGCGCGCTGCGCGTCCGGCAGTTGCGTGAAGCGCGTCGCAAGCGCGAGCCAGTCGGGTTGAGCCTTCGTCATTCGTCGTCCTTATTGGGCTTCCAGTTCGCCGAGCAGCGCATCGATCGCGCTCGCCGCGTCGGTCTCGCCGCGTGCCGCGCAGGCCGCGTCGATCGCGTCCGCGCAGCGTGCAAGCGTGCGGGTGTCGAACAGCGTGCGCAGCGGCAGCGCGAGGCCCCAGTGCAGGTTCGCCTGCGCATGGGCCTGCGTCGCGAGCAGCGAGTGGCCGCCGAGCAGGAAGAAATCGTCGTCGCGGCCGATCGCGTCCACGTGCAGCACGCGCTGCCAGATCGCCGCGAGCGCGCGCTGCGTGTCGGTTGCGAGCTCGACGGCCGCGATCGCCTCGCGCACCGGCGCGGGCAACGCATGGCGGTCGCACTTGCCGTTCGGCGTGACCGGCAGCGCGTCGAGTTCGATCAGCTGCGACGGCACCATGTAAGCCGGCAACTGCGCGCGCAGTGAATCCAGTAACGCGGCACGGTCGAGCGGCCCCGAGTCGCCACATGCGACATAGCCGATCAGTTGCTCGTCGCGCACGATCACGACCGCGTCGCGCACGCCGGGCGCGGCGCGCAGCAGCGCCTCGATCTCGCCCGGTTCGATTCGCTGGCCGCGCAGCTTCACCTGCATGTCGACGCGGCCGAGGTAGTCGAGCGCGCCGTCGGCGCGACGCCGCGCGAGGTCGCCGGTGCGATACATGCGGGCGCCGGGCACGAACGGATCGGGCACGAAACGCTCGGCGGTCAGCCCCGGGCGGCCGAGATAGCCACGCGCGAGGCCCGCGCCCGCCAGATACAGTTCGCCGGTCGCGCCGGCCGGCACGCTCTGCCAGGCCGCGTCGAGCACGTGCAGTTGCAGGTTCGCGATCGGATGGCCGATCGGCACCGCGACGGCGCTGGCGTCGTCGGGGCCGCAGGTCCAGTGCGACACGTCGATCGCGGCTTCCGTGGGCCCGTACAGGTTCACGAGCGTCGCGTTCGGCACGAGGCGCGCGACCTTCGCGACGAGTTCGGGCGCGAGCGCCTCACCACTCGCGACGATCAGGCGCACGCTGTCGCATTGCGCGGCGGCCGAAAAATCGTCGAGATACGCGGCGAACGCGGCCAGCATCGACGGCACGAAGTGCAGCACCGTCACGCCGTGCGCACGGATCGCGGCCGCGAGGCGGGCCGGATCGCGGTGGTCGCCGGGCGCGGCGATCGCGAGCTTCGCGCCGGTCGCGAGCGGCCACACGAATTCCCACACCGACACGTCGAAGCCGAACGGCGTCTTGTGCAGCACGACGTCGTCGGGCGTCAGCCGGTACGCGTGCTGCATCCACGCGATGCGGTTCGCGAGCGCGCCGTGCGTGTTGCCGGCGCCCTTCGGCTTGCCGGTCGAGCCGGACGTATAGATCAGGTACGCAAGCCGTGCGTCGTCGATGTCGGTTACGACGTCGGCGGCGGCGTCGTCCACCTCGCACGCCTCGTCCGCGAGCAGATCGGCCACCGTCAGCAGTTGCGTCGGCGCTTCGTCGCCGAGCGCGGCCTCGACCTGCTCGCGCAGATGCGCCTGCGTGATCGCGACCGCGGGCTGCGCGTCGCGCAGCAGGTACGCGATGCGCTCGGCCGGATAGTCGGGATCGACCGGCAGGTACGCGGCGCCGGCCTTCAGCACGCCGACGAGCGCCGTCACCATGTCGAACGAACGCTCGACGCACAGCGCAACCGGCGTGTCGGGCCGCACGCCGCGCCTGCGCAATGCGGCGGCGACGCGTGTCGTGTTCAGGTCGAGCTCGCGATAGGTCGCGCGCTGCACGCCACCGTGGACATCCGCGTATTCGAGCGCGATCGCGTCGGGCGTTGCCCGTGCGGCGGCCGCGAATTGCAGATGCAGTGGCTGCCGTTGCGCATCCGGCCACGTCCGCGCGGTGTCCTGCGCGCGCGCCAGTGCGTCGCGCGTCGCGTCGTCGGCGATCGACAGCGTGCCGAGCAGCGCGTCCGGCGTGCGGGCCAGCGCATCGAGCGCACAAGCGAACGCGCGGTGCCAGCGCTCGACCTGATGCGCGTCGACGCGTGCGGTGTCGTAGCCGTAGTCGATCGTCAGTTCGGCGCCGCTCTCGATCACGAGCGTCAGCGCGAAATCGGTCGACTCGATGCTGCGCACGCCGCTCAGTGTGAGTGCGCGCGGATCGGCGTCGCGCACCGAGTCGTCGACGGGATAGTTCTCGAACACGACCAGCGTGTCGAACAGTGCGCCCCCGGCGCCGCGCGCCCAGCGCTGGATGTCGGCGAGCGGCGTATGCGCATGCTCGGCGGCAGCCGCGTTTTCGCGTTGCAGCGCGTGCAGCCAGTCGGCTGCGCGTTGTTGCGGCGCGGGTGCCGTGATGACGGGCAGCGTGTTGATGAAGAGGCCGAGCACCGTGTCGACGTCCGCGAGCGCATCGGGACGGCCCGCGACGGTCGCGCCGAACGCGACGGCCGGCTGGTGCGTCATGCGCTGTAGCGCGAGCGCCCAGGCGCCCTGCACCAGCGTGTTGACGGTCAGCTTCAGCGCCCGCGCCGTTTGCGCGACACGCGTCGTCGCCGCCGCGTCGATCGTCGCGCGCCACGTGACCATGTCGGCATCCGCACGGTCGGCCACGCGCTCGGCGATCAGCGTCGGTGCGTCGAGACGCGCGAGCCGCCCGGTCCAGAACCGCTCGTCGGCCTCGCGGTCGCGCGTGCCGAGCCACGCGATGAAGTCGCGATAGCGCAGCGCCGGGCGGCGCTCGAACGGCGACACCGCGTCGGGGTCACGATAGTCGCGCAGCACGTCGCCGAGCAGGCGCGCCGTGCTCCACCCGTCGAGCAGCACGTGGTGACGCGTCCACACGACGCGCCACGCGTCGTCCGTCACGCGGATCAGCGTGAGCCGCATCAGCGGCGGCTCGCGCCAGTCGAAGCCGCGTTCGCGGTCGGCCGCGAGCCACGCGTCTAAATCGGTGTCCAGCGCGTCGCCGCGCGTGCGCCAGTCGAGCTGTTCGACCGGCATCCGCGCGTGGCGATGCACGCATTGCAGCGGTGCGGCCTCGTCGGGCATCACGCTGGTGCGCAGGATATCGTGGCGTGCGATGGATGCGGCGAATGCGGCCACGAGCCGGTCGGCATCGAGCGCCGTCGCGGTCGCGACGAGCTGGTTCACGTAGCTTGCATGACCCGGCGCGAACAGCGCATGGAACAGGATCCCCTGCTGCATCGGCGACAGCGGATACACGTCGTCGATCGTGCGCCAGTCGAGCGGCGCGCGCTCGATCGCGGCCTGCGTGAGGCCGGCGGCCCGCGCGAGCGGGAAATCGCCCGGCGTCGCACCGCCGCCGCGATGCGCGACACGCGATGCGCATGCGTCGGCGAGTTCGCGCAGCGCGGCGGCAAAGCGATCCGCGAATGCATCGATCGTCGCGCGCTCGAACTGCGGCGTGCCGTATACCCAGTGAACCTTCAGCGTGCGTGTGCCGTCGCGGTCGGTATCGAGGTATGCGTGAATCGCGAGCGTGTTGCCGAGCGGCCCTTGCGGGTCACGCTCGATGCCGGTGCCGCCGAAGCGCGGCACGAGCGTCGCGTCGCGCGGCGCGTCGAACTGGCCGAGATAGTTGAACGTGACGCGCGGCCGCGGCACGGCGGCCAGCGCCGCACGCGTCGCCGCGTCGCCGTAGTGCGCGAGCACGCCGAAGCCGAGCCCCTTGTGCGGCACCGCGCGCAGCGTGTCCTTGACCACGCACAGCGTGTCGCGCGCGGTGGCTTCGACCGGCAGCGTGACCGGATAGTGGCTCGTCAGCCAGCCGATCGTGCGACTCGCGTCCGCATCATCGAACAGCGCCTCGCGGCCGTGCCCCTCGAATTCGACGCGGCACGACGCGGCGCCGTGGGCACCGGCCAGCGCCAGTGCGAGCGCCGCGCCCAGCAGTTCGATCGTCTGCGTGCGATACGCCGTGTGCGCGTCGGTCAGCGCCGCGCGGGTCAGCGCCGCGTCGATCGTCTGCACGACGACGGCCGCGTCGGCGTTCGTCGCGGGTGCGTCGGGATGATCGGGCACGAGGTCGTCGCCCTGCGCCATGCCGGCCCAGTAAGCCGTTTCAGCGGCGAACGGCGATGCCGGTTCCGTCGCGGCACGCGCGAGCCGCGTGGCCCAGGCATCCGCACGCAAGCCCGGCGGCGACAGGCGAACCGGCGTGCGTTCGCATGCGGCGCGATAAGCGGCGTCCAGATCGTCGAGCAGGATGCGCCACGACACGCCGTCGACGATCGCGTGATGAATCGCCAGATACAGCTGTGTCGCGCCGTCCGGCAGCCGCGCCGCACATGCGCACGCGAGCGGCCCGCGGCCGAGATCGAGGCGGCGCTGCAAGGCGTCGAAGCGCGCCAGCGCGTCGGCTTCGTCTTGCGCGGCGACCTCGACGAACGGGAGTGCGTCGTACGGTTTCGCTGCATCGCGCGCGTGCCAGTGGCCATCCGCACCGTGTGCAAAGCGCTGGCGGAAGGCGTCGTGATGCGTGAGCAGCGCGTCGAACGCGCGCGCGAATGCATCAGCGTCGAACGGATCGCGCACGTCGAACGCGACCGACTGGTTCCAGTGGCCCGGATTCGGCACGTCGAGCGCGAAGAAGCGCTGCTGTGCTGGCGTCAGGATCGTCGCCGCGGCAGCCGCGGCAGCCGCGGTAGCCGTTGCGGCCTGAGCCGGCGCGGACGATATCGTTGCCGGCGCTGCAGCGGCGACGTCCCCGGTTTTCGCGATGCGCGCGAGTTCCGCGACCGTCGGGCCGTCGAACAGCTGCTTCGGCGTGAAGCGCACGCCGCGCTTGCGGGCGCGTGCGATCACCTGCAGCACCAGAATCGAATCGCCGCCGAGCTCGAAGAAGTTGTCGTCGCGGCCGACGTGCGGCACCTTCAGCACCGCCTGCCAGACTTCGGCGAGCGCCGTTTCGAACGGGCCCTGCGGCGCGGCGCCGCCGGCAACCGCCACCGGCGCGGCGGCCAGTTCGCGCAGCGCCGCGCGATCGATCTTGCCGTTCGCGGTCACCGGCAGGCGCGCGAGCGCGACGAACTGCGCGGGCACCATGTAGTCGGGCAGCGTCGCGCCGAGTGCCGCGCGCATGGCGGCCTCGTCGAATGCCGCGCCGTCGCGCGCCACGACGAACGTCGCGAGCCGCAGGCGGCCGTCGTGCTCGATCGCGAGCGTCTCGGCTTGCGCGACCGGGCCGGCCGCGCGCACGGCCGCACTCACTTCGCCCGGTTCGACGCGATAGCCGCGAATCTTCACCTGGTCGTCGATGCGGCCGAGGAATGCGAGACGGCCGTCCGCGCGCAGGCGCACGCGGTCGCCGGTGCGATACAGGCGCGCACCGGGTGTGAACGGATCGGGCACGAAGCGCTCGGCGGTCTGCGCCGGCCGGTTCAGGTAGCCGCGCGCCACGCCCGGCCCGCCCAGATACAGCTCGCCCGTTGCACCGGCCGGCACGCACGCGCCGAACGCGTCGAGCACCAGCGCGCGCGCATTCGGCAGCGGCCGGCCGAGCGGCACGGCGCTCGCGGGGTCGCGCGCATCGGCGCCGATCGACGCGGTGTCGCACGCGATCGCGCCGACGGTCGCTTCGGTCGGCCCGTAATGGTTGATCACGCGGCAGGCCGGTGCGAGCGCGGCCAGGCGCGCGACGAGTGCCCACGTCAGCGTTTCGCCGCCGGTCACGAGTGCGTGGCGCGGCAGCACGTCGGCCGGCACGCGCGCATCCAGCAGCGCCTGCAGATGGCTCGGCACGATCTTCAGCACGCCGACGTCGCGGCGGCGCATCTCGTCCGCGAACAGGTCCGGATCGAACGCGCACGCGGCCGGCAGCAGGTGCAGCGTGCGGCCCGCGCACAGCGCGCCGAACAGCGTCGTGTGGCCGAGGTCGGCGGCGACGGTCGACACCATCGCGAACGACGCGTCCGGTGCGAACGCGAGCTCGTCGAGTATCCCCTGCACGTAATCGGCCAGTGCGCCGTGAGACACGACGACGCCCTTCGGCGTGCCGGTCGAACCCGACGTATAGATCAGATAGGCGCCCTGCTCGGGATGCGGCGCGACGCGTACGCCGGCCGCATGCGCGAGCGTCGCGTCCTGCGCGAGTGTGTCGACGTCGAGCGGCTGTGCTGCGCTGCCGGCCGGCCACGCGGCCACATCCCGGCCCTGCGCGACGAGGGCCCAGCGCGCGCCGCAATCGGCGGCTGCGGCCGCGATCCGTGCGGCCGGCTGGGCCGGGTCGAGCAGCACGGCCAGCGCGCCGGCCTTCAGTGCGCCGAGCAGGCCGACGACGAAGCGGGCCGAGCGCTCGATGCAGACGATGACGGGTGCTTCGGCCGCCGCGCCGCGCAACTTCAACGCATGCGCGATGCGGTTCGACGCGTCGTCGAGTTCGGCGAACGTCAGCGACGCCGACGCATCGACGAGCGCGACGCGATGCGGATATGCGGCAGCCTGCCGCGCGAAGGCGGCGACGATGTCGGCGTGCTCGACGTTCAGCGCACGGCCGTCGCGCGGCAGGCGCGACGCCGGAGACGCATCGCACGGCAGCGCGGCCGTCGTGCGGTGCGGTTCATGTGCGGCGCACGCGACGAGCGCTGCATAGCTGTCGAGCCACGCGCGCGCGGTGTCGGCATCGATGCAGTCGGTTGCATAGGCGGCGACCAGTTCGATTCCGTGTGCGTCGTCGGTGAAATCCAGTGCGAAGTCGAAGCGCGCGGCGAGATCGGGCCCCGGCGTCGCAACCGCGGTCGCGCCCGGCAGCACGCTGTCGTGCCGTGCATCGAACTGCTGCGCGAACTTCACGCGCAGCCATTCGTCGCCGCGCTTGACGGGCGGCTTCACCGCATCGACGACGCGCTCGAACGGCACGTCCTGGTGCGCGACCGCATCGAGCGCCGCCGTGCGTGCCGCGTCGACCAGCGCGCGGAACGGCAGCGTCGGCGCCACCCGCACACGCAGCGCGACCGTATTCAGGAACAGCCCGAGCAGCGCGCGCGTTTCCGGGCGCTGGCGATGCGCGACCGGCACCGCGACGACCACGTCGGTCTCGCCTGTCAGGCGCGACAGCCATGCGTCGAGTGCGGCCAGCAGCACCGTGAAGACCGTTGCCTGCGCGTCGCGCGCGAGACGCCGGATGTCCGCAGCGACCGCGTCGGGCAGGCGGACCGACACGCGCGCGCCCTGCAGCGTGCGCGTCGCGCCCGGCTGGCGGTCGACCGGCAGCGCAAGCGGGCCCGGCACGTCGCGCAATGCACCGCGCCAGTAGTCGAGCTGACGCTCGCCTTCGCCGCCGGCAAGCATGTCGCGCTGCCAGTCCGCATAGTCGGCGTACTGGATCGGCAGTGCCGGCAACGACGGTTCGCGGCCTTCCGCATACGCGCGGTACGCGGCCGACAGCTCGTCGAATGCGCAGCGCGAGCTCCAGCCGTCGGTGATCGCATGGTGCGCGGTCAGGAGCAGCCGGTGGCGATCGTCGGCGAGCGCGACGAGCGTCGCGCGCAGCAGCGGCCCGTCCGACAGATCGAACGGCATGCCTGCGTCGCGCTCGGCGATGCGCGCGGCTTGCGCGTCGCGGGTGGCCAGCGGTTGACCGCGCAGGTCGAGCGTTTCGATCGTAACGGGCAGATGCGCATGGATGCGCTGCATCACGATGCCGTCGTCGTTGTCGACGAGCGTCGTGCGCCATGCATCGTGCCGCTCGATCACGTGATCGAGCGCGCGCTGCAGTGCGGCGTGGTCGAGCGCGCCGTCGATCGTCCAGTGCGCGGCGATGTGATACGCGGCGCTCGCGTCGCGCGTTTGCGCGAGCACCCAGAAGCGCTGCTGTGCGAGCGATGCGGCGCGATCGACGTACGGGGCGCCCGACGCAGCGGCATCGGCCGGCGCGCGGCGTGTGGCAATCGCGGCCAGCGGCTCGCCCGTTTCGCGTTCCGCGCGATCGACGTGCGCAGCAAGCTCAGCCAGCGCCGGATCGGCGAACAGCGTGTCGAGCCGCAGGTTCACGCGCAACGCGGCGCGGATCGCGGCCTGCAGTTGCATTGCGGCGAGCGAATCGGCGCCCAGCACGAAGAAGCGGTCATCGCGCGTCGGCGTCGCGTCGAGGCCGAGCAGCGTTTGCCAGAGGCCCGCGATCTGCTGCTCCGTCGGCGTGCGTGGCTCGTCGCCTGCGGATTGTTCGGTGTCGCGGACGCCGGCGATGCGCTCGCGTAACGCGGCACGGTCGATCTTGCCGTTCAGCGTGTACGGCAGCGCGTCGCAGCGCACGAAACGATGCGGCTGCCACGCGGCGGGCAACAGCGCGCCCACGTGCGCCTTCAGCGTCGCATCGTCGGCGGCCGCGCGCAGCGCGACGCACGCGATCAGCCGCGTCGGCCCGTTGCCGGTTTCGGCGATCACGGCCGCATCAGCCACCGCCGGGTGCGCACGCAGGCACGCGGCGATTTCCGCGGGCTCCACACGCACGCCGCGCACCTGGACCTGGTCATCGAGGCGGCCGAGATAATCGAACGCACCGTCGGCGCGCTGGCGTGCGAGGTCGCCGGTTCGGTACACGCGGGCACCGGGTTCGCCGTGTGTATCGGGAATGAAGCGTTCAGCCGTCAGCGCCGGGCGGCCGTGATAGCCGCGCGCGAGGCATACACCGCCGAGCAGCAGTTCGCCGCCCTCGTCGCCATCGATGCGCGCGAAGCGCGGGCCGATCGCGCGACCGATCGGCAGCGATGCATACGCATCGTCATCGGCCAGCACGGGCATTTCGCCCGGCTCGACCGGCCACAGCATCGGGGAGATCACGGCCTCGGTCGGCCCGTAGCCGTTGATCAGGCGAACCGACGGGAACGTACGGCGCACGAATTCGAATGCCTGTTGCGGCAGCGCTTCGCCGCCGAACGCGAGCACGCGCAACGCCGGCGGCACGCCTTCGCGCGCGGCGACGGCCGCGAATTCGCGCAGATACGCGGGCGGAAACGCGGCGACGCTGACGGATTCACTCACCATCAGCGCATGGGCGGCGTCCGGAGTGAACGGCTGCGGCGGCGCAATCGTCACGCTCGCGCCGACCGCGAGCGGCGCGAGCCAGCATTCGTGCGCGGCATCGAAATTGACCGACGCGAAATGCAGCAGGCGGTCGCCGCCCTCGATCGGCAGCGCGGCCGCGAGCGCGTCGCAATGCGCGGCGAGCGGCCCGTGCTCGACGACCACCGCCTTCGGCGTGCCGGTCGAGCCCGACGTGTAGATCATGTACGCCGCCGAGCGCGGATGCACCGGCACGTCTTCGTTGTCGACGAAGGCGGCGGCACCTGCCTCCGCGGGCATCGCGTCGAACGCGTGTTCGAACGGCGCGCCGAGCGCCGCGCGGCCGGCCGCATCGACGATCCCGTGGCGCAGTTGCGCATCGCGGACGATCCAGTCCAGACGCGCGGCCGGATGACGCGGATCGAGCGGCACGAATACGCCGCCCGCTTTCAGCACGGCAAGCAGCGCGACGAACAGCTCGCACGAGCGTTCGACGCAGACGCCCACCCGCACTTCCGCGCCGACCCCGGCCGCGCGCAGCTGGCGGGCAAGGTGCGACGCACGCGCGTCGAGCGCGCCGCGCGACAGGCGCAGGTCGTTCTGGAAAGGCGCGGCGAGCGCGGGCGCGTCGGGCGCGCGGCGCGCCAGTTCGCGAATTCGGTAATGCAACGCAGTCGGGAAACTCGTCATGTGCGTGAAGTCCTTCGGTCCGGCCGCTTCGGCCAAGTCTCGGGGCCGCATGGGGCGGCTTCACTGGTGTGACGAACGGCGCGGCCGATTTTTTACCGTTTTGCGCGCAAAGCGAGAACCGATGCATTTTTTGAAGGCACGGCTAAATATTTGCGCTGCCCGTTCGTCTATGAGGGAGGAAAGCCGCGGCTGGCCCGTCCCGCGCGCTGCTTTCGCATCATTCCCGCCGATTCCGCAGGATTTGCCTGCCCTTCATTTACCGATGTTGCCGATGACCGCCGCCCACGAGCCTTCTTCCCCGCCGTCCCTCGACGCCTCCCCCGGCCGCCCCGCGGCCCGCCTGATCCTCGCGCTGCTGCGCGAAAGCCGCGCGTCGCTCGCGCTGGCGCTCGTCGCATGCGTGCTCAATGGCGTCGCGAGCGTGCTGCTCGTCGCGACGCTGAACCACGCGCTCGCGACGCCCGGCGCGGCCGACGTGTCGCTCGCGTGGCGCTTCGCGCTGTGCGCGGTGATCGCGCTCGTCACGCGCATCGTGTCGGGCACGCTGTTCGCCCGGCTGTCGCAGGACACGATGGCGCGCCTGCGCGTGCATCTCGCGCGGCGCGTCGGCGCGGCCGAGCTGCGCGACATCGAGCGGATCGGCGCGGCGCCCGTGCAGTCGGTGCTGACCGACGACGCGACCAACGTGTCGATGCTGTTCTTCGCGCTGCCGAACCTGGTGATGCACGGCTCGATCGTGTTCGGTTGCCTCGGCTATCTCGCGTGGCTGTCGTGGCCCGTGTGCCTGCTCGCGCTGACCGCGATCGTCGCGGGCTCGCTCGGCTATCACACCGGCGATCGCCGCGCGATCGCGTCGCTCGAGGCGGCCGGCCAGGCGCAGGATCGCCTGTTCGGCTATCTCGGCTCGCTGTTCTCCGGCGCGAAGGAGCTGAAGCTGCACGACGCGCGCGCGCGCCAGTTCGTCGACGGACAGCTCGGCGCGGCGATCGGCGAAGTGCGCGACCACCGCCGCCGCGCGTTCAGCGCGTATGCGGTCGGCGTCGGCTGGATCATCTTCCTGTTCTACGTGTTCCTCGGCGCGGCCGCGTTCTGGCCGCAGCTGGGCGTGCATGCCGATGCAGGTACGGCGGCCGGCTACGTCGTCGTGTTCCTGTTCATGCTGGTGCCGCTCGACGGACTGCTGAACAACCTGCCGACCGTCAACGCGGCGCGCGTGTCGCTCGGGCGCATCGAGAGCGTGATGGCCGAATTCGGTGCGCTGCGCACGGTGCCGCCCGCCAGCGACGCCCCCGACGTACCGCCGGCCGGCGCCGTCACGCTGCGGGGCGTCACGCACGCGTATTTCCACGAGCGTGACGAACGGATGTTCCGGATCGGGCCGATCGACCTGACGATCCGGCCGGGTGAGCTCGTGTTCATCGTCGGCGGCAACGGCAGCGGCAAGACGACGCTCGCGAAGGTGCTGACGGGGCTCTACGAGCCGGAGGAAGGCGCGATCGAGGTCGACGGCCGGACGATCGGCTGGCGCGAGCGTGCTGCGTACCGGCAGCGCTTCAGCGCGGTGTTCAACGATTTCCATCTGTTCGATGCGCTGCTCGGCATCGTCGATCCCGACGATCCGGCGCGTGCGCAGGCCGATGCGCGCGCGAACGCGCTGGTCGCGAAGCTCGCGCTCGATCACAAGGTGAAGGTCGTCGACGGCGCGTTCTCGAACCGCGCGCTGTCGACCGGGCAGCGCAAGCGGCTCGCGCTCGTCGTCGCGTATCTGGAGGACCGGCCGTTCTACCTGTTCGACGAATGGGCGGCCGACCAGGATCCGTCGTTCAAGGCGGTGTTCTACGAGCAACTGCTGCCCGAGCTGCGCGCGCGCGGCAAGGCCGTGATCGTGATCACGCACGACGACCGCTATTTCGATCTCGCCGATCGGCTGCTGAAGCTCGACAACGGGCAGATCGTCAGCGACACGACGCCCGCGCGGTCACGCGCACGGGACGGTGCCGATGCGCTGAGCGCGTAGGCACGCGTGAACACCGGCCGCCTGCGCGCGGCGATTGCGGCGCGCAGGCAGTCGGTGTTCGGCTCGGCGGAGCGGAAAGGACTGGAAAAGTCGAAAGGAAATATCGTTCGTCATACTGACGTAAAGGTGACGCCATCGGGACGCCGCGACACGCGAACAACTACGCGGCGCTCGGCCACGCGCTTCCCCTGCCCGCGACGACGATTCGCTCGCTCAGCGCACGGCCGGCAGCTTCAGCATCGTATCGGTCATCACGTCGGCCAGCTTCAGCGCCGACATCGGCCCGCCGAACCCCCAGATGTTCCGTTCGACGAGCGCGATCCTGCGTTCGCGCAGCGCGGGCACGAAACGCCACACGGGCGAGTCGAGTTTCGACGACAGCGGCACGTCCATCCCCGTCGCGGTGACGAACAGCACGGCGAGATCGCGTTGCCGGAGCAGGTCGGCGGATGTCACGTAAAGCGTGCCTTCGCGCGTCGGCTTCTTCGGCCACGGGTCGAGCCCGAGCGCGCGCGCGAGGCCCGCCGACGTGCTGTTGCCGGTATATGCCCAGTAGCGGTCGGGCAGCCCGAGATCCTGCAGCAGTGCGATGCGATCGCCGCCGCGGCCCGCGGCCTTGAGCCGCGATGCATTGCGCGCGATCCCCGCGTCGAGTTGTGCTTCGACCGCCTTCGCGCGCGCGTCGCGTCCGGTCACGGTACCAATCGTCCGGAAGATCCGGCGCATCCAGTCGAGCTGCGTGACGAGCACGCCGCCTTCCGACACGTTCGGGCTGAACTGGAACAGGATCGTCGGCGCGATCCGGTCGAGCGCGGCGAAGATCGGCGCATGCCGGAAGCCGACGCCGAGGATGAGGTCGGGCTTCACCGCGGCGATCGCCTCGAGCCCCGGCTCCTGGCGCGAGCCGATGTCGGCCACACGGGCGAGCCGGTCGCTCTCGTAGCCGAGCCAGCCCGGATAGAACGCGGTATCGGCCATGCCGACCGGCACGATGTCGAGCGCGATCACGCTTTCCGCGAACATGAAGTCGAGCGCGACCACACGTTGCGGCTGCACCGGCATCGTCGCGCTCGCCTGCGATACGACGGGGTTGCCGGCGAGCGAGCGGCCCGATTGCGAAGGCGTGCTGCCCTGCCCGCCGCGCGCGTCGTTCGCGGCCGCGGCGGCCGGCGCCGCATGCGCGCAGCACAACGCGGCGCCGAACGCGGCCAGTGCGGCAAGCGCATGGCGGCGGCCGGCATGCGGTGCCGGAGTCACCGGATCGCATCCTGCTCGGCCAGCGCCGCGTCGTCCATCGTCAATAGCAGGGGGCAGCTTCCACACAGTTGCGTTTCTCCAGGAATTTCATAGCGCAGGCAGCACACGCGGCGCGCGCGAAACGGCGTCGGCAGCAGCGGCGAGCGCGGCACGGCGTCGCGTACCGGCAGGCGCAGCGGATTCGGCTCACCTTCGACGCAGGCCGCGCCGAACAGCCAGTCGGCATCGCGAGCGGGATCGGCCGCGCACGGCAGCGAACGGTACGTGTCGAGCAGATAGTCGAGCAGGTTGCCGGCGTTGCTCCACAGCACGCGCGGCGTGACGCGGCCCATCGCCGCGAGCAGGCCGATCACCGCGCCGAGATGCGCGATGAGCCCCGCATAGCGCGGCGCGGGCGCGATGCACGGCGCGCCGAGCGCGTCCGGCGCGAAATACAGCGCGGCCGGCATCCCGTCGTCGAGCGCGACGAACGTGCGGTCCGGCGTCATGTCGAGCGGTCGGCCGAGCGTCAGCGCGGCGACGACGCCGGCCGGCGCCGCGCGGCCGAAGTAGTACTTGCTCCATTGCGACACGAGCGCGCGCGCATGCAACGCCGGATCGCCGCCGTAGTGGCGGACCATCGCATCGAGCAGCGCATCGCGATGATCGGGCAGCGCGCCGACCGGCACGACGATCCGGCCCGGCGCGTGCGCGTCGTCGGGCATCCCGAGCCACACCGCGTCGAGATGCGCGGTGAACGGTTCAGGGGCGAACGCGGAGAAGCGTGTGGCGCGTGCACCGTCGAGCGCTGGCGTCATCGCCCCGCGCGCCGCGCGCGGCGCCCCTCGAGGATCAGCAGCCCGAGCAGATACGGCGCGCCGATCAGCGCGGTCAACACGCCGGCGGGCACTTCGCGCGGCGCGACGACCGTGCGGGCAGCCAGGTCGGCACACCCGAGGATCAGCGCGCCGCATGCGGCCGCGAGCCACAGCCGCGTGCGGTGCCGGCGCGCGCCGAGCATCGTCGCGACGTGCGGCGCCATCAGTCCGATGAAGCCGACCGGCCCGACCGCCGCGACGGCCGCGCACGCGGCGAGCGTCGCGATCGTCAGCGCGAGCGGCCGCAGCGCGGCGACCGGCAGGCCGAGCGCGGCCGCCTGGTCGTCGCCGAGCGCGAGCATGTCGAGCGGCCGCGCGAGCCAGGCGAACACGGGGACCGCGAGCACGCACCACGGCAGCAGCATCGACACCTCGCCCCAGCCGCGGCCGTAGGTGCCGCCGACGAGCCACACGACGAAGCGCGCGGGCTGCACGCTTTCCTGCGTGATCAGCCATTGCGCGAGCGTGGTCCACAACGCACCGATCACGATGCCGGTCAGCGCGACCGCGAGCGGTGCATAACGGTGCCGGTGATTCAGCGCGAGCGTGATCGCAAGCGACAGCGCACCGCCGCTCAACGCGGCCACGGCGAGCGTCACGTGCCCCATCAGCGGCCACGTCGACAACGCGAACAGCGTGACGAGCCCCGCGCCCTGCGTGACGCCGAGCACTTCGGGGCCGGCGAGCGGGTTGCGCACGACGCTCTGCATCGCGACGCCGCTCACGGCGAGCAGCGCACCCGCGAGGAGCGCGCACAGCAGCCGCGGCATGCGCAGGTCGATCAGCATTCGCGCGACGGCATCGTGACCCGACAGCGCGGCGGACCAGCGTGCCGGCGACAGCCATTCGGGGCCGGCCGACACGCCGGCGAATACGACGAGCACGCCGGCGGCGACGAACAGCGCGGTGCGCAGCGGCCAGCCGAGCCGCTCGAGCCACGCGACCACCCGCGTCGACCCGCTGCCGGCCGCGCGTTCGGCTTGAGCATGCAGCACGCCCGACCAAGCAGCGCCGCGCCGGATCATCGCGAGCATCAGCGGCGTGCCGACGAGCGCGATCGCGACGCCGGTCGACAGCGTCGCGTCGAGACCCGACGCGAGCACCGCACTGTCGGTGACGAGCACGAGCGCGCCACCCGCGAGCGCCGACAGCGGCACCAGCACGCCGAGCCGGCCCGCGCGTGCGCCGCGCACCTGGCGCACCAGGTTCGGCGCGACGAGCCCCACGTACGACAGCGGGCCCGCGATGCTGACGGCCACGCTCGTGAACGCGACCGCGACGATCGTCGCCGCGAGCCGCGCCGCGTCGACGCGCACGCCGGCCGCGGCCGCCGCCTCGTCGCCGAGCGCGAGCGGATTCAGCGGCCGGATCACGAACGGCAGCGCGAGCAACGGCACGACGAGCCAGCGCGCGGCAAGCGCGAGCCCGGTCGCGCCGGGTTGATAAAGACTGCCGTTGGTCCACAGCGCAGCGCCCGCGATGTTCTGCTCGAAGAATGCGAGCACGAGCGTCGACAGTGCCGCGAACAGCAGCATGCACACACTACCCGCAAGCACGAGCCGCAGCGGCGTCGCGCGCCAGCCGCCGGCCGCGACGATCGCGCACGCGGCGGCGATCAGCCCGCAGACGAACAGCAGCGGCAACGACGCGACACCGGCGAGCGCCGGCACCAGCATCGCCGCGAGCAGGCCGAGCTGGGCGCCGCCCGTCACGCCGAGCAGGTCGGGCGATGCGAGCGGGTTGCGCGTGAGCGACTGGAACAGCGCACCCGCGATGCCGAGGCAGCCGCCCGCGACGAGCGCGGCCGCGACACGCGGCAGGTTGAGGTCGAACAGGAACACGCCCGCGAGCGCGGCAGCGTCGCTGCCCGGCATCGCGTTCCACCACACACGGAGATCTGGGGCGATGCGCAGCACCGCCAGCACCGCGATCAGCACGACGAGGCCGAGCGCGAGCACGCTGGCACGGCGGCCGGATGCCGCGCCCTGCCCGCTCGCCGCGAGTCGCTTGCGCATCGCGAACGTCGTCATACGGCGATATCCCGGTGAACTGCGCGATCGAACCCGTCCGCCGTGCCGGATGCCGGCGGCCCGTATGCCGGCACGCACATCGGCGCGCCCGTCTGCGGATGCGCGAGCTTCAGCATGTCGACGCCGAACGCCGCGCGCAGCCGCGCCGGCTCCAGCATCGCGTCGGGCGAGCCCTGCGCGACAAGGCGACCGGCACGCATCAGCACGATGTCGTCGCTGAACGCGGCTGCCTGGTTCAGGTCATGCAGGACCCACACGATCGTCAGCCCGCGCGCGCGGTTCAGTGCGCGCAGCGCGTCGAGGATGTCGAGCTGGTGATGGATGTCGAGATAGGTCGTCGGCTCGTCGAGCAGCACGATCGACGCCTGCTGCGCAAGCGCCATCGCGATCCACGCGCGCTGCCGCTCGCCGCCCGACAGCGCGCCGACGTCACGCCCGGCGTCGCTGGCCAGGCCGCTCGTCTCGAGCGCCTCGTCGATCGCCGCATGGTCGGCGCGCGACAGCCCGCGCAGGAAACCGCCATACGCATAGCGGCCGTACGCGACCAGCTCGCGCACGGTCAGCCCCGACGGAATCTGGTTGAACTGCGCGAGCATCGTGAGCTCGCGCGCGAGCGCGCGACGGCGAAACGACGCGAGCGGCTTGCCGTTCACGTCGATGCGGCCCGCACGCGCGGGCTGCAGGCCCGCGAGCGTGCGCAGCAACGTGCTCTTGCCGCAGCCGTTCGGGCCGCACAGCGCGGTCACGCGGCCGGCCGCGATCGACAGGTCCAGCCCGTCGATCACGACATGGTCGCGATAACCCACCGTCAATCCGCGCGCGGCCAGCGCGGCGGTACTACGCGTCATCGGTCCTCCGTTCGGCCGCGCGCGGGACCGTATAACTTTGCGCCATCGCGACGACCACCTTGCGCGGCCCTTCGAACGGGTCGCGTGCGTGCGCGGTCAGCATGTTGTCGAGCATCAGCACGTCGCCCGTGCGCCACGGGAACACGATGCGCTGGCGATCGAGCACGCCGCGGATTTCCGCGAGCGCGTCGGCCTCGAGCGGCGCGCCGTCGCCGTAATACACGTTGCGCGGCACGTTCTCGAGCCCGACCGCGTCGACGAGCGCCTCCTGCATGTCGTCGTCGAGCGCCGACAGGTGAAACAGGTTCGCCTGGTTGAACCACACGCGCTCGCCCGTGCGCGGATGGCGTGCGACAGCCTGGCAGCGTTCGCGCGTGCGCAGCAGCAGTTCGCCGTCGTCGTCCGTGCGCCATGTGCATTCGATGCCGCGCGCCGCGCACATCCGCTCGACCTCGGCCGGCTCGTCGGTGCCGAACGACTGCTGCCACGGCAGGTCGAGCCCCTGGCCGAAGTTGCGCACGTACAGCAGTTCGCGCTGCTCGAAGCGCGCGACCAGCGCCGGATCGAGCGCGCGGTAGACGGCGCGGCTGTCCGCGATCGGCGTCGCACCACCTTTTGGCGCCGCGAGCGCGCAATGGAACCAGATCCGCAGCGGCCACTCGCGCGTGTACGACTGCTCGTTGTGCAGCGGAATCGCGCGATGCGGCGGGTATTCGGTCGACGTGTAGACGGCGCCTTCGACCTGGCTGCGCGGCGTCGACGCGTATTCATAGCCGATCAGCGGATCGCCGAACGACGCCGCGAACTGCTGGAACGCGTCGATCGACGGCACGTGAAAGCCCGTGAACAGCACACCGCCCGCCCGTTCGAGCGTGTCGGCCGCGATCGCATGCGCGAGCGGCGCGATCTCGTCGATCGACATGCCGTCGGCGCCGCGCGGCGACACGACGGTGGGCAGCCCCGGCTCGATACGCAGGTCGTCGAGCGTCGGCAACGAAAGCAGGGTCATGCAACGTCCTCTTCAGGTGGCGCGCCGCACACGCGGCGCAGCGGGTCACGACGCGCGCGTTGCGCGATCGCCGTCCATCGCGCGGCGCAGGCTCGCGGGGCGCATGTCGGTCCAGACGGTCTCGATGTGCGCGAGGCAGTCGGCTTTCGGGCCGCGCACGCCGACCTCGCGCCACCCGGCCGGCACGGGCCGGAACGTCGGCCAGATCGAATACTGTTCTTCGTCGTTGATGACGACCGTGTAGACGAGGTCGTCGGTGTCGGCGGAAGGCGTCGTGGTTTGCGTCATGATCGAAAAAAGCGGGAGGCGGTTGAAGGAGGCGAAGCGGCGAACTGTCGGATCGGCCGCTCCTGTCTTGAAGACGATTGGCCGGCGCGATTTTTTACCGGCGCCGCGCGCGGCCGCCGAGAAACACCGGGCACGCGTCACCGCGATGGCACGCGTCGAGGCATTCCGCGCAGTGCCGCTCCGCGTCGCGCACCATGAAATGCACGAGTGTCTGCGACACGTTCAACGCGCGCGCCGCGGTCTGCAGCGTCTCCTCGCGCAGCCGCACCATCTCGAACGCCGCGCGGCTGCGCGCCGGCAGGTCGTCGAGCGCGGCCCACACGCGGCGCAGCGTGTCGCGCGTCATCAGCGCGGCCTCGGGCGTCGGTTCCGGCGACGGCACGTCGAAGCCGTCGTCCTCTTCCGTGTGATAGACGTTCTCGAGGCTTTGCCGGCGGCACGCATCGATCGACGCATTGCGCACCATCCGCGTCACGTATGCGATCGGCTGGCGCACCGCGTCCTGGTTCGGGAATTCGACGAGCTTCACGAACACGTCATGCACGACGTCCTCGGCGCGGCTCGCACAACCGACGAAGCCGCGCGCGACGTTGACGAGCATCGCGCGATGGGCGATCAGCACGTCGAGCAGCGCACCCTGCGCATGCGGCTCGGCGGTACGGCGCGCCCGCGGCGCGGGACGCGACGGCAGGTCCGGATAACTGCCGAGGAACGGGTTCGCCGTTGCCGCTGCCGGTCGTTCGAGCACTTCCGCCATAGCCATCGATCTGCTCCGTCAAATTCCGAGATAGCGCAATTTAACGTAAACGCAAATCATTCTCAATCCGATTACGAGATGACCCTTTCGGTTGTCAGGATTTGTCTGATTAATTGACGGATTCGGTGTTTTGACGAACGGGACAGGCCGAACGACAGGATCTCGACGAAGACGCCTCCGCCACCGTCGCACGGCTCGTGCCGGCCACCGCCGAAGCGCATCCGCGCCACGTGTGCGACTTCGTGCATCGCCATCACAAGGTGTGTCGCCGGGTGCTTTGAGCGGCGCGCCGCGAGCCTGGAAAAAAGCGCCGGCATGCCGGCGCTTTCACGTGAGGTGCGTGCGGTGCGTCGAGCCGCGCTCGCGCGGCTCGCGTCAGTAGATGAACAGCCGGATCGTTGCAGTCGCATCGAACCGCCCGATCTTCGGCGGCCCGAACGACTTGAGCACCGCGTCCATCAATACGCTCTGGTTCATGACGTTGGACGGAAACTGAGCGAGGTTGAACTGTTGGTTGAACGGAATGGCCTTGCCCTGGCTGTCCTCGATCCCGATACCGAAATTGCTGTCCTTCGCCGGCACCAGCAAGCCGTTCTGAACCGGATAGCTCGTTTCGAAATATCCGTCGACGCGTACCGCGACGTTGCATTTCTTGGTCAACGACAACGAGAACCGCTTGCGCGGCACCGCCGGCATGAAGCCGTTGCCCACGGCCTGCACCTGTCCGAAATTGACGATGCCCGGTTCGGGCGTCACGAGCACGTCGACGAAGCACGGCGTCGGCTTGAGGTTGCGCAGGCCGCTCAGGCGGTACTGGAAGCTCGGGTTGTATGCATTCAGCCCGAACTCGCCGTCGAACTGGAATACCGTGTAGATATCGCTCGGTGGCTGGACCCAGTTGCCCTTCTTGCGCACGACGACCTGGTAGTCGATGCTGATACGGGTCTGCTCGCAACGTCCGCGATCGAAGTCGTACTTGCTGCACGGCGGCACCGAATAGCCGGTAAACACCCCTCCGCCGCGATTACTCGTCTTGTCGAAATAGTCGATTCCCTTGTAGCGGATGCCGATCTCCAGCCCCCACGCCGCCGGGTTCGTGCGATTCGGGTTCGCGTAGAAATAGATGTTGTCGACGACTTTCAGGCTGCCTGCATCGCCGAGGTCCTTGTAGCAATACCCTGACGTGGTGCGGACCGGCGACACCCAGATCACGTATCCGTCCGGCGCGTCGGTCGGATACGACGCAACACCGCCGATCGGCTCGGTCAGCGAGGTCGCACCGCTGTTCGTCAGGCATCTTAGCGCCCACGCCGGCTGCGCGGCCGCGACCAGCAATCCCAGCACGAGCCAGCGCAGCCACGCCGCCGGCAACCGCCGTTCGCGCATCCCGCCGCTCATTTCTTCACGCTCTTGCAGGCACCGGCCTCACACGCATACTCGACCGCCACCTGGCCGCCGTAATCGTCCACGTGCGTGACGAACAACGTCGACGGCGTCGCGGCCTTGAACGGCACGTCGGCCGAGCTCATCGGGCTCACCATCACCGGGTCCAGCGGCACATGCGTCTTCTGCGCACCCGAAGCCACGTCGACGATCGTGATGTGATACGGCGTCGGATTGTCGAACACGAGCTTGTGCGCCCCCGCGTCGACGCGCAGCGTCATCGGCAGCGTCCAGTCCTCGTCGCGCGCGGGCTGCACGCCCTTCGGCCGGTAGAACAGCTTCATCTGCGTATGCAGCGCGATCTGCAGCGTGTTCGGCGTATCGGTCTTCGGCGGCACTTCGCGGATGTTCAGGTAGAACACCGATTCGCGATCGGCCGGCAGTTCGGTGCCCGGCAGCTTCGCGATGCGCAGCACGTTGCGCTCGTTCGCCTCGACCCGCTGCAGCGGCGGCACGACCATCAGCGGCGACGTGATCTTGTTGCCTCGCGTGTCCTCGAGCCACGACTGCACGAGATACGGATACGTCGTGCTCTTGTTCGTGATGGTGACGATCGCGGCCGGTTCGCCTTCGTTGAAGATCACGCGCGTGCGGTCCGGCACGATCGCCGCATGCGCGACGCCGGCGAGCAGCGCGCTGGCCAGGGCCAGCATGCGCGATGCGCGGCGCGGGAAGAAAAGAGAGAAAGCGTGGTTCATCGCTGGATCCGTCAAATCATCGTTCGGTCCGTGCGGCCGTTGCATGCGGCTCGCCGGGTGTCTGGCACGTCACCGGAATCGGCGTGCCTTCGAGTTGAAGCTGGTTGGGCAGTGCATTCACCGCGCACAGCGTGCGTTCGCCTGCACGCACCACGAGCGCGGATCTCGGCTGCACCTGGGTCAGGAACGCGGCGCCGGCTTCGCCGACGATGCCGAGCTCCTTGCCGTTCGCCGCGTCCTGCACGGATGCGCCGAACGGCACCGGCTTGCCGGCCGCATCGGTCAGCGTCAGGTACAGGTTGCTGCCGCGCGCGGTGGAGAACTTCACGAAGCCGATCGCGCCGTCGGTCAGCACCATGCGCTGGATCGGGTTCGACACCTGCACCTCGAGCGGCAGTTTCTCGACGTTGACGGTCGCGTCGTACACGTTGTACGGCGAGATCCCGTCGAGCACCGCGTAGCCGCGCGAGTCGGTATGCGTGAGCGTGCCGGACAGCGGCACGTCGGGCACGCCGTCGGTCGATACCAGCAGGCGCGTATCGCCCGCATTGCCGTTCGCATGCGCGGACACGCCGTACTGCGTCGCGACGAGCGAGCCGTCGACTTCGAGCGACGCGGCCGCGTACGCGTTGGCGAGCGTCGACGCCTGCGCGCTCAGCTGGTAGGTCGACGTGCGCTGGCGGAAGCTCGCGTTCGCCGACGCGCGGCCGTCGGTCGCGCCCGCATTGATCTGGTAGGTGCGGCCGTCCGGATCGTCGTAGATGTAGCCCGCGTTCACGCTCGTGCTGCCGCTGCCCGTCGTCAGGTTCGACGTGACCGTGTGGCGGCCGCCGATCGGCAGCGTCGCGGTCACCGAGAACTGGTTGCCGCTCGCGCCCGCGCTCTGTGTGCGGAACGCGGACACGCTGACGTTCAGGTTGCGCAGTGCGCCGACCGAGAACGCGCGCGTCAGCGTGAGACCCACGCGCTGCTCGGACGAGCGCGCCCAGTAGGTCGTCTGGTCGTACGAGAAATAGGTCGACGTGTCGCCGAAGCGCTTCGACATCGTCGCCGAGTAGCGCTGCTTGCTGTTGGCGAGACCGTACGCGGTCGGGTCGCCGGAGAACTGCGCGAAGTTGGTGTACTCGCGCTCGGAGAAGCGATAGCCGAAGAAGCGCACGTCCGCATCGAGCCCGTCGAAGTGCTTCGAATAGTTGATACGGTACGAGTTGCCGTTGCGCGTCGCGCCATTCCACCACAGCCGTGCGCGTGCGTGCGTGACGTCGGCCGACACCGCGCCGAACGTGCCGAAATCGCGGCCGACGCCGAACGCGATCGACGTATAGCCCGATGCGGCGATGAAGCCGCCGTACAGCGTGATGTCGAACGGCAACCCGTAGGCGGCTTCGCCGAACCCGAAGAACGGCGTGATGCCGGCGCCGCCGAACTGCCGCGGCTTGCCGACGGCGGCCTTGTAGCGCAGTTGTCCGGTGCGCGCGAGGAACGGCACGGCGGCCGTCGTCACCTGGAAGCGCTGCACGCTGCCGTCTTCCTCGTCGACCGTGACGTCGAGCGTGCCCTGCACGCTCGTATTGATGTTCTGCAGCGCGAACGCGCCGGGCGACACGCGCGTCACGTACAGCACGCGGCCCGCCTGCGACACGGTCACGGTCGCGTTGGTGCGCGCGACGCCCGAGATCAGCGGCGCATACCCGCGCAGCGAAGGCGGCAGCATCCGGTCGTCGCTGCGGATCGATGCGCCGGTCAGCGCGAACGTATCGAAAATGTCCGAGCTCAGGTAATCGTCGCCGAACGTCACCGTCGACTGGATCGACGGTAGCGCGCGAAACGCATAAAGCCGGCTGAAGCGGAACGTGCGGTCCGCATACGCCGTGTTGCCCACGTTCGACTGCACCTGGTAGTCGCCGCGAAAGCGCCACGCGTCCCAGTTCGCGCCGATCGTGCCGTAGGCCTGGACCGAATTCGTCTGTCCGCCGCCCGAACCGAAGTTGCGGTTCGTGTTCGCGATCACACGATAGTCGAGCATCGCGCCCGGAATCCCGTCGGACCAGCTCGACGGCGGCAGGTACGTCGAATCGGTGAATTCGAGCGCGGCCTGCGGAATCGTGATCTTCAGCCGCCCGTCGCTCTTCAGGTAGCGCACGGTCGCGCCCTCGATCGCGCCGAGATCGACGCAACGTCCGCCCTGAAAGCGTGGCAGGTCCTTCGCGAGCGATGGTTTCAGCCCGAACCGCGCGACGAGTTCCGGCGGCAGGCACGGCTTGCCCGCGCCGGATGCGTCGAGCGCGATGAACTGGATCGCCTGCAGCCCGTAGAACAGGTCGTTGACCTGCACGTCGAGCATGTATTCGCCCGGCAGCGTGAAGTCGGGCTGCGAGAACTGCGACAGGTCGACGTTGTTCGTGCCATCGATGTCGAGGAACGACGAATTGAATTCCGTCGCATGGCTCTGGCTGCCGACCACCAGCACGGAGACGCAAAGGAAGGAATGTCTGATTCGCACGCGGCGCTACCGGAAATCCGGGGAAGTAGAGACGTGAAGGAAAGGAAGCCGGAGAAAGGGTGTCGACACCCCTTCTCCGGTACGGCCGCTTACTGGTAGCGGACCGTGAAGTTCGCGACGCCGTCGGCCGTACCCGGCGTCACGCCGGCGGCCGTGGCTTCGTACATTGCCGCGAAGCGTGCGGTGTTGGTGCCGTTTTGCAGCAGGGTCGGCGCCTTCTGTTCGGCGCCGTTGTCGAGGTATTCGCCCGATGCGGCCTGCAGGCGGATGCCGACGTTGGTTGCCGAACCGATCGTGGCGAGCAGCTTCGGCTGGCCCGCGCTCGACGTGCCCGTGAACGTGAAGTACGCGTTCTGCGCGATGCTGGTGTCGCAGTCCGTCAGCTTGATGTCGAACGACACCGCGTCCGACTTGTCGCCGGCTTGCTTGAACTTGTTGGTCGGCACCTTGCCGAGCTGCACGGTCTGATTGACGGAGTTCGAATCGATGCCGCATGCGCCCGCGACGATCTCGCCCGTGAAGTTGATCGTGCCGGTGCCCGCTGCGAAGGCCGAGGTGGACAGGGCTGCGAGTGCGACCGCGCTCAGGAGGGTTTTTTTCATGACGTGTTCCATGAGAATTGCAAAGGGAATGGACGACGTGGCGGATACAAAAGGCAGCGTGTGGTTGGCTCCCGTCCGTCACGAGGCGGCATTATCGAGATAGGAGTGAAAGAATTTTGTAAATCATTGTCAAATCTCAATGACAATCTTTGTTTTACTCATTTTTAAACCCCATTCCTTCCTGCCAATTCTCAATTACGACATTTTCTTCCGCAGTCCTTTTCTATTTTTCGGAACCGACTGAAAATTAAAGACAATTCGTTTTATCGATTGAAATATCCCGGCTTCTCTTTGCTGGGCAATGACTTTCCAGATACCGGATGTGAGCCGACAAAATTCGGTCCGATCCCGCCATCGTTGCATGACCGCAACGAAATGATTCGACGATTTTCAACCAACAAGAAATTAACTGGCGATATTCAACGACGCGAAACTTTCGCGCAAACGATTGCAATATCTGCACAAACGTTTCACCGCGACACTTCGTCGCCCATGATTATTCGCAATACGTGAATTAATCGAATCGTCAACCCGGAATTAAAGCGGCCGCATAAAGCCGTGCGCCGGGACGACATTCGCGACACTGGATGGAGTCGAAACTGGAGGAAGTCCGGCACGATCGGAGGCCGGCGGCGACGCGATCGGTCGCCGGGATGCGAGTCGAGTGAAAGGCGGCCCTTCAACCCGACTGCGTGGAGGAAAAACAGGCGCGACGAAGCGCGCATGCGCGTGTCGTCGATCGCGGCCGGTGACCCGACCGCAGCAACACCGACCGGGGTAGCGGCGACGCATCGCCATGCGCCGCCGCTACCTGCCCGGTCCCGGTCAAGACATCACGCGGCAGCTTCGCCAGCCGTGGCCGGCGCCCACCCGCCGCCCAGCGCGCGATACAGCGCAATCGCATTCGCGAGCCTGCGTTCCTTGAGCCGGATCAGCTCCTGTCCCGACTCGTACGTGCTGCGTTGCGCGTCGAGCAGTTCGAGATACGTCGCGACGCCGCCCGCATAGCGGCGCTCGGCGAGCTTCAGCCGCGCGCCGTCGGCCGCATAGACGTCCTGCTGTGCCGCGAGCTGGCGATCGATCCAGTCGCGCGCGGCGAACGCGTCGGCCACTTCGCGGAATGCGGTCTGCACGGTCTTCTCGTATTCCGCGACCGCGATGTGCTTGCGTGCGTTCGCGACGTCGAGATTCGCGCGATTGCGGCCGCCTGCAAAGATCGGCAGCGTGATGCGCGGCGCGAACGTCCAGACGCTCGTGCCGCCCGCGAACAGGCTCGAGAACGCATCGCTGACCGAACCGTAGTCGGTCGTCAGCGCGATGCGCGGGAAGAATGCCGCGCGCGCGGCGCCGATCTGCGCGTTCGCGGCCTTGAGCCGCGACTCGGCCTGCCGGATGTCCGGCCGCCGTTCGAGCAGCGCGCTCGGCGCGCCGGGCGCCACCGGCGCGATCGCGAGCGTGTCGAACGCGGTGCCGTCGGCCGGCACGGTGCGTGCAAAATCGCCGGCGAGCAATTGCAGCGCGCGCACCGACTGCGCGTGTTCGCGCTGCAGCGCGGCCTGCGACGCGCGCGCGGATGCGACCAGCATCTCGGCCGAACGCAACTCGATCGCGTCGCTCGTGCCGGCCGCGTAGCGGCGCTGCGTGAGCGCGGCGATGCGCTCGCGCGCGTCGAGCGTGCGCTGCGCCAGCGCCAGTTGCTCGCGCAACGACCGTTCGGAAACATACGCGCCGGCGACTTCGGCAATCACGCCGATGCGCACCGTGCGCTGCGCGTCGGCCGTCGCGAAATACTCGGCGAGCGCCGCATCGGACAGGTTGCGCACGCGGCCGAACAGGTCGAGCTCGTACGCGCTGACGCCGACGCCCGCGCGATACAGCCCGCTCACCGCGCTCTCGCGCACGACCGGGTCGTACTGGCGCGTGCGTTCGTAGCCGAGGCTCGCGTCGACCGACGGCATCAGGTCCGCGCGCTGCACGCCATACAGCGCGCGCGCTTCGTCGAGCCGGCCGGCCGCGATCCGCAGGTCGCGATTGTTGGCGAGCGCGGCATCGATCCACGCCTGCAACGCCGGATCGGTGAAATACGCGCGCCAGTCGTCGAGCAGCGCGGCATCGGCGGATGCAGCCGGCTCGACCGCCGGCTGCGTGTCGCCATCGACCGGCGTGTAGCTGGCCGGCACCGGCGCGGCGGGTCGCTCGTAGCGCGGTGCGAGCGAGCATCCGGCGAGCGCGAACGCGAGTGTGGCGACCAGCGCGACCCGAGCTCGCGGCGTCGCGCACGCCTTCAGGTAGAACGTCATTGCGAACCCTCCATCGTCGCCGGCTGCGATCCGCCGCGCCGGCGCGGGCCGACGTCGAACAGGCGACCGACGCTCACGAAAAACAGCGGGACGAGAAACACCGCGAGCACCGTCGCCGTGATCACGCCGCCGAGCACGCCGGTGCCGATCGCCATCTGCGCGCCGGACGCGGCGCCCGATGCGAATGCGAGCGGCAGCACGCCGACGCCGAACGCCAGCGACGTCATCACGATCGGCCGCAGCCGCAGGCGCGCGGCCTCGAGCGCGGCGTCGACGAGCGACATGCGCTGCGCGACCAGGTCCTTCGCGACTTCGACGATCAGGATCGCGTTCTTCGCGGACAACCCGATCGTCGCGATCAGCCCCACCTTGAAATAGATGTCGTTCGGCATCGCGCGCAGCGTGACGCCGAGCACCGCGCCGATCAGGCCGAGCGGCACGACCAGCATCACCGCGAACGGGATCGACCAGCTCTCGTAGAGCGCCGCGAGCGCGAGGAACACGACGAGCACCGACAGCGCGAACAGCATCGGCGCCTGCGCGCCCGACAGCCGCTCCTCGAACGACTGCCCCGACCACGCGTGGCCGATGCCGGCCGGCAGCTTCGCGGCGAGCCGCTCGATCGCGGCCATCGCCTCGCCGCTGCTGTGGCCGGCCGCGGCCGAGCCGTTGATCGTGAACGACGGATAGCCGTTGTAGCGCGTGAGCTGCGGCGGCCCGAGCGTCCAGTGCAGCGTCGCGAACGCCGCGAGCGGCACCATCTCGCCGCGCGCGTTGCGCACGCGCAGCTTCTTCACGTCGTCCGGATCGAGCCGGCGCAGCCCGTCGGCCTGCACGATCACGCGGCGCACCTGCGTGCCGTGCATGAAGTCGCCGATGTAGTCGGAGCCGAACATCACCGCGAGCGTCGTGTTGATCTCGTCCATCGACACGCCGAGCGCCGACGCCTTCGCGCGATCGATGTCGAGTTTGATCTGCGGCGCATCCTGCGTGCCGGCGAACATCAGGTCGGTGAGCGCCGGATCCTTGCCGCCCGCTGCGAGCAGTTGCTCGCGCGCGGCACTGAACGCCGCGTAGTCGAGCCCGCTGCGATTCTGCAGCCGGAAGTCGAAGCCGCTGGTCGAACCGAGATCGGGCAGCGCCGGCGAGTTCATCGCGAACACCGTGGTGTTCGCCGCACCCGCGAAGCGCTCGTTGATGCGCGCGACGATCGCCTGCACGTGATCGCGCGCGGCCTTGCGTTCCTTCCAGTTCTTCAGCGTGACGAAGATCATCCCGCCGTTCGGCCCTTCGCCGTACAGGTTGAAGCCACCGAGCGCGAACGTATATGCGGCCGGCTCGTCGTTGCGGATATACGACTCGACCTCGCGCACGCTCTGCATCGTTTCCGCGAGCGGCGTGCCCTGCGGCCGGATCACCATCACCATGAAGTTGCCCTGGTCCTCGTCAGGCAGGAACGCGGTCGGCAGTTGCGTGAGCATCAGCGCGGCCGCCGCGGTCAGCGCGCCGTACACGAAGAGCCAGCGCACCGGCTTCTTCAGCATCGTGCCGACGCGCGTCGCATAGCGCTGCGTCGCACGCGCGACGAAGCGGTTGAACCAGCCGAAGAAACCGCGCTTCTCGTGATGGTCGCCGGACACCGGCTTGAGCAGCGTCGCGCACAGCGCCGGCGTCAGCGACAGCGCGAGAAACGCCGAGAAGCCGATCGACACCGCGAGCGCGAGCGCGAACTGCCGGTAGATGTTGCCCACCGCGCCGCCGAAGAACGCCATCGGCACGAACACCGACGTCAGCACGACCGTGATGCCGACGATCGCGCCGCTGATCTGCGTCATCGCCTTGACGGTCGCGTCGTAGGGCCCGAGCCCCTCCTCGACCATCAGCCGCTCGACGTTCTCGACGACGACGATCGCATCGTCGACGAGGATGCCGATCGCGAGCACCATCCCGAACATCGTCAGCACGTTGATCGAGAAACCGGCCGCGTACATCACACCGAACGTGCCCGCGAGCGCGACTGGCACGACCAGCGTCGGGATCAGCGTCGCGCGCAGGTTCTGCATGAACAGGAACATCACGAGGAACACCAGCACGCCGGCCTCGATCAGCGTCGTGACGACCTTGTTCATCGACACGCGCACGAACGACGACGTCTCGTACGGGATCTGGTATTTCACGCCCGGCGGGAAGTACGCGGACAGCGCGTCCATCGTCGCGCGCACGCGCTTCTCGGTTGCCACCGCGTTGGAGCCCGGCGCGAGCTTGATGCCCATCCCGGTCGCGGTCTTGCCGTTCACGTACGACGGATAGTTGTAGTCGTTGCCGCCGAACTCGACGCGCGCGACATCGCGCAGGTAGAGCGCCGAGCCGTCCGGCTGCGTGCGCAGCGCGATCGCGCCGAAGTCGGCCGGCGTCTTCAGCGGCGCGTCGGCGAACACCGTCGCCGCGATCGGCGCGGTGTCCGGCACCGCGCCGCGGCCGATGTCGCCGATCGTCACGCGCGCGTTGTGCGCGCGCACGGCCGACGAGATATCCGACGCGGTGAGGCCGTGCCCGGCCATCTTCACCGGGTCCGGCCAGATCCGCATCGCATATTCGGCGCCCCAGAACTGCACGCGGCCGACGCCGTCGACGCGGCGCAGCGCCTGCACGACGTTCGCCGACGCGTATTCGCCGAGCTGCACGTCGGTCATCCGGCCGTCGTCCGACGTCAGCGACACGACGAGCTGGATGTTGTCAGCGGCCTTCTCGACCTGGATGCCGTCGCGCCGCACGGGCTCGGGCAGCCGCGCCTCGACGGTCTTCAGCCGGTTCTGCACCTCGACGGCCGCGAGATCGGCGTTGACGCCCTGCTTGAACGTCAGGTACAGCGACGCGGCGCCGGCGCTGCTGGTCGCGGACGTATACAGCAGCCCCGGCGCGCCGTTCATCTCGCGCTCGATCAGCGCGGTCACCGATTCCTCGACGACCTGCGCGGACGCGCCCGGGTACGTCGCATAGATGCTGACGACGGGTGGCGCGATGTCCGGGTACTGCGCGACGGGCAGCGCGCGTATCGCGAACGCGCCGCCGAGCATGATGAAGAGTGCGATCACCCACGCGAAGACGGGGCGATCGATGAAGAAACGTGCCATGTTGGTCTCAGTGAACCGGTCAGGTTTGACGGGCGGCCGCCTGTGACGCAGCCTTCGTCGGCGTTGCCTGCTCGACGGGCTTGACGGCGGTATCGGGGGCGAACTGCGCGGCGTTGTCGACGATCACGCGCTCGCCGCCCGCGAGGCCGCGCGTGATGCGCCAGTCGCGTCCGCTCATCCGGTCGGCGACGACCTCGACGTCCTTCACCTTGCCGTTCGCGCCGACCACGCGCACTGACGTGCGGTCGGCCGTGCGCAGCAGCGCATCGCGCGGCACGAGGATCGCGCGCTGGTCGACGGCCGCGTCGAGCGCGATCCGCACGTACGCGCCCGGCAGCAGTTCGCGTTCGGGATTCGGGAACAGCGCGCGCATCTCGACGGTATCGGTGGTCGGGTCGACCGCGAGATCGCTGAACAGCAGCCTGCCCTTCAGCGGGTACGCGGTGCCGTCGGCACGCAACAGCGTCACCGTGACGTCGTGCTGCGCGATGCCCGTCGCGCGACCGCTCTTCACCGCGCGGCGCAACGCATCGACGTCGGCCGCCGGCTGCGAGAAATTCACGTAGATCGGATCGAGCTGCTCGACGGTCGTGAGCGGCGTCGCCTGGTCCTGGCCGACGAGCGCGCCTTCGGTCACGAGCGCGCGCCGCGCGCGGCCCGAAATCGGCGCGGTGACGGTTGCATAGTCGAGCTGCAGTTGCGCGCGGACGAGTTCGGCCTTCGCCGAAGCGACGCCGGCCTTCGCCTGCGCGTCGTCGGCAACGGCCTCCGTGTGATCGCGCTCGCTGACCGCGTGGTCGCGCACGAGGTCGTCGTAACGGCGGCGCTTGTCGCTCGCCGCGAGCGCGGCGGCCTGCGCCTTCGCGAGCGCGCCCTGTGCGGCGTCGCGTGCGGCCTTCAGCGGTGCCGGGTCGATGCGGAACAGCACCGCGCCCTGCTTCACTTCCTGGCCTTCTTCATAAGTCCGCGCGGTGACGATGCCGGCGACCCGCGCGCGCACTTGCGCTTGCCGATACGCGTCGAGCCGGCCGGGCAATTCGACGGTCATCGGCACGGCCGTCGGACGCACCGTGACGACCGTCGCGTGCTGAATGGCCTCCGGCGCCTTGTCCTGTTCGCCCTTTCCGCATCCGGTCACGAGCAGCGTGGCTGCGAGCGCGAACGGCGCCAGCCGAAGGCGGCGCCCCAGGGAGCGTTTGTTGTTCATGTATGACCTCGGATCGTTCGCCGCCGATACAATGCGGCGGCTCAGGGTGGCCGATTATAATCAGTCACGACTGATTAAATACATGTGGTTGCAATCCGACCGCGTCACTGTGTCAATTAAGCGACAGCGAACTGTAAGGAAATTCACGCCATGGCCCGCAAGACCCGGGAAGAATCGCTCGCCATCAAGCACCGGATCCTCGACGCCGCCGAGCTCGTCCTGCTCGAGAAAGGCGTCGCGCAAACCGCGATGGCGGACCTCGCCGAGGCCGCCGGGATGTCGCGGGGCGCCGTGTACGGCCACTACCGCAACAAGATGGAAGTGTGTCTCGCGATGTGCGACCGCGCGTTCGCACGCACGTCGGAAGGCTTCGACACGGTCGACAGCCTGCCCGCGTTCGCCACGCTGCGCCGCGCGGCGTCGCACTACCTGCAGCGATGCGGCGAGCCGGGCTCGATGCAGCGCGTGCTCGTGATCCTCTATACGAAGTGCGAACAGAGCGAGGAGAACGGCGCGCTGCTGCGGCGCCGCATGCTGCTCGAGCTGCAGATACTGCGCATCACCAAGGCGCTGCTGCGCCGCGCGATCGCGGCCGGCGAACTCGCCGCCGATCTCGACGTGCATCTCGCGGCCGTCTATCTCGTGTCGCTGCTCGAAGGCGTGTTCGCGTCGATGATCTGGACCAACCGGTTGCGCGGCAATTTGTGGAACGACGCGGAAGCGATGCTCGACGCCGGCTTCGACGCGGTCAGAACGTCCAGCGCGCTACGGGTGCCCGCGCAAAAATTGCCTGCTTGACGAAAAGCCGCGCAATAAATGCTGATTTAACCCGATTTACCGCAGTGCGAAACGAATGAGCTGACCCTCTTTAAAATTTTTAACGTTTCGCGGAACATCGGTAGACTGACGCTGTCATCTTTCTTTAGCGTCTTCGTGGTAATCCGGGTGCGACCCGGAAAGTTCACGCCGCCGTTCGAAGCGGGCCTGCCCGCGAGTTGGGTCGAACGGAAACGACACAGGCCCCTGGCGGGGCCTGTTTTGTTGCACGCCCGTCGCCTGCCCCCGTCGCCACCCGGCGGACATGCCGCCGATGGCTCCCGCCCACACCTCTTTGAACCGCTTTCCTGGATGTGGACACCTTTGGTCAAGCCTGCCGCAACCCCTGATGCTTTCGCGCCCGGCCGCGCGCAGCGCCTCGTGCGCGCGCTCGTGCCGGCCGCCGTCCTCGGCGCCCTCGCCGCCTTCGGTCTCGCCGCCGCGCTGCCGGCCGTCTCGCAACTGCCGGGGGCCGTCGATTCGGGCACGGCCGCGCTGCCGCAGCGCGTGCTGTCCGACACGCCGTTTCCCACCGCGCAGCATTTCGTGACGAGCGAACTCGCGCGCACGATCGGCGAGCGCAACGAACTCAATGAACGCGGCGAGCGCAGCCTGCAGCCGGGCCTGTTCGCGCCGCTCAGCGCGCACCGCAACGACATGCTCGGCTATACGAGCCTGTTCCAGTTCGCGCCGCCCGAACAGCAGCACGGGATGCGCGCGGGCGACATCGAACTCACGCTGTCCGATACGCTGAACCGTCTCGACGTACCGCCCGAGGTGCGCATCCAGCTCGGCGATCTCGTCACCGGCAAGGTCGATATGCGCGCCGGCGCACGGCGCGGCGACTACTACCGCCTCGCGTACGACACCAACAACGGCACGCCGCACCTCACCGCGCTCGAGCTGCGCGTCGCGGGTCGCACGTTCGGCGCGATCTGGTTCCGCGCGCCGGGCGCCGACCACGGCGCGTACTACACGCTCGACGGCGCACCGCTCGAGGCGGCCGCGTTCACGATGCCCGTCAAGTGGACGCGCATCAGCTCCTTCTTCGGCGAACGCATCCACCCGCTGTCGCAGGCGATGGCGTTCCATACCGGCGTCGACCTCGCCGCGCCGTCCGGCACGCCCGTCAATGCGGCGGCCGATGGCGTCGTGTCGTTCGTCGGCACCGATCCGGGCGGCTACGGCCACTACGTGATCGTCGATCACGCGGACGGTTATTCGACCTACTACGCACACCTGTCCGCGTACGCGCGCGGACTGAAGACCGGCGAAACCGTGAAGCAGGGGCAACGCCTCGGCTCGGTCGGGATGACCGGCGCGGCCACCGGCCCGCATCTGCACTTCGAAGTACGCGTCGCGAACGATCCCGTCGATCCGCTCGTCACGCTCGCGAGCGCGCAGACCGGGCTGTCCGACATGCAGCTCACGGCGTTCCGCCAGGAAGCGACGCAATGGCGCTTCCGCCTCGCGTCGATCAGTACGACGCCGTTCGCATTCGCGCAGACCGACGGCCCGCTGTGGGGCGACTTCGCGACCGGTCCGTCGACGCTGCGCGCGGTCTTCGATGCGCACTACAGCGCGTCCTGACGCCGACGCACCGACGCACCACGCCCCTCATCACGCCCGTCGCCGCTCGAGCAGCGGCGACGCGGCCCGCAGCGGATCTCCGCAAGCGACCGATCTTCATCGCCGGCCATGCGCCGCATGCATCGCACGCGCCCGCCGTCACCGCGCGGGTTCCGTGCGCTCGGCCGCCGCCCGCGCGACACGCTCCGCACGCGGGCGACGCGACAGCAGCCAGCGCGCCGCGCCGTCGAGCGACGTGCACAGCACCAGATAGATCGCCGCGACGAACAGGAAGATCGGCGCCGGATAGACCATCAGCCGGTTGTTCACCTGCGTCGCGACGAACGACAGTTCCGGCACGCCGACGATGTACGCGAGCGACGTGTCCTTCACGAGCGCGACCCACTGGTTGACGAACGACGGCGTCATGATCCGGATCGCCTGCGGCAGCAGCACGTAGCGCACGGTCTGCCAGCGCGTGAGCCCGAGCGACAGCCCCGCCTGCCACTGCCCGTCGCCTGCCGCGACGATGCCCGCATGCACGGCATGCGCGAGATACGCACCGCCGATCAGCGCCAGCGCGCACACGACCGTCGCGAGCCCCGGCACGTCCATGTGCAGCAGCATCGGCATCAGGAAATACGTCCAGAAGATCAGCATCAGCACGGGAATCGCGCGGAAGAAGCCGATGAACGCGAGCAGCAGCACGCGCACCGGGCCGCGCGCGAGCGCCATCGCGACGCCGAGCGCGACGCCCAGCACCGCGGACGCGAGCGCCGACGCGATCGCGAGCATGAGCGACAGCGCGGCACCGCCGAGCGCGCCGTCCGGGAACGCGCCGACGAGCAGGTACGGCAGGTTGTCGAGCAGCAGCGAGAAGTCCATCGTCAGCGCCCCGCCCCGAGCCGGTCGCGCCATTGCGTGGCCGCGTATGCGCCGGCCTCGATCGCGGCCACCGCGGCGATGTACAGCACGGTCGCGACACCGAACGCGGCGAACGTCTTGAACGTCTCGGTCTCGACCTGCCGCGACGCATACGACAGCTCGGCGACGCCGATCGCCATCGCGAGCGACGAGTTCTTCACGAGATTCATGTATTGGCCGAACAACGGCGGCAGCGCGATGCGCACGGCCTGCGGCAGCACGACGTAGCGCAGCGACTGCATTGGCGTGAGGCCGAGCGCCGCAGCCGCATCGTGCTGCGCGCGGCGCACGCCGCGCAGCCCGGCTTCGCATTCCTCGGCGACGAACGCGGCCGTGTACGCGCTCAACCCGAACCAGCCCGCGACGAACTCGAACGACGGCCACGCAAGCGTGAACGGGCCCGCGCTCAGTTGATGGCGCGCGTTCAGACACGTGACCCACGTATCGGGCAGCAACGACGCGACGCCGAAATACCAGAACAACAACTGCACGAGCAGCGGCGTGTTGCGGAACGCGACGACGTAACCGGCCGCCAGCGTACGCGGCACGGTGCCGCGCGTATGCCGCATGACGGCGAGCAGCAGCCCGCCGACGGTCGCGGCGAGCGCCGACGCGGCCGCGAGGCCGAGCGTCAGCAGGAAGCCCTGCCAGAGCCAGGACAGATATTTGGGAGCCAACCCGAGCATGCCGTGGTGCGCGCGCGAAGCGCGCGATCGAAAAGAAACGGAAAGCGCCGCGGCCCCTGCGCACCGGCGTGGCCGGCGGCGGAACGCGGCGCACCTGGCGTGGGACTCAGGTCTTGTCGCCGATGCGGAAGATGCGCGTGAGCGGCGTCTTCGTCGTCGGCCCGAACCACGCGTCGTAGATCTGCCCCGCGCGGCCGTTCGCCTCGAGGCTCTTCAGCGTGTCGTTGACGAAGCCGAGCAGGCGCGTCTCGCCCTTCGGCACGCCGACGCCCATGTAGTCGTTCGAGATCGTGAACGCCGGAATCTCGTAGTTCTGCTTGTCGGGCACGTTCGCGAGCAGGCCGATCAGTTTCGGCCCGTCCTGCGTGATCGCCTGCACGTTGCCGGCGCGCAGCGCGGCGAACGCGAACGGCGTGTCGTCGTACGCGACGATCGTCGCTTTCGGGAATTTCTCGCGCAGCGTGATTTCGTTCGTCGTGCCCTTGTCCGCGCCGACGCGCAGGCTGTTCAACTGGTCGGCCGATTTCAGCACGCCCTTCTTCGCGAGAAACTGCTGGCCCGACGAGAAATACGGGATGCTGAAGTCGACCTGCTTCGCGCGCTCGTCGGTGATCGTGAAGTTCGCGAGCACCAGGTCGACCTTGCCGGAAGTCAGGAACGGAATGCGGTTCGCGGGATTGGTCGGCTGCAGTTGCAGCTTCACGCCGAGCTTGTCGGCCAATGCCTTCGCATAGTCGACGTCGAGGCCGACGATGTGATTGCTCTTGCCGTCGACATAGCCGAACGGCGGATTGCTGTCGAAGGTCGCGACGCGCAGCACGCCGGCCTTCCTGATGTCGTCGAGGCGGTCCGCGTGCGCGACCGTGCCGGCCGTGACGAGGGCGGCCCCGACGAGCCACGTAGCGAGAGTGTGGATTTTCATGAGCACGACCTGATTTGTTTTGAAGGCCGCCGCGGATCGCGCGGCGGCCGGTTCGAGGAACATCGCGACGCTGTGTGTCGTCGCGAAGCCGCTAACGTATCAGCGCGTGCGGCGATTCCGAACCAACAAATGGTGCTTTGCTCTGCGGCTTTCGTGATGAGTCTTGCAGACGGCGGGCACCGCGGAACGCTTCGAAAAAAAAGACGCCCGCTGCACGCAGCGGGCGCGAATCCCAGTCAAGGAGGTGTCACACGAACTACGGGTTCAGAATAAAAGCACCGCCCGCGGCGAACAACGAAGCGATTCCGATATCGATATCGCGCGTCCCGCGATGAGCTTGCACGCGTCCATGCGAAGCCGTCGCGCACGAAAAAACGGCGCGCCGCCTGTGAGGCGGAGCGCCGTCCCGTTGCACGTTGCCGGTCGATGCGGGCAGCCTCGCGAGGCTGCCCCGCCGATCACGGCTCGTGACGCAGATACCCTACCTTGCTCGGATCGCGCATCCGCCACGACACGAGCAGCGAGATCGCGCACAGCGCGGTCACATACCAGTAGAAGGTTTCCTCGCTGCCCTTCGACTTGAACCACAGCGCGACATACTCGGCCGAGCCGCCGAAGATCGCGTTCGCGACCGCATACGACAGGCCGACGCCCATCGCGCGCACTTCGGGCGGGAACATCTCGGCCTTGATGAGGCCGCTGATCGACGTGTAGAAGCTGACGATCGCGAGCGCGATCGTGATCAGCACGAACGCGGCCGTCGGGCTCGTCACGGTCTTCAGCGCGTGCATCAGCGGCACCGTGCCGATCACCGCGAACACGCCGAACAGGATCATGGACGTGCGGCGGCCGATCTTGTCGGACAGCGCGCCGAACACCGGCTGGATCAGCATGTAGACGAGCAGCGCGACGGTCATCACGTTGCTGGCCGTCTTCGCGTGCATGCCGGCCGTGTTCACCAGGTACTTCTGCATGTACGTGGTGAACGTGTAGAAGATCAGCGAGCCGCCGGCCGTGAAACCGACCACCGTGAAGAAGGCGCCCTTGTGACGCCACACGCCGCGGATCGTGCCCGCATCCTTCTTGTCGCGCGATGCGCTCGTCGACGTCTCGTCGAGCGATTTGCGCAGGTACAGCGAGATCAGCGCGGCCGCCGCGCCGCAGACGAACGGAATGCGCCAGCCCCACGCCTTCAGTTCGTCATTCGACAGCGCCTGCTGCAGGATCACCAGCACCAGCAACGCGCACAGCTGGCCGCCGATCAGCGTCACGTACTGGAACGACGCGAAGAAGCCGCGCCGCCCTTTAAGCGCGACCTCACTCATGTAGGTCGCGCTCGTCCCGTATTCGCCGCCCACCGACAGGCCCTGGAACAGACGCGCGACCAGCAGCAGCGCCGGTGCGAGCGCGCCGATCTGCGCGTAGGTCGGCAGCACCGCGATCACGAGCGAGCCGCCGCACATCATCAGCACCGAGATCATCATCGCCGCGCGGCGGCCATGACGGTCGGCGATGCGGCCGAACAACCAGCCGCCGATCGGACGCATCAGGAAGCCGGCCGCGAACACGCCAGCCGTGTTCAGCAGCTGCGTCGTCGTGTTGCCGCTCGGGAAGAACGCCGGTGCGAAGTACAGCGCGCAGAACGAGTAGATGTAGAAGTCGAACCACTCGACGAGGTTGCCCGACGAGGCGCCGACGATGGCGAATACGCGCCGCCGGGTGTCTTGCGCGGACAGCGCAGCTTGGTCGGTCTGGACGTCCATGGGTTGGTCTGTTCCTTTTAGTGCTTTCTGGGCGAGACGGCTGGGGCCGCCGCGTGCGGTCGCACGTGGCACCGGTTCCGGCGCACGGCGCTACGGGATTTTAGCGAAATGTAAAGTAACAGGCTTTCCGGGTTCGTCCGGATGTAGAAAAATTTTCTCGCGCCACGCGTTCGTCATATGAAAACGCCAGCCGCGAGGCTGGCGTCCGGTGCAAACTATTCCCGGTCTCGATGCTCAGACACGCACCTCCGGCGGCACGTAGCGGCACTCGTAGCGCTTGCGCACGGTGCCGGCCTCGTCGACGCTTTCCAGGAACACGTCGAACTGCCAGAGCCGCGCCATGTGCTTGAGCACTTCGTCACTGTCGTTCGACAGATGGCGGTTGTCGGTCATGAAGTGGCGCAACGTGAGGCTGCGGTCGCCGCGCGTATTCACCGCCCACACCTGGATGTTCGGCTCGCGGTGATGGATGTCGTACTGCCGCGACAACGCCTGCCGCACGTACTGGTAGCCGGACTCGTCGTGGATCGCCGATACCTCGAGCGAATCGCGCATGTCGTCGTCGAGCACCGAGAACAGCCGCATCTCGCGAATCAGGTTCGGCGACAGGTACTGCGCGATGAAGCTCTCGTCCTTGAAGTTGCGCATCGCGTAGTGCATCGCCGGCAGCCACGGTGTGCCCGCGATCTCCGGAAACCACTTGTAGTCCTCTTCCGTCGGCGCCTCGCAGATCCGCCGGATGTCGCTCATCATCGAGAAGCCGAGCGCATACGGGTTAATCCCGCTGTAGTACGGCTTCGTGACGGGCGGCTGATAGACCACGTTGCTGTGCGAATGCAGGAACTCCATCATGAAGCCGTCTTCCAGCTTGCCCTGGTTGTACAGCGTATTGAGCAGCGTGTAGTGCCAGAACGTCGCCCAGCCTTCGTTCATCACCTGCGTCTGCCGCTGCGGATAGAAATACTGGCCGATCTTGCGCACGATGCGGATCACTTCGCGCTCCCACGGCTCGAGCAGCGGCGCGTTCTTCTCCGCGAAATACAGCAGGTTCTCCTGCGGCTCGGGCGGATAGCGCTCCTCCTGCTCCTCCATCTGCTCGGGCTTCTTGCCCGGCAGCGTGCGCCACAGCTCGTTGACCTGCGACTGCAGATACGCCTCGCGCTCGCGCCGCAGCGCAGCCTCCTTCGACAGGGACGGCTTCTGCGGCCGCTTGTAGCGGTCGACGCCGTAGTTCATCAGCGCATGGCACGAATCGAGCAGTTCCTCGACGCGGTCGAGCCCGTAGCGCTCCTCGCATTCGGCGACGTAGTTCTTCGCGTACACGAGATAGTCGATGATCGCGTGCGCGTCGGTCCACAGCCGGAACAGATAGTTGCCCTTGAAGAACGAGTTGTGGCCGTACGCCGCGTGCGCGATGACGAGCGCCTGCATCGTCATCGTGTTCTCTTCCATCAGATACGCGATGCACGGATTCGAGTTGATGACGATCTCGTAGGCAAGCCCCATCTGGCCGCGACGATAGCTCTTCTCGGTCGCGAGGAAGTGCTTGCCGAACGACCAGTGGCGATAGTTGACCGGCATCCCGACCGACGCATAAGCATCCATCATCTGCTCGGCGCTGATCAGTTCGAGCTGGATCGGATAGATGTCGAGCTCGTACTGCTCGGCGACCTGCGAGATGTGCGTGTCGTATTCCTCGAGCAGTTCAAAGGTCCAGTCGGACGGGCACGGCAGCGGCTTGCGTTCGGCAACGTTCATACGCGCTTCCTTCTGCCCGGCACCGGGCAAGTCGGCGGCCGGCGCCGCCGGCTCGGTCCGGCCGCTTTGCTGCGATGCGGCAGGGCCGGCCGTGTCGTCGCCGGAAGGGCGCGGCGCGTAGCCGCGCGACTCGTTGTGCAGATGGCGGGTCGTCATGACGTTTCCACCTGCTTTTCGAACAATTCGCGAAACACCGGGTAAATGTCGGCAGCCGATTCGACTTTTTTCATCGCGAGGTGCGGTTGCGACAGCGCCAGTTGCGCATACTCCAGCCACAGGTTCTGCTCTTCGGGTGCGACCTGGATATACGCGAAGTAACGCGTCTTGGTGAGGATATCCTCTTCCAGGATTTTGCGACACTTCGGCGAATCGTCGGTCCAGTTGTCGCCGTCGGACGCCTGCGCGCCGTAGATGTTCCACTCGGTCGGCGAGTAGCGCTCGTTCATCACCTTGCGCATCAGCTCGAGCGCGCTCGACACGACCGTGCCGCCGCTTTCGGTCGAATGGAAGAAGGTGTCCTCGTCGACCTCCTCGGCACGCGTGTGGTGTCGGATGAATACGACTTCGATGCGCTCGTAGTTGCGCTTCAGGAACAGGTACAGGAGGATGAAGAAGCGCTTCGCGAGATCCTTGCGCTGCTCGTCCATCGAGCCCGACACGTCCATCAGGCAGAACATCACGGCCTGGCTCGACGGTTGCGGCTGCTTCACGCGATTGATGTAGCGCAGGTCGAACGGATCGATGAACGGGATCCGCCAGATGCGCCCCTTCAGGTGATGGATCTCGGCCTCGAGCGTCGCGATTTCCGCACGGCGGTCTTCCGGGTCGAGCTTCATCGCCTCGAGCTGCGCTTCCAGCTCGCGCAACTCGTTGACGAGCGGCGAGCCGAGCGCGATGCGCCGGCCGAGCGCGCTGCGCAGCGAGCGCACGACGTCGATGTTGTTCGGTGTGCCTTCCGCCGACCAGCCCGCGCGCACGTTCTTCCAGCTCGGCACCGTCAGCAGGTGCGTCTTCACGAGGCGCGGCAGTTCGAGATCGTCGAAGAAATACTGCATGAATTCGTCGCGCGACAACTCGAACACGAAGTCGTCCTGCCCTTCGCCCTCGTTGCTCGCCTGACTGCCGCCGCCACCCGAGCCGCCCTGCGGACGCGGAATCTTGTCACCGCGCACGTAGTCTTCGTTGCCCGGGTGCACGTATTCACGACGCCCGCCAGGCCCGTGCCGGAAATTCGGCTCGGCGATGTCCTTGCGCGGAATCGTGATGCTTTGCGTGCTCTGGATATCCTTGATGCTACGGTCGCGCACCGCGTCGGACACGGCACGACGAATGTAGTTCTTGACGCGACGCAGAAAGCGTTCGCGGTTGGCGATGCTCTTGTTCTTGCCGGCCAGCCTGCGGTCGATGATTTGATGAAGCACTCCCGGTCTCCCGCTCGAAAATCGATCTGCCGGGGCACTCGCCGCGCATGCCGTCTGCCGTCATGCGGGCGGCGCCTCTGAAGGTGCCCGTACGGACTCGCCGTACGGGCGCGGTACCGCGCGCGTCATGACGACTTGCGCACGCGCAGGTACCAGTCGCAAAGCAGCCTCACCTGCTTCGGCGTATAGCCCTTTGCGACCATCCGGTTCACAAAGTCCTCATGCTTGCGTTGCTCCTCCGCCGACCCCTTCGCGTTGAACGAAATGACCGGCAACAGTTCCTCGGTATTCGAGAACATCTTCTTCTCGATCACGACGCGCAACTTCTCGTAGCTCGTCCACACAGGGTTCTTCCCGGCGTTCGCCGCCCGCGCACGCAACACGAAGTTCACGATCTCGTTGCGGTAATCCTTCGGATTGCTGATCCCGGCCGGCTTCTCGATCTTCTCCAGTTCCGCATTCAGCGCGGCGCGGTCGAAGCTCTCGCCCGTGTCGTGATCGCGGAATTCCTGATCCTGGATCCAGAAGTCCGCATACGTGACGTAGCGGTCGAAGATGTTCTGCCCGTACTCCGAATACGATTCGAGATAAGCCGTCTGGATCTCCTTGCCAATGAAGTCCGCATAGCGCGACGCGAGCACATCCTTCACGAACGACAGGTATTTCTGCTCGGTCTCCGGCGGGAACTGCTCGCGTTCGATCTGCTGTTCGAGCACGTACATCAGGTGCACGGGGTTCGCCGCGACCTCGCTCGAATCGAAGTTGAACACGCGCGACAGGATCTTGAACGCGAAGCGTGTCGACACGCCCGTCATCCCTTCGTCCACGCCCGCGTAATCGCGATACTCCTGGTACGACTTCGCCTTCGGATCGGTGTCCTTCAGGTTTTCGCCGTCATACACCTGCATCTTCGAGAACAGGCTCGAATTCTCCGGCTCGTGCAGGCGCGACAGCACCGAGAACTGCGACATCATCTTCAGCGTGCCCGGCGCGCACACGGCTTCGGCCAGCGACGAATTGCGGATCAGCTTCTCGTAGATCTTCGTCTCTTCCGATACGCGCAGGCAGTACGGCACCTTCACGACGAAGATCCGGTCGAGCAGTGCCTCGTTGTTGCGGTTGTTGCGGAATGCCTTCCACTCCGACTCGTTCGAGTGCGCGAGAATCACGCCGTCGAACGGAATCGCGCCGAATCCTTCGGTACCCTTGAAGTTGCCTTCCTGCGTTGCGGTCAGGAGCGGGTGCAGCACCTTGATCGGCGCCTTGAACATTTCGACGAATTCGAGCAGGCCCTGGTTCGCCAGGCACAAGCCGCCCGAGTAGCTGTACGCATCGGCATCGTCCTGCGCGTACTGTTCGAGCTTGCGGATGTCGACCTTGCCGACGAGCGACGAGATGTCCTGGTTGTTCTCGTCGCCAGGCTCCGTCTTCGCGATGCCGATCTGCCGAAGGATCGACGGATAGCGGCGCACCACGCGGAACTGGCGGATGTCGCCGTTGTATTCGTGCAGGCGCTTGACGGCCCACGGACTCAGGATGCTCTTCAGGTAGCGGCGTGGAATGCCGTATTGCTCTTCGAGGATCGGGCCGTCCTCGTCGTAGTCGAACAGCCCGAGCGGCGATTCGTTGACGGGCGAACCCTTCAGCGCATAGAACGGCACGCGCTCCATCAGTTGCTTCAGACGCTCGGCGATCGACGACTTCCCGCCGCCCACCGGGCCGAGCAGGTAGAGGATCTGCTTCTTTTCCTCGAGCCCTTGCGCAGCGTGGCGGAAGTACGCGACCACCTGCTCGATCACTTCCTCCATTCCGTAGAACTCACGGAACGCGGGATAGACCTTGATAACCTTGTTCGCGAAGATCCGCGACAGGCGCGGGTCGTTGCGGGTATCGACTTGTTCCGGTTCCCCGATTGCAGCCAGCATGCGTTCGCCGGCCGTGGCGTACGCTGACGGATCGTTCTTGCAGAGCGCGAGGTACTCCTCCAGCGAGAACTCTTCCTCTCGCGTTTTTTCGAAGCGGTTCGCGAAGCTGCTGTAAATATCCATGCTACCTCCCTCGCCTGAGTCTGAAGACGTGCCTGCCTTCTATGACTGCGCAGAAGCAAGCGCGTTCGAATTCATCCTAAACCCTTTCTTATTTTTTTTCACGAACTCTTCGTATGAAGTTCGTCATTCTCGACAACACCGCTTGGACAACGCATTTCGACGCTTTACAATCGATCTCCCGAGCCGCAGAAACTGCATCCGCCGCGTCTCGTCGAGCATCGGAACATCTCGTACGTTGGATGCCTCCGCCGTCATCGCCGCGCCCTTCACTCCCCCCTTCATCCCTATACGTTCGAGCAGACGTTTTCGACGACACGCCGCGCGCACCGTTACAAAATTTTTTCGCATCGTCCGGAGATACCCGTAGCGCAGATGCGCACATGCAACGCGCGTGGCGACGCACGCACGTTCACGCGCGCTGTCACATTTCATCGGCCGTCGAAACGACGACGCCCGCATGTCGCGGGCGTCGTGTGCTGCCTCGGGTGCTGCCTCGCCTGCTGCCAAATGGGGATAGATGCGCGGCGCGCGCGACTCAGAACGTTTCCCAGTCGTCAGCGCCGGCAGACGCAGCCACCGGTGCGGGTGCAGCGGCCGCGGCCGCCGGCTTGCGAGCCGGCGCCGCGCGCTTCGGTGCTGCATCGCGGTCGTTGCGCGCCCCGGATGGTGCGGGCGGCGAAACCGGCACGACAGCCTGCACGACAGCCGGTGCGGCCACCGCGCGCGGCGCCTGGCGCACAGCGGCGTCGACCGGCCCGGCCGCGTCGTCATCGATCCGGAACACCGACGCCGTTTCGCGCAGGCGCGCGGCCTGCTCATCGAGCGATTGCGCGGCGGCCGCCGCCTCCTCGACGAGCGCGGCGTTCTGCTGCGTGACCTCGTCCATCTGCGCGACCGCGCGCGCGACCTGGTCGATGCCGCCGCTCTGCTCCTCGGACGCCGCCGCGATCTCGCCCATGATGTCCGTCACGCGCTGCACCGCACCGATCACGTCGCTCATCGTGCGGCCCGCTTCGTCGACCAGCGTCGAGCCCGTCCGGATACGCTCCACCGACGCGTCGATCAGCGCCTTGATCTCCTTGGCCGCGCTCGACGAACGCTGCGCGAGGCTGCGCACCTCACCCGCGACGACCGCGAAGCCGCGGCCTTCCTCGCCGGCGCGCGCGGCTTCGACGGCCGCGTTCAGCGCCAGAATGTTGGTCTGGAACGCGATGCCCTCGATGATCGCGATGATGTCCGCGATCTTCGCCGAGCTGTCGTTGATCTCGCCCATCGTGCCGACCACCTGGCCGACCACCGTATTTCCCTTGTTTGCAATCTCCGACGCGTTCGCGGCCAGCGCGCTTGCCTGCCGTGCATTGTCCGCGTTCTGCTTCACGGTGCCGGTCAACTGCTCCATGCTCGATGCGGTTTCCTGCAGCGCGGACGCCTGCTCTTCCGTACGGGACGACAGGTCGATGTTGCCGGCGGCGATCTGGCGGGCCGCTGTCGCGATCGATTCGCTGCCGCCGCGCACGGTGCGCACCGTGTCGACCAGCCCGCGCTGCATCTTCGCAAGACCGTCGAGGAGCTGACCCATTTCGTCGCGCCGATGCACCACGATCGAGCGGCGCAGGTCGCCCGCGGCGATCGCGTCGAAATGCGCGAGCGCGTCCGCGAGCGGACGGCCGATCGCACGACTGAGCGTCAACCAAGACAGCACCGCGGCAACCAGACCAGCCGCCAGCAGGACGATCGACAGCAAGCGCAGCGTTTCGAACGTCGATTCCGAATGATCGAAGCCCGACTGCGCGGCGGTGAACTGAAAATTGCGCAGCGCCTCGCTCGCAACCGCGAGATCGTTGTAAAGCACCTGGAGCTGCTTGGCGCCATCGCCGATCCGGTCGTGGTCGCCCGTCGCGACAATGCCTCCGAACGTGTCGCAACTGCGCTGTAGCGCCTGCCGCTTCGCGGCGACGTCCTGCGCGAGCCGGTCCTCCTCCGCATCGCGCGGCAGCGCGAGGTACTTTTTCCACCACTCGTCGGACTGCGCGCGCATCGCGCGGCTCCGCTCCACCGCAGCAGCCGATTCGGGTGTCCCCGCCAGCAGCGCGGCGCGATCGAGCGCCAGGCGCTCGCGCGCCGCGTACATTTCGGCAGCGGCCACGTCGACCGCGCTCGGCATCTGGTTCGTGAAAATCTCGCGCGTCGCGTCGTTCGCACGCGTCATCCCGTACACGCCCAGCACGCCGATCACGCCCAGCAGTACCGCGAGAAACGCCATCGTCAAACCGATGCGTGCACGTATCGTCAGGTTTCCGATCACCATCATTCTTCCTGTGTTGCGTCGTCATGAACGGGCAAGGCCCGTTTTTCGAAACGGTGTTTCGTCCTGATGTATTTACGACCGGATGCTGCGCAGCTTGATGGTATTCACGTCAATTTTTTCATCAATTCATCGGTTCATTACACATTTCCGAACAATAGGGTCGAAGCATCGCAGGCCTGCCTCGCGAAATCGCGTGGCAAGCATCGTGATGGTGCAATCGGGGGAGATGGCCGGCGCCTGCTTCCGCACGCGCCGGCCGAGAGGCGCGATCCAGCCCTATTCGGCCAGCTCGGCGAGGGTGGGAATCGACGGCTGCGCGCCTGCGCGCGTGACCGACAACGCCGCCGCGCGTTGCGCGAAGCGGATGGCCGTGTCGATCGCCTCGCCTGCCGCGAGCCGCGCGGCGAATCCGCCGATGAAGGTATCGCCGGCCGCGGTCGTGTCGACGGCCTTGACGACGGGGGCCGGATAATGGCGCGCCGCGCCGTCGGCCGTCAGCGCGCACACGCCGCGCGCGCCGAGCGTGATCAGCACGTTGCGCGCGCCGGCCGCGTGCAGCGCACGCGCCGCGGCTTCCGCCTCGGCCGGATTGCGCACCGGCAGCCCGGTCAGCGCGGCCGCCTCCACTTCGTTCGGGATCAGGTAATCGACCAGCGGCAGCCAGCCGTCCGGCAGCGGCGCGACGGCCGGCGCCGGATTGAGCACCACGATGCGGCCGAGCCGCCGCCCGGCCGACAGCGCCGCGAACACGGCGTCCGGCGGCGTCTCGAGCTGGCAGATCAGTACGTCGGTCGCGGCGAGCGCGGCCTCGTGCCGTGCCACCGTATCGGTCGTCACTTCGCCATTGCCGCCCGCGACGATCACGATCGCGTTCTGGCTCGCGTCGTCGACGACGATCAGCGCGACACCGGTCGACGCCGACGCGCTCGTCGCGAGCCGCGAGCAGTCGATGCCTTCGGCCTCGAGGCCGGCGCGCAGCGCGGTACCGTGCGCATCCGCGCCAACGCAGCCGATCATCACGACCTGCGCGCCGAGCCGCGCCGCCGCGACGGCCTGGTTGCCGCCCTTGCCGCCCGCCGCCTGCGCGTATTCATGCCCGGCAAGCGTTTCGCCTGGCAGCGGCAGCCGCGGCGCACGCACGACGAGATCCATGTTGAGGCTGCCGACCACCGTCACGCGGCCGGCGCCCGCCGTGCGCGCCGTCATGGGCGGCCGCCCGGCGCGGCCGGCTCGCGGTAGATCGCCGTCGATTCGCGCAGCACGAGACGCGGCGACACGACGCGACGACGGCTCGGCGCAGCCGTCGAACCGCCGCCGATCCGCTCGATCAGCGTTTGCGCGGCCATTTCGCCGAGCGCGCGCACCGACTGGCCGACCGTCGACAGCGCCGGGTACGTGTAACGGGAGAATTCGATGTCGTCGAAGCCGATGATCGAGCAGTCGTCCGGCACGCGCATGCCGCGCTCGGCCGCCGCGCGCAGCGCGCCGACGCCCATCAGGTCGTTGCCCGCGAAAATCGCGCTGGGATGCACCGACTCGAACAGTCGCGATGCCGCGTGGTAGCCGCCGAGGCACGAAAAATCGCTTTCCGCGATCGCGCCCGGCACGATGTCGATCCCGCGCTCGGCCATCGCGCGGATGAAGCCGTGCACGCGCATCGCGCTGACGGCCGTGTCGGTCGGCCCGGTGATGCAGCCGATCTTCGCGTGCCCGAGTTCGAGCAGGTGACGCGTCGCCAGGTAGGCACCGCGTTCGTGGTCGATCTGCACGAGGTCGGCCGCAAGCCCCTCGATGTTGCGGTCGACGACGACGAGCGGCGCATGCGCGTCCGCGAGTGTCTGCGCGAGCACCGCGTCCTCCCCGGCCGATGCGACGATCAGCCCGTCGATGCGCTTTTCCTGCAGCACGCGCAGGTAGTTGCGCTGCTTCACGGGATCGTCGTCCGAGTTGCAGAAGAACACGCAATAGCCGTTGGCCGCGCACTGGTCCTCGATGCCGCGCGCAAGCTCCGCGAAGTACGGATTCGTGCTGTTCGGCACGACGAGGCCGATCGTCGCCGTCGAGCGCGCCTTCAGCGAGCGCGCCACGGCCGATGGCACGTAATTCAGCTCGCGGATCGCACCCTCGACCTTCGCACGCACATCCGCGGACACCGGCCGCGAATTGTTCACCACGTGCGAGACGGTCGTAAACGACACGCCCGCCATGGCTGCCACATCCTTGATCGTCGCCATTTCCCGTTTCTCTCTGGTCTGCTTTCCGTGTAGTAGTTCTATCGCGCGCGCGCGCGCCGGCTGCGATACGTGTCGAGCACGACCGCGACCACGATCACCGCCCCGGTGATGATCCGTTTGGTCGGCTCGTTCGCGCCGATCTGCGCCAGCCCCGCGGCCAGCACGGAGATGATCAACACGCCGAAGAACGTGCTGATCACCGAGCCGCGCCCGCCCATCAGGCTCGTGCCGCCGATCACGACGGCTGCGATCACCTGCAGTTCGACGCCCGCGCCCGCGTTCGGATCGGCGGCCTCGAGCCGCGAGATCTGGAACAGCGACGCGAGCCCGGCGAGCGCGCCCATCAATGCGAATACGAGGATTTTATACGGACGCGGGTTAACCCCGGCAAGCCGTACCGCCTCTTCGTTCGTGCCGATCCCGACGAGATAGCGTCCGAACACGGTGCGCGTGAGGACGAACTGTGCCGCGATCATCACTGCGACCGCGATCAGGAACGCCGGCGAGATGCCGAGCGCGATCGGATTCGACAGGAAATCGAACGCGTCGCCGATGTAGGCCGTGCGCGAATTCGTCAGCTGGTATGCGACGCCGCGCGCGGCCTCGAGCACGCCGAGCGACACGATGAACGACGGAATCCGCCAGCCGACCGTGATCGCGCCCGTCATCGAGCCCGTCGCGGTCGCGACCGCGATCCCGATCAGCGCGGCCGGCAGCGGCCCCCACTGCCATTTCAGCGCGGCCACGCTGACCATCGACGCGGCCAGCGCGAGCACCGAGCCGACCGACAGGTCGATGCCGGCGATGATCAGCACGAAGGTCATCCCCACCGACATCACGACGAGATCGGGGATCTGGTTCGCGATCGTACTGAACGTATCGTAGGTCAGAAAATGCGAACTCAGCGCCGAGAACAGCGCGATCATCGCGGCGAGCGCGCCGGCGAGCCCGAGATAGTTCGACACGCCGAGCCGCGTGCCGGACAGCGTGCGCGCGCGGCGCCCCGTCACGGTCTGCTGCGCGCCTGCGTCGCTCGGGGATACGGGAGGCTGGGTCATTGCTGTCGTCCTGTGGTCGAAGTGCCGGAAGCCGCGCGCGGCGCGCCTTCCGCATCCGGATGCCGCACGCCGTCCGGCAGCGCTTCGCGGCCGAAGCCGGCGAACGCCGCGGCCAGCAGCGCATCCTGGGTCCAGTTGCCGCGTTCGAACACGGCGGTCATGCGGCCGGCCGACATCACGCCGATCCGGTCGCAGATCAGCATCAGCTCGCGCAGGTCGCTCGATACGACCACCAGCGCACGGCCCTCGCGCGCGAGCGCGCCCATCAGCGTGTAGATCTCGAACTTGGCGCCGACGTCGATGCCGCGGGTCGGTTCGTCGAACAGCAGCACGCCCATGTCGCGCGCGAGCCAGCGGCCGATCACGACCTTCTGCTGGTTGCCGCCCGACAGTTCGCCGACCGCCTGCGCGGCGCCGTGCGTGCGGATCCGCAACGCGTCGATCTGCTGCTCGGCGAGCGCCGTCTCGCGCGTCGTATCAACGATGCCGCCGCGCGCGAGCCGGTCGAGCTGGCCGAGCGACACGTTCGACGTGACCGACTGCGACAGCAGCAGCCCTTCGCCCTTGCGGTCCTCGGTGATCAGCGCGATGCCGTGCCTCACCGCGTCGACGGGCGAGCCGATGTGCGCCGGTTTCAGCGGATCGCCGACCGCGATCATCCCGGCGTCCGGCGTATCCGCGCCGTAGATCAGCCGCAGCAGCTCGGTGCGCCCCGCGCCGATCAGCCCCGAGATGCCGAAGATCTCGCCCGCGCGCACTTCGAGCGACACGTCCTGCACGGCCGTGCCGCGCGTCATGCCCGACACGACGAGTCGCGGCGCGCCGATATGGCGCGCGCCGAGATCGATGTGCTCGCCGAGCTCGCGCCCGACCATCAGCGTGACGAGCCCGTCGGACGTCGTCGCGGCCATGTCGCCGACATGCACGAGCCGGCCGTCGCGCAGCACCGCGACGCGCTCGGCGACGCGCGCGAGCTCCTCGAGCCGGTGCGAGATGTAGACGATCGCCACACCGCGCGCCTTCAGCCGGTCGATCTGCTCGAACAGCAGTTCGACCTCGCGCGCGGTCAGCATCGCGGTCGGCTCGTCGAGGATCAGCACGCGGCAGTCGCCGATCAGGTTGCGCGCGATCTCGACCATCTGCTGGTGGCCGATGCCGAGCGCGCCGACCGGCGTATCGGGGTCGACCGCATCGAGCCCGACCTGCGCCATCGCGGCACGCGCATCGTCGCGCAGCCGCGCGCGATCGATGATGCCAAAGCGCCGCGGCAGACGGTTCAGAAACAGGTTTTCGGCAACCGTCAGCGTCGGCAGCAGGTTCAGCTCCTGCATCACCATGCGCACGCCGAGCGCCTCGGCCTGCGTGCGGCTCGCCGGCGCATAGGCCTGGCCGCCGAGCTGCATCGTGCCGGTCGTCGGGTCGACGAGCCCGCCGATGATCTTCGACAGCGTGCTCTTTCCGGCGCCGTTCTCGCCCGTCAGCGCGAGCGCCTCACCCGGCGCGAGCGTCAGCGTGACATCGGCGAGCACGGGTTCGGCGTAGGTCTTGCCCACGCCGGAGACGGACAGCACGGGAACAGCTGAACGGGAGGGTTGGAAGGTCGGTTCCATCGCGATCCTGGTTGCGGCCGCGCGCACGCGGCGCGCGGGTATGACGCTCACTAGTGCATGTGCATGCAGTGGCCGTGATCGCGCTCACACCGGATAACGGCCGCCGCGCCGGATTCTTGAGGGCGGCGGCCGCACCGGCGCGGCGTCACTTCGTCACGAGATCCACCGGCGTCTCGACCACGCCGGTCATGTCGGCCTGCTTGCGATGCTCGGCGATCGCCTTGAGCGCCGTGTCGATGCCGAATACGGCCTGCTTCGCCGCGTACTGGTCGGCGGTCGCGATCACGCGGCCGTCCTTCAGCATCGGCTTGATCGCGTTGATGTTGTCGTAGCCGACCACGAGCACCTTGCCCTGCTTGCCCGCCGCCCGCACGGCCGACACGGCACCGATCGCCATGTTGTCGTTGCCGCACAGCAGCGCCCGCAGGTTCGGGTATTCGTTCAGCATCGCGGAGGCGACCGCATTGCCCTTGTCGATCTCCCATTCGCCCGACTGCACCGACACGACCTTCATCCCGCCCGCCTTCATCGCATCCTGGAAGCCGGCCGTGCGCTGCTGCGCATTGGTGGTCGTCGACACGCCTTCGATGATGCCGACCTGGTCGCCCGCCTTCAGCCGCTTGGCGAGGTAGTCGCCGATCTTGCGCGCGCCCTTGCGGTTGTCGGGGCCGACGAACGGCACGTTCAGGTTCTTCGACTTCAGCACGTCGGGATCGAGCCGGTTGTCGATGTTCACGACGATGATGCCCGCGTCGACCGCCTTCTTCACGACCGGCACGAGCGCCTTGGAATCGGCCGGCGCGAGCACGATCGCATCGACCTTCGACACGATCATCTGCTCGACGATGCGGATCTGGTTCGCGGTGTCGGTCTCGTCCTTGATCCCGTTCGTGATCAGGTCGAACTGGCCGGCGTTGTGCTTCTGGTATTCCTTCGCGCCGTTTTCCATCGTCAGGAAGAACTCGTTGGCGAGCGACTTCATCACGAGCGCGACCTTCGGCTTGCCTGCGGATTGGGCATGGACGGCCGGTGCGGCAGCGACCGCGACGGCGGCAAGCGCGGCGGTCAGGAAGCGACGGCGAAAGCGGACATTCATACATATCTCCTGGCGACTGGCCCGACGGGCCGGACTGTTGTTTTAATGCGAGCAAACGTTTGCGCTACACTACCCGGGCATTGGCCATCGATGCTGCTTGTCGGTACCACGGAATGGAAGCGAGGCAGACGGCCGACTGCCTGGCGCGTGCTGTCGTCGACGCGCCACCGCCGGCGGGGACGCCGGCGGAGTGAGGGCTATGCTGTACCGTTTCGGGTCGACGCGCAACCCGTCTGATCAATATTTAAGGGTTTATTCGGAGCGCGCGATTGCGCGCTCCGATTGCGGCGCGTTACACCGGGTGCGGCGGCGCCGCTTCGTCGCGGCCGCCCAGCGGGGGCCTGCCGCGCCCCCGAAACATCGCTTGCTCGATCAGACCGCTTCGCGCAGCAGCCCGGCGATTTCGGCTTCGTTCAGGTGCGGCGCGAACATCTCGATCAGCCGGTATGCATACGCCCGCAGGAACGCGCCCTTGCGCAACCCGACGCGCGTCGTGCTCGCCTCGAACAGGTGCTGCGTGTCGAGCGCGACGAGCCCGGTGTCGCGTTGCGGATCGAAGGCCATCGCCGCGACGACGCCGATCCCCATCCCGAGCTCGACGTAGGTCTTGATCACGTCCGCGTCGATCGCGGTCAGCACGACGTCGGGCACGGCGCCGGCCTGCGCGAACGCCTGGTCGATGTGCGAGCGGCCCGTGAAGTCCTGGTCATACGTGATGATCGGGTACTCGGCGATTTCGTCGAGCGTCAGGTTTTCGCGGCCGACGAGCGGATGCCCCTTCGGCACGACCACCGTGTGGTGCCACGAATAGCAGGGGAACGTGACGATATCCGGATAGCGATCGAGCGCCTCGGTCGAGATGCCGAGGTCGGCTTCGCCGTTCAGGATCATTTGCGCGATCTGCTGCGGGCTGCCCTGGCGCAGCGCGAGATGCACCTTCGGGAACACGTCGGTGAACTGGCGGATCACCTTCGGCAGCGCATAGCGCGCCTGCGTGTGGGTCGTCGCGACGACGAGGTGGCCGCTGTCCTGGTCCGCGAACTGGCGCGCGACGCGGCGCAGGTTCTCCGCATCGAGCAGCATCCGCTCGATCAGCTGGTGCACGGCCTTGCCCGGCTCCGTGAGCCCCGTGAGCCGTTTGCCGCGCCGGATGAAGATGTCGACGCCCAGTTCATCCTCGAGATCCTTGATCTGCTTCGACACGCCCGACTGCGACGTGTACAGCACGTTAGCGACTTCCGTCAGGTTCATGTTCTGGCGCACGGCTTCGCGCACGAAACGCAATTGCTGAAAATTCATGGGTATGCCTCTTGGGCTGTCGTTGTTCGAATGTGATCCGGAGCGGTATCCGCCCTCTTCTCATTACCGGGTATGGGCGTCAGTGTGCGGGAAATACGCGAACCGCGCGCGGCACGGCCGTCGCGCCGTCGCCGACCTGCAGCGCGAGCGCACGCCACGCATCGCGATCGAGTTCCGCTTCGAGCGCGCCGCCCGTGCGCGCCTCGAGTTCGACCCGCACCGAGCCGCCGAGCGGGATCACGCGGCGCACGTCCACCGCGATGCCGTCCCGATGCCCTTCGCCTGCCGGCCAAAGTTGCAGGTCGTGCGGCCGCACGTACGCGTTCGCGGGGCCCGCGAAGTCGGCGTCGACCTCGATCGGCGCAGCGGCGCCCTCGGCGACGAAACCGCGCCCGGCGACCGTCCCCGGCAGCCGGTTCGCCGCGCCGAGAAACTCGTAGACGAACGCGCTCTGCGGATGGTCGTACACATCCTGCGGGCTGCCGACCTGCTCGACGTGACCGCGGTTCAGCACGACGATCCGGTCGGCCACTTCCAGCGCTTCCTCCTGGTCGTGCGTGACGAAGATCGTCGAGATGTGCAGGTCGTCGTGCAGGCGGCGCAGCCAGCCGCGCAGTTCCTTGCGTACCTTCGCGTCAAGCGCGCCGAACGGCTCGTCGAGCAGCAACACCTTCGGCTCGACCGCGAGCGCGCGGGCCAGCGCGATCCGCTGGCGCTGGCCGCCCGACAGCTCGGACGGATAGCGCTGCGCGAGCCAGTCGAGCTGCACGAGCTTCAGCAGTTCGTGCACCTTGTCGCGGATCACGGCTTCCGACGGCCGCTCGCGGCGCGGCTTCACGCGCAGCCCGAACGCGACGTTCTCGAACACGGTCATGTGGCGGAACAGCGCGTAATGCTGGAACACGAAGCCGACCTGGCGATCGCGCGCGCCGACCGACGCGACGTCAAGCCCCTGCAGCACGACCTGGCCGGCGTCCGCGTGCTCGAGGCCCGCGATCACGCGCAGCAGCGTGGTCTTGCCGCAGCCGGACGGCCCGAGCAGCGCGACGAGCTCGCCCGGCGGAAAGTCGAGCGATACGTTGTCGAGCGCGGTGAAATCGCCGAAGCGCTTCTGAAGGTGACGGACGGTGATACCCATTCTGGTTGCCTCTTTACGATTTCGACGAAATGGCGGCGACGGGGCCGGCATGAGCGGGAACGTCGTCGCGTGCGCCGGCCAGTTCGGCGGCGAGGTGACGTTCGGCGAGCAGCTTCAGCGCGAGCGTGACGAGCGCGAGCAACGCCAGCACCGACGCCACCGCGAACGCTGCCGCGAAGTTGTATTCGTTGTACAGGATCTCGACGTGCAGCGGCATCGTGTCGGTCACGCCGCGAATGTGGCCGGACACGACCGACACCGCACCGAATTCGCCCATCGCCCGCGCATTGCACAGGATCACGCCGTACAGCAGGCCCCACTTCACGTTCGGCAGCGTCACGCGCCGGAAGATCTGCCAGCCCGACGCGCCGAGCACGCGCGCGGCCTCTTCCTCGTCGGTGCCCTGCGCCTGCATCAGCGGGATCAGTTCGCGCGCGACGAACGGAAACGTGACGAAGATCGTCGCGAGCACGATGCCCGGCACCGCGAAGATGATCTGCACGTCGTGATCCTGCAGCCACGGCCCGAGCCAGCCCTGCGCGCCGAACAGCAGCACGTAGACGAGACCCGAGATCACCGGCGACACGGAGAACGGCAGGTCGATCAGCGTGGTCAGCAACGCCTTGCCGCGGAATTCGAACTTCGCGATCGCCCACGATGCGCATACGCCGAACACGAGGTTCAACGGCACCGCGATCACGGCGACGGTCAGCGTCAGCTTGATCGCCGACCACGCGTCGGGATCGGCGAGCGATTCGAGATAGAAGCCGACGCCCTTGCGCAGCGCCTCGAAGAACACCGCGGCGAGCGGCACGACGAGGAAGAACGCGAGGAACGCCAGCGCGACGCCGATCAGCAGCCAGCGCACGGCGCGCGGCTCGCTGACGGGGTCGAGCCGATTCGCGGCACGGCCTTGCGCGGCCGACGGCGGGGTTTTCAGCACGACGGTGGCCTCCTGGTTCATTGCTGGCCTCCTGCTGCGGCGGCGACGGTGACGGTCGCCGGCGCGGGGCCGCTCGCGCCCTTGCTCGTGCGGCGTTGCAGATACCACTGCAGCGAGTTGATCAGCAGCAGCATCAGGAACGACACGACCAGCATCACGACCGCCAGCGCGGTCGCGCCCGCATAGTCGTACTGCTCGAGCTTCGTGATGATCAGCAGCGACGTGATCTCGGATTTCATTGGCACGTTGCCGGCGATGAAGATGACCGACCCGTACTCGCCGAGCGCGCGCGCGAACGCCAGCGCGAAGCCGGTGAGCAGCGCCGGCAGCACGGCCGGCAGCACGACGCGGCGGAACGTCAGCCAGCGCGATGCGCCGAGGCACGCGGCGGCCTCTTCCTGCTCGCGCTCGAAATCCTCGAGCACCGGCTGCACGGTGCGCACGACGAACGGCAGCCCGATGAAGGTCAGCGCCACCAGCACGCCGACCGGCGTGAACGCGATCTTGATGCCGAACGGCGCGAGATACTGGCCGACCCAGCCGTTGGTCGCATAGACGGCGGCAAGCGAGATGCCGGCGACCGACGTCGGCAGCGCGAACGGCAGGTCGACGATCGCATCGACGAGGCGCTTGAACGGGAACGTGTAGCGCACGAGCACCCACGCGACGAGAAAGCCGAACACGGCGTTGATCAGCGCGCCGCCGAGCGCGGCGGAGAACGTCAGCCGGTACGACGCGAGCACGCGCGGCGACGTGACGGCGGTGACGAACTGGTCCCACGACAGCGTCGCGGTCTTCATGAACGTGGCGGCGAGCGGAATCAGCACCACGAGGCTCAAATAAGCCACCGTGATGCCGAGCGTCACGCCGAAACCGGGCAGCGCGCTCGGCTTGCGAAAGGTGTACGTCGTCATCGGATGCTCTTGCTGGGTCGATGCTGCTCATGGGTCCGACGCAAACCGCCGGCGCGATGCATTGCGCCGGCGGCCCGTCGGGGATGCGGCGCGCTCTCGTGGCGCGCCGCTGTCGTTATGGCTTGCTGCGTCGCGTTACTGCGGCTTGTAGATCGAATCGAACACACCGCCGTCCGCGAAATGCGTCTTCTGCGCATTCGTCCAGCCGCCGAACGTGTCGTCGACCGTGTACAGCTTCAGCTTCGGGAACTGCTTCGTCAGCTCCGCCGGCACGTTCTTCGAACGCGGCCGGTAGTAGTTGCGCGCCGCGATCTCCTGGCCCTGCGGGCTGTACAGGAAGTTCAGGTATGCGTCGGCCAGCTTGCGCGTGCCCTTCTTGTCCACCACCTTGTCGACCACCGCGACGGGTGGCTCGGCCAGGATGCTCACCGACGGCACGACGATCTCGAACTTGTCGGTACCGAATTCCTTGACCGACAGGAATGCCTCGTTTTCCCATGCGATCAGCACGTCGCCGATTCCGCGCTGAACGAAGCTCGTCGTCGCGCCTCGCGCGCCGGAATCGAGCACGCCCGCGTTCTTGTACAGCTTCGTGACGAATTCCTTCGCCGTCTGCTCGTTGCCGCCCGGCTTGTGCACCGCATACGCCCACGCGGCCAGGTAGTTCCAGCGCGCGCCGCCCGACGTCTTCGGGTTCGGCGTGACGATCGAGACGCCCGGCCTGGTCAGGTCGTCCCAGTCCTTGATCCCCTTCGGATTGCCCTTGCGCACGAGGAACACGATCGTCGACGTGTACGGCGATGCGTTGTCGGGCAGGCGCTTCTGCCAGTCCTTGTTGACAAGTCCCTTGTTGGCGAGCGCGTCGATGTCGTAGGCGAGCGCAAGCGTCACGACGTCGGCCTGCAGGCCGTCGAGCACCGAGCGCGCCTGCGCGCCCGAGCCGCCGTGCGACTGCTTGAAGTTGACGGTCTCGCCCGTCTTCGCCTTCCACTCCTTGCCGAACGCCTGATTGAAGTCCTGATACAGCTCACGCGTCGGGTCGTAGGACACGTTCAGGAACGTCACATCGGCCTGGGCGTGCGTCGCGACGCCCAGCGCCGCCGCCGCGCCCAGCGCGAGTGTTGCGATCAGGCGGCCCGCTCCGCCCACCAGCCCCGTATTGCGCTTGCCCATCCTTGGTTCTCCAGTGTTGTCTGTATTGCGATGTCGGGCCAGTCTAACGAACGGGTTACATGATTAAAAATAATCGTTCTTCATTTTTTAATACTCAAAAGTGCTAACGCAGACGGGACGGACGGTTGCGGCAGACAAACCGGCGTCCGGACGTCGCGAAATCGCGCCGGAACCGGCGTGATCGCGTCGAACCTCAAGTAACACTTGAAATTCGCGAAGTACTGTATAAAAATACAGCTCACTGTCTATCCATACAGTTCAGCCATGACCAAACTCACCGCCCGTCAGCAGCAAGTGTTCGACTTGATCCGCCGCGCGATCGAGCGCTCCGGTTTCCCGCCCACCCGCGCCGAAATTGCGGCAGAGCTGGGTTTCAGCTCGCCGAACGCGGCCGAGGAACACCTCCGTGCGCTGGCGCGCAAGGGCGTGATCGAACTGGCCGCCGGCGCGTCGCGCGGCATCCGCCTGCTCGGCATCGACGACGCCCCGCACCAGTTCACGCTGCCGCACGCCGGCCTGATGCAACTGTCGCTGCCGCTCGTCGGCCGCGTCGCGGCCGGTAGCCCGATCCTCGCGCAGGAGCACATCTCGCATCATTACGCGTGCGATCCCGCGCTGTTCACCAGCAAGCCCGATTACCTGCTGAAGGTGCGTGGCCTGTCGATGCGCGACGCCGGCATTCTCGACGGCGACCTCCTCGCCGTGCAAAAGCGCACGGAAGCGAAGGACGGCCAGATCATCGTCGCGCGTCTCGGCGACGACGTCACGGTCAAGCGCCTGATGCGCCGGCCCGGCGGCCTCGAGCTGATCGCGGAGAACCCGGATTACGAAAATATCTTCGTCAAGGCCGGCAGCGCGGAGTTCGCGCTGGAAGGCATCGCCGTCGGGCTGATCCGCTCGGGCGAACTCTGACAATCGGTCTCGCTGAGGAGAACATCATGGAACGCCTTTCCCGTCTGCTGCCTTTCCGTCAATTCGGCCGCCTGCGTCACCTGCGCGGCCGCACGCCCTGCGCGCCGCTGTCCGCCGCGGCGCCCGTGGTGAGCCAAGAAGTCGCAGTTGAACGGCAGGCGTCGCTGCTGCCGTCAGCACTTCCCGCATTCGCGCGGGTCTCGCTGAATGGCGGCCTGAATCACGCGGAACCGGCACGCCGTGCGCCCGTGCGCGTCTATCACGGCCGGTCGCGCCTGATCATGGTCGGGACGATCGATGCCGTGTGCCGGATGATCGATCGCTGCATCGCCGAGGAACGATCGGCCACGCACGGCGGTCTCTGATTGCGGAACGTGTCCGCACCGGAGGCATCGTGACTGGATCTTCGGGCCGCGCGTGGCGGCTCAAGCCATTGCTGATCGTCGTGCTGGCCATCGCCGTCCTGGTGGCGATCGGTTATGCGTACGCATCGCCGTACGTCGCGCTCGGTCGCCTGAAATCGGCGATCGATGCGCGCGATGCGCAAGCGGTCAGCGAGTATGTCGATTTTCCGTCGCTGCGCATCAGCCTGAAGCAGCAGGTCACGGAAGAGTTGATGCGCCGAATCGACGCAGTGAAGAAAGACAATCCGTTCGCGGTGATTGGCGCGCTGATCGGATCTGCGTTGATCGGCCCCCTGGTCGATGCCTATGCGACACCGGAAGGTGTAGCGGCGCTGATGAGCGGCATTCCCCCGCGCGGCAATCCGGGCGAACGACCGCCCGAATGGTCGGGCCCGCCGTCAGGCGCTGCGCCCGACAATGCACCGGCCGCGCCGCCGGTCAATCCGGCGAGCGCCCCCGTGCCGGCCAGCAATGCCACCGCCTCCGCCGCATCGGCGCCAGCCACCGCACCCGCACCGGCCAGCCCCGGCGAGGCGGCCCATCCGCGGCAAACGAGCGCCGGCTACCGGAATATCGATGAATTTGTCGTGACCTACCAGCGCAGCGCGGACGGCACGCGCTATGCGGCAATCTTCCACCGCTTCGGCTTGTTTTCGTGGAAGCTGTCCGCGATCGACCTGCACGCCTGAGCGGCCGCAATCGGCGTGGATGCCGCTAGCGGCACTGCGCGCGACCGGCGCGAATCGCGATACGACCCGGCCGGCCACACAATCGTTGCGTCACTTGCCGCTCGCGGTGGCCGCTTCGCGTTCGCGTGCGATCTCGGCCTTTTGCTCTTCCGCCGACGAACATGCGACCAGAATGCTGCAGTTCACGCGATCGAGCAGTTGCGTGTTGCCCGAACCCATCCACCATCTCGACAACCCGCTGCGGCACCGATGGCCGACGACGACGAGGTCGGCCTTCAATTCCGTCGCGAGGTTCGCGATTTCGTCGATCGGATAACCGAATGCGAAATGGCCTTCGGCCTGAACACCGCGCTCGCGCAGCCAGTTCACACCTTCCTGCAGTATCTCGCGCGCCGTTTCCTCGAAGCGGCCGCACGCGACGTCGGTCAGCAGCCCTGCGCTTTGCGCGATGCTCGAGCGCATGTCGACGACCGACAGCAAATGCGTTTCCGCCTTCAGGTCCAGCGCAAGATTGGCACCGCACCGCAATGCCTTGCGTCCTTCGAGCGTGCCGTCGTAGCACAGCAGAATCTTGTTGTAGCTAGCCATGAGACCTCCCTATCGCGACTTCGTACCCTATGCACTCATCATGGTGCGCCGCAATTCCGGACGCAAGGGATGGAAAACGCTGATTCGCCACGCGGGGCGCGTCGGCGATGATGCGGTGCACGATCCGTGCGCGCATGCACCGTGTCGCGCGAGCCTGCCCTGAAGAGACGCAGCCGATGCACTAGAATGGCCCGTCCGTGCCATCGACGCGCGTTCGCCTCGGTCATGCCCATGTGACACGCATTCACCCGATCCGTTCGCCAGCCGGCATGCCCGTCCGACTGGCCGCGAAACGCGTCCGCGTCCGCTTACAACGACAACCTGCCCATGTCCGTTGCACCGATCGATTTCCGGAACGTCGAAAAGCGCTATGGCGACAAGCTCGTCGTCAACGATTTGTCCTTCCACGTGCAGGCCGGCGAATGCTATGGCCTGCTCGGGCCGAACGGCGCCGGCAAGACCACGACGCTGAAGATGCTGCTCGGCCTCGCGTATCCCGACGCCGGCACCATTTCACTTTGCGGCGAGCCGGTTCCGTCACGCGCACGGCATGCGCGCCAGCGCGTCGGTGTCGTCCCGCAGTTCGACAACCTCGACCCCGACTTCACGGTCCGCGAGAACCTGCTCGTGTTCAGCCGCTATTTCGGAATGTCGGCACACGCCGCACGCGCGCTCGTGCAACCACTGCTCGAATTCGCGAAGCTGGAAAACAAGGCGGATGCGAAGGTCGGCGAATTGTCGGGCGGCATGAAGCGCCGTCTGACGCTCGCACGCGCGCTCGTCAACGATCCCGACGTGCTGGTGCTCGACGAGCCGACGACGGGCCTCGATCCGCAGGCGCGGCACCTGATGTGGGAGCGGTTGCGGTCGCTGCTCGCCCGCGGCAAGACGATCCTGATCACCACGCATTTCATGGAAGAAGCGGAGCGCCTGTGCGACCGGCTGTGCGTGATCGAGGAAGGCCGCAAGATCGCCGAAGGCGCGCCGCATGCGCTGATCGAATCGGAGATCGGCTGCGACGTGATCGAGATCTACGGGCTCGACCCGGTCGCGCTGCGCGACGAACTGGCGCCGTTCGCGAAGCACACCGAGATCAGCGGCGAGACGCTGTTCTGCTACGTGACCGATCCCGAGCCGCTCAGTGCGCGACTCAAGGGTCGCACGGGATTGCGTTATCTGCACCGTCCGGCCAATCTGGAGGACGTGTTCCTGCGGCTCACGGGCCGCGAAATGCAGGACTGATCGATCATGGACGTACGCAACTATTCCGCCGCCGCGCCGTCCGCACCGCCACGCGAATCACGCTTCGCGATCGCGCTGCCCGCGAATGCCACCAACTGGATTGCCGTGTGGCGACGCAACTACCTCGTGTGGCGCAAGCTCGCGCTCGCCTCGCTGTTCGGCAATCTCGCCGATCCGATGATCTACCTGTTCGGGCTTGGGTTCGGGCTCGGCCTGATGCTCGGCCACGTCGACGGCGTGTCGTATATCGCGTTCCTCGCGGCCGGCACGGTCAGTTCGAGCGTGATGATGTCCGCGAGCTTCGAATCGATGTATTCGGGCTTCTCGCGAATGCACGTGCAGCGCACCTGGGAAGCGATCATGCACACGCCGCTCGCGCTGGGCGACATCGTGCTCGGGGAGATTGTCTGGGGCGCAAGCAAGGCGCTGCTGTCCGGCGTCGCGATCATGCTCGTCGCGGGCCTGCTCGGCTATGCGCGGTTTCCGTCGATGCTCGCGGCACTGCCCGTGATCGCACTCGCCGGCCTCGCGTTCGCGAGCACGGCGATGATCGTCACTGCGCTCGCGCCGTCCTACGACTTCTTCATGTTCTATCAGACGCTCGTGCTGACGCCGATGCTGCTGCTGTCGGGGGTGTTCTTCCCGATCACGCAGTTGCCGCCGGTCGCGCAGCACGCGGCACACATGCTGCCGCTCGCGAACGCGGTCGAACTCATCCGCCCCGCGATGCTCGGCCGGCCGGCGACGGACGTCGGCCTGCATCTCGCGGTGCTCGCCGGCTATGCGGTCGGCGGATTCGTGGTCTCCGCGTGGCTGTTCCGGCGGCGGATGATGCGCTGACGGCCGGCGCGCACGGCGCCCGCTCGATGCTGCGATGAAATGGCGACGACGTTACTCGTCGTCGTCGCTCCACGGGATCTCGACGTCGGTCAGGAATGCGACGGTCGCCAGCGGGCCGCCTTCGTGGCGGCCAAGCTTGCCGTCAGCGCGGTGCCATTCGACGCGGAACTGCGTTCCCGGATCGTCGGCGACAAGATAGACCGCGCGCAGCTCTTCCGCGTCGGCCTCGTCGACCGGACCGTCGAACGACACCAGCATCTTCTGCGGCCACAGGCCGTTCACCGGATCGTAAATGCGGTCGCCTTGCGGAATGTCGATACTGGCCTCGACGCCGATCGTGGCGGAGGCTTCGATGATCATCGTGCCGAGCGCGTTCAGCACGGCAGTCGCCCGCGCGGAATTGGCCTGGCGGATCGCGAGATCGCCGCGCGTCAGCGCCTTTTCGAGTCGAGGATGAATCTTCGGTTGGGTCATGCGTTTTCCTGTTTGCTTCTTGTAAAGGGCACCGCACGCGTGAAGCGGCGGCGCCGGATGAATACGGCCGTCGCGCGGCGGAATCGGTCGGCGCGCGGCACGGCAGCCATCGCGCAGGCCCGCTCGCCTTCCCGCCCGCGTGTCCGTCAGAACCCGAACGCGATCGCGAGCAGCCCGCTCACGATCCCGAACACGACGACGAGGCCCGTGACGATCGCCAGCATGTAGGGCTTGAACGAACGCGCGAGCATCGCGAGCGACGGCACGCTGATCGGCGGCAGCGTCATCAGCAGCGCGGCAGCCGGGCCGACGCCCATGCCGAGCGACAGCATCGCCTGGATGATCGGCACTTCGCCGGCCGTCGGGATCACGAACAAGGTGCCCGCGACCGCGAACGCGATGATCCAGCCGAGATGATTGCCGATGTCCGGGCCGATATGCGGGAACAGCCACGCGCGCGCCGCGCCGAGCAGCAGCACGAGCACGATGTATTCGGGCACGAGCCGCACGGCCATGCGTGCGAGCAGCTTCATCCAGCGGACGAACGGATTGCCCGCGGCGGCCTGCTCGGCTGCCAGCGCGGCGAGTTGCGCGTCGTCGACGCTGCGATCCTCGGGGCGCGCTACACGGTTCAGCAGATAGCCGATCCCGAATACCATCGCGACGCCGAGCACGAGCCGCAGCGCGCTCCAGTGCCAGCCGAGCACGAAGCCCATGAACACCAGCGCGGCCGGATTCAGGACCGTGTTGCCGAGCCAGAACGCGACCGCGCCGCCCGGCGACGCGTGCCGCGCGCGCAGGCCCGCGACGACCGGCGCCGCGCAGCACGTGCACATCATGCCGGGCAGCGAAAGCAGGCCGCCCGCGGCGACGCTGCCGAAGCCCGTGCGGCCGAGCGCACGCGCAACCCAGTGCGCCGGCAGCAGCGCCTGCACGGCCGAACCGAGCAGCAGGCCGAGCACCATGGCCTGCCAGATCGCCTTGCCGTACGCCCACGCGTAGTCGAGCGCCGCCTTCAGCGACGGCTCGGGAGCGCTCGCCGACGTGCCCATCAGGATCGACTGGCCGATCGAATGATGCTCGGCGGCGACGAACGCCTTGTTGTAATACGGGAACCATTTCACGTAGAACAGTCCCGCGACCGCGATCAGCAGGAAGGTCATCCAGCCGAGCGCTGGACTGGGTTGAGGGCGTGTGGTCGTCATCGTGTGGAGGTCGTAGGGTTGTTGTCGGTGTCGGCTCGCGCCGCCGCGCCGGCGGCGGGCGATGCCGGCAGCCCGGCCAGCGCGAGCGCGTCGAGCAGCGCGCGCGCCTGCTGGCGCCCGTCGGCCGCATTCGGCCGGAACGTGAACGTCAGCACGCGGTTCGGTTTGTCGTACGACGAACGATAGGTGCGTGCATACGCAGGATCGTAATGCTTGTCGATCAGCGTGCGGAACAGTTCGGTGCGCTCGTTCGCGTCGATCAGTGCGTTCCAGCGCGCGACCTCTTCACGGCTATGCAGGCCGATCAGTCGATCGAGCTGCGACTTGAACGTGGCCGGTTCATCGAACAGATGGGCGTAGTCTTCGAGCAGGAAAGCGATACGTTCGTCATGCGCCGCCTCGACCTGCACCCACGGCCCCGCGCGAAACGCGTCCAGCAACGCGAGCGGCAGCTGCACGAGCCCGATCTTGCGGCTTTCCGATTCGACGAACACGGGCCAAGCGGGGTCGAAACGCTCGAGCGTACCGACGAGCCCCGAATCGAAGGACTTCTGCGTCGGCTGCGGCACACCCGGCAGCGCACCGAGCAGCGAGCCACGGTGACACGCGAGCGCCTCGAGATCGAGCGTCTGTGCCCCTTCGTCGCGCAGCGCGTTCAGGAGCCGCGTCTTTCCGCAGCCCGTGTGACCGACGAGCACGATGTAGCGAAACCGCGTCGGCAACGTATCGAGCGTCGCGCACACCGAGCGGCGGTACGCCTTGTACCCGCCTTCGAGTTGGCGCGCCTGCCAGCCGATCAGGTTGAACCAGGTCGTCATCGAACCCGAACGCTTGCCGCCGCGCCAGCAGTAGATCAACGGTCGCCAGTTGCGCGGACGGTCGGCGAACGTGGTGTCGAGATGGCGCGCGATGTTGCGCGCGACCATCGCCGCGCCGACGCGCGTCGCTTCGTACGGCGACACCTGACGGTACATCGTGCCGACGATCACGCGCTCCTCGTTGCTGAGCACGGGCGCGTTCATCGCGCCGGGAATATGGTCCTCGGCGAACTCGAGCGGCGTGCGCACGTCGATGATCTCGTCGAACTCGCCAGCGCGATCGAGGGTGACAATCAGGTTCTTCAATTTGGCGTCGAACAGGGGCGATGCGGCTCGGCGAGCCGCACGGGAATGGAAGGCGGATTCGCGATTATCTCATGCCCGGGCGTCTCGGGCCGCGCACGGCAACCGGCGGGGGCGATGCGCTGCTCATCACGTCGATCAGATGGTCGCGAAACGCGCGCACCGACGCGGGAAGATCGCGCCCCGCCATGGTCTGCACCTGGATGCTGCGCTCACGCAACTGGGGATTCGTGACGGGCACGGCGACGAAGCCGTCCGCGTCGAAACGGTCCCGCACCGACAGCAGCCCCGTGAACATCACCGCGCCGGTACGCTGCGCGTAGCGGTACATCACCGCGGTATTGTTGCTGGTCAGTTCCGGCTCGAGCATGAGCCCGTCGAGCACGCACGCGATGTCGATCAGCTGGCGCACCGTCGTGCCGGCCTCGGGCAGCACATGCGGGTGCCGCGCGACATCGGCGAGCGACACCGAATCGCGCGCCGCGAGCGGATGGTCGCGCCGCACGAGCGCGAAGACCGGCGCACGCTCCGTGTGTTCGACGCGCACGCCCTGCTCCGGCGCGAGGCTGAACGTCAGCCCGATGTCTGCATCGCCGTCGCGCACGCGCCGTGTCGCCTCCGCCGGCGACACGACCCACACCGAGAAATCGACACCCGGGTGGCGCGCCTTGAAGCTTGCCAGCACGCCTGGCAGGAAATCGATCGCGAACCCCTCCGAGCACGCGACCTTCAACAGGCTGCCGTGCAGCGCCTCCAGCCCGCCGATTTCCTTCATCACATGCTCGGCCTCCAGCAGGCTACGCTGCGCGAAGCCCAGCAGCCGTTCGCCGGCCTCCGACAACGCCATCCCGCGCGGCCGGCGCTCGAACAGCGGCGCGCCGAGCTCGCTCTCGAGCTTCGCGATCTGCCGGCTGATCGCCGAGACGGCCACGTGCAGCCTCGTGGATGCGTCGCTGATCGACCCGGTGCGCGCGACTTCGACGAAATACCGCAACGCAAGCCCATGCAGGAAAACCGCCATCGTTCTGTCCCCGGGCCCGTCGTCCAGGCCGCTCCGCTTTGCCTTTTCGGCAAAGAAATGTTTGAAATTCGATCATTGTGACAAAAAAAACGGCTTTCTAGAATCGATCGCACTCCCGGCCCTGCGCGCCGCGCCCGCCGGAAAACCGATACAGGAGACACGTCTTGAGCCGTACCGCAGCCATCCAGCACGCGCTGAGCCAGTTCGAATCGGGCGCGGTCTTCGCGACCCTGAGCCGCCGCGTCGGCCTGCGCACCGAAAGCCAGGACAGCGGCTCGAGCGCCGCGCTGCGCGCCTACCTGACCGACGAGATCGCGCCGGAGGCCACGCGTCTGGGTTTCACGTCGCGCATCGTCGAGAACCCCGTCGACGGCGGCGGCCCGTTCCTGCTGGCGTCGCGCCACGAGGACGACGCGCTGCCGACCGTGCTCATCTATGGTCACGGCGACGTCGTGCGCGGCTACGACGCGCAATGGCGCGCGCCGCTGTCGCCGTGGACGTTGACCGTCGACGGCGATCGCTGGTACGGCCGCGGCAGTGCCGACAACAAGGGCCAGCACACGATCAACCTGGCCGCACTGGCGAGCGTGCTCGACGCGCGGGGCGGCCGGCTCGGCTTCAACGCGAAGCTGCTGATCGAGATGGGCGAGGAAACGGGGTCTCCGGGCCTCGACGCGCTGTGCCGCCAGGAGCGCGACGCGCTCGCGGCCGACGTGCTGATCGCGTCCGACGGACCGCGCGTCACCGCCGAACGTCCGACCGTGTTCCTCGGCTCGCGCGGCTCCGTCAACTTCAAGCTCAGCCTGCGCGCACGCGACGGCGGCCATCACTCGGGCAACTGGGGCGGCCTGCTGCGCAACCCGGCGACCGTGCTCGCGAATGCGCTCGCGAGCCTCGTCGACGCGCGCGGTGCGATCCGTGTCGCCGGGCTGCGCCCGCCTCCGATCCCGGCCGCCGTGCGCGCCGCGCTCGCCGACCTGTCCGTCGGCGGCGGCCCCGGCGATCCGGCGCTCGACGCCGACTGGGGCGAGCCGGGCCTCTCCGCCGCCGAGCGCGTGTTCGGCTGGAACACGTTCGAAATTCTCGCGTTCAAGGCCGGCAATCCCGACCATCCGGTCAATGCGATTCCGCCCGTCGCATTCGCGCACTGCCAGTTGCGTTTCGTGGTCGGCACTGACTGGCAAGCGCTGCATGCGCACCTGCGCGCGCATCTCGATGCGCACGGCTTCACCGACATCGAGATCGACGTCGAACGCGGCGCACCGGCGACGCGCCTGCCGCCGGACGATCCGTGGGTCCGTTGGGCTGTCGCGTCGCTCGCGCGCACGACCGGCAAGAAGCCCGCGATCCTGCCGAACCTCGGCGGCACGCTGCCAAACGAAGTATTCGCCGATACGCTTGGGCTGCCGACGCTGTGGGTGCCGCACTCGTATCCGGCGTGCTCGCAGCACGCGCCCGACGAGCACTTGCTCGCGAGCGTCGTGCGCGAGGGACTGCAGATGATGGCCGGCCTCTTCTGGGATCTCGGCGAGGCCGCGCCGCCTGTTCGCCACGCGGCACCCGCCGCGGCCGGCGCCGCCCTGTAACGCGCTTTGCCCCTTTCTCGGGACCTGCTCACACGATGAATACGACCACCCTGACCTCACAGGACGCCGCGCGACCCAGCGCCGCGAAGATCCGGCGCATCATCTTCGCCGCGTCGATCGGCAATGCGCTCGAATGGTTCGACCTGATCGTCTACGGCTTTTTCGCGGTGACGATCGCCAAGCTGTTCTTCCCCGCGACGAGTGAGGCGACGTCGCTGCTGCTCACGCTCGGCACGTTCGGGCTGTCCTACCTGATCCGGCCGATCGGCGGCTTCGTGCTCGGCGCCTACGCGGACCGCGCGGGCCGCAAGGCGTCGCTGCTGCTGTCGATCGGGATGATGATGGCCGGCACGCTGCTGATCGCACTGATGCCGACCTATGCATCGATCGGCATCCTCGCACCGCTCGGGATCATGCTGTCGCGGCTGATGCAGGGCTTTTCCGCCGGCGGCGAATTCGCGAGCTCGACCGCGTTCCTCGTCGAACACGCGCCGCAGCGGCGCGGCTTCATGTCGAGCTGGCAGTTCGCGAGCCAGGGCCTCGCGACGCTGCTCGCATCGGGCTTCGGTGCGCTGCTGACATCGACGCTGAGCGTCGCACAACTCGAAAGCTGGGGGTGGCGCGTGCCGTTCCTGTTCGGTCTCGCGATCGGCCCGGTGGGACTCTACATCCGCCGCTACGTCGACGAGGGGATCGAGTTCAAAACGCAGGCGCGCTCCGAAGCACCCGTGCGCGAGCTGTTCGCGGACCAGAAGATGCGCGTGCTGCTGTCGATCGGGGTGCTCGTGATCTCGACCGCGATCAACTACATGGTGCTGTACATGCCGACGTATGCGATCAAACAGCTCGGACTGCCCGCGTCGACGGGCTTCGCGGCGACGCTCGCGACCGGCTTCGTGCTGACGCTCGTCACGCCGCTCGTCGGCCATCTGTCCGATCGCACCGGGCGGATCCGCGTGATGGCCGCGGCAGCCATGCTGATGCTCGCCACCGTATGGCCGACGTTCGTGTGGCTCACGCATCACGCGTCGTTCGCGACGATGCTCGCGGCGCTGATCTGGATCGGGCTGCTGAAGGCGACATACTGCGGCGCGCTGCCGGCGCTGATGGCCGAACTGTTTCCGTCGCAGACCCGCGCGACCGGCCTCGCCGTCAGCTACAACACGGGCGTCACGCTGTTCGGCGGCTTCGCGCCGTTCGTGATCACGTGGCTGATCAGCGCAACCGGCAACCGGCTGTCGCCGGCGCTGTACCTGATGGGTTGCGCGGTGCTGAGTCTCGTCGCACTGATGGTCGCGCGCGCGCGGCTCGGGATGCGCTGACCGCGCTCACGAAGGAAACCGCGGCGCGGCAATGCGCGTCGGACGCGGTCCGTCGCGGCACCGTGCCGCGCGGGCCGCTCGCCGTTTACGGCGCCGGGTTCGGCTGCAGTTCGTGCAGCGCGTCGATCTCGGCCAAGATCTCGTCGGACAACGTCACGTCGATGCTGCCGATGTTCTCCTTCAGTTGCGCGAGCGACGTCGCGCCGACCAGGTTACTGCGCACGAACGGCCGGCTGTTGACGAACGCGAGCGCCAGCTGCGCGGGCGACAGCCCGTGTCGTTTCGCGAGCGCGACGTAGCGCGACGTCGCCTCGACGGCCTGCGGCTTGCTGTAACGCTGGAAGCGCTCGAACAGCGTGATCCGCGCGCCGGCCGGACGCGCGCCGTTCTCGTACTTACCGGACAGCCAGCCGAACGCGAGCGGCGAATACGCGAGCAGGCCGACGCCATCGCGATGCGTGAACTCGGACAGGCCGTTCTCGAACGTGCGGTTCAGCAGGCTGTACGGATTCTGGATGCTGGCGATGCGCGGCAAACCGAGCTTCTCCGCCGCGCGCAGGAACTGCGCGACGCCCCACGGCGTTTCGTTCGACACGCCGATCGCGCGGACCTTGCCGGCCTTCACGAATTCCGCGAGCACGCTTAGCGTTTCCTCGATCGGCACCGTGTACGCATCGTCGACCCACGGATACGCGGGGCGGCCGAACGTCGTCGTGCTGCGATCGGGCCAGTGGAGTTGATACAGGTCGACATAGTCGGTCTGCAGGCGCTTGAGACTGCCGTCGAGCGCCTCGGTCAGGTTCTTGCGGTCGAACTGGTTGCCTTCGCCGCGAATATGACGCGGATTGTGTGGCTGCCGCGCCGGGCCCGCGATCTTCGTCGCGAGCACGATCCGGTCGCGCTGCGCACGATGCTGCGCGAGCCAGGTGCCGATGTACTGCTCCGTGCGTCCCTGGGTATCGGGCTTCGGCGGCACCGGGTACATTTCCGCGGCATCGATCAGCGTGACGCCCTGCCCGAGCGCGAAATCGATCTGCTCGTGGGCGTCGCGTTCAGAATTCTGCTCGCCCCACGTCATCGTGCCGAGACCGATCAGGCTGACCTCGATGCCTGAATCGCCGAGTGTGCGGTATTCCATGCTGTTCCTGTCGCGTCAGTGGAAAGCAGGAACGCTATCACATTGAAGCGAGCGCTTCAGACGGCCGATGCGTTCGCTTACAGGCCGCCTTCGATGTGCGCCCGACCCTCGCTCATTCGTGGTACGGCGGCCTTCGCGTGTGCGTGCATGGTCCCGATGATGCCGGATGGCCGGGCTGGTATCAGGACGCCACCCGCCGCGTCATTGCGGCCGCTGAATGAAGCAAGTCGCCGATGCGTGCGCGACGATCTTGTCGTCCGGCGTCTTCAGTGTGCCTTCCGCTACGCCGAGCGAACGCGACAGGTGAATCACGCGCCCCTCCGCGATCAGGTCGACGTCGCGCGGCACGGGGCGCAGCATTTTCACGTGGAGGTCGACCGTGCCGTAACCGACGCCCGCATCGAGCATCGAATGCACCGCGCAGCCCGTGACCGAGTCGAGCACCGTCGCGGCGAACCCGCCGTGCACGCCGCCGAGTGGATTCAGGTGCCGGCCGTCCGCACGCGCGGACATCTTCACGTAACCGAGCTCGACGCCCAGCGGCCGCATCGGGATCGTTTCCGAGATCGACGCGAGCGGCAGATCGCCCGCCGCGGCCGCGCGCAGCAGTTCGAGACCGGACAGGGAAAGCGGATTCATCGGGTTGTCTCCTGATTGAAAGCGCGTCGCCGCGCGAGTAAGTTCTAAATTGGAACTTCTTATTGATAACCGCACCGGGCTTGTCAACGCAACCACGGCCCGTTGCAACCGAAGGCAAGTTCTATAATCCAACCCGCTCTTTCGCTGACCGCCGCACGAGAATCGATCATGAAATGGGATGACATCGGCACGCTGAACTGTTCGGTCGCGCGCACGCTCGCCGTGCTCGGCGATCGGTGGACCATGCTGATCCTGCGCAACGCGTTTCTCGGCTGCCGCCGCTTCGATGCGTTCCAGACGCAACTGGGCCTCACGCGCCACGTTCTGGCCGAGCGGCTCGCGCGCCTCGTCGACGAAGGCGTGCTCGTCAAGCGCGCGTATCAGGCGCGCCCACCGCGCTTCGAGTACCGGTTGACGGAAAAAGGCCTCGACCTCTACCCGGCCCTGCTCGCGCTGATGACATGGGGCGATCGCTGGAAGGACGACGGCCAGGGCCCGCCGGTGCAATTGCGCCATCGCACCTGTGGTCAGCTGATGCACGCGGTCGCCGTGTGCTCGGCGTGCGGCGAGCCGCTTGACGCGCACGACGTGCAGCCGGAGCCCGGGCCCGGATGGATCGCACGCGAGGCGGCCGGACCGCTCGATGCCTGACGCATGGCGCGAAGCGGGTGTCGTGCCGCATGGCAGCGCCGCACGATCACGGAGCCAATGCAGTTGCCGCTCGGCACGATGAACGTCATCACGTCGACCGCGCGGGACCGTCACACAATGTCGCGCATTCGCATCCGCGCGTGACCGCGCCGCCGTGTCTGCGTTACACTCACGGCCCGCTGTCTCAAAATCATTCGCTGTCCAAGATGTTGTCGCGCCAACGCCTCGCCGCTGCCTGCCTCGCCGCCTCCCTGCTCGCCACGCCCTTCGCCGCCTTCGGCAAGACGCAAAATGAATCGCTGCTGCAGCAGGCGATCGACTTCATCGGGCGACTTCTGCCGGCCCCGACACATGAGGCGCCCGCCACGCAGGTTGTCGAATCTGCGTTCTCGCCCGATGGCGGTGCCGAGGCGCTCGTGCTGAAGGCAATCGGCGCCGCGCGCACCTCGATTCGCGTGGCCGCCTACTCGTTCACGTCGCCGCCCGTCACGCGCGCGCTGCTCGCCGCGAAACGGCGCGGCGTGAATGTCGCGGTCGTCGTGGACGACAAGGGCAATCGCGCGAAGAGCAGCAAGCAGGCACTGAACCTGCTCGTCAACGCTGGCATTCCGACACGCACGATCGACGCCTATGCAATCCACCACGACAAGTATGTCGTGGTCGATGCCGAGCATGTCGAGACGGGCTCGTTCAACTACAGCGCCTCGGCAGCCAGCCGCAATTCCGAAAACGTCGTCGTGGTCTGGAACAATCCGCAACTCGCGTCGCGCTACCTTGCGCATTGGCAAAGCCGCTTCGACCAGGGTACGCCGTACCGCTCGACGTACTGACCGTTCGTACGCGTGCGATCGTCAGGCGCCGTTCGCATGCGGCGTGGCCGACGCACATCGTTGCGCGCATTCGCGCCGGGATGTCGTCGATGATCGGTGCGCATAGCACGCTGGTCAATCTGGCCGAATGGCCTGCATACTGGGCGTGACGGCGCCGCGATCGGTGGAATCGGTTGATGAAATCAGTGGATGTCGGGCGATCGCTCCGCGATCTGCGTGGTCGCGACACACCGGCTCGCATGCGCACGCGCATCGCTGGCCGAAGGCTTCGGTCGATCGCGAGTCCCGCCCGGCAGCGCGCCGAGCACACAGTCTGCACTAAAGGTCAGCGTGTCCTGAACCATCGGATAGAGCAGATACAGCGCCAACGCGAGATACCCCGCGTACAGAATTCGAACCATGGTGCGGTGGATGAGCGATTGATCTTGCCCTGTTTACGGCATCGCGCCGAAGAGCTTGAGCCGCCGGGCATCAAATTGCATGCCCGGCAGCGACGCACGACATGTGAAGCGTTCGCGTCGCATCGACATGGCAACTCCGCACAACACGGCGTGCAGCGCAATGGCGAATGCGCGATACTGTTCGGCGTGCGCGGCGATATCGGCACGAATGCGCCGACGGGCTTGCGCACGCGCCGAGTGACATACAGACGATCGATAACCGGCTCCGCAGCCGGGACCAGAGACAAAAACCAATGCAGATTGCTTCCAAACCGGTCGACGAGGCGGCCCGGCTCGAGACGCTTCATTCATTGTCGATCCTCGACACGCCGCCGGAAGAACGGTTCGACCGCCTCACGCGCCTCGCGCGCCGGCTATTCGACGTTCCGATCGCACTCGTCAGCCTCGTCGACGAGAATCGCCAGTGGTTCAAGAGTCATCCAGGTCTCGACGCCACGCAGACCTCGCGCGACGTCTCGTTCTGCGCACATGCGCTACTCGCGGACGACACGATGGTGATCCGGGACGCGCGCAACGACGATCGCTTCCACGACAATCCGCTGGTCACCGGCCAGCCCGGCATCCGCTTCTACGCGGGCCGGCCGCTTGCCGCGCCGAACGGCGCACCCGTCGGCACGCTGTGCCTGATCGACACGCGGCCACGCGAACTCTCCGTCGACGAACTCGCGCTGCTCGGTGATCTCGCGCACATGACCGAACGCGAAATCGCGGCCCTGCATCTCGCGACGACCGACGAGCTGACCCAACTGACGAACCGGCGCGGCTTCGAGATTCTCGCGCGCCACGTGCTGAGCCTGTGCGAGCGCGTGGGCCGGCACGCGGTACTGCTCTTCTTCGACCTGAACGACTTCAAGGCGATCAACGACCGCTTCGGCCATGCCGAAGGCGACCGCGCGCTCGTGGCCTTCGCGGACACGCTGACCGGTGCACTGCGCGACAGCGACGTGATCGCTCGACTCGGCGGCGACGAATTCGTCGTGCTATTGAGCGCCAGCGATCCGGCCGACGTCGGCGAGCCGATCGAGCGCGTCACGCAGGCACTCGCGCTGCGCAACGCGGCCGACGCACGCGGCTATGCGATCCGGTTCAGTGTCGGCTACGTGGCATACGATCCCGCGCAACATCGCACCGTGGCCGACCTGCTCGAATCGGCCGATCGCCACATGTACGACGACAAGCAGCGCCGCAAAGCCGCCGGCGCCTGAGCACGGATGAACCGCTCGCCGATACGCGGCGCCGCTGCCGCAAGCCGCGTTCGGTCCGATACGCGCCGTTCGGTCAGCTTCCGCACGGGGGCGCGCTCGCCATCGCTTCCGCGATCTGCTCGGGCGTCAGGTCGCGCTTGTGGGTCGCAATCGACCAGCGATGGCCGAACGGATCCTCCACCTGGCCATAGCGATCTCCCCAGAACATGTCGGCGGCCGGCATCCTGACTGTCGCTCCGGCCGCGACGGCCTGCGCGATCGCCGCATCGGTGTCCGGTACGAACAGGTGGAGGCAGACCGGCGTGCCGTTCAGCGTCTTCGGCCCGAGTGCGCCGTGCTCCGGCATTTCATCGACGAGCATCAGTGTCGAATCGCCGATTGCGAGGCACGCGTGCGCGAGCCGGCCGTCCGGGGTCGGCAGGCGAAACCGTTCGGTCGCGTTGAACGCACGCTTGTAGAAGTCGATGGCGGCGGCGGCGCCTGCGCAGATCAGATGCGGTGTCAGCGTGCGCATCCCTTCCGGGATCGGTTTGACGGACGTGGCCATGGGTGTCGCTCCTTCAGTCGGTTATCGTGGCGGAAATCGGGACGGACGCACGATGCGCACGCCTCCGATGCTACGACGGGCGGACTCGACGGAAATCGACACGCATGCAGACATTTTTTTTCAGATCTGCGGTAGGTCACGCAGCGTACGCGACTCGCTAGTCGCATCGATGTCGAGTTCGATCCCTTCCGACGCGTCGCGATAGAGCACGCGCTTCAGTCTCGGCCCCACCGCCGTCCCGTCCGCTTCGTCAAACACTGCGCGAACGTCGTTGCCGGCTGCAAGCGCGCGCGCAACTTCCGCCACCGACGCCTCGCTCGGCGTCGCCGCCCACGACCGGTCCGCCGGATTGACGGCCGCCCAGCGCACGTGCGTCACACGCGCGCTGAGCACGTCGATTCGGACACCATTCACCGCGAACATCGACATCGGAATCTCCTTCGAAACGATTGCGGCCGGACGAACGCCGGACGATGGAAACGGGCGATGGCGCGACAGCACGCGAATTCGACCGCCGCCGGACCAGCCTGACGCACGATCATCCCCGCACGCGGCTTCGGCCAACGCGATTTTCGATGATACATTGGGACGCTTTGCAACCGTCAACAGACAATCGTGCACGGGAGAAACACATGACCGACGCCTGGGGAACCTTCCCTGCCAGAATGGGCGACCATCAGGCCTTCATCAGCTTCAATCACGGCTTTGCGGAAATCGCCGAAAGCGATCCGCGCACGTCGCTGTTCAGCGTCCGCGTCACGTTCGCGCATCCGACGCCCGACGGCCTGCCGAGCAGCGACGAGTTCGCCGGTCTCACGAAAGTCGAAGATCTGCTGGACGCCGCAGTGACCGCGAAAGACGGCGTGCAGGTCGGCCGCATCACGGTTGAAGGCAACCAGGATTTCCTGTTCTACGTGCCGTTCGACGAGGAAGCCGCGGCCGGGATCGTCGACTCGCTGGCCGAGCACACGACCTACGCGCTTCAGTACGCCTACCAGGACGATCCGGACAAGGAAACGTACTGGCGCACGCTCTACCCGACCGACGACGACTGGCAACTGATGCGCGACATGCGCGTGCTCGATGCGCTGCGGCAGAAAGGCGACGTGAGCGACGCGAGCCGGCGCGTGATGCACTGGGCTTACTTCCCTGAACCGAGCGACGCGCACCAGTTCGCCGACTGGGCCGAGTCGAAAGGCTATCTGGTCGAATCGGTCGCGCCGACCGAGGACGGCAAATCGGCCGTGAGGTTTGCGCACGAAGGCACGATGGTGCTGGCCGACATCACGCACCATACGCTCGAGATCAATCGCGAGGTACGCTCGCTCGGCGGCGAATACGACGGCTGGGAAACCAGCGTCGAGCAGGCGGGCTGATCCCGCCGACACGCGCGTTGCGCGCGTGTCGGACCTTGACGGGTTCGGTACAAAAAGCATCCCGGCAGCGCGACTGTGCGCCGCCGGGACCAAGGCATCGCCGGCCGTAACCGACAATGGGCCCAAGCAACCGCTCAGGCACGAGGAAAGCGATTCATGCGGCTCGGGCGAACGGATGCCGTGGCGCGAGATTCCGCCTGCCGAACGCCTGTCCGTTTCCGCCGACGCGGCTTGCAAGCGTCGTGCAGGGAAAAAGCCCCCGCTCCTGCGCGAGCGAGCGGGGAAATGGTTGACCGGGCCGGGGTAGAACGGTCAACCGGCCAGATTGTGATCGCGCCCCGTGCAACCGTCTGTGCGGCAACTCACCCTTTCATACGGAGAGTCCGTGTGCCTGGCGCAGCATGCAGCACGTCACGGCCCAAGCGGGACGCCTGCGGCCGGTGCGGCAATCACGAGGATCACGGGAAGCGACACGATGGCCCCGATCATCATTACGCCGTCGGCCGCCAGCGTGACGGGGGCGCGAGCACGCGCAGGGCCTTGCCGCCCTTCGTGAGGCGATCGTCGACCTCAATCTTGCAGGTATGGGAAAACAACCACGTCTTGCCCCGCTCAAAACCGCCGGCCCGATAGCGCGTACCGTTCAGCGCGCCGTCCATGCTCAGTTCGTTCCGGTCGAGATCGCTGACGATTTCAACGACGACCTCACTGACGATTTTCGCGGCTGAAGCATCGCCGTCGACCGTATTGTCGACTGCATCGGCGGCAGCAGCCTGCGCCGCAGGGATTTCGATCAGTGGCGCGCCCTGCGGGCTGACCAGCTGTGCCAGCCAGTCGACGAGATTGGCGCGCGCGTCGTCCTCGTCGGCGAAGTCATTGCGTTTCATAAAACGTTCGAACATGACCGACGCGAACGTCTTGCCTCGCGAAATGGAATCCAGCGGCCAGTCGACCACGGCGACTCGCCCCGTTTCCCGCGTTTCGAGTGTCGACGTGAAGCGGTAATCGAGATATTCGATCTCAAGTCCCGGCGACATGATTTTCTCCGGCCAATCCACCCGCTCGGATCCTATGACGCGCTGCGCCGGTCCGGCTTCACGCGCTGCGTGAATCTTGTGTGAATCCGGGGCTATACGTCATTCCGTGCAGGCAGTATCGCGATATTCTCGCGAGCTATCGACCTCGACTGAAAATACATGGCCGTCGCGTCCGGTATCCGTTGCGTGATCGATTCCGCGCCTCGGTCGTTCGCGCATGATTTCGCCCTGTCGATTCCGGATATCCGACTGCTCCGCGGCTGCGGCCGTGCTGCTACACTCCCGCCACAAAAATCGCTTGCCCCCAAGGAAACAATGTCACTCGCTCGGGCACAACATGATGGTGTCGATGTCTGGATCATCCAGCTCTCGGGGCATGCCGCCTATGCCTCCACGCATCTCAAGCGTGTATTCGCATCCGACGACTCGCGACATCGCGTCGTGACGGTCGACCTGACGAAACTGCTCGCCTGCGCCGATCGCGACACGACGGACTATGTGTTGCCATCGGTTCAGTACTGGGCGCCCGGCAAGGCCGCCGGCATCCGCGACTTCCTCGACCCGGCCCAAGCGCGGATTCCCGAGATGCCCTTCATCACCTTTCGCGAGACGAGAACGCGGATGCTGTTCGGCATTCCGGGGCTGTCGAAAGTCGGCGTCGCGTCGTTCCGAAACGGTCAGCATCGCGCGCGATATCTGGCGTATGCCGGGGCAACGAGCCTGCCGGTCGAGGTACATGAAACGGAGGCGGATTTGCTCATGCGGTATTGCAGCGAGTGACTGGCGCGATGCGCCATCTTTTCCGTCTCTTGCGGAATCGGTCGTGCAACGTGCGAACGCTGGACCCGGTGCCGGCAGGCCGTCAGGTTTCGATCACATAGATCCGGTCAGCGACTTCCGTCGAGCCAATGAAGCTCGTTTCAGCGCGTGCCAATCGCATCCATTGTGCTCGTAGAAGCCAATCGCGCTGCCATTGCCCTCAAGCCCCGAAAGATTAACCCTGTCCGCACCGATATTTTTGACGGTGGGTTGAATCGCGAGTCACACAAGATGCTGCACGAGGGCACGACTGGCAAAAAAATGTCCCGACGCCTTCCGGGTTGTCGGGACCGAACGGCCCTGCAAAGTTGCGGGCACGAGGAATCGAAATATTACACCAATGTAAGACTGTCAATCTTTGGTGGTTTATGCCAAGTCACTGGCTTATTCCGCCAATCTGCAGGTTTCAGCTCAGCATCATGTGATGCCTGAATCATCGGCCGACGTTCGAAGAGTCAACACACAATGAGTCGGCGACGGTTTAGTCGCGTCTCAATTTGCCCTCGGCATCCTCTTGACGCGCAAGATGAACCTCCCACTGCCTCAAGCTCCAGAGGTGCCAATAGCGCGGATGAAACACCATCGTCCAGAAAGTAATGTTGCACGGCAGGCCGATTTTCCGGCAGATTTTTGCCATTTGTTCCGTCCGGAAATGATGTGCTACCAATGGTGCTGCGCATGCAATTATGAGTAACTCGAGCCAGAAGTTCTGAATCATATTTCAACTGAATGTGTCGGACTGGAAGAGCCACGATTCCCGGAGATGGTTCGCGACGGTTTTTTTCATGGCCTTTGTATCGGCGCATCTCGGTCACTGCATTGTTTCGAAGATCAAAATTTTCGATCGACCGAACATCAGCGTGAATCCCGTCAGGAGGCGGCTAAGACGCGCAACGCCGGGTATGTTCCGACGGCAGTTCCGCCCGTGATTTTCCGGGTCCACAGGATCGAGAGGGGCTTCAGGAGCAGGTAGAACGGGAGCAGCGCCATGCGCTCGCAGCGATCGATGCGGATATCCTTGAGCGTGCAGTCCATCGCACCAAACACATAGATCAGTTGAAGCGGCGTGAACGGACTCACGTGGCCACGACCGGGCGACGCCCCGTGAGTCTGGCGCACACCACGCGCAGCGAACTGGAAGAAAGTACCGGTAAAGAGAAACTGCAAGCGCGAATGCAGATTCGAAACATTCGGCGTTGAATCGATGATGATGCCATTCTGCCGCGTTCCGCGAACCAGCTCCGAAATGAGATTCGCCGGATTCGGTACGTGATCGCCCCCTTCAAGGCAGGTGACTGCACCGAACTCGTCATTCTGGAACGGGAGGGGAGCTTCCATGTCGGCTATGACGGAATCGTCGTAGCCATGGATGTCTGCCTGCACTACATCATGGCCGAGCGCATTCAATGATGCGGCGAACACGCCGGAACCTGACGGTATATCGAGGATTCTGGTCTTCCCGTGGCATCGGGCTGCGAAATACTGGAGCACCTGCTTCATGTATTCCGTTTGACCGCGAAGGTAGTAGCTGTGGTCGCGATGTTTCATTTTATGGTGCTGGCGGCGATAGGTATAAGTCTGTATACCAGCCGACAATCGCAACTCATATTAGATATGTCTGAAAAGTGATTCGTTTGACAGAAAAATGGGGGCGATCTTACTTTTCTTGGTATCGCCTTCGGGTGTTGTGCTTCAGCGAGCCGCGTTTCCGCTGTATTGTCGCGTGCAGCAGAGACCGATCAGCCGCGGCAAGCGACGCCGGGCCGGCGAGATGCAACGCTCCACGGTTGGCCGTGCAATATTCGTTGCGGCTCAACTAGTGACCTGCCCCCACCAATCCGACGGACCACCTGAATACCCTCAAGCTCAAGGCGTCGTATTACTACCAGCGCAAGTACGGTGCCACGCTGGGGTACTTCTCGACGACAGGAAATGCGGATGCGGGGCTATACGGCGCCGTTCCAGTGACAGGGAGTGCAAATGGCTTACCCGATACGCGAGCCATCATTCTCGAACTCGACTACCTGCCGATGCCGGAAGTGAAGCTGTCCGTGCAGTACACCTGGTTCCTCAAGTTCAATGGCGCACGATTCAACTATGACGGAAGCGGACGGAACGCCAGCGATAACAACACGCTGTATCTGCTCGCCTGGCTTGTCTTCTGACCCGCGAGGTAACTCATGCGCACGATTTTCTGCCGCTCTGGAGCCGTCCCGACGAACTTGCTTCGCTTGCCGATGTCGCTGGTGCCGGCTCTTGGCATCCTCGCGATCCTGATCGGGATGCCATCAACCACGCACGCCGAAGATGGCGCGCGCCTCGCCACCCAGCTTTGCGCTGCTTGCCACGGCGTACACGGACATAGCGAATCGCCGATTTTTCCCCGGCTGAGCGCTCAGACGCCGGAGTATCTGACTGCGCAGCTCAAAGGATTCCGTGAACATGCGCGCGGCGAAACGGATGCCCGTTCGTACATGTGGGCAATCGCGTCGCAACTCGACGATGCGACGATCGCATCGCTGGCCGACTATTACTCGCACCAGGAGCCGGTGCGCGGTGCACCGGGCGACGCGGCAACGATGTCGAAGGGACAGGAAATCTTCGAACATGGCGTGCCTGATCGCGGAACTCCCGCGTGCTCGTCGTGCCACGGCGCACAGGGCCAGGGAATCGGCCAGTTTCCGCGCCTTGCCGGCCAGCACAAGGAGTATCTGCTTCGTCAGATCGAAGTCTTCAGGAACGGAACACGCGCAAATGCGCCCGTCATGACCGCTGTCGCGCATACGCTGGACGCCGATCAAGCGAAAGCCGTCGTAGAGTGGCTGGAGTCCCATTAGTCCTCGCCGCCCCTCGTTGACGGGCGGAAGTCGGATGGCCGCTCGCGACATCCGTAATGAGATGCTCGCGATTTCGGCCAAACGACAGTTCGCCCCGCGCCGCTTGCGCTATAGCGCGTACTGCAATGCCAGGTCGAAACCGATTACGACCAGCGAGCAGCCGAGGCCGGCCAGGACGTTTCCGACACGATGTTCGAAATCGTGATGGCGGCTGATCCAGGCTCCAATCAGGAAAACACCTTCGAAGACGACCTGAAGCGCAACAAACACGAGCATTAACAGGAACTCGTAGCCCATGAACCGGAAGTTCGAGAAGTTCACGCCGTATTCGGCGACCGACCTGCCCACCCTGAGCACTTCATATGCCAACAACAGGATCGGAAAGACGTAACTGGCGACGTAGGTGGGAACACTTGCGTGCCGCAGTTCCAGATGAAAGTGGTGAATGGCTTGCATATCTCCTCCTGCGTCGGCTTCCGGTACTCAAAAGCCTTCCTGCATTTCGTGGTGGCAGATCCTGCTGATCCGCATGTGCATCACATGACCGGCCGTCCATCGAACGACGCGACTGAACAGCCAGCGTCCTGATCCGGGATGGTTTGGACGATCATCGAGAACAATTTGCCCAGATCTTCTTCAAGCTTTTCTCCGTCGAATGGATCGCGATTGGCGCCAAAGGCGGCGTCGATCTCTGCCCAATCATCCATTGTCAACAGACGTTTGGCGGCCGGCAAAATCAGTGTCTCTTCCAGACACCGGTGGTCCGCATAGAACTCCGCATAATCGTCCATCAGCGCGCCCAGCGTACGAAGCGCTGGCGCGCCCTTCAACTCGTACCGGGTCAGCGCGTGCTCCAGATTTCTCAACTTCAATTCGCCTCGATCGTGCTGTGACTCCAGTTCATCAAGGACGCTGTCGAACTCGTCGGTTCGATCCCGCAATGGCCTGAACAGGTAGCGATCCTCTTTAGGATGGTGTACCTGTTGCGGGTATTCCCGAATGTAGTAAAGCATCGCCCGAAACACCATGAGGCCCGGAACAGGTGCCCCTGCAACAAGCAGATGGACAAAGCGCTGCATGCCCCCGATCACGGTAAGCAACTGGTCGTGCTCCTGGAGGATGACGGTTATAGCGCTACGCGCCCTAAGCAACGGCATCTCAACCTCCGCACCGGAAGGTGAAGTTTGTTTGCGAATCAGCTTACTGACTCACCCCGACAGCGAGCGAGAAAGCCTGTTTCGATACTTCAATGTTGGTCATCCGCCGCCTGACATCAAAGTGCACCAACACCACCGCGTTGATGGAGATCAACGATCTGTGCGGGCATCATCACCGGGATGTGTTCCGATGGCGGCCTGCGCCCCTTTCAACCGACTATAGGGCAAATGATTCCTTGGCATTTGTCTGGTCTTTATCAGATGCATCATCTGTTCCTTGACCCGGCGAAACCTCAACGGCAGCTTCCGAGGTACTCCAGCCTTTCGCTCAACCAAACAAAGCAGCCGCGGCGGTTTGACACCGTTGTTGTCATTCGAGGCCGATTGCGTCCTGCTTTGGACGAATGACGACGCGTTTAGCAACGTCGACACGATGCTTGATTCCTCGCCTTCCCCGTCGCGCCCAGGTCGGTCCATGTCTCTAAAGCGCGGAGAAATCCCGGGCGCCCCGCGAGGGATGAACGGCGGCCACGCGCTCGGCGAGCTTTGCATCGTAGCTCGAGTGCACATGCACGCGTTTCTTGTCGGGAAACGCATAGACGTATGCTTTGCGCAGCGCGAGCGATGCCTCATGAAACCCGGACAGGATCAGCTTCTGCTTGTTCGGATAACCGGCGATGTCGCCTGCCGCGAAGATACCTGGCCGTGAGCTTTCGTAGTACGACGTATCGACGACGATCCGTCCGGCCTGCACGGCGATCCCCCAGTTGGCGATCGGACCAAGGTCCGCGACAAGTCCGTAGAGCACGAGCAATTGATCTGTGTCGAGGCACACCGAGCCACCGATCTGGCGAACCTCGATCGATTCGAGTGTCCCCCCGGGCGCATTCAGCCCAGCAATCGTGCCAACCACGAAATCCATCTCGCCCGCCGCGACCGCCTGCTGCAACCGGGCGACGCTCGAGTCCGTCGCGCTGAAGCCGTTCCGCCGATGAACGAGCGTGACGCGCCCCGCGACCGAGCGCAGCGCCAGCGCCCAGTCGAGCGCGGAGTCGCCACCGCCCGCGACCACGACGCTTTTTCCTGCGAAGCCGTTCACGTCGGAAACGCTGTAATGGATGCACCGGCCTTCAAGGAACGACGCCTCGTCGAGTGCCAGCCGTTGCGGCACAAACGCTCCGTTGCCAGCAGCAATCAAGATCGCCGCGGCGTCAAACGCATACCCTTTGTCGGTGCGAGCGAGCCATCGACCGCCCTCGAGCCGGTCAAGCGTCTCGATACGCTGACCGAGATGCATCGGAGGATCGAAGGGCCGGCATTGCTCGACGAGGCGATCGACAAGATCGCGCGCAGTGCACGATGGTATGCCAGGGATATCGTAGATCGGCTTGTCCGGATACAGTGCGATGCACTGGCCACCCGGGCGCTCGATCCCGTCAACGATCCGGCACGACAGGCCGATCACGCCTGCCTCGAACGCGGCGAAAAGGCCCACGGGACCTGCACCGACAATCAGCACGTCGGTTCTTAAAGGACTCGCTAGCGAGGAATTTTCCGGTGATGTCACGTGTCCTCCTCGTGAATGTAATGCGGGGCGCAGCACTACACCTGCATTTTTCCCATATCGAGCCGGTACAAACTCGCAACGACGCCATTACCGCACCCGTCGACTACTCCAAGGTTCAAGGAACGCGGCCCCGCCGGCTCCAAGCCGTCATCGCAAGTATCTCTTTGTATCATGGCGTGATATACATGGACACATCGACGTGGAGCAAATCCCTGCGGTTTCCTCTCGATAAAGCGAGAGCGAGTGATCGATGACGCGATGTGACTGTCGTAGCACCTCGGGCGAAATAGACCCGACCCGTTTTCTACATTGCGCCCAATTTTTCGCAGAACGGCCGTGGCTGCGAGTGGTGGGGGCGTCCGATCAAGGCGAACAATGAATTTAGGGCGCGGGTGACCGGATGCTCCGTCTGGAATACCGTCGGTCTGCAATCGACAGGAACGAAGTGACGGGGAGATAACGCGCGCCGGATACGCGATCCGTTCCACAAAGGAGGAACATCGTGAGTAGAACAAGGACGTTTGAAATCTTCCGCTACGATCCAGACCGGGATGCCAGGCCGTACATGCAAACCTACGAGATCGAGGTGCCCTCGACTGACAGGATGTTGCTGGATGTCCTTGTCCGGCTCAAGGCACGGGACGAGACGCTCAGCTTTCGGCGTTCGTGCCGTGAAGGCGTGTGCGGCTCGGATGCAATGAACATTAACCGCAAGAACGGGCTCGCCTGCATCACCAACCTCAACGACCTTCCCCGCCACACGGTCCTGCGTCCGCTGCCTGGGTTGCCGGTCATTCGCGACCTGATCGTGGACATGACCGCGTTCTTCAAGCAATACCAATCGATCAAGCCCTACCTGATCAACGACACGCCCCCGCCGGAGCGGGAAAGGCGCCAGACGCCTGAGGAACGCGATCAACTGGACGGTCTGTACGAGTGCATCTTGTGCGCGTGCTGTTCCAGCGCATGTCCCTCGTACTGGTGGAATCCCGATAAATATGTGGGTCCTGCCGGGCTCCTGCAGGCCTATCGCTTTCTGGTCGATTCCCGTGACGAGGGTACGAGTGAGCGGCTGGACAATCTTGACGATCCGTATCGCCTCTTCCGGTGTCGGACGATACTGAACTGCACGGACGTCTGTCCCAAAGGCCTGAATCCGGCCAAGGCGATCGGGGAGATCCGCACCATGCTCGCGCGCCGGACGATCTGAGTGACGCAACCTGACGCTGCGATACTTTTATGGCAATACCACGGGCGACACCGGAGGAATTGATCGACGTTCGACCGCTCAGTGATGCATTGCCGGATTCGAAATCGATCACCCTCATGCGGTCGGACCACTTGGAGGTTGTTCGGCTCGTGCTTCCAGCATGCAAATGTCTGTCTGCGCATGAGCGGCGATCGCAGACTATGGGTTTCGATCCGGGAACCGCTGGCCATACGAATTGACCAGGGTGATCCACGCACTGACGTATGGGAAACTTGCATCAGCTTTCGCGGTTTCCAGGGAGGAGCGAAGCAATGAAAAAAATCATGACAGCGGCGGCAGGCGCGCTGATCGGTGTATCGATCGCGGTTGCAGGGGAGCCGAAGCAGACCACGTCGCACGAGGACACGATATCGAACCACGACATGACGTCGCACCGGGCGGAGGTGGCCCGCAAGGGTGCGACTGTGATGCCGTTTGATCTGGCGCGGACCACCCATTTTTTCGACGATACCGGAAGCGGTGGGATTGAGACAATCACGGCGAACGACAAACACGACACCAGACAGGTCGCGCTTATTCGTTCTCATCTGGCAATCGAAGCTCAACGTTTCCGCCGCGGCGACTTCGCCGATCCTGCGGCGATTCACGGCCACGATATGGCAGGGCTCGCCACCCTGACAAGGGCGGGTGAGAAGCTTCATATTGAATACAGGAGCCTGCCCTCCGGAGCGAGCCTGACTTATGCAAGCAACGACCCGGACGTGATTGCCGCTGTTCATGCGTGGTTCGCGGCCCAGCGTTCCGACCACGCCGCGCACTCCCATCTTCCCAAATAGCTCGGGCGCAATATAGCCACCGACCATCGGCTGAGCGGGGACGTCGGTAACGAGAACCACATGATCCAAGGACAAAGGTCCGTTTTTGGGCGAAGCCGACGTTCGAACGTCCCCATGAAAGTGTGGGCCAACGTCTGTTGCTGGCTGACCTCTGTCGGTCCTGAGCCCCTTGACCGCCAAGGCCGAACGCACCGAGCACACCAACCAGTTAATCAAGGCCATCGGGTCGGACGGGCGGCACTTCTTCTATAACCCGCAGCACGACCGTTACGCACGCATCGAGCTCGACAGCCGAGGACGCGTGTGGTTCGTCGACGATTACACCGATAAGCGCGTCTGTACGCACGACACCCGTGGCCGCTAGCGCAGCTTCACGCACGGCGGCACGCTGCGCGGTCTGGTTGAGCGCATGCGCGACTACGTCACCACCGGCTGGCAACTGCCGCGCGACGTCATTGCTACGCCGTACATGGGCGACGCCGCGGGAGATAACGTATGGGATTATGAGCGCGAGGCCGCGGCCGCCGTGCGCGACGCCGCATTTATCCTGCCGATCATGGCGCCCGCGCCGTGGCCCAGCGACACCCCGCGCGACTACTACGTCATCAGCATGCACCGCACAATGCGGGAGCACCGCCTCTGGAGTTGACCCTGTGATCTCGGACAAAGCATCACACTAAGGTTGCCGAATCCATTGAGCGCCGGAACTCGCGAGGCGAGCGATACTTCAGTGCGCTATGGGGATGCTTTTCGTTGTAATGCTCGAACGCGATGGCCACGTTGCGTGTGGCAGTCGCTGCGTCCGGCTTCGGCACGAAGGCAACATAGTCGCGCTTCATCGTCTTCACGAAGCTCTCGGCCATCCCATTACTTTGGGGGCTGCACACCGGCGTGGTCAATGGCTTCAGGCCTAGAGCCTCTGCACACCGGCGCGTATCGTCGGCCGTAGAGCCCGAACCGTTGTCGCTCAGCCACTCGATTTCGGACGGCGAATGCAATTCGTTGCAAAAACCGATTTTCCACTGCAGCCAACATCACGTCGCGCACGATGTCGCCGCTGTGGCCTGCCGTCGTAGCTGCCCCGCTCATCGCTTCGCGGTCGCAGCAGTCCGGCGCGAACGTCACTCGCAGCGGTTCGTCGCTGTCGCAGCGAAACTCGAAACCATCCGAACACCACTGCTGATTACTGCGCGGCACGCGCCACTTTGCCATCGTGCCGACGCTGCTGCGGCCTAAGCGTAGTTGGACGACGTTGCATCAGCAGACCATGAGTGCGCATGATGCGATAGATGCGCTTCGCATTGAACGGCACCTGTCCGGCAGCAATGCGTTCATTGCGTAGCGAGCCCCACACCCGACGATAGCCATAGCTGGGCAAATCGCCGACGACTCGGCGGATTTCTTCGACCACGCTCGCATCGTCGGTCTGTCGCGATTGACGGCCATCGCGCCACGTCGTCGGACCCGACAGCCATGCCGAAACGTTCGAGCGCGACACGCCGAGAACTTCATAAACCAGTTTCACTGGTCGTCCTCCGGCAGCGAGGGCGAGTGCGCTATCCATTTTCTTGCTCGGCCATACTCGACTGCTTCGCGGAGAATCTCGATCTCCATTGTCTTCTTGCCGAGCATCCGCTGCAGCTCGCGAATCTGCTTGAGTGCATCGGCCAGCTCCGATGCCGGGAACATTTCCTCACCAGCTTTGAACGCTGACAGGCTCCCGCCCTGGTACAGCTTGCGCCAGTGGAACAACTGGTTTGGTTCGCGCCGTGCTGGCGCGCAACCAGCGAAACCGACTTCCCCGGCTCGAAACGCTCGCGAACCATCGCCAGCTTCTGCTCCGCCGTCCAGCGCGACCGACGCTCCGGGCCCGTCAACACTTCCATCACTTCCTACCTAGTGTTAGTCAAAAGCACAGTCTTATGCCTGCCCGCTAGTTTAGGTGAGATGCTATGTCCGGTGTTTCAGGGGGCTGCTCCAATTGCCGCGAACGGTATCTGGCTTCCACTTGACGGCCTTGTGCGCGTGCTGATCGCAGTGCGTCTTACCATCCGCAACAAGCGCACCGCATCCCCGGTGCTTGCAGGGCTTCGTCTGTCGGGCGGGCATAGACGTACCTCATGCGGATTGGACGCGTAAACGAAAAAACCCGCGAGGCTTTCACCTTGCGGGCTTCAACAAATGGTCGGGTGATGACATTCGAACTACCCACTGCAGCCGACAAGGCCAGGCGGCCGCTCCAATCCGGGCCAGTGCCCAGCCAACCAGGCAAGCCTCTCGAGTCGTCTTCGGCCTCTAACTTACACCCAGCCTCAAATGCTACTCGATCATGTGATGGCACAAAGCAAAAAGCCCGCTTGCTGTCGCAGAGCGGGCTTCGGTATTGGTTGCGGGGATAGGATTTGAACCTATGACCTTCGGGTTATGAGCCCGACGAGCTGCCAGACTGCTCCACCCCGCGGCCGAGATTGTAGGCGAACTGGCGCATCACTGCAATCAAAAAAGCCCGCTTGCTTTCGCATGCGGGCTTCGCTTGGACGCACATCGCGCCCGACGTCGTCAATACAACGAAACGCGAGCGAGTTTACAGCCCCAAAGTTGATTTACTCCTGGATCAGGAATCGATTCCGATTCTTGACATCCTTAATCCAAGCCGGCGCACGGCCACGGCCCGACCAGGTCGCGCCAGTCTTCGGATCGCGATATTTCGCCTCCGCCGGAGTCTTCGGTTGCTTTGCCGACTTGCCACGACGCACTCCGAAGATGTCCTTTTCGGTGATACCGTACTCCGCGACCTTGGCACGAATGTCATCAATAGTGGATTGCATCTCAGCCCGGCGCGCAGCCTCTGCTTTCTCGGCTAATGCCTCCGCTTGGGCTTTCAGTTCCTTGTAGGTCGCCATGCATTCCTCCAATTGTTGTGTCGTGCATATGATAGACGCTTTGGCTTAAGCGAAGGAGCACATCGATATCCTGCAAGTGCGGATTCCAATGGAAACCTCGGTTACCCACAGGAAATCGCACAACTTCAATTTCAGAGGTACGACACCTGATCGCAAGTACGCTCGTCGACCAGACCGAGCTACTCGGCCCACTGCCGACGAAGTCGCAGAATTTTTGCAAGCCGGTCTCGACAAAAACTACTTCTTGCTTTCGACGAATGTACTGCCGTTGTAGCGATACTCACGGGTGGCGGGACCAGCATCGTCGATATTGGTCCATGCAATCTTGAAACCCGGGGAGCCGTCTAGCCATTCGATCGCGAGGTACGGTGAGCGATTGTTCACGTCGGTGTCGAGCGACACGCTATTCAAACAGCTTTGCACGGGCATCGCATACTTCGAGGCGGCGACATTTCCCTTCATTTGGAGGACGTAGAGGGTACCCTCCTCTCCTGAGCCGCAGAAGCCCATCGGATTGTTGCTGGACGACTGATTCACAACAACCAATACGAATTCCTTCCCGTCGGCGACCTTCGAGCTCGCCGATGGGAATCCGATACTCGACGCAGAAGCTACGGCCCGACGAAGTGCGAGCGGCAATTGCACCGTCGCTGAGCGATGGTGTCCAGCATCGACCTCAACCAAGTGCTTACCGTCTTGTTGCATCTCACGGCCATTCGATAGCCGGATCGAATTGGGTGCTGCAGTCTCTGCGAACGCGCTTGCGGCAATCGAAAGTGCCGCTGCACACAACCACCACTTAGTTTCGGAGAATGTGATCGGCATAACAAATACCTGAATAGGTCCATCGATGGCCTTTGCTCTGACCGGCCTTCATCTTTTTGTACTTGTCCTTGTCGCGCTCATGCAACTCCTACGGTGGACACGAATTGCCCGGCTCGACGCGTCGATCGGCACGATCACGACGCAGGACCATCATCACCAGGTGACATCGAACCTTGTGAAGTCGCGCGGCACGAGCCGCGAAGGCGTGCCGCGCGACGACCCGCTGCACACGGTCAGCGCCGGCGGCACGCATCCTGCCGAGGTGCGCGCGCGCCTGATCAAGTACTACAGCGAGGGCGGCCAGTGGCAGGACGCGCGCACGTCGCTGCACACGTTCCCGACGCGCGATCGCATCGGCCTGGTCACGATCCACGGCAAAGACGACGCGATCGTCGACATCGGCATGCGCATGCTCACACCGCGCGAGCTGGCCCGCTCGCAGGGGCTCCCCGACAGCTACGTGCTCGACCCGGTCGTCAACGGCGAGCCGCTGTCGAAATCGGCGCAGGTGCGCACGATCGGCAACAGCGTGTGTCCCGACGTCGCGGCCTGACCACCGAGGACCACATCATGACCACCCCAAACGAAAATAGCCCGCTCACGCTGAACGCGAGCGGGCAAGAAAACAGAACAGCAATCGAGGCACGAGGACTGTCCTCAGGAGATAACGGCACGCCGGCCTAGAACATTAGGCAAGGAAAGGGCCTAGCTCTCGAATTGACGGCCAAGGACGCAGATCACTCGGCGGGACCAAGCAAAACATCAATCGCCGCCTGACCCGCGATCTCGGCCACGAGGTATGCCCAGCGTCGGGTAAATGGGCCGTTTCGAATCTGTATCCGATGTCCACGCGCACCAAGGATACCGAGATTGTCGTGACCCTTTATCTGGAAGGTGACGTCGTACATGTCCGGAGCGGATGAGGTCAGTTGGACATCAATTTCAAAGCCGCGGTACTGGATTGTTCGCTGCATGACAACCTCCGCAATATGACTGGGAGCCTAGCACGAATGCAATACAACGCTCCGACGTCCTGAGGACCACACCATGACCACCACCGACATCGATGCGACTCACGTCTCGCGCTACCTGCGCATCGAGCGCGCGGCTGCGCCGGTGCGCGCCAACCGCGAAGTCGCGCTGCTTTCGAACCTGATCGGCCTGGCGATCGACCGCGGCGAGGCGAAGCACAACCCCTGCCGCGAGGTTCGGCGCAACGAAGAGCAGCCGCGCACCGAGCCCCCCCCGAGCCGGAAGACTTACAGGCGTTCGCCGCCTTGGTCGCGTCGCTCGCCGGCCAGAAGGCGGTGATCGGCATGGCAGCAGAGTACGCGGCGCTCGCGGGCAGTCGGAAAGTGGAATTCCTCGACCTTTCCTGGCCGCATATTGACGAGGCGGCAGGCGTGATTCGAGTGAAGCGGGCGAAGCAGCGCGGAAAGAACCGCGGCGAAGTCATCGAGCACATCGAGATCACGCCCACCCTGTCGGAACTCGTTGCGCGCCAGCGCGCCGCTCGGCAGGACGACTGTCTGTACGTGTTCTCCAATCGCTACGCGAACCACTACTCGCCGGCCGGCTTCAAGACCGAGTGGTCGAAGCTGATGAACAATGCGTTGGAATTGAAGAAGATCGGGAGGCGCTCACGTTCCACGACCTGCGCGCGTATTACGTGACTCGGCACAAGGCGGAACGTGGCGAGTTGCCGGATCCGCATGCGAATCCGGCGACGACGGCGCGCGTCTACGATCGAACGAAGATGGTGAAGCGGGGAGGTATGTAATTCCCAATTAGGGAATTCCAAAACAAAAACGGCACTGTCTTTTTGGACAGTGCCGTTTCTAACTACTGGATACCGCTTGGAATTCTTTGGGGTGGCTGATGGGACTCGAACCCACGACAACAGGAATCACAATCCTGGACTCTACCAACTGAGCTACAGCCACCACTGATACTGCTTTGTTTCTTCGCTGTTTCGTTTCGTGTTCAGCAGCGAAGAACAAGATTATACGAAGACTTTTCCGTCTTGCAAAGCATTTTTTTCAAAATTTTCGAGAGCGTCTTTCAGATGCGTGCGTGCCTCGTCGAACACGGCCAGATCGCCACGTGCGAGCTTCTTGTTGTCCGACAGCACGCGACGCCAGCCGCGCGCGCCCGCGACGCCGCGATACAGCCCGAGTGCGTGCCGGACGATCGCACCGAGATACGTGCCGCGCTTCAGTTCCGCCGCACAGTATTCGATCAGTTTCGCCTCGGCCTCCTCGCGCGTCGGCATCGCCGCAGTCGACCCATAGAAGCGCGCATCGACGCCCGCGAGCACATACGGGTTGTGATACGCCTCGCGGCCGAGCATCACGCCGTCCACATGTTCGAGATGCTGCGCGACTTCGTCGAGCGTCTTGATCCCGCCATTGATCACGATCTCCAGAGACGGGAAGTCGCGCTTCAGCTGATAGGCGTAGTCGTACTTGAGCGGCGGGATCTCGCGGTTCTCCTTCGGCGACAGCCCCTTCAGGATCGCATTGCGCGCGTGCACCACGAACGTCTCGCAGCCCGCCTCAGCCACCGTGCCGACGAAGTCCCGCACGAACGCATAGTCCTCGACCGCGTCGACCCCGATCCGATGCTTGACCGTGACCGGCACCGACACCGCATCGCGCATCGCCTTCACGCAATCGGCAACGAGTTGCGGCTCATTCATCAGGCACGCGCCGAACGCACCGCGCTGCACGCGCTCGGACGGACAACCGCAATTCAGATTGATCTCGTCATAGCCCCACTGCTCGCCGAGTTTCGCGGCGCGCGCGAGATCGTCCCGTTCGCTGCCGCCCAGCTGCAGCGCGACCGGCGATTCGTTCGGCGTGAACGCGAGATGCCGCTGGGCGTCGCCGAACAGCAGCGCGCCCGTCGTGATCATTTCCGTATACAGCCACGTGTCGCGCGTCAACGTGCGATGGAACGACCGGCAATGACGGTCGGTCCAGTCGAGCATGGGCGCGACGGAAACGCGGCGGGGGGGAAGCGAGGACGATGCGGACATGGAATTCGGGGCAGCAGGCGGCGCGGGAAACAACCCGATATTTTACCGCAACGCGACCAGGCCGGCCCGGCAGCCTGACTAGACCGGCCCGCCCTCGCCCAGTTCGGCGTCGACGGCCTGCCGCGCCTCTTCGAGTACGCGCTCGATCACGCGCCGTTCGGTCAGCAGCATCCCGTCGACTTTCACGAGCCGCCAGTCGATCCGCACGGCCGCGCCCTGCAGCACGCGGTAGTGCGCATGCTCGCCGTCCCACACCTGCTCGGTCTTCACTTCGATCTCGTAGCCGCGGTACGGCTCGCTGAAATCGCCGAGATCGCTGCCTCTCGGTTCCATCGCTCGCTCCGTGGCGAAGCAACGCCGGGCCGCCTCGGCGGCCGGCGCCGTGCGCTCAATCGTATTCGTTAGACAAAACGGACTTGCCGTCGGCGGTCAGGTCGACACGGTCGGCCGCCGCCTGATAGATCAGCCCTTCGTTCAGCAACGCATAGACGACATCGTCGAACGCGGCGGGGACCGGACGGGTGTCGCCGAACTGGTCGATCCACTTCAGCGCCTCGAAGGCTTCGGGGGAAAGGATGGGGGTCATGCGTTGCCCTCCGGCGTCGGTGTCGTTCCATCCTAGCACTTCGTCCGGACGGCGAATACCGAGGCAAACGCACAACCAAAATACCAGGCGCGACGGATGGCCAGATGGCCCGTCCGCGGCGCCCGGCATCGGAAACACGCTCAGAGTCGCGCGATCGACACTTCGGTTGATTTCACGAGCGCGACGACTTCCGCACCCACCTTCAGTTCAAGTTCGTCGACCGAGCGCGTCGTGATCACCGACGTGACGATGCCGAACGGCGTCTCGACGTCGACCTCGGAGACCACGGGCCCGCGAATGATCTCCTTCACCTTGCCTTTGAACTGGTTGCGCACGTTGATTGCAGTGATGCTCATCGGGTTGATCGCTCCGAACAAAAAAAGTCTGAGAACGGGCGGCCGGTGCCGCCCGGATTTAAACGGCCCAGCGAATCTGCCCGGCCGGCCGTACGTGATCGGCTTCAGCCGCGACGTGCTGCCCGGCACCGCCGGGCCCGCCCGCGAGCACACGCTGCAGCACGCGGTCCTCGAGCGCCGCGAACGCGGCCGACGCGCGCGCACGCGGCCGGTCGAGCGGCACCGGCTGGTCGAGCGCGACACGTCCCTGCTCGATCAGCAGGATCCGGTCGCCGAGCGCGACGGCTTCCTGCACGTCGTGCGTGACGAGCAGCGCGGTGAACCGATGCTCGCGCCACAACCGCTCGATGAGCGCATGCATCTCGATGCGGGTCAGCGCGTCGAGCGCACCGAGCGGCTCGTCGAGCAACAGCAATTGCGGCCGGTGCACGAGTGCACGGGCGAGCGCGACGCGCTGCCGCTGGCCGCCGGACAGCTGCGCGGGCCAGTCGTTCGCACGCTCGATCAGACCGACTTCGTCGAGTACCGCACGCGCCTGATCGCGTGCGCCGCGGCCGAGGCCCAGCATCACGTTCTGCAGCACGGTCTTCCACGGCAGCAGCCGTGCATCCTGGTACATGATCCGCGTGTCGAGCGCGCCACCGCCGTCGCCGCGCGTCACGAGCGCGCCGCTGCTGGGTTCCTCGAGCCCCGCGACGAGACGCAGCAGCGTGGATTTCCCGCAGCCGCTGCGGCCGACGATCGCGACGAAGCTGCCGCGCGCGATACCGAGTTCGACGTTGTCGAGCACGGTGCGCGCGCCGAAGCGCTTGCTGACGCCCGACAGCGTCACCGCGTCGTCCTGTGCCGTGCCGCCCGTCCGCCGCCGCGCAAGCGGAACGACGGATGCACCGCCGTTCCGGTCGACGATCGCCGCATTGCGTGCGTCGTCGTCCGTCACGCGTGCGTGCGCCAGCTCGGCCTCAAGGTCTGCACCGGCGAGCGGGCCGTAGGAGACCGCCGAAGTCGTCGCATTCATGCCTTTGCTCCAGATTGATAAGCGGGGTGCCAGCGCAGCGTCACGCGCTCGATCGATTTCGCGAGCACGTCGGCCAACTTGCCAAGCACCGCATACAGCAGGATGCCGACCACCACCACATCGGTTTGCAGGAATTCCCGCGCGTTCATCGTCATGTAGCCGATGCCCGACTGCGCGGAGATCGTTTCCGCGACGATCAGCATCACCCACATCAGCCCGAGCGCGAAGCGCACGCCGACGAGAATCGACGGCAATGCACCGGGCAGGATCACGTCGCGATACAGCGCGAAGCCGCGCACGCCGTAACTCTTCGCCATCTCGATCAGGTTCGCGTCGACCGAGCGGATCCCGTGATATGTGTTGATGTAGACGGGAAAGAACACGCCGAGCGCGACGAGAAACAGCTTCGCCTTCTCATCGATGCCGAACCACAGGATCACGAGCGGAATCATCGCGAGCGCGGGGATGTTGCGGATCATCTGGATGGTCGAATCGAGCGCGACCTCCGCTGCTTTCGACAGGCCGGTCGCGAGCCCGAGCGCCAGGCCGACGCCACCGCCGATCGCGAAACCGAACAGCGCGCGCCAGGTACTGACCTTCACGTTCGCCCACAGCTCGCCCGATGTCACGAGCGACCACGCGGCACGCACGACCGCCACCGGCTCGGGCAACACGCGGGTCGACAGCCAGCCGACGCGCGCGCCGACCTCCCATGCGACCAGCAGCACGAGCGGCACGAGCCACGGCGCGATGCCGCGCCAGGCGCGGGCGGCCACGGCCGCGCGCGTCGTCGACGTCTTCGTTGTCATCTCAGGCCTCCTTCGTTCAGCTCTGGCTCGCCTTCGGCAGGTAGTTGTTGCCGACGATCTCGCCGAACGGCCCCGACAGCGGACCGGACGGCCGCGCCGCACCCTTGCCCTTGATCAGCGGGAACACGAGCTCGGCGAACCGGTACGACTCCTCGAGGTGCGGATAGCCGGACAGGATGAACGTCTCGATGCCGAGATCCGCATACTCGCGCATGCGTTCCGCGACCTGCTCGGGGTTGCCGACGAGCGCGGTACCCGCGCCGCCGCGCACGAGACCGACACCGGCCCACAGGTTGGGATACACCTCGAGCGCCTCGCGGCCGCCGCGCTTGCCGCCGTGCAGCGCGGCCATCCGGCGCTGGCCTTCCGAATCCATGTTCGCGAATGCCTGCTGCGCGCGAGCGATCGTCTCGTCGTCGAGACGGCTGATCAGGCGCTCGGCATCGCGCCAGGCTTCGTCCTCGGTCTCGCGCACGATCACGTGCAGGCGAATGCCGAACCTGATCTTGCGGCCGCGCGCCTCGGCGCGGGCGCGAATGTCGGCGATCTTCTTCGCGACGGCCTCGGGCGGCTCGCCCCAGGTCAGATAGGTGTCGATGTGATCGGCGGCGATCGCGTGCGCGGCCGGCGACGATCCGCCGAACCACAACGGCGGATGCGGGCGCTGCACGGGCGGATACAGCGCCTTGCCGCCCTTCGATTGAAGATGCTTGCCGATGTAGTCGAACCCGCCGTTGTCGTGCGATGCGGACAGCAGCCCGCGCCAGATGTTCAGGAAGTCGTCGGTGATTTCGTAGCGCGTGTCGTGGTCGGCGAACAGTCCGTCGCCTTCGAGCTCGGCGGCATCGCCACCCGTTACGACGTTGATCAGCAGGCGGCCGCCCGACAGACGGTCGAACGTCGCGGCCATCCGCGCCGCCAGGCCGGGCGATGCGATGCCGGGACGCACGGCGACCAGGAACTTCAGGCGCTGCGTCGCCGGAATCAGGCTCGACGCGACGACCCACGCATCCTCGCAGGAACGGCCAGTCGGCAGCAGCACGCCTTCATAGCCGAGCGTGTCGGCCGCGACGGCGATCTGCTTGAAATAATCGTAATCCGCGGCGCGCGCGCCTTCAGCGGTGCCGAGATAACGGCTGTCGCCGTGTGTGGGAATAAACCAAAAAACATTCATCTGCTGCTCCTGCTTGACTGTTCTTGCCGGAATCTGGATAAAACGAGCCCCTGCTCGCGTCGCGGATGAGCGACGCATGCATGGTGTGCGTTCGAATCGGGATGGCTCGCCGGTCAGGCCGTGCCGCGGGCGAGTACGCTATTGCACGGCTGTTTCTGGGAAATCAGTCTATGGATCGCTGCAGGGCTTTGGAACGATTTTTTTGAGCTTAGGTTTTCCGCTTTCGTGATTAGCACGACGCTCAAGCGAATATCGCGTCGGACGGGCCCTATAATGACGCACCTATCCGAATAACTTCGCCCGTACGGCCCCGGCCGGCCGCGCGTGCAATGCACTCACCGATGCAGAAAGTCATCCTGCCGTTCCTGTCCGGCTTCCTGGCCGCCCTCTTCTTTCGCGAAGCAACACTCGCGCTCCTGCATACGGCCGACCTGATCGCCGCCACCGGGTTCTCCACGCAACCTTTCGCGCCGCTCGGCATTCCTGAATTTGTTGCGAACGCATTGATCAGCGCGTGCTGCGCGATTCCGATGGCGTGGCTGCTGCGCGTGACGCCGGATCGTGAGGCGCCGTGGATCGGCGCGCTGGTGTTCGGCGGCATCGTGCTGACGGCCGCCCGCGTATTCGCGATCGATCCGCTGCGCGGGATCTGGCCGTCGGGCAACATGATGCCGGTGCTCGCCGCCGGTTTCGCAGCGAACGCGGTCTGGGGCTTCGGCGCGCTCGTGTTCATGCGCGCGTTCATGTCGGACGACGCAGGCGACGAATAACGCACGTCTTGCTGCAAGGCCCCCGGCCCACTGCCGCCAGGCCGGGGCGGCGGCATCCCCAAATGAAAAGGCCGCCTGCACACGATGCAGGCGGCCTTTTTGCTTTTCCCCTCGATACCGCGGCGCGTCAGTCCTTCAGGTTCCGCAGCGGATGCGTGTCGGGCGTCCACGGGCTGTCGAACATCGCGAGGACGTCGGCGCGGTCGATATCGGCGATCGACTTGAAACGCCAGGCCGGCTGATGGTCCTTGTCGACGATCAGCGCGCGCACGCCTTCGATCACGTCGCCGTGCGCGAACGTCGAACGCGTGAGGTCGAGGTCGCGCCGCAGGCAATCGGCCATCGTCGCCCCGCGCGCCCGTTCGACGACTTCGAGCGATACGGCCATCGACAGTGGCGACAGCTGGCTGCGCATCGCATCGGTCGCCTTCCCGACCCATCCGTCGACCGCAGCGCAATCCTGCTCGGCGTCGAGCGATGCGAGGATCGCACCGATATCGGCTTGCGCGAAATGCCGGTCGATCCCGGCGTGCGCGTCGGCCAGCGCCGACGTGTCGGGCGTCGGCACCACCTTGTGCGACGCGGCCGCGTCGGCTACGCACGCGACCGCCTGCGCGCCGCTGTCGATGCGCGCGCTGCGCAGCGTATCGAACAGCGCCGGCAGCGCGGCGTCGGGCAGGTATGCGTCGGCAAGCTGCGCATACAGTGCGCCGGCCGCGTCGAGCGTCGCGCCGGTCACCGCGAGATAAGCGCCGATCGCGCCCGGCGTACGCGCGAGGAACCAGCTCATCCCGACATCGGGGAACAGGCCGATGCGCGTTTCGGGCATCGCCATCTTCGTCGAGTCGGTGACCACACGCAGGCCGCCCGTATGCCGTGCCGCCTGCGAAATGCCCATGCCGCCACCCATCACGACGCCGTGCATCAACGCGATGTACGGTTTCGGATAGGTGAAGATCGTATGGTTGAGCGTGTATTCCTCGATGAAGAACGTATCGACCGCATCGCGGTCGTCACGCTGCCAGGCGTCGTGGAAGAAACGCACGTCGCCGCCCGCGCAGAACGCGCGGGGATGCGGGCTGTGCACGACGACGGCGACCACGTCGGCGTCGTTGCGCCACGCGTCGAGCGCCTGCTGCATCAGCCGGATCATCCCGACCGACAGCGCATTCAGCGCCTTCGGCCGGTTCAGTTCGAGATAGCCGATGCGGTTCGCGACATACGCGCGGACATCGGGCTGGGCGGATTCCGCGGAAGCGGAAGTGGAATCGGTCATGTGTGTCATCCGGCGTATCGCGGGCGCACGCTCAGTGCGCCTGCATCTTCGAGAACAGGTTCAGCACCACGACGCCCGAGATGATCAGCCCGAGGCCGATCACGGCCGGCAGGTCCGGCACCTGGCGATAGAGCAGCATCGCGACGAGCGTGATCAGCACAATGCCGGCACCCGACCACACGGCATAGATGATGCCGACGGGCATCGTGCGCAACGTGAGGGACAGACAGTAGAACGCGATGCCGTAACCGGCCACGACGAGCGCCGACGGCCAGAAGCGCGTGAAACCGTCCGCCGCGCGCAGCGCGGACGTGCCGACCACTTCCGCGACGATCGCGATCGCGAGCCATGCGTAACCCGGAAGCTGCATCGCTCAGCTCCTTGCAAGTGCCAGCACGGCGTAGTCCTGCCCAAGCTCCGCGCACAGCGCTTCGACGACGAACTCGTGATCCGCGCGCTGCGGCAGCCCCGATGCGGTGATCGAGCCGATCACGCCGGCCCCCGCGACAGTCAGCGGAAACGCGCCGCCGTGCGGCGAATATTCCGAGATCGGCAGTCCGTGCTTCTCGGCGAGCGTGACGCCGGCCTGCTGCATGCGCAGGCCGATCGCATACGAGCTGCGGCGGAAATGCGCGACGACGTTGCGCTTGCGGCGCACCCAGTCGGCGTTGTCGGGGGTCGCACCGGCGAGCGCCCCATAAAACAGCGGCTGGCCGAACGTGACGATGTCGATCGCGATTGCATGACCGCGCGACGTCGCGAGCGCATGCATCCGGTTGCCGAGCGCCCAGGCGCGAGCTGGGTCGAAATGGGGAAACACAAGCGCCTGTTCCTGCGCGCCGATCGATTGCAGATCGTGAGCGATGTCCATGAATCCGTCGATGCAGTAGTCAAGTGTTGCAACGGCACCGACGCAATTCGCGCGCGACCCCGCTGCAGGAATGAACGACACAAGCAAACCGCTCGATTCTAGCTCACGCGCCTGCCGTACCGGCCCTGCAAGCGCCCCGCCGGCGATTGCAACGCGATTGTCAGAAAGTGCTTGCAAGCGTTCCGGATATTCCATATAATTCATTTCTTCGACGGACGCGGGGTGGAGCAGTCTGGCAGCTCGTCGGGCTCATAACCCGAAGGTCGTAGGTTCAAATCCTACCCCCGCAACCAACGTCCCGATTCATGCAAAAAGCCCGGCTCAATGCCGGGCTTTTTGTTTTTCGGCGCCCGATTCCGCGCATCACACGTTGCGCTTCGCACCGCACGCCGCGCGCATGCGCTCGCGTTCAAGAATGCCCCGCCCCGGTGATACACTCGCATCACCTCGTCCCTCCCACTCGACATGAAATTCTGCTCCGTCTGCGGTCACGAAGTCATCGCGCGCATTCCTCAGGGCGACAACCGTGAGCGCTTCGTCTGCGATCACTGCGGCACGATCCATTACCAGAATCCGCGTAACGTGGTCGGCACGGTGCCGGTCTGGGGCGAACAGGTGCTGCTGTGCCGCCGCGCGATCGAACCGCGCTACGGTTTCTGGACGCTGCCGGCGGGCTTCATGGAGATGGGCGAGACGACGGCCGAGGCCGCCGCGCGCGAAACGCTCGAGGAAGCCGGCGCACGCGTCGAGGTGCAGAACCTGTTCACGCTCCTCAACGTGCCGCACGTGCACCAGGTCCACCTGTTCTATCTGGCGCGGCTCACCGATCCGGCTTACGAGGCCGGCGAGGAAAGCCTCGAAGTCAAGCTGTTCGACGAAGCCGACATTCCGTGGGACGAAATCGCGTTCCCGACCGTCAGCCAGACGCTGCGCTTCTTCTTCGCCGATCGCGCCGCCGGCGACTACGGCGTGCATACCGGCGATATCTTCCGCTCGCTGCGCAACGGCTGAGCCCGCGCCCCATGGTCCCCTGGCTCGGCCCGGACGATCCGTTTCCGCCCATCGAACGCGCGCTCGGTCCGGCGACCGGCGCGCCGGGGCTGCTCGCCGCGAGCGCCGACCTGCTACCGTCGCGCCTGATCGAGGCCTACCTGCGCGGCATCTTCCCGTGGTATTCGGACGGTCAACCCGTGCTGTGGTGGAGCCCCGACCCGCGGATGGTCCTCGTGCCAGCCGAATTCAAGGTGTCCCCGTCGCTGCGCAAGACGCTCAGGCGCGTGCTGCGCGACCCCGCGTGGGAAGTGCGCGTCGACCACGACTTTCCGGGCGTGATGCGCGCGTGCGCGCAGGCGCCGCGTCGCGGGCAGCGCGGCACCTGGATCACGGCCGAAATCATCGACGCGTATACATCGCTCTATCGTTCCGGCAACGCGCACAGCATCGAGGCGTGGCATGACGGGCGCCGCGTCGGCGGCCTCTACGGCGTCGCGTTCGGACGGATGTTTTTCGGCGAATCGATGTACGCGGATGCCACCGATGCGTCGAAGATCGCACTGGCGACGCTCGTTGCCCATCTTCGCGAGCAGGGGCTGGAGATGATAGACTGCCAGCAGAATACGTCGCATCTAGCGTCGCTCGGCGGCCGCGAGATCGCACGCAAGGCCTTTGTCGCTCACGTGCGCCGCGCGGTAGCCGAACCGCCGATTCCGTGGCAGTTCGACAAGCGCGCGCTCGCCGCACTGACGGGCCCCGCAGAACCGGCCGCCCCCTCCGGGATCGAGCGCTAGCGCGGCACTCCCTCCCTGCATCGAGAGCTGCCCATGACTCACCCGACTGAGCTGCCGCTTTCACCGCTTTCGGCGCTGCAATTCTATGCAACGGCGCCCTATCCGTGCAGCTATCTGGACGGCCGCGTCGCGCGCTCGCAAGTCGCGACGCCGAGCCACCTGATCAATTCCGATATTTATACCGAGCTCGTGAAGGCCGGTTTCCGGCGCTCGGGCGTGTTCACCTATCGCCCATACTGCGACGGCTGCCGCGCCTGCGTGCCGGTGCGCGTGCCGGTCGGCGCGTTCAAGCCGTCCCGCACGCAACGCCGGATGTGGAAGCGGCACCGCGCGCTCGTCGCGACGGTCTCGCCGCTGCACTACGACGAGGAGCACTACGCGCTCTACATGCGCTACCAGTCGGCGCGCCACGCAGGCGGCGGCATGGATCGCGACAGCCGCGACCAGTACGAGCAATTCCTGCTGCAGAGCCGGATCAATTCGCGCCTCGTCGAATTCCGCGACCTCGACGCGCCGGGCGGCGAGCCCGGCAAGCTGCGCATGGTAAGCATGATCGACATCCTCGGCGACGGACTGTCGTCGGTCTATACATTCTTCGAGCCGGACGACCAGCACACGAGCTACGGCACGTACAACATCCTGTGGCAGATCGAACAGGCGAAAAGCCTCGGCCTGCCGTACGTGTATCTCGGATACTGGATCCGCGAGAGCCCGAAGATGGCCTACAAGGCAAACTTCCATCCGCTCGAAGGGTTGCTCGACGGCCGCTGGAAAGTGCTCGATCCGGATCGGGTCGACCTGCCGCCGGTCGACGCGGCACTCGCCCGCGCGCCGCTGCCGGGTGGGCATTCCGGGTCGGGCTGACGTGAGCGATACCGGCGCGGTTGCACGAGAGCGGCGCGCGTCCGTCCCGGTCATGAAGCGGCTGACGCGCGGCACGGCGACCGTCGCCGCGGGCCGCCATGAAGCGAAGCCCGCCCTTGCCGCACAACTCCCGGTAAAATAGCGGGTTGTCATTCATTCCGGCCGTCCGCCCAATTCCCGTGTTCAGTTCCCTCTATCCGCTGGCCCGCGCATCCCTGTTCAAGATGGATGCGGAAGACGCTCACCACCTCACGCTGCGCGCGCTCGGCGCGGCCGGCCGCACCGGCCTCGCCTGCGCGCTGTCGGCCCGCGTGCCCGATGCGCCGCGCACGGTGATGGGGCTCACGTTCCGCAACCCGGTCGGCCTCGCCGCCGGCCTCGACAAGGACGGCGCGGCCATCGACGGCCTCGCGGCGCTCGGCTTCGGCTTCATCGAGGTCGGCACGGTCACGCCGCGCCCGCAGCCGGGCAACCCGCGCCCGCGGATGTTCCGTCTGCCGCAGGCCGAAGCGCTGATCAACCGGATGGGCTTCAACAACCACGGCGTCGACCAGTTCGTGAAGAACGTCCAGGCCGCCCGCTATCGCGGCATCCTCGGCCTGAACATCGGCAAGAATGCCGATACGCCGATCGAACGCGCCGCAGAGGATTACCTGTACTGCCTCGAGCGCGTGTATCCGTTCGCGAGCTACGTGACGATCAACATCTCGTCGCCGAACACGAAGAACCTGCGCCAGCTGCAGGGCGCGGGCGAGCTCGACGCGCTGCTCGCCGCGCTGAAGGACAAGCAGCAGCGCCTCGCCGACCTGCACGGCAAGCTCGTGCCGCTCGCGCTGAAGATCGCGCCCGATCTCGACGACGAGCAGGTCAAGGAAATCGCCGACACGCTGCTGCGCCACAAGATCGAAGCGGTCATCGCCACCAACACGACGCTGTCGCGCGCAGCCGTGCAGGGCCTGCCGCACGCGGACGAGGCCGGCGGCCTGTCGGGCCGCCCGGTGTTCGACGCATCGAACGAAGTGATCCGCAAGCTGCATGCCGAAGTCGGCAGCGCGGTGCCGATCATCGGCGTCGGCGGCATCTTCTCGGGCGAGGACGCACGCGCGAAGCTCGCGGCCGGCGCGTCGCTCGTCCAGCTGTACACGGGCTTCATCTATCGCGGCCCTGCACTCGTCGCCGAATGCGTGAAGGCGATCGCGCACGAACACGCCGTGTAATATAGCTATAATCAAACGATATTTAGAGGTCGATTGTGTTTTTGCTATGATCGACCTCACATTCAGAATCAAGCGCCCCGCTGGGGCAAGGAAGCTCACACGATGAAAATTTCGCTGCTGAAGAAGCTGCTGGTCGCCGGCCTGATCGGTACGTCGTTCGCTGCCGCCACCGCGCATGCGGCCGACCTGCTCGACGAGGTGAAGCAACGCGGCACGCTGCGCGTCGGCCTCGAAGGTACGTTCCCGCCGTTCAACTCGAAGAATCCGCAAGGCGAACTCATCGGCTTCGACGTCGACATCGCGAAGGCCGTCGCCGCGAAGCTCGGCGTGAAGACCGAGTTCGTCACGACCGAATGGAGCGGCATCATCGCGGGCCTGCAGGCCGGCAAGTTCGACGTGATCGCCAATCAGGTCGGCATCACCGACAAGCGCAAGGAAACGCTCGACTTCTCGCCCGCGTACACGTACTCGTCGGCTCAGCTGATCCAGCGCAAGGACGACACGCGCCAGTTCAAGTCGCTCGACGACCTGAAGGGCAAGAAGCTCGGCGTCGCGCTCGGCACGAACTACATGGACATGGCGAAGTCGGTGCCCGGCGTCGACGTGAAGACGTACCCGGGCGCGCCGGAGTACCTGCGCGACCTCGCCGCCGGCCGTCTCGATGCGGCGCTCAACGACCGCCTGATGCTCGCGTACCTGACGAAGAACTCTCAACTGCCGCTGCGCCCGGGCGCGAACGTCGGCTCGGCGAACCCGTCGGGCATCCCGTTCAAGAAGGGCAACCCGAAGTTCCAGAAGGCGATCGACGACGCGATGGCGCAACTCGAAGCCGACGGCACGTTCACGAAGATCTCGGACAAGTGGTTCGGCATCGACGTGACGAAGCCGATCAAGTAAGCACGCCTCTGTTTCCCGCCTGACGGCGGGCCGGAAAGGGCGGCATCCGAAACGATGCCGCCCTTTGTTTTATCGGTCCGGTTTATGATTGCGCTTTCGCGCACGCATTCGCTTCGTATTCCATGTCGACAACGTCCCTGCTCGTCCAATCGCTGCCGGTGCTCGCCCAGGGTGCCGTGCTGACCGTCAAGTTCGCCGTGCTGTCGATGGTGTTCGGCCTGCTCGGCGCCGTCGTGCTCGCGATGATGGGCATCCGGCAAAGCGAGCCGCTCGACGGCTTCGAACGCATCTGGGTCAACGCGCTCGCGGGGCTCGCGCGCGCGTACGTGAGCCTGATGCGCGGCACGCCGCTGCTCGTGCAGATCTTCGTCATCTATTACGGGCTGCCAAGCCTCGGCATCTCGCTCGACCCAACGCCGGCCGGCGTGATCGCACTGTCCGCGAACGTCGCCGCCTACATGTCCGAAAGCATGCGCGGCGCGATCAACGGCATTCACCGCGGCCAGTGGCTCGCGTCCTACAGCCTCGGGCTGTCGTGGGGGCAGACGCTGCGCTACGTGATCGGCCCGCAGGCACTGCGCATCGCGGTGCCGAGCCTGTCGAACAGCCTGATCAGCCTGATCAAGGACACGTCGCTCGTATCGGTGATCACCGTGACCGAACTGCTGCGCAGCGCACAGGAAGTGATCGCGGCGACCTACCAGCCGTTGCCGCTGTACCTGGCCGCCGCCGCTGTCTACTGGGTGCTGTGCCAGATTCTCGAATGGGTCCAGCGCTGGTACGAAAAGCGCCTGTCGCTGCCCGCGCGGCACTGATCACGAAACACCTCCCGCCGGGCCGCGATTGCGCGCCCGGCTCCCGCCTTCCCTTCCTTCCCGCCTACTCGCCCGAATAGCGCACGCCGAGCGCCGCGCGTGCCGCGTCGGTCATCGCAATCATTCGCCGCGAATGGTCGTGCGTCATGATCGGGCTCTCCAGTTCGCCGGCGCGCAGCAGGTCGCAGAAATGCGCGGTCTCGTAGTTCAGGCCACCGCCATCGATCGGCGCATCGAGTTCGACCGTGCGCCCATCCGCATAGCGAATCGTCGCCCGCGCGGGGTTCCACCACTTCTCGTGAATCGTCACGTGCCCGCCTGCCGCGGCGATCAGCGCGTCACCGCGGCCCATCACGTCGAGCCCGCAAAAGAGCTGTGCGATGCCGCCGTTCGCGTGACGGCTGTTCAGGCTCGCGAACACGTCGACGCCCGTCGCGCCGATGCGGCCGAGCGTCTGCACGTCGACTGCCTCGCCAAGCCAGTCGACCGCGAGAAACGCTTCGTAGATCCCGATGTCGAGCAGCGCGCCGCCGGCGCGGTCGAGTCGATAGACGGAATGGTCGTCCGGCACCGACGACGACGCGCAGCCCGCGCGCACGAGCCGGATTTCGCCGATCGGGTCGTCGTGCAGGTGCGCGCGCAACTGACGATACAGCGGAAAGAACGGCGGCTTCATCGCTTCCATGAAGAGCCGTCCGGCAACGCGTGCCGCATCCAGCACGGCGTCGAGTTGCGTCGCGTTCAGCGTCGCGGGTTTTTCGCACAGAACGGCCTTGCCGGCGGCCAGCGCCGCTTGCGCGTAGTGCGCGTGACTGTCGTGGAGTGTCGCGATGTAGATCGCGTCGATGTCGCTCGCGAGGAGCGCGTCGAGGCTGGCGGCAGGCGCGCCGCCGCAGCTGTCGCAAAAGGCGGTTGCCGCGTCGGCGCGGCGTGCCCATACGCCGGCGAGCGTGGCACCCGGCACGTGAGCGAGGCTTTGCGCGAATCGGCGTGCGATGCTGCCTGCGCCGACGATGCCGAAGCGCACCGGGCGGTTGTCGAGGTCGTTCATCCGGATCTTCCGTGTCGGTCGTATGACGGTGGCCGGCACGCTGCCGGTCGGCCGTCATGATAAACGGCTCGCCGGCGCACGGATAAGCGACGCGTGTCGATTCAGGCGCGCACGGGTACGTCGACGGAGAAATCGCGCGAAATCTCGTCGGCGCTGAAATCGATCAACGCGAGCGAAGCCGCTTCGGCTTCGCGCGGGTCGCGGCGTTCGATCGCATCGACGACGCGCGCATGCGCCTTCACCGCGACGTCGTGCGCCCCCTCCTTCTGCGCAACGCGCGGATTCACAAGGCGAACCGCGCCGCGCACGATGGCCGCCATCTGCTGGAAAAACTGGTTGCCGCTCGCCTGAACGATCCGCGTGTGCAGCAGTTCGTCCGCCGTGTCGTATCCAGGGTCGCCCGGCTGCAACACCTTGAACGCTTCGAATGCCTCACGAATGCCCGCGATGTCGACCGCCGTCGCACGAACGGCCGCCTGCGCGGTCGCGCGCGGTTCGATCAGCATCCGGAATTCGATGACGTCGCGCATGAACTGCGGATCCGGCTTTGCACGGAACCGCCAGCTCACCACGTCTTCATCGATCATGCGCCAGTCGCGCATCGGTCGAACGCGCGTACCGACTTTCGGACGCACGTCGAGCATGTCGCGCGCAAGCAACATCGACAATGCTTCGCGCATCACCGTACGGCTCACGTCGAACTCTTTCGACAGCACGTCCTGCGGCGGCAAGATGCCGCCGTACTTGTCTTCGACGATACCCGAGACAAGCCCATCCATCACTTTGGCGACCAGTGACCGGTCTTTGCCCTGCTCCATGACACCTCCCCGTGCGTCGATTTGCGAACACCTGCTCCGCAGTTCCGCCGGCCCTGGTTACTACTGTTCTTATGATCTATAAGTTGATGAGTTCGGGGATATTTCGCTATCTGGTAAACACCTGACAGGGTTATCCCTCTTTCTGATGTGGTGATTTATAAGGCTTCAAAAAAAGCCCGGAAAGCGCGCTGCGCTTGCCGGGCCGGGCTTTCCGTCGAATTTAAACATGCAATCCATTACGGCATCCTGACGCCATTACGGACTGCTTCTCATTCAGTTTCGATTAATCGGGATAAACGATCGTTTCAACGCCGTTTGCCGTGCCGAGCAGGCACAGATTCGCGCCGCGCTCGGCGAACAGGCCGACCGTCACGACGCCCGGCCATGCGTTCACCTGCGCTTCGAAACCGCGCGGATCGGTGATCTGCAGCCCCTTCACGTCGATGATTTCGTTGCCGTTGTCGGTGATGTACGGCGCGCCGTCCTTCGTCACGCGCAACACCGGCACGCCGCCCAGCGCGGCCAAGCGCCGGCCGATCGCCGTGCGCGCCATCGGCACGACCTCGATCGGCAGCGGGAATGCGCCGAGCACCGGCACGCGCTTGCTGCCATCCGCGATGCAGACGAACGTATCGGCCACCGACGCGACGATCTTCTCGCGCGTCAGCGCACCGCCGCCGCCCTTGATCATTGCGCCGCTTGCGTCGATCTCGTCGGCACCGTCGACGTACACCTGCAGCGATTCGACCTCGTTCAGGTCGAACACCTTGATGCCGTGCGATTTGAGGCGTTCGGTCGTCGCGATGGAACTCGACACGGCGCCGCGGTAGCGCGATTTGACGGCCGCGAGCGCGTCGATGAAGCAGTTGGCGGTCGAGCCGGTGCCGACGCCGATCACGGCGCCTTCCGGCACGTTCTGGATCACATAATCGGCGGCTGCCTGGCCGACCAGGCGTTTGAGTTCGTCTTGAGTCATGGGGTGGGAATACAGCGGGATTGCGGAAAACCGGCAGTTTACCGGACTCGGATGACGACCCGGGCTTTTTCGGTGCGTGTTGCGGCACCGCGCGCCCTGATCGATCGTCAGGGCGCGCCCGTTGCGGCACCGTCCTCCGCAGGTGGCGTGGCGGGGAAATACTTGTCGAGCAGCGCTTGCGCGATCGCATCGGTCCCGGCGTCCGGGTTGCCCGCATAGTCGGATGGCCGGAAATGCATCTGAAACGCCGAGAATACGCGTTGCGTGCGCGCGTCGAGCACGCCGTCGGTTGGCACGTCATAGCCGTAGCGTGCAAGCTTCAGCTGCAATTCCCGCACGTCGACGAGCGCGTGCGGATCGCGACCGCCTAGTCGCGCGGCTACGGTCGCATCGTCCGGCCACGCGCCGACGCCGGCTTGCGCAAGCGCGTGCCACGGGAACAGCGGCCCCGGATCGATCTTGCGTTGTGGCGCGATGTCGCTGTGCCCGACCACGCGCGTCGGCAAAATTCCGTAGCGCGCGACGATGTCCTTCGACAAGCGGATCAGCGCATCGACCTGTTCGGGCGGATACGGCTGCCACGTGCGGTCTTGCGGATCGAGCGGGCCGCGGTTCACGTTCTCGATGCCGATCGACGCCGCGTTGAGCTCGGTCGTGCCCTGCCATTCGCTGATACCCGCATGCCATGCGCGTTTCGATTCGGGAACGAGCTGGTAGACGACTGGCATCCCGTGTTCGACGCGTGGTTGCGGCGGCACGACGTAGTGCGCGCTGACTGAATCGCCCGTCAGCGTGCTCAGCGATCTCGCTTCGTCGCTTTCTGTGTAATGCATCACGAGAAAGCGGATCCGCGAATCGGCGCCGCGCGCGTGCAGGCTCGTATCGGCGTAGTAGGCACCGCGCTCGACCAGCGACGGCGATGTACAGGCGGCCAGCAGGCCGAGGATGGCGCACAATGCGCCGAGGCGAAACAGGGTCATGGTCCGCGAGTTCCGGGAGCCGCGCGCCGCGCGCAGTGGCGGCACGCGTCGTTCGGGGCGTAACGGCCCGCGCATCGCGCGAGGCCGCGTGGGTCAGCCCGTATATCAGCCCGTGTATCAGCCCTTCACGCGCCGCTGCCGCACCGCTTCGTAAAGGCACACGCCGCTCGCGACCGACACGTTCAGGCTTTCGACGCTGCCGGCCATCGGGATACTCATCACTTCGTCGCAGGTGTCGCGCGTGAGCCGACGCATGCCTTCGCCCTCCGCACCCATGACGATGGCGACAGGACCATCGAGCTTCGTGTCGTACAGCGTCCCCGGCGCCTCGTCCGACGTGCCGATGATCCACACGCCGGCCTCCTTCAGCTCGCGCAGCGCGCGGGCGAGGTTCGTGACCGTGATGTACGGCACGGTGTCGGCCGCGCCGCTCGCGACCTTCGCCGCGGTCGCGTTCAGGCCGACCGCGCGGTCACGCGGGGCGATCACCGCATGCGCACCGGCCGAATCGGCGACACGCAGGCATGCGCCGAGGTTGTGCGGATCGGTGACGCCGTCGAGCACCAGCAGCAGCGCCGGACCCTGGATGCCGTCGAGCAGTTCGGACAGGTTCTGAGCGAGCGGAACGTCCTCGACGCGCGCGACGACGCCCTGGTGGCGCTCGGTATGCGCGAGACCCCACAGGCGGGTTTCATCGGCTGCGATCAGCCGCACGCCCGCTTCCTTCGCGGCGTGCAGGAAGTCCTGCATGCGGCGGTCGCGGCGCGTCTGGTCGTACAGCACCTCCGCAACCGTCGACGCATCGTGCCGCAAACGTGCGGTCACCGCATGAAAACCGTAAAGAACCTTCAGACGTGACATGACTGGAACAACCTTCGATCAAACGTGCGGCCGCGCGATGGGCGCAGCCGCGATCCATGGAAAAGGAAAGCGCCGCGTTGCCGGCCGGTGACCGGTAGAACGCGGCGTCTCTCGATACTGCAGGGGCACGCGCGTGCGCTGCCCCAAACGCTCAATACTTTTTGCGGGCGTGTACCTTCTTCGCGGCCGTCTTCGCCGCCACGCCGCCCTTCTTCTTCGCCGCACGCGTGTCGTTTACCGCGGCGGCCGGTGCGCTGGCCGTCCGCTTGCGACGCGGCGCGGCTTCCTCCACCGGCGGCAACGAGCGCACGCGCGGGCCGCCGCGATCGTTGCCGTTGCCGACAGCAACCGGCGCCGATGCGGGACGCGGCGCCTTCACCGGCGTGTCGCGCACGAGGCGGAAGTCGATCTTGCGCGCATCGAGATCGACGCGGCTCACCTGCACGCGCACGCGATCCGACAGGCGATAACGGATGCCCGTGCGCTCGCCGCGCAGCTCGTTCTTGATCTCGTCGTACTGGAAGTAGTCCGAGCCGAGTTCCGTGACGTGCACGAGCCCTTCGATGAACAGCGTGTCGAGCTGCACGAAGATGCCGAACGACGTGACGCCGTTCACCATCCCGCCGTATTCCTCGCCGAGCTTGTCGCGCATGAAGTAGCACTTGAGCCAGGCCTCGACGTCGCGCGACGCTTCGTCGGCACGCCGCTCGTTCGCCGAGCAATGCAGGCCGAGCTCTTCCCAGATCGCGGTGTTCACGCGCGAACGGCCGCGCGCTTCGTCGTCGGCCTGCTGCATCGCGCGGGCGCGTGGCGACAGCGCGGTGTTCAGCTCGAAGCCGTCCGGTGCCTTCGGCGTGTACTTCTTGCCCGACAGGATCGCGTAGATCGCGCGGTGCGTGAGCAGGTCGGGATAGCGGCGGATCGGGCTCGTGAAGTGCGCGTACGCCTCATACGCGAGACCGAAGTGGCCGATGTTGTCCGGGCTGTAGACGGCCTGCTGCATCGAGCGCAGCAGCATCGGCTGCAGCATCTGCGCGTCGGGCCGGTCGCGAATCTGCGCCATCAGCGCCGCATAGTCGCTCGCATGCGGCTTCTCGCCGCCGCCGAGCGACAGGCCCATGCCGCGCAGGAACGCGCGCAGGTTCTCGAGCTTTTCCGGCGTCGGCCCCGCGTGCACGCGGTACAGGCCCGCATGCTTGTTGCGCTTAAGGAAATCGGCCGCGCAGACGTTCGCGGCCAGCATGCATTCCTCGATCAGCTTGTGCGCATCGTTGCGCTGACGCGGCACGATCTGTTCGATCTTGCCCTGCGAGTTGCAGACGATGTACGTCTCGGTCGTGTCGAAGTCGATCGCGCCGCGCTTCTGGCGTGCGGCGAACAGCGACTTGTAGACGCCGTACAGATCCTGCAGGTGCGGCAGCAGGTCCGCGCGGCGCGCGGCCTCCGGCCCCTTCGTGTTCGACAGCACGGCCGCGACTTCGGTGTACGTCAGGCGCGCGGCCGAATGGATGACCGCCGGATAGAACTGGTACGCCTTGATCTCGCCGCGCGCAGTAATCACCATGTCGCACACGAGCACGCAGCGGTCGACCTGCGGATTCAGCGAGCACAGCCCGTTCGACAGCTTCTCCGGCAGCATCGGGATCACGCGGCGCGGGAAATAGACCGACGTGCTGCGCTCCAGCGCGTCGGCGTCGAGGCCGCTGCCCGGCTGCACGTAGTGCGACACGTCGGCGATCGCGACGATCAGGCGGTAGCCGTCGCCGCGCCCGACCTTGGTCGGCTCGCAGTAGACGGCATCGTCGAAGTCGCGGGCGTCCTCGCCGTCGATCGTCACGAGCGGCACGTCGCGCAAATCGACGCGGAAGCGCAGGTCGGCCGGACGGACCGCGTCGGGCAGCGCGGCGGCATCGTCGAGCGCCCGCTGGCCGAATTCGTGCGGCACGCCGTATTTGCGCACGGCGATCTCGATTTCCATGCCTGGATCGTCGATGTCGCCGAGCACTTCTACGACGCGGCCGAGCGGTTGCGAATGGCGGCTCGGGAAATCGGTCAGTTCGACGACGACGACCTGCCCGACCTTCGCCTTCTTCACGTTCTGCGTGATCAGGATGTCGTGGCCGATGCGCTTGTCTTCGGGTGCGACGATCAGCGCGCCGTTCTCGTTGAGCAGGCGGCCGATCACGCGCTTGTTCGCGCGCTCGGTCACTTCGACGACATGGCCTTCCGGACGGCCGCGGCGATCGTACCCGACGATCCGCGCGAGCACGCGGTCGTTGTGCATGACCTTTTGCATTTCGCCGTTCGGCAAGAACAGGTCGTCCTGGCCGTCGTCGCGGATCACGAATCCGTAGCCGTCGCGATGCCCCTGCACGCGGCCGGCGACGAAATTCGACGGATGGGTGAGCTGATAGTGGCCGCGCTTGTCGAGGCGGATCTGGCCGTCGCGTTCCATCGCGGCGACACGCCGGAAGAACCCTTCGCGTTCCTGGCGTTTGATCGACAACGCTTCGGCGATGTCGTTGGCTGCCAGCGGCGCGTCGCTCGTACGCAGCACGCCGAGAATTTCTTCACGGCTCGGAATGGGGTACGGATATTTGCTCAAGGGTTTGTCGATGATTGTTCTCGTTGCGTTGACTGATGGTGCACGGCATCAACATAGAAGTGTCCGTCAGACAGTTCTATAGTGACGGCGGCGGATCATTCTATCACCCGCCTGTGTTGCCAAAAGACGCGAATGCCGCGTGCAGGCGCCGCAGCGGCGGGTTTGCAGTGCATTGCAAAAAAATGTTGACACAATTAATTGGGGCGCTATAATTTCACTTCTTTGCAGCAAGCAGCTACTGCAAAACGTGCCCAGGTGGCGGAATTGGTAGACGCACTAGGTTCAGGTCCTAGCGGTGGCAACACCGTGGAGGTTCGAGTCCTCTCCTGGGCACCATCTGTTTTTGAAAAGGTCGGCTTCATGCCGGCCTTTTTTCATTTCAAGCCTTGCATTACGCGCGCTGGCCGCGCCATATGCCCATCGCACCGATCGATAGCAGCATTGATCGGTTATCGATTGCCCTCCCCGCTGGTACGTCGGCCGCCTTGCTTTCAATGAATCCAGCGAGAGCACGGCTTATGACTTCGATGAATCGCCGCGCGTTCGCACGCGCGATGCCGGGCCCGCATCCCGGTGCACGCCGAGAACACCCCATCCACGCTGCGCATCGGACATCAAAAATCGTCGACGCTCAAGACGCGCGGCACGCTCGAGCAGTCGCTCGCGCCGCTCGGCCTGCGCGTGTCGTGCCATGAATTCGCAAGCGGCTTGCCACTGACCGAACCGCTCAACGTCGGCGCAGTCGATTTCAGCGCCGACGTGCCCGACACGGCTCCCGTCTTCGCGCAAGCCGCGCATGCGCGCTTCGTCTTCGTGTACGTCGCGCAGCAAGCGCCGTCACCGAAAGCGCAGGCCATCATCGCCAAACGCGACAGCGCGCTGCCCGCGCTTGGCTGATCTCAAGAGCAAGCGCATCGCCGTCACGAAGGCTGTCGGCAGCCGCTACCGGGTGCTTGCCGCCCTCGCACACACAAAGCTTGCCCCCAACGACGCGGCAATCCACTTCCACTACCTAACGCCGGCGGACGGCCGCGCAACGTTCGAACGCGGCAGCGTCGATGCATGGATCACGCGGGATCCTTACATCGCATCGGTCGACGCGAACGACGTGCGAATTCCGCAGCCTCTCAGAACTTCGGTGAGCAGCAGAACATCGCCGATACGTTCCGCGCAGCAGCTGCGCTGCCTGCCCGCGGCGACACGGCTGAATCGCGGCGCTGGAATTTCGCTGCAAAGCGTGCGGTTCCGATCGGCGCGTGATGCTCCGACCATGCGACGGGCGAAGAAATTTTTATCGCCGTCGCTCGAATTGTATTGACAGACTCTTGAGACACGCTAAAATAGCGGTCTTCGCATCGCAGCAAGCGAAACGTGCCCAGGTGGCGGAATTGGTAGACGCACTAGGTTCAGGTCCTAGCGGTGGCAACACCGTGGAGGTTCGAGTCCTCTCCTGGGCACCACTTATTTAAGAAAGGCCGGCTTTTTAGCCGGCCTTTTTCTTTTTCAGCCTCAGCAGGCGAAGCGCTTCGCGCTCTACGTGAGGGCTCGAAAAGCTGCATTTTCAAGCGCAACTCGGGGGCGCGCCCGCGTTACCAAGCCCCCCCCTCCCGTGCACCATCCGCTTTCCAAAAACGAGCGGCTTATCCCGGCCTTTCGTCATTTCCGACTCAAGCAACGAAGCGGAATCGAGGCCGCGAATTTCGAGAGGCCCGGCGAACTCAGCGGACACGCGACAATCACATGGCCTCTTCACCGATCCAGCAGCCGAACGGCCCATCAAGACCGGCCCGCCGCCGACCTCAGGCGCCGTTCCAGCGTTTCGCGGCAATCGCGACACGCTCGCCCAGCACTTCCGCCGTCTTGCGATCGCTCTCCAGGATCGCATCGCCGCCCTCGTCTGCATTTGCCTGCGCCATCGCACCGAGGAACGACCCGAGCCGATTCAGATCGTTGACTGAACCCGCACTGCTGTTGTTGCCGGGCATCAGACCGAGGCTGACCCACAGCATCTGATGCTGGGCGGCGAAGACCGCCAGTTGTTGCAACGTCGACAGTTTGTCGCCGCTTTGCGAAGCCGACACCGTGAAACCGGCCGCCAGCTTGTCACGCCACTTGCCCCAATGTTTCGACGATGCGTCCATGAAGCCCTTGAACTGAGCGGACGCACTGCCCATGTAGGTCGGCGAGCCAAAGATGATCGCCTTCGCATCGCGCTCCAGGTACTCCCAGTGTTCGTCGATCGCGTCGACGGGGATCAACTTGACCGACGCGCCGTCGACTTTCTCGACGCCGCGCGCAACTGCGTCGGCAATAACGGCTGCGTGGCCGTAGCCGCTATGAAAAACCACTGCGATTTCTGACATGACGAACTCCTCGGCGCGGATCGTTCCGCAATAAACGTTACCGCGATAGTAACAGAAAAGATCGAAATACAACCGACTTCGCCCACATGCGTCGCACGCGCCATTGCATGCCGACATCTACATGCACACGGCCCGCCAGGCGAGCGGACAATCGCTGCGATCGCATCCCATAACCGCAGGACAGCGCGCACGACAGGATGCCATCGACAACAATTTCCCTGGCGACACACGTAAGTGTGCATTCGGGAAATTCGCTCGATCCTTTCCGGCAATGATTCCCTCACACCCGCATCGGTCGGCCACGGCATTCAGACGCGACAAACCAGGCGCGCCCTTTTTTCACCCATCCAAACGATCGTACAAAAATCTGTTGACACGCCCTTCGGGCACGCTATAATTGCGGTCTTTCGCGATGCAGCAACGCGAAACGTGCCCAGGTGGCGGAATTGGTAGACGCACTAGGTTCAGGTCCTAGCGGTGGCAACATCGTGGAGGTTCGAGTCCTCTCCTGGGCACCATCTGTTTTTGAAAAGGTCGGCTTTATGCCGGCCTTTTTTCATTTCCGGCTCCGGAATCACTGCGGGCGCCCTTGCGGATACACCGCAGCCGCAGCGCGACTCGCACCAGCCCGCCAATCCGAACCGAGTGCCGGGCGGGTTCCACGCCGGCCCTCCTGCACGCGGATCGCCTCACTTCGGTGATTCGCTCCGCTCTTGCCTCCTCCCCGCCGCCTCCATCGTCGCCCCAGAACGAAACCGGGATTTCCCTAGGCTGACACGCCGCCGCTCACGCGGTTAAATAAATCAACGTGATTTATTTAATGCGTCGCAACCGACGCGCCCATGGAAGGAGACGCCATGAGAAGCCCGCACATCGGCCAGGGAAGCAACTCGGCCAACGTGCGCCGTTACAACGAGCGCCTGCTGTTGAAGACGCTGCGCCGTGCGGGTAGCGCGTCGAAGGCCGACCTCGCCCGTCTCGCGAACATGACGGGCACGGCGGTCGGCAGCATCATCGCGTCGCTCGCCGATGCAAAGCTGATCGCATTCGCCGGCCGCACCGAAGGCCAGCGCGGCCAGCCGGCCTCGCTGATCCGCCTCGATCCGCGCGGCGCGTTCGGCATCGGCGTCCATCTCGACCGGATGCGCATTGAGACGGCGCTCGTCAATTTCGCGGGCGACGTGCTCGGCCGCCGCTCCCATGACACGCTGCTCCCCCCGCCGGCCGACGTGCTCGAAATCGTGCGGCACGACATCGATGCGATGCAGGATCTGCTCCCCGCGCATGAGCGCGCGCGCCTGACGGGCGTCGGCGTCGCGCAGCCGTATAACCTCGGCGCATGGATGCGCGAGCTCGGCCTCGCGCCCGACACGTTCCGCGCATGGGAAGACGTCGACTTCGCGAGCGACCTCGGGCGCACGCTGTCGCTGCCCGTGTTCGGCGAAAACGACGGCAACGCGGCCGCGATCGCCGAACTGTTCTACGGGTACGGCCGGCAGTGCGACGACTTCGTTTACCTGTTCATCGGTCCCGCGATCGGCGGCGGCATCGCGATCGACGGCGACTGCCTGCGCGGCGTGACCGGCAATGCCGGCGACATCGCCGTGATTCCTGTGCCGCCGAGCCGGCTGGCCTCCGCGCCGCCGCCTCGCGGCCCGTGGGACATCCTCCTCGCCCGCGCATCGCTGCACGCGCTCGTACGCCACCTGCGCCATCACGGCGAGACGGTCGAGAACCGCGCCGACCTCGAGGCCTGCATCGCGCGCGGCCTGCCGGCGGTCGACGAATGGATCGACGACTGCGTCGACGCACTCGCCCCGGCATTGCGCGCGGTGCTGTGCGTCGTCGATGCGCCGGTGGTCGTGCTCGATGCCGATACCGACGCTGGCCTGCTCGATGCGCTGATGACCCGCCTGCGCGCGGCGCTCGTCGCCACCGCGCCGGAAGCGCGCGGCACGCCGACACTCGTGCGCGGCACGTTCGGCGCCGACGCCGGTGCGATCGGCGCCGCGACGCTGCCGATGTTCTTCAACTTCTCCCCGCGGGCCGGCATCCTCAAGGGCGCCCGCACCGAATCGCAGGAGGTCAACCATGTCGCATTCTGAGTCGCCCCGGCCGCTGCTCGAGATGCGCCGGATCAGCAAGACGTTCCCGGCCGTACGCGCGCTCGACAACGTCAGCCTGACCGTCTATCCGGGCGAGATCCACGCCCTGATGGGCGAGAACGGCGCGGGCAAATCGACGCTGATGAAGATCCTGTCGGGTGCGTACCGCGCCGACGCCGGCGGCGAAATCCTGATCGACGGCGAGCGCATCGACGTCGACGGCCCCCTCGCCGCGCGCGATGCGGGCGTCGCGGTGATCTACCAGGAGCTGTGCCTCGCGCCGAACCTGACCGTGGCGGAAAACATCTACGTCGGCCGCGAACTGCGGCGCGGCAACCGGCGCTGGGGCACCATCGACCGCGCGGCGATGGCGCGCGGCTGCCAGGACGTGCTCACGCGTCTCGGCGCCCCGTTCGGGCCCGACACGCTCGTCGGCACGTTGTCGATCGCCGAGCAGCAACTCGTCGAGATCGCGCGCGCCGTGCACACCCGCGCCCGCATCCTCGTGATGGACGAACCGACGACACCGCTGTCATCGCGCGAGACCGAGCACCTGTTCGGGCTGATCCGCCAACTGCGCGAGGAAGGTCTCGCAATCATCTACATCAGCCACCGGATGGCCGAGATCTACGAGCTGTCCGACCGCGTGTCGGTGCTGCGCGACGGATCGTACGTCGGCACGCTCGAGCGCGAATCGCTGTCGGCCGAACGGCTCGTCGCGATGATGGTGGGGCGCGACATCTCCGGCTTCTACAAGAAGGAACATGCGCCGTACGACCCCGGCCATCTGCTGCTGTCGGTACGCGACATTGCCGACGGCGACCGCGTGCGCGGCTGCAGCCTCGACCTGCATGCGGGCGAGGTGCTCGGCATCGCCGGGCTCGTCGGCGCGGGCCGCACCGAGCTCGCGCGGCTGATCTTCGGCGCGGAACCCCGCACCCGCGGCGACGTGAAGCTGGGCGATCGTACGTTCGGCGCACATTCGCCACGCGACGCGATCGACGCGGGCCTCGTCTACCTGACGGAGGACCGCAAGCGCCAGGGCCTGTTCCTGGATATGAGCGTGCGCGACAACATCAACATTTCCGTGTGCAACCGCGACGCGCGGCTCGGTGCGCTCGATCTCGCACGCGGCGCCCAACGCGCGCGCGACGCGATCGCCTCGCTGTCGATCCGCGTGCCGAACGCGAACGTAAACGTCGGCGCGCTGTCGGGCGGCAACCAGCAGAAAGTGCTGCTGTCGCGCCTGCTCGAGACGAAGCCGCGCGTGCTGATTCTCGACGAACCGACACGCGGCGTCGACATCGGCGCGAAATCCGAGATCTACCGGATCATCAACGAACTGGCCCGTGCGGGCGTCGGCGTGATCGTGATCTCGAGCGAGCTGCCGGAAATCATCGGCGTCGCCGATCGCGTGCTCGTGATGCGCGAAGGCGAGATCGCCGGCCAACTCGGCGGCCACATGCACACACCCATTACGCAGGAAGCGATCATCGCGCTCGCCACCGGCTCGCAGGCCGAACTCGCCGACGCGCACTGACCACGGCCCCTTCATCTCCCTCTTACGTCCAGGTACCGACATGATCAACCCGACCAAGCAGCGGAACCTCGCTTCCGCGACGGCCCATCCGGTGGCCAACCGTACGCCCCTGATGCGCGGCGCCGATCATCGCGCGCGCATGCAATCGCTGATGCGCACCGCCGGCATGCTGCCGGTGCTGCTGGTTCTGTGCATCGGCTTCGGATTCCTGACCGATGGCTTCTTCACGCTGCAGAACCTGTCGATCGTCACGCAGCAGGCCTCGATCAACATCGTGCTCGCCGCCGGCATGACCTTCGTGATCCTGACGGGCGGCATCGACCTGTCGGTCGGCTCGGTGCTCGCCGCATCGGCCGTCGCCGCGCTGCTCGCGTCGACCATTCCCGGCTGGGGCTGGCTCGGCGTGCCGATCGCGCTCGCCGTCGGCCTCGTGTTCGGCGCGATAAACGGCGGCCTGATCTCGTTCCTGCGTCTGCCGCCGTTCATCGTCACGCTCGGCGCGATGACGGCCGTGCGCGGCGTCGCCCGCCTGATCGGCAACGATACGACCGTCTTCAACCCGCAACTGCCGTTCGCGTTCATCGGCAACGGCACGATCCTCGGCGTGCCGTGGCTCGTCGTGATCGCGTGCGCGGTGATCGCGCTGTCCTGGTTCATCCTGCGCCGCACGGTGCTCGGGATGCGGATCTATTCGGTCGGCGGCAACCCGGAAGCCGCACGCCTGTCGGGCATCAACGTGCGGGCGATCCAGCTGTTCGTGTATGCCGCGTCGGGTCTGCTCGCGGGCCTCGGCGCGGTGATGTCGGCCGCGCGGCTTTATGCGGCCAACGGCCTGCAGCTCGGCCAGTCGTACGAACTCGATGCGATTGCCGCGGTGATCCTCGGCGGCACGAGCTTCGTCGGCGGCGTCGGCTCGATCGTCGGCACGCTGATCGGTGCGCTGATCATCGCGGTGCTGACCAACGGTCTCGTGCTGCTCGGCGTGTCCGACATCTGGCAATACATCATCAAGGGGCTCGTGATCATCGGCGCCGTCGCGCTCGACCGCTATCGCCAGCGCGATTCGGCCCGCACCTGACACGCGTTCCTCACCGCGCATTTCTCACCATTCAACCATCAGGGCGCAGGCAGGTCCTCCTGCGCCCGTCCGCCAACGGACCTTCCGGAGACACAACGACATGTTCAAGCACAAAGCCGCCCTGACCGCCGTCGCCTGCGCGCTCGCCTTCGGCGCCGCCACCGCCCACGCAGCCGACAAGCCGCTGAAATCGATCGGCGTCACGGTCGGGTCGCTCGGCAACCCGTATTTCGTGACGATCGTGAAGGGTGCCGAAGCACGCGCCAAACAGCTCAACCCGAACGCGAAGGTCACCGCGGTTTCTGCCGACTACGACCTGAACAAGCAATTCACGCAGATCGACAACTTCATCTCCGCGCACGTCGACATCATCCTGCTCAACGCGACTGATCCGAAGGCGATCGAGCCGGCGGTGAAGAAGGCGCAGGCGGCCGGCATCACGGTCGTCGCGGTCGACGTCGCGGCTGCCGGCGCGAACGCGACCGTGCAGACCAACAACGTGAAGGCCGGTGAGCTGGCGTGCGACTACCTCGCGAAGAAACTCGGCGGCAAGGGGAACGTAATCATCGAGAACGGCCCGCAGGTATCGGCCGTGATCGATCGCGTGAACGGCTGCAAGGCCGTGCTCGCGAAAAACCCGGGCATCAAGCTGCTGTCGAGCGACCAGGACGGCAAAGGCTCGCGCGAAGGCGGGATGAACGCGATGCAGGGCTACCTGACGCGCTTTCCGAAGCTCGACGGCGTGTTCACGATCAACGACCCGCAGGCGATCGGCAGCGATCTCGCGGCGAAGCAGCTGAATCGCCCGAACATCGTGATCACGTCGGTCGACGGCGCGCCGGACATCGAGGTGGCGCTGAAGTCCAACACGCTCGTGCAGGCGTCGTCGAGCCAGGACCCATGGGCGATGGCGCAGCAGGCCGTCAACGTCGGCTACGGGATCATGAACGGACAGAAGCCGGCAAATCCGATGATCCTGATCGAGCCGATGCTCGTCACGCGCGACAACGTGAAGGGCTACAAGGGCTGGAGCAGCCCGCGCTGATCGCGCGACACCAACCGCGATCCCCGGCGGTGCCGGGCCGCCTCGCCGCGCGCGGCGCCCGGCCCTGCCCGTTCCCTCGCCTCAACCTGGTCGTGTCGAAACACCCGCCCGATTATTTCTTCATCGGCGAAAACAGCGCCGATCTCGCGTTCGATCCGGCCGACTTGCCCGACGGCGCGCTCGACGCGGCCGAGATCGTGCACGTCGGCTCGCTCGGCGTCGTGCGCGAGCCGCTTGCGTCGCGCCTGATCGAAGTCGTGCAGGCTGCACGCGCCGCCGGCAGGCGAATCTCGTTCGATCCGAACTATCGCGCGCCGATGGCCGCGCCGTCGTATCGCGACACACTGCGCCGGCTGGCAAGTCTCGCCGACTGGATCAAGGTCTCCGACGAAGATCTGCGCGGCCTGTTCCCCGAACTCGACGAAGCCGCCGCGCTCGCGCAATTGCGCGCGTGGGCCCCCGATGCGAGCCTGCTCGTCACGCGCGGCGCGGCCGGCATGCAGCTTCTGCATCGCGATACTGCACTGTTCCAGCCGGCGTTCGCGACCGAGATCGTCGATACCGTCGGCTGCGGCGACGCCAGCATCGGTGGCTGGCTCGCCAGCCAGCTCGTGCACCCCGGCGCATCGGCCGCCGATCATCTGCGCTACGCGGCAGCCTGCGCGGCAGTCGCCTGTGCGCATGCGGGCGCGTATGCGCCCACGGCTGCCGAGGTAGCAGAGGTCATCGCGAATCCGGCGACCGCCGAATCGGCCGACGCCGCGCTATCGCACTAGGCAGCACCGGAACGCGCTGGACGGCGCGTTCGCCTCGCATCGTCACGCATCGCCCTGCGCGCCCTTCCCACCATTGCCGCCATTTCCGCGCGCCTGCAGCAATTGCAGGCTCTCGTCGACACTCAGTTCGGACATCGCGTCGTCGCGCAGCGTCTCGTCGGCCGCGCGGCGCAGCGCATGCAGCGCGTGCTCCTTGAGCCGCACGATCGCGAACTGCAGCCCGCGGGCCGCGCATTCGGCCGCGAACGTGCGCAACGACTCGATCGTCGTGCCGTCCACGTCCGGCGTTTCCTCGAGACTCAGCAGCACGGTACGCGCATCGGGCGCGGCCTTCATCAGCACACGCACGCGATTGAGCATCCGGTCCGCGTTCGCGAAGAATAGCTGCGCCTCGGGCCGCACGATCAGCACTCCGGGTACCGGCTTCGCATCGGCGTGATTCGCGACGTCGACAAAGTCGTGCCCGTCGCGCAGCCGGCCGAGCACGCTCACGTTCGGCTCCGACAACTTGCGCAGCGTCAGCAGCAGATTCACGCCGATGGCTGCGAGCAGTCCGTGCAGCACGCCGAGCACGAGCACCGCGAGCAGCGCGGCGATCACGACGAGCCGGTCGCGATGCCAGACCCAGTACGGCCGGAACACCGACGGATGCAGCGAGTGGCTGACCGCGAAGATCACGATCGCCGCGAGCACGGGCTCCGGCGTGCGCGCAAGCTGCGGCAGCAGCAGCCACACGATCAGCGCGACCACGCCGGCCGCCCACAAGCCCGCGAAACGCGACCGCGCACCGGCCGCCTCGTTCGCGGCCGTCGCCGAATAGCCGGCGCCGACCGGCATCCCGTGCAGCAGCCCCGACACGAGGTTCGCGCAGCCGAGCGCGACGAGGTCGCGGTTCGCCGACACGCTGTCACCGTGCTTCAGCGCGAAGTTGCGAATCGATCCGTACGACTCCGCATACAGGATCAGCATCAGCGCGAAAGCAAGTTCGACCGTCTGCATCCATGCATTGCGGTCGAGATGCGGCAGCCCGAATTCGATGTGGCGGAAATCGATGTGTCCGACGATGGCGATCCCGTATTGCTGCCAGTCGACCATATACCCGGCCGCGATCGACAGCACGATCACGACCAGTGTCGCGGGCACGCGCGAGCGCCGGCCGAGCACGAACAGCAACGCGAGCGCGGTCGTGCCGAGCGCGACGCTCGCGAGGTTCGCGTGCGATGCGCCGGTGACGAGCTCGAGCGCGGCATGCGGCGCGTCACCGTGCTGCACGGAGATCGCGAGAATCTTCGGCAGTTGCTTGATGACGATCGTCAGCGCCAGGCCGAACGTGAAACCGCGCAGGACCGGACGCGCGACGAAATCCGACATGCCGCCCAGTCGCGCGGCGCCCGCCAGGATGAACAGCACGCCCGTCATCGTGACGAGCGCGGCCGCCAGCGCGAGCTGCGCGGCAAGCGCCATCCCGGACTCGGCCAGCACGGTCGCGGCGAGCACGGCCGCCGACGACGACGTCGACGACACGATCGCAAAGCGACTGCTGCCGGTCAGCGCATAGACGACGAGACCCGACAGCAGTGCGATGAGGCCGGCTTGCGGCGGCAGGTTGGCGAGACCCGCGTACGCGACCGCCTCGGGAATCAGCAGCCCGGCGATCGACAGGCCGGCCAGCGCATCGAGACCGATTCGCTGCGTGGGCGACGGCGTTGCCGCATCGAGTGCAGCGAAATGCCCGGGATGCTGCGGGCCGGCATCCGGATGGGGGGGGACGGTCGTCATGAAGTGGCAGGCGCCGGGCGCGTATCAGGGTTTGACGGCGATGACACCCGACCAGCCGGGCAGATAGCGGGCGTCTTGCTCATGCGCACGGCGCAGCGAGAGGTCGAGCGCCTTCGAGAAGTTCTTGCGGATCTGGTCGAGCGTCACGTGCTGGCGCAGGTAGTCGGCCCACAGGAATTCGCTGAACGGCGTCGCATCCTTCGCGTAGCCGCCGGCCGTGCGCAGCTCGCCCGCGAGGCTCCGGTACGGATCGTCCTCGAGCCCCGTCAGCGCCTTCGGCAGATGTGCGTATTCGCGACGCGAACCATCCGCACCGAACGGATGCACCCACTGGTTGTGTTCCATCATCCGCCAGAAGATCGTGTTGTCGAGCCAGGACAGATCCTTCAGCAGCATCGCGTTCACACGCGTCTCCCCTTCCTCGATCAGCGCGAGGCCGAGATGGTGATGGTCGGTGATGTAGTGCAGCCCGTCCGGGCCGAGGACGGCCGGAAACCAGTGCGACTCGATCGCGGCCTTGCGTGCGCGCTTGTCGAGCGTCTTCCAGTGCTTGCGCTTCGCTTTCACTTCGCGATAGCCGACCGTCATTTGCGTCGGACGCAGTGCGTCGAGCCGGACGGGAATGAGATGAACGTCGTTGCCGAGTGCCATGGTCGTACCCCATGTTACGAATTTCCGGCAACGATACTCCGGATCTTGCGAGCCGTTAATACGTCGCGGCCTCGATACGCATACGCTTGACCATCTCTGACAACGGAGCGCACCACTATGCACGCAGGTCGTCGCGCTCGAGACGATGACGAACGTAGGGAATTCCGTCATGAACGACGCTCACGCGCCGCATCCCGAGCTTGCGTGCGACGTTCAGCGAACCCGTGTTCGCCTCGGCAATATCGGCGATCACGCGCGGCAGCCGCACGGTGTCGAACGCATGACGCACGACGGCCGCGGCGGCCTCGCATGCGATGCCGCGCCCCCACGCCGCGCGCACGAGCCGCCAGCCGATCTCGACGTCGCGCGCGCCGCCCGCATAGTCGGGAATCAACAGGATCCATCCGGTGAACGCGTCGGGCGCGGCCTTCTCGAAGATCGACCAGTAGCCGAGGCCGGGCGGATACGCGCGTGTGATCCGGTGCGTGACGAAGCGGCGATGTTCGTCCGGGTCGTGCCACGGGCCCGAGATGTAGCGCGTGACCTCCGGATCGCGATCCATCTCGATGCTCGCGTCGAGATCTGCCAGCACGCGCGGGCGCAGCCACAGCCGCCCGGTCTCCAGGACGGGCAATGCGGCAACGGAGGGTTGGGTCATCGGGACTCCTGATTCGGTGGCGATGCGCATCGCGCACATTACATAACTGATACAAAAAGCCTTCCGGCATGATACAGACGCCTGTCGCCTGTCTCGTGCACGTTCATTTCCGTTTTCTCAACAACCCATTTCGTAGGGATTATTCCCGATTCGCGGTTATCGCACCCCACATCGTAAGGTGCCGCGGCCTACACTCGATAGATGCCCCCGCACCGCGCGCAAGCCGGGCCGGCATCCGCCTGCGGATCGTGAGCGCGCAAGCTACGAGGAGACCTCGGACATGAGCTGGACCCGCGAACAACGCAACGTCACGATCGCCGCCTACCTGGGCTGGACACTCGACGCATTCGATTTTTTCCTGATGGTCTTCGTGCTGAAGGACATCGCCACCGAATTCGCGTCGACGATCCCCGCCGTCGCGTTTGCGCTGACGCTCACGCTCGCGATGCGCCCGATCGGCGCGCTGATCTTCGGCCGGCTCGCCGACCGCTTCGGCCGCCGTCCGACGCTGATGGTCAACATCGCGTGCTATTCGCTGCTCGAACTCGCGTCGGGCTTCGCGCCGAGCCTCGCCGCGCTGCTGGCGCTGCGCGCGCTGTTCGGCATCGCGATGGGCGGTGAATGGGGCGTCGGCTCCGCGCTGACGATGGAAACCGTGCCGACCCACGCGCGCGGCTTCGTGTCGGGCTTGCTGCAGGCTGGCTATCCGAGCGGCTACCTGCTCGCGTCTGTCGTGTTCGGCCTCTTCTACCAGTACATCGGCTGGCGCGGCATGTTCATGGTCGGCGTGCTGCCCGCGCTGCTCGTGCTGTATGTGCGCACGCACGTGCCCGAATCGCCGGCCTGGAAGCAGATGGAAAAACGTGCGCGGCCGAGTCTCGTAACCACGATCCAGCAGAACTGGAAACTCACGATCTACGCGATCGTGCTGATGACCGCGTTCAACTTCTTCTCGCACGGCACGCAGGACCTCTACCCCACCTTCCTGCGCGAACAGCATCACTTCGATCCGCATACCGTGTCGTGGATCACGATCGTGCTGAACATCGGCGCGATCGTCGGCGGCCTGTCGTTCGGCGCGATCTCGGAGAAGATCGGCCGCCGTCGCGCGATCTTCATCGCCGCGCTGATCGCGCTGCCGATTCTGCCGCTGTGGGCGTTCTCGAGCGGCCCGGTCGCGCTCGCGGCCGGCGCGTTCCTGATGCAGATCTCGGTACAGGGCGCGTGGGGCGTGATACCGGTTCACCTGAACGAGATCTCGCCCGACGAGATTCGCGCGACCTTCCCCGGTTTCGTCTACCAGCTCGGCAACCTGCTCGCGTCCGGCAACGCGACGATGCAGGCGTCGCTCGCGGTTTCCCAGGGCAACAACTACGGTTTCGCCCTGGCGCTCGTGGCCGGCATCGTGGCCGTCGTGATCGCCGTGCTGATCCTGTTCAGCCGCGAACGGCGTGGTATCGACATGACGCAATCGGTCAATACGCGTACCACCGTCGGGTGAGCCTGCATATTGCCGCATTGCACCATCACGCGTGCCCCGTCCCGCCGGGGCCACGCGACATACTTTCCGCAACTGCACATCGAACTAGAGGAATTTGTCCAGATTCCTCGCTTGCCCGTGCCGCCCGCGTTTTTTTATCTTAATAAAAACGGCTGTTTGAATCAGATAATCAAATCACCTGTTCGCGGCCGGGCGACCGGCATTGGGAGGCGGGACATGGCAGTCAGTCAGGAGGGGCGACCGTCGGCGGGACGGCCGTCCGGGACGCGGTCATCCGGCAGTCGGCAGACCGGCGGGACGAAGGCGCGCATTCTCGATGCGGCCGAGGACCTGTTCATCGAGCACGGCTTCGAAGCGATGTCGATGCGGCAGATCACGTCGCGCGCGGCGGTGAACCTCGCCGCGGTCAACTACCACTTCGGCAGCAAGGAAGCGCTGATCCACGCGATGCTGTCGCGTCGGCTCGACCAACTCAACCAGGAGCGCCTCGGCATCCTCGACCGCTTCGATGCGCAGCTCGGTGCGCATATCACCTGCGAACACGTGCTCGGCGCGATGTTCATTCCCGCGCTGAAGGCGTCGCGCGACCCCGACCGCGGCGGCCCCGCATTCCTGCGGCTGATCGGCCGCGCGTACACCGACCCGTCGCCGTTCGTGCGCAACTTCCTGACCGCGCACTACGCGAGCGTCGCCGGCCGCTTCTTCGATGCGTTCCAGCGCGCGCTGCCGCATCTGCCGCGCACGGAGCTCGGCTGGCGGCTGCACTTCGCGATCGGTGCGCTGTCCGGCGCGCTGGCCGGTGCCGAAACCGAAAGCCTCATCGACGAATTCTCGCAAGGCCGCACGATGAACGACGTGCAGATGATCGCGCGGCTGTCGTCGCTGATCGTCGCCGCACTGAAGGCGCCGATGCCCGACAGCGCGCAGCTGTCGATCTTCGCGGCCGTGCTCGACGATGCGGGTGCGAGTGAGGCCTTCGGGCTGTCCTCGAGCGCGCCGGCTGCCGATCCGGCGACGGTGCATTCGGCGAGCTGATCGCGCCGAGCCGCTCAGGCGGCGATTCACGAATTTGGCGGCCCGGACCGGCGTTGATGCGCTGGCCCGGGCCGAACGAATGTCATGCGGCGGAAGCCAAGGCTGGCTTGCGCTCATCGACAAAAAGCATGGCGGGAATATCGCGCTGAAGCGTCGATTCTCACTGACTGCAAAGCACGGGGTGAGAGCACGCGCTGAAGCGTCGACTCTTGCCGACCGCAAAGCATGGGGTGAGAGCAAGCGCTGAAGCGCCAACTCTCGCCGACCGCAAAGCATGGGGTGAGAGTAGGCGCTGAAGCGCCAACTCTCACCGACAACGGAGACACATCATGTCATCATCCGCAGCAACCGCAGCGGCCCAGCTCCCGCCGAACACCGACGGCATCTGGTACGCGTCGTATCCGCCCGGCGTGCCGCACGAGATCGACGTCACGCAATACGCATCGCTCGTGCAATTCTTCGACGAATGCACGACACGCTTCGCCGACCGGGTCGCCTACGTGAGCGCCGGCGCATCGATGACCTACCGCACGCTCGCGCAGAAAGTCGATGCATTCGCGTCGTATCTGCAAAGCATCGGCGTGAAGCCGGGCGACCGCGTCGCGATCATGCTGCCGAATACGTTCCAGTACCCGGTCGCGCTGTTCGGGACGCTGAAGGCCGGCGCGATCGTCGTCAACGTCAACCCGCTCTATACCGCGCGCGAACTCGCGCACCAGTTGAAGGACAGCGGCGCGCAGACGATCGTCGTGTTCGAGAACTTCGCACGCACGCTGCAGGACGCGTTGCCGGAAACGCAGGTGAAGAACATCGTCGTCACCGCGCTCGGCGACCTGCTCGCAGACGGCTTCAATGCAAAGGGGCGCCTGATCAATTTCGTGCTGAAGCACGTGAAAAAGCTCGTGCCGCCCTACACCCTGCCGCAGGCGATCCGGCTGCGCGCCGCCCTCGCGCTCGGCGCACGCGGCAAACCGCAACCGGTGCGGACGACGCGCGACGATCTCGCGTTCCTGCAATACACGGGCGGCACGACAGGCGTCGCGAAAGGCGCGATGCTCACGCACGGCAACCTGATCGCGAACCTGCTGCAGGCCAAGGCGTGGATCGCCGACCAGGTCTCGGGCGACGTCGAGACCGTGCTGACGCCGCTGCCGCTCTATCACATCTATTCGCTGACGGTGAACGCGTTCATCTTCATGGGGCTCGGCGGTCGCAACATCCTGATCGCGAACCCGCGCGACATGAAGATGGTGATGAAGATCATCCGCAACGAAACGTTCACCGGAATCACCGGGATCAACACGCTGTACAACGCGTTCCTCGACAACGAGGAATTCCGCAAGCGCGACTTCTCGAAGCTCAAGCTCGCGATGGCGGGCGGCATGGCGATGCAGCGCGCGGTCGCGGAGCGCTTTCACGAGGTCACGGGGCGGCCGGTCGTCGAAGGCTACGGGCTCACCGAATGCTCGCCGATCGTCACGATGAATCCAGTGAACCTGAACGACATGGCCGCATTCAGCGGCTCGATCGGCCTGCCCGCGCCGTCGACGCTCGTGCGCTTCCGGCGCGAGGACGGCACCTGGGCCGGCATCGGCGAGCCCGGCGAGCTGTGCGTGCACGGCCCGCAGGTGATGCGCGGCTACTGGCAGCGGCCCGACGAGACCGCGAAGGTGATCGACGCCGACGGCTGGCTCGGCACCGGAGACATTGGCGTGATGGACGAACACGGCTTCATCCGCCTCATCGACCGCAAGAAGGACATGATCCTCGTCTCGGGCTTCAACGTGTATCCGAACGAGATCGAGGAAGTGCTGGTCATGCATCCGGGCATCAGCGAAGCCGCCGCGATCGGCATCCCGGACGAAGTCCAGGGCGAACGGATCAAGGTCTTCGTCGTGCGCCGCGACCCGACGCTGACGGTCGACGACGTGCTCGCGCATTGCCGCAAGAACCTGACCGGCTACAAGATGCCGAAGTTCGTCGAGTTCCGTGACGCGCTGCCGCAGACGAATGTCGGCAAGATCCTGCGCCGCGCGCTGCGCGACGAGGAACTCGCCAAGCTCAACGCCGCGAAGCGAGGCTGAACGATCCATCGCCCCGGGAGACGCTGTCGATGAACGAAGGAACGAAGCGCCGCACGCGGCACGCCGCCGCGGCCATTGTGTGCATGCTGTCGCTCGCGCAAGCCGGCCTGCATGCGCAGGAAACCGCCGCTGCCGCGAGCGCGGTCCGGGAGGACGCACTGCCGGCGGACCTGGCGAAGGTCACGCGCGAGCCGGTCGCGCAGCAAGCGCGCTGGCTGCGCACGGCCGCCCAGCGCGGCACGCTCGCACAACTTGACGACGCGACGCTCACGGCGCTGTTCAAGACACTCGATCCGCTCACCGTCCCGCTCTATATCCGCAATGGTCCCAACGGCTATCCGTCGTACCAGTTCACGATGGTGCGCCAGGAGCGCATCAGCGGGAAATGGTCGGACACGCCCGACCGCATGCTCGTGAAGACGACCCGCGAACCGTTGCGGGTGTATGCGAAATGGCTGCCGGACGGCGCGCATGCGGGACAGGAGACGATCTACGACACGACCCGGCGCAAGGACGAGATGTACGGCCATCTCGGCGGCCTGCTCGGCAAGATTCCGCTGTGGACGGCGCTCGACGGCGCACTCGCACGCGCGCAGTCGAATCACCAGGTGAAGGATCTCGGCACCGAGTTCATCACGAACCTGTACCTGACCGAAGGGAAGAAATACCAGGAAGCCGGCGTGCAGCGGCCGACGCAGGTGGAAGCGAAGACGATCGGCGGGGTGCGCGTCGTCGCGCTCACCTACGAGACGCCGACCGGCCGCCCGCAGTTCTATGCGAAGAAGGAAACCCTCGGGCTCGACCTGCACGCGCCGTACTTCAGGACTGTCGAATCCTATGACAACGACGGCAAGATCTTCGAACGGATCATCATCGAGAAAATCGCGCCGGCGACGCTCGACGAATCCGCGTTCGACCCGAAGAATCCCGATTACGCGTTCTGATCGTCACCGGCGCCGCGCAGGTCGCGCTCAATCGTCGTCATCGTCGTGATGCTTGTGCCAATGCCTGTGATCATGCCTGCGCCATCTCCGGTAACCGTCGTCGTCCTCGTCGCCGTAGTAGCCGTATCCGTAACCCGGATAGGCGACCACCGCCGGCTGCGGTGCCACATAGACCGGCGCCGGCTCGGCATAGACCGGCGCGACCGGCACGCCGATGCCCACCGACAGGTCGACGTGTCCCGCCATTGCACTACCGGAAGCGAGCAGCGCCACACTCCCGATCCACACCGCCAATCCCTGCTTGTTCATGTTCCCCTTCCCGGATCCGCCGGCCAGCCCGGCACGCGCGTCGAATGTAATCGCGCCGCGCACCGCCAGGTGCTACGCCGTTGCGAGAGTCGTAACGCGACGTAACGAAACGGCACTAGCCATTCGACCGAATCGCGCAAATGCACGGGAACGTCTATAGTGGGTTACGGTTCGACACAATCGCGACTGCGCACTGGTGGAACGAACAGGGTAAAATCCCGCCAAACACTTGGTGGGCGACCACGCCACACACGCACAACATATTCTCTGACGCAGGCTCCTGCCGCACCTCAATGGCCAATCCCGCAGAATCCCATCCGCAAAACGACTTCATCAATTCGGCGCGCAAGGAACGTAAGCGTGTTGAAATCTATCTCGTCAACGGCATTCGTCTGACGGGGTGTATCGAGTCGTTCGACCAGTACCTGGTGATGCTGCGCACCCCCGTGGGTCTGCAAGGCATCTACAAGCGTGCGATTTCCACGATCCAGCTCGACACGGGCGGCTCGCGCCCGGGCGGCGGCGGCCCCCGCGGCCCGCGTACCGGTGGTCGGCCGGGCGGCCGCGAAGGCGGCGGCCACAGCCCGTACGGCTCGCACGGCGGCGCCCGCGAATCGCGCGGCGACGGCGGCGGCTACGGCTCGCGCGAACCGCGGGAAGGTTATGGTTCCCGTGAACCGCGCGAAGGCTACGCCCCGCGCGAACCGCGCGACGGTTATGGCGCGCCGCGCGAGCCCCGCGAAGGCTATGGCGCCCCGCGCGAAAGCTACAGCACACCGCGCGACGCCGGCGACGCATCGGGCAACACGTCGCCGTCCGACACACGCGGCGGCAATGGGCCGGTGATCGTTACGCGCCGACGGCGAATCGTGCCGGACGGCCAGTAAAACGAAAGGGCAAGCCAAATGGCTTGCCCTTTTTTCTGGTGGGTCGGCGCGGCATGTCGCCGCACCGGCCGTGCCGTGATCGCTCAGTGTGCCGTCGTCGGCAAGCCTGCGTCGGCCTCGCGCTGCAGCGAACGCACCTGCTGCTGCAATGCGCGCAATTGCGACTGAAGCTGCGCCTGTTGCGCCTGCAACGCCGCCGTTTCGGCGCGGACGCTCTTCTGGCGATCCGCGACCGTTGCCTGCTGCTCGCGTGCGATCGAGATGTCCGCCTGCAGACGCCGCGCCCGCTCCTGCGTGACTTCGATCTGCCGGTCCATCTGCGCCTTCTGCGATTCCAGCTTCGCCGCACGCAGCTCGTTGACGGCCAGCCGTTCCGCCTGACGCGAGAAATCGCGATAGATCGTTTCCGCCCGCGTCTCGTCGTAAGTCTTGATCACACGCCAGAACGCCTTCTGCTGGAACAGCGCGACGAAATAGGAACCGTCCTTCACGCTGAACAGCAGGCTCGCGCCGTAGCTGCCGTTATAGCTGGTGCGCATTTCCGTCAGCGAATGCGCCTGGATCTGGCGCTGAAGTTCGTCGACCGTGCTCTGCCCGGTCGTCTCGCCCGCCTGCGGCTGCACCGACGTCTGAACCTGCTGGTCGATCACCGGAATCGCCGCCACCGGTGCCGACGCCTGCTGTACCGCCGGCGATGCGTTGCCGGCCAACCCCTGCGCGAACGCGCCCTGCATGCCTCCCATCATGGCGAGCAACACACACGCCCGCCCCAACCCCGTCATATGGCTCATGAATTTCAATTCCCCGCCCGTGTCGTTGTAATTCAGCGCGATTTTATCTCATTAATTACTCGCTTTCGCGGGTCTCGGGCTCTTCGTCGAATATCTGATATTTGCGCATCTTTTCCCACAGGACCTTCCGGCTGATGCCGAGCTGCTGAGCCGTATCCTGGCGCCGCCAACCGTTTGCGTCGAGGGCAGCGATCACGCGGCTGCGCTCGTTCATGTCCCACTTGCTGCGGTCGACGAAGACCTCTGCCGCACTCTCCACCGGCACCGGCTGCGCCGAATTGCGCGCATGGGCGATCAGCCGCTGCAGTCGAGCGGCATCCCAGCCGCCCGTTTGCCGCACGGTCACCCCGACGCGCTCCGCAAGATTGCGCAGTTCGCGCACGTTGCCGGGGAAATAGCTGTCCGCTACCGCGTCCGCGAGCCAGTAAGGCAGGTCAGACAACTGCGCGAGCCGCTCGTCGCCCACCACCTCCGCGACGAACGACTTGAACAGCGCGATCTTGTCGACCGCGCCCCGCTCTTCCAGCGACGGAATGCTCAGCTCGATCACCGCGAGCCGATAGTAGAGATCCGCGCGGAACATGCCTTCCTTCACGAGTTGCGGCAGCTTCTTGTTGCTGGCCGCGACGAGACGGAAATCGACCTTGATCGGCGTCGTCGCGCCGACCCGCAGCACGGTGCCGTCCTCGAGCACACGCAGCAGCTTGACCTGCTGGTACAACGGCAGGTCGCCGACTTCGTCGAGGAACAACGTGCCGCCCGCCGCCTGCTCGAAATAGCCTTTATGCGCAACAACCGCGCCGGTGAACGAGCCTTTCGCGTGCCCGAAGAACAGCGATTCGAACAGGCCATCCGGAATCGCGCCGCAGTTGACCGGAACGAATTCGCCGTTCCGGTAGCGCGAATGCTTTTCGTGAAGCAATTGCGCGATACGTTCCTTACCGACGCCGGTTTCGCCGTGCAGCAGCACGTTGGTGTCGCAGTCGGCGAACGTATCGACCTCGCGCAGCAGCGCCTGCATCGACTCCGAGTGCGCGACGAGTTCGGAAGGTTGCAGCGTATCGGCCGCATGCGCGCGCAGCTGCGTGACGAGCTTGCCGATCATCCCGCGCAGTTCGGCGCAGGTGAAGTCGAGCGGCAGGATGTGCGAATAGTCGGGCGGATACTGCGACGCGTCGTGGTCGCGCGCCGCGCCGACCCAGACAACCGGCATGCCGATGTTGGCCTGCCAGTCGCGCAGGAATGCCGCGCCGGTTTCGATCATCGTCACGCTGATGATCGCGAGCGACGGCCGCAATGCGGCGCGCTCCGGCGAGATTTCCGCATTGTCGGCGCGGATCACTTCGACGTCGAAGCTCGCCATGCAGCGGGCAACGCGGTCGACGATGTCCGCCTTGCCTTCCCAGACGTACAGGTCGAGTTCTGCGATTGCGGAAGTGGTTCTCATGATTCAGGTGCGGCTACGGTTATTGACGAGTGATGCGGCACTGCGGGCCAAGCGCGCGGCATGGGCGGAAGCGCTGCCCGCGCTCCCGACGCAAGTGGACGCCGCGATCTTCATTGCACGAGCATCGGATTGCCGCATTTGATCGAGTCCGGTGTATTTGTGACATAGGCATTCCCCAGACTCAAGCCGAGCAAGCCGGTGACCGAAGTCAGCAGGGAATCGATCGGCTGCAGGAGGAGCGGAACGAGCGTCGTTCCCAGCGCGGACAAAATCGGCCCGAGCACGACGTTCAACACTGGCGTGACGACCAATCCGAGCGCAGAAAGCAAGCCGCTGTCCGCCGTCAACTGCACCGACAGGCCACTGTTAAGCGCACTTTGGACCACCGGCGACAGGAATTGATCCGTTCCTACGCTCAACATGTACGGTGATGCCGGACTGCCGGGATAGGTGAACGTCAACGGCGTCGGCGTTTGATTGGCGACGGGGATCGTCAACTGCCCGGGCGTCAGGTTGATGTTGATCGAGATCTGGGTCAGGTCGAGGACGCCGAAGGTCAACACCTTGACCAACGTCGTCAACCCGGAAATCAATCCGCCGAGGTTCAACAGATTGAGCAGGCTCTGCAAGTTGACGGACACAAGCGTGATCGGCGGTGCAGCACTGGGCGTATATCCGCTCGGAGCGTTGAGATTGATCGGCGTATTGGCCGCCCCGCCGAGATACACGGCCACCACTCCGGTCTGCACGTTCACTGTCGCACTCTTCGTGCCGTTCGCGGAACAGGTGACGGAGGCGAGCCCGGCTTTCGCCGGCGCGACATACGCGGTAATCGGCAGTTGCACGGCAGCCAGCGGCGTCGCCTTGCCTGACGGGCAGGTGCCTCCCGGATAGACCAGGGATCCGTTGGAGCACGTTGACAGCAGCGATATCGACGTATTCAGGAACACGTTCCCTTGCGCTGTCGACGTATTGGTCAAGCAATTCGACGTCCCGCAATTCGACGGTCCGGGCGGGCCACTCGCGGTGGCCGGCGGCGTTCCGGCGAGTGCGACGGAACCCGACACCGTCGCGTTCAGCAGCGGCGCGAGCGCGGTCGGCGTCTGGACCGTGATGTTCGGGATGGCAACAGGATTCGTGCCGTTCGCGACCTGAAGCGCGGTCGACAACAGTCCGAGCGCGTTGACGCTGGCGTCGACGGCAGAGCTTCCATTGGCCACCGCGGCTGAAACCAGCTGGTTAAGCGCGATCTGCGGTCCACCGCAGACACTGCCGGAACAAAGTGCAACGACGATCGCGTTAAGCACGTTCAGGTTCGCGCCCACCAGGTTCTGTTGGGTCGCCGCCTGCACCAACGCGTTGGCCAACTGACCAAGGGTCACGGAGCCATTCAGTACGGCCGTGCTCGAGCCGACCGGCAAATTCGCAAGAATGCCCGCCAGCTTCAGGTTGACTTGTGCCAGCCCCTGGTAATCGACAGCGTTGAGGCTCAACGCATTGGGCGAGCCGGTCAGCGTCTGGAGCAATTGATTGGCCAGCCCGCCATTCAACGCGGCGAGCGACGTAGTCAGCGTAAAGGTATCGGTCGGCGTGCTCTTCGCCATGGCCGACGCACTGATCGGCTTTACGCCGCGGAAAAAGCCTGTCACCGGTTCGGAAACGCTCACGCACACGGCGTTGGCCGACTGGCCGGTCGTTGATCCGGCAGGTCCTGCCGACAAGCCGCCGCATTGACCGTTGATCGGATCGCCAGCGGTCGGCGTAAACGTCGCCGCACCGCCACTGGTTTGAGGCGCAGTCCAGACGCCGCACGTCACGGAAACGGTGGCGTTTGCCGGTACGGAATTCGCTGTAGGGCTCGCGACCTGTTGGGCCGCCGTCTTCGCCGCCGAGCAGGTCGTATCCGCGCCGGCTTTCATGACCGAGGACAGCGCGGCCAGATCGGCAGCCGCCTGCATATGGCGCCGTTCGGAATAAAAGCGGCCGATATCGATCCCGCTGAGTACGATGACGGCAACCGACAGCCAGATCGCCGCCATGATCGCGATGGAGCCGTGCTGACGCTGCCGTGCCGGCCCGCCGGTGCCGTATCGCCGCCCCACCCGTGACTGATTCGCGCGCATCGCCATGTCGCTTACTGCGCGCCCGATCCGTTACCCGACATGCCACCGGACGAACCGAGCTGCGTGCTCATCGACTCAGGAATCTTGTTCTTGAACGAATCGAGATAACGCTGGTAGATCAACGATGCGACGTCGCCCAGCAACGGTTGCGTCGGCGCTGCCGCCCGATTTTCGCCCTGCATCGTGAGCCAGTCCCTGGTCGAGCGACCCACGTCGGACGCAACCGGTGCCGTATCCTGTTGCTGCGCGTATGCGGTGACGGTTCCGAGTGCCACGCAGGCAATTGCCCCCAGCATCGCAATCCGCCCCGCACGCATGTTCCGACGATCATTGTTGTTCATGTCGTTCCCCCGCCTGTTTGTTCTGTTCATTGTGCAAACCGTTGCAGCAGCGGCACGGTCTGGTCATAGCCGAAATTGTTTGCCATCGGCGTGATCGGCGCGGTCGCGGCGTGCCGCGATACCACCGGCGGCGTCGCGACCGCACGCTGCTGTGCGCGTGCCGCGGCTGCAATTTTTCCGGCATCGCCAATGATGTCCTTGCGGATATCCGCCTGTAAATGCTGCTGATTCATCAGTCGCTGCGCATCCTGCGTGCGCCCGGAAGCGAGCAGATACAGCGCGAGGTTGCTGACGATCTTCGGATTGCGTTGATCCAGTTCCGCCGCCTTCATCAACGGCACCCGCGCGCCGACCACATCGCCGTTACGCAATTTCGCATAGGCGAGATCGGACAGCAGCGACGCGTCGGTCGGCGCAAGCTCCGACGCCTGCGTCAGTGCCTGCACAGCCAGGCCGAAATCGCCGGCCGCACCGGCGATCAACCCCAGCCCCCGGTAACCACGCGAGGCGAGCGGCGTCTTCAGCAACTGCGTGTACGCTGCCGCGCTGGCAGCCGGTTGGTCGGTCATCCGCAGCGCGTCCGCACGCAGCAGAATCGTGTCCGGCGACACGCCGTAGGCCTTGTCGTAAGCGTCGATATGCGCGAGCGACGCGTAATAGAGGCCCTGCGCCTGCATCCGCTGGATCAGACCGAGATACATCGCAGGCGTATCCGGCACCGCCTGCTTCTGGTCGGCCGCCTGAATCAGCGCCGCGCGTTCTGCCTGCGCGTTCACGCCGTACCCGCCCTCCTTGGTCGCACATGCGCCGAGCAGCGCTACCACCGCCACCACGCCAGCGTGCCCCGCCATTTCGCTGATCCGCTTCATCGTCTTTTCTTCCGTCCATCAATGATGATGCGCCGTCAGCGCACGCATCACGGCCAACAACCCGGGGCCGGCCGTCACGATCAGCAGTGCAGGCAGCAACGTCACCACCATCACACCGGTCATCTTTACGGTCAGCCGACCGATCCGGTCGCGCAGCATCGCGCGGCGCGTTTCCCGAAGCCGGTCGCCGAACTGCTTGAGCGGCTCCTGTACCGCGCCGCCGTGCTTGTCGACCTGCACCATCAGCCGCGCAATCGCGCGCAAGTCCTCGTTGTCGAATCCGCTCGATAGCCTCTGCATCGACTGCTCGCGCGTGCGGCCCGCTGCGAATTGACGCTGCGCGATCCCAACCTCCGACGACAGAACCGGCATCATCCCGCGGAAATCGTTCGTCACGACCTGCAGGCTTTGATCCAGTGACAATCCAACGCCCTGCAACAAGCGCAGCATGTCGACGAGCAACGGCAGTTCGTCGATGACACTCTGGCGCCGTGCGGCGGCACGACGCTGCAGGTAGAGCTTCGGCAACATGAAGCCGAACCCGAATGCGGCGAACATGCCGATCATCCACATTCCGCTCGTCGTTCGTCCGCTCGCGAATATCGCGAACAGCAACGGCAATGCAATCCCGCATGCAATTCGCGCGATCAGGAACAGCCCGCGCGTACGCGCGTCGACGTAACCACATTGCTCGAGCAGACGACGGTCCTCGTCTGCGACGATGTGCTTGCCGAACCCGGTATCGAGCCAGCGCATCCCCGTTGCCGAGAATCGCGCAAGCATGCGCTCGATGCGCTCGCGCCCGCGCGTGTCCGGTTTCGCGGATGGAGCATCATCCGCAACGGTCCGCGCCTTGGCTGCTTCGAGCGCTGCCATGCGCTGGTCGAGCGCATCGGCCAACGCACGTTCGGCACGCGACGCCGCGCTCGCACGCAACAACGCGATCATTCCAAACAACAGCACGCCCAGCGCGCCAAGTGCCAGTGCGACCGATCCGATCTGAGTTGCTGTCATCGCATCACCTGAGTCGAGCCATTCGATACAGCCACACGCTACCCGCAACCTGCGCCAGGAACGCGAACAGGAGGAGCATTTGTCCGCTCGGATCGTTCCACATCCCTTCCAGGTACTTCGGATTGGTCATCACGACAAAGCCGCCGATCCCGATCGGCAACATCACGAGCACGAATGCCGACAGCCGCGTCTCCGCCGACATCGCCGTCAGCTCGCGCTCCGCTTGCTCGAGGTCGCGCATGAATACGGCCATCCGTTCCAGCATGACGTCCGCGCGACCGCCATACTTCACCGACAACCGCAGTACCGAGCCGAGCAGTTCGAACTCCTCGGTACGGTATATCTTGGCGATATGAAGCATTGCGCGGTCGATCTCGACACCCGTGCGCAGCATGCGCGACACGTGATCGAGACACCCCCGCAGCGGCTCCTCCGTCGTCAGCAGCGCAGCCTGGAATGCAGCCGGCACGCTGTTGCCGAGCGTCACCAGTCGCACGATCCCGTCGAGAAACGAGGGGATCTGTCGGACGATTTTGAGTCGCCGCTTCTGGATTCGCGACGTGAGCCAGACGCCGAAAATCGCGCCCCCGCACGCAAGCGCCGCGAAACACGCGAGCGCGCCGCCGCGGCTGCCCGCGATCGCCGCAACCGCGACGAGAACGGCCAGCGCGACGATCGCCTTGCCGCGTGCGCCTTCGATCCCCGCACGTTTCACGAGGTTGGTCAGATACTCCGTTGCGACTGCATACCAGTGCGCCCAGAAAGCACGAGACGCGGCATTGCGCGCGCCACCGGAAGACGACACGGCCCGTGATGCAGCCGATGCCGCCGATCGTGCAGCCGGCGCCACCACGCGCACGCCCGGTTCGAGCCGACTGTCGATGAAGCGCTTCGCATCGGTGCGCACGCGCCGGGTTTCCGCATGTCGCCATAGCATCAGTGCCGATGCCACGCACAGCATTGCGACCGCGAGCACCCAGATCATCGCGCTATACATTGAAGCCCCCGCCGCGGCCGAAACCGCCGCCACCAAAGCCGCCACCGAAACCGCCCCCGCCCATTGCGCTGTTCGTCAGCGTCTGGCGGAAGCGCGCGAGCTTCGGCGAATGCGGATGGATGCCGAGCGATTCCCAGTGATCGATTTCCTCGCCTTCCGGCGTCACGCGCGCTTCGTAGCGATACAGTTCCTGCGTCGCGATGATGTTGTCGGACAGCCCGGTCACCTCGGTGATCGACAGAATCCGGCGGCGTCCATTCGACAGCCGCCCGATCTGCACGATGAAGTCGATTGCGTTCGCGATCTGGCGACGAAGGCTCGACTCGGTACCCTGGAAGCCGGCGAAGCCCGCGAGCATCTCGAGACGGTACAGACATTCGCGCGGCGAACTCGCGTGCACGGTGCCCATCGAGCCGTCATGGCCCGTGTTCATGGCCTGCAGCATTTCGAGCACCTCGCCGCCGCGCACTTCGCCGACGATGATCCGGTCCGGACGCATCCGCAGCGTGTTGCGCAACAGGTCGCGAATCGTCACGACACCGCTACCGTCGAATCCGCCCGGGCGGCTTTCGAGCCGCACGACGTGCGGGTGATTCAGCGACAGCTCCGCCGTATCCTCGATCGTCACGACACGCTCGGCCTCCGGAATGTGGAATGCGAGCGCATTGAGCAGCGACGTCTTGCCCGAACTCGTGCCGCCCGACACGAGCACGTTGCAGCGTGCCTCGACCGCCGCCTCGAGCAGCGCGCCGATCTCGTCGTTGTACGTGCCGTTGCCGAGCAGGTCCGATGGCTTGAGCGGATCCTTGCGGAATTTCCGGATCGACACGATCGGGCCGTCGATCGACAACGGCTCGATCACGACGTTCACGCGGCCGCCATCGGGCAGTCGCGCGTCGACCATGGGATTCGATTCGTCGAGACGGCGCCCGATCGGCGCGAGGATCCGGCGCACGATTCGCAGCAAGTGCGCATTGTCGGTAAAGCGCACCGGCAGTTTCGCGAGGATCCCGTGCCGCGACACGTACACGTCGTTGTAGCCGTTGATCAGGATGTCCTCGACCGCAGGATCCGCGAGCAGATCCTCGATCGGCCCGAAGCCCGCGAGTTCCTTCGTCAGCGCCTCGGCGATCGCGCGCACCTCGTTCTCGTTGAGCGGAATGCGGCGCAGGCGGACGAAGCTGTCGATCTCGAGATCGACGAACTGATTGATCGCCTGGCGCGACCATCGGCCGAATTCGGCGCCCAGTTCCTCGATCCGCGTCAGCAGGTGTTCATGCGCGGCATTCTTGATGTCGTGGAATTGCTGCGTCTGGGAGAACGGCGCTGCGCCGTCGGCGAATTGAATGTCGTGTGCCATCGGTTATGACCGCTTGGACGAGGGTTGAATGAAACGTTTGAGCGCCGACAGGCCGGGCGCCGCGCGCGACGCGCCCGCCATGCCCGAGATACCCGGCAGCCGCGTGGCGAGGGATTCGAGTGCGCGTACATACGGGTCGCGCTCCGCCGCGTCGACGATGAGTCGTCCCTGGTTCGCCGCATGGCCGATCGCGACGCGACGTGCGGGCAAGGTGCCGACCAGCGACAACCCGAGACGCTCGGCGATCTGCCCGGGCATCAGGTCCAGCGCGGAATCGTACTGGTTGACCACGAGCTTGACGCGATCGGTATCGACGCCCGCATCGCGCAGCCCGGTGAGCAGGTCGGCGGCCGAAACGATCGACGCGACGCCCTGATCGCAGACGAGCCACGCCTCGTCGGCCGATGCGGCGATCTGCGTGACGAACTCGCGATTCGAGAACCCGCCGAGATCCACGACCTGCTGGTCGAAGAACGCACGGAAACGGTTCAGCAGCCCGATGCATGACGCATAGGACACGTCGCGCAACCCGCCGAGGTCCGGCGGCAGCGTCGTCAGTGCGACGCCGCTCTGGTGTCGCGTGAGCGCGGTGTTCACGAACGTGCGATCGATGCGGCGCAGATTCTGCACGGCGTCGATGAAGTGAAATTCGCAGCGCGTGTTCAGGAACAGCGCACCGTCACCGGCCGGCAGCCCCAGGTCGATCAGCGCGGTCTGGCGCCCGGCCGGCGCGCCGCCGTCCGGCCCCCCCGTCGCACCCGGGCCGAGCGCCCGCTTCTGCAGCCAGACCGCGAGATTCGCGGCAAGCGTGCTGACGCCCATGCCCGCGCGCGCGCCGAGCAACGCGACGACCTTGCCGTGGCGGCTCGTCGGCTCGCCCACGTCGGACAGCAACCCACGCGTCGTTCGCAGCGCGTCCTCGGCCGATGCCGACACGTCGATGAAGTCGCGCACGCCCGCACGCAGTGCGGCGAGCGCGCTCTCCGGCTGGGTGAGCGAGCCGAGCGCGACGATCGGCATCCCCGGATGCGCCGCACGTACCGTGGCCACGGCTACGCTCGCCGCTTCGCTGCGCTCGGAGAAGTCGATGAATACCAGTGCCGGATTGAGCCCGGTGATGCGCTGTGCCAGCACACCCGGTTCCAGCGACGCGGCCTCGACCGCACCGGCCGAAACCAGCGTATCGGCCAACCAGCGCACATGCGCTTCCTTTGTCGACGCACAAACGAAGTAGTCGGTCACGGCGGGTTCACACAATGATTGGGTTCGTGCATTCATGTCGAACACCCCCGATTACGCATGGCGTAGCGATGTGCCGCGACGCGCAATGCTTCAGATTCATTTCGAAAAACCCGGTGCTGCATCCGGCGACGCCGCACCGCCCAGATAAGATCGCCACACCGGCCCGTCACGCTGCTCCGACAACTCGCCGGGCGTCGCAGGCAGTACCGCCCCCTTCGCAATCGGTGCGACGAGATGCGGTGTCACGATGATCAGCAATTCCTTGTCGTTTTGCTGGTAGTTCAGGTTCTTGAAGAACGTGCCGATGATCGGCAGGTCGCCGAGCAGCGGCACCTTGCTCACGTTCGACAATGTCTGGCGATCGATCAGGCCGCCGATCACGAAGCTCTCGCCGTCACCGAGTTCGACTGTCGTATCGGCACGACGCGTCGTGATGCCAGGCACTGCGACGCCGCTGATCGTCACGCTGTTCACGAAGTCGAGCTGGCTCGATTCCGGAGCGACCTTCAGCGCGATCCGGCTCGGGCTCAACACCGTCGGGGTCAGCGACAGCCCGACGCCGTATTGCTTCCACTGGATCGCGGTCGAGCCGAGTCCCTGTGGGGACGGCACCGGGATTTCGCCGCCCGCGAGGAAGCTGGCGCTCTGACCGGACAGCGCGACGAGCGTCGGCTCCGCGAGCACGCGCGCCATGTTGTTCGCTTCGAGCAGCGACAGGTCGGCGAAGATGCCACGTCCCGCTGCATTCACGACCAGATTGAAGGCGGACGCAACCGGTGCGCCAAGCGTCGGAATGTACGAGCCCGTGCCCGGGCCCGCTGCACCGTTATACGATTGCACGCCGCCCGGCGCGAACGAACCGAACGAAAAGCCGTTGCTTTGCTTGAAGAAATTGAAGCCGATTTGCTTGAGCACCGAACGGCTGAATTCCACCACCCGCACATCGACCTGCACGACGTTCTTGCCGGCCAGCGTCGAGCGATCGATCACCGTGCCTTTGGGGCTCATGTTTTTGGCGACCGCCGCGGCCCGTTCGTGCGCATCGAGCGACGCCGACGTTCCCCGCAGCACCGACGTCCCGCCGTATGCCTTCACCTGCGGCGTCGAACCGTCGAGTACCGCTTGCGCCGCCGCGTCGACAACCTCTACGCTCCACACCGTCGGCTCGTCGCGACCACGCTCCCACAACATCACGTTCGTCGCACCCGGCGCTTTCGCGGTCAGCAGCACCGAACCGGAACGACTGCCCTTCATGATCAGCACGTCGGCGATTGCCGGATCGCCGACGGCGACCCGCTGCAGCGCGTGGCCGGCGGAAATCTGCCGCTGCGCGCCGACCGCGAGCTCGATCGTGCCGCTCGCGCTTGCAATGGAGGCGAATGTCAGGGTCCAGAGAGCAATCGCGAATGCAGTCAGTGTATTTTTCATTGTTTGTTGGACCGTCGCACGGCCTTTACTTGTCGTCGCTGATATCGATGGCCATCGATGTTGTTCAATACGCGACCGTTTCCGACCGGCCGCCGCGGATCACCTCGATGCTGCCCCCGCCTCCGCTGCCGCCTGGTCGCGTCGCCGGTGGCAGGCGCGACGGCAGCGGCGGCACGTTCACGTTGGCCACCGCGGCCCTCGACGTGCCGGACAGCTGTTGCAGCGACACGCCGGCCGCGGCAAGCGCCGACGGCGACAGCTTGTTGTCGGTGCGCACCGCCACCGTCTGCGTCGCAAGCTCGTCGTCGCGCGGGTTGCGCAGCGCGAGCGTCAGCCGGCCGCTCGCCTCGCCGAGTGTCAGCGCATCGACCTGCGCGGTCGGCACCGCGAGTACCGCGATGCGCGTGTTGGTCGGCTGGCCGTTGTTGCCGTTCGTGTTGTTGCCGCTGTCGCGATCCGGCGTCGCGTCGCCGAACGACAGCACGCGAATCCTCGACATCAGGAGTCGTGCCTGCGTCTGCGAGACTTCACCGTCGAACATCGCGCCGCCCCCTTCCCGCTTCAGGTTCAAGAACACGTCGACGAAATTACCGGGCCGCAGCCGGTTACCGACCGCATTGGTCTCGTCGACGCGAACCGCGATTGCGCGTTCGCCCGGCTCGACGTCCTCGGCAAGGCCCGACACCAGTGCGCTCGAGACGACAGGCGCCGATGCCGGAATGTCGCGCGCCGGTACGCGACCGACCAGTGTGGCCGGATCGGAAAACGCCCCTGCCGGCGCTGGTGCGGTCGGCTGAATCTTCAATGCGTCTGCGGCAATCGGCTGACCGACCGACAGCGTGCGCGTCGCGACCACAACCGGCACCGGATTCGCGGCCGTTGCCGGTTGCGCCGGAACAGGACTAGACGAACTGCGCCCGAGCATCCATGCATAGATTCCGAGCAGAACGGCGATCGCAATCAGCAGCCCCGCGATGATCTTCGTTACGTTATTGGCCATGTTGTCGTATGGATACCGGATAAGGTCCGTTCAAATCTTTTTATCTGACAATTAGCACGACAAAAAACCGCCTCGTCGCGACGCGCAACTCATTGAAGCAACGACTGCGAAATCTGGACGACCGCTGTGCTTGTCAACGGCTGGGTCAGAATGGTGCCCACAAAGGGCATGGTCTTTACCCAAGCTTGCGGTGAATAGCTCACCGTTACCGACAGGCAATACAGCGATCCGTCGTATTTGCATGCAGGTGCCTGCACGACGACGTTCGGCGCACTGATATTCAGCCAACCGACGACGTTTTGCGCGGTCGCCTGCGCCTTCGCGGTTCGAGTCGCCAAATCCGGGGCGTAATTCAGGCCCGCGCGCGCACCCTCACTGGCGGCGAACGTCAAACTTTGCTGAATCACGAAAATCATTCCGAAACAAATGATCCCGTAGCAGATCACGAAGAAAAGCGGAAATATGATTGCGAATTCAACTGCAGTCGCTCCGCGCTGCCGCCCGTATTCGCACCGCTTTCTCTGCCGTTTCATCGCACGCCCCCTCCCGCAACGAGGCAGACGAGCCATACAGCCGCAGGGATGGCAAGGCACGCGCCATACGGTGTCGCGCGATATCGACCGATCGTCAATGCCGGTGGGCCACGCCGCCACAACGTACCGAGCGTCGTGCGAGACAGCAACAGCACGACGAGCGCGTGAATCCCCGCCGCAAGGCTCGCGGCGATCCAGAGCCACATCAGGCCATGAACGCCGCACCACGCGCCGAGGACGGCAAACACCTTCACGTCGGCCGCGCCCATCACCCCCAGGAAAAAGAACGGGAGAAGGCCGACCAGACCGACGAACGTGCCGAGCAGCGCCTGAACGCGCACGATGCCGAACGGATTTGCACCGCAAAAGGCACTTGCAAATGCGGCGACCAACCCGCCGACAACGAGCAAATTCGGAATACGCCGGGAACGAATGTCACTGGCCGTGACGAGCACTGCCCAAGCCAGGAACGCCCCGATAGAAAATAGATATGCCATCGCGCCAGACCGGTCGCGGATATAAGTCGGGCGGCTGGCCGGAGCAAGCCGCCCGATATCACGCTAAAAGACAATGATTGGGACTGCTTAGCCCAATTTGCACGCCGCGGTAGCGCCCGAGCTACCGACCGTGCTGACGCACGTGCCGATGGTCGAGAACATCGTATTGAGATTGCTGCCGAGCGACGATACACCGGCGATGATGGCGACGGCGACCAGCCCCGCGATCAGTCCATACTCGATCGCGGTAACCCCGTCTTCTTCCTTCAGGAAGCGCTTGATGAGTGCTTTCATTTTTTAATTCCTCGTGCCTGTATGTACGTTTTTTGGCCTTTTATACGTTCTACATCCCCGCATATCCGGCCCTTGCCCCGCGCCGTTCGTCACATCAGGTGTAACGACAACCGGGTGCGCCTTCTTTATATGTCACCCCGAAGGGTATGTATCAACATTTGATGCAAGTTAACATTCGCGATAGCGACCCTCCTCGAACGTCGTGTACCGAACTGTACATTTGCTTACATCTGCTCCGGATTCTATATCCGTTCCTATTTAACTTCCAACCTCTTTTAAGACCGGGTCGAAAAAACTTTCCGGGAGCACGACGTATTTGTACGGCGTTTCGGTACGATTTACACATAGGATTTACGATAGGTTAGATGTGCACACCTAGTCCACCAGTAAAACAATCAGACCGCCCGCCAGCCCTCCACGCCCCTCACGTTACGCCGCACGCGTAACGCCAATGTTGTGACGTTACGTTACGAAACGGACGAAACCGTTCCCATTCGACCGTTCTTAAACAGATTCAACAATCTTTCATTTTGCCTAAATCCTTTTTCCAACAAGGAATTGGCTCGTTTGAAACCAATCGTCGACTCGCCGACCGTCGAAATGGCACGACAGTTGCAGAGTAATCCTCGCATCACTCAACACAACATCAGCTTCAATGCGAGGACGAAATGGACATTCAGGTTATCCCTCATGGCACGCTCCGGACGACTATGATCGCGGCCACCGTGGCAGCCATGCTTTCCCTCTCCGCGTGCGGCGGTTCCGGTTCCATCAGCAAGGGGCTCAGCGGTGGCTCCAGCTCCGGCGGTGGCGATTCGATCTCCACATCGGGCGGCGGCACCTCGGGCGGTACCTCGGGCGGCACGTCCGGTTCAACGAGCGGCAGCACGTCGGGGAGCACCAGCGGCTCGACCAGCGGTAGCACGAGCGGCTCGACGAGCGGCAGCACCAGCGGCACCACGAGTGGAACAAGCAGCGGCACGAGCGGCACCTCCGGTGTGTCGTCAAACGCGGTGGGAACCGTCCTCGCAAGCAGCGGCAATCTCGTCACGAATCTCGGCGGCACCGTATCCGGCCTCGGCTCCGTGATCGGCAGCCAGTCGCTGCCCGGCGTCAACCCGGCCACGACGCAGGCCGCAGGCGGCATCGTGCAAAACGTCGGCGGTGCGGTGACTGCGCTCGGCAATGGCCTCGGCAACGGCCTCGGCCAGCTCGGCGCGACGAAGGACCCGGTCGGCGTCACGGTCGCCAGCACCGGCGGCGTGGTGAGCCAGCTCGGTGGCGCGGTCACGCAGACCGGCAACCTGGTCACGAGCCTCGGCAGCGGCCCGCTGTCGCCGCTCGCTCCCGTCACCGGCGCAGTCGGCGGCCTCGTGACGCAGGTCGGCAACGCCGTATCGAACGGCGGCACCACGCTGTCCAACGTGTTGTCGACCGGTCCGATCCAGCAGGTCACGCAGACGGTCAGCTCGGCGATCACGCCGATCACGACGATGGTCGGCCAGACGACGCAGACGATCGGGACGGCCACCGGCCTCGGCGCCCCGCTCAACATGCTGCTCGGCACGATCGGCAACGGTCTGAACCAGGGCGGCGCGCTGATCGCATCGACGGGCGGCAACCCCGTCACGACCGGCCTCGGCAATACCGTCTCGTCGGCCGGCAATACCGTGAAGACCGTCGGCGGCCTGCTCACGGGCGGCACCGGCGGCGCAACCAACCCGCTCGCGCCGCTCACGGGCCTCCTCACGACGGTCACCGGCACGCTCGGCGGCGCAACGGGCGGCACCAGCGGCGGTCCGCTCGCCCCGGTTACTGGCCTCGTCTCCACCGTCACCGGCGCACTCGGCGGCGCGACGGGTGGCACCAGCGGCGGACCGCTCGCCCCGGTCACCGGCCTTCTCTCCACGGTCACGGGCGCACTCGGCGGTGCAGCGGGCGGCACCAGCGGCGGCCCGCTCGCTCCGGTTACTGGCCTCCTCTCGACCGTCACCGGCGCACTCGGCGGTGCAGCGGGCGGCACCAGCGGCGGCCCGCTCGCTCCGGTCACCGGCCTGCTCTCCACGGTCACGGGCGCACTCGGCGGCGTAGCCGGTGGCAGCAGCGGTCCGCTCGCCCCGGTCACGGGCCTGGTCTCCACGGTCACCGGCGCGCTCGGCAGCGCAACGGGCGGCGCAGGCGGCGGCAACCCGCTCGCCCCCGTGACGGGCGCGGTGTCCTCCGTCACCAGCACGGTCGGCGTACCGGCACTGAGCGGCACCACGGGCGGCGTCACGAATTCGGGCTCGGGCTCGAATCTGCTCGCGCCTGTCACGTCGCTGATCGGCGGCCTGCTCGGCGGCACGCACGGCAAGTAATCGAACATCCATTCATCGACAAGACAGCGAGGAGTCCATCATGTCCCAGCAACGTTCCATCACGACGGCCGTCCTGCGCCAGTGGCGCGCGCCCCTCACCGCCTTCGCTGCAGCGTGCCTGCTGGCTGCCTGCGGCGGCAACAGCGTCAGCGCGCCGCCGAGCAGCAACAACGGCGGCAGTTCCAGCGGCACGAGCGGTACCAGCGGCACGAGCGGCACCAGTGGCTCGTCCACCGGCACCAAGGGTGCTGTCAGCACGATCGGCCAGACCGCAACCGATCTCGGCAGCACGATCGGCAACATCAGCGTGCCGGGCCTCGGCGACGGCGTGACGAAGGGCGTCGGCAGCACCGTCTCGAGCACCGGCACGATCATCAACGCGGCTGCCGATGCGTTGAGCAACGGGCTCGGACAGACCGGCTCGATCAAGGATCCCGTCGGCACGACGGTCGCCGGCCTCGGGAATGTCGTCGGCGCGACGAGCAACACCGTGTCCGGGCTGAGCTCGACGGTCAAGGCACTCGGCACGGGTCAGCTCGCGCCGCTCGCCCCTGTCACGACGCCGGTCGGCACCGTGCTCGACACGGTCGCCAACGGGCTGTCGGCCGCGGGCACGACGATCGGCTCGACGCTGTCGTCGGGCGCCGTGCAGCAAGTGACGCAGCCGCTCAGTTCGGCAATCACGCCGCTGGTGATCACCGCGGGTCAGGTCACGCAGCAAGTCGGCACGACCACGGGTCTCGGACAACCGGTGTCGGGCCTGCTGGGCCAGATCGGCGGCGCAATCAGCTCGGCGGGCAAGCAGGTCGGCAGCACGTCGAATCAGCCGCTCGTCGGCGACGTCGGCCAGCTCGTCACCGCGGTCGGCAACACCGTAACCAACGCAGGCGGGCTCGTGAATCCGAACGGGCCGAACGGCGCGGCGCCGATCCCCGGCCTGATCACGAGCCTCGTCGGCGGCTCGACGGCTACCGTACAAAACGGCTCGTCGTCGGGCTCCAGCTCGACGAACCCGCTCGGCGGCCTGCTGTCCGGACTCGGTTCGACGCCGCTCGGTTCGCTCACCGGCGCACTCGGTGGCGCAACGGGTGGCTCGGGCAGCAACCCGCTCGCGCCGGTTACTGGCCTCGTCTCCACCGTCACCGGTGCACTCGGCGGTGCAGCGGGCGGCGCCAGCGGCGGCCCGCTCGCGCCGATCACCGGTCTCGTGTCGACGGTGACGGGCACGCTCGGCGGCGCAACGGGTGGCGCAGGCGGTGCAAACCCTCTCGCGCCTGTCACCGGTTTGCTGAATACTGTCACCGGAGCAGTCGGCGGTGCAGCGGGATCCGGGGCTTCGTCGAATCCGCTCGCACCGGTCACGTCGCTCGTCGGCGGCGTGACGGGGACGGCATCGTCGGGCAGCTCGACGGGGCTCCTCGCGCCGGTAACGGGGTTGCTGGGCACGCTGGGTAGCGTTGGCAAATAAGGAGGACGTTCGCGCCTTTGCAGCCGGAACAAAAGGCGCGACCGTACAAACACAACCGGCAATGCGGCACGCGGCGCGCGACACCCTGGTGTCGCGCGCCTGCATTAGAAAGAAGACGAAAAGCAAGGCCTACGAGGAAGAACAATGAAATCCAGACTCGACAGATGGATGATGCTGCTCGCCATCGCGGCAGCAGGCACGGCACATGCACAAACGCGCGCGGCAGGTAACCCGCTCGATTCGCTCCCCCAGATCAACGCACCGCAGAAAGGCCCGAGCGTCACCGTGCAGGTCGCGCCGCAGGCACCGCAACTGCAGGAGCTGCTGTCGCGGCACCTGACGCCGACGACGTTCCAGGTCGAAGGCGTCAAGTCGGTGCCGTTCGACGAAATCTCGCGTCGCTTCACGCCCCTCGTCGGCAAGGACATCACGATCGGCGAGCTGATCGAAACCGCGAACGGCGTGACCAAGCTGTACCAGGATCGCGGCTATGCACTGTCGTTCGCGTTCATTCCCGCGCAGACGTTCGAGAACGGTGTCGTGCGCGTCACGGTGGTCGAAGGCTATGTGTCGGACGTCAAGGTCACCGGCAAGCCCGGCGCGATGGAATCGAAGATCCGCGCGATCGCCGCGCACATCACGGCCGATCGCCCGCTGCGCCGCGCGACGTTCGAACGCTACGTGAATACGTTCGGCCTGCTGCCCGGCGTGACGGTGAAGGCCAATGTTCCGCCGCCGCAGACGACCGACGGCGCAACGACGCTCGAACTGGCCGTCGACCGCAAGGCATTCAACATCAGCACCGGCATCGATTTCAATCACCCGGGCGTGCAGGGCCTCATCACCGCGACGGAGAACGGCCTCACGTCGTTTGGCGAGCAATTGAGCATTTCCGCGCTGGTGCCGCCCGGACGCGACAAGCAAACCTACGTCGCGTTCAGCGGCGCGGTGCCGGTCGGCAGCAGCGGCCTGGTCACGCGCCTCGACGCCAGCACGTATCGCGGCAAGCCGACCGACAATCCGGGGCTGCCGTCGACCGTCGAGCGCACCGTCAAGAACGAGAAGCTCGGTCTTTCGGCATCCTATCCGTTGCTGCTGAACAACCAGCGCAGCCTGCTCGGCACCGTGTCGGGCTATGCGTCGCACAACGAGGACCGTTACCAGAACAAGATTTCCGGCAACAGCATCGACACGCGCTCGCAGGTCCGCGTGCTGCAAATGCAGCTCGACTACACGAGCGTGTCGGCCAAGCAGGTACAGAAGCTGAGCGTCAACGTCGCGAAGGGTTTCAACATTCTCGGCGCGTCGAAATCGCAGGACATCACGATCGGCTCGAACACGACTTCGGTGGACAGCCCGATCTCGCTGACGTTCGTCCGCACCGGCGCGACCTTCACGCAGACCAACGAATGGCCGTTCAAGATCGGCACGTCGGTCTCGCTGACCGGCCAGTACAGCCCCGACTCGCTGCCGACGTCGGAACAGATCTCGTTCGGTTCGACGCGCTATGCGCTGGGCTACCAGCCCGGCGAAACGTCGGGCGACTCGGGCTGGGGAATGTCGCTGGAGGTCAACCGCGGCTTCACGCCGGGCTGGACGTATATGAAATCCGTCACGCCATACATCGCGTACGACATGGCGCGCGTGTATCTGCATACCGGCACGCCGTCGCCGAGCCGCCTGTCGTCGGTTGGTATCGGCGTGCGGTTTACGGACAGCCGTTACTACAGTCTCGACCTGAATATCGCGAAGCCGGTGGGCGATGCGCCGGTTGAAAGCGCGTCGCGCAGCCCGCGCGTGAATGCCGCGTTCTCGTATCAGCTCAACTGATCGGTCACCAAACAGCCTGCGTCTCACAGGCTGTTTGGATTAGAACCCCCTCTATCAAACGCAGCGCGCGGTTTCACGTATTCTGGCGAAGCTCGCAACATGCCACCGCCCCATGCAGACGGTCGTGCGGGCGCATCGAATACGAAATGACACAAGGAGGAAGACGATGATTCAACTGACCCGCCCGTTGCGCACTCTGGCAATCGCAAGCGCGCTGCTCGCTTGCGCCGCACCTGCGTTCGCCCAAGCCGACAACCCCGTCGGCATGTGGCAGACGATCGACGACAACACGCATCAGCCGAAGGCGCTCGTGCAGATCGCCGATGACGGCGAAGGCTCGCTGTCGGGCAAGGTCGTCAAGGGCCTCGGCGCCAACGACACGCCCGATCGCCGCTGCACCGCATGCACGGACGAGCGCAAGGATCAGCTCATCAAGGGCATGACGATCATCAAGGCGATGAAGAAGGACGGCGACCACTGGGACGGCGGCAATATCCTCGACCCGGAAAACGGCAAGGTCTACAAGTGCAAGATGTCGCTGGAAGACGGCGGCCAGAAGCTCGTCGTGCGCGGCTACATCGGCGTGTCGCTGCTCGGCCGATCGCAGACCTGGGTTCGCGCGCAATAACGCGAAGCGCGTCGATACGCGCAACGCAATGAAAAATCGGCCTGACGACGACGTCGCAGGCCGATTTTGTTTTGATATCAGCGTGAATGAAATCGATCGACATCACGCTGCATGCTTCAGCGCGTCCGGTGCATAGCTACCGGGGGCACGATACGCAGGCGCCGCAGCACTGCGCACCTCCGCCGCCTTCGACTGCGCGTGCTTGCGCATGCGCGTGGACAGTTCCTTGCACAGATTCACGCCGGCGTCGCCGTACAGCTCGCGCATCACCTGCATCAACGTGCCGGTCTCGTGCCAGACCTTGAAGCGGCGATGGCATGTCTGGTACGAAGGGTAGCGACGCGGCATCGCGGACCAGGTCGCGCCGCTGTAAATCACCCAGAGTACGCCGTTCAGGACGGCGCGCGTGTTGGCCAACGGACGGCCGCGCAACTCGGTGCGCGGCTGCATTTCGGGCAGAAGCGGCACGACGCAGCGCCACTCATGGTCGGTCAGATCGCGATACGGTGTCATGGACATCTCCAGCCTTAGGAACCATGACACACGATATCGACTGCCCTCAACCCTGAACATAAGACAAGTCCGAAAATACCCCGAGATTGCGGGAATTTGACCGGAATTGACGTTTGAACTCCGTCGCTTGTCGAAAACCGCGATCAGGTCAGCGAAGTATCGACGATACGGCGCGGCGTTTCGAGGTACTCCTTCGACTGCATCTCGACGATCCGCGATACCGTGCGCGCGAATTCGTTCGCCATCGGTCCTTCGACGTACAACTGCTCCGCCGGCACCGCGGCGGACATCAGCAGCTTGACCTTGTGGTCGTAGAGCACGTCGATGAGCCAGGTGAAGCGCCGCGCCTCGGACGCCATCCGCGGCGACATCTGCGGCACTTCCGACAGCACGATCGCATGGAAGCGGCTGGCAAGCTCGAGATAATCGTTCTGCGAACGCGGGCCGCCGCACAGCGTCGCGAAATCGAACCAGACGACCCCGTCGGCCTTGCGCAGCGCCTTCAGCTCGCGCTTCTCGATATGCAGGATCGGGCTTTCGTCCGGCACCGCGGCGAGCTTCCCGAATGCATGACGCAGTTCGCGATCGGCGTCCGCGCCGAGCGGCGTGTGGTACATCTGCACCTGCGCGAGCGTGCGCTGGCGATAGTCGACGCCCGCATCGACGTTCAGCACGTCGAGCTTTTGCTTGATCAGCGCGATCGCCGGCAGCATGCGGTCGCGATGCAGGCCGTCGGGATACAGATCGTCGGGATCGTAGTTGGACGTCATCACGAACTGCACGCCGTTGTTGAACAGGCGATCGAGCAGCCGGTACAGGATCATCGCGTCCGCGATGTCCGACACATGGAATTCGTCGAAGCAGATCAGCCGGTAGCGCTTGGCGATGCGTCGCGCGAGCTCGTCGAGCGGATCGGCCTGTCCTTTCAGTTCCTCGAGTTCGCGGTGTACCTCACGCATGAATTCGTGGAAGTGCAGGCGCGTCTTGCGCTGCACGGGCACCACCGCGTAGAAGCTGTCCATCAGGAAGCTCTTGCCGCGGCCGACGCCGCCCCACATGTAGACGCCGCGCGGCAGGTCCGGATGAATGATGAGCTTCTTGAACGCGTTCGAGCGGCGCGACTTGTATTCGACCCACTCGTCGAAACAGCGCTGCAGGCGATCGACGGCCGCGCGCTGGGCGGGATCGGACTGATAGCCGCGCGTGGTCAATTCGCGCGTGTAGTATTCGGTGACGTTCATCGGGCAAACCGGAAAGAACGAAGGCGAGCGGGAAACCCCGCCCGCCTTCGTCATGAGACGGCTGCGCCGGCCGGTGGCCGGCAGGCGCTACACCGTGCTCAGCTGTTCAGCGAGCGCTTGTCGACGGCGAGCGCCGCTTCGCGCATCACTTCCGACATCGACGGGTGCGGATGGCAGATGCGGGCGATGTCTTCCGACGCCGCCTTGAACTCCATCGCCACCACGGCTTCCGCGATCAGGTCCGACGCGTTCGCAGCGATCACGTGCACGCCGAGCAGTTCGTCGGTCTTCGCATCCGCGATCATCTTCACGAAACCGTCCGGCGCGTTCATGCCGAGCGCGCGACCGTTGATCGAGAACGGGAACTTGCCCGACTTGATCTCGCGGCCTTCCGCCTTCAGTTGCTGTTCCGTCTTGCCGACCCATGCGATTTCCGGGTACGTGTAGATCACCCACGGAATGCAGTTGTAGTCGATGTGCGGCTTCTGGCCGTCGATCACTTCCGCGACCAGCACGCCTTCGTCTTCCGCCTTGTGCGCGAGCATCGGGCCACGCACCACGTCGCCGATCGCGTACACGTTCGGCACCGCCGTGCGGCAGTGGTCGTCCACGTCGATGAAGCCACGCTCGTTCGCCTTCAGGCCGATGGCCTCGAGGCCGAGGTTGTCGGTGTTCGGCACGCGGCCGACCGACACGATCAGGCGGTCGGCGTCGAGCGTCTGCGCGTTGCCGTCCTTGTCCGTGTAGGCGATCGACACGCCGTCGGCGGTCGTCTTCACGTCGCCGATCTTCACGCCGAGATGGATGTCGAGGCCCTGCTTCTTGAACAGCTTGGCCGCTTCCTTCGCGAGCGCTTCGTCGGCTGCGCCGAGGAAGGCCGGCAGCGCTTCGAGCACCGTCACGTCGGCACCGAGGCGACGCCACACCGAGCCGAGCTCGAGGCCGATCACGCCCGCGCCGATCACGGCGAGCTTCTTCGGCACCGAGTCGAACGTCAGCGCACCTTCGTTGTCCGACACGATCTTGTTGTCGACCGGAATGTTCGGCAGGTGACGCGCCTTCGAGCCCGTCGCGATGATCACGTTCTTCGCGGTGACGACTTCGGTTTCACCCTCGCCGCTCACTTCGATCTGCACGCCGGCATCGGTCTTGCCGGTGAACTTGCCATGGCCCTTCAGCCAGGTGATCTTGTTCTTCTTGAACAGGAACTCGATCCCGCTCGTCATCTTCTCGACGATCGCATCCTTGCGGCCGAGCATCTTCGCGACGTCGATCTTCACGCCGTCGACCGTGATGCCGTGGTCGGCCAGGTGATGCGACGTGTTCTCGAACTCTTCCGACGAAGCGAGCAGCGCCTTCGACGGAATGCAGCCGACGTTCAGGCAGGTACCGCCGAGCTTCAGCGCGCCGGCCGGGTTCTTCCACTTCTCGATACAGGCAACGGTCTTGCCGAGCTGCGCGGCGCGAATCGCGGCGATATAGCCGCCGGGGCCGGCGCCGATCACGACGACGTCAAATTCCTTGGACATGACAATCCTTTCTACTTGTACGCCCGCACGGTCGCGCGTGTACGCGAGCGTGCGGAGCGGGTCAATGCAGTGAGACTCGGCTTACAGGTCGAGCAGCAGGCGTGCCGGATCTTCCAGCGCATCCTTCATCGCGACGAGCGACAGGACGGCTTCGCGGCCGTCGATGATGCGGTGGTCGTACGACAGTGCCAGGTAGTTGATCGGACGGATCACGATCTGGCCGTTTTCGACGACCGGGCGCTCCTTCGTCGCGTGCACGCCGAGGATGGCCGACTGCGGCGGGTTGATGATCGGCGTCGACAGCATCGAGCCGAACACGCCGCCGTTCGAGATCGAGAACGTACCGCCGGTCATTTCCTCGATCGACAGCTTGCCGTCCTTCGCCTTCTGGCCGAATTCGGCAATCTTCTTCTCGATGTCCGCGAGGCTCAGTTGATCGGCATTGCGCAGGATCGGCACCACGAGGCCGCGCGGCGAGCCGACGGCGATACCGATGTCGAAGTAGCCGTGGTAGACGATATCGTTACCGTCGATCGACGCGTTCACGAGCGGGAACTTCTTCAGCGCATGCACGGCCGCCTTCACGAAGAACGACATGAAGCCGAGCTTCACGCCATGTTCCTTCTCGAACTTGTCCTTGTACTTGTTGCGCAGCTCCATGACCGGAGCCATGTTGACTTCGTTGAACGTCGTCAGGATTGCGTTGGTCTGCTGCGACTCGAGCAGACGCTCGGCGATACGCGCACGCAGGCGCGACATCGGCACGCGCTGTTCCGGACGGTCGTTCAGCCACGTCGCGGCCGACGCCGGCACCTTCACTTCCGGCAGCGACGGCTTTGCTGCGGCGGTCTTCGCCGGTGCGGCGGCCGGAGCAGCCTTCGGTGCGCTGCCTGCGGCCAGCGCGTCGCCCTTCGTGACGCGGCCGTCGCGGCCCGAACCCGCGACGTCACCTGCCGACAGGCCCTTTTCGGCCAGCAGCTTTGCTGCGGCCGGCGATGCAGCGGCCGAGCTCGATGCAACTGCGGCAGCCGGCTGCGCTGCCGGTGCGGCTGCAGCGGGTGCTGCTGCCGGCTTGACTTCGGCGGCGCCCGCCGCTGCTTCGGCAGCACCTGCCTTCGCTTCGGTGTCGATCGTCGCGATGATCTGGTCGGCGACGACCGTGTCACCGTCGTTCTGCAGCACTTGCGCGAGCACGCCCGCGGCCGGCGCCGGCACTTCAAGCACGACCTTGTCGGTCTCGAGTTCGATCAGGATTTCGTCCTGCGCGACTGCTTCGCCCGGCTTCTTCTTCCACTGCAGCATGGTGGCTTCCGAAACCGACTCCGAAAGCTGGGGGACTTTGACTTCTACGATAGCCATGTGATTTTCCTGGATGCTTAATCTGGGTAATGACGAGGTTCGTGCGATTCCTTCGGCCGTTGCGGCGCGCGACGCGCCCGGCAGGCCAAAAGACACGGGAAAGCGCAGCGCGCCTTCCCGTTTCGCTTGACGTCGGTTATTTCGCGATCGATGCGCTCTTCAGGCGGCCGAACGCACCTTCGATGAGGGCCTTCTGCTGCTCGTAGTGCTTCGCGTAGTAGCCAACCGCCGGCGAGGCCGAAGCCGGACGGCCGCTGTACGCCAGCTTCTGCCCTTCCTTCATGCCTTCCTTCAGGTGGTGCTCGACGTAGAACCAGGGACCCTGGTTCTGCGGCTCGTCCTGCACCCAGACCACTTCAGTCGCGTTCTCGTACTTCTTCATTTCGGCTTCGAACTGCTTGTGCGCGAACGGATACAGCTGCTCGATACGGATGATCGCGACGTCGTTCGCCTTCGCTTCGCGGCGATGCGCGACGAGGTCGTAATACACGCGGCCCGAGCATGCCAGCACGCGCTTGACCTTCTTCGCGTCGATGCCGCCGTCGGTTTCGCCCAGCACCGGCTGGAACGAGCCCTTCGCCAGTTCCGACAGGTCCGACACCGCTTCCTTGTGACGCAGCAGCGACTTCGGCGTGGCGACGATCAGCGGCTTGCGGAACAGGCGGATCATCTGGCGACGCAGCAGGTGGAAAATCTGCGCCGGCGTCGTCGGCTGGACGACCTGCATGTTGTGGTCGGCACACAGTTGCAGGAAACGCTCGATACGCGTGGACGAGTGTTCCGGACCCTGGCCTTCGTAGCCGTGCGGCAGCAGCATCGTGAGACCCGACACGCGGCCCCACTTCACTTCGCCCGACGAGATGAACTGGTCGATCACGACCTGCGCGCCGTTGACGAAGTCGCCGAACTGCGCTTCCCACAGCACGAGCGTGTTCGGCTCGGCGGTCGAATAACCGTATTCGAAGCCCAGCACCGCTTCTTCCGACAGCACCGAGTCGATCACCGTGAACTTCGCCTGACCGTCGGCGATGTTCTGCAGCGGCACGTACGTGCCGTCGTTCCAGCGCTCGCGGTTCTGGTCGTGCAGCACCGCGTGACGGTGCGTGAACGTGCCGCGGCCCGAGTCCTGGCCCGTCAGGCGCACCGAGTAGCCCGAAGCGACGAGCGACGCGAATGCAAGGTGTTCGCCCATGCCCCAGTCGAGCGGCTGGTCGCCGCGCGCCATGTTGCGGCGGTCGTTGATCACGCGCTCGACGAGCGGGTGAACCTTGAAGTTTTCCGGGACCGTCGTGATGCGTTCGCCCAGGCGCTTCAGTTCGGCGAGCGGCACGGCCGTATCGGCTGCGTCCGTCCACTTGCGGTTCAGGAACGGAACCCAGTCGACCGCGTACTTGCTCTTGTAGTTCGACAGGACCGGATCGACGGTGTGGTGGCCGTCGTCCATCGCCTTGCGGTACGCCTTCACGTAGTTGTCGGCGTCTTCCGCGGTGATCACGCCCTGCTGCACGAGCTTCTCGGCGTACAGCGCACGGGTGCCCGGGTGCTGCGCGATCTTCTTGTACATCAGCGGCTGCGTGACTGCCGGCGTGTCCTGCTCGTTGTGACCCAGCTTGCGGAAGCAGACGATGTCGATCACGACATCCTTGTGGAACTGCATCCGGTAGTCGATCGCGATCTGGATCGCGAGCACGACGGCTTCCGGATCGTCGCCGTTCACGTGCAGCACCGGCGCTTCGATCATCTTGACCACGTCGGTACAGTACAGCGTCGAGCGCGCGTCGCGCGGGTCGGACGTCGTGAAGCCGATCTGGTTGTTGATGACGATGTGCAGCGTGCCGTGCGTGCCGTAACCACGCGTCTGCGCGAGGTTCAGCGTTTCCATCACGACGCCCTGGCCAGCGAAGGCCGCGTCACCGTGGATCTGAACCGGCAGCACCTGCAGGCCGTCTTCGTCGCCGCGACGATCCATCCGTGCCTTCGCCGAACCTTCGACCACCGGGTTCACGATTTCGAGGTGCGACGGGTTGAACGCGAGCGACAGGTGGACCGGGCCGCCTTCGGTCGACACGTCCGACGAGAAGCCCTTGTGGTACTTCACGTCACCTGCCGGCAGGTCGTCGACGTGCTTGCCTTCGAATTCGGCGAACAGGTCGGCCGGCATCTTGCCCAGCGTGTTGACCAGCACGTTCAGACGGCCGCGGTGCGCCATGCCGATGATGATTTCCTGCACGCCGGTCTTGCCTGCATGCTGGACGACTTCGTCCATCGCCGCGATGAAGCTTTCGCCGCCTTCGAGCGAGAAGCGCTTCTGGCCGACGTACTTGGTGTGCAGATAGCGCTCGAGGCCTTCCGCTGCCGTCAGGCGATTCAGGATGTGCTTCTTCTTGTCGATCGAGAAGGACGGCGTCGCGCGGGTCGATTCCAGACGCTCCTGCCACCAGCGCTTCTGCTCCGGATCGCTGATGTACATGTATTCGGCGCCGATCGTGCCGCAGTACGTGTCACGCAGGCCCTTGACGATGTCGCGCAGCGAAGCCTGGTCGAAACCGAAATACAGGTTGCTTGCGCTGTACGTCTGGTCGAGGTCGCCTTCGGAGAAGTCGTAGAACGCGGGTTCGAGTTCGGGGATGGCGGGACGTTCGCGACGCTTCAGCGGATCCAGATTGGCCCATTGCGAGCCGAGGAAGCGATATGCGCTGATGAGGGACTGGACGTGGACCTGCTTGCGTGCGGTCGCCAGATTGCTCGTGCTTTCGCGCGGGATGAAGGCATTGGCCTTCGCACGCTCGGCAAACGATTCGACGATCGGGAAATGAGCAACGTCATTGGCATTCGAGCCGTCGGTTGCAGGCACGTTCTGCAGCGCGTCGAAATACTCTCGCCAATTCTCCGGCACCGATGCCGGATTGTTGAGGTATGCATCGTACAGTTCTTCAACGTACGAAGCATTGCCGCCGAACAGATAGGAGTTCAGCTGAAACTGCTTCATTACATCTGACATTTTACGCTCACCTTTCTTCGAGCTTCTCGAGAAATAGCGGGTTACTCAACCTTCCGCGACACGGCCTGACCGTTTAGCGGATTGCGAATCAAGTCTTGCTTGGAAGGACCTAAAACTTGCGTGCGCGCAGCATATCACAGAACCGATACCGGAGTTCACGACGAAATGTGCCTGAAAGCACCGCGTGGCGGCGTTTCGCCGGATTGCCACGACGCGCGGGAACAGTGTTTTGCAACCCGCCCGATTGCACACTGCGCAGATGCAAAAAAGGCCGCCCAAGGGCAGCCTTTTTCGTCATGCACGGGAACAGCCGATGCTTAGTCGACCGCGCCTTCGCGGCTCGCGCGGCGACGCTCGTGCTCCTTCAGGAAGCGCTTGCGCAGACGGATCGACTGCGGCGTCACTTCCACGAGCTCGTCGTCGTCGATGAATTCGACCGCGTACTCGAGCGACATCTGGACCGGCGGCACGAGACGCACGGCTTCGTCGGTACCCGACGCACGCACGTTGGTCAGCTGCTTGCCCTTGATCGGGTTGACGACGAGGTCGTTGTCGCGGCTGTGGATGCCGATGATCATGCCCTCATACAGCGCATCGCCCGGCTTCACGAACATGCGGCCGCGATCCTGCAGCTTCCACAGTGCGTACGCCACGGCAGCGCCGTCGTCCTGCGAGATCAGCACGCCATTGCGGCGTTCGAAGACCGAACCGTCCTTGACCGGTGCGTACGAGTCGAAGATGTGACTCATCAGGCCCGTGCCGCGCGTAAGCGTCAGGAATTCGCTCTGGAAGCCGATCAGGCCACGCGCCGAGATCTTGTATTCCAGGCGCGTGCGGCCGCGGCCGTCCGATGCCATGTCGAGCATTTCGCCCTTGCGGCGACCCAGCTCTTCCATCACGCCGCCCTGATGCTCGTCCTCGACGTCGACGGTCAGCAGCTCGTACGGCTCGTGCCGCACGCCGTCGATTTCCTGCATCACGACGCGCGGACGCGACACGGCCAGCTCATAGCCTTCACGGCGCATGTTCTCGACGAGAATCGTCAGGTGCAGTTCGCCGCGGCCCGACACTTCGAACACCGTTTCGTCGCCCGTGTCCTTCACGCGCAGCGCGACGTTGTGATTCAGTTCCTTCATCAGACGATCGCGGATCTGGCGGCTCGTCACGAACTTGCCTTCGCGGCCAGCCAGCGGCGACGAGTTGACGAGGAAGTTCATCGTCAGCGTCGGCTCGTCAACGGTGATCATCGGCAGCGCTTCCGGCGCATCGACCGCGCAGATCGTCGCGCCGATGCCGACGTCTTCGATACCGTTGATCAGCACGATGTCGCCGGCTTCCGCCGACTCGACCTGCACGCGCTCGAGGCCCTTGAACGACAGCACCTGGTTGATCTTGCGGTTCAGCACGTCGCCTTCCGGACCGAAGCGCATCACGACCGGTTGACCCGGCTTGATGCGGCCGCGCGTGATGCGGCCGACGCCGATCCGGCCGACGTACGTCGAATAGTCGAGCGACGTGATCTGGAGCTGCAGCGGCGCTTCCGGATCGGCCGGGCGAACCGGCACGTGCGCGAGAATCGCCTCGAACAGCGGACGCATGTCGCCTTCGCGGGTCGCCGGATCGAGCGACGCGTAGCCGTTGAGGCCCGATGCGTAGACGATCGGGAAGTCGAGCTGCTCTTCGGTCGCGCCAAGCTTGTCGAACAGGTCGAAGGTCTGGTTGATGACCCAGTCGATCCGCGCGCCCGGACGGTCGATCTTGTTGATGACGACGATCGGCTTCAGGCCGAGCGCGAGCGCCTTCTTCGTGACGAAGCGCGTTTGCGGCATCGGGCCCTCGACGGCGTCGACGAGCAGCAGCACCGAGTCGACCATCGACAGCACGCGCTCCACCTCGCCACCGAAGTCCGCGTGCCCCGGCGTATCGACGATGTTGATGTGCGTGCCTTCGTATTCGACCGCGCAGTTCTTCGCGAGAATCGTGATCCCGCGCTCTTTTTCGATGTCGTTCGAGTCCATCACTCGCTCGGCAATCTGCTGGTTCTCGCGGAAGGTGCCGGACTGGCGGAGCAGTTGGTCGACGAGCGTGGTCTTGCCGTGGTCGACGTGAGCGATGATGGCGATGTTGCGAAGGGCGCGGGTCATAGAAACCTGGAAATCGTTGAACGCGCAAACGCGCACGCTCGTCAGTCACCGGGACACGTGCGCGCGCGTTGCAGCTTGGAAACCACAAATTATAGCACGTGAGAGTGGCGAGAGCCGCGCTGTTCGTTGCAGCGCAACAAACGACCCCACCCTGCCGCTGCCCCGCTCGCGACCAACGGGCCCGGCGGCACGCCGAAAACCCTGGCGCGGACAAGGGAATTTCGGGCCACGGAGCGCACCCTCGCCCGTTCGATTAACATTTGCCGCGGCAAGCAATTGTGCCTATACTGCTGCCTAGTCAACTATTGCAGCTTCAGGGTTTTATGTCGGATTCTCCTTCCCAATCGCCTGTTTCGCCGCTGTCTTCGTATCAGATGAACGACAGCGTCGGTTATCTGATGTCGCGCGTGAAATCGGTGATGACCAACCTCGTCACGCAGCGCACGCAGGAAGAGCTCGGCATCACGGGCACGCAGGCGAGCATGCTGTTCATGATCGCGGTCGGCAAATGCTCGACGGCCGCCGAGCTCGCTCGGGAATACGGGATCGACGCGAGCGCGGTCACGCGCCTGCTCGATCGCGTCGAGAAGCGCGGCCTGCTGTCCCGTGTGCGCAGCATCGAGGATCGGCGGGTCGTGCGCCTCGAGCTGACCGACGAAGGCCGCGCGCTGGCGGAGCGGCTGCCGCCGGTGTTTCGCAGCGTACTCGACGAGCTGCTCGACGGGTTTACGCCGGAAGAAGTCGGGTTCCTGAAGAGCATGCTGCGCCGCATTCTCAGCAACTATTGCGAGACGGCCGGCGGCACCATCACGTAATAGTTGCCATAACAATTACTTTTGACAGATTAATGTAAGGAAATCCTTGCAGTGTCCATCATTCATTCCGAGTCAGAAAACAGCGCGATGAAATCCTCCCCGTTGTCCCTGCGCGCCGGGTCGTGCCGCGCCGCCGTCGCCGCTGCGGTCGCCGCGCTGGCGCTGGCGGGCTGCGCAAACTACATCGGCATCAAGAGCGACAAGCAGATCGCTCCCGCGTCGCAATTCGAAACCGCCCAGAGCCTGCCCGCCCAGGGCGGCCAGTGGCCGGCGCTCGACTGGGCAAACCAGTTCGGCGATCCGCAGCTGCCGAAGCTGATCGACGAGGCGCTGCAGGGCAGCCCGTCGATCGCGCAGGCACAGGCGCGCATCGCGAAGGCGTCGTCGTACATCGAATCGTCGCGCTCGAACCTGATGCCGAAGGCCGAAGCCAGCTACTCGTGGACGCGCGAACTGTATTCGTCGAACGCGCTGTTTCCGCCCCCGTACGGCGGCCAGTGGTACAGCGAGAACAACGCGCTCGCGAGCGCGTCGTGGGATCTCGACCTTTGGGGCAAGAACCGCGAGCGCCTGCATACGGCCGTGTCGCAGGAAAAAGCCGCCGAAGCCGACATGCAGCAGGCGCGCATCACGCTCGCATCGTCGGTCGCCCGCACCTACAACTCGCTTGCGCAACTGTACGCGCTGCGCGACATCGCGCAGCGCGAGATCACCAACCGCCAGACGGTCGGCAAGATCACCGACGGCCGCGTGTCGGCCGGCCTCGACACCAACGTGGAGCGCCAGACCGCGCGCGGCAACATCGCGACGACCCAGGCGTCGCTGTCCGACCTCGACGGCCAGATCACGACCGTGCGCTACCAACTCGCCGCGCTGCTCGGCAAGGGGCCGGACCGCGGGCTGCAGATCGCCGCGCCGGTGATGAACCCGACGGCCGAAGTCGCACTGCCCGGCAACCTGCCGGCCGACCTCGTATCGCGCCGTCCCGACATCGTCGCCGCGCGCTGGCAGGTCGAGGCCGCGATGCACGACGTGAAGGAGGCGAAGGCCGAGTTCTTCCCGGACGTGAACCTCGCGGCAGGCTTCGGCTTCGATGCGTTCGGCTGGGGCAAATTCCTGAACTTCGCGAGCCGCCAGGCGCAGTTCGGCCCGGCCATCCATCTGCCAATCTTCGATGCCGGCGCATTGCGCGCACAGCTCAAGGGCCGCTATGCGGACTTCGACCTGTCGGTCGCCAACTACAACCAGACGCTGATCAACGCGCTGAACGACGTCGCCACCCAGGTCGCGTCGATCCGCGCGGTCGATCGCCAGATGGACGACGCGCAGCGTGCGCTCGACGCGTCGACGCGCGCGTACGACCTCGCCGTGATCCGCTACAAGGCCGGCCTGTCGCCGCAGTTGCAGGTGCTGACCGCGGACAGCAACCGTCTCGCATCGGAACAGACCGTGACCAACCTCAAGATGCGCCGGCGCGACATGCAGCTCGCGCTGATCAAGGCGCTCGGCGGCGGGTTCGACGCGACCGGCACGCGGCTCGCCGCGCCCGACGCCGACCAGCACACGAAACAGGCCGCCAACTGATCCGGCGCCACCACTACGCAGACACTCGAAATAACGGACGGAGAAAATCGCCATGAGCGACCCTCAACAAAATGCCGCCAGCGCCCAGCCGCAGAACAACGGGAAGCGCAAGCGGATGATGACGCTGCTGATCGCGGTCATCGTGATCGCGGCCATCGCGTATGGCCTGTACTACTTCCTCGTCGCGCGCTTCCATGAAGAGACCGACGACGCATACGTGAACGGCAACGTCGTGCAGATCACGCCGCAGGTCACCGGCACCGTGATCGCCGTGAAGGCGGACGATACGCAGACGGTCAAGGCCGGCGATCCGCTCGTCGTCCTCGATCCGGCCGATTCGCAAGTCGCGCTGCAGCAGGCCGAGGCGAACCTCGCGCAGACGGTGCGCCAGGTGCGCGGCCTGTTCGTCAACGACGACCAGTACCGCGCGCAAGTCGCGCTGCGCCAGTCCGACCTGTCGAAGGCGCAGGACGACCTGCGCCGCCGGATGGCCGTCGCGCAGACGGGCGCCGTGTCGCAGGAAGAGATCTCCCATGCACGCGACGCGGTGCGCGCCGCGCAGGCGTCGGTCGACGCCGCGCAACAGCAGCTCGCATCGAACCGCGCACTGACCGCGAACACGACGATCGCGTCGCACCCGAACGTGATGGCCGCGGCAGCGAAGGTTCGCGACGCGTACCTCGCGAACGCGCGTAACGTGCTGCCCGCGCCGGTCACCGGCTATGTCGCGAAGCGCTCGGTGCAGGTCGGCCAGCGCGTGTCGCCCGGCAACCCGCTGATGTCGGTCGTGCCGCTGAACGCGGTGTGGGTCGACGCCAACTTCAAGGAAGTCCAGCTCAAGCACATGCGCGTCGGCCAGCCGGTCGAACTGACGGCCGATATCTACGGCTCGTCGGCGGTCTACCACGGCAAGGTCGTCGGCTTCTCGGCCGGCACGGGCTCGGCCTTCTCGCTGCTGCCGGCGCAGAACGCGACGGGCAACTGGATCAAGGTCGTGCAGCGCCTGCCGGTGCGCATCGAAATCGATCCGAAGGACCTCGAGAAGCACCCGCTCCGCATCGGCCTGTCTATGCAGGTCGACGTCGACATCAAGGACGAGCGCGGCGACCAGCTTGCGAACGCGCAGAACACCGTCTACGAGACGAACGTGTTCGCGAAGTATGGCGACGAAGCCGACGCCGAGATCGCGCGCATCATCGCCGAGAACGCCGGCGGCAGCGCGCCGGCCCCGGCCGCGGCGAAATCGACCAACGCCGCCAAGATGATGTAACGGTTCCGACTCCGGAAAACTACCGACATGGCACAGGCTCCTGTCTCCCACCCGCCGCTGCAAGGCGGGCAACTCGTGCTCGGGACGATCGCGGTATCGCTCGCGGTGTTCATGAACGTGCTCGACACGTCCATCGCGAACGTCGCGATCCCGACCATCTCGGGCGACCTCGGCGTGTCGTCCGACCAGGGCACGTGGGTCATCACGTCGTTCGCGGTCGCGAACGCGATCTCCGTGCCGCTCACGGGCTGGCTGACCGACCGGTTCGGACAGGTTCGCCTGTTCCTCGCGTCGATCATCCTGTTCGTGATCTCGTCGTGGATGTGCGGCCTCGCACCCAGCCTGCCGTTCCTGCTCGCGTCGCGCGTGCTGCAGGGCGCGGTCGCCGGGCCGATGATTCCGCTGTCGCAATCGCTGCTGCTGTCGAGCTACCCACGCGCGAAAGCGCCAATGGCGCTCGCGTTATGGTCGATGACGACGCTGATCGCGCCGGTCGCCGGGCCGATTCTCGGCGGCTGGATCTCGGACAACTATTCGTGGCCGTGGATCTTCTACGTGAACATCCCGGTCGGCATCGCCGCCGCGCTCGCCACGTGGTCGATCTATCGGACACGCGAATCGACGGTGCGCCGCGCGCCGATCGACGGGGTCGGTCTCGCGCTGCTCGTGCTGTGGGTCGGCTCGCTGCAGATCATGCTCGACAAGGGCAAGGATCTCGACTGGTTCGCGTCGACGACGATCATCGCGCTCGCGCTGATCGCACTCATCTCGTTCGCGTTCTTCGTGATCTGGGAGCTGACTGCCGAACACCCGGTCGTGGACCTGTCGCTGTTCCGGATGCGCAACTTCACGGGCGGCACGATCGCGCTCGCGGTCGGCTACGGCCTCTACTTCGGCAACCTCGTGCTGCTGCCGCTCTGGCTGCAAACCCAGATCGGCTACACGGCAACCGACGCAGGCCTGGTCATGGCGCCGGTCGGACTGTTCGCGATTCTGCTGTCGCCACTGACCGGAAAGTTCCTGCCGCGCACGGACCCACGCTACATCGCGACCGCCGCGTTTCTCACGTTCGCGCTGTGTTTCTGGATGCGCTCGCGTTACACGACCGGCGTCGACGAGTGGTCGCTGACGTTGCCGACGCTCGTGCAAGGCATCGCGATGGCGGGCTTCTTCATTCCGCTCGTTTCGATCACGCTGTCCGGCCTGCCCGGCCACCGCATTCCCGCGGCATCGGGCCTGTCGAACTTCGTGCGGATCATGTGCGGCGGTATCGGCACGTCGATCTTCCAGACCGCGTGGGACCACCGGAACAACTTCCACCACGCGCAATTGGTCGAGCAGACCAACGTGTACAACCCGACGTTCAACCAGGCCGTCACGCAGATGGGCAACCTCGGGCTGACGCAGGACCAGGCGCATGGCCTCATCAACAACATGGCCACGCAGCAGGCCGCGCAGCTCGGCGTGAACGATCTCTTCTACATCTCGGCGGCGATCTTCGTGCTGCTGATCGGACTGATCTGGATCACGAAGCCCGAACGCGCGGGCGGCGGCGATGCGGGTGCGGCCGCGTCGGCTGCACACTGAGCCGGCCCGCGCCCACACGCTCACGCAGCAAAAAGCCCGGTCGAGACCGGGCTTTTTTTCGTTTCGATGGGCGCCAGCGCGCCGTGCATCATTGAGCCGTCACGACGAGACGTTCAGGCGCAAGCACGCCGTTTGCCTTGCGGGCGACGCCGAGCAGCCGCACCGCGTCGTACACGCGCACCCGCTCGCCTTCTGCCGCGTCGATCGGATCGAGCGCCGACAGCGGCAGACGCTGGCCATGCAGGAACCGCTTCGCGCAGGCTTCGTCGAGACGCACCAGCGGAAACGTCGACAGCAGCGCGTCGACCGGCTGAAGCCACGCGTCGCGCGCTGCTTCGGTGGCGTCGGACAGCGCGTCCAGCGTCACCGCGTGCTCGAGCGTCAGAGCGCCAACGCCCGTGCGACGCAGCATCGTCAGATGCGCGCCGCAACCGAGCGCCTCGCCGATATCCTCCGCCAGCGTGCGCACATACGTACCCTTGCTGCAAGTCACGCGAAACGTCACGTCCGGTAGTTCGCAGGCCAGCAGGTCGAGCGCATGGATCGTCACGTTGCGGCCTTCCCGTTCGACGGTCTGGCCCGCGCGCGCATATTCGTACAGCGGCTTGCCGTCGCGCTTGAGCGCCGAATACATCGGCGGCACCTGCACGATCTCGCCGGTAAAGCGAGCGAGTGCCGCCTCCACCGCAGTCCGGTCGCATTCGACGGCGCGCGTGTCGAGCACGTCGCCTTCAGCATCGCCGGTGGTCGTGCGCACGCCGAGGCGCATCGTCGCTTCGTAGGTCTTGTCCGCTTCCAGCAAGTCCTGCGAGAACTTCGTCGCCTCGCCGAAGCACAGCGGCAACAGACCCGAGGCCAGCGGATCGAGCGTGCCGGTATGGCCGGCTTTCTTCGCGAGAAGCAGGCGCTTCGCGCGAATCAGGGCGTCGTTACTCGACAGGCCGACCGGTTTGTCGAGCAGAAGGACGCCGTCCAGCGCGCGCCGCGGCACGCGTGGACGCTGAGGAGCTGCAGTCGTCATTGGGGCACGCGCGCTCACTCGCCCTTCGCAGGCGCGTCGGCTTCGTCGTCGTCCTTCGCGCGCGTCGAGTTGGCTTCCTTGATCAGGCGCGACATTTCCACCGCTTTTTCGATCGTCTGGTCGTAATGGAAATGCAGCGTCGGCACCGTATGGATGTGCAGGCGCTTGAACAGCAGGTTGTGCAGGTGACCCGATGCGTGGTTCAGCGCTTCCTGCGTCTTCTCCGGATCGCCGGTGAGCGCCGTGAAATAGACCTTCGCGTGCGCGTAGTCCGGCGTGAGCTCCACACTCTGGATGGTCACGATGCCGATGCGCGGGTCCTTGACCTCGCGCATGATGAGTTCGGACAGATCGCGTTGAATCTGGTCTGCAATCTGAACGTTGCGATTGGGGGAAGTACGTTTCCTGGACATGATCGATCCGTGATCCGTTTATCAGGATAAAGCGGCGCGCTGTTGGCACGCCACCATGAAAATGGGCGGGACAGGCTCAAGCCTGCCCCGCCCAAGAGCCGATACGCGATGATTACAGCGTACGTGCGACTTCAGTTACTTCGAAGACTTCGAACTGGTCGCCTTCGATGACGTCGTTGAAGTTCTTCACCGACATACCGCACTCGAAGCCTTGCTTGACTTCCTTCACGTCGTCCTTGAAGCGCTTCAGCGATTCGAGTTCGCCCGTGAAGATCACGACGTTGTTGCGCAGCACGCGAACCGACGACGAACGCTTGACGATACCGTCGGTGACCATACAGCCGGCAACCGTACCGACCTTCGGCACCTTGAACACCTGGCGCACCTCGACCATGCCCGTCACGACTTCGCGCTTCTCCGGCGCCAGCATGCCCGACATCGCGGCCTTCACCTCATCCACTGCGTCGTAGATGATGTTGTAGTAGCGAATGTCGATACCGTTCGCTTCGGCCAGCTTGCGCGCCTGTGCATCCGCACGCGTGTTGAAGCCGATGATGACCGCCTTCGATGCCGTCGCGAGGTTGACGTCGTTTTCGCTGATGCCGCCCACCGCGCTGTGCACGATCTGCACGCGCACTTCGTCGGTCGACAGCTTGAGCAGCGACTGCACGAGTGCTTCCTGCGAGCCCTGCACGTCCGCCTTGATGATGAGCGGCAGGTTCTGCACTTCGCCTTCGCCCATCTGCTCGAGCATGCTTTCCAGCTTCGCGGCCTGCTGCTTCGCCAGCTTGACGTCGCGGAACTTGCCCTGGCGGAACAGCGCGATTTCGCGCGCCTTGCGCTCGTCCGGCAGCACGATCACTTCCTCGCCCGCACCCGGCACTTCCGACAGACCCTGGATTTCTACCGGGATCGACGGGCCGGCTTCCTTCGTCGGCTTGCCGTTCTCGTCGAGCATCGCACGCACGCGGCCATAAGCCGTGCCTGCCAGCACGATGTCGCCACGGTTCAGCGTACCGGACTGCACCAGGATCGTCGCGACCGGGCCCTTGCCCTTGTCCAGCTTCGCTTCGATCACGATGCCCTTGGCCGGCGCCTCGATCGGTGCCTTCAGTTCCAGCACTTCGGCCTGCAGCAGCACGTTCTCGAGCAGGTCGTCGATACCGGCACCCGTCTTCGCCGACACCGGCACGAACGGCGAATCGCCACCGTATTCTTCCGGCACGACGCCTTCCGCGACCAGTTCCTGCTTGACGCGGTCCGGGTTCGCTTCCGGCTTGTCGATCTTGTTGATCGCCACGACGATCGGCACGCCACCCGCCTTCGCGTGAGCAATGGCTTCCTTCGTCTGCGGCATCACGCCGTCGTCGGCAGCCACCACCAGCACGACGATGTCGGTCGCCTTCGCGCCGCGTGCACGCATTGCCGTGAACGCCTCGTGACCCGGCGTATCGAGGAACGTGATGACACCGCGCGGCGTTTCGACGTGATATGCGCCGATGTGCTGCGTAATGCCGCCCGCTTCGCCCGCTGCAACCTTCGCGCGGCGGATGTGGTCGAGCAGCGAGGTCTTGCCGTGGTCGACGTGACCCATCACGGTGACGACCGGCGGACGCGGCAGTTGCTCCGCATCGGTACCGGTCTCGCCTTCGACCAGCAGTGCTTCCGGATCGTCCAGCTTCGCGGCGACCGCGCGGTGACCCAGTTCCTCGACGACGATCATCGCCGTTTCCTGGTCCAGCACCTGGTTGATCGTGACCATCTGGCCCATCTTCATCATCACCTTGATGACTTCGGAGGCCTTGATCGACATCTTGTGTGCAAGATCGGCAACCGAGATGGTTTCCGGCACGTGCACTTCACGCACGATCGGCTCGGTCGGTGCCTGGAACGTCGATGCGCTGTCCTGGTGACGGCCGCGACCCTTCGGGCCGCCGCGCCAACCGCGGTCGACGCCACCGCTCGAATCGCCGCGCGTCTTGATGCCGCGGCGCTTGGCCGCGTCGTCCTGCCAGCCGCCCTTGCCGCCGCCCGGCTTCTTGTTGCGGTCGCCCGCGCCTGCCGGTGCCTGCGTCGTCGCCGGCGCTGCGCCGGCCGGCTTCTTCACGGCCGGACGTGCCTGCGCGCCTGCGCCTGCCGGCTTGGCCGGCTTGTGCAGCGTGCCCTTCGCTTCGGCCGGCTTCGGCGGTTCCACCGGCTTCGGCGGCTCGACTGCCTTGACCACGGCCTTGCGCGGCGTGTTCATCATTTCGCGGATCGCGCGCGCTTCGGCCTCGGCCGCCTCGCGACGCTTGCGAATCTCTTCCTGCTCGGCCCGCGCCTTGTCGGCCGCCTCGCGGGCAGCGTCCTCGGCCTTCTTCGCCGCTTCACGCTGGGCCGCACGTTCGGCGGCCGCGCGTGCTTCGTCCTGCGCGGACTGCGCACCGGTTGCTTCCTGCTTGGCTTCAGCGGCCTGCTGGGCCGCAGCCTGCTGTGCCGCTGCGGCTTCGGCCGCGGCGCGCTTCGCCGCTGCTTCTTCCTCGGCACGGCGGCGCTCGGCTTCGGCCGCTTCCTCGCGGGCACGGCGCTCGGCTTCCTCGCGCTCGAGGCGTTCCTGGCGCTCGCGCAGTTCCTGCGCCTGCTTTTCGAGCAGCTCGGCCTCGCGGCGCGCTTCTTCCTCGCGACGCTTCAGATCCGCATCGTCATCCGCTTCGGCGACCTGCGCCTGACCCTGCTCCGCACCCTCGGCCACGTCGTCGCGCTTGACGAACGTACGCTTCTTGCGGACCTCGACCTGAATGGTGCGAGCCTTGCCCGTCGCGTCAGACTGCTTGATCTCCGACGTATGCTTGCGGGTCAGCGTGATCTTGCGCTTGTCGCCGTCGGTTGCGCCGTGCGACTTGCGCAAATGATCGAGCAGACGCGCCTTGTCCGCCTCGGACAGCGCATCGTCTTCACTCGCTTTCTGGACGCCCGCTGCCTGCAGCTGTTCGAGCAGCACACCAGCAGGCATTTTCAGTTCCGCGGCAAATTGGGCTACGTTGTTACTCGCCATTCATTCCTCTTAGTGCAAGGACCGATTCCTTGCGGTTAGCATCGGGTCAGGCCATACGGCCGCCATCAAATCAGTGCGCCATGGTCATTTCTCACTGGAACCAGTGTTCACGTGCTTTCATGATCAACGCCTTAGCGGCATCCTCTTCCATCCCGGTCATGTCGACCAGTTCATCCACAGCCAGCTCGGCGAGATCGTCCCGCGTCTGCATGCCGTGTTCGGCCAGCTTCGCGAGCAACTCCGGCGTCACGCCGTCGAGGCCCTTCAAATCCAGCGCTGCGTTTTCGACCTTTTCTTCGTTCGCGATCGCCATCGTCAACAGTGCGTCGCGCGCGCGGTTGCGCAACTCGTGCACGGTGTCCTCGTCGAACGCCTCGATTTCGAGCATTTCGTTGAGCGGCACGTAAGCGATCTCTTCGAGGCTCGTGAAGCCTTCGTCGATCAGGATGTCGGCAACTTCTTCGTCAACGTCGAGACGCGCCATGAACAGCGAACGCAGTCGATCGCGCTCTTCACCCTGCTTCAGGGCGGATTCGTCCGGCGTCATGATATTGATCTGCCAGCCGGTCAGCTCGCCGGCAAGGCGAACGTTCTGACCGCTGCGGCCGATCGCGACAGCCAGCTCGTTCTCGTCGACGACGACGTCCATCGAGTGCTTTTCTTCATCGACGACGATCGACTGGACGGCTGCCGGCGCGAGCGCGCCGATCACGAACTGGGCGGGATCCTCGGACCATAGCACGATGTCGATGTTTTCGCCACCGAGCTCGTTGCGCACGGCCTGCACGCGCGAACCGCGGATGCCGACGCAGGTGCCGATCGGATCGATCCGCTTGTCGTAGGCGATCACGCCGATCTTCGCGCGCACGCCCGGATCGCGAGCGGCTGCCTTGATCTCGAGCAGGCCCTGCTCGATTTCCGGCACTTCCATCTCGAACAGCTTCATCAGGAACTCGGGCGCCGTGCGCGAGAGTTCGATCTGCGGGCCGCGCGCGGTGCGGTCGACCTTCGCGATGTATGCACGCACGCGGTCACCCACGCGCAGGTTTTCCTTCGGGATCAGCTGGTCGCGGCGCAGCAGCGCTTCGACACGGCCCGATTCGACGATGAAGTTGCCCTTGTCGAGGCGCTTCACCGTGCCCGTCATGATCTTTTCGCCGCGCTCGAGGTAGTCGTTCAGGATCTGCTCGCGCTCGGCGTCGCGCACCTTCTGCAGGATCACCTGCTTGGCGGCCTGCGCGCCGATACGGCCGAACTCGATCGACGGCACCGGCTCCTCGATGAATTCGCCGACTTCGACGTCGGGCTTCTGCTCACGCGCTTCGAACAGCAGGATCTCGCGATCCGGCTCCTGCAAGCCTGCCTCGTCGGGCACGACGAGCCAGCGACGGAAGGTTTCGTGCTCGCCGCTTTCGCGATCGATATGGACGCGGATTTCGGCGCCTTCGTCGAACAGCTTCTTGGAAGCGGACGCGAGCGCAGCCTCGAGGGCGCCCAGCACCACATCCTTGTCGACGTTTTTCTCGCGCGCCAGCGCATCCACCAGCATCAACACTTCGCGACTCATTATTTGCGGCTCCTAAAGTCAACTTGCGGAATCAGGCGGGCTTTGTCGATATCGGCCAGCGTGAAATCCAGCATGGCTGCCTCGCCCTTCTTCCCCTCAAATTCCAAACCGATCGTTTCGCCATTCGGCGCGTGCAGAATGCCCCGGTACGTCTTGCGCCCGTCCAGCGGCTTTTTCAAGGTCACGGAAACTTCGCTGCCGGCGAAGCGCTCGAAGTCGGCCAGCTTCTTCAACGGGCGGTCGAGCCCCGGGGACGAGACTTCGAGCCGTTCGTAATCGATATTTTCGACCGTCAAGACGTGCTGGAGCTGACGCGTAACCTTTTCGCAATCTTCGAGCGAGATGCCGGCAGGCTGATCGATATAGATGCAAAGCATGCCGCGCCCGGTGCGCTCGAGTTCCACCAGCTCGTAGCCGAGCCCGGTGACCGTGGTTTCTATCAGTTCCGTCAGTTGCACAGTGTCCTCTCAGGTGTTCGCGCCCGCCGCTCGCGATTCACCCGCGGGCGCGCGCCTTAGCCGGCGCAGGAAGCGCTACCCGAGATGCCTAACCGTTTCAGCAAAAAAAAATGGGCGGAACGCCCATCTTCTTACTGGTGGTCGCACCTGAGCCGCACATTGAATCCGTACGCCCAGCGACTCCGCGATTATAGCGATTTTTGGCGCAAACGCCAAGCCAGCCGGTAAAAGCAGCGTCCAGACCGCCTTTACCGACCAAAAATGCGAAACCGGACTGTCCGACCAGGCGGCACAATCCGGCAGCGCGATATATATACAGTCAAAAGCAAACCACGCAAGGCAAAGTGCCGACCCGACCGGACTCGCACCGATATTGCCGGCACACCGGCGGCTTCACGCCGCCGACCGCCCGGAAACGCTCAGCGACTGCGCGAGCGACTACGCTGCGGACGCTGGCCGCCGCGCGCGCCACCACCGCCGTTGCCGGCGCCTTCGGCGCGATTGCCGTTGGGATTGCGATTGCCGCCCTTGCCGCCGCTGCGCTTGCCGGCCGCGCCTTCACGCTTGGGGCCGGCGCCATACGACGCGCGATTGCCATCGACATCGCGACCGCCACCCGAACGGTTGCCATAGCCCGACGGCGAAACCGGCAGGCTGCCGTAGCCGCTCAGGCCGGGCAAGCCCGGGGCGCCACGTCGACCGCCACCGCGACGCGGCTGATCGAGCTGACCATGCGTGGTCAGCACCGGCTCGCGGCTGATGAAGCCCATCGATGTCTGCATCGGATCCGGCTGGCGGCGCTCGGCCTGCCCGCCACCACCACGCTTGCCCTTTTCCTCGGACGGCGCCTTCAGGCCGACGGTCGCCATCAGCTTGCGCACCTGCGCTTCGTCGAGCTCTTCCCAACGACCGCGCTTCAGGCCGCGCGGAAGCGGAATCGGACCGTGACGGGTACGGATCAGGCGACTCACCATCAGGCCGGCCGCCTCGAACATCCGGCGCACTTCGCGGTTGCGGCCTTCTGCCAGCGCGACGTGATACCAATGGTTCGTGCCTTCGCCGCCGCCGTCGCGGATGCGCAGGAAGTTCGCCGGGCCGTCATCGAGTTCGACGCCGTGCAGCAGCTTCTGCCGCATCCCTTCGGACAGTTCGCCGACGACGCGCACCGCATACTCGCGCTCGACGCTGTAGCGCGGATGCATGAAACGGTTTGCGAGATCGCCCGACGTCGTCAGCATCAGCAGACCTTCGGTGTTGAAGTCGAGACGACCCACCGCGAGCCATTTCGCCGTCTTCATCGGGGGCAGGCGATCGAACACCGACGGACGACCTTCCGGGTCCGCGTGGCTGACGATCTCGCCCGTCGGCTTGTGGTACAGCAGCACGCGCGGCGGCTTGTTCGGCAGCTTGCGCTTGACCGGCTTGCCGTTGATACGGACCTGGTCGGTCGGCATGATGCGCTGGCCGATGTGCGCGGGCTCACCGTTCACCGACACGCGGCCGGCGACGATCAGCTCTTCCATTTCGCGGCGCGAGCCCATGCCGGCTTCTGCGAGCACCTTGTGGAGCTTCGGCGCATCGTCGTCCGGCGACAGCACGCGCTTGTTCGTCGGCTGGTTGCGGCCGCGACGCAGCATCGGCGCACGTACGCCGCTGCCGCCCGCCGAATTGTCGGCATCGAACGCCGGCGACGTCACATAGGCGAACAGGTCGTCCTGCGACGCTGCGTCGCCGTCGGCCTTCGCTGCGCCGCCCTCGGCCTTCGCAGCGCCACCCTCGGCCTTCGCCGGACCGCCGCGCCGCCCCTGGCCGCCTTGCCCGCCCTGGGCACCCTTGGCCGCACCTTCACGCTTACCGGCCGGCTTGCGGCCGCCCTTGGCCGCGCCTTCCTTGCGCGGCGCGCGTGCGGGCTGAGCTTCCGCGGCCGCAGCCGGTTGCGCGTCCGCGCCTTCGCCGCCCTGCGACTCGCCATCGCCCTTCGACTTGGCCGCCGCGCGGCGGCGCGCGATCAGGCTGCGCGGGCCGCGCCGCAGCCCGCGGCGGGGACGCTCGTCACCACCCGTGGCCGGAGCATCCTGCTCCGGCGCATCGTCGGCACGCGCGGCCTGCACGGCAGGCGCGGACGATTCAATATCGTGGATATCAGTCAAAACAACCTCAAAATGTCAGGTCTCGCGCCCGGCTCGGGCGCGGCAAGAAGTCGGCCGCAATCAGGCGCGGCGCTGTTCGGGTTCTGCTTCGTCGTCCGGCAGTGCGTCGGCGCCGATGGGCGCGCTCGCACTGCGTACGGCGTCGGCGAGGCTGTCGGACGTATCGTCCAGCAGCTCGCCCTCAGCGGGACGGGCGCGTGAGGCATCGGCCTGGCCAGCCTCGCCCGGCATGTCGCCGGCCGCTTCCGCTCCGTCTCCGGCAACCGCGTCGGCGGTCGCCTTGCGATCTTCCTCGTTCCCTTCCGCGCGCAGCGGCTCGGGCTGCCCGCCGGCCGGCGCTGCGTCGGCGCCGCCCTGTTCCATCTGAACGCGATCAGTTCCCAGCGTATCGCGGTTCGGCATTTCCTGCGTCGACGTACCTTCTGCCGCGGCGTCGTCCGGCAATTCATCCGGCCGCATGTGCGACACGTCGGCCGCCGCTTCGCCGGCTTCCGGCACCCCGTCCGCTACCGGCGCATCGCCGTCGAAGTCCATCGCCTGCTGCGCGAGCAACGCGGCCTCGATGTTCGCGGCCGGCTCCTCGAGCGCCGGCAGGTCGTCGAGCGCCTTCAGTCCGAGATCGTCGAGGAACTGCTTGGTCGTCGCGTACAGCGCCGGACGTCCCGGCACGTCGCGATGCCCGATCACCTCGATCCAGCCGCGATCCTCGAGCTGCTTGACCACCTGCGTATTGACCGTGACGCCGCGAATCTCTTCGATGTCGCCGCGCGTGACGGGTTGCCGATACGCGATGATCGCGAGCGTTTCGAGCACCGCGCGCGAATATTTCGGCGGCTTCTCGGGATGCAGCCGGTCCAGATACTGGCGCATCGCCGGCTTGCTCTGAAAGCGCCATCCGGTTGCCAGCGCCACCAATTCGACACCGCGGCCGGACCAATCCTGTTTCAGATCTTCGAGCAACGTGCGGACCGTGTCAGCCGACACGACGTCGGCAAAGAGCTTGCGCAAATCGCCGAGTTTCAGCGGTTCTTGCGCGCAGATCAAGGCAGTCTCGAGGACGATCTTCGCCTCTTGGGTATTCATGCAGCTAGGCCAGACCCTGTGGTCAAACGAACCGGATCAACAAACAGACGAAAGGAACGGAAGACGCGCTCGCCCGATTCTGATCGGTCATATTGATGGGAGCACGAACCGGGGGCGGCGAACCAACTTCAAGCCAGGCCCAAACCGGACGGAACAGCACGGCTCAACGACGGAACCGCGTGACTGAGCGCCATCTTACGCAAAATTGCCCGGTGCGTAAAGATGAGCCGAACGGCCCGCCGCCGCAGCTCGGTCCCGCCTCAACGCAGGCCCGCGCCGCGCGCGACGAACGCCCACAGGCGCTCGACGCCCGCGTCGAGCCGCACCGGATCGCACGCGTAGCACCAACGCACGAACCCTTCCCCCTCCGGGCCGAACGCGCGCCCCGGCGCGAGCCCAAGCCCGACCTCGCGCACCAGCGACTTGCAAAACGCGAGACTGTCGTCCGCGCCCGGCAAACGCAGGAACAGGTACATCGCGCCCGGCGGAGGCGGCACATCGATGCCCGGCAACGCGCGCAGCGCGGCAACCAGGTGGTCACGTGCGCCACGCAGCGCCGCAACGAACGACTGCACGAACGGCTCGCCGTCGCGCAGCGCGACTTCCCCCGCGGCCTGGATGAAACCCGGCGCGCACGACGTGTTGTATTCGGCCAGCTTCGACAGATCGCCCATGATCGACGCCGGCGCGACCAGCCATCCGAGCCGCCAGCCCGTCATCGCCCAGGCCTTGGAGAACGAATTCACGACGATGACCCGCTCGTCGCGCGACGCGATGTCGAGAAACGACGGCGCGCCGTCTGCGCCGAACGCGAGCCGTTCGTACACTTCGTCGGAGACGACCCAGATGCCGTGACGCCGGCAATGCGCAAGCACGACCCGCTGGTCGTCGCGGGACATCGCCCAGCCGGTCGGATTGTTCGGCGAGTTCACTAACAGCATTCGTGTGCCGGGCGTCAGCGCCGCGAGCAGCCGGTCGATGTCGAGCCCCCAGCCCGCATCACCATGGCGGAGCGGTATGCACTCGACTTGTGCACCGAGTATCTTCGGGATTTCAACGAGGTTCGGCCAGAGCGGCGTGACCGCGACGACGCGATCGCCCGGGCCGACCAGCAGCTGCGCGACCAGCATCAGCGCGCTCACGCCCGAACTCGTCACGGCGATCGCATCGGCCTCGGTTGCGCCGTGACGCGCGCTCACATAGGCCGCAATCGCGTTGCGCAACGGTACAGTGCCGAGATTGTGCGTGTAGAAGGTTGCGCCGTCGCGCAGTGCCGCGGCAGCCGCGTCGCGAATGAATGCCGGCGTCACGCGATCGGATTCGCCGAACCAGAACGGCAGCACGTCGGGTACGCCGAAGCCGGCGTTCGCGACTTCCCTGATCAGCGACGGACGCAGCGCCTGGACCGCACTGCGTGCCGTCGGCTCGCCCGTCGCCGGGTCGACATCTGCGGAATGCGTCATCGAGAACCGCCACCGAGGAACACGATCCACGCAGTGTACCGGTGTGCGCGCCGGTTCAGCACCCTCAGTCGAGGTCTTCCGCCCGCGCCGGCATCTGGCGCGCGAGTTCCCAGATCGCCTGCGCGGCCGGCGACAGCGACCGGTCGCGGCGGCGCACCAGCTCGACGGTGCGCTCGGTACGCGGCGTCAGCGGCCGCGCAACCAGCGACGATCCCGCCGGCAGCGGCAGCGACAGCCACGGCTGCACGCTCACGCCGACACCAGCCTCGACGAGCGCGAATACCGTCGCCGAATGCCCGAGTTCCTGCATGACCGTCGCGTTCACCCGATGGGCAGCCAGCGCGGCGTCGATCAACGGCCGGCTTCCGGACGCATGGTCAAGCAGGACGAGGCGCTCGCCGTCGAGCGCCGTCCAGGGCACCTCGGCCCGCGCCGCGAGCGGATGATCGGCGCGCGCGACCAGGCAGAACGAGTCGGTCATCAGCGGTTCGCAGACGAGGTCCGCAACGGCGAGCGGCCCGATGACGACGCCGAAATCGACCTCGCTCGACTTCACCTTTCGCAGCACGTCGCTCTGCACGTCGTCGCGCAGGCCGAGCGTGACGAACGGAAACTGGCGCTCGCAGGCCGCGACGACGCGCGGCATCAGCCGGCACGCAATCGTCGGACTCGCGGCGACGATCACGCGCCCCCGCCGCTGCTCGCCGATCTCGCGAATCTCGCGCAGCGTGTCGTCCAGATCGTCGATCAGGCGGGACACGCTCGCGATCAGGTTCACCCCGACGTCGGTCAACTGCACGTCGCGGGTCGTCCGGTCGATCAGCTTCAGCCCGAGCTCGGCCTCGAGTTCGCGCACGCAACGACTGACCGCAGACTGCGTGAGTCCGATCTCGTCACCCGCGCGACTGAAGCTCCGCAGCCGCGCAACCTCGATGAATACGCGAAGCTGGCGCAGCGTAACGTTCATCTCCTCACCTCATCAATCGTCGATACCGATGCACGATTTTAATGCGCGAAATCGGCTCCGATGTGCGAATCCGGCACCGGCCACACATGTTTCGCTGCGGTGCAATATCCACGGAAACGCACGTGGCACGGGCGAGTTGCACAAGATTGGTGATTGTCCTGATTTGCTGGCGGGTTATTTTGGCGTCTTATACGCCCCTAGCTGACTTAGCCGTTAGCCCGCTGCCAAGCCGCTCTCGAGGGAATCGCCTCCGACATGGCACATATCGTGCTTTACCTGACGCACAGGGCGCAGGTTTAGTCGGACGGAAGGCAGAAACGCCGCTGCCGGTCAACCGGACGCCCCCACCCGGCACTCGACGCTCGAGTGCTTGAAGAGTGCGCGGCGCAGGGCAGCGCACCGGAGTTAGCTTCGCTGAGGTGAGGACATGATGCTGTTCGACGATTTGAGAGATAACGAGTGGGCGCTGGTCGAAGGTCTGTTTTGCTCGGAACCCGCACGCAGTGAACGGCGCGGCCGCCCCCGCGTGGAGGCCCGTTCGGTGGTAAACGCCGTGCTGTGGGTACTGTCGACGGGTGAAGGCTGGTCGAAGCTGCCGGGTCGCTATCCGTCGCCGCCGACCTGCCGCCGTCGCTTCGACGAATGGCAGGCAGACGGTACGCTCGCCGAAATCGTCAAGCGCCTCGGCACGAGCGGCCGTCAGATCTCGCTGCGCGGGCGCATCGGGGCAAGCGCGGCGAAGCCGCCTGCACCGCCGAGCCGCGACCGATTGCGCGGCGCCTTCTGGACCAATCCGGAATCCTGGCGCGCCCCCGTGAAGATGGCGTAACGCATGCTCGATCGGGCGGCTTCGGCCGCCCGGCTTCTTTTGGCGCCATGCGCTTTGCGCGGCGCCCGCGTCGTCGATTACCGCTGTCGTGCCGCGATACATCTATTTACTATTATTTACAGCTAGCCTGCACTCCCTCGCTTACCTTAGCGACATATCAACAAGCCGCGCCGATGGCTTGAAGGGAGCCCCGCCATGAAACCAATGTCACTGCTCGTCGCATGCGGCATTGTCATTTCGTTGGCGTCGACCGCCCCCGCTCACGCCGACGATCGCGCGAAGCCACCTCACCGCCAGCAGGATCACCGAAACACCCTTCGCCAGCAACCGCCCGCCACGCCGCTCAATCGACCGACCGTGCCGCGCGGCGATTTGCGCGGCGACATCGCCAGCAACGCACGTGCGCGCATCGGCTCGCAACCGACGGACATGCCGCGTCATCCGTAGTCCACAGGATTTCGTCAAAGAAAATTCCCGAATTCGGGAACTGCTCGACATACGACAAGTCACATCCGTTGCCATGAGCACAGCGTGGCAACAGCAAAAGTATCCGGTACGCCCGTATCCTCGCGATACGGGCTTTTTTTTGAGTGTCGCCGGCGACGGCGCGAGGTCAGGAGTGCGCCGCTACAGGCGGCTTTCGAGAATCGCCACGGCGCTCGCTTCGCTTAACGCGTAGTCGTCCATACGGCGATCGGTCCAGGAAAGTAATTTTTCGTCGCGCTCGAGTCGCGCGCATTCGGCCCGACCACTATCGGTCAGCACCGCGATGTCGACCGGTGCATGGAAACCCGGCGCGGGGGCAACCGTCTTCTGCCTGACCGTGTCCATCAGCCCCAGTGACCGGAGATACTCGAACACGCCCGGGCGGCGCGCCCACGGTACCTGGCGGTACTGCACTCGTCTCAATGCGTCGAGCACCGCTTCGTTGGAATACGTGGCCATCTCGATTCTTTCTTAAAGTGCAGCGACAATGCGAAGCGGCGCGCCGGGCGGGAGCTCCACCCGCCGATACCGCCACCGATTCTGGGGGCCGACGTTCGGCATCGCGTCAGGGCCGGATCGTCAGCCGTCCATAAAAAGACACCATACCCCAATCAAATTGATTCTGTTCGATTCATTTGTACTTCTCTTCATCGGTTTCATGCTCTTCCGCAAGCGGCGAAGACTCATCGCGATCGCGAGCGTCGCGCTGATCTGGCTGCTCGCGACAGGCTGGCTCACCGCGCCGCTCATCGCATGGACCGAGGCGGGCGTGACGCCGGTCGAGCACCCCGACATGCACGGCCGAACCACACTGATCATCATCGGCATCGGCACACGGCGCAGCGACACCGGCTTGCGGCCGCCGCCCGATGGGGAAGCACGCATCCGCACGACCGCGGCGCTCTACCGCACGTGCCGCGAGCAGGCCACCCGTTGCACCGTGGTGATGTCGGGCGGCGACCCGCAACATCACGGCGAAACCGAGGCGGCCGTCTACGGACGCCGGCTGATCGCGGAAGGCGTCGCTCGCAACGACCTCGTACTCGAGCCGAACAGCCGCACCACCTATGAAAATGCGAAATTCACCGCTTCTATACTACGCTCACAACATGACGACTCGCGCATTCTCGTCGCGTCGTCCTACCAGATGCGCCGCGCATTGCTCGATTTCCGCCGCTTCGGCATCGATCCGCAGCCCGTTTATTCCAACCGCCGGCGCGCGCAAACGGGCTGGCTGCCCCGCCGGCACAACCTGGAAGACGCGAATCAGGCATTGCACGAGTTGATCGGCATCGCGCAGTTCCACGTCTACCGATGGCTCGGCTGGTTTTGATGGCGACGCGTGCAAAAACGACGGCGCCCCCCCTGGATGGCATGCGCATGACGGAGTGCACGAAGTGTTGCGCGACTTCAACGGGGCCTTGCGCTGCACGGCGATCCGGTGCACATTGATCCGTCACTTTTGTTACACTCGACACGCACTCGATTGCAGTCGCCAGACAAAACGGCAACATTCGGGTTCATCACCACTTAGCGGAGGTAAAGCAATGAAGAAGACGTCCCTGGCTATTCTGGTCGCGATGTCGGCGCTGACTGGCGCAGCGTATGCGCAAGAGAGCACGCAAATCCAGACCATCACCGACCCGGCCAAGATCGCCGAGATCGAGCAGCGCGCACAGGCACTGCAACAGCAGCAAGCAGCCGAGGCTGCACAGCCGGCGGCTCAGGAAGAGCACCACGGCAAGAAGGCCGCTCACCACAAGGCAGCGAAGAAGGCTGGCAAGAAGGCCGCCAAGGCCGCTCCGGCAGACGCTGCCAGCCAGTAAGTTCGGCGGCACCGCACAAGCGAAAGGCCGAATCCGGGCAACCGGGTTCGGCTTTTTTGGTTGCGGCGCCTGCGCGCTGTGCTAAAGTCGCGCACCGAAATTTTCCACCCGTGCGCACCCCGGTGCGGAGGACAGCATGAGCAACATTCAACTCGACATCGAGTGGACCGAAGCAGCCACTCGCAAGATCAAGCAACTGATGCCGCGCGGCTCGGAAGACGCCTTCCTCGCGCTGCCGCCGATCGAGTGCCTGCCAATGGAGGGCGACGTGCTGTTCCTCGGCCCGCAAGGCAAGCAGCAACCGTTCATCGTCGCCGAACGCCAGTATCACCACGACGGCGACGCCGACTGGACGATCATCCTGATTCTCGACGTACCCGACACGTCGCACTGACGCGTCGCGGCGGCCGGCAACGTGTCCGGCCGCACCACCCTGCTCACGCGAGCTTCGACAGCACACGGATCCCGGGCCGGTCAATCCAGTCCAAGGCCGCGTCGCGACAAGCCGGACTGTGCGCGGAACGCGCATGCACGGCCAAAGCGACCTGGCCGTCGCGGCGCTCGACGAACACGCGCCAACGCCCCCAATTCAGAAAAGATTGCGAATCAGCGAATCCAGTACCCGCCGGATCGCCATGCCTCGCATTTCGGCCGCACCAAAAAAATTGCCCGCGCTTCAGAAGAAGCGCGGGCGAAACCGTCGCCCTACGAGGATAGGCGACGGGGCCATCGAGACCCGCGCGCGGCGCGGGTCGTCATCGGTTACGCCAGCGCTCGCAGCGCTGGCATCTGAAGACGTCGAAACCGTTGTCCGGGCGCTCGCGACACCCGCCCGGTCTCTGACGCCATCCTCCCTGTTCTAACGATTCCCACTTATAAAGCAGTTTGCGTGCCAGGTGCACTTTCGAAAGCATGCCATTGATCCATAAGGATATTTTTCTCGGTCACGACGATGTAACACCCGTTCTGCCGCCGTAACGCGCGAATGTTACGTAACGTCACGATAGAGGGACACGAACGTCCCGCACACGCCAGAATCGGCAGGCGCGCGCGACCATAAAAAAAGCCCGCCGGAAGGCGGGCTTTTTCGAAGAGCGGGAGCGTACCGCGATCAGCGCAGCTGATTCACGAGCAGCCCCATGATCTGCCGGGCCGGACCCGACGTATCGATCGCGCCCGAGTCATCGACGACTGCCACACGCGTCTGGTCGGGTGTCAGCGCCTTCACGTTGACGCGATACTGCTTCGCCTGCTTTTCCTTCTTGCCGTGGAACAGCTGGCTCCAGAAGCCCTGCTCGGCCGAGCTGAGATCCTTCGGATCGACATAACGCACGAAAAACAGACCCTTCGTGCGATCGCGATCGTCAACCGTGAAGTTCGCGCGATCGAGTGCGAGGCCGACATGCAGCCACGACCGGTCGTACGGCTCGCCGAGCGTGACTTCGGACGGCACCGCGGCCGAATCGACGTCGTTCGCTTGCGACGACGTACGCGCGACGTTCTGCGCAGCGATCGCAGCGGCGGCGGCCTTCGATGCGTCGGTATCCGCCTTCTTGTCCTTCGGCACCGTGTTGTCGTTGATGTTCGCGATCGGCGGCTCGCCATTCTTCGCGCGCTGATCGTTCTGTGCGAGCACAGCCATCAGCCGCTTCAGGTATTCGGTCTCGAGCGCCGGATCGTTCGGTTTCGCTTCCCACTTGCTCGAATCGTTGTTCGCGCCGGTGATCGCCTCGCGCATGCCCTTCTGGCTGATGAACACGTAGGTGCCGCCGTTCGGCGCCGAATCGAGGCGCGTGCGGTACTTGTTGCGCTCGGCGGTCACGTACGAATTGCCCATCGCCTTCGAGATCACGCTGCGGATCAGGCCGTCGTTGATCTGCGGATGGGTTTCGTTCCAGTCGGTTTCCATCACGCCCTTGTCGCGCTGGTCGACGACGAGCAGGAAGCCCTGCTCCTGCCAGAAACGGCGAACTTGCGGCCAGATGTCGGCGGGCTTCTTGCTGTCGATCACGAGCCAGCTCTCGGTGCCATCGCGCTGAATATGCATGCCGGTCACGGCGGGCGCGACGGTGTCCGTCGCGGGCGCCGCGTGCTGCACCTGCTGAAGCGCGGACAGGGAAGTCGCGCCGCCCTGTGGCGGCAGCGAACGCTGATCGGCCGTCTCGTCGAGCATGTTGGGCGGCACTGCGAGCGACGCTTCCTTCGATTTCGAATCGCTCTTGTAGTCCACTTTCGTGGGCGACGACGTACCGCAACCGGCAACGAGCGCGCCGGTGGCGAGCACTGCAGCAAACCGCATGGTAAGACGAAGATCAGTCATGTTCGGGGAATCCTCTTCCGCTAAATCACGGCGCTTTCCGTGGATCAACCTTGCATTTTACCGGGGCCGCGCCGGGATGTGCAAAAAAGCGACCGGCAAGAAAAAACCCGCGTCAGCCTGAACTGACGCGGGTTCTTTGTCTGGTCGGGGCGAGAGGATTTGAACCTCCGACCACCTGCACCCCATGCAGGTACGCTACCAGGCTGCGCTACGCCCCGAAAGAAAAAAATTATAACAGACAGTTGGCCGGTTTAGAACGGGTCGCATGCATTTTGTGCATGTTCCCGTGAAATTTTTTGCGGCATGATCAAACGGGACAAGACGGCATCGATACGGGCGGCAACGTGCATCCTGCTCGTCACGCTCCGGCCATGCGATCCGCCGCATGCTTACCGTCGACGCGCGACACAGATGACCGTGAGGCCCGCCACCCGGTTGAACCGGAACATCGGTAGCTCGGCTCGGCAGATCAGCTTGAGCAAACCGTTGACGACCGGATGGTGCCGGCGCAACTGCGACGCCGGTTCGCGCGGTTGTCGACGCGCCCGCTCGCTCAGTCGCAATGCCGCCGCGAGCGGGAACGTGAGGCCGAAATAATACGCACCGCGCTCGACCTCCAGCCCCGCACGACGCGCGACGTCTTCGAGGCCGGCGAGCGTATACCTGCGCTTGTGCTCGAGAAAATCGTCATGCGCGCTCCAGAGGAACTGAAACGCGGGAACCGTGATCAGGAACCGGCTGCCCTTCGGCGCCCCCGCCACGTAGCGGGCAAGCAACCCGACATCGTCGTCGACGTGCTCAAGGACATCCATCAGCAGCACGAGATCGGCATCGAATCGATCGACGGCACGGCGAAAATGGACGGGCTTGCCAGCCGCCTCCCCGTCGGTATCGTCGGCATAGCTCGTATCGACACACCATGCTTCCGTCGCCTGCGTGCGCTCGAGCAAATGCTTCGAAAAGAAGCCCGAGCCGGCACCGACGTCGAGTATGCGGTTCGCGTCCGACGTGCCCAGAAACCGACGGATCGCGCTCGCCTTCGACGCGTAGTACCAGTGATCGCCTACATCCGCTCCCAGTACGTCGAGCTCCTTCAGATCCATGACGCCTCCCCCGTGTCGGCCACCATGCTTTGTGATCCATCCAGCCACTGACGCCGATCTTACCGCGCCGCCGCCGTCGCACGTGCGGCAAGTTGCGCGATTCGCACGGGCAACCTGTGTCGCGCCTTAATCGAAAAGGACGATGGCCGATTCGTCGCGGATCGCTACCGTGCGCTTGCCCGGCGCGAGATCAACGCGCACGGCACATCGTCCGCTGCATGCCGATCGATATGGCACATCTCCGCCTTGCCGCGCTGCGCGGCACGCCGGCGGCGGTTTCGATCGCAACGGCGGTCGCGACGTCCCGTCACCGTCTCAGACAAAGGCCAGTGAATGACTCAGAAAAACGACATTTCCCGTCGACACTTTCTCCGGCTGAGTGCCGGCACGATCGGCATCATGCTGGGAGACGCGTATCTTCTGTCCGCGTGCGGCGGCGACTCGATCGCGGTCGCCCCCGTCACGACGCCCAGGCTCGCTTCGGCAGCGAACTTTCGCGACACCGGGGGACCGGACGGAACGGGTTATGCCACCGCGAGTGGTTCAGCGATGAAGAAAGGCGTGATCTACCGGTCGTCCGCGCTCGCGCTGTCCGCGGCCGACCTCGCAACGGTCGATACGCTCGGCATCCGGCACGTGTGCGACCTGCGCACGACCGCGGAGATCCACGCGCAGCCGGATGTGCCATTGGCCGGCGCCACCTGGCAGAACCTCAACGTGCTCGGCGTCGCCGGTATTGGTCCGCTTCCGACCGATGGCGCGACTGCCACGGCCTTCATGCAAAGCATGTATCGGGCGTTCGTGACGTCGGAAACGGCACGGGCGAGCTTCCACACGCTATTCGCCGGCTTTGCCGCGTCCGGCGGCAACCTCGTCTTCCACTGCACGGCCGGCAAGGATCGCACCGGCTGGGCGACGGCCATTCTGCACACGATTCTCGGTGTCCCACGGCAGACGATCCTCGCCGACTATCTGCTGACCAACATCTACAGCGCGTCGGAAATCGCCGCCTATGTCGCACAGGCGCACAAGAGCGGCGGGCAGGATGCGGCCGACATGATGGCCGCGCTGCAGGGCGCGCAAGCCGCCTATATGCAGGCGGCATTCGATCAGGTCGTCGCGTCATACGGCTCGATGGCGTCGTACATCGATGATGGTCTGCAACTGGACCAGACGACGCAGAATGCAATCCGGCAGAGCATGCTGGTCTGATCGGTCCGCAGGCGGCGATAGCGCTGGTGCGTCCGTCGCCCCGGCCCGCTGTCTGCGCCCCGGATCGGACACCGCCTTCATCCGGCATGTAACCCCGCGTCAGCCAACGCCGACGCCGGGTTTGCCGATCCGGCGCAACGCGCGCCGCCCGCTTCGACCGCAAAACCAAACGACCGTTTGATTTTTCCGCCCCGCCGCCGCGAATCCATTGTCCCGTCGCGCGCCGGCCGGTCCTGCCCGGACGCCCGCTGTTTGGTTACGCCGCTCTAGCACGCTATGCCACACTGCACGGCATCGACGTCCGCGCCGCGCATCGGCCGCGCGCCCTCGCCGAGCACGACAAGACATGGAGACAGACGATGCGGAATGCGGTCCGGCGCGGCCATCGCACGCCTTTGGCATTTTTCGACTGGATGAGCGGCCCGCGACGCGCGGCCGCGTCGGTTTCACTTGGCACCTCTCGTGCGCTCGGCTGCGGCGCGCTTGCGCTCGCGCTGCTCTGCGCCGGCTGCGCGGAACCGGGCGCGCAGCGCGACGGAACCGCGTCGGTCTCGTCGACGAAGATCGAGCGCACCAAGGCCGAACGCCTCGCCCGCGAACAGCAGATCGCCCGCACGGTGCCGTCGCTCGCGTCGCTCAGCCTCACGCAGCCGCGCCCGTTCACGCTGCGCGACTCGGGCCAGAGCGGTGCGATGACATTCCTGCGCGATGTCGATTTCCGTATCGTCAACAACCTTGGCTTCTTCATCCATCAACTGTCCGCGACACTCGTGCCGACGCAGGCCGGCGCACCGATCGTGTTCGACGATCCGACGAGTTTCGAGATCGACGTGCACGAAGGCACGGTCACGCTCGACAACGCGAAACTGACCGCCCTCTTCAACACGTACATCTTCGGTTACCGCAACGCGCCGCTGCGCAACCTCGCGGTATCGGCAGGCGACGGCGTGATCCATCTGCAGGGCGAGATGCAGCGCGACGGCTGGGTGCCGTTCTCGCTGACCGGCACGCTCACGATTCGCGACGGCAGCCAGCTCGTATTCCACCCGACCGGCGTGCGCGTGTCGGGCATCAACGCGCAGCCGGTGATGCGTGCGGCCAACGTGAAGATGGCCGATCTGCTGAAGATCGAAACCCCGATCGCACGGCTCGCCGGCGACGACCTCGTGATGTCGGTCGACAAGCTGATGCCGCCGCCGCGGCTGAAGATCAGGATCACCGCGCTGCGCGTGACGCCGGCCGGCCTCGACCTGAAGCTCGACGACGGCTCGCACGCCGGCTTCGCGCTGCCCGCGAACGCGCCTCAACAGGCGATGTACATCCGCGGCGGCGACGTGAAGTTCATGCGCTCGATGCCGATGAACGCGGACATCCTGATCAGCCCCGTCGATCCGACGAAGCGTGACCAGAATTTCGTGTTCGACCTGTATCACTATCGCGATCAGGTATCGGCCGGCTATTTCAATTTCGACGAAAGCGGCGCGATGGCGATCCGGATGCCGTCGTACGCGGGCCCCGCGAGCGGCGCTGCGCTCGGCAGCACGGCCGCCCGCCTGAACGACAGCTTCCTCGCCGCGCAGCAGACTGCGCTGCACGACTCGCGCCAGCACTGGGAAGCGTTTGCACTCGCGGCCGGCACGACGCAGCCCGGCATGCAGAAAGTTGCGATGCGGCGCTCGTCGGCCATCCCGTTCAACGAACGGCACGTGTCGAACCGCAATCCGACGATCCATCTGCACAATGTCGACTTCAACCTGTCCGGCGACATCGGCTTCCACGTCGAGGATCTCGACGTCCAGCTCATCGCGAAACGGCCGGGCGAACCGGTCGACCTCGACGATCCGAACCAGTACGACATCCGCATTCTCGGCGGGACGGTCGTCGAATCGTGGAAGGCGATGTCGGCGCTCTTCAACAACTACCTGCTCGACTACTCGCCGCGCTCGCTGAACGACCTGCAGTTGAGCGCGGATGGCCAGGACCTGCGCGTCCAGGGCGGCATCAAGCTCTGGAATCACGTGCCCGGCGTGTGGCTTCCGACCGACATGAAGGGCTCGCTTTCGGTGCTCGACGACCGGCACCTCGCGTTCCGGCCGTCGCAGGTGTCGGTGCTCGGCATCCCGCAGGCGAAACTGCTGCGCTCGCTCGGCATCGAGCTCGCGTCCCTGACGCCGCTGCAGCGCCGCGGCGCGGAACTGCGCGGCGACACGCTCGTGCTCGACCAGTACACCGTCTTTCCGCCGCCCGTGCTGAACGGCAAGCTCCGCCAGGCGACCGTCGAACGCGACGGATTGCGCCTGACGTTCCGGCGGGTTGCCGACACGCCCGCGCCGAAGCGGCCGCAGATCGACGCACCGAGCTACATGTGGATGGAAGGCGGAGACATGAAGATGTTCAACGTGCTGGAACTGAACGTGCGCGCGCTGATCCGGAACTCGGCCGAGGCAGGCCCGATGCGCTTCGACCTGTACGGCTACCGCAGCCAGGTCGCGCAAGGCTCGGTGCGGATGCTGCCGGACGGCACGCTGGTCGTCGACATGGGCAAGCCAAATCCGCTCGCGTCGCGCTGATCCGGGCGGGCCCGCGTGCATGAAAAAAGCCCGGTGGCGCTTCGCACACCGGGCTTCATATCGATCCGAGCGTTGTGCTCAGTCGTGCTTCAGTCCGTCGATCACGTCGAGGAGCGCCTGCCGCAGCGCGATCACGTCGACCGTCGCCCCCGGCTTGCCCGATGCACGCGCATCGGCGGCCAGCACGTCGGGCTCGACCGGTGCGCCGGCAGCGCGCTCGCCGCTCGGTGAATCGAGCCGGTTGCGTGCCCCGTTGATCGTGAACCCCTGTTCGTACAGCAACTCGCGAATCCGCCGGATCAGCAGCACTTCATGATGCTGGTAATACCGACGATTGCCGCGCCGCTTCACCGGCCTAAGCTGAGTGAATTCCTGTTCCCAGTAACGCAGCACATGCGGCTTGACCCCGCACAATTCGCTGACTTCACCGATCGTGAAGTAGCGCTTCGCGGGAATCGGAGGCAAGACGACTTTCTCAACCGTAGTGGTCATCGTCGGTTAACCGTCGGTAAGGATGCGCGGCGGCCGCGCGGAGACGTCAGCGCGCGGGCGTTACTCCGCGCCGTTTTCGACCAGCGCCTTCAGCTTCTGGCTCGCGTGGAAGGTTACCACCCGGCGGGCCGCGATCGGAATCGCCTCGCCCGTCTTCGGATTGCGGCCCGGACGCTGCGGCTTGTCGCGCAGCTGGAAGTTGCCGAACCCCGACAGCTTGACGCTTTCGCCGTTTTCGAGCGCGTCGCGGATCACTTCGAAAAACGCCTCGACCATGTCCTTCGCTTCACGCTTGTTCAGCCCGACGCTGTCGAACAGCAGCTCTGCCAGTTCCGCTTTCGTCAGCGTCGGCGTCTCGGTGGACGCCGGCGCCGAAGCGTCGCGGTTCATGGCACTGCGTTGCGCCGTCAGGAGGGCTTCGAATTCACTCGAGGTCATGTCGTTCATATCTGCCATACAGCGCGTTAAACCAAAACTTACGATGGGGAAGAGCCGCCCGCGAGGGGGCGGCCCGTCTCCTTAGCCGCGCAGGCGGGCACCAGCACGAGCCATCCGCTCGACCAGCGTCTGGATCGCCTGATCGACGACCTCGTCCTGTAGCGTGCCAGCCGCGTCCTGCAGCGTCACGCGGAAGGCAAGGCTCTTCTCGTGCGCGGCGAGACCACCGGAAGTATTTGATTTTGCACGAAATTCGTCGAAGAGTACAACCTTCTGAACGAATCGGCAGGCGTCTTCGGCCAACGCCTTCTTCATTTCGTCGAAAAGCGCCTGAACCTCGACCGCCTGATCGACCACGACCGCGATATCGCGCCGCACCGGCGGGAATTTCGACACGTCGGTCGGTGCCGGCAGCGCACGTGCGATCAGCGCATCCGCATCGATTTCGAACATCACCGGCGCGTGCGGCAGCTCGTACTTCTGCATCAGGCGCGGATGGAGCTCGCCGATCCAGCCGACCGCGCGGCCATCGACCTCGATGCGCGCGCTGCGGCCCGGATGGAGGGCCGGATGCTCGGCCTTCACGAAGCGCGCGGTGGCCGGCGCGAGCAGCGCCTCGAGATCGCCCTTCACGTCGAAGAAATCGACTGCGCGGGTCGCGACACCCCACTGTTCGTCGACCGCCGGGCCGTACGCGAGCGCGCCGACACGCTTCGGCTGCGTGTAGCCTTCGACGGTCAGTTCGCCGGCCTTCACCGACGGATCGGCGAGAAACACGCGGCCCGTCTCGAACACGCGAACGCGATCCGCGCGACGGTTCAGGTTGTGGCGCAGCACCGAGATCAGGCTGCCGAACAGCGTCGTACGCATCACCGACAGCTGGCTCGCGATCGGGTTCAGCAGGCGGATCGGGGTGTCGTTGCCGGCGAAGTCGTGCTCCCACTCCGCATCGACGAAGCTGAAGTTGACCGTTTCGGCATAGTCGCGCGCCGCGAGCGCGTGACGGATATCGTGGATCGAACGTCGCGTCTCGTTGGTCGCGCGCATCTCGCTCGTCGCGACCGGCGGACGGGCCGGGATCTTCTCGAAGCCGTAGATGCGCGCCACTTCCTCGATCAGGTCTTCCTCGATCTCGATGTCGAAGCGGTGCGACGGCGGCGTGACCAGGAATGCGTCGTCGTCACGCTCGAATGGCAGGCGCAGGCGCGTGAAGATGTTCGCGATCTCGTCGGCGTCGATCTTCACGCCGATGATGCGGTTCGCGCGCGACACACGCATCTTCACCGGCGCGCGCTGCGGCAGGTTCACTGCCTGGTCGTCGACCGGGCCGGCCTTGCCGCCGCAGATCTCAAGAATCAGCTGCGTGATGCGCTCGACGTGCTCGACGGTCGTCGCGTAGTCGACGCCGCGCTCGAAGCGATGGGCCGCATCGGTCGAGAAGTTGTACTTGCGCGCGCGGCCACGGATGCTGTCCGGCCACCAGAACGCGGCCTCCAGGTAGATGTTGGTCGTGTCGAGCGTGACGGCCGTGCTGTCGCCGCCCATGATGCCCGCGAGGCTTTCGACCTGACGGTCGTCCGCAATCACACCGACCGTTTCGTCGAGTTCGACCGTGTTGCCGTTCAGCAGCTTCAGCGACTCGCCGCGCTTGCCCCAGCGAACCTCGATGCCGCCGTGGATCTTGTCCAGGTCGAACACGTGCGACGGACGGCCGAGCTCGAACATCACATAGTTCGAGATGTCGACAAGCGCCGACACGCTGCGCTGGCCCGAACGCTCGAGGCGCTCGATCATCCATTGCGGCGTCTTCGCATGCGCGTTCACGCCGCGGATCACGCGACCCGAGAAACGGCCGCACAGATCGGGGGCGGTGATGCGCACGGGCAGCGTCTCATCGAGCTCGACGCGCACCGGACGGATGTCGACCGGCGTCAGCGGCGCGCCGGTGATCGCGGCCGTCTCGCGCGCGATGCCGAACACCGACAGGCAGTCGGCCTTGTTCGGCGTCAGCTTGATTTCGAAGATCGTGTCGTCGAGATTGAGCGTTTCGCGGATGTCCTGACCGACCGGCGTGTCTTCCGGCAGGATCAGCAGGCCGCTGTGGTCCTCGGACAACTTCAGCTCACGCGCCGAGCACAGCATCCCCTGGCTCTCCACGCCGCGCAGCTTCGACAGCTTGATCGCGAACGGCTTGCCGCCCTCTTCCGCCGGCGGCAGTTCCGCGCCGACCAGCGCGACCGGCACCTTGATGCCGGGCGCCACGTTCGATGCGCCGCACACGATATTCAGCGTCGCGCCGGTGCCGGCGTCGACCTGGCAGACATTGAGCTTGTCCGCATCCGGATGCTTGACGACTTCGAGCACGCGGCCGACGACGATCTTCGACGTCGGCGGCGCAGCCTTGCTCAGCGATTCGACTTCGAGCCCCGCCATCGTCAGCGCGTGCGACAGTTCGTCGGTCGTCAGCTGCGGGTCGACAAAGGTTCTCAACCAGGATTCAGGGAATTGCATGGATGTCTACGTTCGAAACAGGTTAGATCGGCGCCCGGCCCCCGTCGGAAACGTCCGGCGGGGCACGCGCGGGCACATGTCGGCGCGGCGCGTGCGTTATGCGAACTGGCGCAAGAAACGCAGGTCGTTCTCGAAGAACAGCCGGAGATCCTGCACGCCGTAGCGCAGCATCGTCAGGCGCTCGAGGCCGCTGCCGAACGCAAAGCCGATGTAGCGCTCGGGATCGAGGCCCATGTTGCGGATCACGGTCGGATGCACCTGCCCCGAGCCCGAGATCTCGAGCCATTTGCCGGCGTTCTTGCCGTGCTCGAACATCATGTCGATCTCGGCCGACGGTTCCGTGAACGGGAAATACGACGGACGGAAGCGCACGAGGATGTCGTCGCGCTCGAAGAATTTCTTCAGGAAGTCGGTATAGACGCCCTTGAGGTCGGCGAAGCTGATGTTTTCGTCGATCCACAGCCCCTCGACCTGATTGAACATAGGCGAGTGGGTCGCATCGCTATCGACGCGATACGTGCGGCCCGGTGCGATCACCTTGATCGGCGGGCGGTTCATGCGCGCATAACGCACCTGCATCGGGCTCGTGTGCGTGCGCAGCAGCAGCTGGCGGCCGTCGGCGTCCTTGCCTTCGACGTAGAAGGTGTCCTGCATCGAACGCGCCGGATGATTCTCCGGACTGTTCAACGACGTGAAGTTGTACCAGTCGGTCTCGATTTCGGGACCGTCGGCCACGTCGAAGCCGATCGAGCGGAAAATCTGTTCGACGCGCTCCCACGTGCGCATCACGGGGTGCAGACTGCCTGCACCGGCGCCGCGGCCCGGCAGCGTGACGTCGATCGCCTCGGCGGCGAGGCGCTGGTTCAGCAGCGCATCGGCGAGCGCCTGACGACGTGCGGTCAGCGCGGCTTCCACCTGCTGCTTCGCGACGTTGATGCGTGCGCCTTCGGTCTTGCGTGATTCGGGATCGAGCTTGCCGAGGCCCTTGAGCAACTCGGTCAGCGCACCCGACTTGCCGAGAAATCGTGCTTTCTCGTTTTCGAGCGTGGTGATGTCGGCAGCCTGTTCGAAGGACTGCTGCGCGTCGGCGACAATCTGGTCCAGATCCATAGATCCCATCATTTCCAACGTCATTCGGTCTTGGCGAGCGAATCCGCCCACCAAACAAAAAAGGGGCTCGGAAGAGCCCCGTTTTCGCTGCAGCGGCCGAGACTACCGGAACCTCGCTGCAACTAACCACGCAGTGCTAATTTCGCAATTAGGCTGCAACGGCGGCTTTCACCTGCTTGACGATCGCAGCAAAAGCAGCCTTGTCGAACACCGCCATGTCGGCCAGGACCTTACGGTCGAGTTCGATCGACGCCTTCTTCAGGCCGTTGATGAACACGCTGTAGGTCATGTCGTGCTGGCGAACTGCCGCGTTGATACGCGTGATCCACAGTGCGCGGAACACACGCTTCTTGTTGCGGCGATCGCGGTACGCGTACTGACCAGCGCGCATCACCGCCTGCTTGGCGATGCGGTAGACGTTATTGCGACGGCCGCGATAACCCTTGGCCAGGTTGATGATCTTCTTGTGGCGGGCCCGTGCGGTTACCCCACGTTTGACTCGAGGCATGTTTCTCTCCTTGGAGTATCAGTTGAGGGGTTACGCGAACGGCAGCATTGCGCGGACGGAGTTCAGATCGGAATCATGAACTGCCGTTGCGCCGCGCAGGTGACGCTTGTTCTTCGTGGTTTTCTTGGTCAGGATGTGACGCTTGAAGGCTTGACCGCGCTTGACGGTACCGCCCGGACGCACCACGAAGCGCTTTGCAGCACTCTTCTTGGTCTTCATCTTAGGCATGACGAACAACTCCAGTTTATTTGATGGCGATGGGTGTGCGGTTGGCTTGCGCCCTTGACCCGCCCTTCGAAACCCAGTCCACTTGTGTACGGCAAACCGCTTGCGCAGTTGCCGTCATTGTTGGCGCGCCGCCCTGACCGGGCGACGCACCGAACCACTTTCGAACCTGCGCGGCATGCGCGCGGGCCCGTTACTTCTTTTTCTTCGGCGAAAGCACCATGATCATCTGGCGCCCTTCCATCTTCGGCATCTGCTCGACCTGGCCGACTTCCTCGAGATCCGTGCGCAGACGCTCAAGCATCCGCATACCGATTTCCTGGTGAGCCATTTCGCGGCCGCGGAAACGCAACGTGATCTTCGTCTTGTCGCCTTCTTCGAGGAAGCGCACGAGATTGCGGAGCTTGACGTTGTAATCCCCGTCATCGGTACCCGGGCGGAACTTGACTTCCTTGACCTGGATGACCTTCTGCTTCAGCTTCGCTTCGTGCTGCTTCTTCGATTCCTGGTACTTGAACTTGCCGTAATCCATCAGACGGCAAACCGGGGGAACCGCTTGCGGCGCGATTTCCACCAGGTCAACATCCAGTTCTTCCGATTTACGGAAAGCATCAGCGAGTTTTACGATACCGAGCGGTTCGTTCTCGATCCCGACCAGACGCACTTCCGGCGCAGTGATTTCACCGTTGATGCGATGCGACGACTTATCAGTAGCGATGTTACGTTTCCTCTAAAAATTAAAAAAACGAGCCGCGCTGCCAGGGCGGTTACTTGAACGAGCGCAGGTCTTCCTGCAGACGCTCAACGAAGGCTTCGACCGGCATTACGCCAAGATCGACGCCGCCACGGGCACGCACGGCTACCGTTTGCGCATCACGCTCCTTATCCCCCACGACGAGGAGATAAGGCACCTTTTCCAGCGTGTGCTCGCGTATTTTATAGCTAATCTTCTCATTGCGCAAATCGGCCGTCACTCTAACCCCTTGTTTTTGCAACGATTGGGCCAGAGACTGCGCATATTCTGCCTGACTTTCGGCAATATTGAGCACAACTGCCTGGAACGGCGCGAGCCAGGCCGGCATTGCACCAGCGTGGTGCTCAATCAAAATGCCGAGGAAACGCTCCATCGAACCGACGATCGCACGGTGCAGCATCACCGGACGGCGGCGGCTGCTGTCATCCGCGACATACTCGGCGCCGAGGCGCTCCGGCAGCACCATGTCGAGCTGCAGCGTGCCGCACTGCCACGAGCGGCCGAGCGCATCCTTGATGTGGTACTCGATCTTCGGGCCGTAGAAAGCGCCTTCACCCGGCAGTTCTTCCCACGTGAGGCCGCAGGCCGTCAGCGCGTCGCGCAGGCCCTGCTCGGCACGATCCCACGTCTCGTCCGTGCCCGCACGCTGGTCCGGGCGCAGCGACAGCTTGATGTCGATGTGATCGAAACCGAAGTCCTTGTACACGCTCATTGCCAGCGTGTTGAACGCGATCGATTCCGAGATGAACTGGTCTTCCGTACAGAAGATGTGCGCATCGTCCTGCACGAAGCCGCGCACGCGCATCAGGCCATGCAGCGCGCCCGATGCCTCGTTGCGATGGCACGAACCGAATTCCGCGTAACGCAGCGGCAGATCGCGGTACGAGCGCAGACCGTGCTTGAACACCTGGACGTGACCCGGGCAGTTCATCGGCTTGATCGCGTAGTCGCGCTTCTCCGACTCCGTCGTGAACATGTTCTCGCGGTAGTTCTGCCAGTGGCCCGACGCTTCCCACAGCGAGCGGTCCATGATCATCGGCGTCTTGATCTCGAGGTAGCCGGCTTCGTTCACGCGGCGGCGCATGTACTGCTCGACCTGCTGCCACAGCGCCCAGCCCTTCGGATGCCAGAACACCATGCCCGGCGACTCTTCCTGCATGTGGAACAGGTCGAGCTGCTTGCCGAGCTTGCGGTGGTCGCGCTTTTCCGCTTCCTCGAGCATGTGCAGGTATTGATCCTGGTCTTCCTTCTTCGTCCAGGCCGTGCCGTAGATGCGCTGCAGCTGCTCGTTCTTCGAGTCGCCGCGCCAGTACGCGCCCGCGACCTTCATCAGCTTGAAGACCTTCAGCTTGCCGGTCGACGGCACGTGCGGACCACGGCAGAGGTCCGTGAAGCCGCCGTGCGAGTACAGCTTGATTTCGTCGCTTTGCGGAATCGATTCGATGATCTCGGCCTTGTACTTCTCGCCGAGGCTGCGGAAATAACCGGCCGCCTCGTCGCGCGACACGACGCGGCGCGTCACCGGCTCATCCTTCTTCGCGAGCTCCTGCATGCGCTTTTCGATCTTTTCCAGATCTTCGGGCGTAAACGGGCGGTTATACGAGAAGTCGTAGTAGAAGCCGTTGTCGATCACCGGGCCGATCGTCACCTGCGCATCCGGATACAGGTCCTTCACCGCGTAGGCAAGCAAATGCGCGGTCGAGTGACGGATGATGTCGAGACCGTCGGCATCCTTGTCCGTGACGATTGCGAGCGATGCATCGCGATCGATGACCGTGGACGTATCGACCAGCTCGCCGTCGAGCTTGCCACCAAGCGCAGCCTTCGCAAGGCCGGGACCGATCGAGGCCGCAACCTCGGCAACTGTCACCGGATGCTCGTATTGTCGAACTGAGCCGTCAGGCAAGCGTATCGAAACCATAGCAATCTCCGTGATGCCGACAGTGGGCGGCAAACCAAGCACGCGATATCAAAGTCACGCGCGAAAATTTCGCGACAAAAAAAATGCGGCCCCGCTTTCGAGGGGCCGCATTCGATACTTCACTCAAACTGAAAGGGCGAAAACGTTCCTCGACTAGCGTCGCTCCGAAAAGGTTTCGGTCAACGTTCGCGGTGTCATAACCGTATTCGCCTTGTTCGCGTTGAGTTATTTACTGCATCGAACACCCGAAAACCGGGCATTCTCAATTCGTTGGTAGGCTCGATTGGACTCGAACCAACGACCCCCACCATGTCAAGGTGGTGCTCTAACCAGCTGAGCTACGAGCCTAAAGAAGCTAAGATTATATGGGGCTATCGTTCACTTGGCAAGCGCTTTTATGCGGTCGCAGCAAAATGATCGTGCTCCACCCCCATTTACGAGGGCGTCACGCCTTGCGCCCCGCCCGCACCACGCCCGGCACTTCGCCGAGCAGCGTGCACGCACGCTGCACCTGCGCGGAATTCGACACCTCGACCGTGAACTGCATGAATGCCGCATTCCGGCGGCTCTGCGTCTTCACGCCCACCACGTTCATCTTCTCGCGCGCGAATACTTCTGAGATATCGCGCAGCAAGCCTTGCCGGTCGCTCGCCTCGATCATCAGGTCGACCGGATAGACGGACACGCCACGGCCGCCCAGCACGTCGGCCGACCAGGTTGTCTGCAGCACGCGCTCCGGCGCCCGTTCGGCCATCCGCCGGAACGTCGGGCAGTCACTGCGGTGAATCGACATCCCCTTGCCGCGCGTCACGAAACCGCTGATCGGGTCGGGCGGCGCCGGACGGCAGCAGCGCGCAAGCTGGGTCAGCAGCGCATCGACGCCAACCACCAGCACGCCGGTCGACGCGCCGTGCGCGACACTCGCCCCGCTGCTGCGCTTCTCGAAATCGGCGGGCGCCTCGGGTGCATGCTCGGGCGGCGGCGCATCGGACAGCGCATGCTCGACGTTGCGCAGGCTGAATTCTTCCTTGCCGACGACCGAGAACAGTTCCTCGGGCGACTTGAAGCCGAGCTTCGCGGCGAGGTTGTCGAGATTGACCGACGTCTTGCCCTCGCGCTGCAGCGTCTTTTCGACGAGCGCGCGACCATGCGCGATGTTCTCTTCCTGCTCGATCGAGTTGAACCACGCGCGCACCTTCTGCCGCGCACGCGGACTCTTCAGGTAGCCGAGCTGCAGGTTCAGCCAGTCGCGTGACGGCCCGCCCTCCTTCACCGCGACGATCTCGACCGTCTGCCCGTTCGCGAGCGACGTATTCAGCGGGACCATTACGCCGTCGACGCGCGCGCCGCGGCAACGGTGGCCGAGTTCGCTGTGCAGGTGGTACGCGAAGTCGACCGGCGTCGCGCCCTGCGGCAGCGCGATCACGCGCGCCTGCGGCGTCAGCACGTAGATGTGGTCGTCGTCGAGCGACGTCTCGCGCAACTGCGCCCACGCCTGGTCGCCCGACACTTCGGTACCATCCTCGACGTCGTCCTTCCACGCGAGCAGCTGGCGCAGCCACGCGATCTTCTCGTCGTACTTGTCGCTCGCCGAAAACTGGCCGCCGTAGCCGCGGGCTCCCGCTTCCTTGTAGCGCCAGTGCGCGGCGACGCCGTACTCGGCGAAACGGTGCATTTCCTGCGTGCGGATCTGCACTTCGAACGCGCGGCCGTCGTCGCCGATCACGACCGTATGCAGCGACTTGTAGCCATTCGGCTTCGGACGCGAGATGTAATCGTCGAATTCCTTCGGCACCGGCTGCCACAGGTGATGCACGATGCCGAGCACCGCGTAGCAATCCTTGATGTCCGGCACGATCACGCGGAACGCGCGCACGTCGTACAGCTCGGAGAAGTCGAGCTCCTTGCCGCGCATCTTGCGCCAGATGCTGTAGATGTGCTTCGGCCGCCCGCTCACATCGGCCGGGATGTGCGCTTCCGCCAGTTCGTGCTGCAGCCGCTCGATCGCCTGCGCGACGTACGCCTCGCGTTCGATGCGCTTTTCGTCGAGCAGCTTGGCGATGCGCTTGTAGGTGACCGGATCCTCGAAGCGGAACGCGAGGTCCTCGAGCTCCCACTTCAGTTGCCAGATACCGAGACGGTTCGCGAGCGGCGCATAGATCTCGAGCGTCTCGCGCGCGACGTCGGGAGGCGGATCGATCTTCGCCGCCGCGTAGTAACGCAGCGACTGCAACCGCGACGCCAGCCGGATCAGCACCACGCGGATGTCCTGCGCAAACGCGAGCAGCATCTTGCGCAGCGCCTCGATCTGCGTGCGCCGCTCTTGCGCGGCGTCGCGCCCGGCATCGGGCATCACGCTCTGCGCGGCGCGCAGGCTGACGGTGCCGAGCCGCAGCAGCTTGCGCACGTCGGATACGAGCCGGGCGACCTCTTCGCCGAACCGCTCCGTCAGCTCCCGCTCGGGATCATTCAGGTGCGGTGTGAGCACGAACAGCGCGGCCGCCTGCATTGCGTGCGGGTCGACGTTCAGCGTGCGCATGATCGACGCCGTGCCCGCCGAGTGATCGGCGAGCAATTCGCCCGAAGACAGGCGCGCGTCACCGGCACGCTCGCGCACGAACGCGAGCACGTCGTCGAACGACGGCGCTGTGACGGAAGAAGCGGAAACGGACTCGGTCATCGCACGGCCTGGCGTATCGCGGTCATCGGAATGCTTCGCTTCGCTCAGCTCCGTTGCGCGGCGACGACGACGATCTCGACGAGCAGCGCCGGATCCGCAAGCTTCGCCTCGACGGTCGCGCGCGGCGGCGTATTGCCCTGCGCGACCCACGCGTCCCACTCGGCGTTCATGCCTTCGAAGTTCGCCAGATCCGAAATGTAGATCTGCACCGACAGCAGATGAGCCTTGTCGCTGTTCGCTTCGGCGAGCAGCCGGTCGATGTGGCCGAGCACTTCGCGCGTCTGGCCCTTGATGTCCTGGGTGGTGTCTTCGGCGATCTGGCCGGCCAGATACACGGTACCGTTGTGGATCGCGGTTTCGGAGAGACGCGCTCCGACGTGGTGACGAATGACTGCCATGGAATGTTCCGGTCGTGTGAGTGGGTGAGAATCGGCGACGACGCGGCCCGCGTGCCGCCGAACCGCATATTATGACGCGTTTATGCGTCGCCTTCGACGAAAAACCGGCGAGCGAGCGCAATCTGGTCGACGCCGATGAACGCCGGTGCATGGCCCGCGCCCCGGATCTCGGCCTGCGTCACATGCCGGCCGCGACGCACCATCTCCGCCACCGTGTCGCGCGACAGCAGGTCGGAACGCTCGCCGCGCACGACGAGCAGCGACGCATCGGTGGTCTCGATCGCGCGCCACAGCGCGGCCTCGCCGAGCGCGGCCAGCTCGGGCGTCGTCGCCTTGAACGGTTCGGCGATGCGCGGATCGTAGCGCATCGTCCAGCCCCCGTCGGGCAGCTCGCGCAGCAACGGCCCATTGATCTCGCGCCATTCGTCGTCGGTCAACGCACCGAACGGCAGCGACAGCGACGTCAGATAGTCGATGCCCTCCTGTTCGGTCGCGAAGCACGGCTGCACGCCGAGGTATTCGCCGATGCGCGTCAGCGAATCGGGCTCGATGCGCGGGCCGACGTCGTTGACGATCATCCGGCGCAGCGGCGAACCGGGCAGCCCCGCGAGCGCCATGCCGATCAGCCCGCCCATCGACGTGCCGAACCAGTCGACCGACTCGACGTCGAGCCGCGCGATCAGCGTGACCATGTCGGCCACATATTGCGGGATCGCGTAAAGCCGCGGATCGGCAAGCCAGTCGGAACGCCCGCGCCCGACCACGTCGGGGCAGACGACGCGATACGTATCGGACAACGCGGCGGCAAGCCGGTCGAAGTCGCGCCCCGAGCGCGTCAGCCCGTGCACGCAGACCAGCGCACGCGGATTGGCGGGGTCGCCCCATTCGGTATAGGCGACGTGGTGAAGGCCGGCGGCGCTCGCACACTGCACACGTCGCTGACGGGGAACCGGGGGATTCGCAGAAGTTGATGGCATCGTTGGCATCCTGTCGAACGGGGGCGGTGCGGCGGGCAACACTCGCGCCGCCCGATGCGAACGATTGTAAACCGCTTCGCAACGACGGGCCGTCACGCGGCCGCAGTCATCCGACGCATCGTTCGCAACCGCTCACGCACTGCGGCGCCACGTCTCGCGCAACTGGTCGCACAGGAAATCGACGAAGGTCCGCACGCGCAGCGGCACGTGACGGCCGCCGGGGTATACGGCATGGAGCGGTGCGGCAGGCGCCGCGAACGTCGGCAGCACACGGACGAGCCGGCCGGCCTCCAGATCGGCACCGACGTCCCAGATCGACTTCAGCGCAATTCCGGCGCCCTCCAATGCCAACGTGCGAGCCGCACCCCCGTCGTTCGTCAGCAGTGCGGCCGTCACTTCGACCGCCACTGCACCGTTTGCACCGTCGAACCGCCACTCCGTACGAGGCTGGTCGCCCATCACTATGCATCGATGTGCACGAAGTTCGGCCGGATGAGCCGGCATCCCGTGCACGGCGAGATAGCTCGACGACGCGCATAGCACGCGATGATTCGGCGCCAGTTCGCGCGCGATCATCGTCGAATCGGCAAGGCTGCCGATCCGCACGGCAACGTCGATGTCCTGCGCGAGCAGATCGACGATCGTGTCGGTCAGCATCAGTTGCACGGTCAACTCCGGATGTTGCCGTTGAAACGCCGCGACGAGCGGCGCAATCCGCAGTCGGCCGAGTTCGCCGGGCGCCGTCAGGCGCAGCACGCCGCTGACCGTGCCGCGACGATCGCTCATCAGCGTTTCGGCGCGATCGACCTCGGCCAGGATGCGCAGCACCTGCGCATGGAACTGCGCACCGTCGTCGGTCAGCGTCTGCTGCCGTGTCGTCCGGTGCAGCAGACGCACGCCGAGCTGCGACTCGAGATGCGCGAGCCGCTTGCTGACGACGGACAGCGACAAGTCAAGCTCGCGCGCCGCCGCGGACAGGCTGCCGGCCGACACGATTCTCGCGAAGGTATCGAGCGCCGGGAGATCGTCGATCAGCATCGCGGCACCTGTCCAGCCTCGACATTTCCTTTTTTCGAATAATCCATTCGCCTTTTCCCCGTATTTAAGCTCGAAATGGAAACCTAACATACCTGTAGCGCGTCGCCCCACGACGCCATCCACAGGACACCCGAAACCATGTCGATTCACTTTCCTCCGATCGCACGCCCGATTACCCGCGTCATCGCTGCAGCGGCCTGCGTCGTTGCACTGTTGCCTGCAGCGTCCCGCGCCGCCGACCTTCTCGATCCGCACAGCCTGACCGTCGCGACCGACGTGCCGGCTACGCAGGCACGTGCGCAAATCCTCGCCGCGCGTCGCTACGGCACGTTCTGGAATACCGGTGATGCGACCCTCGCCCGCACGGCGCTCGCGGCGGATTTCGTCGACCGGACATTGCCGGCCGGCCGTGAGCAAGGTGTAGCGGGACCGCTCGCGGCGTCCAGCACGATGCGCGCAGCCATCCCCGACCTGCGTTGCGACATCGAACAGATGATCGTGGCGGGCGACCGTGTCGTCGTGCACCTGCACTTTCGCGGACATTTCACCGGCACGTTCAATGGCACGACCGGAAGCGGACAGTCGATCGACTTCATCGCGACCGACATCTACCGGATCGACCATGGCCGGATAGCGGAAAACTGGCACATCGAGGACAACCTGACGCTGATGCGTCAGCTCGGGCTCGTCGGCTGACGGAGGAAACGATGACTGACAGCAATCACGGTTCGACGACGCATCCGGCTCGCCGCACGTTTCTTGCACAAGCGGGTGCCGGGCTGGCAGCCGGCATCGCGATGGCCGCGGGCGCCTCCGGGTCGGCAACGGCCGCCCCGACACCGGGCCCCGCATCGACAGGTACCGGCAGGTTCTGGCAGGGCGACACGCGCCTCGTCATCTCGATCTCGATGCAGTTCGAGGCCGGCGGACAACCGCCCAAGGGCGCGGACAGCCCGTTCCCGTCCGTCGAATTTCCGTCGTCGGTGCCGATCGATCTGGCCTCGGCCACGTGGTTCGCATATGGCTACCGTGAAGGAATTCCGCGCCTTCTCGACCTGTGGGACCGGCATGGCGTGAAAGTCACGTCGCACATGATCGGAGAGGCCGCACGCCGGCATCCCGAACTGGCACGCGAGATCGTGACGCGCGGCCACGAAGCGGCCGCGCACGGCCCGACCTGGCGATCGCAATTCGCAATGAGCCGCGACGACGAGCGCCGCTTCCTCACTGAAGCTCGCGACATGGTTGAAGCAGTGACGGGACAGCGCCCGATCGGCTACAACTGCAACTGGCTGCGGCGCGGACCGAACACGTTGCCGCTGCTGCAGGAACTCGGCTACGTGTATCACATCGACGACGTCAGCCGTGACGAGCCGTTCATCGAAACCGTCGACGGCCGCGATTTCGCGATCGTTCCGTACACGTTGCGCAACAACGACATCCTGCTGATCGAAGGCCGCAACTATTCCCCGACGATGTTCCTCGAGCAGATCAAACTCGATTTCGACCAGTTGTACGCGGAAGCCGGACAGCGGCGGCGATTGATGTCGATCAGCGCGCACGACCGGATTAGCGGCACGCCGCAGATGGTCCGCGCATGGGACGCATTCCTGCACTACGCTCGATCGCATCCGGGCGTAGCCTTCATGCGCAAGGATGACATTGCCCGCTTTGCCCTGCACAGCCCGTCGACGGTGCGCGAAGCCGAAACGATCTGACCGGATTGCGCCCACCTCTTCACCTCGGAAGGACCACCATGAACGATTCACTCCACGGAAAGAAGGTACTCGTCGTCGGCGGCAGTTCCGGCATCGGTGCCGCCGCCGCGAAAGCATTCGCACAACTTGGCGCTGTCGTCACGATTGCATCGCGCGACCCGGCCAGGGTCAATGCAGATGCCACGCCGGGCGCGCACGTGCGCACCGAAGCGCTCGACATCACCGATACGGCGGCAGTCGATGCGTTCTGCGCGCGCATCGGGCAGTTCGACCACGTCGTGATTTCGGCCGCGAAGACGGCGACGGGCCCGGTCCGCGCGCTGCCGCTTGCCGACGCGCAAGCCGCGATGGACAGCAAATTCTGGGGCGCATACCGCGTCGCACGCTCGATCGATATCGCGCCCGGCGGTTCACTGACGTTCGTGTCGGGTTACCTCAGCGTACGGCCGAACGCATCGTCGGTACTGCAGGGCGCGATCAACGCGGCGCTCGAGGCGCTCGCCCGCGGCCTTGCACTCGAGCTGGCACCCGTGCGAGTGAATGCCGTGTCACCCGGCCTGATCGCGACGCCGTTGTGGGACAAGCTCGCACCCGATGCGCGCGACGCGATGTACGCGGGCGCCGCGCAGCGCCTTCCGGCACGCCGCGTGGGCCAGCCGGAGGACGTCGCGAATGCGATCGTATATCTGGCGACAACGCCTTATGCGACTGGCTCGACGGTGCTGATCGACGGCGGCGGTGCCATCGCGTAGCGTATGCGGTCATGACAAAACGCCCCGCGTCCCATAGGGGAACGCGGGGCGTCGAGCGTCGTGCCGGAAAGCCGGCGCTTACACGACCGCGCTCACATCGAGCGGCGCGCCCGTCTTCGCCTGGATCTCGTCGGCGCTCACGCCATCGGCAAGCTCGAGCACCTTCAGGCCATTCGGCGTCACTTCGATCACGCCGAGATCGGTGATGATCAGGTCGACCACGCCAACACCCGTCAGCGGCAGGTTGCATTCGTCGAGGATCTTGTGCTGATCACCCTTCGCGACGTGCTCCATCAGCACGACGACGCGCTTCACACCCGCGACGAGGTCCATCGCGCCGCCCATCCCCTTGATCATCTTGCCCGGGATCATCCAGTTCGCGAGGTCGCCCGTCTTGCTGACCTGCATCGCGCCGAGGATCGCGAGGTTGATGTGGCCGCCGCGGATCATCGCGAACGAATCGGCCGACGAGAAGATGGACGAACCCGGCAGCGTCGTGACGGTCTGCTTGCCGGCGTTGATCAGGTCGGCGTCGACTTCGTCCTCGGTCGGCGACGGGCCGATGCCGAGCAGGCCGTTTTCCGACTGCAGCCACACCTCGACGCCCGCCGGCACGTGGTTCGCGACGAGCGTCGGCAGCCCGATGCCGAGGTTCACATAGAAGCCGTCCTGCAGTTCCTTCGCCGCGCGCGCGGCCATCTGGTCACGATTCCAGGCCATGTCAGTCTCCTTTCGCGCGTACGACGCGTTGTTCGATGCGTTTTTCGGGCGTCGCGTTCAGCACGATGCGCTGCACGAAGATCCCCGGCGTATGGACCTGGTCCGGATCCAGCGTGCCGTTCTCGACGATCTCCTCGACTTCCGCCACGGTGATCTTGCCCGCCATCGCGCACATCGGGTTGAAGTTGCGCGCGGTGCGGCGATAGATCAGGTTGCCGGACTTGTCGGCCTTCCACGCCTTCACAAGCGCGACGTCGGCCGTCAGCGACGGCTCGAGCACGTAGTGGCGATCGCCGAACTGGCGTGTTTCCTTGCCTTCCGCGATCACGGTGCCGTAGCCGGTGTTCGTGAAAAACGCCGGGATGCCGGCACCGCCCGCGCGCAGCTTCTCGGCGAGCGTGCCCTGCGGCGTGAATTCGAGCTCGAGTTCGCCGGCCAGGTACTGCCGCTCGAACTCCTTGTTCTCGCCGACGTACGACGAGATCATCTTCTTGATCTGGCGCGTTTCCAGCAGCAGGCCGAGACCGAAGCCGTCGACACCCGCGTTGTTGCTGATGCAGGTGATGCCCTTGACGGCGGAATCGCGCAGCGCCGCGATCAACGCCTCCGGAATCCCGCACAGGCCGAAGCCGCCCACCGCGAAGGTCTGTCCGTCGCGGACGATCCCCTCCAGCGCGGCCGCCGCGCTTGGATAGACTTTGTTCATCTGTATGTCCCTTCCTCTATGGAAACCAGCAAAACCGGTTCACGCGCCCACTGGGCCGCAAGCCCGCCGCATCATTCTATGCATGCACGGCGATACCTGCGTCGAAGCGCGCTGTTTTTATATCGCGACAAGGCGCCGCGAGATGCCTGAAAGGGTACGATGCGGCGCGGATGCGGCACAATACGCAAAAATACATAAGCGTTTGCCTCCGCTTACCTGCGCCATGCCCGCTCTCGATTACCAGACTGCCTTTCACCTCGCGCCGCTCGGCCTCGTGATGTCGCGCGACCGCGTGATCGAGGACTGCAACGACGCGCTCGCGTCGATCTTCCGCTGTGCGCGGGCCGATCTGATCGGGAAGTCGTACGAGGTGCTCTATCCGTCGCCGGACGAATTCCAGCGCATCGGCGAGCGCATCTCGCGCGTGATGATCGCGAACGGCACCTACGCCGATGACAGAATCATGAAACGAGCCGACGGCGAACTGTTCTGGTGCCATGTGACGGGCCGCGCACTCGACCGCACCGCACCGCTCGCGGCCGGCGTCTGGACGTTCGAGGACCTGAGCGCGACGCGCCGCGTCGCTGTCGAGCTGACACCGCGCGAGCGCGAGATCGCCGCGCAGCTCGCGACCGGCAAGACCAGCAAGCAGATCGGGCGCGTGCTCGACATCAGTTCGCGCACGGTCGACATCTATCGGGCGCGGTTGATGCGCAAGTACGGCACGAACAATACGCCGGAACTGCTGCAGCGCCTGCTCGGCCAGTAAAAAACGCACCCGGGAATGGCAATCGGCCGCATGAAGCGGCCGATTCGGGAAATCAACGGGAAATGGCGACACACCGGCGCCCGAGCGCCGGCTTCGGTGCCGCCGCGCTCAGCCGACCTTCGCCGCGAGCGCGCGCTCGATCGTATCGCGCAACAGTTGCGGCAGCGGCACCGACTTGCCGAGCGCGTAGTCGACCCACACGCAGCGCGCGTTGCCGCGCGCATAGACATGCTCCGGGTCGTCCGCGCGCGTCAGCTCGAAACCGGTGTCGAAGCTGCTGCGGCCGGGCTTCGCGGCCGACATCCTCGCGATCACGTCACCCGGATAGTGCAGTTGCTTCAGGAACTCCATCGACGCCGTGACGATCACGGGCCCCTGCCCCTCGCCGTTGCCGCCAGCGATGCCGAGTTCCTCGAACCACGAGATCCGGGCCTGCTCCATGTAGCGGAAATAGACCGTGTTGTTCACATGGCCGAATGCATCCATGTCGCCCCAGCGGATCGGCATCGACATTTCAAATACGGGGGAATATTCGCTCATTGCAGTCTTCTTTGTTGCTGAATGTCATCCACTCAGGCGAGGCCGAAGCCATCATCGGCGGAGATAATCGAGCCGTTGATGAACTGCGACTCGTCGGCCGCGAGCAGCAACAACAGCCCGTCGAGATCCTGCGGCTTGCCGACGCGCCGGCGCGGCAGCATCGACTGCAGCTTCTGGCCCTGCTCGGTTTCCCACAGGTAATGATTGATTTCGGTATCGATGTAACCCGGACAGATCGCGTTGACGTTGATTCCGTGGCGACCCCATTCGAGCGCCATCGCACGCGTCATCTGCACGACCGCCGCCTTGCTCATCGCATACAGCCCGATCTGCGGAAACACGCGCAGCCCGGCCACCGAAGCGATGTTGATGATCCGGTAAGGCGGCTTGCCGTTGCCGTTCGCGCGCATGATCATCCGCTTCGCGACTTCCTGCGCGACGAAAAACGCGCCGCGCGTGTTGGTGTCGAACACGAACTCGAAATCGGCGGGCGTCACGTCGACGAGCTTCTGCATCGTCGAGACGCCCGAATTGTTCACGAGGATGTCGATCGTGCCGGCTTCCGTTTCCGCGTGCGCAATGGCCGCCTTGATGCTCTGCACGTCGGTGACGTCGAGCGACACGACGTGCGCGGCACCGCCCGCCGCCTCGATTTCGGCGCGCAACTCCTTCAGGCGCTCGACGCGGCGGCTCGCGAGCACGACCTTCGCGCCGGCCTGCGACAGCACCTGTGCAAAGCGCTGCCCGAGGCCGCTCGATGCGCCCGTGACCAGTGCGACCTTGCCTTCCAGATTGATCGATCGACCCATTGCACATCCCCTTTCGATGTCGTTTCGCCGCCGCGGGCGCCCTGTCCCACGCAGCATAACCCTAGCACAAAAAATAGAACGATCGTGCTAATCTACGCGCATGCTGTTGCGGCAAGCGTTTCGTTTCGCAGACAATACGCTCCCGAATAAAAGCATTCTAACGGTTAGAGGAACGCCAATGACCCCCGCAAGCCTCATCGAGCAATACGGCCCGCGCGAATCGATGGAATACGACGTCGTGATCGTCGGCGGCGGCCCCGCCGGGCTGTCGGCGGCGATCCGGCTCAAGCAGCTGGCTGCCGAGAAAGGCACCGAGATCGGCGTGTGCGTGCTCGAGAAGGGTTCCGAGATCGGCGCGCACATCCTGTCGGGCGCGGTGATGGACCCGCGCGCGATCACCGAGCTGTTCCCCGACTGGAAGGAACAGGGCGCGCCGCTCACCGTCGAGGTGACGGAGGACCGCTTCCTGTTCCTGTCCGAGAAGAGCGCGATCACGACGCCGAACTGGGCGCTGCCGGCCAACTTCCAGAACCACGGCAACTACGTGATCTCGCTGGGTAACGTCACGCGCTGGCTCGGCCAACAGGCGGAAGCCCTGGGCGTCGAGATCTTCCCGGGCTTCCCGGCTGCCGAGATTCTCTATCACGACGACGGCTCGGTGAAGGGCGTCGCCACCGGCAACATGGGCGTGGGCAAGGACGGCGAGCCGACCGAGAACTTCCAGCTCGGCATGGAGCTGCACGCGAAGTACACGC